>Ga0183095_10245_pt1 | contig 216357 bp, 188 predicted proteins | sample BioMet4_FD_130346 | JGI IMG/M metagenome (GOLD analysis project Ga0183095, IMG submission 130346) | Microbial communities from bioreactor (seeded with sewage sludge) at LBNL, California, USA - Biofuel metagenome 4 (v2) (version 3) | ecosystem: Engineered > Bioreactor > Anaerobic > Unclassified ...
CCAAAAACTGGAATGGATATTTTCAAGGTACAGGATCAAAATCCGCGAAATTATCAGTGTGGATTTTGGCAACAACTTCGGCAAAGAGGCGGTTATTGCTTAAAACCGACCTGCTGAGCTGACATTAGATAGCAACTTGGTGTAAAAATGCAGACCGCCGTTGGACTTTTTTACACTCCATTCCATAGGCAGGTCTGCATTTCAGTTGTCCGGCTATTCAATTGTCAGTTCCCGCAAAGCCTTGATTTTATTATGGCAGACTCGAGTCCTTAGGACTCTCGTTGCCCGTCTGTCGCCGGGCAACTCCGGACAAATAAAAGACACGCACTTCCGGGAGCAAGCTCCCGAGTGCGTGTCTTCCATTTGTCCGAGTCTGTTCCGGCTCGTTATTCGCCCAAAAAATAAGCCCCGTCCCAGCTGCTCGCAGTCAGCCAAGTCAGAGCTCTAAGTGCGCCTTCAGGGACTCGAACCCTGGACAAATAGATTAAGAGTCTACTGCTCTACCAACTGAGCTAAAGGCGCATTATTCGTGTTTTTTGAGACACGAACAATATTTTATACCAGCAGTAAATGATTGTCAATATAAATTAATGCAGGTTTTTTAAAGTCTCACAGAACTCTTTCGATTTCTGCCATCAGATCTTCCTTGCTCTGCCTTCCGATCGTTGCCGCCGCTGCCTCGCCGTTCCTGAACACGATCATCATGGGGATGGACATCACTTTGTAGCGGGCGGCGATCTCCTGGTTCTCATCCACGTTCAGCTTGCCCACATCAAGTTTTCCTTCCATTTCCCCTGCGATTTCCTCGAGAACCGGAGCCATCATCCTGCACGGTCCGCACCAATCCGCGTAGAAATCAACCAGAATAGGTACCTTTGCTTTCAGTACTTCCGCTTCGAAGTTCTCCGCTGTCAGTTTCTTAATCATCCTTTTTCCTCCTTATGACGAACTTGCAGATTTTCTGACCTCTGCCTGAAAATTTCTCTTCGTATTCCGTCATGATATTGTCTTCTGCGTCCGGTTCGGCGTGAAGGTCTTCGGTTTGATACAGGATTTCCCATCCTGCTTCCGGTACCGTTTCAACCGACCAGGCGAACAAAGCCTTGTTATCGGTCTTGAACTCTATGGTTCCCTCCGGTTTCAGGACCTTCTCATAGAGCTTTAAAAACCGGTCGGATGTGAGCCTGCGTTTTGCATGGGATGCCTTCGGCCACGGATCCGAAAAACTCAGGTAAATGCGGGAAATCTCCCCCGGCTGGAACATTTCCGGCAGACGGGCCGCATCGTCACAGATAAAATAAAGGTTTTTCCGCCTTTTTTCTTCCGGCAGCGCCTCTTCTTCCCTGTCTTTCCGCTGGATTGCTTTCATCAGGACACTTTCGTAACGTTCTATTCCCAGGAAGTTTCTTTCCGGGTGCTTCAGTGACAGTTCCCTGATAAACCTGCCCTTCCCCATGCCGATCTCAAGTTCGATCGGGTTTTCGTTTCCGAACAGTTCGTGCCACTTTCCGTAGTGTTTTTCCGGCGCCGATATGACGTCCGGACTGTCAACAACAAACGCTTCACAGCCGTGTATGTGCCTTAGCCGCATGCAATCCACTCCTTTGGGATGATACAAAACCTATTCTAACAAACCGCCCTGCCAAAAACAAGATGCAAAAAGGGCCTGAATCGGTTATAATAGGTAGGAATATATAAAGCTGTATTTGCCGGTTTAAAAAACCGGCAGGCGTCCCGATATCAGACAGAAGCAAAAATCGGCCGAAAGGGGATGATGCTATGGCAGAAACAGTAAACAGCTGGACTCTTATTCAGCAGGGTGTCAGCGAAACGGAACGGCTTATCGGGCAGAAGCAGTTTAACCTCGCCATGGTCAAGGCCAGGCAGACTCTTGAATATATGGTCAAGAATCTGGCCAAGCGAAACGGTGTGCGTGAAGGCGATCTGATGGACATGATCGACGAGCTGTACCGGAACGGCGTGATCACCAAGACGACCTGTGAGCATTATCACAAAATCCGCATGCTCGGCAACAAGGCCCTGCACGATGAGGACAACAACGCCTATAATGCGAGCAATGCCTATCACCTCTTAAGCCAGGAAGTCTACATTTTTGCCAATGACTATTCATCGAACAGACGGAGGGCAGCCGCAGAAGGCAGGCCGCGTGCGAAATCGCGTTCCGGTCAGGAAAGTCCTGCATTTTTCCTTCTGAAGATCCTGGTACCCGTGCTAGTCATCATTCTGGTTATCGCGATTGTCCGCATGGTTCATCCGGGGAAAAAGAGCGCTTCTTCTCCTGTTCAGACCGCAAAAACGACAACTGCCGCCACTTCCACGGTGGTTACTGCCGCTCCGACTCTGACACCGCAGACAACCGTTCCGCCGACCACTGCAGCCCCGGTCTACAAGGCTACAGCGTCATTAAATGTCCGTTCGGCTCCCGGTTCCGAGGGAAAGGTCCTGACGACTGTACCCGCCGGGACTGTTCTGAACTACATCGGTTCCTATAATAATGACTGGGCGATCATCAATTATAACGGCGGACAGGCATATGTCTCCACAAAATACATAGCCGCGGAGGCCGCCGGGGGTACGCAGAGTTCCTCCGCAGCATCTGCAGGTGCTTCCTCTGCAGCAAAGTCCGCAGCGGCAAAAACAACCGCCAAAGCAGCTTCGACAACCAAAGCCCGCTGACTTATTTTCCCTCATCTGACGGAATCCACGATGTCGGATGAGGGATTTTTTTTATGCAGATTTTCCTTTACTTTTAGGAAAAAAGCGTTAATATATATTAGCTAAACTGTTTGATTAACTTTTAACGCACTACAGAATGGGTATTCCCGGGAGGGATTTGGCAGTATGGATGAGATCATCAGCAAACTGAATGAAATTGAAGGCCGCGCAGCTTCCATCATGAATGAAGCGAACCTGCAGAAAAAGGCGATGGCGGACTCCATGGCCGAAAAGGCCGAAAAATGGGACAGCGAGCTAATGAAGGACACGGACGAAAAAATTGCCGGCCTGCGGAGCAAAATGCAGGCTTCCATAGCCGCTCAGTTGGAAAACCAGAAAAAAGCCGCTGCACAGGAACTTGCCGATATCCAGTCTTCCTATAATAAGAAGCATGAGCAGTATGCCGAAGACCTTTTCCGGAAGATGATCGGAGACTGATCATGGGGAATCTGTATACATACAGTGCCGTTACGACCAAAATCAGGGCCATGCAGCGGTATCTGATCAGTGAAAATGAATTCCGGAGGATGGCCCTCTGCAGGAATGTGACGGAAGCAACGAACTTCCTGAAGAAATTTCCTCCCTATGCCAATCTGTTCGGGGACAAAAACCCCGAGAATCTGCACAGAGAAGACCTCGAAAGGCTGCTGAACGCCAATCAGTACGGCGATTTCGCCAAAATTTTCCGTTTTTCGAATATGCAACAGCGGAAATGTATGAATCTGTACTTCCTTCATTATGAAATGGACTTTATCAAGGGCTGCCTCAGAAACTGTATGAGCGGAAAGGCGCCCGAATCCGTCAGTCCTTACAGTCTTGCGTATTTCAGGAAGCACGGAAAGCTCGATTTCAAAAAAATAGCCGCTGCAAACAGCATTGAAAGCCTGACGGAAGCTCTGAATGGCACGCCTTACGGGGAGCTCTTCCGGAAAACTCTCGCTCGTGAACATGCCGTCCTGTTCGATTATGAAGAACAGCTGGACCTTTTCTATTTCAAGCGGCTGTGGGAGGAAAAAGACAGACTCCTTTCCGGAAAAGAACGGAAAGCCCTGACGGACTGCTTCGGCGCGCGGCTGGACCTCTTGAATCTGCAGTGGATTTACCGGTCCATTAAATATTATTCACTGCCGCCTGCAGATATCTACTCGCTTCTCATTCCCATCAATTACCGTCTGAAGCCTGAAGAAATCAAGGGTCTGGTGGAATCCGAAAATGAAGGGGAATTTCGGAACCGCCTGGATAACACATGGTACGGAAAAATGGGCAGAAAATTTTTCGGAGAATCGCCGGATCTGGAAAAACTGTATTCGGCCATTATCGAAAAAATCTACTCCATATCCGCACGGGAGGACCCGTACTCTTTTGCCACCGTCAACACCTATCTGCACAGGAAGGAAAAGGAGATACACCGGATCATCACTCTGATCGAGTCCATCCGTTACAGTCTCCCCGCAGCAGATATATTATCAGAAATAATGGAACAGAACACCGGAGGTCTTTCGAATGATTGAACGAATGAAATTCCTTAGTATTACCGGACCGAAAGACGATCTCGAACGGGTCATAGACACCTATATATGCAAATATGACATTCAGCTCGAAAACGCATTGTCCGAATTGAAAAATGTTGAGGGTCTGCACCCCTTCACAGACGCGAATCCATACCGGGAAATTTATGCGGAATCCGAAAAAATAAAAGCAAGCTTCGGGGAAGGCGCCGCGTCTTCCGACCGCAATATGACGGTAGCGGAAGCAGCCGCTGTCGTAAAAAGAGTCTCGGACAAGGTTAAATCCTTTACGGATGCGAAGAACAAGCTTTCCGAAAAGGAAAAAAATTACCGGGAAAGCCTTTCCAAGATCCAGCAGTATATCGGACTGAATTATGATCTGAGCACCATTCTTCACTTCCGGTTCATCCGTTTCCGCTTCGGCAGGATAACGCGGGAATATTACGACAAGCTTTACAGCTATGTATATGACGGCATCGATTCCATATTCTTAAAATGTCAGGAATATCCGGATTATATCTGGGGCGTCTACTTCGTCCCGGATGTTTTAAGCGAAAAGATCGACGCCATTTACTCTTCCCTTCATTTTGAACGTTTCTTCCTTCCGGACGAATATACCGGCACGCCGAGCGAAGCGAGCAAGGATCTGGAAGCAAGAATCGTAAAGGTGGAAAATGCAATCTCCGTCGTGGATCAGAAGATCAGCGACACGCTCGCGGAAAGCCGGGACGACTTCCTGAACGCAAACCGCCGCCTCGCCGCTTACAACAAAAACTTCAATATCCGGAAACTCGCGGCCTGCACCAAGAACAAGGAAAAGACCTTCTACATCCTCTGCGGATGGATGGAGGAAACAGAAGCGGCAAAGCTTAAAAAGGAACTGGACACTGACAGCAACGCCTTCTGCATTTTCGAGAAGGATCACTCCAATGTCTTAAGCAAACCGCCGACGAAGCTTAAGAATATCGCCCTGTTCCGGCCATTCGAAATGTTCGTGGAAATGTACGGACTGCCGGACTACAGAGAACTGGATCCGACCGTTTTAATCGGTCTCACCTATTCCATTTTCTTCGGATTCATGTTCGGCGATGTGGGCCAGGGGCTGTTCCTGATGATCGGCGGGGCTCTTCTTAACAGAAAGAAAAAGACCAACAGTCTTCCGGCAATCATATCCCGATGCGGATTTTTCTCCACCATTTTCGGCTTCCTGTTCGGCTCCTTCTTCGGCTTTGAAAATGTCATCAGGCCCCTGTGGCTCAGACCTGCCGAGGCGACTATGTCCCTTCCCGGGGTGGGAACCCTGAATACGGTCTTTATTGTGGCTGTGGCGATCGGAATGGTGGTCATCCTCTGTACCATGATCGTAAATGTCATCAACCGGGTCCGCATGCATGAGCCCGGAGAAGCGCTGTTCGACACGAACGGAATTGCAGGAATGGTCTTTTATTCCTCGGTCATTTTAACGATCGTGCTTGCTTTAACGGGTCATGCAGTCCCGGCGGGAATCGTGGCATTCTTAATGTTCGGCCTGCCCCTGATCGTAATCTTCTTAAAGGAGCCGCTATCCGCAGTTATTACCAAGCGGGCGGACCTCATGCCGAAGGAAAAGGGCATGTTCATCGTTCAGGGATTTTTTGAACTGTTTGAAGTGCTTTTAAGCTATTTTTCCAACACACTTTCTTTCGTCCGTGTGGGCGCATTCGCAGTAAGTCATGCAGCCATGATGCAGGTGGTTTTAATGCTTTCCGGTGCGGAGAGCGGCAATATCAACTGGGGCGGAATTGTTTTCGGAAACCTGTTCGTCTGCGGAATGGAAGGCCTGATCGTAGGCATTCAGGTACTCCGACTGGAATATTATGAATTGTTCAGCCGTTTTTACCACGGAAGCGGACGCGCATTTGTCCCTTACGGAAGTCAGAATAAAAATTAACTTTCAAACAATCAATACATATTAAGGAGAAAATAAAATGAATACACTGGTTAAAGTAACTCTTTCTATTGCCCTTCTTTTAAGCATTGTCATTCCGTTCGCATTCTTCGCTTCGGGAGAGAAGTCAAAAGGCCGCTACAAAAAAGCTCTCGCATTCAATGTCATTGCATTTTTCGGCGTGATGATCTTTTCCGCCGTGCTGATGTTTAACGGAACCGCTTTTGCAGCTGATACGGCCGCTGCTTCTTCCGCTGCCGGCATGGGATATATCGCAGCTGCTCTTTCCGTCGGAATTTCCTGCATCGGCGGCGGCATTGCCGTTTCCGCTGCAGCAAGTGCGGCACTCGGTGCAATCAGCGAGGATCAGACCATTCTCGGCAAATCACTGATCTTCGTAGGACTGGCAGAAGGTGTCTGCCTGTACGGACTGATCATCGCCTTCATGATTCTGGGTAAACTGTAATGAAAATGTATCTGATCAGCGACAACGTTGACACGCTGACCGGCATGCGTCTGTCCGGAATAGACGGGTGCGTTGTCCATGAAAAAGAAGAACTGAAGGAAGCACTGAAAAGAGCCGTTTCGGATCATTCGATCGGGGTTGTACTTCTGACGGAAAAATTCGGGAGGGATTTCCCGGATGTGGTCAACACATGCAAGCTGACACACCGGATGCCGCTTTTTGTGGATGTTCCGGACCGTCACGGTACCGGAAGAAAACCCGATTTTATCACCGCATATGTAAATGATGCCATAGGACTCAGGCTGTGAGGAAAGAAAAATTATGACTACCGAAGAAAAATTACAGCATTTTCTGAATTCATGTACAGAAGATGCAAGCACGCGCTCCGAAAAAATGCTTGCAGACTATCAGGCTGCGCTGGAAAAGACCTTTGCCGAACACAAGGAAGACGCTCTGCGTCGTCAGGCTATGGAACTCCGCACGGAAAGTGAAAAAATAAAGCGTGAGGGAAACAAACAGCTTTCCATCGAGCATATGAAACTCCGCAAGACAATCGGAGAAAAGCAGGAGGAGCTGAAGGACAAGCTGTTCGTGGAATTAAAGGACAAACTTGACAACTTCATGGAAACATCCGCCTATCATGACCTGCTGGAAAAGCAGATCAAGGCCGCGAAGGAATTTGCGGGAGACGACGAAATGACCATCTATCTTGATCCTGCGGATGAAGACAATCTTCAGCGTCTTGCCCTTCATCACGGCGTGGATTTAAAAATCAGCGCCTATTCCTTTATCGGCGGAACACGTGCGGTTATTCCCGGAAAAAATGTGGTGATCGACAATTCCTTCGCTTCCAAGATAGCCGAAGCAAAGGAAAATTTCCGCTTTGAAACGGGGGTAGCGGATCATGAATAAGACAGGTATTATCTTTGCCGTCAACGGGCCCATAGTAAAGACACGTGCCGATGTCGGCTTTGAAATGCATGAAATGGTCTATGTGGGATCGGAAAAGCTGGTCGGTGAAGTCATCGGTCTTACATCCGCAGAAACCATCATAGAAGTTTACGAAGAGACCAGCGGCATGAAGCCGGGCGAAACAGTCGAAGGCACCGGCTCTCCCGTCTCCGTAACGCTTGCGCCCGGCATCCTGAGCCATATTTTCGACGGCATTGAACGTCCCCTCGGAGAGATCGCAAAAAAAAGCGGCATCTACATTTCCCGCGGCATAGCTGTTTCCAGCCTTGATTCTTCAAAGAAATGGAAAACGCACATGACCGTGAAAAAGGACGATGCAGTTCTTCCCGGCATGATTATTGCGGAAGTTCCCGAAACACCCGCCATTGTCCATAAGGTCATGATTCCGCCGGATATGTCCGGTCATGTACTGGACGTTGTTCCGGACGGAGACTATACGATCAACGACCGTCTGCTTACGCTGCAGCTTTCCGACGGCACGGAAGTTCCCGTTACCATGACGCAGAAATGGCCCATCCGTGTTCCGCGGCCTTTTGCAAAGCGTTTCCCGGCAACGGAACCGCTTGTCAGCGGACAGCGTATCATTGACACTTTGTTTCCGCTTGCCAAGGGCGGCACTGCCGCCATTCCCGGCGGATTCGGAACCGGAAAAACCATGATGCAGCACCAGATCGCCAAATGGTCCAACGCCAATATCATCCTGTATATCGGTTGCGGCGAGCGCGGCAACGAAATGACGCAGGTTCTGGAGGAATTCAGTAAGCTTGTTGACCCGAAGACCGGCAATCCCCTGATGGACCGCACGGTTCTGATCGCCAATACCAGCAACATGCCGGTTGCGGCACGTGAAGCGAGCCTTTATTCGGGACTTACGCTTGCGGAATATTACCGTGATATGGGATATGATGTCGCCATCATGGCGGACTCCACTTCCCGCTGGGCCGAGGCCTTAAGGGAAATCTCCGGACGTCTGGAAGAGATGCCCGCCGAGGAAGGTTTCCCTGCTTATCTTGCCAGCCGCCTTTCCGCTTTCTACGAAAGAGCCGGCATGACGGAAAACCTGAACGGTTCGGAAGGAAGCGTCTCCATCATCGGAGCCGTGTCGCCTCAGGGCGGCGATTTCTCCGAGCCTGTCACGCAGAACACCAAGCGGTTTGTCCGCTGCTTCTGGGGACTGGACAAAAACCTGGCCTACGCCAGACATTTCCCGGCCATCCAGTGGCTTACAAGCTATTCCGAATATCTGAACGAGCTCGCGCCCTGGTACAGGGAACACGTGGACAGACGCTTCACGGATTACAGGAACCAGCTGGTCCGCATCCTGACGCAGGAATCGAGCCTGATGGAAATCGTAAAGCTGATCGGCTCCGATGTCCTTCCGGACGATCAGAAGCTGACGCTTGAAATTGCCAAGGTAATCCGTGTCGGGTTCCTGCAGCAGAACGCTTTCCACAAGGACGATACCTGTGTCCCGCTGAAAAAACAGTTCGGCATGATGGACGTTATCCTTTACCTCTACACGAAGTCCAAGGCCCTGATCCACATGGGCATGCCGATGTCCGTGCTGAAGGAAGATCCGATCTTCGACAAGGTAATCGCGATCAAATACGATGTCCCGAACGACAAGCTGGAAATGCTCGCCGATTATAAGAAGGATATCGACCGCTTCTACGATTCAGTCGTGGAAAAGAACGCATAAGGAGGAATGACGAATGGCAATCGAATATCTCGGTTTAAGTTCCATCAACGGTCCTCTTGCGGTTCTGGAAGGCGTAAAGGGCGCCTCCTATGATGAAATCGTTGAGATGACCGTGAACGGAAATGAAAAAAGACTCGGCCGCATCATCGAGATCCATGATGACAAGGCCGTGATCCAGGTATATGAAGGCACGGAGGGAATGGCGCTCCGCAACACCCACACGCGCCTTACCGGCCACCCCATGATGCTCGGCGTATCCGAGGAAATGCTCGGACGCACCTTCAACGGCATAGGCGAACCGATCGACGACCTCGGCCCGATCACGGCTGAAAAAGTCCTGGATGTAAACGGAAAGCCCTTAAATCCGGTGACCAGAGAATATCCGCGTAACTATATCCGCACCGGCATTTCCGCAATCGACGGACTGATGACACTGATCAGAGGACAGAAGCTTCCCATCTTTTCCGGAAACGGACTTCCGCAGAACGAACTGGCAGCACAGCTGGTCCGTCAGTCTTCCCTGGGGGACGATGCGGACTCCTCGGAAAAATTCGCCGTCGTCTTCGCCGCCATGGGCGTAAAATACGATGTGGCGGATTTCTTCCGCCGCACCTTCGATGAAAGCGGCGTTTCCGATCATGTTGCCACCTTCATCAACCTCGCAAACGATCCGGTCGTGGAAAGACTGATCACGCCGAGAGTCGCACTTACGCTTGCGGAATATCTTGCTTTCGAAAAACACATGCACATCCTCGTCATCCTGACGGATATGACCGCCTATGCGGAGGCCATGCGTGAAGTTTCTTCCTCGAAGGGCGAAATTCCTTCCAGAAAGGGCTTCCCCGGATATCTGTATTCCGATCTCGCCAGCATTTACGAGCGTGCCGGCATTGTTCAGGGAGTAAACGGTTCCGTGACGCAGATCCCCATCCTCACCATGCCGAACGACGATATCACGCACCCCATCCCGGACCTTACCGGCTACATCACGGAAGGCCAGATCGTTCTGGACCGGGAACTGAACGGACAGAGTATATATCCGCCCATCTCCGTGCTGCCGAGCCTTTCGCGTCTGATGAAGGACGGCATAGGCGAAGGCTTTACCAGAGCGGATCATCAGGATGTGGCGAATCAGCTGTTCTCCTGCTATGCAAAGGTGGGCGATGCGCGTGCGCTGGCAAGCGTCATCGGCGAAGACGAACTTTCTCCGTCCGATAAGGAATACCTTATTTTCGGCCGCGAATTTGAACACCGCTTCATCGGCCAGGACGAACATGAAAACCGCACCATTGCGAAGACCCTGGATATCGGCTGGCAGTTACTGGGCCTGATGCCGAGAGCGGAGCTCGACCGTATAGACACGAAAATACTGGATCAGTACTATAAACCGACAACGATTGATGAGAACGGCGACATTGTGGCAAAGCCGGAGGAATTATGAACATCAATGCATTCCCGACAAAGGGCAATCTGATCATAGCGAAGAATTCCCTCTCGCTTGCGCGGCAGGGCTACGGTCTGATGGATAAAAAGCGGAATATCCTCATCCGGGAGCTGATGGAACTGATCGACCAGGCCAAGGATATCCAGAAAGAGATCGATGTCACCTTCACGGCGGCCTACAAGGCACTGCAGAAGGCCAACATCGAACTCGGCATCAACTATGTCCAGGATATCGCCTCTTCCATCCCGGAAGAGGACGGCATCAGCATCAAGACCAGAAGCGTCATGGGCGTGGAGATCCCGTTAGTCCGGTATGAGCCGAAGCCGATGAACCTTGCTTACGCCTACTATTCCACAAGGGAATCCCTGGATATCGCCAGACAGAATTTCAATAAGGTGAAGGAACTTACCATCCGCCTTTCCATGGTGGAAAATTCCGCCTACCGTCTTGCCACCGCCATCAAAAAAACGCAGAAAAGGGCCAATGCGCTGAAGAACATCACCATACCCACCATGGAAACGCTCACGAAGAGCATCACCAATTCCCTGGAAGAAAAAGAGAGAGAGGAATTCACGCGTTTAAAGGTCATCAAGCGGATGAAGGCTTAGGGGAATTTTCCTCTTCCCTTAAGCTTCCGTCTTGCCGAATATACGAAAACAGTCTATACTTATTCAGACTGTTTTTTATTTTGTAACCCTACCGATTTCCCCGACATTCCATTGAAACGGGAGCAGACCTTACATGAAAAAACTTTTCCATCCGGTCCGCGCAGCTCTTGCCCTTCTGCTTATGCTTTCGCTGTGCGTTCCTCTTACCGTCTGTGCGGCTGAACCATGGCCGAAGGACGTCAATATCGAAGCCGAAGGCGGAATCCTCATGGACGCGGATTCCGGTGCTGTTCTTTACGGAAAAAACATCCACGAACACTACTATCCGGCGAGCATCACCAAAATCCTGACTGCCCTGGTCGTCCTGGACCACTGCGGCCTGGACGAAACCGTTACCTTCAGTCATGATGCGGTCTACAACGTCGAAAAGGGCTCCACCAGCGCCGGGTACGACACCGGCGATCAGATCACGGTGCGGCAGGCCATGTATGTTCTGCTTTTAAAATCCGCCAACGAGGTCGCGAACGCGCTCGGCGAGCACTGTGCGGGAAGCATGGACAAGTTCGCCGACATGATGAACGCCAAGGCGAAGGAACTCGGCTGCCGGGATTCCCATTTTGCAAACCCCAGCGGCTTAAACGATCCGAACCACTACACTTCTCCCTACGACTTCGCACTGATTTCCAGAGCAGCCTATTCCAATCCCACCTTTGTGGAATTCGATTCCGCCACCTATTACGAGCTGCCGCCGAACGCCAAGAACAAAAAAGCGTTTACCGTTTACTGCGGCCACAAGATGCTGAAGAAAAACACTTCCTCCTATTATCAGGGAATTATCGGCGGGAAAACCGGCTATACCACACTGGCCGGCAACACGCTGGTCACCTGTGCACAGAGGGACGGCCTGAAGCTGATCGCCGTGATCTTAAACGGCCATCAGACACATTACACGGATACCAAGACGCTTCTCGACTACGGATTCAATAACTTCAGGAATCAGCCGATCGACACACATGATTCCAAATATACCTCTCCGGAGGAAAACCTGAATCTCACGGGAAACAGCAGCACGGTGTTCCGGATTGCGGACAATCACTCCGTGACGCTCCCGAAGAATGCCTCGTTTAAGGATGCCTCCTCCCGTCTCGTCTATGACTATACCGAGAAAAGCCCGCAGGATGCGGTCGCCAGAATCGATTACAGCTACGGCGACCATTCCATCGGCAGTACCTGGCTGCTCGCGGACACTTCTGCAGCCATGGAAAAGACCGGGAACAGTACGGTCATTTCCACTTCCGCCCCGAAGGCCACGCCGGGAGACGCCGGTAAAACGAATGCCTCTTTTTCCGTCCCGCATCTTCCCGGATTTTCCGGTCCGCTTAAAACTGTCATCCTGATTGCCGCTGCAGCCGTTGTTCTCTTCCTGCTTTACCTTCTCCTGAAGCTGATCATCCGGAGAAAGGAAGCACGGGAACTGGATATCGCGCGCGAGGTACGGCGGAAGAAGCGACTGGAATCCGGCATATCGGATGATATCCTGAGAGATTCCGCTGCCTCCGTAAATTCATACTTAAGGGATTCCCGCTCCAGAAAGAAAAAAAAGGGCGGCCTGTTCCGCAGACACAATAAAACGTGACGGTTCATCCGTCACGTTTTTTTTCTCTCGTCCGTTTCAGCCGGTTTTTCAGATTCCTTTTCAGCGTCGTCTCCTCTTTCTTTTCCTCGAGCTTCTTCACGCCTTCCTCGCCTACCGGCTTTATGGTCTTGATCGCAAAGCATTTTCCGTCCGGTGCATGCTTTATACGGATTTTGCCGCGCATGAAGCCGTGCTCCGGGCACCATGCAAGACAATAGTAATTTCTCTGATTCGACGAAAACCAGCGGATCTTCTTATGGAGCATGCGGCTGCATTTGCAGCAGATCATATCCGTTACGGTCTTGTCGCCGATCGTGTCTTCCCGCGTTTCAAATTTTCGGGAAACATATTTCGAATAGTTCGGAAAAACCAGGGAGATCTCTTCCTCCGCATTTTCCGGAATATGATAATAATCCAGAGACAGGTAATCCTTTACTGCGGAGAAATTCATTTTCTCCATGACCATGCCGGTATAGCGCGCGTCATCCGCCGCACGGTGAAACGGCTTGTCCGGAACAATCCCCAGAAGCTCGGAGGCATGGTCAAGCGGGAGCTTGTTCTTGCTGTTCTCTTCATAAAGAAGATTAAAAAGCTTCTGGACATCATAATACAGAAACGGATAGGGAAACGGATTTTCCATTCCGTAATAGGCCATGTTCTTCTGAAGCTCCGTCAGGTCCATGTTCCCCCAGGTACAGAAAACCGGCTCTGCAGACTCCCCGTTTCCGGTCTTACCGCACCAGTTCAGGAAATCCCGCATGACCTCCGGGAACGGTGTGCCTTTTTCCCTGAGTTCTTCCATTCCTATGCGCATGATCTCCAGAACTTTATAATGCAGCCTTCCGTAAACACTCGGTTTCACAAGCCGGGAAAATTCCCCGACCTCCTTCAGATCCTGATCAAGCTTCACGGCGCCGATTTCTATGATCTCGAACGGCAGCCTCTTGACCGCTTCCTCCAGTCCGTTTGAAGACTGGTTCCATTCCAGATCAAATACAATGTACTGCCTGCATTTCCTGTTCATATCCATTGATATCTCTTCCAATCCGGTATCCTTATTTTTCTATTTTACCATACCATGCCGCTCTTCGGTACTGGTACGGATCTTCTGTTTCCTCCCATGACGTAAAAGGAATCCCGGAAGCGCATTGTCTCTCTTTCCCTTTGTAATATGGATCTGCAGCTTTCCCCCATGACGTAAAAGGGATCCCGGAAGCGCATAGGAGCTTGCTCCGTAGCTTCCGGGATCCATCTTTTACGTCATGAAATATTTGCTGCAGATCTTATTTCGGCTCATTCATTTTGGAATATCCGGGCTTATATCCGTCCGCTTTCCAGAGCCCGTGCTTATTGCAGTATGCAAAAGCACCCGTGATTGTATCGCCGTTCGTGATCATGAACGTAGCCTGCGGTTTCTCGCCGGGCTTCAGTTCCTTTCTCTGGTTTCCTTCTTTCGTGGAAAGAACAATCCACTGAATATAATGGTCCGGCTCCATCGGATGCGCCGTGCTTCCGACCGTTACTACGACTTCCATTCCGCGCTCTGTGATAACCGGCACATGTTTCTCCTGCGCCGCGTCCACACTGTTCGCTACAACCTCTTCCATCGGTTTGCCGCAGCAGGTAAGTGTTCCGCCGCCGCTCTGCACCAGTGCCACCATGTTGCCGCAGATACTGCATTTGTAAAATTTCATAGCTTCCATTATTCCATTCCTCCTTTTTCAGCGGTCTCTTCCGCCATAACGCTCTCATATTTATCCAGGATCATCTGCTGGATCTCTTCCCTTGTCTGGGAATTGATCGGATGCGCGATATCCCTGTATTCGCCGTCGGCCGCCATGCGGCTCGGCATTGCAATGAACAGACCTTTTTCCCCCTCGATCACCTTGATGTCGTGAACTACAAATTCGTTGTCGATCGTGATCGAAACGATCGCCTTCATCTTCCCTTCTTTTTCCACCCGCCTTACCCTGACATCTGTAATCTGCATCTTGTCCTCCGTTGTCTTCAGAGTGTCGTCACATGCTGTCCGTCAAATGGTATATCTTTCGTTTTTCTCGATCACGATCTTAATGTTATCCGGTTCCCCGATATGCGTGGTATTTGCCCGGATGGTATCGCGGCTCTCCACAATGCAGTTTTCAATCACGGTGTTGTCGCCGATGTAAACATCGTTGAGGATGACCGAGTTCTTGATAACGCAGTTATTCCCGACATAGGCTTTCTTGAACAGAACCGAATTCTCCACTGTTCCGTTGATAATGCAGCCGCTGGAAACAAGCGAGTTCCTGACGCTGCATCCGGGATTGTATTTTGCCGGCGGCAGATCGTCGATCTTCGAATAGACCTCCGGATACTGGCGGAAGAAATATTCCCTCACGTCCTTCTTCAGGAAATCCATGTTGGTCTTGTAATAAGACTCCACGCTTGCGATATTACTCCAGTAGGTATTCAGCCTATAGGCATAGATCCGTTTCAGATTCTTGTAGCGCACCAGGATGTCACGCACGAAATCATAACGGTCTTCCGACGCGCACCGCTCCACGAGTTCGATCAGCTGACGTCTTCTGATCACATAGATCCCGCAGGAAATATTGGTCGCCTGCGCTACCATCGGCTTCTCCTCAAAATCGGTTATCCGTCCGTCCTCATTGATACCGACCACGCCGAAGCGGGTCATGTCATCCTCCTCGGACGATTCTCTGCAGACGACGGTTATGTCGGCTTTCTTTTCAATATGATATTCAAGAACCTTATTGTAATCAAGCTTATAAATCCCGTCTCCGGCAGCAATCACAACGTAAGGCTCGTGGGAATTTTTCAGAAACGTCAGATTCTGAAAAAGTGCATCCGCTGTTCCGCGGTACCAGTCGTTTGACTGCGCCGTTATGGTCGGTGTGAATACGAACAGGCCTCCCTGCTTTCTTCCGAAATCCCACCATTTTGAAGAACTTAAATGCTCATTTAAAGACCTGGAGTTATACTGTGTGAAAACAGCCACTCTCTGGATATGCGAATTCGTCATGCTGCTCAAAGCGAAGTCTATGCTTCTGTAGCTTCCCGCAATCGGCATGGCCGCAATGGCTCTCTTGTTTGAAAGTTCCCTCATCCGCTTTGAATTTCCGCCGGCAAGTACAATCCCTATCGCTCTCATCGTATGCCACCTGCCTTTACTATATAATCGCCGCTCTGAAGATATCCGTTCGGATAATCCTCCGGAACCGTTTCACCCATGACTGCCGTGTTCTTCCCGATCTTTACATTGTCCGGCACGTTTGTTTTTTCTCCGATCGTTGCCAGGTCGGAATTGTAAACGCGCTGGTCATAGCTGCTCTCCTTATACTCTCCGATTCCGATCTCGCAGTTCTTTCCTATCCTGCAGTTCTCCGCGATGATCGATTTCGTGATCTTCGTTCCGGCGCCGATCACGGTTTCCCGCATGATGATCGAGTCCCTGATTTCCACGCCCTCCTCGATCGTCACGCCTGCACCGATCACGGAGCTGATCACGCTTCCGCGGATTTCCGTTCCTTCTCCGATAATGCTCTTTTCAATGTGCGCCGTCTCGGCAATGTACTGCGGAGGAATGATGTCGCTCTTCGTGAATATCCTCCAGTATTCCTCGTAAAGATTGAACTCGGGAATGATATCAATCAGTTCCATGTTGGCCTGCCAGTAACTCATCAGGGTTCCGACATCCTTCCAGTAGCCGTTGAATTCATATGCGTAAAGGCTCTTCCCCTTTTCCATACAGTAGGGAATGATATGCTTTCCGAAGTCGCATCCCGCTTCATCCTGCAGATCGATCAGCGCCTTTTTCAGGACCGGCCATGAGAAAATGTAAATGCCCATGGACGCAAGATTGCTTCTCGGGTTCTCCGGCTTTTCCTCGAAGTCCGTTATGCAGTTGTTGTTGTCCGTCACCATGATGCCGAAACGGCTTGCTTCTTCGAGCGGCACCGGCATGACGGCAATGGTAACGTCCGCATTGCTCGCCTTATGATAATCAAGCATGACTTCATAATCCATTTTGTAAATGTGATCTCCGGAAAGAATGAGAACGTAGTCCGGATTATAGGATTCGATATACTCGAGATTCTGAAAAACGGCATTTGCGGTTCCGCTGTACCAGTCGGAGCCCCGGGAATTCTCGTACGGCGGCAGAATGGTTACGCCGCCCACGTTCCGGTCCAGGTCCCACGGAATTCCTATTCCGATGTGGGCATTCAGGCGAAGGGGCTGATATTGCGTCAGCACGCCTACCGTATCAACACCGGAGTTAATGCAGTTACTTAAGGGAAAATCTATAATGCGGTATTTGCCGCCGAACGAAACCGCAGGCTTTGCGACCTTCAGGGTAAGTACCCCAAGGCGGCTTCCCTGTCCTCCCGCTAAAAGCATTGCAACCATTTCCTTCTTAATCACGTGATCACCTCCAGGTCGATTTAAAGTGAATTTTCAGGCAATTAAAGTATAGCATAGAACGCCGTGATAGTGAACAAATCGTTCTTCATTTTTTCGCTTTTATTGTGCAATATTTTTATGCTTCTCTCAAAGTCCGTCAATAAAGTAATTTCTATGATATAATGAAATTTAAGTATGCACAGAATCCAAATTCTAAGGGGAACAGATCATGAAACTAATTACTGTCAGGGAAATCTATAAAAACAGAAACGAATATCTGAATCAGGAAATTTCCATGGGAGGCTGGGTCCGCAGTAACCGCGACTCCAAATCCTTCGGCTTCCTCATGATCAGCGACGGAACTTATTTCGAACAGCTTCAGGTCGTCTATCATGATGCCATGAAAAATTTTGCGGAGATCACCAGGGTGAATATCGGCGCGGCTCTGATCATCCGGGGAAAGCTTGTCGCGACACCGGACGCAAAACAGCCGTTTGAAATTCAGGCGGAAGAGATTGCCATAGAGGGAACCTCCGGTGCCGATTACCCGCTTCAGAAAAAACGGCACTCGCTGGAATACTTAAGAACCATCGCCCATCTCAGGCCGCGGACCAATACCTTCCAGGCCGTTTTCCGCGTTCGTTCTCTCATTGCCTATGCCATTCATAAGTTTTTCCAGGAACGCGACTTTGTCTATGTACACACGCCGCTTATCACCGGAAGCGACTGCGAAGGCGCAGGCGAAATGTTCCGCGTCACGACCATGGACTTAAACAACATTCCGAAGACGCCGGACAACAAGCCTGATTTTTCCAGAGACTTCTTCGGCAAGGAAACCAGCCTTACCGTGAGCGGCCAGCTGAACGGAGAAATGTTCGCCCAGGCCTTCCGCAACATCTATACCTTCGGTCCCACGTTCCGCGCGGAAAATTCCAACACGACGCGCCATGCGGCGGAGTTCTGGATGATCGAACCGGAAATCGCCTTTGCGGATCTGAACGACGACATGGCGCTTGCGGAATCCATGCTGAAATATGTGATCCGCTACGTCCTCGAAAACGCGCCGGAAGAAATGAAATTCTTCAACGACTTCGTGGACAAGGGACTGCTGGAACGGCTGAATCACGTTCTGAATTCGGATTTCGGAAAAGTCACCTACACGGAAGCCGTGGATATTCTGATGCAGCACAACGATCAGTTCGACTACAAGGTAAGCTGGGGCTGCGATCTGCAGACCGAACACGAGCGCTTTTTAACCGAACAGATCTACAAGCGTCCCATCTTCGTCACGGACTATCCGAAGGAGATCAAGGCTTTCTACATGAAGCTGAATCCGGACAACAAAACCGTCGCCGCAATGGACTGCCTGGTTCCCGGCATAGGAGAAATCATAGGCGGCTCCCAGCGTGAGGATGACTATGACAAACTCCTCTCCCGCATCCGCGAGCTTAAGATGAACGAAGAAAACTACAGCGCATATCTGGACCTGCGCAAATACGGAACCACGCACCACGCCGGATTCGGACTCGGGTTCGAGCGCTGCGTCATGTACCTTACCGGAATGGGTAATATCCGCGACGTCCTTCCCTTCCCGCGCACTGTCGGAAACTGCGAGCTTTAATTTTCATCCGCATCTGCCCGTGTCATTTATTTACGGAGGTATTCCATGAAATTCATTCACACCGGCGATATACATTACGGCATGAATCCGGATTCGGACAAACCCTGGAGCCGGGAGAGAGCCGATGCCGTCCGCGACGTTCTTTCCACGATCGTCTCTGCGGCAAAGGAAAAAAATACGGACCTGCTCCTGATTGCCGGCGATCTCTATAACCGCCAGCCACTGGTCCGCGACTTAAAGGAAGTAAATTACCTCTTCACCACCATCCCGCACACGCATGTCGTGATCATTGCGGGGAACCATGACCGCATAAACGACAGTTCCGCGGTCCTCTCTTTTCCGTGGGCGGAGAATGTCACCTATCTGTCCTCGGAAACGCTTGCCTCCGTATATTTCGAAGACATCAACACCGAGGTCTACGGATTTTCCTGGCACACGCATGACATAAAGGAAAATGCGCTCTCCGGCATCCGCATAAAGGACAACGGCCGGATCAACATCCTGACCCTGCACGGCGGCGACCAGAACTATTTTCCGTTTGATAAGAACGAACTTGCCAATGCGGGATTTTCCTACTGTGCCCTCGGTCATATCCACAAACCCGAAGTCGTCATCCCGGACAAAATGGCTTTCTGCGGATCGCCGGAGCCGCTCAATCTTTCGGAAACCGGAAAGCACGGGTACTTCGAGGGAGAGATCAATCCGGTCTCCCGGGTTGTGACGTCCCTCTCGTTCGTTCCCTGCGCAAAGGCGGAATACATTTCCCTGGTCGTGAACGTGACCGCCGCCTCCACCAATACGGAACTTCTTCTCTGCATAGGAGACGAAATCAACAAACGCGGCTCCGACAATATCTACCGTTTGAAAATCCGCGGCATGCGGGATCCCGACACCGTATTCGATCTGGACGTTCTTTCGAAGCGCTTCCGCATTTCCGAAATTCTGGACGAATCCGAACCGAAATATGATTTTGCGAAGCTCTTCTCCGAGCACCCTTCGGATATGATCGGCTTCTTCGTGCAGGAACTGGACAAGCCCGACATCAGTCCGGTCGGTAAAAAAGCTCTGTACTACGGTGTCAACGCTCTGCTTCGGACTACCGACGAAAGGAACAGCAAGTTATGATCCTGAAAGATCTCACCATCAGAGGATTCGGAAAATTCCGAGACCGGCATTTTGATTTCTCCGACGGCATCAACGTGATCTACGGAAGCAACGAAGCCGGAAAATCCACCATCCATTCATTTCTCCGCGCCATGTTCTACGGCATGGAACGGGGCCGCGGACGCGCGTCCAAAACCGATCTGTTCTCCCATTACGAACCCTGGAAGGATTCACAGAGCTACGGCGGCGTTCTGCACTGCGAAAAGGACGGACACCTGTACCGCATAGAACGGAACTTCATAAAAAATCCCAAGGATGTCACGGTCGTGGACGAAACGGCCGGAACAGCCGTGACGGACACACGTGCATTTTTCGATGATCTTCTTTCGGGCCTGAGCGAGACCGCCTATTCCAACACTGTGAGCATAGGACAGCTGAAAAGCGCCACGGACAGCGGAATGGTGAACGAACTGAAAAACTATATCGCCAACATGAACACCACCGGAAACATGGCCTTAAATATCACGAAGGCCTCCGCCTATCTTAAGGATCAGCGGAAATCCTTCGTTTCCCGGCAGACGCCGGAGGCGGCCAAAAGCTATGCGGCCAATCTGACGGAGATCAAACAGATCGAAGCGGGGATCGCCTCCCCGGAATATGCGAACCGGCTGAACGCGTTAAAGGAAGAAAAAGCCGAAACGGAAAAACAGCTGAAGGATCTCCAGGAGAAAAAGGAAAGCCTCATCGATAAAACTTCTGCCGGCAGACAGCGGCTCAGGGAAAACCATTTCGGTTCCCGGGATGAGATCGTCTCCTGCCGGGAAAAAGCGGAACAGGCTTACGAAAATTTCCGGCATGCACAGGATAAAACCGAGAAAAAGGGCGTGCGCATTTTCACGATTGTCCTTCTGGTCCTGGCGGCAATTTTTCTTGCCCTCTCGGCATACCTTTTCATCATCGGTCCGCAGAATCTGCTGTCTCCGTTTCTGCCGTTTCCGTGGAAGCAGTCGCTTGATGTTTCCTTCCTGACGTCCTGCGCACTCTTCGTCGTGGTGATCATTTTTTCGGAGATCGCGGCTGCAGCGAACTGGCGCATGAAAAAGGCGCGGGACGCGTTTCTTGATATCGTGCTTGAACACGCGGACAATGCGGAAGAAGAGGAAAACAAGGACTGCGAAACTCTGCTGAACGAATACCGCGGAAAGACCGGCTCCCTGTTAACACTTGCGGATTCCGTGAAGGAAGACGAGGAGCAGATTAAGAAAACAGCCGCGGAGGCGGAACAGTTAAACGCTGCCGCGAAAAATGCGGCGGAGACGATCGAGAAACAGCAGAAGAGCCAGTGGGAACTGGAGCAGCAGCTGGAACACCTCTCCAATTTAAGGGACGAAACAAATATCCTGAAACATGTGATCGATGAAAATGACCGCCTGCAGTTTGAGATCGATGCAATCGATCTGGCGCAGGAAACCATGACGCGCCTTTCGACCTCCATCCGCGGTTCCTTCGGCCTCTATTTAAATAAAAAAGCCTCCGACCTCATAAAGGGGATCACCGGTGGAATTTACAATTCCATGAGCATAGACGAGAACCTGAATGTCTTCCTGAACACCGCGGAAAAACTGGTTCCGCTGGAACAGGTAAGCTCGGGAACCATGGATCAGGTTTATCTGGCTCTGCGTCTTGCCGCTGCCGATCTCATGCTGGACAGGCAGTCTGAACCTTTCCCGCTTTTCTTCGATGACAGCTTCGTAAACTATGACGAGGACCGGCTTCTCACCGCTCTGAAATGGCTTTCCGAAACAGCGCACCGCCAGATCCTGATCTTCACCTGCCACCGCCGGGAAGCGCAGCTCCTTTCCGCCAACCTGATCGACTACCGCCTGACGGAAATCTGATATGCCTGTGCGGCAGACCGGACACAGAAACTTCGGCTGCCCCGCTGACCGGTCACGGAAACTTCAGATAACGCGAATGACCGGATGCAAAACCCTGGCTGCCCCGCTGACCGGATGCAAAAATTTCTACTACAGTACCGCTGCATATTGCAGGCAGTTTTTCTGCCGGCTGTTACTCTGTTTCCTGCACCATCCGGCCTGTCACGGCTTCTCATGAAGTTCCTTCTCCGGATCGAACTTCATTTTATTTTCTTCCCGGCACCGCCGGATATAAGCGGCAGCCCTCCATAAAATAAACATGACGAAAAGAAGTCCGCCTGCAAAAAGCCAGGGAAGATTTTCTTTTGCCGGACCGGATGCCGAAGTTCCGTTTCCGGCACTTCCCGCCGCAGGCGTTTCATCTGTCAAAACATATGGTGTCTCCACCCCGCTGTAAATCACGTAGGTTCCGTTTTCGGCCGCGGCACCGGCAGCACTTCCGCTGCCTGTCATCCCGCCTGTGCCTTCACTCCCGCTCCTCAGCGCCAGCATCTTCTCGGGTTCCGTCGTGGGTGCTGCCGTGGTCGTGGTCGGAGCGACGGTTGTGGTGACCGGCGCAGCAGTCGCGGGCGCTGCCGTGGTCGCTGCCGGCGGTTCCGTCGGCTTTACCGGCGTATAGATATAAAGCGGAATATGGACCTTTGACACAGACTCCCATGACGGCTTTCCGGGATCCGAAATCCGGATCTGTCCTACTATGCTGTTATCCAGCCGCTCGCTTTTTTCCGTTTCCGGCACGCTGATCTGATAGGGAATCGTAAACAGATATCTCTCCTTCGGCTTCATGTCAGTCCAGGAAAGATTTAAGTCATACTCATCCGCCGATGACGCAAAATTTTCCGCATTTCCGGATACCCATTCCGGACCGCCGTTTCCGGTGATCAGAAAACCGTTTCCGGTATCTTCCGTGTGAAAGGAAACTTCACAGACCGGGACTGTGACGCTGCTGTTATTTGTCACGGAAGCATGCAGCAGCATTTCCCCGCTGTCCCTGTCATAATCCACCTTCTCGACGTGCAGTGCGACATCCCCCGATGCGCCTGCCGCAAACACAACTGTAGCCGGCATGATCATTCTCATTAAGAATATCATCCCGGCTGCCAGGAAAATATGAATTGGTTTTATGAGTCTGTCGTCATTCATAAACCACTTGCTGTGTCCGCCAGTTCCCGGCCCTGTCCGTTACCTTCACGGTCGCCGGAAGTTCTGCGAGACTGCAGCTTATTTTTCCCTCATCTTCATTTATTCTGGTATCCTTCAGCGCGTTGCCGCCTGCATCTACAAATTTCGTGTTGTTCCAGTCCACACCAGAGCCCTGATCCGATACCTTTACCGTGCACATTTCTCCTGCTGTTTTTTCAGGTATTCCTATCTCCGGAATATCGGTATCGATATTATTCACGGTAAACGCCTGTCTCGTGACTTTTCCGCCGGCATCTTCCGCTGCCACGGTGTAAACACCGTTTTCCGGAATCTGCGTCCGGTAAATATTTCCGGCTTTTTCAAGGACCTGGCCGGTTTCCTCTATGCTGACGCGCTTCAGAGTATTGAAACTCTCTGCCCTGACGTAAACGGTTTCAGAAGCAACTGCCGACTGCGGTTCCGCATTCAGGCTGATGGTCCGGATTTCGGGCGCCCTGCTTTTCAGCACGACAAGCGGTGCCGCCGCAACACTCACGGCCAGCACAGGAACCGCGACCTTGGATGCAATGGTCTTCCTGACTGCCGCTGCCGCGCCGGAAGAAAGTCCCGTTCCGATCGCTTCCGTCTTCATAAACAGCATGATCCAGATAAACGGCGAGAAGGAATAGAACGCCTGCAGTTTTCCGGACAGCTTCCTGCGGCATCCGGCCAGTCTTGATTTAACGGTTCCGACCGGGATATGCATGATCTCCGCTATTTCGGAGTCATTGTAGTCATTGAAATATTTTAAAATGACGATGGCCTTCATTTCCGGATCCAGAGAATTGACCGCTTCACGGACATTCTTTCTGGTCTCATCGCGGATGGCCTCATCCTCCACACTTCCGGTATACTGCTCGGCCTCGGAAATCTTCGCTTCCCCGCTGTTATCGGGAACATCCATCATTTCTTCCACGGAATCAACAGACCGGCTGTGTTTACGCACATAGTCAATCGTGGAACTGTAGGTGATCCTGCCGAGCCAGCGGACAAACGATTTCGGATCCTCAAGGGTATCCAGTGAACTGTACGCTTTCAGAAACGATTCCTGCGTGATGTCTTCCGAAGCATACTGATCCCCTGTCATCTTGAAGGCAAAATAATACTGCCTTCTGTACATGAGGGAATAAATTTTATCGAAAGCGTGTCTGTCTCCCGCATGATACTGTTCCACGAGACGGGCAACGTGATTATAGTCCATGACATCCTCCTTGAATATTATTATACAATATCAAATCAGTTTTTTACAGACTTCTTCAGAGAATAATTCCAAATACGCAGAACAGAGTGCCGTCGGCACTCTGGCTGCATTCTTATGGATAGGGCAGGAGACACAAACCGCGAGTCCCGAAAAAAACAACTCTCCCCGGAACCCTGCGTTTAAAACAAGGCAGAGCGTCCCCAATGCCGCATCTGCCCTGCTGTTTACCGTACCGGAAAGGCACTTCCGACCTCTTCCGGTACCTGCACCGCATATTGCCACCCCAAAACCCTTTGCCGATCTCCGTTTCGGCAGCTTATCTCCTACCCCGTTGAACGCGGCATTTCCGCGTTTCTATCAGTAGGACGCAGAAAGGCAGCCCGGTGTTCGGGCTTTCGGAAAATTTTTCTGATTTTTTATGAATTCCCCGCCGTTCATGCCTGGCTGTTCCGTATCGATCTATAACGGCAGCATACACTGTCCGCTGACTGTACGGTTAAAACCGGCTTCCGACAGAAAAACAGCTTCTCCCGGTGCTCATGTCTCTGCCTGAGCCTCCGAAAGGAGCTGTTCTGCTGTTTTTGTTCTGCTGTTTTCTCTGTCTCCTGTTTTAGAATATTCTCCAGCCGCAGATGAAGTTGTTTTCCCACCAGGAGCTTAACTCACGATGGACCACTTCTCCGTTACTGGAACTGGCATCATATACGGTCCCGCCGCCGGCGCATATTCCCACATGTCCGTTTTCCACGATGATATCCCCGGCCCGCAGATCCGAAAAGCTGCCGATCCGCTGCCCTCTGCCGGAATCTGCCCAGCCTCCGCTCGTCATATAGGACTGGCCGACGCCCGCCTGGTTCAGGCACCAGTACACGAAACCGGAACAGTCAAAGGAACTCGGTCCCTTGGCACCCCATACATAAGGGCTGCCCATTTTGGAACTGGCAACGGATAAAAGCGTTCCCACGCTCCCGCCGCCGCTGTAGGTCGACGTATCCGGTTTTCTGCCGCCGGAGGACCCGCCGTTATTTTTCCCGGAGTTGCCGTTATTGGCTGCATTGGTCTTGGTCTTCGCCGCCGTCGTATGCGGTGCCGCCTTCACGGCACTGTCGGCCGTAAGCTTGGCCATGGTCGCTGAACCCACGGACCCGTCCGAAGACAGCCCGTTCCGGTCCTGGAAATCCTTCACTGCCTGCTGCGTCGCGTCTCCGTAATAGCCCGTCACACTGTCCGCAGTGAGATACCCCCATTTGCTTAAGAGCTTCTGTACCTGCGTCACGGTGTCGCTTGTGTCGCCGAGTACCAGGCCGAATGCCTGCGCCTTGGGATTGTTCAGTGCCGCCCTGGTCCCGGGCCCCAGGAACCCGTCCACCACTTCGTTGTTCCTCGCCTGGAATTCCTTGATCGCCATGACCGTTCCGAGGCCGAAGTTTCCGTCCGGCGTGCTGGTAAGATATCCCAGTTCGAACAGGCGCTTCTGCGCGGACAGGACCACATCGCTCTTCTCTCCGTACTGAAGCATGTTCGGCTTCACCTCTTCGGAATAAAGAAGGTTCATGGTCTTCATTCCCACCGTTCCGTCCTGGGTAATGGAATTCATCTGCTGGAACTTTTCCACGGCGGCAAGCGTTGCGTCGTCAAAGGTACCGGTCACTTCCCCGGCTTCCGCGAGATATCCGAGCGCGTAAAGACGCTGCTGGATTTTCGTGATATCCGTTCCGGTCTCGCCCTGCTTTGCGGCATAGTGGTTGGCCTTTTCGTCCATGATGGCCTTCAGCGTTTCCTTCCCCACAATGCCGTCCTGCTTCAGATTGTTCTGCCGCTGATAGATCTTAATGGCGGCTTCCGTAACATCGCCGTAGTAGTCCGTCGGCTCATCGTTGTCCATGAAGCCGAGTTCCATCAGCCTCCGCTGCAGATCCTTTACAATCCAGCTTCTCGTTCCCTTCCGGATATACTCCGGCGCGGGTTCCGTTGTGGGAACCGTAAGCGGCAGACTGGGAAACTGCGGTCCGTCCGGAGAAACGGCAACGATCTTCGCGTTGTTCTCCGTAGCGACCGGAAGTGTTTCCGTGGCTGCCGCCGCTGCTGCTGAAGAAGGCCCTTCGGCACTGCCGCAGGAGGACAGAACCGATATGCCGGCACTTGCTGCAAGTATGAATATCAGTAATTTTTTATTGTACATGAAATACCCTCATTTTAACGATTGACATACAGATGCATGCTGTTCACCTGTTACGCTTATACTCCGCTTATCCGGTACTTTTCTCTGTCAGCAGATCCGTAAGACGCGCGAACGATTTCAGATCCAGCGCTTCGCCTCTTATGGTTTCGGAAAGCCCCATTTTCCGCAGTGCCGAAACAATTTGCTCTTTAGTATACTGGATTTCGGCGGAATTGTGAAGTGCGTTCTGAAGCGTCTTCCGCCGCTGCCCGAACGCCGCGCGGATGATTAAGAACATCGCCCGCGGATCCTCTACGCTTACCGGTGTTTTTTCATGTCTTTTCAGCCGGATAATGCAGCTTCCCACGGTCGGTCTCGGCATGAATGAATTCGGCGGCACATTCGCCATGATCTCCGGCGCGGCATAGTACTGCACTGCCAGAGACAGCGCGCCGTATTCTTTTCCGCCGGGCTTCGCCATCATGCGCTCCGCCACTTCCTTCTGCACCATAACGGTGATATCGGTCACGGGCGCATGGCTCTCGAACAGATTCATGATGATCGGCGTCGTGATATAATACGGCAGATTCGCGACCACCTTGAACGGTTCTCCCCCGTTGTATTTTTCCGCAAGTCCTTTCAGGTCTGCCTTCATGATATCCTCATGGAGGATGACGACATTCTGATAATCCTTCATCGTGTCTGATAAGATCGGGATCAGGTTGTCATCGATCTCCACCGCGATCACAAGACGCGCTGCATCCGCGAGGTACTGTGTGAGCGTCCCTATGCCGGGACCGATCTCCAGCACGCAGTCATTTTTCGTGACGCCCGCTGCCGGCGCAATCTTATTTAAGACATGCGTGTCGATCAGAAAATTCTGACCCAGATTTTTCCGGAAGCGGAAATCGTATTTTTTTATGATCTCGATCGTATTGTGCGGAATTCCGAGTTCCGGCATCGGCTTTCTCCTTCATGCTGCGTAATGCGGATATCATGTATAACTTCAGAGCCTGTCTGTCTTCCGATACCGGACAATCACCGGAGCTTCGGGAACACCCGCAGCGCGTTCTCGCGGGTCTTGCAGATCACTTCCTCCGCCGAAGTCCCCTTGATCGCTGCGATGGCCTCCGCCACGTACGGCAGGTTCAGCGAAGAATTCCGCCTTCCCCTGTTCGGTTCCGGCGAAAGGTACGGACAGTCGGTTTCGAGGAGTATGCTTTCCAGCGGCACTGCCTGAACCACTTCCTTCATCCGCTTCGCATTTTTAAAAGTGACGACGCCGCCTATCCCGATCATGAACCCCATGGCCAGATATTTTTTCGCCATATCCGTCCCGTAGGAAAAGCAGTGGATCACGCCTCCGGTTTCCTCCGCATGTTCTGCCTTCAAAAGATCGTAGGTATCCTGCGCGGCATCCCGCGAATGAACCATGATCGGTAGCCCCGCTCTTTTTGCGACGGCGATCTGTTCCGCGAACCACCGCTTCTGAATGCTTCTCAGCGGTTCCTCGAAATGATAATCCAGACCGATCTCGCCGATCGAAACAACCTTTTCATCCGCCGCGTTCCGGACAATCCACTCCATGTCGTCCTTTGTAAGCTCACCGGTCTCGTTCGGGTGCACGCCGAGCGCGCAGTAGAGAAACGGATATTCATGCGAGAGCGCGAGTCCCTTTTTCGAAGTCTCCATGCTGGCGCCTGCATTGACCGCCAGTTCTATTCCGTTCCCGTTAAGGCTCTTTAACAGCGCATCCCTGTCGGCGTCAAACGCTTCGTCATCGTAATGCGCATGGGTATCGATAATCATCCTTACTCCTTACATGGCATATCTTTTCAGGAGCCAGAGCGCCATCAGATGTGCCGGATAGAAAATATAGAAAAAGTACCGGCTGCTCTTTCCCTTTTCTCCGTTATAAAAATAAATCGGAATATAAGCCGTCACGCTGAACACTTCCCGGTCTGCGAAAAGAAGTGCGCACCCGGTGATCGTCCGGTACGGTTCCCGGCCGTAGAAAAGATAGAAGGAAGCCGCCAGCGCCGGACAGAGAAATCCGTAATCCGCCTGCAGAAAATAAGCACAGGCGGAAAATGCGGCGACCGTCAGAATGACCAGGACAGCCTCCGTTTTCCGCTTTCCCGGAAGGACCTCTCTTCTGTCGCGCACGGTTTTTATCACGGAAAGCATGAGAAGGCTTAGGCACAGCGAAACCATGATGCTCTGCTTCGACGGCTCGAACAGCTTCCCGAAGAAAACAAGGTCAAAGGGAATTTCCGAAACAAGCATAAACACGCCCATCCGCAGAATGTACTTCCGCAGATCATGCGTATGCAGGAATCCTTCCACCAGAAGAAGCACAAAGCACGGAAGCGAAAGTCTTCCGATCGCCCTGGTAATCATGTAGACATTATCCGCTGCGCTGCCGGCTTCATAGCCGGAGCAGCAGCTGTTCCCGATCAGCACCACCCCGATATGATCGATCAGCATGGCCAATGCAGCCATCCGCTTTAACGATGCCGCCGTCAGCCCTGAGCCGCTCTTTAAATACCGGGGCACTTCGTTCTGCATCCCTGTTCTCCTGTTTTTCTTAACGGATTTCGGATCCGGATCCGAGATCTTTTTCCGGCACCATAAGCGCAAGATTTCCTTCGTCGTCCTCCGCGCAGAGAAGCATGCCTTCCGATTTCATGCCGGCAAGCATAGCCGGTTTCAGGTTGGCCACGACCATGACCTTTTTCCCGACCATCTCTTCCGGTCTGTACCATTTCTTGATGCCGCTTAAAATCTGTACGGTCCTGTCTCCGATCTTCACCTGCGAGCAGAGAAGTTTTTTGGACTTCGGTACTTCCTCGCACTTTAAGATCTCACCGACCCGGAAGGAACACTTCGCGAAATCGTCATAGGTAATCTCCGGCTTCTGTTCTTCCGCGGATCCGTTTCCGGCCGGCTTATTCTCCGCAGCCTTTTCACCTGCAGCCTTTTCTGCCTCCTGTTTCGCCGCCGCTTCTTCCTCCGCATGTGCTGCGGAAAGCTTTGCTTCCACTTCCTTCGGGTCCAGTCTTGCAAAGAGGATGACCGCCTGTTCCGCGACCTTGTTTCCGGACGGATATTTTCCGAACGCGTCCATATCTTCAAGACTGCGTTTCTCCGTATGTAGTTCGGAAAGAATCTTCTCCGATGTCTCCGGCATGAAGCTGTACAGAAGGGATGCGCCGATCGTTATGGCTTCCGTCAGGTTATAGAGCACGGTATCAAGCCGGTCCTTTTTCCCTTCGTCCTTTGCCAGAACCCACGGCGCCGTTTCGTCCACATATTTGTTGCAGCGCTTGAAGATGTTCCATACCTCCGAGACCGCGTCGGCCACGCGGAGATCCTTCATTTTCTCCTTTGTCTTCCCGACCGCCTTCATTGTAACGTCGATCAGATCATGGTCCGCGGCGCTTCCTTCCGCGCCTCCGCTTTCCTTTCTATCCGTGACCACGCCGCCGCTGTATTTATTGGACATGGCGATCACGCGGCTCACCAGGTTCCCCAGGATATTGGCAAGGTCGGAGTTGTAGCGCTCCACCATCAGGTCCCAGCTCACCACGCCGTCATTCTCGAACGGCATTTCATGCAGGCAGAAATACCGGACCGCATCGACCCCGAAGAAATCGGCAAGCTCGTCCGCGTAAAGCACGTTTCCCTTGGACTTGCTCATTTTCCCGCCTTCCTGCAGAAGCCACGGATGTCCGAAGACCTGCTTCGGAAGCGGCAGATCCAGCGCCATCAGGAAGATGGGCCAGTAAATGGTATGGAAACGGATGATGTCCTTTCCGATCAGATGCAGGTCGCAGGGCCAGTACTTCTGAAAGAGTTCGCCGGACTTTCCGTCACAGTCGTAGCCCAGTCCCGTGATATAGTTCGTCAGCGCGTCCAGCCACACATAGATCACATGCCGGTCGTCAAAGGTCACGGGGATGCCCCATTTGAAGCTGGTACGCGAAACGCATAAGTCCTGCAGTCCCGGCTTCAAGAAATTGTTCATCATCTCGTTTTTCCTGGACTCGGGCTGGATGAATTCCGGATGCTCTTCAATATACTTTATAAGCCGGTCCGCATACTTGCTCATTTTAAAGAAATATGCCTCTTCCTTTGCCGGCTGCACAGGTCTTCCGCAGTCCGGACATTTTCCGTCCTTCAACTGGGATTCCGTCCAGAAGGTTTCGCAGGGCGTGCAGTACATGCCCTCGTAATATCCCTTGTAGATATCGCCCTGGTCGTACAGCTTTTTAAAGATCTTCTGGACCTCGGCCATATGGTCCGCATCCGTCGTGCGGATGAAACGGTCATAGGATGTGTTCATGAGATCCCATATACGCCTGATCTCGGCCGCGGACTGATCCACAAACTCCTGCGGCGTTACGCCCGCTTCCTTTGCCTTGTTTTCGATCTTCTGTCCGTGCTCATCGGTTCCGGTCTGGAAACGGACATCATATCCTTCTTCTCTCCGGAAACGCGCGATGGCGTCCGCCAGTATGATTTCATAGGTATTCCCGATATGCGGCTTTCCGGAAGCATAGGCGATCGCCGTCGTGATGTAATAAGGTTTTTTCCCGCAGTCTTTACACATGAAATTTCCTCTCTTTCCCGTGCAGAATCCATAAAGCAGATTATTTTCATTATAATACCGGGACAGCATTTCCGGTACTGTTTTCGGATATGCGGACAAACGAAACCCGCATCTTCCGACAAAAAAGGGAGGCCTTGTTAAGACCTCCCGGATTTAAAAAGCGGAAATTACTTTAATGTTTTATATCCAGGTTCATATGCCAGATCCGTACCGCCGCTTATCGCCGCTCCGTTTACCTGGATGGTCAGCTTCTGCAGTTCAAAGTTTTCGATAAAGGTGTTGGCAATCGCCACAATGCTTCTGTTATCCTTGTTGGAAAGCGCAGAAAGATTCAGCACCGCCGAACCGTCCTTGTTCGTGAAATTCAGAACCTTCGTGTCAGCCGCAACGATTTTATAATCCGCCAGTTTCTTTAAAAGAAGCGAAGCATCCAGCGAATCCACGGAATCCATTTCCTTCGTAAGTCCCGAGCCGTCGCTCTTCACCGTGTAAATGGAAACGACTGCCACCACGGGAGTCGTGGGATCCGGTGTTTTGTCCGCAGCGCCGCCGGTTGTTGCCATAGCCAAAGTCTCATATTCAGACGAAGCGGTCGCTTTTGTGCTTCCGGTGCTTTTCCCGCAGGAAACAATCCCGATCACGAGCGTCAACGCTGTTGCCGCAAATAATAATCTCTTCATTACCGATACTCTCTCCTTTGGAATAAAAGTTCCAAGTTATTATACCCGAAAAAGTATCGGCTGGCAACCTGAAAACCGCCCCAAAACCTTATGATTTCCTTAATAAGATGCTGTCAAAACAGGATGGTTTTCCGCCTCTCCCATGCTCATGGCCAGTTCCAGAAAACTTCTGAAGGCAATCTCTCTTCTTCCTTCTTTCCAGATGACCGTGCCCTGAACACTGTTATTTCCGAAAAATCTGGCCTGAATGGAAAAACTTTCCGATCCGTATTTTTTCCATCCGATCAGTTCCCGCCTGTCCGCATTGTCCCCGTTCCTTCTGAAAAACCGTTCCAGATACAGATTGCTGTCCCTGGGCGGAACATCCTGCGAAACCTCCCGGCAGAAAATTCGGTCCAGAATTTCCAGAAAATCCAGGTAGCTGAAAAAACTTTTCAGACCGTCCGCACCGAAATCAATCATGCCCTGCCACTCCGCATTATAGCGGCTTTTCAATGTAAGGCTGAAGGTTCTGCCGGTCGCATATTCTTTCCGGTCCGGATCCGAAACCGTTTCTCCCGCCGGATCCGCGGTCTCTTCCGGCATAAAAAGTCTTCTGTCCCTGCCCGGCTTGAGATATTTCAGACTGTCCAGCGTGGACTCGATAATCTGTGAAAATTCATAGGAGTTTGTAAAGCGGACCGGCTGTTTCAGCACGGTATGGCTGATTTCTCCGCAGAACTCCCCCATGCTGCTGATGAAAGCAGTAACCTTGAACGGCCGTAACGATTCATTGATGGCGCTCGCTTTTGATATCGGCATATTTTTCGTTTTCCTTTCTTACCCCTTTTGCTGTTAATTACCCCTCTAACAATAAGGACTGAAAAACCCCAAAAAACGTTCATTTGTTACCCGCTTGTTATCTTACATCAAAAACAACGTAATATCACTATTTTACAGCATTTTTTTGTATCGGATATCTACCGGCCGGAAAAATTTTTTTCAGAGAAGGGCCTGATATACTTCCCGTTTGCTGATCCCGCGGTCTTTTGCGACCGCTTTCATGGCTTCCTTCTTCTCCAGCCCCTGCTGCAGATAATAATCCATATGTTCCGAAACCGTCAGATTTTCCCACTGCTCCTGTTCTTTTTTTCTGATTTCCTCAGGATCTTTTCCCTTTATCACAAGAACATATTCCCCGCGGATCTTCTGCTCTCCGTCGGGCGCTTCGTAGGTTTCAAGAGCCTCGGAAATCGTCGTCCGGAACACTTCCTCATGGATCTTGGTCAGTTCCCGCACCAGGCTGATGCGCCTTTCCCCTCCCAGAGCTTCCTTCAGCTCCGCCAGCGTTTTCAGAAGCCTGTGCGGTGCTTCATACAGAATGATCGTCCGTGTTTCGTTCTGCAGCTCCAGAAGCACCTCGGCGCGTTTCTTTTTTTCCTGCGGCAGGAACGCCTCGAACACAAATCTGCCGGTCGGGAGTCCGCTGATCGAAAGAGCGCTCACACAGGCGCACGGGCCGGGGACTACCGTAACTTCCAGTCCCGCTTCATAGGCAATCCGCACCAGATCCTCCCCCGGATCCGAAATGGCGGGCATGCCCGCATCGGTCACCAGCGCCACCGTTTTTCCGCTCTGCATATCTCCGGCCAGTTCATAAGCCTTGTCGATCTTATTGTATTCATGGTAGCTCGTCAGCGGCTTTTTGATATGGAAATGATTCAAAAGCCGCAGGGTGTTCCGCGTGTCCTCCGCTGCGATCAGGTCCGCTTCGTTTAAAACGCTTACCGCCCTCTCGCTCATGTCGCTTAAATTGCCGATCGGCGTGGCCACAAGAAACAGTTTGCCTGCCATTTGTTTTTCCTCTTTTTTCGCCGGTTTTCAGTACCCGTATACTTCGCGGATTTCCCGCGTATATTTCCCCGGCGCCTCAAATACGATCACGGGAGGCTCTGTAATCAGAAAGCTTCCGCCGCCCTTTACCGCTTCCAGAAGCACCATATTCGCTTCCCTGTCCGCAAACGGATGCACAAAACGGATCCGTTTCGGTTCCAGTCCGTTTTCCTTTAAGATGCCGATCAGTTCGATCAGACGGTTCGGCCGGTGCACGACGGCATACCGTCCGCCGGGTTTCAGAAGACAGGCCCCTGCCTTCACCGCATCGGACATCGTGCATTTGATTTCGTGTCTTGCAACCGCCTTTGTTTCGTCCGGATTGCGGATGCCGCGCTTTCCCGCCATGTACGGCGGATTGCAGGTCACGGTATCCTGGCTTTCCTTTTCCGGCAGGTCGTCCGCATTGCGGATATCCCCGCAGACAATGCGGATTTTATTTTCCAGAGAATTCAGCTTTACGCTCCGCTCCGCCATATCCGCCATGCAGGTCTGGATTTCTATGCCGGTGAAATGCTTTCCCTTCGTTTTTGCGGAAAGAAGAAGCGGGATAATGCCGGTCCCCGTGCAAAGGTCAGTGACTTCGTCCCCCGCTTTTACCGTTACGAATCCGCTTAGCAGGACCGCATCCATTCCGAAGCAGAACAGATCCGGGTTCTGAATGATTTTCAGATTGCTCCGCTGCAGATCATCCAGTCTTTCTTCCGGTTTCAGGAATTCATTCCGCATGGTCCGATCCGTTTCCCGGCTGCGGTTTTTCCGGCATTCCCTGTTCCCTTGTTTCGCTGTGTTCCGTGCCGGTGCTTCCGGTCATTCCGGTGTTCTGCGGTCCCGTTCCGTTCCCTCTGTGCCTGTGATGCCTGGTCCTTTTGTGTTTCGGTTTCAGCGGATCTTCCGGCTCTTCCGGTATTTTCTTTTCCGCATCCGGGTTCACCGGCTTCAGCGGTTTTGCCGGTCTTTCCGGTCTGTCCGGTCGGTCCGGCCGTTGGGGTCGGTCCGGCCGCTGCGGTCTTAAAGGCCTGTCGGGTCTGTCGGCCTTCGCCGGTCTCTGCGGCCTTGCCGGCCTGCCGGGTCTTGCCGGTTTTTCCGTGCCACCTTTTTCCGCTTCCCCGGCTGCATTTTCCGCGGGGGCCTTCTCGGCTGCACTCTTCACGGATCCGTTTTCCGGTTTCCTGAAGCTCTTCGGGTGATCCTTTTCCATCTTTAAGGCTCTCAGTTCCTTCCGCGGCTGACCCGGCTGTCCTTTCTTCCGGTGGCTTAGAACAGTCAGCCCTTCCGCGGGAACTTCCACGATCTCCCGTTCTTCCTCACTCAGCGTTACCAGCAGTTTTACCTTCTGCCGGAGAACATCCAGTTCCGTCACTTCTCCCTGAACCTTGTCCGCCGTCTCGACGACATCTCCCTTTTTGGGAAGCTTACTGTTCAGATAAGCATAGGTCTCCGCTTCATTTTTTAAACAGCACATCAGTCTTCCGCAGACGCCGCTGATCTTCTGCGGGTTTAAGGAAAGGTTCTGCTCCTTCGCCATGCGGATGGAGACGGGAACGAAATCCGTGAGATAACTGCTGCAGCAGAGCTGTCTGCCGCAGGATCCCATGCCCCCCGCAATCTTCGTTTCATCTCTCACGCCTACCTGGCGCAGTTCTATGCGGCTCTTGAAAAGCGCCGCCAGATCTTTTACGAGATCCCGGAAATCCACCCGCTCGTCGGACGTAAAATAAAATGTGATCTTCGTGCCGTCAAAGGCGTACTCCACGGCGATCAGCTTCATGTCCAGCTTGTGCTCCGCAATTTTTTTCTTGCCCAGGACAAAAGCATCCTTTTCCTTCTGCAGATTTTCCGAAACCTTTTTGTCATCCTCCGGCGTTGCCTTCCTTATGACTTCCTTCAGCGGCTGTGCCGTGCTTTTTTCTTCTCTCTCATGGTTCCCGATCACAACGGTCCCGTACTCCACACCCTTGGCCGTTTCCACCACCACATGGTCGCCCCGTTTCAGGTTAAGCTCCCCGGGTGCGAACGAATATATTTTTCCGACTTCGCGGAATCTGACTTCCACTGCCATAGCCATTTTCTGTCTTTCCTTTCCGATGCTGTTTTTCGGAAATCCGTTTATTTCATCGACCTGGTTTTATCGGCGATGGCAAGAAGCAGGATTTCCAGTGTCAGATCGGGATTTACGTTTGCCTTCAGCCTGTCTTCCGCACGGTCTATTTCCTGAAGGACCTTGCCCGCCGAAAGATAATTCATCCTGCGGCTCTGTGAAAGAAGTTCCTTCTCTTCCGAACGGAAAATCAGTCCCTCCGGTTCCCGCGCCGTCTTGCAGATTAAAAGATCCCGATACCACATTCTTAAAAACTTCAGAAAACCGGTCAGATCCTCGTTGTTCTCGCGGATCCTGGAAATATCCTTCAGGATATCCTGCATGCCCGAATCCGGCAGCTCCCTGATCAGAAGAAGATTTTCCTCGCAGGATTTCCTGAATTCCTCCGACTCCGAAAGGAGCAGAGCCCTTCCGAGATTTCCCGCGGCAAAACCCGCGATTTTTTCCGCTTCCTCCGGATCCGTTTTCTTTTTTGCAGTCAGAAAGCGGACAATCTCCGCATCCGGAAGAGAACGGCATTTCAGTTCCACGCAGCGGCTCCTGATGGTATCCAGAAGGACCTCCGCATTTTCGGTAAGAAGAAGGATAACCGTATAGTCCGGCGGCTCCTCGATGGTCTTCAGAAGCGCATTCTGCGCCTGCACCGTCATTTTTTCCGCATCCGGGACAATGTATATTTTCCTGCCTCCGGAATAGGGCCGTATGTCCGCCGTTTCCGTGAGCTGCTCCCGCACGTCGTCCACGCTGATGCTGGCGGGTTTTTCATGCGTCACGTAAATGCAGTCGGGGTGGGACCCCGCCATGACCTGTCTGCAGGAATGGCATTCTCTGCAGGGATATTCCCCGTGTTTTTCGCAGAGAAGCGTCAGGGCAAATGCGTCCGCGATCGTTTTCTTTCCCATCCCCTGTTCGCCGATGATCATGTAGGCATGGGAAATCCGGTCTGTCCTTACGGCATTTTTCAGTTGTTTTATGATGGCATCCTGCCCTGTGATATCCCGAAAATCCATCATCCGATTATACCATATCCTCCATGATCGCAGCAAGGCACTTACCGAGGTCCTCGTTCACATAGCGCTTCCGGATACCGGCTTCAAACAGCCTGTCCTCCGAAAAATCCTCTTCGTCCGCCAGGAAGCGGCGGCACATTTCGATATAGTTCGGCTGCTTCTGCATGTTCTCTCTGTTCAGCGCGCGCTGCAGCCGGATACCTGCATCCAGCGCGATGAAAACCGGCGCCACATTCTCTTCCCCGAAATATTCCTGCATTTTCCGGTAGGACTCCAGGGTTCCGATCCCGATGTAGCTGAACCTGCTTTTCAGATTGATCTTCCCGTCGTCAACCGTCGCATAGGACCACGGTCCGAGCGCCGTCTGATAGGTCCGCTCCTCGATCAGCTTTCCGGCCTTCCTGAATCCGGAAAGCATCTCCTCCGTCGTGAAATAATATTCGTTTCCTTCCTGTTCCCCGCTCCGTAAAGGCCTCGTGGTATAAGGTACGATCTTTTTCAGGCCCTTTCTTTTCAGCAGAAGTTCCTTGAAGATCGTATCCTTTCCGGATGCGCTTTTTCCCATGACATAATATATTTTTCCCATCACGACTCCAGTCCGATAATGCGGCAGCCCTTTTTCATGGCCTTCCTGATTTCTGCTTTTTTCTCTTCCGTAAGAACATCTCCGGGAAATGCGATCGGAATGCCCGGCGGATAAAGGTAAATATAATCTTTCAGTTTTCCGTCCGGAATGTTCAGGTTCTCTTTACCGGCTGCCGTGTTTTGATTTTTGGTTTCTTCCGTAAAATCCGCTTCTTCCGCCGCTTTTAAAAGGCGTGCAAACCCTTCCTCTGTATCGCAGAGAGACGTCATCAGGAGCACATAATCCGCTGCCGCCATTTCCGCCTCTATCCCGAAGCGCTCCCTTAAAATCTCCGCGAAGTACGGACCGCCGGGCCCGCTGCCGCCGGTACCCAGTATCAGCTTCCCCGGATCGTATCCGAAGATCCTTTCGCTCCGGAGATCTTCCTTCTCCGGCTCCCAGAGTTTTAAACTTCTTCCCCGGGACAGCTTCCTTCTGACCGCGGAAAGCCTTTCCGCATATTTCTTCATTTCTTCTCTCCCCGGCCCGTCCATGTAGCGGATGCAGAGATCGATCGAAGAAAGCAGGAGATACGAAGGCGATGTCGTCTCAAAGCAGGCAACGCTTCTTTCAATATCCCTCCGGTCAATGCGGTCGGAGTTTAAATGCAGCACCGCCGATTCCGTGAAGGCCGGCAGTGTCTTGTGAAGACTCTGAATGACCAGATCCGCACCGCACCCTACGGCGGAAGCGGCCCGGTATTCTTTCAGGACATCCTCCGGCAGGAAAGCAAGATGTGCGCCGTGCGCTTCGTCCACGATCAGGGGAATCCCGGCGCGGTGCGCGACATCCGAAAGCGAGCGGATATCCGACAGGATCCCTTCATAGGTCGGAGAGGTCACGTAAAGCGCGCGGATGGAAGGATCTTTTTTCAGTGCAGCCTCCGCGTCATTCGGATCCGTACTCCCCGCAAACCCGTACGGCAGAAGAACCCGCGGATTTAAAAAGACCGGTACCGCACCGGAAAACCGCAGCGCATGATAGGCGGAAATATGTGCGTTCTTCGCCATGAGGATTTTTTCTCCGGGACGCACGGTTCCGCAGATTGCAGACAGAACGCCGCAGGTGGAACCGTTCACCAGAAAGAAGGTCTCCTTCGTATGAAAAACGGAAGCCGCAAAATCCATGGCTTCTTTCAAAATGCCTTCCGGATGATGCAGATCATCCGTCGCGCTAAGCTCCGTGATATCGATCGAAAACGGATCGCGGAAAAGTTCCCGGAAAAGCTCCGGCGCATTTCTTTTGTGCCCCGGCATATGAAACGGATAAATGCCGGAAGTGGTATAGCTTCTCAGTTTCTCAATGAATAGATCCTGCCTGTCCAATCAGTTCCTTCCTGCCGCAGACACTTCCGGTCTGCGGTCAACGGACCGTCTGTCCTATGGTTTCGGACTCACGGTCGCGTGAATGGTGCTTTTTGCGGATGTGGCCGTCGCGGCCGGATTCTGTGCCGCAGTCCCGCTTGATGCCGGTTTCGGGGAAGCGGTGGCCGCCGCCTTTGACGGAACTGCCGCCGCCGTTTTTGCGGCCGTCGTTTCCTTCGCCGCCGCAGATGACGCTGACGCGCCTGTTCCCGCTGCTTCAGTCGCTTTCACGCCGGATGCCGGTTCTCTCTCCGCATCGGAAAGCTTCAGAGTCGTTGTACTTACGACCTGCAGGGTCCCGTCGGCAGAACGCTTCGGCGCGCAGTCATGCCAGTAGCAGTAGACATTGTTTCCTTCCACCCAGATCAGCTCCAGCATGTCGTTCCCGCTCTGATACCCGCCGCTTCGCGCGGCCTCATCGGCAAGGCACAAAATCTTCCCGCCGGAAAGAACCGCTATCCTTCCGTAGGAACTGTTCAGCTGCCCCGGCATATATTCCATATAGAGGGCTGCCTTTTCGCTGTAATAATAGAGGTTCAGGACTCTTCCCGGAAACTCTTCCGACACGGCTTCCCGTTCCTTCGTGTCCACGTTCACGCGCCAGATCTGGCTCACGGGAAGGCTGCCGTCTGTTCTCAGGACAACACTGTAATACAGTCTGTTTCCGATCGCCGTGAGACTGTCAACTGCCTGCCCCTGCTCCAGATATGCCGTTCCCGAAGCATAGATTTTATTGTCCGATGCAGCCGTATTCACGGAGAAGGTAAGCCCGCCGATCGTCTGCGGCGCGGGCTTCACATATTTGATCAGTCCGTCCTGCACGCGGTATGTCCTTCCTTCGATTGTCTGATATCCGCCTTCACCGGTCACGTTTTTCCCGTAGCCGTCCTTCAGATAATATTTCCCGCCGCTTTCCGAAATCAGAAGACTCCCGTTCCCAACCGGCGTTCCCGTGCTGCTTTTCGCGAACATGAAGACCGCATTGTTCTTGCAGTACCAGATGGAATTCTCCGTCATGACATATCCGCTGGCATTGTCCGCGATGATTTCCGTCTGACCGGTGTCCTTTTTTAACCGCAGAAGCGAGGGAAATGCGGACGTACTTCCGCCTGACGTACTTTTCGCCTCCGTCTTCCCCGTGCTTCCGGCCGCGCTGCTTTTCTCCGTACTGTCTGCTGCGGCTGTCTGCCGGAAAAGATAGTAGATCCAGTTTCCGTCCTGCGCCACGGAGTCCTTCACAATGCCGGACACATCCGCTTCCTTCCCGAACGCCTTCATCTGCACGGACAGGATGGTATCCTTTGTTTCCGCATCAAACGTGCGGGTGATCGAAGTCAGCTCCCCGCCGCCGTTAAAGGTGCATTTCTGATTTTTAATGTCGCGGACGCCCGTTACCGAAAGACCGGCCGCATCGAAATAATAGAGATGTCCTCCGTCTTCCAGCCAGTTTTCCGTGATCAGATTTCCGTCCGCCTTCAGATATTTTCTTCCGGCGTCCGTCCTGTTCCATCCGGTTTTAAGCACGGCAGCGGTGGAACTCTCCGCGCCGATTTTAATCTCCGTCGCCGGTGCGGCCGTGTCTATCGCACCGTGCTGCAAATCCTTTACCCTTGACGCGCTCTGCTTCAGCGCGTTCGTGACAAAGATCATGATCAGCACGGCAGCCGCCGCAACCGAAACGGAAAGCAGCGCTTTCAGCACGGTGACCGGAATGTTCCGGCTCCGCTTTTCTTCCTTCCGTTTCTTTTTTTCCTCTTCCTCGTCCCGGTCGAGAAGCCCCAGCTCCTCTTCCGCGGAAATCAGCACGGTAGCCGCCCTGTTTTCCAGATTTCTTGACGGCACAAACTTTGTCTCGGCCGGAAAATCCTCTATCGCTCTTCCGGGAATGCGCTTGCTGACTTCACGGATCAGAACGCAGATCCACGAACGGACGATGCCGGCTTCCGGAATATTCCCGCGCCGTTTCCATACTTCCACATAGACATCCTTTAAGATGCCCCACGCCGTTTCCTCATCTTCCGTGGAAGCCTTGATATCCGCATAGGTACTCTGCCAGGTCAGAAGATAGAAATCTTCATAACCCGGCTGTTCTCCGTTCCTTGTCTGCAGCACCGCTACGGAAAGTTGTCTTGTGATGTTTAAGCTCAATAAAAAGCCTCCCGGTTCTTGGATGGCGTCACAGACTAATTATAGCGAATACAGTCTTCTTTTACAACGACGACAATGCCCGGGAGGCGTTTTAAAAAATTCAGTTCAGTCCAGATGGAACACTTCATGCAGATCCGTCGTAACAGGACTGTTATCCGGATTTGTTTCCATGATGTCCGCCATGAAATCCCACCATTTGCGGTTGATCTCCGTGTCGGCACCCCTGTTCCACAGCTCTTCGTCTTCGATTTCGATATAACCGAACAGCGTCAGCGTTTCGCGGTCCAGGAAAATGGTATAGTTCTTTCCGCCGTGCTCATGGATCATTTTCCGCATCTCCGGCCACAGCGCGTTATGCCTTTTCTCGTACTCCTGTTCCATCCCCGGAAACAGTTTCATCTTGAATCCCTTGATCATCTTCAGACCTCATTTCTCATAAAGAAATTTTTCGGGAAGCTTCACATTGAAATCCTTTGCCAGCGCGCGGAAATCATCCGGCGTGATGGTCTGGCGTTTCTGTCCGTTCCCCATGGAAAGGACCTTCACCAGGATTTCCGCGGACTTTTCCACCGTATGCATGAGCCCGAAGGTCAGGTCAAACGTCTCTCCGGCGCAGAACATCCCGTGGTGCGCCCAGATCGCGACATCGTACTGCTTCATCAGCTCGCTGGTCGCGACCGCGATATCCCTGCCGCCCGGCACCATCCACGGTACCACTCCTATGCCGTCCGGAAACACGACCGGGCACTCCGTCGCCATTTCCCAGAGCTCCCTCGTGAAGACCTCGTCCTTTAAAGGAAGCACAAAGGTCAGAGCGATCGTATTCGCCGGATGGGCGTGATAGATTACGCGGTAGCGTCCGTCCGTCAGTTTCTTCTTCACTTCATGGTTCATCAGATGGCTCGGAAGCTCGCTGGTCGGCCTGCCGCCGTTCACAAGTCCCCAGACAATGCGGTAATTTTCTCCCTTTCCGTCCAGCTCGATCATGCAGATCGTGTCATCCGGTTTGATGACCGCATTCCGCATGTATTTGCCGCTGCCCGTCACCAGAAAATATTCTCCCGCAAGTCCCGGGACGGTCGTTCCGATCGGCCTCCATTCCCGCGGAACCAGCTTTTCCTTCACCTGTTCCATTTCTTCCGGTTTTACGCGGTAGGAAAGATTGCCGCCGTTCCTTTCGTGCCATCCTAATTTCCATCCGTCGTCTGCCAGACGGATAAAGCCCTGTGCAAATTCAGCATCCGTAAATCTCATCTCCGCACCTCCAGAATTTTTTTCTCGTACGTTTCGATTTCCTGAAACCAGTCCGCATCTTCGTCCGGAACATTCGTACGGCGGCAGTATTCCTGCCATACGTCTCCGAACGGCATGGTCTTTTCCGCTTCCTGCATGACCATGAGTTCCGTAAGCCTGTTCTCATCCTGCAGTTTTTTAAGCTTTTCATTCGGTGTCAGAAGCGCCAGGAGCAGCGCCTTCTCGACGCTCCGGAAGCCGACCGTCCAGGCGGATATCCGGTTGATGCTCGCATCGAAATAGTCCAGCGCCATATGCACCCGGTTCAGCGCATTGTTCCGCACGATCTCCTTCGCGATCTCCTTTGTCTCGTCGTCAAACAGGACCACATGGTCGCTGTCCCAGCGGACCGGCCGCGTGATATGAAGCGCGATCTCCGGGAAATAGCAGAGAAGCGAAGAAATCTTGTCGGACACGACCTCCGTGGGATGGTAATGCCCGTTATCCATCAGGGGCAGCACGTTCTTATGCGTCGCGGCAAAGGTCAGCGTGAATTCCGAAGAGCCGGCCGTGTAGCTTTCCACACCGATGCCGAATACCTTCGACTCCACGCAGGGCTTTACCTTCGCGGGATCAAACGGCTCGGAAAGAATCTGTTCCAGGGAATCCTTATACCGGAGACGCGGGCCCAGGCGGTCCGCCGGGATATCCTTGTAGCCGTCGCCGATCCAGATATTCATGACGCAGGGAATTCCGGTCTCCTCCGCAAAATACTGAGCAATGCGGATGCAGGCTTTTCCGTGCTCAATCCAGAACCGGCGTGTCTCTTCGTCGGGACTGGTGAGCGTGAGGCCGTTCTTTACCCTGTCATGCGAAAAATAAGTCGGATTGAAATCGATTCCGATCTTCCGCTCTCTGGCAAACTCGACCCATTTTTTAAAATGCTTCGGTTCAATTTTGTCTCTGTCAACATGCTCTCCCTTTTCAAAGATCGCATAGCTTGCATGCAGGTTCAGTTTCTTTTTTCCGGGCATGAGGCTCATGGCCTTGTCCATGTCTTCCATGAGTTCTTCCGCGTTTCCTGCCTTCCCCGGATAATTGCCGGTGGTCTGGATGCCGCCGGTTAACGGCCCCTCATGATCGAAGCCCGCCACATCGTCTCCCTGCCAGCAGTGGAGAGAAAGCGGGACCTCCTTCAGCGTTTCGATGGCCTTTTCCGTGCTGACGCCGTTTTCCTGATACCGTTCCCTGGCAATTTCATATCCTGCTTTTCCGTTCATATTTTCTCCTTCTTTTCTTTATCGAAACCGTTCTCTTTTTTTCGTTTAACAGATTCCCGTCAGGGTCTGTATGTCCTGATGTCAAACGACTCGAAAACGCAGTTCCTTGCATCGTTAAGATCTTTCAGCTCCCCGGCTTTTATCATCTGCGAGAGCAGGTTTCCGGCCGCCGTGGCTTCTCCCGGACCCGCATAGACGGTACGCCCGCATTTTTCCGCGGTCAGGCGGTTTAAGTAATCCGCATGGGAACCGCCCCCGACGATATGGACGGCATTGTAATGCTTTCCCGTGAGCCGTTCCGTCTCCTCCAGCGTCCGTGCGTAGGAACCGGAAAGACTTTCATAGATGACCGCCGAAATCTGTCCTTCCGTTTCCGGCACGCCCTGTCCGGTTCTTTTCGCATATGCCCGGATGGCTCCGATCATGCTTTCCGGCGCATAGAAGCTTTTGTCGTTTACGTCCACTCTTGTCGGAAATGCCTTTTCCTTCTCCGCCATGCTGCAGAGCTCCGCAAATGAATAACGGTCCTTCAGCTCGTGCCTGACGGACTGGATCATCCAGAGCCCCATGATGTTTTTCAGTATGCGGTAGCGGTATTCATAGCCGCCTTCGTTCGTGAAATTCTCCATCCTGCCCTGTTCGGTGCAGACTGCCTTTCTGCTTTCGACTCCCATTAAGGACCAGGTCCCGGAACTTATGTAGAGCGTGTCGTCGCCCTGTGCGGGCACTGCCATGACCGCCGAGCCGGTGTCATGCGTGGCCGGAAGAATGACCTTGCAGGAAACGCCGGTCTCCTCCGTGATCTCGGGTCTCAGTTCTCCGAGTTCCGTTCCCGGAAGACTTAAGGGCAGGAAGATTTTTTCCGGAAACCCGAGTCTTTGAATGATTTCCCTGTCCCACGTTTTGGTCTTTACGTTTACCATCCCGGTTGTGGTCGCGTTGGTATATTCCGAAGCTTTCTTCCCCGTCAGGAGAAAATGGAAATAATCCGGCAGCATCAGAAAGGTCTCCGCCCCGGCCAGTTCCTCCGGCGCCGTTTCCTTCACCGACATCAGCTGAAAAACCGTGTTGAAGATCTGCTTCTGGATTCCGGTCCGTTCGTAGAGCTCCTTTTCCGGGATTTTCGCATAGACTTTTTCGTCCATCCCCTCCGTCCTGCTGTCGCGGTAGCCGCAGGTGTCCCCGATGATTTTATTCTCCCTGTCCAGAAGGACATAATCCACGCCCCAGGTATCTATTCCCATGCTGAAGGGCTTTTTCCCGCTCTCCGCGCATTTCCTCAGACCGTTCCTGATCTCGGAAAAAAGATGTTCCGTGTTCCAGCACAGTTTCCCGTTTTTTCTTTCCATCCCGTTTTCAAAGCGGTAGATTTCGGTGAGGACCAGCTTCCCGTTTTTCAGTTCCCCGAGTATATGCCTGCCTCCGGACGCCCCGATATCCACTGCAAGATAATATCTGCCCATCGTCTGTACCTCCGTATGCCCTCATTATACAGAGGCCGTTCCGTTAAAAAAAGGACACCCTTTGTCGGAAAAAGTGTCCTTATTTGCTTCTCGTATGGTATGATAAAAATGAAAAATGTTTATTTATCGGGGATTTGCGGAGAAGGAGGCGTACGCACCATGAATCGGGATTTGCTGGAAAAGCTTGCCAGGATCACACCGGAAGAGCAGAGGATCTTAAACGGCAGCCGCGACGTAGATGTTTCGCTCTATTCGAACGGCGGCGCTTTTGTCGTGGACAGCCGGAAAATGCTTTCCTCCGGCCATCTGATCCGGATCCGCACGCATACCCGGTTCATCCGCTTTCCCAGACATACCCATAACTACGTGGAAATGACCTACATGTGTGCCGGTGAAACGCACCATATCATAAACGGCTCTGCCCTGACGCTGAAGGAAGGCGAACTGCTGATCTTAAACCAGCACGCCGAGCAGGAGATTTTACCGGCCGGAACCAATGACATTGCGGTGAACTTCATCATCCTCCCGGAATTTTTCGACCAGACGCTGAAGATGATGGGAAGCATCAAAAATCCGCTCGGCGATTTTCTGATCGGATGCCTGAACTCTGCGGACTCGCCGGTTTCCTACCTGCATTTTGCCGTTTCGGATGTCCTTCCCGCACAGAACCTGATCGAAAATCTGGTCTGGACCATCATGAACGATATCCCCGATGTCCGGCACATAAACGAATTTACCATGGGGCTTCTTTTTCTCCACCTGCTCTCCCGGACCGACCGGATATCTTCCGGCGGAATGAACCCGGACCGCGAACTGATCATAAGCGTCCTGCAGTACATAGACGGGCACTACCGGAACGGAAACCTCACTTCCCTTTCCAATATGCTGGACTGCGAATTCACGCATCTTTCAAAAATCATCCGCAGGGAGACCGGCTTCACCTATCAGGAACTCCTGCAGCAGAAACGGATTTCGAAGGCCTGCGAGCTCCTGTCCGGCACCGATCTTTCCGTCACCGATATCAGTCTCTCGGTCGGATATGAGAACTTCAGCTATTTTCACCGCCTCTTCCGCAAATACTACGGAATGTCCCCGGCCAAATACCGGAAGGAAAACCGCTCCTGAAGGGAAACGCTCAGCCGGTGAATTTCCTTTCCGCTTCCTCCGTAAGACCGATTATCCGGTCACACCAGGAATCAAACTCCGGATCCTCCGTCTGACGCTCCTTATGTGACATGACATATTCCACTGCCCGCGTGATGCCTTCCTTCATGGAAACCGTGCAGACAAATTCAGGGCATATCGCTTTGATCTTTGTGTTGTCGAAGGAAACCGACGCCGCCTTGTCCCCCAGCAGATTCCCGGCGAAATCATATCCCGATTTCCTGCCGCAGGCGATCAGAAAATCCGTGGAAATATGCACGGGGGAAAGCTTCTTTCCCAGTGCCTCCGCGATCGTTTCGTAAATCACATTCCAGGTCATGCTTTCGTCCGACGTGATGTGATAGGCCTCGCCGAGCGCTTCCTTTTTCCCGAAAAGTCCCGTGAAGCCCTTCGCGAAATCCGTGGAAAAGGTCAGCGTCCAGCGTGTTGTTCCGTCTCCCGGGATAATGACCTTCCTCCCCTCGGAAATCCTCTTCACAACCTGGTAGGAACCGTTTTTTCCGTGCAGTGAAACCGGAACTTTTTTCTCGTTAAAGGTGTGGCTCGGCCTGACGACGGTAACGGGAAATCCGTTTTCCCGGTAAGCTTTAAACAGCACATCCTCGCACGCCGCCTTGTTCCGGGAATAGTCCCAGTAGGGATTTACAAGAGGCGTTTTTTCCGTGATCGGAAAATCTATAAGCGGCTTCTGGTAAGCGGATGCACTGCTGATGAAAATATACTGATCCGTTTTTCCGGTAAACAGCCGGATATCGCGTTCTGCCTGTTCCGGCTTAAAGCCGTTGAACTCTGCCACGACATCGAACGTCCTGTTTCCCAGTGCCTGCTTCGCTGCATCTTCGTCATTGATATCCGCCGTGATGGTTTCGATGTCTTTTCCGGCCGGGTGATTCCCGCGGTTTAAAAGAACCGGCGTTATATTGTTTTTAAGACACCGTTCCGTGACTGCGGAACTGATCGTTCCCGTTCCGCCGATAATCAGTACCTTCATTCTGTCCTCCTCTTTCGTGCGTCCGTTTTATTTTTCTTCCGGAATTATTTTTATTCCGGTATTTTTCAGCATGCCGCTGCTGGAATCCGGCACAGTCAGGTGCTGTGCTTTTTCTTCCACTCCTTAATCTGTTCCAGACGGGTTTTGAATTTTGCCTCCAGCCCCTGCTCCGTCGGCTCATAATAAATGCGGTCTTTCAGAGAATCCGGCAGGCACTGCATGTTCGTCAGCCTGTCGGCTGCATCGTGCGCGTACTGATAGCCCTTGCCGTAATCCAGATCCTTCATGAGCTTCGTGGGCGCATTGCGGATGACAAGCGGAACCGGGTCGGAAAGTTCGGTCAGCGCATCGCTTTTCGCGCTCTCGTAGGCCTCATACAGTGCGTTCGATTTCGGCGCGAGGCTCATGTAAACGACCGCTTCCGTCAGATGGACCGAGCACTCCGGCATTCCGATCAGATGACAGGCCTCGTATGCCGCGACCGCGATCTCCAGCGCCTTCGGATCCGCGAGTCCTATGTCCTCGCTGGCAAACCTCGTCACGCGCCTTGCCACGTACAGCGGATCCTCTCCCGCCTCCAGCATCCGCGCGAGCCAGTAGACGGCCGCGTCGGGGTCGGAATTCCGCATGGACTTGTGCAGCGCGGAGATCAGATTATAATGCTCCTCTCCGTTCTTGTCATACAGAAGGGATTTTTTCGAAATGCTCTGCTCCACCGTTTCTTTCGTCACGGTGACGGTTCCGTTCTTATCCAGGTCTCCGTTCAGCACGACCATTTCCAGCGTGGAAAGTGCGGAGCGCGCATCCCCGTTTGCAAAATTCGCGATCATGGAAAGAAGCTCTTCCGGAATGATCACCTTCTCGTTCCCGAACCCGCGCTTATCCCTCAGGGCATGCTTTAAAAGCTGCATGATTTCCTCCGGCTTCAGGGCCTGGAGGACAAAAACCTTGCAGCGGGACAGGAGCGCGCTGTTGACTTCGAACGAGGGGTTTTCCGTCGTCGCACCGATTAAAATAATGCTGCCCTTTTCCACGAACGGCAGAAACGCGTCCTGCTGCGCTTTGTTGAACCTGTGGATCTCGTCCACGAACACGATCGTCCTGGCTCCGAAGGTCCGGTTGTCCTCAGCCTCCTTCATGACCGTCCTGATTTCCTTAATGCCGCTGTTCACGGCGGAAAAATCGATAAAGGAAGCTTTCGTCCGGTTGGCGATGATCCGCGCCAGCGTCGTCTTCCCCACGCCGGGCGGCCCCCAGAATATCATGGAGGATATCTGGTCGCTCTCGATCAGCCTGCGCAGCACCTTGCCCTCTCCGAGCAGCTGTGTCTGTCCCGCAAATTCTTCCAGTGTCTGCGGCCGGAGCCTCGCCGCGAGCGGCTGCATGCCGGAATCGTCAAACAGGGATATCTGTTCCATCTGCCTTACCTCCCGACTATCATTATATGCTTACAGTATCAAAAGTCATGCCACACGCCATGCCAGGCATGGCAGTGGGGCATTGACTTTGTGACACGCCCCGCATGAGGAAATAACGGGGCAGGGGCCCCGTGAATTCCGAATGCAGGGCGGGATTGTGAAAGCCTCGAAGAGGCGAAACAATCCGTAAGCACTTTTGACATCCTCATTATATATCAAAAAGATGAACCGGCGGCTACGGGATAAAACTTTCCTATGCGCCGCCGGTTCATCTTTTTGATCTGTACATAAAAATGCAATGTCGGATAGCTGAAACAGCGAATCCGGCATTGCATCGGTCTTTTCCGCCCCGGCTTTATGCCGGCGGTATTTTTCTTTTGTTATCTGTCTTTGCTGATGATCTTAACCGGGCTCATCAGCCCGTACGGCACCAGCTGATACGATGCGGTATATTCCTCCGGTTCCGGACAGAAGCTTGCGTCATGCGTGTTCAGCGGCCTGCCGCCTTTTAAATGCAGCGGTCCGAGCATATTTCTCGGGCTTCCCGCAACCTTCACAAAAACACGGTTGGCGCCGTCGTGCAGTCTGTCCGTAATCTCATACGGTTCCGTCATCTCCCACGGGATCACCTGCTCCTTGTCTCCGTTCACGGAAACCGCAATGCATGCTGCCGAGACCTCCGTTACCTGAAGATAAATCCTTTTTCCGTTTCCGATGCAGTCGTACGCATACTGATAGATGACATCTCCGCAGTAATGATAAAGTCCCTGCAGGCACCAGTCTCCGGTGTGCAGCTTTTCCGGCAGCTTCGTAATGTGCCGTCTGCCGTCGACGCCGAAGCTGCCCGTCAGATAGATGTTCTCGAGCTCCATGTCATTTGTGTATCCGGCATTCAGTTCTATGACATGGGAACCGGGCTCCGTCATCCCGAGCGGAATTCTTTCGAAGGACCGGTCGAGGAAAAAACCGTCCGGCGCATTTTCCACGGCAGTCCGGTCCAGACGGATCTGAAACCGCTCCGGCGTCTCGATGACCAGTGCGCATTCGCAGGCAATGTCGGAAGTAAAGGAAAAACGCAGACTGACCGGCGTTCCCTTTTCCCCCTCCGGCTTCACGGCCCAGCGGTAACGCTGCGAAAGTCCGTTATGCCGCGTGTCCTTCATATGCAGGCGGCTTCTGATTTCATACTGTGCCTGCCAGACCTCCATGGTTTCGGAAAATGCTTCCCCGTTCATGGAATAGCTGCACATATCAAGCGTCAGGACATTCGGCTCCGTGAGCGAGCAGGAACATTCCTCCGGCAGGGTAACCGTTTCTTCCCTGCAGGCATCCCCGCCTGAAGAAGGCGGCGCACCGGCTTTGTTCCGGTCCGGACTTTCCTTCCGCTCTTCCGTCTCCCCGCCGGCTTCTTCCTTCAGCCGGAACAGACGCGATCCTGTTTTACCGAAATGCGTGTCGAACCGCAGGACTCCGTCCCGGTATCCTGCCGCGGCATTTTTGATTTCACCCGTCCTTAAGTCCCATTCTTCCAGTCCGTGTTTATCCGATACCACGCTGATTTCCGTACTGTATTCTCTGTTCCGGTCGTTGTTTATCAGGAACAGGAAATCCCCGCTGTCCGTATGGCGAAGCTGGCATAAAATTTTTTCCGCTTCGTTCGGCGAGGATTTTTCCCGGATACTCACGATGCGCACCGGCTCCAGGTTTTGTAACAGCGATTCCTCATCGCTGCACAGAACAAACCTTTTATGATGAAGTATTTTTTCCAGAATTCCGGAACAGTCGGCTTCGCCGTCGATAAGGGAAGGCAGCGGAGCCAGCGCCAGAACAGTGCCGCCCTGCTCCAGATATTTAAGGCAGATCATGGCAGTGGAACCGAACAGATTTTCCATCCGCGGCATGACCACCGCCCGATACCCGCATTCGCCTATCCTGAACTCGCCGTCTTCGGAAGACCCGTATTTCCGGATCAGCATCTCATCTCCGAGATCGCAGTCAAAATGCGCGGCAACGAGTTTTTTTATCAGCTGATTATACCGTTCCCCGTACCGGTCCAGTGCCGGGATATCCCTTTCCTCCCTCCGGACGGGATTTCCGTACGGACTTACCCCGAGCCTGCACCAGACAGTCGACTGCGGATGCAGGAGCAGCACCTTCCTGACCGCGCTGCCCTCGCAGAGCACAACGCCAAGTCTGGCAAAGTAATCATCCGCTGCCCTGTTGTACGCCGCCCAGTTGTTATGATAGTTAAAGCTCGGCGGATAATCTCTCTTCCGGAGGCCCCGGAGCGTATACAGCATAAGATGCTGACACCGCCTGTTGACGCCGAGCACATACTGCCAGTCGCCGGTCCACTTCTGTCCTTCATAGGTAAAATCCCACCCGGTACACCCGTACATCTCGCTGATCACTTCTCGGCATCCGAGCTGGGAAGCCACGCTGCTGCACTGCTTCACGGTCATATATTCATCCGTGCTCTCGGTCAGCATGTCGATTCCCATGATGTCCTGATATTCATAGTGCGGCATGACGGATCCGTTCACCCTGGCGGAAAGTCCCATCTTGTCTTCCTGCAGACAGTGCCCTGTGGATTTCAGATGGTTCCTGTGACACCAGTCCTGGATGGTCTTGAAATATGACTCTCCGAACCTTAAGGAATTCATGTACCAGTAATCATAACGGATTTTTACGCTGCCCACGCCGTTGAAATATAAATACGGCAGCCGGTCAAAGAAATCGTATCCGAACTGTTTTTTAAAATCTTCGGCATATCCGTACGTCCACGGAATCCAGCCGCGGCTGTTTCCGAAAAAAGCATGACTGTCGTGAAGACTCGGCTCATCGGTAAAAATACCCGGCACCGTTTCTCCGAACATGTCTCCAACCGCAGCCTTGTATTTTTCATGCGTTTCCCGCAGGAATTCCCTGACGCATTCCGGATTCAGATTGTCGGGAGGCGTCTCCTGATTGAACCTTTCGCTCGGCGCGGAAACCTGCAGCCTGACAACAAGCAGTGCGTTGCAGGCCCGGATTTCCGAGGTCCCGTCCAGAGACAGCCGCTGAAAGGAGGCGATTTCCATTCCCCCGGTCTCTGCCGCATAAAGCGCCTGAAGCCCGTTCTGAAAATCGGATGAACAGCCGGAAGGACACTCTTCCCTGAGGATTTTTCGGTATTCCGCATCCGCCTTACCGGTTTCGGATCCGTCCGCGGAAACATAAGGCCCGGTCTGTTTTACTTCCAGCGTCAGCCCCTTTAAGCGGAACGCATCGCCTTTTCCGGGTACTCTGCCGCCTGCCGATCCGGACGGCCATCTGTCTTCATCGTACAGCCAGAGATACAGCCCTGATTTCTCCGCCTCCTCTGCCGCTGCCCGGATGCAGCGCATCCATTCCCTGCCGAGATACTCCGTTTCCAGACCGTCCCGGGAATGGGCAAATGCACCTCCCATGCCGATGCTCTTTATAAAATGCAGCTGGCGGATCAGTTCGTCTTCCTCCATTTTTCCGTTCCATGCCCAGAAGGGAAGGGAACGGTATCCGGCTGACGGACAGAGAAACTGTTCTTCGGTTTTCTTTATTTCATTCTGATCAGTCTTCATACACAATCCTGCAGTATACAATTCTTTCACGGTTCCACGTGTAGGTGATATGGAGCTCCTGCCTGTCGTTGCAGATCACGGCAGGATAACAGTAGTTCCCTCTCCGGTCTTCCAGGACCTTCAGCGGGGCAAAGCTGTCTCCGTTGTCTTCGGATACCAGAACCGATAACGGAGTTCTCGGTCCCTTGTAATAGTTCGGCAGATTTTCCCTCGGGTTGCACACCAGAACAATCCTGCCGTCCGGAAGTCCCGTCAGATCAATGCCGCTGTTGTTGTTCGGCAGCCCGGTATCATACGCCGTGCACCATGTCCTGCCTCCGTCCGAAGAGTCGCTGCGGAATATCCTGGAGCTCGTCGTCCTTAGGAACATATGGACAAGTCCGTTCTGATCTTCCCAGAGCGTCGGCTGAATGGCCCCTTTTCCGTATATGTTATGTCTGTCGTACGGCCTGTCCACCATGGATATGTCAAAGCCGCAGCGTTTCAGAGGCACGGGGGAGCTCTTCTCCCAGGTTTTCATCTCATCATCGGAAATATCCGTGAATGCGTCCCAGCATTCGCCTTCCACGGAAGCCGGCGCCAGAATGCGCCCGCTCCTTAAGCGGATCGGCTTGTCCTTTACGGGACCTCTTCCGCCGGATTCATCGCCGGGCACAAGTTCCTTCGGCTCCGAAAAAGTATTTCCCTCATCACGGCTTTCCATGTACCAGGTCTTCCAGTGCGGGATGTCCGCACCGACCTTGTAAAACAGAACGATCGCAGAATCTTTTTTCCGGAACAGCACGGGATTCCACATGGCCACCCCGGGGACATCCGCGGTTTTCCGCGGCCGCTCCCACTTCCCGTTTATTCTTCTTGCGGTCCATATCGCGACATCGGGATTCTTTTCCCAGCTGCCTCCGAAGAACGCTGTCAGAATGCCTCCGTCCTTCAGTTCCAGCACCGTGGATGCATGGGAACTGTTGAAGTCCCTGTCCTCCTCAAAAACAAATTCCTGCTGAAATTCCTTTATTCTCATGACTGTTATCCTTTCACCTGCCGCGGCAAAGAAAAGCAGGATTACAACGAAATAATCCGTCATAATCCTGCTTCATGATACTGACCGGTTTATTTTGCCGTTCTCTTTTCGGCATCGTTGTAGATCTTTTCCACTTCTTCGATTCCCATTCCCTTTTCCTGTGCGATCACCTTGTCCCAGTTGTCGATCGGTTCCTCGCCCATGATGTATTTATTATACTCTTTTTCCAGCATTGTATTGACATCCACAAGAACATCCTTCACCTTTTCCGATTCATCCGCCGTAAGGGAAGGCGCTATCCGGGGCTGTACGTAACTCTTGTCGTTCTGAATCACTTTCCAGTATTCATCCGCGACATCATCCCAGTTTCCGTCCATCTTCTGAATTTCAAACCAGGTCTTCGTATTGCAGGCCCACAGACACCAGTCAAGCTTCGTGATTCCCATATCCGCATAGATCGCATAATAGTCCGAAGGCTTGGAATCCTTGAACTTCATGACATAGTCTTTTTTGAACACCGGTTCCTTTTTGTCATTGTATTCAAATGACGTTCCTTCCACGCCGTAGTTGGAAATATCCGATCCTTCCTTCGAGTACATCCAGTCAATGAACTTGATGATCTTGTCCTTGTTCTTTGCATTCGCATTCAGAGCGAAGAACCTGCCCGGAAGTTCGGTCGCATATGCCATAGCGCGGCTCTTTCCCGTGCTGTTTGCCGGGATGGGAAGTACCTGCATGGTAGCCTTGTCATTTCCGATGGCTTTCCGCAGAGATTTCGTGTAGTTCTGGCCGAATCCGCTGTTGTCAAGGAAAAACAGTGCTTTTCCGCTGCTGATCTTCGCGGACAGCTGTTCATCCGTGCTGGTTGCAAAGTCCGGATCCAGAACGCCGGCCTTGTATGCCTTGTTCAGATATTCCAGCACTTTCTTGAATTCCTGCGATGCCGGTCCGAATACATACCTGCCGCCGTCTTTGTCGAAATCATAGTAAAGTCCGTTTGAATCATATCCGGAACCGAGCATATAGGAAGTCGTCTTGAGTAACTGTGTGGTTCCCTTTCTGCCGGTCCACGGAATGGTATCCGGATACGCCTTCTTCAGCTTGATCAGATCATCCAGCAGTTCGTCGAAGGTCTTCGGTGTGGAAAGGCCCTGTTCCTTCATCAGATCCTCCCGGATGACCGGGCCGAACCCGTTGGCGGTCTCTTCTCTTGCGACTACCGGGAACACATAAAGTTCTCCGTCCAGAAGATATTTCTTCATGTCCGGATATTGCTGCCAGAATTTGTAGAAGTTCGGCATTTCCTTTTCGTTGACATGCTTCATCAGCGGTTCGAAAATTCCGTTATTTCCGTAGGTGACCACGTCGTCCATGCTCTGCAGATAGACGATGTCCGGGAAGTTGTTTGTTCCCAGAAGGATATTCTTTTTATCCTTGTAGCTGCTGGACGGCACAATCTGGATGTTCAGCTTCACGTTTGTCTTCTTCGTGATTTCCTGATGTGCGGGCGCATCGTTTTTCAACGGCTGATTTGCGCTGTCCATCATCAGGATGCTGACCTCGATCGGCGTATCCGAAACCCAGGACGCATGATCGGAAGATGCTGCCGCCTTGGTTGTTCCGGCCGTTCCGGCTGTGGTCGCAGCCGCTGCCTTTGTCGCTGCCGCCCCCGCTGCGGTCGTGCCGGCCGCCTGTTTTGCCGGTGCCGCCGTAGTCGTGTTCTGCGCTCCGCCGCAGCCTGACAGCGCTGATATCGCCATTGCCGCCGCTGCCATCACTGCTGTTGCTCTTTTCAAAACCGTTTTTCTCATAGTATCCTCCTTTATTCTTTGCGTGTCTTATCCCTTAACAGCGCCTATCATTACACCTTTCGTAAAATACTTCTGCAGGTAAGGATAGATTAACAGGATCGGAATGATGGAAATGATGATGACTGCATATTTGTAATTCTGTGCGACAACATCGACACTGCTTGTGATATCGTTGTTCTGCGCAAGATCGCCCTGTATGATGATGTCTCTCATGATAACCTGGACCGGATATTTTTTCTGATCGTTTAAATAAATCATGGCCGGGAAATAGCTGTTCCAGTGTGATACGGCATAAAACAAAGTCATGGTCGCAATGATCGGTTTGGAAAGCGGTACGATGATGCTGCCCAGAATCTGAATATCGTTGGCGCCGTCCAGATATGCGGATTCAACGAGGGAATCCGGAATGGCTTCAAAGGATGTCCTCATTACGATCATATTGTACGTGCTGATAGCCGGCGGCAGAACGATTGCCCACATCGTATTTAAGAGATGCAGGCCGCTGATGACCAGATAGGTCGGGATCAGACCTCCGTTTACGAACATCGTGATCATGACGAACACGGTATACGGTTTTCTTCCGTACATGTCCTTTCTGGAAAGAGGATATGCGCACATGATCGTGCATATGAGATTGATCGCCGTTCCGAATATCGTATACAGAAATGTATTCCTGTACCCGCTCCAGATCAGATCATTTTCGAATACGATTTTATACGCCTCAAAATTGATTCCCCTCGGAAAAAGCGTGACCAGGCCTTTGTTGATATAAGACGCGGAGCTGATGGAAACGATGAAGACATAATACATCGGATAAAACATGATCAGCCCGATCAGTATCAGAATGATCGCATTGACTGCATCGAATATCCTGCTTCCCTTACTCTGCGGTTTTCTGCTTTCTGCGGTTTTCACCATTGCTGCCTCCGTTACCAAAGACTCGTCTCACTGATTTTTTTGGATATCTTGTTTGCTGCGATTAACAGCACTACGCCGATCACGGACTGGAACAGACCGACAGCCGTTGCATAGCTGAAATCATTGCTTAAAATTCCTCTTCTGTACACATAGGTTGAAATGACATCCGCCGTCTCATATGTGGACCCGTTATACAGAAGAATGATCTTTTCATATCCGATCGACATCAGCTTTCCGAGCTGCATGATCAGCATGATCGATATCGTGGGAGATATCGCCGGAAGCGTCACATGAAGCATTCTCTGATATCTGTTCGCGCCGTCGATCATGGCCGCTTCCTCGATCTGCCGGTCCACGGAAGTAAGCGCCGCCAGATAGATAATGGAGGTCCACCCGCAGGTCTGCCAGATCTCCGACGAAATGTATATCGTCCTGAAATACTGCGGATACATTAAGAACTGTATTTTCGTGAGGCCGAGAGCCCCCAGGATCTGGTTGAATATCCCGTCCATGGAAAGAAAGTTCACGACCATTCCGCAGACAACCACGGTGGAAATGAAATGCGGAAGATAGCTTACGGTCTGGATGGCCCGCTTGAATTTCGCATTTGTAAGTTCGTTCAGCATGAGGGCCAGTAAAATCGGTACCGGGAAGCCCCAGAGCAGGTTATAGATATTCAGCAGCAGGGTGTTCCTGACCAGCTTCCAGAAATAGGCATCCTTCAGGAATTTCAGAAACCACTTTCCGCCTACCCATCTGCTCTTCAGAATGCCGGTTCCGACATTATAGTTTTTAAACGCTATGATCACTCCGTACATCGGCAGATAATGAAACAGAATATAATATATTGTCGGAATCACCAGGAGAAGATACAGATATCTGCTCTTCCGGATCAGTTTCTTTTTTTCTTCCCAGGTAAGCTTCCTCGGCTTCATCCCCGTCCTCCCTTAAGGTATTTCTCTCTGCAGGTTTCCGTAAGCTCGTCCAGCATGTCCACTTCCGTCCTGAAAACAGGAATCAGTTCTCTGCGGTTTCTGCTTCTGGTAAACGTGGTGACCGGCAGTCCCTGTGAATGCTGAAGAAAATATTTCGCATTGACGGGATAGCACTGCCGTTCTATGAAAGAGGATATGGTCAGAAAATCCGCAAGCTCCCTGATCTCCCGGCTTTTTTCCGAACTGTGCTCACACAGAAAAGCGTACAGATCAGGCTGGAAATTGGCCATCACCCCGCTGTATCCTGTCGCACCGCTTCTTAAGGATGCCAGCAACGTCGAGGTATTGGCATTGTAAAGCTTAAGCTCCGTTCCCCTGATGGCCTTCAGTTTCCTGCGGATCAGGCTGATATCGCAGCAGGTGTCCTTCAGAAAATAAAAGCGTCCGCTTTTCGCGCAGTCATAAAGCATATCCGGAGTCAGCACCCTCTTGTAGGGATAAGGACATTCGTAAAGGCCCAGCGGAATATCGGGGTTGATCTCCTTCAGCAGCCTGCGGCAGTTTTCCGTCCATACCGAATCCTTTTCCCCTTCTGCCGCGAGCCTGTTCGTGATCAGGATAACCGCATCGACACCGGTTTCCGACATGGCATTCAGCTCCGCGACCTGATCCGCAAAGGAATCCGAAATATGGCCGGAGGCAATGACGGGAATCCTGCCGCGGACCTTCTTCACGATTCTTTTCGCAACGGCAATTCTTTCCTTCAGGGTAAGAAAGAACATTTCTCCGGACTGACAGACCGCAAAAAGCCCTTTTACGCCGTGCCCGATATACCATTCCACCAGTGCGTCGAGCGCCGGATAATCCACTTTCCCGTCTTCTTTGAAAGGTGTCAGCATTACCGGCCATACGCCGCCCGGAAATTCGTTCTTCATTCGTTCTCCCCGTTGTTCATCTATACTGAACTCTGTTTTAAAATATTGTCTGTTTAAAATATAATCTCTTTTCCGGAAACATGCAACGCGCAAAATGTTGAAATTAGCCCCCGCCTCTTGTGCATTATTAACAAAGCATGTTTCACATTGTTGAACTCTGAGCCGGTCCTCTTAAGCACACCGGCTGCGCGTACAGATCAGAGAGCCACCGGCACTCTGACTGCATCCTCAGATAAGAAAGCTCTCACTTGTGAGATGCTCCGCCTCCGGCGGGTCACGTACGCGACATCTTCCTCTCCATCGGAGTACGATCATAAGCAGAGCGTTTTTTATATAACAGGACGCACTTTCCCAGTATAAAAAAGCCGGCATGTCAGGAAAGAACCTCCTGACATGCCAGCCGTAAATACCGGAAATAAATTACAGTCTGTAGCTGATCTGATGGACCTTCTCCTTCAGGGAATCGGCAAGACCCTCGATTCTCTTTTTATCAAAACGCGGAGAAGGACCCGATACGCTGACGGCAGCCACCACTTTTCCGTCATGGTCCGTAATCGGTACGGCAACACACTTCACGCCGTATTCGTGCTCCATATTATCGATCGCATATCCTTTTTTTCGGATTTCCTCCAGCTCTTTTTTCAGTTGCTTTCCATCCGAAACCGTGTTTGCCGTAAACTGCTGGAATCCTTCCCGTATCACCTGTTCGGTTACCTTGTCCGGCTCAAAGGCAAGCATGGCTTTTCCGATTCCCGTACAGTAGGTCGGTGCCTTTATTCCGGTCATGTTCCTTCCGCCGGTATTGGATGACGGAAAGGCCGCATCGATATAGATGACTTCCGTGTCCTGAAGGACCGCCAGATAAACGGTCTCGTTTTCATCATTTGCAACCTGCTCCAGGATGGGACGCATGACCTGTCTGATATCGTTGTTATGATAAAACTGATTGCTGAGCTCCAGCACGCGGATCCCGAGCCGGAATTTGTTTGTCCTGGAATCACGCTTCACGATATTGCAGGCTTCGAACGTGGAAAGGATGTTATGGACTGTACTCTTCAGAAGTCCGCTCTTTTCCGCGATCTCGGTTACTCCGAGTTCATCATTTTCCTCTGAAAACAGGAACAGGATCTGCATTGCCTTGTAAAGAGATTTTACCTTTGCTTCCTTCGGTATTTCCTGTTTTTTCTCTTTTGCCATTCTCTGTCTCCTTTTTCCGGAACCGTTATTTGTAGAGCGGACCGTACGCCGCACAGGCCCGGTAATCCCGCGTATCCTCATCAATGCCGAAGGCATTCCAAGACGAAGGACGGAATATTTTTTCCTCTTCGACATTGTGCATGCAGACAGGAATCCGGAGCATGGAACACAGTGTGATCAGGTCTGCTCCGATATGCCCGTAGCTGATTGCCCCGTGATTGGCGCCCCAGGCATTCATGACCTTGTAGGCATCCGTATATTTGCTCCCGGGCGTTATCCCGGGTGTAAACCAGGTAGTAGGCCATGTATAGTCCGTCCGCTTCCACAGCACTTCGGATACTTCGTCCGGCAGTGCGACCGTATATCCTTCCACCAGCTGAAGAACAGGTCCGACGCCCTTTACGATATTAAGTCTTGCCATCGTGGCCGGCATCTCGTATCTGGTAATGAATCTGGAGGAATATCCGCCTCCTCTGAAATATCCGAGATCCGCAGGACACCACTCTGTCGCCTTCAGACAGTTTTTCATGTCCTTTTCCGACATCTCCCAGAATGGCTTTATCATGTGGGTACCGTTTTCTGCCGCTTCCCCGCAGGCATCCAGGCAGCAGGCTCCGGAATTGATCAGATGGATGATCCCGCCCGCTTCCTTCGCTTTTCCTTCAAGCTCATATCCGGTCACGCGCTTTACCGACTGCGCACTCCAGCATGTTCTGATATCCGCGAACATCTGCGCCCTGTTCGTCAGTAATTTCATCAGGAGCATGGTCAGGCCGTTCAGGGCGTCGTTTTCCGTTGCCAGGATATACGGTTCCCTTTTTCCGTTCCAGTCGAAAGAGGTATTTAAAATACATTCCGGAAAATCGGTATTCGGATAATAATCCGTCCACTGTCTCTGTCCCTGGAAACCGGCAGCGATTGCATTATGGCCTTTCATCTCTTCGTCCCAGCCCTTCGGCAGATCCGGATTCCCGCTCATCAGATCGCGGATGATCATGGCGGACTTTACCGTGAATTCCCAGTCCTTCTCCTTCTGCCCGCTGTCTTTTCCGGCTTTGGCGGGATTCTTGTCAAATCCTTCCGGACAATGCGCCCTGACCCATTTCATTGCTTTTGTGAATTCTTTTTTACTGTAGATTTCCCTGTCCATGCGGCGCAGGATTTCCACTTCGTCGACGGATTCAACCCGCATTCCCAGATATTCCTCAATAAAATCCGCGTCGACCGCCGATCCGGATATTCCCATGCACATGGAACCTATCTGCAGGTATGACTTTCCTTTCATGGTCTTCATCGCGACCGCTGCGCGCGCAAAGCGCAGCAGTTTTTCCCGGACATCCTCTGGGATCCGCTTATCGTCCGCTTCCTGTACATCCTTTCCGTATATACCGAATGCCGGAAGACCTTTTCTGGCATAGGCGGCCAGAACACATGCCAGATAAACGGCTCCGGGTCTTTCCGTCGCATTCAGACCCCAGACAGCCTTAACCGTGTCTTTGCTCATATCCATGGTTTCCGAACCGTAGCACCAGCAGGGGCTTACGGAAATCGTTATGGACACGCCGGATTTTTCGAACTGCTGCCCGCACAATGCAGCTTCCGCCACTCCGCCGATCGTGGTATCCGAAATAATGACCTTTGCGTGTTCGCCGTCAGAATAAAATACATTCTGTTCAATCAGCTCCTTAACTGCTCTTGCCATATCCATTGTCTGGCCTTCCAGCGACCCGCGGACATCCAGAAAGCCCTGTCTTCCGTCAATGATCGGACGGATTCCGATTACCGGGTATGAACCGATATAACGATTAGCCATCACATTCCCCTCCAGTTTGCAGTTTAATATAGATGAACACCGTTCTTTATTTTAGAATACCATCCTCGTACGGGAAAATCAATCTTAAATTGACCGAAAACGGACTGAAGAAAATTCCCTGTGCGGTTCTGCGATCGGGCAGGAGAAGGCTTTTCGTCTCCTGCTCGTGCGCGGGCCGCGTGCCCCGAAGGGGATAAATTCCCTGTGCGGCCCTGCGTATAATAAAAACAGGACCGGAGTGCCGGCTCCTGCCCTGTTTCTGTTTTCCGTCTGAAACGGCCGGGGAAATTTCCCGGCCGCCTGTTTTTTAACTGAAAGGCCATATCAGTGCTGTGCCTTTATGAGCAGATACAGTTTGTTCCGTTACATTAACGATCTGTAAAGCTTTTCGATATCCTCCACGGAAGTGTCTCTCGGGTTTCCGGGACGGCAGGCATCTGCAAATGCGGACTCCGCAAGTGCGTGGACATCCTCTTCCTTCACGATTCCCTTCAGGGAAGACACAATTCCCACATCTTCGGAAAGCCTGCGGACTGCATCGACCGCTGCCTTCCGGTATTCGTCCTGGGACATGGAATCCACATTCTTTACGCCCATGACGCGCGCGATCTCGCGGTACTTCTCGCCCGTGTACGGCGCGTTATATTCCATGACGGTCGGAAGCAGGATGGCGCAGGCCTTGCCGTGCGGTGTGTCGTAGTAAGCGGACAGCGTATGCGCCATGGAGTGGTCCACGCCGAGTCCCACGTTTGAGAATCCCATGCCGGCGACATACTGGCCGAGTGCCATTCCTTCGCGGCCTTCCTTCGTGTTCTGAACGGCGCCGCGCAGGTTCTTCGAAATAATCTCGATCGCCTTGATGTGGAACATGTCGGAAAGCTCCCATGCGCCCTTGGTGATATATCCCTCGATCGCATGCGTCAGCGCATCCATTCCGGTTGCGGCCGTAAGGCCCTTCGGCATGGAGGACATCATTTCCGGATCCACCACCGCGATGATCGGAATATCATGAACATCCACGCAGACAAATTTCCGTTTCTTCTCCACATCCGTGATGACATAGTTGATCGTGACTTCCGCAGCCGTGCCGGCAGTCGTCGGTACCGCGATGATCGGAACGCTCGGGTTCTTCGTCGGTGCAACGCCTTCCAGGGAACGGATGTCCGCAAATTCCGGATTTGCAATGACAATGCCGATCGCCTTGGAAGTATCCATGGACGATCCTCCGCCGATCGCGACAATACAGTCGGCACCGCTTGCCTTGAACTCCTTCACGCCGTGCTGCACGTTTTCAATCGTGGGATTCGGTTTGATGTCGGAATAAAGGGTAAACGGAATCCCCGCCTGATCCAGCAGATCCGTGACCTTCTTCGTAACGCCGAACTTAACCAGATCGGGATCCGAAGCGACAAATGCCTTTTTAAATCCGTGTGCCCTGATTTCTTCGGGTACCGCCGAAATGGCCCCCGCGCCATGATAGGAAGTTCCGTTCAGTACAAATCTGTTTGCCATAAATAAATCCTCCTTTTTTGACTTTTTCCGGTTATCGTTAATATTATAACACAGCCTGCCGGATGTTTTTTGCTCCGGTCCGGTTATTTTTTGTCATTTCAGATTCCGGACGGCAGCCTGTTCCACGGCAAGTCCGCATTTATACCGCTCGATGAACCGTGCAAATCCTTCCGCGTCCTCCGGATCCGGTTCTGCGGTACTGCCGCTCTGTCCTTTGAAAATCTTCCGCTCCAGAAACCGGTCCAGCGTTTCGTCCTTTTCCTTCTTTATCATGTAGTCCGCCAGCAGCGCCATGCCCCACGGTCCGCCTTCTCCCGCATTTTCCATGACCGTGACCGGCGCCTTGACGGCTGCCGCCATGATGCGCTGCCCGACTTCCATTGTCTTAAAGAATCCCCCGTGTCCGGTAATGCGGTCCACCCGGACATTTTCCTTCTGCATAAGGATATCCAGGCCGATCTTCAGCGCGCCGATGGCCGAATAGAGATGCATGCGCATGAAGTTTGCCAGATGGAAGCTGTCATCCGGCCTCCGGACAAATAACGGCCTTCCCTCCGTCATTCCGGTGATAAACTCGCCCGACAGATATCCGTAGGAAAGAAGTCCGCCGCAGTCCGCATCGCCCTCCAGCGCTTTCCTGAAAAGCGTTTCATAAAGCTTTCCCGTGTCGGTCTTCGTGCCCATGCTTTCACAGACCTCCTGAAAAATTCCGACCCAGGCATTCAGGTCCGAGGTGCAGTTGTTCGCATGGACCATGGCGCAGGGATGCCCGTCCGGCGTCGTGACCATATCGATCTCCCGGTAAAGCCGCGAGAGCGGTTTTTCAAGAACGATCATCGCGAATACACTGGTGCCGGCGGAGACATTTCCGGTCCTTTCCCTGACGCTGTCCGTTGCGGTCATGCCGGTGCCGGCGTCCCCTTCCGGCGGGCAGAAGGGAATTCCCGCCATGAGATTCCCGGAAGGATCCAGAAAGGCCGCTCCCTCCTCCGTAAGGGAACCCGCTTCCTCTCCGGCCCTTAAAACCTGCGGGAGAATCTCCTGAAGCTTCCATGGATAATTTTTATCCGCGACCAGACGGTTAAAGGTTTCGGCCATCGCCGTGTCGTAGTTTCCGATCGAGCAGTCGATCGGAAACATGCCGGACGCATCGCCGATTCCGAGAACTTTTCTCCCGGTCAGCTTCCAGTGCAGAAAACCCGCAAGCGTCGTAAGAAAGGCGATATCCTTTACATGCGCCTCTCCGTTTAAAATCGCCTGATAAAGATGCGCAATGCTCCATCGTTCCGGAATGTTGAAGCCGAACAGGTCCGTGAGCCGGTCCGCCGCTTCGCCGGTCGTGGTGTTTCTCCAGGTGCGGAACGGCACCAGGAGTTTTCCGTCATGACCGAACGGCATATAACCGTGCATCATGGCGCTGATCCCGATGGCTCCCGTCTTCTTCAGGACACAGCCGTACCTGTTTTTCACGTCGGATGAAAGATCCGCATAGGTACTCTGAAGACCGGTGACGATATCTTCCATGTCGTACGTCCAGATTCCGTCCTTCAGCCGGTTCTCCCAGCCGTACGCTCCGGAAGAGAGGACCTTTCCCTCTTCATCCGAAAGCACCGCCTTTATTCTTGTGGAACCGAACTCTATCCCGAGAAATGTTTCTCCTGCTTCAACCCGTTCTCTGTCTGTCATTTTCTCTCCCGTTCCGGACGGCAGGATGCGACGCCGTCCTTTCAAAACAAAGCCGCTCCGGTTCCGTGAAGCTCTCGTATCTCTTCTGATCCGTTAACCGCACCGGCAGCGCGCTCCATACTATTTTACACCAGATGTTTCTTTTTCCATCTGGACAGCAGATAATATGCAAACACCGCTCCGCAGGTCTCCCCGACCACAAGCGCGGCAGCCAGCCCGTTCGCACCGAACAGGCCGTTCAGAAGATACATGAAGGGAATGTAAAATACCAGTTCCCGGACAACCGCGTGCAGGAACGTGTCCTTTCCGTCCCCGACTGCCTGCAGACAGTAGGAAGTGCTGTAATTTAAAAACTGTGAAACGGATGCGACGCAGCGAAGCCTCAGGAACACGGCGGCATATCCGATGGTCAGGAGGGAATTTTCCACGTTCCCCGCGGATGTGCTTAAGAACACATGCACGATCGCCGGAGCGAATACCTCGTACAGAACAAGGCTTCCCGCGGCAATCAAAAGTCCGTAGCGGCGCGCTGTCCCGATGATCTTATTCATCCGTTCCCAGTTTTTCGCCGAATAGTTATAGGCGACGAGCGGCAGCATGCCCTGACATATTCCGATGTTGATCGCGTTGGGCAGTCTTTCCGCCTTCATCACAATGCCGATCGCGGCAAGTTCCAGATCTCCGTGGCCGGCCATGAGCGAATTCAGAAAAATATTGGCAAGATCAAAGAGTCCCGTCAGGATTGCGGAGGGAACGCCCACGGAAAACAGATCCCTGATCTCCTGCCCGCCGATCGCGGCCGCATCCTTTATGTTCATGCTGATCGGGGCCGATGCCGACACTTTTTTCATGACAGCCACCAGATAAATGCAGGATACCACGTTTGACAGAAGCGTCGCCAGCGCCGCACCGAAAACTTCCATTCCCTTCGGCAGGAGCACGAACATGAAAATCGGATCCAGGATGATATTCAGGATGCCGCCGCTGCTTAAGCCGAAACTGGCCTGCTTCGAATATCCGACATTCCGCAGGAGATGGGCGCAGGTCATGGAAAGAATGACCGGTACGTCTCCGAGTATGACCACGAGCCACACATACTGTCTGGCGAATTCAATGGTCGCGGAGGAAGCCCCGAGAAGAATCAGAATGGGATCCAGCAGAAAACCGATCAGCAGGGAATAGACGACTGCGATTGCGATCGCACCGTAAAAGCCGAAGGCGCTCACCCGCTTTGCCGCTTCTTTGTTTCCGGCTCCGATCAGGCGTGCGACGAGACTTCCTCCGCCTATCCCGAACAGATTCGCAAATGATATCGTCATCATGAAAATGGTAAATGCCAGCGTGACCGCTGCCGTCTTATACGCATCTCCCGTCATGCCGATGTAAAGCGTGTCCACCATATTGTAAATCAGATTGACCAGCTGGCTGATAACCGTCGGCACTGCCATGGCGGCAATCGCCTTCGGTACCGGCATGGTTTCAAACAGTTCCTGTTTTGAATTACCGACTTCGCTCATTCTGTTCTTCCTGTTCTTTCACGGACCGGGATCCTCTGCTTCCGTTTCATATCCGGCAGAAGACATTTCCATCCGTCTCCGTTTTTTCTCTGTTCTTTTCCGATATGCCACAGCTACAAGTTTACTCTGCAGCATCCGTACTTTCAATCTCAAAATAAGCTTCATCCGGAATTCATAAAATCCGTTCCGCCGGAAAACAGGGAGTCTCCCCGGCCGGGGAGACTCCCTGTTTTGTTTTTCGCAGTGCAGTTTTCAGAATTTCAGATTCTTAATCCGTTCCGTCCACTGGTCCAGGTACGGGAAGAATGCCCTGCGGCTGCTTTCGACGGTTCCGTATTTGTAATCGTCCCGTAAATTCGGCGCCAGCACAGGCATGATCAGATTTTTCAGCCGTCCGAAATAGCGGATCAGTTCTTCCGTCTCTTTGTATTCCTTTTCGGTATCAAACTTGAAATAGCTGTGCATCAGGCCCTTCCAGAGCTTCGCGGTCATCGGCCTGTTCATGTTCAGAATCAGATCCATGAAATCCTCCGAAAGATTGCTTTCCGATGTGGAAGCCAGAGAAACCGACAGATCGGCCAGATCGAAAAGCGGATGCCCGTATCCGCTGTAGGTAAAATCGCTTAAGAAAAGCGCGTTATTCTGGTACAGAAGGTTCTGCGGTTCAAAGCCTCTCGAAACAAAGGTGTCGCGGTCCGGGACCAGGTCGATCAGACGGCAACATTTTTCTTTTTCTTCATCCGTCAGCAGATCTCCCATATCCATAATATTTTTTTTGTATACCGTCTTCACGGACGGCAGTTCTTCTTTGGTAACATGGGTACTGTGAAGTTTCTTCAGCGTTTCGGCGTACATGACAATATAGTACTCCGCATGGTCCCTGTCCTCCATCATCTGCCTGCCGAATGTCCCGGCATGCAGATGTTCATAAATAATGCCGTACTTCTCTCCGCATTTTACAACGTCGAACGAAAACAGCGCCGGTATCCCGAGCACAAGTGCCGCTTTCGCGTTTTTCTTCTCCTGCTCGATCTGGTCCAGCGGTTCTTTGCTGATGGCAAGCTTTACGAGTGTTTCCTCATCCAGCCTGTAGGATTCCGTGACCAGCGTCTGTCCGACTTTCTTCGCATTTTCTATCGATATCTCTCTCATGTACGCTCCTTTTCCTTCCTCCCGCATTGTCCGTTCCGGCTGTCCCCGGTATAAAATCATCCTATACGGTTATCAGAAGATTATTCAGTCCTCCTATGAACCGGTAGTCCATTGCTTTCGTGATCTTCTGCGTCATTTTAATGCCGATATCCGCCGTGATGTCGTCGTCCTTTTTATGATTCACATAGCTCACGGGATTAAAACTCCTGCCGTTATCCCGGATTCTTAAGGAAACCTCTCCGTTCTTCTTAATCTGGGCGCACATATCGACGCAGTTCATCCCGCCCTTTTTAAATGCATGCTGCACAATATTACCCGCCATTTCCTCCGCTGCGAGCGCAAGCTTAAAGGCCCGCTTTTTATCGACGCCGTTTTCTTCGCAGAAGTGCTGGAGCTCGCGGGAAATCTTCACGACATCGCCCGCATTGTCCCGGATGGAAAAGGACCACACGGCCTGGAAATTTTCCTCGAAATCCGGTTTCAGCATGAGCCAGCCGCTGCCGGTTTTCGGAAAACTTCCGTTGTGAACGAAAACGCAGACCACTATCAGGATCAGAAGAGCCGCTGCGACGGTAAGCGACGAAGCCCAGTATCCGGTCACGCCGATCATCTTCGTCATGACAACAATGCTGATGACGTACAGGACCAGATTCTTCATGATGCTGATAAAATTTGCCATGAAGTTGTTGTGGATTCCCTGATAAATATACTGCAGCGTTTCGGCAAGAATGGAGAGCGGCAGGGAAACCGCGTACCACTTGAGCGCAACCACCGATATCTCCAGAATGCCGCCGTCATGCGTGAAGATCGCGGCAAAGGGACGCGCGAAGAAAAACACCGCCGCGCTTAAGATCAGCATGAGAACGATTTCGGTGAGCACTGATTTTTTCATCAGCTTCACCAGTTCGTTTTTGTCTCTTTCTCCGTAGAACATGCCTGCAAGCAGCATGGTTGCCATTTCAATTCCCATGGAAAGGAATATGAACAGGGCTGCCACGCAGTTCCGAATGGTCGCTCCCGCAAGGTTTTCGGCACCGTAGGAAAGGATGATCGTATTTCCGATCATCATGCCCACCGCCTGACAGACGCGCATCATCGCGCTGGAACTTCCGGATTTTGCCGCTTCCCCGATCTCATGCACCCATCCTGCGGGACGCACAAAAAACAGGTTGTTTGATTTCTTCAGGAAATGCAGGCACATGATTCCCAGATAAATGAGATAGCAGATAAAGGTCGCGAGACCTATGCCCCACATGCCGTAGGCTTTCCCCAGCACGTAATCCAGTACCGCATTGCTGACTCCCATTCCCAGCGTTCCGCAGAGGACGATCGAGTCGTCGCCGTCCATGCGGATATATCGGTCCATCACGCCGGATACCATGTTCGGGACCACGCTCAGCATGATCCCTTTCATGTATGCCGAACCGTCGCTTAAAAGATATGCCTTGTCGCCCTTGGCCCCGAGTCCTGCCACGATCGCGTCCGAACCGGCAAACCCGAGGGCTGCCAGAATGACCGAAAGGATGAACCCGATCAGGACGACAGCGGTAAAGTTCCGGTTTGCCTGTTCCTTTTCTCCCTTCCCGACATGATCAAGATAAAGCGTTATCCCGCCGTTCCCGAGAAGAAGACTGATGGCATTGATGATGATCGAGGTCGGCATGATAAGACCGTAGGCGGCGGTTCCGACCGGCCCGACAAGGCTTCCGATGAATATGCTGTCAATGATGGATGCGAGCGATGCCGGAATGATCATCAGCATGGAAAAAATCAGACACTTGTTGTACGCCCTTTTAATCAGCACGGAATTGTCCAAGGGCTCTCCTCATTTCCTGATCGTCAGGATGTCCGAGAATCCGGTGACGTCAAAGACTTCCATAACCGTATCGTTGACATTTCTGATTTCCATGGTTCCCTGCTTGTTCATGATCTTCTGGCAGGAAAGAAGAACTCTCAGTCCGGCCGAAGAAATATATTCCAGATTTTTAAAATCAAAGATCAGTTCCTTAATCCCCTCAATGGAGGCCTTTACTTCCGTTTCCAGTTCCGGTGCCGTGGTTGTGTCCAGTCTTCCTTCATATTCGATCGTAAGTGTCGTTCCGTTCTGCATTTTATTGATGCTCATAATGTCCTCCGCTTTCTGATTCTTTTTATTTTTATTTTTCCGATATTCCGCCCGGAATTATTTTCCGGGATAATGCTTACTTTGTTTTCTGTCCGTCCGCCGGATCATGCGGCACCGGACCTTCCTGCCGGTTTTCCGTCCCATGCACAGGAATCGTCCACATAATATCCGTCCGGCGTGACCTGTTTCTGTTCGGCCCTTCCATAGTCTCCGGTGTCCGCATTGACCGGTTCAAACCAGTACCATTTTCCGCTGATCAGATGCCACCCCTCGCCCGGATAAATTCCCTCGGCCGTTACATAGGACCAGTAGGTTTCTTTCTTTGTGTTCGTTTTCTGCGTCCAGGTTCCGCCGCTCAAATCCGTGTTCCTGCCGCCGGCATATTCCGTTTTAAAAAGCTGTACGAACAGTTCCATTTCCTGTTCCGTGAGTTCCCGCTTCGGACAGAGCGCCGTCGCAGTGAAGGGAATCAGTCCCGTCCCGCAGGCCCACTGGAATGCTTCAAAATGACCTTCCGAAATGTCCTGCACATCATCATAGCTCAGGATATTGGTTTCCTCGCTAATGGACACATCGTAATGACAGGCCTTCGCATATCTGTGAAGCATGACGATAAAATCCTCGCGGGTAACGGTCTGATCCGGATGAAAATTTCCTTCTCCGTCCGTCTCCAGGAAGCCTCCCTCTGCCGCAAACCGTGCCGCTTCGCTGTAGGAAGCATCCTCCGGAACATCCGTTAAAACGGTATCTCCCGCCGCCGGCTTTCCGGCAAGAACCCACAGGGCAAATGCCGCCTTTTCCCGGTCCGCCGCTGCTCCTCCTGTCTCCGCACCAGCGTATGCCGTGAGACAGAATGCGGAAACGGTCAGGACCGCGAACATCAGTCCCGGGAGCAGCCTGTTGAAAACAGAATTCCTTTTTCTCATGTCCGTTCCTCCCTTGGGTGTACGTTTTTTTCTCTCAGAATGATAAAGCCTCCTTTTCCGGATTATCCGCACAGTCACCGGAATCCGTTATCTTCACAGCGTTATGATCAGTCTGTTCTCTCCGTTTTCATAACTGTATTCCTGCTTCTTAAGAGAAGTCTGAACAACCTTCAGCGAAAGCTCGTCTCCGCCCGTAAACGGATTGAACTGCTCTCCCTTCCAGAGGAACTGCATGTCGAGCTCTCCGTTTTCCTCCCGGTACTCGATCAGCGTCGTCAGATCAAAGGTCTGACCGAGCTTCGGAATGGTGCACTGCGCCATCAGCTCTTCAAAGACACGCTGCATGTTCATGATCATCTTCGGTGTCAGCATATGCTTCTCGCCGAACAGCCGGATGGTTTCGTTCACGCCGATGAAATCGTAATCCTGTGAAGTAATGTGGATTTCCTCCACCTTGAGACGCTTGATGAAGGCACGCGTTTTTCTGCGCTCGGGCGCGTCGAATATTTTCTCGGGCGTTCCCTCTTCATAGATGATTCCCTCATCCATATAGAAAATCCGGCTGGAAACATCGCGGGCAAATTTCATTTCGTGTGTGACGATCATCATGGTAAGTCCTTTTGCGGCAAGACTTCTGATGACGGAGAGCACTTCTCCGACCATCGTCGGGTCCAGGGCGCTGGTCGGTTCGTCAAAGAGGACGATCTCCGGATCCATGGCAAGCGTTCTGGCAATGGCGACTCTCTGCTTCTGCCCGCCGGAAAGCTCCGACGGATAGGAAAGCGCTTTTTCCGCAAGGCCGACCGATTTCAGAAGCCGCACTGCATTTTCATATGCTGCCTGCCTCTCCGTGCCCTTTAATTCCACCGGAGCAAGCATGATGTTCTCAATTACCGTAAGATGCGGGAACAGATTGAAGTTCTGAAAGACCATGCCCATCCGCTGACGGACGGCACCGATATCCGTCTCCTTCTTTTCGATGTCCTTTCCGAATACGGTGATCTTTCCTTCGGTCGGTACTTCCAGACGGTTCAGACACCTTAACAGCGTGGACTTGCCCGTGCCGGACGGTCCTATGATTGTCACGACATCCCCGCGGCAGATCGTTCCGTTCACATCTTTAAGCGGCGTGACATTCGGATATACTTTTTTAAGATGCTCTATTCGGATCATTTCTCTGCGGTCGTTCTGTGCTTCGTTCTTCTCCGAAGCCTCCGCCTGTTCGGAAGCCGCCGGCTGCTCCGACATGACCACGCCCTTAAGCTTCCGCGACCGCTTCTCGGGATCCGTTTTGATCTCGATCATTCCGAGCAGCACCGTCAGTCCCCAGGCGAGCAGGAAGTAGATGATCGCCGTCATGATCAGCGGGAAAAACGCTTCGTAGGTCCGGCTGCGGATGATATCCGTGGCCTTCGTCAGATCCTGGATGGCAATGTAGCCGACGACCGAAGTCATCTTCAGCATGGAAATGAATTCGCCTTTGTAGACCGGCAGCGTGTGGCGCAGCGCCTGCGGCCCGATGATCTTCACAAATGCCTTCACCTTGCCGAACCCGAGTGCGTCCGCAGCCTCCCACTGGCCGATATCCACCGCATCGATCCCGGTCCGCATCATCTCGGAGACGTACACGCCGAAGTTGATCGTAAAGCCGATCACGGCGACCACTATGCCGTTGATGCTGACGGAAGCAAAGACAATATAGAACAGGACCATCAGCAGGACCAGAACCGGAATTCCCTGAATGATGCGGATAAATGCCGCCGCAAGTCCGGAAAGAAAACGGTTCTTCCCGCGACGCTGAAGGCAGAGAAGGAATCCGAAGATCGTTCCGAAGAAAGCCGAGAGAAGCGCTATGAGAAGCGTTGTCAGCAGACCGGAAAGGACCATCTTCCACCGGTCTTCCCTGATGAATGTTTTTTCAAAGCTTTCGGAAACGGAAGCAAAGAATCCCTTGCCTGAAGCGGCTGTCGCATCCTTTCCGCGTACTATGGTAACCACGCCGCCGTGATAATCCGGTTTGGCAAAATTAACGCTTTCCTTTCTTTCCTCCGTTACCGTGACACACCCGCATCCGAAATCGTACTTGCCGCTGGTGACGGCCGCGATCACGGCCGAAGAGGTGCTGAATGTGTCGATCTTTAAACCGTATCCGTATTTGGCGGCGAAACGCGTGATGACATCCACATCATAGCCGACGACTGAATTGTCCTTCACATAGCTGAACGGCTCCATTAACGGCCTTGCCGCGAGGGAAAGCGTTCCGTTCGGACCGTCGGGGGAGATTACGGTGCTGATCTTTTTTTTGCTTTCGTCGTCACCGAACCAGATATTGTCAAGCGTCTTTAACGTTCCGTCATTCTCCAGCTCAGTGATGAACTCGTCCATCTGTTTCAGAATGGCATCGTTCTTTTCCGTTTTTCCGAACACAAAGGCATAGTTTTCCGCATACTTGTCCGACTTCAGCATCCTTAAGCCGCTCTGGTTCTTTAACAGCACCCGTGCCGCAGGCTCGTCCATCATGAAGCCGTCTATCTTGTTCTGATTTACCGCCAGGGCCATGTCCACATAAGACTCATAGTAGGAAATGACCGGGTTACTGATGGCTTTATTTGTGTATTTGTCAAAGGTGCTCCCCGTCATGACCCCCATGCGCTTCCCGGCAAGTGCGGCAATGGCTTTCTCGTCATCGGTCAGCGCCGCGCTTCTGGTGGTTTCCTCGGCAAAAACTTCTGCCGTCCTGACGCCCGCGCCCGAAAGACAAACGGAAAACAGCAGTAACGACACCAGAAATAAAATTCCCCTGAAAACTGCCGCTGCACCGGTACCTGATCCTGTTTTCACATCCCTGCTTTTCATCTTGAAAATTTTCCCCTCTCTCTCTTTTATATTCCCGCTTTCCCGCTGCTCTTCATCTGCGCCCTGATCATATCCAGCGCCTTCAGACTGTCTTTCTCGATCGTCATGAGCGAAAAGGCCATCCTGGCCTTTTCGATTGTATCCGAAATTCCGCTTTCCCCGATCTGGGTAAGCGCCATCGTGACATGTGCGGCGCGGTAGGACATGAACAGTTCAAGGTTATCCCAGTAATGCGTGTCCGTGCCTTTCTGCAGTTCATATCCGATCTTAAAATACGGAAGCATGTCTTCGTACAGTGCGGCACGCGCGCTTTTTTCCGGTTTGTATCCCGCCAAAAGCATGACCTGCAGAAGCGTCGCCACATCAAAAAGATAATCGGCATAAAGACTGGAGTCGAAATCAAACAGCCAGATGTTGTTTGCCTCCACAAAGAAGTTGTTGCCGTGCAGATCCCCGTGGCACAGGCCGTATTTCCCCGCTTCCTTCGGAAGATTTCTCACTGTCTCGTCCAGCTCGTTGATCCGGTCCTGCAGACTCCGGTCCAGATGCGGGAAGGAAACTTCTTTCAGCGCCGCATTGATATCATCGCAGTGCTTTCTCTTGTAGTTCATCCCGATAATTCTTTCGTTCGTGCTGACCTTGTGAATGGTTCCGATGAGATCGCCGATGCAGATAAAAAACAGGGGCGTATACTGATCCGGTTTCAGGACGCCGCCGCGTGCCTCGCGGAACATCCCGGCCCGGTGTCTGATTCCGTCGATTTCAAATTCCTCGATCAGCTTCCCGTGAAGGGAAGGAGACGGCTCGCAGATGGTCTCCTTGAACTGCTTCAGGTCGTCCACCCACATCATCTCGCTTAAGACTTCTTCCCGCGTTCTCGACTGTTTGATGCTCACCCGGATGATGACCGGCTGACTGCTGAAAACAAATATGTAGTTCTGCGTGGAAAAATGAAATTCCGCTTCCCGGATATCCAGTCCGTAATCATCCAGAATAATATCACGCAGTTTTTCTCTGAATTCGTTATCCATTGACAGCCCCCCGGACTTCATAATTTTTTACTGTGTTCAGTTTAGACCGGCATCTACAACAAAATAACAACAAAAAACCGGGATCTCTCCCGGTATTTTTGTGTACTCTGAAATTTAATAATGATTTCCCCGCTCCAGCATAAGCAGCGCTTCCTTGATTCTGATTCCTCCCGCGTAGCCCGTAAGGCCGCCGTCTGCCCCTACGACCCGGTGGCACGGTACGATCAGGGAAACGGGATTATGTCCCACCGCATTTCCGACAGCGCGGGATAACAGCCGGGAACGGCTTTTTCCGCCGGCAGCCCTTTCCGCGATCTCTCCGTAGGTCACGGTCTGTCCGTAGGGAATTTTCAGCAGTTCGTTCCATACCGCTTCCCGGAACGGGGTTGTCCGGAAAAGAAGCTTCGGCGTAAAGCCGGGATCCCTGCCCTGAAAATAAAGATCAAGCCAGCGCTTCGCCTCTTCCAGCACCGGAAGCGTTCCTTCCTCATATTCCGGGCCCAGCCCGGCGCCGAAATATTTCTGTCCCTCGAACCACAGACCGGTCAGGGCTTCCTTTTCACCTGCCAGGAGAATTTCTCCGAACGGTGAAGCATAACGGGATGTGAAATACAATTTCCGTTCCTCCGGTTCTTTCCGCGGACTCTGTCCGCGGCGTCTGTCCGCATTTTCCGTTTTAACTTTCCACCGGAAACGGAAGAAGGTCAAGGATGTCCTTCTTTTTGTCGATCCCCGGATAGACCTCGATCAGCTTCAGTCCGCGCTCCGTCAGTTCGAACACGCAGCGCTCCGTCACATAGAGAACCTTCTGCCGGTTGGCGACGGCTCTCTTCGCGGAGAAACTGATGCTCTGTATCTCCGGAACAAATTTCGGAATGGTTCCGTTCTGCTCGATCGTCACAGTGTTCTGCTGATGCTTCACTTCCAGACCGTTCGCATTGAAGGTCAGGCAGAAGACGACGATCGGCGTTTTCACCGTGATGTTTGCAAATCCGCCGATGCCGGAAAAATTATCCTTTACGCGGTGGGCGTTCACATTCCCGGCCCGGTCCACCTCGAAGGCTCCCATGAAGCAGATGTCCAGGCCTCCGTTGTCATACAGATCGAACTGGTTCGCCATATCGTAGACCGACGCCGCGCCGATCATGGCGCCGAAGACGATGCCGGATGCCGGAAAACCTCCTATCCCGCCGGATTCCACGGTCATGGTGATGCGGCTCAGCATGCCGCTCTTCCTCGCGTATTTGCAGACCGTCTCCGGAATCCCGATTCCGATGTTGACGATATCGCCTTCCTTAAGCTCCTTCGATGCCCTTCTCCCGATGATGTCATAGGCCGGGTTGGAGCCGGGACGGATGGAACTTAAGGTATCGATCATTTCGTGCCACCCCTTCCATTCCGAATAGGGGATTTCGAAGCTTCCGGTAAGCGCCCGGAAAGCCACCGGCCTTTCCTCCGGTTCCACCACCACGATCGCATCCACGAGGCAGCCCGGGATGATGGTGTTTCGCGGTCTTGAAGGCGTGTCCACCAGGCGGTCCACCTGCACGATCACCTTTCCGTGATTGGCTCTCACGGCCTGGCAGATGGAAAGCGCGTCCCCGGACATGAACATGTCGTCGAACGAAATATTGCCCTTGAAGTCCGCTGCCGTTCCCTTGATCAGCGCGACATTGATCTTCGGGAGCTTGTAATACAGAAACTCCTCGCCGTCCAGCTCGACGACCTTCACGATTTCCTTCGATTTGGAAATGCCGTTGATGCCGGGTCCTTCTCTTCTCGGGTCCACGAAAATATCCAGCCCCACCTTGGAGATCAGGCCCGGAATGCCGCTCGCCTGCGCTCTGATTGCGTGGGAAATGCAGCCGAGGGGCAGATTGTAGGCTTCGAACCGGTCCTCCAGCACCAGTTTCTTGGTGCTGGGCATGGCTCCGAAATGTCCGCAGATCAGGCACTTCACGGCGCCCTCCCGGATATAGCCCTCCGCAGCTCTGTCCTTGTCGAAGACGCCGAAGCCCGCGCTGGAAATCACCGTAAGGTTCGCGGGGGAACCGGTCTTGTGATAGCGCCGGTAAATTGCCTCATGCAGCTCCACCGGATTTTCAATCCCCACAAAAGAATTGACGCAGATGCAGTCTCCGTCATGGATAAGTGAAACCGCCTCGTCGGCACTTAATACTTCAAACATATCCGAAACTCCTTCCTGTTTTACCGCCTGGTCCGATTGTTTCATTATACAATACCGTGTAAAGCCTGTCCCCGCCCCTCCCGGATTATTTTCTGCCCGCATCCTTCCCCGAAATGTTATAATACAGGAATCGCGTCACTGCCCGTCCGGGCATGCGTGATGCGTTTCCTGTATTCTGATGCATACAGAACACGAAACCGAAAGGAGTCTTACCATGATCTGCAATACCATTTTAGATGCCATCGGCCATACCCCGTTAATCCGCCTGAACAGGATGGCCGAGCCCGATGCGGCCGAAATTCTGGTCAAATTCGAAGGCCTTGATGTCGGCGGTTCCATCAAGACCAGGACCGCCTTCCACATGATCGAAACCGCTGAAAAAAACGGTCTCATCAATAAGGATTCCGTCATTGTGGAACCGACAAGCGGAAACCAGGGAATCGGTCTTGCCCTGATCGGTGCCGTGCGCGGTTACCGTACCATCATCATCATGCCTGATTCAGTCAGCGAAGAACGCCGGAAACTGGTGCACCACTACGGCGCGGAAGTAAAGCTTATCCACGACGGCGGTGATATCGGAAAATGCATGGAGGAATGTCTCCAGACAGCGCTTCGTCTGGCAAGAGACAATCCGCATGTCTATATCCCGCAGCAGTTCACGAATCCGGCGAATCCGGAAATCCAGCGCCTTTCGACCGGAAAGGAAATCCTTGAACAGGCCGGGAAAAAGATCGACGGCTTCTGTTCCGGCATAGGCACGGGCGGAACCATTTCCGGCATCGGAGAAACGCTGAAACAGGCAAATCCCGACACCCTGATCTGGGCGGTCGAACCGGAGCACGCGGCTATCCTGGCCGGCGGCAACATCGGCACGCATCTGCAGATGGGAATCGGCGACGGCATTATTCCGAAGAATCTGAACCGGAACATCTACGACGATATCTTTATCTGCACCGATGAACAGGCCATCGAAACCGCAAAAAGACTTTCCACCGAAGAGGGGATCCTCTGCGGAATTTCCAGCGGCACGAATGTGGCCGCCGCCCTGTCGCTTGCCCGTAAACTCGGAAAAGGCAGGACGGTCGTCACTGTCCTGCCTGATACTGCTGAACGCTATTTTTCCACTTCTCTGTTCGCCGGAGAATAAACCAGAAGTTTTTTCTGTATCCGGCAGTCCTTCTCAGGTCTGTCTGATCAGTCTTTCAAGCGTCGCATACATGATATTCGGTTCGATCGGTTTCGAAAGATGTGCGTTCATGCCTGCGGCGCGGCTCTTTTCGACATCCTCATCAAATGCATTGGCTGTCATTGCAATGATGGGGATTGTTTTGGCGTCTTTTCTGTCCCAGTGCCGGATATTGACCGCAGCCTGCAGCCCGTCCATGAGCGGCATCCTGATATCCATCAGAATCGCATGATAGGTTCCCACCGGACTGCCGGTAAACATTTCCAGTGCCTTCAGTCCGTTGGAGGCTCTGTCAACGGTAAAATGTTTTTCCTGAAGCAGGGTTGCCGCGATTTCCGAATTGATGTCGTTGTCTTCCGCTAGAAGGACCCGGCATCCGGTGAAATCAAAATTGTATTCCTGTTTTTCGCTCTCCGGATTCTGTTCCTTCACCTTTTTGAATGCAGATACCAGAGAAGATTTTAGAAGCGGTTTTGTAATCAGCATATTGGCACCGGCCGCCCGCGCTTCGACCTCGATCGACTCCCAGTCATACGCCGTAATGATGATGATCGTTACGTCCGGGCCTATGATCTTCCGGATCTGGCGCGTCGTTTCTATTCCGTCCATGTCGGGCATTTTCCAGTCAACCAGAATATAGTCATACAAAAAGGCACGGCCGTAATTCTCGCGGACCCGCTGTACGGCTTCCGCTCCCGTCGTAACCCACTCGCCGCTCATGCCGATATCTCTCAGAATATTGATTGTCTGTTCGCAGACAATCAGGTCGTCATCCACGATAAGCGTATGCATGTTTTCAAAGTGCAGATCGGTCAGCGGAATTTCCGGCATCTCTTCGTCGACCTCAAGCGGGATATCAACCGTAAATTCGGAACCGATACCGACAATGCTCTTTACGCGGACGCTCCCGCCCATGAGCTCGACCAGATTCTTGGTAATCGCGAGACCCAGTCCGGTTCCGCTGAACGTTGCGGTTGTCGTTGTATCTCCCTGTTCAAAAGGTTCAAATATCCTTTCGAGCATTTCTTCTCTGATCCCGATGCCGGTATCATTGACTACGAAACGGACCACGGTCATATTCCTTTTCCCGGACAGCGGATGGATATCCATCGTTATTTTTCCTCTGCTTGTAAATTTGATCGCATTTCCGAGAATATTTACCAGCACCTGCTGAAGCTTCATGGCATCGCCGATATACGTTTCCGCAATCTCGCTGGAAACCGTACATTCATAGTCGAGCCCCCTGTCTCTTGCCTGACTGAACATCATCGCATTGACTCCGGAAATAAATTCGCCGAACCGGAACCTGTCGTTTCTCAGAAGCATCCTGCCGCTCTCGATGCGCGACATATCAAGAATGTCATTGATCAGAGAAAGCAGAAAACGTGCGGAAATACCGATCTTGGAGATACAGTCGGAAATCCTTTCCGGGCTGTTGATATTCTGCGCAGCAATCGTATCCATTCCGATGATGGCATTCAGTGGAGTACGGATTTCATGACTCATCCTTGAAAGGAAATTTGTCTTTGCGGAACTCGCCTGCCGGGCTGCCGTTAATGCCGATGACAGAGCCGCTTCATGCTCGGCCTGTTCTTTCTGAATTTCCGTAGTATCCGTACGCGTCACCGCCAGAAGCCCGCTTTCGCGATCCAGATAACTGAAGACAATCCTTTTAAAGCAGTTCTTTCCGTCTTCGATCACAAGAAAGGTTTTTACATGCTGCTCTTCGGTTTCCAGTGCCTGTACGATGTTTCCCAGGTTAAAAAAACTGCTGTACTCGGCCCTGCTTTCCTCCGGAACATGCTTTTTCACATATTCACGTGTTATCTCGTCAAAATTACGCCCGCTGCGGATTTCATCCATGGTATCGGTCTGCTGATTTACGTTGACGAAATCCAGTTCTCCGCTGGCAATATCGACACTCGCAATAAAATCGTACCGTCTGACCAGAACTTTCTTCATGAGAATCTCGATCGTTTTCAGGCGGTCGATGTTTCCGACCGAAGCAAACGCGATAATATCGCTGCTGCCCGGTCTGCGGATCAGATGCATGACTGCCTGTACCCATACGGGTCTTTTTACGTTGTCCGGTCTGAACAGATAATCCATGGAAAGCTCCGTAGTGCCCGAAGCATACGCATTGAGCAGTGCCTCTCTGGAAAATGTCCTGATAAAACGCTCCTTGTCCGTGCTGCGCGTCATTGTGAGCATGACGCTCTGAAGCAGGGATTCGTATGACGAAACCTCTTCCTGTTTCAGCAGCGGATTCGTGCCGTTTATCATTTCTACCGCGTTATCCGTAATACTGGCACGGAATGTCGCAATATAGCTGTCGGAGATTGAATTTAAGAGGGACTGTGCCGAGTTATATTCGGCCTCCGCAAGCCGCCGGCTTTCGACAAGCTCCGTCACATCCATTTCAATGATGTTATAAATATATCCGCCGTCTTTTTTTTCAGCCGGATACCCGTCAAGCTGCATTTCACATGCACTGCCGTCCGCGCGTTTTGACTGATACACAATGCGGAAATTCTCTCCTGCTTCCGATTTTTCGCTCAGCAGTTTTTCAAGGGCATCGGCACTTTTAGCGCTTATGTCTTTTCGGATTCTGTGCAGGATACCTTCTCTGTAGGAATCCTCCGTTGTTCCGAAGAACCGGCACATTTCCGGTGACGGTTCGATCATATACGCTTCTTTGTTCTTTAACATCAGTCTGCATGTAAAGCTGTTTATGACATCCCCTGATATGCCCCTGTTCCCTGCCATGTCCCTTCCTTTCACTCCGACTGTACAGACGGCCATTCTGATTATTGAATGTCCCAGTCAAGTTTTACCCTGCCCTTGATGTCCGGCGAAATCTTTTTATCCGTTCGCAAAGCGTTTTCAATGAATTTCTGCGGATTGCCGAGAGCTTCAAATGTCTTAAGCGTAGAGGTAATGCAGCTCTTGTCGATAACGCCGGCATAGGCCGCCACCGTATAAAGTTTCGTATCCTCGATCGCGGTTTTATCCGCAAGGGCAGCTTTCACAAGCCTGCTGCCGCTTTTATGCCATGGTGCATATTCCAGATTCAGCCCCGATGCCGCAATGAACTGTGTCTGTTCACTGCCGTTTATGACGGGATGTTCAAGCAGCGTTTTCAGCTGTGCTCCGCTCATTTCGTAGGTTGTGACAAAATTTTTGTCCGCAATGCCCTTCTGATAGAACACACGAAGATCATTCGTGATGTCTCCCTTTGGGATATCCGCCATATTGGAGCAGTAAAAATTACCGTTCGGAACAAGCGCTATGTCCGCGCCGGTCGCCTGCTTCAGTTTGTCGGCAAAATAATAGCTGGTTTCCAGTACCGTAAACCTGTCCGCTGCCTGTGCGATCGTCTCATACTGCTGTTCCGGCACTCCCTTGTTCAGGATGGCAGTGTAATTCCGGTCCAGTTCGGCGACTGCTTCCTCTACACCGGTCCCTTCTCCGATCTTTTTCACTGCATTGCTTATCTCTGTCTGCAGCGGTTTCTCAATATCCGGAGAAGGCGAAAAAGCCAGCGCGGCATGATAGGTGCCGTTCTCGATATTGACGGCAACTTCCTTATAGAGCTGATCCGTTCCGGTATAGTTCTTAAGGCTTACGACGCCGCTCCAGCCGGTTAAGAGCGCATCCTGTCCTTCCGAAGTGCTCAGGTATTTCATAACCGCTGTATCGGAAGCATATCGGGAAGCATTGTTTTTTACAGCCCCCGGTATATATAATACCGCATTTGCGGCATAAAAAATACCCGCATGTTCCCCAGTAGCGGACGGATAGGGCGCAAGACCCACTTCAAAATTGCAGTTTTCCGCTTTCGCAAGGCTGAAAATGTCCGACGAATAATCAATCATTGCCGCTTTCCCGGCAAAAAAATCCTTCCGCATATCGGTCAGACTCGCAGAAAAATCATCCTTGGAAAAAATCCCTTCGTCAAACAGTTTCTTCGACATTCTGAACATCGGCTCGGCATATCCGGCGAATGTCGCCTTCCCGGCAAGAAGGTCGGAATACCACCCCATGCCTTTCTGATTAACGAATAACTGATCATACATCATGCCCGAGAGGATTCTTACCGTCTTTATTTCATATTTCAGACAGGCATTGAACGGCACGATTCCATGCGCTTTAATTTCTCTGCAAAGAGAAATGAACTCATCCGTGGAAGCCGGAACCTTCCATCCGTATTTCTCAAAAAGCGTCTTATTGTAATAAACTCCCAATGCGGACGAGGGCAGGGGAATTCCGTAAATATGTCCGTCCACCGCAAGGGAATCCAGGGTCGTCTGCAGGTAATTATCCAGAAACGCCTCGCTGGAAATATCCGCACCCAGTAACGGAGCATACCAGGCATTTGCCACGACAAAATCGTAATCGTTTTCTTCGACAATCCGTTTCACGGTTTCCAGAGAGGGACTGTTCCCGGCCGTGGCATAGAAATCGTAAATGAACTGTCTGTCCGGAAACTGCCTGTTCAGCGCGCTGATCAGAGGCTCCCAGTCCACATTCATTGCAAAAGCCAGACGCACGATTTTCTTCCCTTTTTCCGGTACGGTGAAAGTGACAATGTCATTCGTTTTTTGATAGGCTGACGATGCGGACCCGCCGCTGCCGCAGCCGGAAAGCGTCATCAGAAAAAACATTACTGCCAGAGACAGCGCAAGCATTCGTTTCGGACTTTTTTTCATGGGTTTCTCCTCTTCTTACTGTATATATTCATGCAGGACTGCGGAAAGCTCGGCTATATTGATCGGTTTCGCAAGATGTGCGTTCATTCCGGCATTTAGGGACTGCCGGATATCCTCGTCGTAGGTATTGGCCGACAGCGCCAGAATCGGAATTGTCTTCGCGTCCTGGCGCGGCAGCATGCGGATAGCCCGGGCTGCCTGGAGTCCGTCCATAACCGGCATGCGCACGTCCAGAATGACCGCCGCATAACTGCCCGGAACAGACCGTTCCATTGCCTCCACAGCCAGTTTACCGTTGTCCACCGCATCCACTTTAAGCTGCAGCCGTTCCTGCATGAGCATCACGGCAATCTGCTGGTTGATCAAGTTATCCTCTGCCAGAAGAATGCGCTGATCATGAAACGGCACGGGTTCGTTTTCCGGTTCCGGACTGTCCTGCAGCAAACTGAGTTTGCCGCGTTCAAGCGGAAGTTTTATTTCAAAAGTGCTTCCGGCACCGGGCGCGCTTTTAACCTGAACACTGCCGCCCATCAGTTCCGTGAGATTTTTTACGATGTTCAGTCCCAGACCGGTGCCTGCATAACCGGATGTAAAACTTTGCCTTTCCTGCTCGAACGGATGGAAAATGCGCTGCTGAAATTCCCTGCTCATGCCTATGCCGGTGTCCGTCACGACAAACAGTACCTCATCACAGTCGCCTTTCAGCGTCGTGCGGGAAGCCGAAAGCTTCACGCTTCCTCCCTCCTGTGTGAATTTCATGGCATTGGAGAGCAGATTCATTATGATCTGCTTGATCTTTACACCGTCTCCGATATACTCGCAATCAAACTGTCCGGAACCTTCCACCGCAAAAGTAAGTCCTTTTTTCTCCAGTACCGGTTTATACATTGATTCAATCGCGTTCAGTAATTTTTTTATGGAGAACGGTTCCTCCGCGATCTTCATCTTGCCGCTGCCGATCTTCTGCAGATCCAGCATGCCGTTGATCAGTTCCAGCAGATAGTCGGCAGACTCCTGTGCCTTTTCAATAAACCCGTCGATTTCCCTGCGGCTGTGCTTCGGATCGCCCGCCAGCTGCAGCATGCCGATCACCGCATTGAGCGGTGTGCGGATATCATGGCTCATTTTCGTTAAGAAGTTCGTCTGCGCATCCGTGGCGGCTGCCCGTTTATCCTCTTCTCTTCTGCGGTTGAAAGCGGACACCAGAATTAACACCATGATCCCGGCCAGCGCGATAATGAATATCGCCGCAAAAGTAACCGTCAGGTTCATGCTCGTAAAGGTTTCCGCTGCCGTAAGCGACAGAGGTACGGCAACCACAATATAGTTTCCGTCAAATTCGGTGCTTTTGCTCGTAATCAGCCAGTTAAGGCCGTTCACCGTTACCGAAACGGAACCGCTGCCGTTTTCCATGCCGCTCCGGATCTTTTTGATCTGTTCCTCAGTAACTCCGCCGGCGGAAAGTGCCGAAAAAAGATTATAACCCGCAAATACCATGCTGCTTTCATTGGGTTTGATCACGACCGTGCCGTCCCGTGCAATCAGATATCCGGCGCCCAGTCCTTTAAACAGGGAAACCGTCATGTTCTTCCGGAACTGATCGGAGGTGACCCCCACAGCCCATGCAACATAGGTCGTTCCTTCGATTGTCTGCGGCTCTATCTGCTTTCCGAAAATTAGATAATCGCTTTCGAAATTCACCGTTGTGTAGGACATGACCACCTCACCGGCTCCGGCCCGGTGGATCTTGTCCGCAAAAAGTTCGTCGCTTAAAGTATATCGTCTTCCGGAGAGGTCCTTGATCTGACCGCTTTCGGAAATAATAAAATGTCTTGCGTTCTCCCTGTCCGAGTACAGCCGCTTCAGATCCTCGAGCGATGCCGGCCTGAATACCTGCATCGCCTCGGCATCCTCGCGGACCTCACGCGCATAGGCATTCTGCAGGTTATTGATGTTTCTGGTCAGCTGGCCTGCAATTTCCGAGGTATAATTCTCCCGTTCCGACTGGACCGCCATACGGGTCCGGCTGTTATAAAACAGGAACAGCACCAGCGCGCAGACTGCTGCTGTTCCCAGTATTATTCCGAAGATCATTGTAAGAGAATGTCTTCTACCGTCCTCTTTTACTTCCTCGCTCATTTTCCGGAATCTCTTTCTTATCGTTTAATATCCGCTATATCGTCTTTTCCGTTTTTTTATTCCCGCAGAAATATTTGCCGGGATTCTCTGCCGGATCTTCCTTTGCCGGCAGCCGCAGAAAAATATCAATCGGATTTTCTATCTGATGTCTTCACCGGATATAATATTTATTTTTTCCAACACACCGGTGAGTGCAGTGAACAGGCCGGTTCTGCTCTAAAACTTTTCCGTTTGATATGGCTTCCGTTTACAAATTAATAATTTTATGCTTATCTCAAATAAATTATATAACTTATTATATAATAAATTCACGTGTAAAAACAATAGATATTGCGGCACCGGAAGAAGCAAAATCACGGACAGCGGAACCGGCGCAGGAACAATTGCTCCGAAAATGGTTCCCGCTGCCGCGAAAGTAAGGTAAAATATATCTGTCCGGCATAAAACTCTGTATCCGGATCAGAGTTTTAAAAATAACGGGAGGACAGGACACATGCAGAAAACCGACAGAAAATACCTGAGCATAGGCGAAATGGCCAGGATCAACCATACGACCATTGCCGCACTCCGGCTGTATGACAAATGCGGAATTCTGAAGCCCGCATTTACGGATAAATCAAGCCGCTACCGGTATTATGACGTACGGCAGAACGCCCGTCTGGACATGATTCAGTACATGAAGGAACTGGGAATGGGTTTAAAGGAGATCGGTGAAGTCTTCCGCAAGGAGGATCTGAATACCATCGAAACCATCCTGATCCGCAAACAGCGTCAGACCCTCCTGGGGATCGAACAGATGAAGATCAAGCGGGACGCCATCAGCCGGACCATCAGCAGCATTGAACGCTACCGGAAATCTCCGAGTCCCGGGACTGTTGCTCTGGAATATATAGAGAAACGGAAAATATATTCAATGCATGCCGGCATCAATTTCTATGAGCATGACATCGATACCTATGAACTTATTCTGAAGGAGCTGAAGGACGATCTGCTCAGTCACAATCTTCCGCAGATTTATTACTGCAATGCGGGAACTTTCCTGAAAAAGGATGATTTTCTCTCGCAGAATTTCCGGTCCGATAAAATCTTCGTGTTCGTGGACGAGCATTTTCCGAGCCCTGAAAAAACAGAGATCATAGAAAGCGGTATGTACGCCTGTATGTACGCGGATGATTTTGAAACGGAACGGCAGTCCGCCCTGAAGCTTCTCACTTTCTGCAGACACAACGGATATACCGTAACCGGTGATTATATCTGCGAAGTCCTGACGGAATTCAATGTTTTCGACTGCAGCAGGCGAAGCATGTTCCTGCGGCTGCAGGTTCCGGTTGCCTTCCCGTACGACTCTTCCTTCCATCCTGTGCCGGAGGACTCCGAAAAGTAAATACCGGCAACGCTTGACTCTCATCCTGCATCAGACTGTATACTATGGTTGTTAGAATAATAACAATCAAATACAGTCAAGGAGGTAACACAGCATGGAGAAAATCAAGGTTGTTCAGTACGGATGCGGCAAAATGAGCAAATATACGCTCAGGTACCTGTATGAAACGGGGTGCCAGATCGTAGGAGCCATTGACAACAATCCGAAGCTTGTCGGCACGGATATCGGCGACTATGCGGGACTGGGCGTTAAGACCGGCGTTCTGATCAGCGACAAAGCGGATGAAGTTCTGGATCAGACGGATCCCGATATCGCCGTCGTCACTCTCTTCAGCCTGATCAGCGACTGTTTCCCGCACTATATGAAATGCCTGAGCAGAGGCATCAGCGTCGTTTCCACCTGCGAAGAGGCAACTTACTGCTGGAATACGGATCCCGTTCATGCGAATATTCTGGATGTCACCGCCAAGGAAAATAACTGCACCTTCCTCGGCAGCGGCATGGAGGATACGTTCTGGGTCAACATGGTGGGTCTTGTCGCGGGAAGCTGCCATAAAATCGAAAAGATCGAAGGCGCCGTGAGCTACAACGTGGAAGACTACGGCCTCGCGCTCGCCCAGGTTCACGGAGTCGGCATGACACCGGAAGAATTTGAAGAAAAGCTGGCACATCCGAAGGATCTGATCCCCTCCTATGTGTGGAACTCCAACGAAGCGCTTGCCTCCAAGATGGGCTGGAGCGTCCGCAGGCATACCCAGAAATGCGTTCCCTATTTCCATGATTCGGACCTTTACTCCTCCACGCTCGGAAAAACCATTCCGAAGGGGAACTGCATCGGCATGGCTGCCGTCGTAACGACGGAAACCTTCCAGGGACCCGTCATCGAGACGCAATGCATCGGCAAAGTCTACGGCCCCGACGACGGCGACATGTGCGACTGGAAAATCACAGGAGAACCCTGCACGGAATTCCATGTTGTCAAACCTGCCACGGTCGAACATACCTGTGCAACAATCGTCAACCGGATCCCGAGCGTTCTGCGCGCTCCGTCGGGACTTGTAACGATGGATCAGCTTGAAGAACTCCGCTATCCGACCTATCCGATGGAACTGTACTTAAACGATTAAACCGCAGGGACCGATACGCACGCGGACCATATGCTCCGAAGGGGTAAAGATCTCCTGCGCGTACCGGTCAGCGTGCCGCAGCACTCTGCCTGCAGGCCTGAATTCAATGAAACGCGCCACTGCCCCTCCGGGCACAAGCGGCGCATTTACTGAATGCTGATGCATGAAAAGCCGGGGACAGCTTTCCACCGTCCCCGGCTTTTCTTAAATTTCCATCTGTTTATAAGGTATCCGGAAACAGCCCGGAACTCTCCGGCTGTCTGTTACCGGTGCTTCGCACGGAAAAACAGCGTTACCGCGCCCGGCCCCAGATGTGCGCCTACGATCGGCCCTACCTCTCCGATCAGAATGTCTTTTACCGGCAGCATCATTCCGGAAAGTTCCTTTTTCAGAAGTTCCGCATCCTCCGGACAGTCGCTGTGAAAAATTCTGACTTCCTGGTCTTTGCCGTCTTCCAGCGTATTCTTCAGGATCTCCGCCATTTTCCTGAGACTCGCTTTTCTTCCGCGCACTCTGTACATTGCCGGCAGATATCCCTCGTCATCGATATGGCCGACCGGCTTTAAGTTCAGCGCCGTTCCGAAATAGGCGCTGGCCGCTCTGACCCTTCCGCCTCTTTTTAAGAACATGAGATCGTCCACCGTCCAATAGTACGCAAACTTCAGACGGTTGTCCCCGCACCATTTCGCATTCTCTTCGACCGTCATGCCGGCTTCCCGGTTCTTAGCCGCCTGACTCACAAAAAATCCCTGACCGCCCGTTGCTCCGAGAGAATCCGTGACGTATATTTTACCCGCCGGATATTTTTCCTTCAGTTCCTCTGCGACTATCCGCGCGGAATTGCAGGTACCGGACATCCCGCCTGAAAACACGAGATAAAGAATATCATATCCTCCGTCAAGAAGCGGCGTAAAAAAATCAGAATACTGCTGCGGTGAAATCTGACTTGTTTTCGGCATGGCCCCTTCGCGGATCTGAAGATAAAAATCTTTCAGCTCCATATTGCGATAATCCGCATACTGCATAAAAACATGATCTCCCATGTTTACTTCCATGGGTATCACTTCTATTCCCAGTCTGTCTGCTTCCCCCGGAAGAAAATCCGCCGCGGCATCCGTTACAACCTTATAAGGACGTCCCATTGTATTTATTCCCCTTTCGCGCTTTGATCCGTACCATTCCCTGTCTTACGATAAATGAGAAAAGCAGCAACCGGCATCAGAATATCCGTTATGATCGCCAGTATGAAAATTCCTTCCATGCGCCCGGTGTAATATCTTTTGAGCAGGGTCATGATAACGGCAAGAAAACTGAAGGCGCACCAGAAACGATATCCGGTCCTGTTTTTGCCGAGCAGAAGGAACAGAAGGCTGCTGACCATTCCGATTTTAATCAGGATAAAAAGCTTGTTCCAAAGGGAAGGGCCGATCGGGTAAAGCATGACCGCCCCGATCACTGCTGCCGCAACTGCTGCCCAGAGCCATATCCGTAATGCGGCATTGCTTAATTTTGGGTCTGCGGATGATGTATCCATGATTTTTTCCCGTCCTTTTTCTGCTCTGCTTCAATATTTGCGTATCGGCTGTGCTTCAGCCTGTAGTAATAGCTCGAGGGAATATGATCCGCGCAGAATCTGGCTGCCTGCGGCCCTTTCTGTGCAAAGAAAGCAAAGGCAAATCTTCTGAACCCGTATTCCGGTCCGAATATTTTTCCGATATGGACCGCGGATTTATAATTGTAAAATATCGTGGACGCCTGGAAAAATTCCTCCTGCAGTTCCCACGGACTCATGTTCTTCGGCTGAAAGGTCACATTCATGAAATCGAACTCGGACCAGTCCCGCGTGATCATCCGGCCTTCCTTCCGGAATTTTTCAAATACGGGTGTCCCCGGAAGCGGTGTCAGCACGGCAGGCTGGAGCTGATATGCATCGATATCCATTGCAAACTGGACTGCCCGTGCGATATCGCTCTTTCTGTCCTCATCGAGACCGAGCACAATGCTCGCGATCAGACGGATTCCGTGCTTTTTACAGGCCTCTGACGCAGCCCTGATATCCGCGATGCTCTGTCTCTTGTCAATCGCATTCAGGGCATCCTGGTTCAGGGATTCTATTCCGATCAGCACTCTGGTGAGATGCGCCTTCTTTAAAAGAACCAGAAGCTCTTCGTCCTTTGCCATGTCGGTCCGGCCGAAAAAGAAAGTTTCCTTAAACTGCAGATGTTCACTTATCATCCGGCGGCAGATTTCCTTGGCGCGTTCCCTGTCGGCCGTAAAATTATCATCTTCAAAGTTCATATACCGGAAACCCATCTTTTTATACATCCGGATTTCATTGATCACATTGTCGACGCTCCGCTGCCGGTACGGCGCAAACATCCGGGATGTCGAACAGAACGCGCACCGGAACGGACAGCCGCGCGTCGTCATGATATTGGCCGCATCGCAGGGCGTTTTTAAAACCGAATAGTCGGGGTAGGGAACTTCATCCAGATTGTCGATCGGTTCCGCTTTTACGATTTCTTCCGTCCGTCTTCCTTCCACAACATCCAGAATGACCTTTTCGCCTTCGCCGACAATAACCTGGTCCGCATGTTTCAGTGCTTCTTCCGGAAGCGCGCTCGCGTGCATTCCTCCGATCAGAACCCTGGCGTTGCTTTTCCTGTGGATCATATCGGCCAGTTCATAGCCCCGCGGCGCAGTGGAAGTCATGATGGAAATGCAGAAAATGTCCGCATCCATCAGTTCTTCATAATGCACCTGTCCGTTCAGCTCTTCATAGACCCCGACCTCATGTCCGGCTTTTTTCAGAATTCCGCCCAGAATGAGCGGGCCGGTGATGGAATTCGGCTGCCCGTACATTCTGCCTGCCAGACGGTAAACCGGTGTCCTGCGAAGCGCTGTTGCCGGCGTAATAAAAATTATTTTCATGATTTCGTCACTTTACATGTGTTAAGTATTGTTTTTAACAGTATAATGAGTGCAGCAATCCTTTTTCAATTACAGATTTTTGAAACTGTAAAGGAGACAGCCATGCAGCAGTCGGATTCCGTAAAACGGCGTCTGAAAAGTGCCATGATCAGACTTTTGAATCAGAAGCATTTTGAACGGGTTACCGTAATGGAGATATGCAGGGAAGCAAGAACCAGCAGGGTCACATTCTATACCTGGTACGACAATAAATATGAACTGCTCGATGATTATTTCAAGGACATGATGAACGATGCCAACATGCGTTTCCGGAATCTGCAGAAAACAAACAACCGGGAGAACAATGCCATAACCGGCTACTGCAATCTTCTGGAAGCGATCATGGACATCTATTATGAACAGTATGATTTCTTCAAACATGCAGAACAGAAAGAAGACCAGAGTATTTATTCCCGCTACTACTGGTACGTAATCGGCAATGTGGAGCAGTTTACCATCCGCTACTGCAAGGCGCTTGAACCGGTCTTCACGCCGGAGCAGACTTCGTCTTTTCTCTGCAACGGACTCTGGGGATACATCCACAGCTGCCGCGAAAAAAATATCCCCGTCCAGAAAATCCGGGCCGGCGCGAAACAGGCGCTTCTGCTGATGCTCAACAGCGGTTTCTTCAAGTCCGGAAATGCATGAGGCTTCTGAAATCCGGCCGGATAAACGGTGCAGAAAAAACCTGCGGCAGATCTGTCCGCATTTCCCATGCATAATCCGGTATGCTATAATCGTTTCGGAGGTTCATCATGGATAAACAGACATACAAACTGCTGAAGCTGTATGCAAAAAGAAACGGGCTTTCTCTGTCCCAGCTTTCGGCCGTTACAAACAGTAAAATCGAGACGTTCCTACAGACGGTTGATTCTCTGAAGCAATGCGGATATCTTGAGATTGAGAAGCAGTATGCCCTGCAGCACGGAACGGAAACACTTTCGCACGAGGCTCCGATCGTGATAACGGATGCGGGAAAGCAGGCTCTCAAAGCCGAGAAGAAAGCCCGCCGGTATTTTGCCTGGAATGAAACCAGAGGATGGCTCACGCTCGCCATTGCCGCTGCCGCCCTTGTTCTTTCCATCGTCAAATAATTTTACCTGCCCGGGAGTCCCCGTTTCCTGTCTGTCAGAACAGGGTCTCCTGCTCGTACTCCATACGTTTCTGAATGAGTGCCGGAACTTTTTTTAAAATGGTTCCGGTTTTTTCTTCGTTCAGGATCCAGTCTCTTACTTCCTGCTCCTCCAGAATGAGCGGCATGCGGTCATGCGTCCCGGTCATGGATGCATTTGCCTTCGTGGTCAGGATGATATAATGACTGCCGTCCGGATAGCTGTCAGAAAACCCCGCCATAAAAACCACCGGCGAATCGCTGCGGTAAAATTCCACCTTCTCCCGATTCCCGTTCCATTCATAGAACCGCGTACAGGGAATGACCGTCCGGTGATGCAGAATTCCGTTCCGAAACATCCGCTTTTCCAGAACGGATTCCGCCCGGGCATTGAAAATGGTCTGTCCTTTTTTAAATCCGGGGTAACCCCAGTGCTGAAGGCTGACCCCCAGCCCCTCTTCTTCCCCGGTCAGAACAGGCGCCGTGTCCGCCGGGCAGATATCCTTTACCGGCCAGTTCTGAAGACCGGTCCGGTGCGCCTGCCGCACCATTCCGGAAATCACCGGCAGAACCGAATCGTCCATATAATATCTTCCGCACATTTAGCTGCCTCGTCTTTTCAGAATGCCATTCTTGTCCGTCCGTGCTGCATTTTACCGGAGAAACCATTCATGGCTGCGGCAGGGCAGAGTCCGGCGCATGCTGCGCCTGATAATAATGAACCGCAAGGTTTATCAGATCACGGATCACGGAAACGTCAATGCTTCTGTTCTGAAAATAGACCATATGAAGACGGAACATTTTCGGATCCAGTGAAAAGTAATTGATTTTCGGCGTAAACTTCGTCCGGTTGATCGGAACAAACCCGAGTCCCAGACCGCTGTCTATCATATTCACGATCGAGTCTGCATCGCCCGCATCGAAGGCCATGCCCGGCTTAAACTGATAATTCCGGAAAAGATCATCCAGCAGGTGCCGGATGCAGGTCCCCTTGTACTGGATAATAAACGGAACGCGGCTGAGATGATTGATAACCTCCTGCATGGTGACCGTTGAAAAGGCTTCCGTACTGTACCGCTTGCAGAAAGGAAGCGCAGAGGGAACGCCCAGGACAATTTCTTCTCTTGCCATTACCTCGGCATTTCCCGGAAAAAGGGTTTCGGAATACGCGGTTACGAAAGCGGCATCCACATTGTCATTTTCCAGTGCATAGATTGCGTTCTCCAGATTGGAACAGTCGACAATGCTGGTATTGATTTCGGAATGTGTCTTGCGGAATTTCGGCAGCACATTTTCCAGCATATGGACCGCAGTCATGGACGTCGTTCCGATCCGGAGCACGTTCGGCTTGGAAAGGCGGGCCAGATCCTCCCTGAACTGCCGGTTCAGACTGACCATCTTTTCCGCATAGGCAATATAGATTTCACCGGCCGGCGTCGGTACGTATTTTCCGCCGATCCGCTGAAACAGTTTTTTTCCGAGCACCTTTTCCTCATGCGACAGAAACTGACTCAGATTGGACTGCGAAATATACAGTTCCTTCGCCGCCTGCGTCATATTCCCGCATTTTGCAAGGGAAAGGATATATTCATAATTCATAATATTCATCTTAATCTCCCGAAACAGCGCCTGTCTGATCCCGGCAAATTTATTTTATCATGTCTCCTTATAAAAAAGTGCACAAATATAAGGCGACCTTATAATTTGCTTAAAGAATATATATTGGACACTATGCATTAAAATCAATAAGATAAGTATGGAAATCAGATAAATAATACCATTAAGACCGTAGGTGCTGCATTAAAAATACAGACTTTCACGGGCAGGAGGCAGTGAATGGGAAAATTCATATTAAAACGAACCGGTCAGACGCTGATCGTGCTTCTGATCGTATCGATCTTTATTTTCCTGCTGGTTTCTTTTCTTCCCGGAGACCCGGTATACGCCATGCTGGGCGGCGAAATCACAACGGAAACCTATAACCGCTGGTATTTCCAGCTGGGGCTGGACAAACCTCTGGTCGTCCGCTATTTCTACTGGCTTTCCAAGGCCGTCGTGGGAGATTTCGGAATTTCGGCGAGCCAGCACAAAGCCGTCAGCGAGGTCCTTGCACAGCGTGTTCCGATTACGCTTTATCTTTCCTTCTTTTCATTTATTCTAAGCGTACCGCTCGGGATTCTGCTCGGCATCATTGCCGCCGTAAACCGCGGAAAAAAAATCGACGGCATCCTTACGACCTTCGCGAATGTCTGCAGCTGCCTCCCTCAGTTCTTTCTGAGCGTCCTGTTCCTCTACCTGTTTTCAATCAAGCTGCATGCCCTTCCTTCGTTCGGCTTTACCTGGCCCTGGGTAGACTTTGTCAAAAGTTTCCGCCAGGCACTGATGCCCATCCTGTGCCTGACCATCGGCGGCATTGCCTCCATCTGCAGACAGACCAGATCCAGCATGCTGGAAGTCATCGGCCAGGATTATATCCGGACAGCCAGATCCAAGGGACTTTCCCAGAAGAAAATCATCTATATCCATGCCATGAAAAATGCGCTGATTCCGGTCATAACCCTGATGGGACTCCGTCTCGGCGGCCTGATCGGCGGCTCCATGTTCGTAGAATCCGTATTCAATATCCCCGGAATGGGAATGCTTTTGGTAACTGCAATCAAGGCTCAGGACATCCCCCTGATTCAGGCCTGCGTCCTGCTGATCGCGGTGGTTGCCTGTGTCGTGAATATCATAACGGATATCGTGTACGCGGCTGTTGATCCGAGAATAAAAATCTGAGGAGCAAGCGATGACGGAACAAAGCAAAACAATCGATAAAAATGAAGCCATTCGGCTCCATAAGGCAGAGAACCGGAGAAAATTCCTCCGTGCGCTTTTTAAGCGCAAACTGGTACGCGTCAGCGCTGCAGGACTGGTCCTGTTTATCCTGATGGCCGTTTTTGCCCCGCTCATTTCTCCGTATGATCCGAACAAACAGGTTCTGCTGGATGCGCTGAAAGGCCCTTCCTCAAAATACCTTCTGGGAACGGATAACTTCGGCAGAGACGTTTTAAGCCGGATTATCTATGGTGCCAGAGTATCTCTGATCGTCGGCGTCCTGGCCGTGGTGATTGCCTGCATCCTCGGAACGTTCCTGGGTATGGTTGCCGGATTTTTCGGCGGTGTCGTTGACGATGTGATCAACCGAATCAGCGAAGCGGTCCGTGCCATTCCCCAGATTGTCCTGGCCATGGCGCTCTGTGCGGTATTCGGCGGCGGGATCATCAACCTGTCCGTTATTCTCGGTATTTCCAATATTGCGGTCTACATCCGGATGATGCGCGGCCAGGTACTTTCCATCAAGGAAACCGATTATGTAATGGCGGCAAAACTGCAGGGAAACAGGAGCATGCGCATCATGATGAAGCATATCCTTCCCAACTGCCTTTCTCCCATTATCGTGCAGATGACGCTGCAGGTAGGCCAGACCATTCTTTCCGAAGCGGGCTTAAGTTTCCTGGGTCTGGGCATCAGCGCTCCGACAGCTTCATGGGGCAGCATTGTGAGCGACGGAAGACAGTATCTGATGCAGAATCCCCTGTTCTCCATCGCGCCCGGCATCTGCATTGCTCTGCTGGTTGTTTTTCTCAACACGGTCGGCGATGGTGTGAGAGACGCACTGGACCCGAGAATGCGGGGAAAAATCTGATAACGGTTCGCTTAGTTCAATGACAGGAGCAAATTATGGAACATTTACTGGAAGTCAAGGACATACATACCTGTTTCATGATGGACGGAAAAAAAGTCAAGGCCGTTGACGGCGTTTCCATGTACATCGACAGAGGAGAAATCGTCGGCCTTGTCGGTGAATCGGGAAGCGGCAAGTCCGTGACCATGCTGAGCATTCTCCAGCTGATCAGCGCGCCCGGCTTTATAGAATCCGGATCCGTTTTTCTTCAGAAGGAAGAAAAAAATCTGCTGGAATATTCTTCCGACAGCGAAAAAATGAGATCCATCCGCGGCGGAAGAATCGGCATGATTTTTCAGGAGCCGATGACGTCCTTAAATCCGGTTCTCACCATCGGCTATCAGATTCAGGAAAACATCATGCAGCATCTGGGCCTCGGCAAAAAGGAAGCGCACGACAGAGCCATTGAAATGCTGAAGATGGTAAAGATCCCGGATCCGGAACAGCGCTTTGATTACTACCCGCAGCAGTTTTCCGGCGGCATGCGGCAGAGGATCATGATTGCCATGGCCATGTCCGCAAACCCGGATCTTCTGATTGCGGATGAGGCGACCACCGCACTGGATGTGACGACGCAGGCCCAGCTTCTGGAAATGATCCGCACCATAGCGAAAGAAACAAATACGGCGGTCATTCTGGTCACGCACAATCTGGGGATCGTGGCACGGTTTGCGGAACGCATTTACGTCATGTACTCCGGAAGCGTCATGGAAACCTCCGTGACACATGATATTTTCAAGAATTCCCATCATCCCTATACACTGAGTCTTTTAAGGGCAATTCCCCGGCTGGACGATCCGAAAGACCGGATTCTGGTTCCGATCGAAGGCCTTCCGCCGAACCCTGCAACGCGGCCCGATTACTGTCCCTTTTATGACAGATGCGAGTTCCGGAACGAAAACTGCAGAAAGGTAAAAAAGCCGGAGCTTCAGGAAAGCAGCAGCGGACATTTTTCAGCCTGTCTTCTGAGCAGTGACGAGATCAGCGAAAAATACAGGGAAATTCTCGCCCGGCCGCAGAAAGAGAGTCCGGAAAAACATATCGGTACCGAAAACATTCTGGAAGTAGAGAACGTCAGAAAATATTTTCCGATTTTAAAGGGCATCATGAAGAAAAAAGTCGGAGACGTGAAGGCAATCGAAGAAATCACCTTCAATCTGCGGAAGGGTGAGACCCTGGGGATTGTCGGTGAATCCGGATGCGGAAAAACCACCATGGCGCGCTGCGTCATGCGGGTCTACAAACCCGATGAGGGCGCCGTCAGATTTGCCGGCGTCGATATTGCGGGATTTTCCGACAGGGAGATGGCTCCCTACCGCAGAAAAATCGCCATGATTTTCCAGGACCCGTTTTCTTCCCTGGATCCCAGACAGACCGCGGGCTCCATCGTGGAGGAATCGCTTCTCATCAACAAATCCTTAAAGAGCCGGGCGGAAATGGAAACCCGCGTTGATGAACTGATGACGCTCGTGGGACTGGACCCGGCGCTGAAGGACAGGTTCCCGCACGAATTTTCCGGAGGCCAGAGACAGAGACTCGGGATTGCCAGGGCGCTTTCCTCCGATCCGGATGTGATTATCTGCGACGAACCGATTTCCGCTCTGGATGTTTCCATTCAGGCCCAGATCATAAATCTTCTGGAGGAACTTCAGGCCAAGCTTGGCATCAGCTATATTTTCATTGCGCATGACCTTGCCGTCGTAAAGCATATCAGCGACAGAATTCTGGTTATGTACCTGGGACGGGTAGTCGAGATCGCGGACTGTGACGATCTGTACCGCAATCCGCTGCATCCGTACACGCAGGCGCTGCTCGCCGCAGTTCCCGAAGCGGATCCGGACATCGAGGCCGGCAAAGCCGCTGTCCCGCTGGAAGGGGAAGTCCCCAGCATCATCAACCGCCCGCCGGGCTGTCCGTTCCACGACAGATGCCGTTTTGCCACGGAGCGGTGCAGAAAAGAGGTTCCAAAGCTGTCTGAAACCGGTTCCGGACATCAGGTGGCATGCTTTTTGCATCAGACTGCTTCAGAAAATAAAAAAGAAATCATATAAAGGGAGGAAAAATGTTTAAACAGCACATATCAAAACTGGCCGGAGTTATTCTGGCTGCAGCCATGGTCGTATCAGCCGCAGGCTGCGGAAGCTCTTCATCAACTCAGACAACAGCCGCCAAGGCAGGCTCTGCAGCGGGCACCGCTGCGGCAGGCAAGACAGCGGCAGCCACCGCAGCCGGGACGTCCGCAGCAGCGAAGAAAAGCGACGCCAAAGCCGGCGGCAGCGCAACCATCTGCTATCCGGATTCTCTGACCACCTGTTTTCTGCCGTTTTCCGCATCGACCGGCGACCGCTTCTCCGTCGCACCGGCAATTGAATCTCTGGGACGGTCGGACATCAGCGGAAACGTTTCGGGATGGCTTGCAGACAGCTTCACGATCGATCAGGACAAGCTGACTGTCACCATCAAACTGAAAAAGGACATCAAGTTCAGCGACGGGACCGATTTCAACGCGGATGCCGTGATCTGGAATTTCAACAAGATGAAAGAAGGCGGAAAGGAATCTGAAATCGGTTCTCCGAAATCCTTCGAGAAAAAGGATGATTCCACCGTTGTCCTGACCTATGACAAATGGGCAAACAACTGGGAAAACGTTCTTTCCGAAGTTTATATCTACTGTCCGTCGGCATTTGACAAAAATGGAGAAGACTGGGCCGCGATCAATGCAGTCGGAACCGGTCCCTATGTGATGACCGAATATGTCAAGGGCGACCACATTTCCTACAAGAAAAACGACAATTACTGGATCAAGGGAAAACCGTATCTGAATGATCTGAAGATCGTGTTCATGAAGGACACCACCGCACAGCAGGCAGCTCTGATGAACGGTGAAATCAATCTGATCTCCACCAACAACGCAACCCTGATCTCTACCCTTCAGACTAACGGTTTTGAGAACATTGCGAAGCAGGCTCCCGATCTCGGTTCGATCAAATACATCATGTTCGCATCCGGCGACGCCTCCTCTCCGTTCCATGACCTGAAGGTCCGTCAGGCAGTCGCACAGGCAATTGACTGGGACGGCTATGTATTCTCCCTGACCGGAAAACTCGGAATCAAGGTCACGCAGTTCGGCGTACCGGGCGCATGGTCCTATGATGACTCGGTAAAGCTACCGGAATACAATGTGGAAGCGGCTAAAAAACTTCTTTCCGATGCAGGATATGCAAACGGCTTCAACACCACCATCAGCACCATTACCAGCAACAACGATATCGCGACCCTGCTTCAGGCCTCTCTGAAACAGATCGGCATTACGGCTGAGATCAAAGTACTGGAAGATTCCGATTTCAACTCCAAGAAAAAAGAAGGAACCTACGACGGCGGAATCATTACCGGACAGGGCGCTTCCAAGCTTGACTTTACCAATAACTACATCCGCCTCTATTCCACGCAGGGTGTCAACTATCTCAAGATGATGGATCATCCGAAAGACTATGAGGATGCGCTGTTCGCGGCAAGAGCAGCCAAAACGCTGGACGAGAAAAAGACAAAGCTGAAGGAAGCATCCAAAAAGATGGTTGCGGATTATGATTTGATCCTGCCGATGGGAGCAACTTTCTCTACCTGCTTCACGGACGGAAAATATACGGATTCCGGAATTTATCAGACTACATCCGTTCTCTGGACACCGGAAGATATCAAGACAAAATAAAGACCAGTGGGAGGACCGGTATGTTAGGCGATAAAATCAAGGTTCAGTCAAGAGTCGGTTCGGATTATACGGACGATCAGCTGCTCTTAATCAAGCAGATGGGCATCAGGAATGTGTATGTGATTTTCCGTGACCAGGATACGGACTATGATTCGGTTATGAAATTTGTAGACAGACTGCACAAGTTTGATCTGACTGTCAATGATGCGGGAAATGTGAGCATTTACAAGAGTGATAAAATTCATCTCGGCCTGCCCGGAAGAGACGAGGCAATCGAACGGTATAATAACTTCAACAAAATCCTGGCCAAAGCCGGAATTCCGATCGGCTATATGACCTGGGAACCGAACCAGGTACTGACCACGAAGTTTGCTGTCGGAAAATATACGCGGGGCGGCGTCGGCAGAATCGTTGATATTGACGAGCTGAAGACGCATCCGTATACGCACGGAAGATTATATACCAAAGATGAAATGTGGGAAAACTTCAAATATTTTCTTGACCAGGTGCTGCCTGTCTGCGAGGACATCGGCCTGAAGATTGCTCTCCATCCGAATGATCCGCCGGTGGACTGCCTGGTCGGGATTTCCAATCTGATCACCTCTGCAGAAGATTATAAGCATGCCTTTGAACTTGCAGGAAACAGTCCTTATCTCGGCATGAAGATGTGCGTCGGATGCTGGCTGGAAGGTGCGGAGCATTTCGGAAATATTCTGAACGACATCAAATATTTTGTGGAGAATAAAAAGGTGCTCTGCGTTCACTTCCGCAACATCAGCAGCCCGCTTCCGAAGTTTGAGGAAACACTGCTGGAAGACGGATACATGAACATGTATCATGTCATGAAACAGTTTGTTCAGAGCGACTACGACGGCGGAATTCACGTGGACCATGTGCCGGTGTGGTGTGCGAGTGTCGGCGGCCAGGATACCGCATGGGTTTACAGTACCGGATATATGAAGGCCCTTCTGAACTGCGCAAAGGAAGAAGTAAACAAATAAGTCCGGTGCATTGTCCTGCGCCGGCTGAAAACAAAAATCAGGATCGAAGCTGCGGCTCCGGTCCTGGTTTTTTATACATCAGAATTCAGTAAACGCGCCGGTGGCGCGTTTAACTGAATTCTGCGGCAGCACGCCTCTGTCCCGGCAAAAGCTGCAGTCTATTTTTTCACGATGTTGCGGATCCATACGCCTTTTTTCACCAGCGTGACGCCGATGGCATCCTTGATCAGCTCCAGAAGATTCACCATCAGGTAGACTGTGACCATCGCGATCTGTGTCCGGTGCGTCAGGAAATAGGCCGCAGGAATGCTGCAGGCCCAGCTGAAACAGCTGTCGAACAGGAACGTGATCAGCACTCTCCCGCCGGAACGCACCGTAAAATAGGAGGCGTTCGCCAGACCGAAAATCGGCATGCAGAGTGAAAGGACGCGGATACAGTCCGCTGCCATCAGCCGGATTTCCGGCGTCGTGTTATAGATCTGCGGGATCAGCGGTGCGAACGAATAAAGCACCATGCCGAGGAAAATGCAGCATACGACGGAAAATGCCATCATCCGCCAGGCTGTATGCTTCGCATCGTCCATCCTGTCCGCGCCGAGCTCCTGACCGACCAGGATTCCGGTCGCATTGCCCAGCGAGAGAAATATCTCGTTGAAGATCTGCGCGACCGTACCCGCTATGTTCAGTGCCGCCACTACCGATATGCCGCGGAAAGAATAACACTGAAGAAGAGCCGCCTGCCCGAAGCTCCACAGAAATTCATTCATAAGAAGCGGAAACGTTTTCCCGGCAATACGGAACGCAAGTTCCTTCGGAATGCGGAAATGGCGGATCAGTCCTTTTAAGAACGGATATCGTTTTTCGTTCCGGTGCGCCCCGTACACAATGATGACGAGTTCTGCAACACGCGAAATGACCGTCGCGATCGCGGCTCCTTTAACACCCAGTTTCGGAAATCCGAACAGTCCGAAAATCAGAAGGGAATTGAAGATAAAATTGATGACCATCGCCGCCATTCCGGCCTTCATGGGAAGCATGGTTTTTCCCGTCTCGCGAAGCGTCCCGGAATAACACTGTGAAATGGAAAACGGAAAGAGTCCCAGGATCATAATACCCAGGTACTGTCCCGCATATTCCAGCGTCTCCGCACGTTCAGCGGCCGGGGTACCTGCAGAGATAAATAGCCCGATCAGATCCTGACCGAATAACATAAACAGAGCTCCCGCCGCTGCCGCAAGCAGGAACCCGATAATCAGTTTGAACCGGAGCGTCACCCGTACACCTTCATAGTCTTTTCTGCCGAAAAACTGCGCGCCGAAAATCCCCGCGCCGGCCGTGCTCCCCCAGATGCATACATAAAAAACAAATATCATCTGGTTCACAATCGCAACGGCGGACATCGGGATGGTTCCGACCTGCCCGACCATGATGTTGTCGAGCAGACTGACCACATTGGAAAGCGTGTTCTGGATGATCATGGGCACGGCAACCTTCGCCACGCGGCCGTAAAACTTCCGGTCTCCGATTACCCATTCGCGAAGACCGGCATTCTTTTTTTTCTCAACGCTGCACATAGATATTCATCTTTCCTGATCGGTTGATATTTGGCCGGTCCGTCTGCATCAGCCCTTATCCTGAAAGCCGGACCAGGCGGGCACGCCGGTATATTTTTTCGCTTCTTCCTCGCCCTTTAAAACCCGAAGCGCGCCGAAGCAAAGTGCTTCCTGCTCAAACTCTCCCGGATATGCCGTCACCGGTGCAATCCATCCGCATTGTTCCCGGATCTTCCGGACCAGATCGTCGAACCGGAGAAGCCGGCCGCCGAGCAGGATACCGTCCACATTGCCGCCGAGAACCGTACTCATCGCACCGATATATTTGACGATCTGATAGATCATGGCGTTCCAGACCCGGGTCGCCTGCGGATCGCCTTCCTCGACCATCCGGTGCACCTTGTCGGAATCCGATGTGCCGAGATGACTGACAAATCCGCCTGCCGAAATACAGGTTCTCATGACATCGTCAAGATTTTTTCCTCTGCAGTACTCAATCAGATCCGTCACGGCTATCCCGCCGGTTCTTGTCGGCGTAAACGGACCCTCCCCTCCGGACGCATCATTTGCATCGACTATTCTTCCGTGCTCGTGTGCGGTAACCGATATTCCGCCGTCTATATGACAGACGATGAAATTGCAGTCCTCATATTTTCTGCCTATGGATTCCGCGTGGCGGATGGCCGTCTCCTTCAGATTCAGGACATGCATTTTTGCCTTTCGGTATACACCCTTCAAACCGGTCATCCGCGCCAGATCGCTGAGTTCGTCGACAACCGGAGGATTTACGGTCAGCATCCGTCCGCCGTACTTCTCGTGGATTATCTGTGCCATCTGAACACCAAGGTTCGACGGATGATGCAGTCCTCCTTTTGCGGCACGCGTGTCCGCGATCAGTCTTTCATCCACTTCATATACGCCGCCGGGCATGGAAAAAGAACCGCCGCCCCGCGCGACGATCGCATCGATCCCGTCCAGGCTGATATGGTCTGCACACAGGAAATCCGAAATATCCTTCATCCGGAGCGGGAGCTGGTCATTCACGGAAGAAAATTTCAGGAGCTCCGGCGCGTCATGATTGACGCAGGTCTCAAAACAGCAGTGCCGGTCTTCGAACAGCGCAAGCTTCGTGGATGTCGAACCCGGGTTGATCACAAAAATCCTGTACGCTTTCATGATAAATGCCTCTTGGAATTCTTTATTTATAGAATAGCACAGACAGGTATATGATAAAATAATCGGCATAAAAAACAGCCGCGTATATTTATGCCACGCCGTCAGACGAAAAGCAGATGGTTTTGAATGCAGTACTCTTTTCCGGAAAGTCCGCTGTTGAGCCTGTCCTGGCTGATCCCGGTCCGGCGGTTCAGCCGTACATTTACAGTTTCAGGATGAATCTTCATTTCGCCTCCTGCAATTCCTGGTGTGCAAAGTATGCTCACTTTCTGCACCGGTATCCCGGAAATACAGCCCCGGGAACAGGAAACAGAGGGTTTACCTTTTTTTCCTCAATGTTTGAATCTCTCCTCATTATGGTGATTGTGCATTCACGATACTTTGTGCTCAATCGCTTTCGATAATTCTTTATACAGGAGTTCCGGGTCAATCGGTTTGGCAATATGTCCGTTCATGCCTGCCTGCAGGCATTTTTGTATGTCATCCGCAAATGCGTCAGCCGTCATGGCTATGATCGGTACAGCCTTAGCGTCAGGACGTTTCATGGCTCTTATCTGTCTTGCGGCTTCATAACCATCCATGACCGGCATTCGAATGTCCATCAGAATCGCATCATATCCGGCTGCAGCACTTGCTGAAAACTTCTGAACACCGGTTTCTCCGTTTTCAGCCGTTTCCACAATAATTCCTTTATCCTGAATCATGGCTACCGCTATTTCGCGGTTCAGCGCATTATCCTCGCACAGTAAAACCCGTTTCCCTGAAAGATTAATATTGGAGAGGAGCTTGCTTACCGTCTCCGGATTGACGGCATCTTTCGCTTCTTCAAAGTGAAGCCGCACGGTAAATGAAGTTCCTTTTCCTTTTTCACTTTTTACAGTTATCGTGCCGCCCATCATGTCGACAAGTTTTTTCACTATGGAAAGTCCCAGACCCGTACCGACTGATTCATAGCCCTTTTGCTTTTCCTGAGTGAAAGGTTCAAAAATCTGAGGAAGGAACCCGTCTGACATGCCGATTCCGTCATCGCTGACAACAAAGACAGAATCAGAAGAACTCCCATCAACGGGCGAGCTGAAAATATCGAAATGGACATTGCCGCCTTCCGGCGTATACTTAACAGCATTTGTCAACAGATTAAGGAAGATTTTCTGTACACTGAGCTTGTCGGCCATGACAGTTCTTTCAAGCGCCTTCGAATAATCCGCAGTGAATGTGATGTTCTTTTTCTGTGCGGCAGCCTGTATCGGAACAATGATAGAGCCAATCAGTTCTCTTAATCGCACAGGCTCGGGCTGCATCTTCAGTTTTCCGCTGTTGGCTTTTGAGATGGTCAGCGTATCATCCACCAGGGCCATTAAAAGAATGCTTGACTGTTCCGCTTTATCCAGATACTCATTCCTTGTTTCGTCAGGAAGATCTCTCTTTTTTGCCATCCGGATAAAACCGGTAATGGCATTGAGCGGTGTGCGCATATCGTGGCTGATGTTTGAGAAAAAAGCGTTTTTCTCCTCCGCACTTTTTTCTGCTGCTTCGGCCCTGACACGCTGCTGCTCAGATTCAAACTTTGTTTTAAGCACGGCTGTGCGCTCTCTTTGTCTGCGCCTGAGCTGCACCATCGCCCAGAAAAGTCCAACCACCAGCAATACCAGAATCAGGACGACCGCCATCACCATAACGGGCGGAATTCGCGAAATGATTGTCTGCAGATCATTTTCCGGAATAGTATCTTTAATCGTGATACCGGTAAAACTGCCTTTGGTTGCTGCTATGCTTTTATTCATTATGGTACACAGAATCTGATTATCCGAGTTGACAGCCGCGCAGACGTCATATGTGAGATCCGGCACCGGAATAATGCTGTATAAGGCTGAATTTGTCTGGTTGATACGCCACGTTGCGCCGGGAAAACCAAGAATCGCCGCATCTGCCTGCTTGCTTTTCACTGCATTGAAACTGTCCTGCGAACTCTTATACCCTGTTATCTCAGAATTCGGGAATGATTTACCAATATTGATTCTGAGCGTGTCGGCCATCTTGTTCGGAACTGCCAGCTTCTTGATGCCGGAGGTGTCGGTGTCGGAAGATGACAAAAGGATACAGCTTATAGTCGATATACTGTCAGTAAGAGAAAGGCTGCTTTGGGAAGCCGCGATAAGCCCGTTGCTGAAGACACCAAATATGTCAGACCTTCCGCCTGCCACTGCCGCAATTGCATCCTCATAAGTATCATAGACGTCATACCGGAATTTAAGCCCCGACCAGTCTGTTATCAGGGCATAATAATCGGGAATGATCCCTCCGGCAGTGCCATCGGAGTTCCGTTTATAATACGGGGCATCGTCTGTAACGACTGCGACGCTGACCGTCGGATGCTCCCGTATATAATCATTTTCAACGGAAGAAAGCGGCAGGATACCGCCATTAAACTGCGTCTCATATTTGTTCTTCAGATTGATCAGATAATCCGTATTCCCCGAAAGTATCTGCGACAGGGCGCTGTCTACATTGTTTTTGAGCTCCACATCGTTTTTCCGAAACATAAAATAAACCGGTTCCGGAAGAAATTTCAGGATCGTGTGAAATTTTTCCGCATACCCGGCCCCGTCCTCGGCCAGATACAGTTCACCGTCTATTTCACCGCCTTCGAGTGCGGCCGACATTGCTGTAATATCGCTGTATTCGACGATTTTAGGAGATACGCCGTGTTCGGTACACCATGCTCTGAAATCGGAGTTCGTCTGATAAAGGCCGATTACGCCAATCTTCATGCGGCTTATCTGGTCGACATTGCCATAATCCCATCTGCTGTCATCAGCACGTACAGCAAGCGTGGAATATGCGGTACCGATCATCTCATCCGTAAAAAGATAATTATCCTTGAAATCAGGACCTTTGGCCATATCAGCAAGTATGTCGTATGTGCCGTCATCAAGGTGCTTAAAAAGGTCGACATCGGTAGTGGAATCAACAAACTCTGCTTTGAACCCGGCTTTCTGTGCAATGTCTATCATGCACTCAACATCGCTTCCGCGCCACACCCCGCTGTCATCCTGATAAGCGTAACTTGAGTTGTTGAGAACCCCAACTTTAATTACGCCGGCGTTATTCTCTGCTGCCGGTACGGACAGCGGGAACAGACAGATAATCAAAGTGAAACTTATAAGGGAACAAATGAAGCCCCTTGCATACGGGCTTTCTTTCATATCCAGGCCTCCTGCAATAAATACCGGCTGATCGCAAACGTAAAAGAGACGTTGCGGCGGGCACCAATCATCTGATAAAATCCGTCAATTGGATATCTCATTTCTATTACAGCGTCTGTAATATCGAAAATGCCGGCCCTGACATACGTCTGATTTTAATAAGCATACTAGCAAAAATAATAAGCGCAAAAAGATCAGTCTCGGTATGCCACATTCTACTATCCCTCTATAACACCATATCTCATGCCTGCATAACTTTCTTGCGTTGTTAATAATATTCTACATCAAATTCATCTGCCTGAATCATACTTAAGTAAAAATATCCTCTGTCATTCCATGAAATCGTGTTATAGCCACTGCCTTCTGCCCAAATGCTGACGGGGTTGCCTGACCGAAGAATACCGGATATAATGACCAGTACTCTGGAGCATGGAGAAATAAAAAAGGCATTCCCTAAAACGATACTGTGTTAGCAGCACAGCATCAGGAATGCCTTTCTCAAACTAAGCATGATTATCATACACACTTTCGACCTGGTTGGCAAGTCTGATGCTGCTTTTTTTATGTCCGGAGCAGAGAAGAAAGCAGCTGTCCTATCTGTGACGGAACCTTAAAGGTAGCAGGCAGCCGGAAGCGGGTCCTTTACCGTCATGACGGCAGTCGGATATCGCTGCAGATCCGCAGGCTGCAATGCCAAAACTGCGGAAAGATTCATCATGAACTTCCGGATATTGCAGTACCGTACAAGCGTTATGATGCCGAAACAATCGAGAGTGTCCTGAAATCCGGAAGGCCCGGCGGGACGGAGGACTACCCATGTGAAATCAGCACGGCAGTCCGGCTGAAGCTCTGGTTCTTCCTGCTCCACGAATACTTTGAGAATACGCTGAAAGCGATACAGGTGCTTTATAACGATGCTGCTGAAATCCGTGCGGAAATCAGCGGCCTGGTTCCGTTTTATCCGCTGGCAAGGCTGCCTGCCGGATTCCTGAGACGTCTTGTCCGGACAGTGGTCAACGCCGGCCGTTGGGTACAGACCCGTTCTGCATAGAACGGAGATACGGTCTCTGTTAGGATGCTCCTATCATAAAGAAGGAGGATCCAGACAATGGAAAAAGAACGGATTGAAGAGATCGCGGCAAACCGGCTGACCCTGATTACGCCGCTGATCGACCCGATGCTCGATCAGGATAAGCTGATGGCAATGAAAGAAGACATCAGCGTCCGGAGCGGGCTTTCGGAGCGCACCATAAGGCGGTATCTGAAGCTGTACCGGGAGAAAGGCTTTGAGGGCCTGAAGCCGCACAGTCCTGGATACAGCGGGAAAAGCATCATCCCGGAGGAGGTGATCGCGGAGGCAGTCACACTGCGGCGGGAAGTCCCGAAACGCAGCATCACCAGCATCATCCGGATACTGGAATGGGAAGGCAGGATACCTCCGGGTTCGGTCAAACGAAGCACTTTGCAGGACCAGCTCAATCTCCGCGGGTATTCCAGCCGTCAGATGCGTACCTATGCATACGATGTAACAAGCGCACGCCGGTTCCAGAAACCATGGCGGAATTATCTCTGGCAGTCGGATATAAAATACGGAATCTACGTGAATGGGCAGGCGACATACATGGTCTGCTTTCTGGATGACTGCACGCGGAACATCATGCATTCTGAATTCTACCCGACCCTGGACCAGAAGATCGTCCAGGACTGCTTCCGCAAGGCGCTGATGAAGTTCGGCGCACCGGACTCTGTGTTCTTTGATAACGGACAGCAGTTCCGGACTCACTGGATGAAGCGTGCCTGCGGAAAGCTTGGCATCCGGCTTCTGTTTGCGAAACCATACTCGCCGGAATCCAAGGGAAAACAGGAACGCTATAACCAGACATGTGATTCATTTCTCCGTGAAGCCCAGATCAGAAAGCCGAAATCCGTAGAGGAACTGAATGAACTTTACCACATCTGGATGGAGGAATGCTATCTGAACCAGCCGCACAGCGCACTCTCCGGGAAAACACCACATGAAGCGTATCAGGGCGACAGCCATGAACTGCGGCTTCTTTCCGCAGAAACGATTGCGGATGCATTCCTCTCCTGCGAAAAGCGTAAGGTTGACAAAGGAGGCTGCATCAGCTTCTGCGGACAGAAATACGAAGTGGAGCGCGGGCTCTCCATGATCTATAAGGATGTTGACGTCGTATACGACCCTGCCGATATTTCAAAAGTCAGCATCGAATGCGAAGGCTTTCCTCCCTGCAGTGCCGTACCGCTTGTAATTCGGAGCCATTCCGCCGGGAAACCCAAGCTTCCGGATCATCTGGAAAAGAGCGAGCCGAAGGATTCCCGGCTTCTTGCGGCAGCCGCAGTCAGGAATACTGAACGCATGAAGACCCGCAAAACAGCGCTTTCCTTTACGGATTTAAAGGACGGTGACGCCTGATGTTCGAAGAATTCTATGAACTGAAAGCAACGCCGTTTGCCCGCGGTATTCCGAGCAGCAGTCTTTACATGCCGCCGGAGCTGAACGAAGTTGTGCATCGTTTATCCTACGTGGCGGACCGTCAGCTTTTTGCAGTCCTTACAGGAGACTGCGGAACCGGAAAGACGACGATTCTCAGGCGGCTTAAGAATGTCCTGGATAAGAACCGCTACAGGGTACTTTATATCTCCGACTCGAAACTGACGCCAAGGAATTTCTACCGCATGATCCTGGAACAGATGGGGTTCGTCGCCAGGTACGGACGGAGCGATGCCAAGCGCCAGCTTCATGAACAGATCGAGATCATGAAAGCGGTAGACGGGATCCAGCCTGTCTGCATCTGCGATGAATGCCACCTCCTGAGCTATGAGATGCTGGAGGAGATCCGCTTCCTCCTGAACATGAAATTCGATTCCGAAAGCCCGATGGGACTTATACTTGCCGGACAGACCGAACTCTGGAAAAAACTTCAGCTGCAGAAATGCGCAGCGATCCGCCAGAGGATTGATGTCCAGTGCATCCTGAACCACTATGACCGGGCACAGACCGGAGCGTATATCTCGCATCAGATGAAATATGCAGGAGCGTCCGAGGAACTCTTTACTGAACCTGCGGTCAATGCGATCTTCGAATACAGCAGTGGTGTCGCCAGGGTAATAGACAAAGTCTGTACCAGTCTTCTGATGTATGGCAGCCAGAACCGCCAGCACAGGATTGATGACCACGCTGTCCAGATCATCCTTGATTGTGAATTCTCATAACTGCCGATGCCGGCTGTCCGGACAGCCGGCTTGATTTTCGGCAAGGTCCGGACAAATATGGTCGGTTATTTTCGGACAAAAGCGGCCGGTAATAACACGGATTCACAATGGAGATGTAGTTGATCATATTGATTTAAAAAAACTGCCGCGTCCATTTTACAGCGCAGGAATGCCATATGATAACGGATTTGAATTTATGCAGGAATGGGTGGAAGAGTATTATGACATTCCACATGGACAGGTGAAATTTATATGGGAGTGATATAAAAATTTTGCTGTCACCGCAGATGCATCCACAGCGAGATTATAATAAACCCATAGAACAGAATTTCCTTACAGAAAAATAGTACTTTCAGAGAGTCCGCATTGTCCGTTGCGGGCTCCTTGTTTTTTGATATGAAGAATTCATAAAAGAGCAGAATAAGCATTCCCGCAATGCCGGCGACCATGACCGCCATGTAGACGGTATCCGGAAGACCGAAGAACTGCTGCAGATAATTTGCAATGTGGATGTCCTTATGTGTCCACGGAAGGAGCCGGAGGATACCGTTAAAAAGCATGGCATCATCTACATTGTTCGGATAGACCATGCAGGTCAGCAGCAGATATCCTGCCTCGAAGAGCAGGTTTGCCATGGTATAGGTTTTGAGATCTTCTATGTACAGATAGGAAAGAGAGAGGAACGGGAGCGTAAGGACAAGCCACTGCGGATGCCATTTGAAGAACACAATAAAGACAAAAGAGACGAGGCAGGAAAGAAAGATCAGGTTTCTGCGGCTTTCGTAGGAGGTTGTTTCCTGACGGTTCATCCGGAGGGCCAGAAAACAGATTAAGATCATGAAGACTACAAACGGAGCAAAGTTCCGTTCGCCGCCAGGCAGAAGCGCTGCCCATATGCGGGAACGGTGCTGCCAGTAATTATCCGAAGCGGTTTTCATGACGGAATAGTATTTTGACGACATGGAGAATAATTTCGTGATGACCGGAAGAATCATGGCTGTTCCGAAACGGGAAAGGATTTTGGACGGCTTTTTTTCTTTAAACAGCAGAAACGGTACGAAAAAGAGAAACGAAAAGCCTTTGAAACAGATGGAAACAGAGGAGGTCAGGGAAAACCGTTTCAGATCTCCGTCCAGATAAAATAAGAAAGCGAGCAGGAAAATATCCGTCCCGATGATATCGATCTGACCGAAGCCGACCGACCCGACAAGAAGAAGCAGGGAACTGGAAAAGATCAGTTCTATCCTGTCTTTATGTTCGTCATCCACTTCAAGCTTGCTGCAGATCTTTTGGATGATGCGTTCTGTCAGGAGAGCACAGAGAACGAGCAGCATTTTGCACCAGATGATTTCGATAAACAGGTGATCGGGCTGCCGGAAAAGAGCGAAGATGATTTTTAAGGGAATCAGCCAGACGGCAATGATGAGATAGCAGAGGATATTGTAAGTCGGAGCCAGGGAAATGTTATTGACGCTGACTGCATATTCCCAGGCGATATCGGTGAAGCCGAAGAGATTGCCGCTGAAGAATGACCGGAAAAACTCATCACTGATTATTACAATGGATCGGATGTCATTGTCCTGGCACAGAATGAGCCCGGAAAGGAGTATGGTAAACCATGCAAACAGATTCCTTTTCTTCAGAAAATACGGTTTTCCGGTTATGCTTCTGCTCTTCGTCGGATTTGCCATGATGGTTGTTCTCCTGAATGTATAACCTGTATTTTATTATATTCTCTGCTGATTTCTAAATCAATGAAGCTTCCGCAAAGAACTTTTGACTTTCACAGGCCTTTTTAATACAATATACGATAAGTATATGGTTCATAAAATCAAGCGAAGGGTATCCGGAACGGAGGGGGGAATATGGATTTTAATCGGGTTGTGGAAATTGTGAAAGGTGCGGACCGCATTATCTTCGACGAGAAGGCTTTGCATCAGACAATTACGAAGGGATATATGGACTATGCCACGGGCGTGGATGTCGGTGTGCAGAAATATGTCACGGAAGAACTGCATAAGCTGTACCCGGACATCCAGATGAAGGGAGAAGAGGGAAAAAAGGAAACTCTGGACTATAAAAAGCCCATGTGGATTCTGGATCCGATCGACGGAACCAACAACCTGATCGCGCACATGAACTTAAGCGCGGTGTCCCTTGCCTACTGCGTGGACGGGGAAATCCTGGCCGGCGTCATCTATAATCCTTTCAACAAAGAACTTTTCACTGCGGAAAAAGGAAAAGGAGCATACTTAAACGGCGAGCGTATTCATGTGAGCGATGCGCCCGATATTTCCCGCTGCATGGTAAGCTTCGGAACGAATCCCTATGAGCGGGACAAGGCGGCGGAGACATTTGATTCCGTGAGAAAGATCTTTTTAAAGTGCATTGATGTCCGGAGACTGGGGACAGCGTCTATCGATATGGCCTATGTCGCCTGCGGAAAATCAGGTGCATTTTACGAGCAGAACCTGAAGCCCTGGGACTATGCGGCCGGCGTCATTGTGGTGCAGGAAGCCGGCGGTACGGTGACGGATATGAAGGGCGAAAAGATTCTGTTTGACCGTCCCTGTTCGGTCCTCGCGGATAACGGGAAGGTACATGAGGAAATGCTGGAATTACTGAAATAAGCTGACCGGGAGAATAAAAGATGGCAGGTACGGTGGCATTGGGGTTACTCATTCCTCTTCTGGGTACCACGCTCGGAGCAGCGATGGTGTTTTTCATGAAAGGGGAAATAAAGCCCGGCGTGCAGAAAATGCTTTTGGGATTTGCTGCCGGCGTCATGATCGCGGCAAGCGTCTGGTCTCTTTTAAATCCGGCGATCGAAATGAGCACGGCGCAGGGACTCCCGGGGTGGCTTCCACCGGCAGCGGGATTTATGGCAGGGGTGTTTTTCCTGCTGTTTCTGGACAGCGTTATTCCGCATCTGCATATGGACAGCAGTAAGCCGGAAGGGCCTGCATCGGCATTAAAAAAGAACACCATGCTGGTTCTGGCAGTGACCATTCACAATTTCCCGGAAGGAATGGCTGTGGGTGTGGTGTTTGCCGGTGTACTTTCGGGACAGGCTGACTTATCGGTTGCAGCGGCCATGTCGCTCTCAATCGGCATAGCCATCCAGAACTTCCCGGAGGGCGCGGTGATTTCCATGCCGCTTGCGGGAAACGGAGCGGGGAAAGGGAAGGCGTTCCTGTACGGATTTCTGTCCGGCGTGGTGGAACCGGCCGGTGCGCTTCTGACCATTGCGCTTACAGGTCTGATTACGCCGCTTCTTCCGTATATTCTCTCTTTTGCGGCAGGGGCCATGATCTATGTGGTCGTGGAGGAACTGGTTCCGGAGGCACAGGCCGGGGACAGCGAAGGTGCCCATACCAATATCGGGACCATAGGCTGTGCGGTCGGATTTGTCCTGATGATGATCCTTGACGTAGCGCTCGGCTGAACGGATTTGCGGGAAGAACATAGCTTTGACTGCAGAGACCCTTTGTAATACAATATACAAAGGGTTTTTGTGTGCTTAACGGAGGAAACTTATGAAAGTCGTTATTTTAGCCGGCGGGTTCGGAACCCGCATTACGGAAGAGAGTCATTTAAAACCGAAGCCCATGATTGAGATCGGGGAGCAGCCTATTCTCTGGCATATCATGAAATATTACTCTTCGTTCGGTTTTCATGATTTCATCATCTGCCTCGGTTACAAGCAGTACGTGGTAAAGGAGTATTTCGCCGACTACTATCTGCATAATTCCGATGTGACGTTCGACCTCTTGAATAACGGGATGGAGGTCCACAGCAACTTTTCCGAACCTTGGAAGGTGACACTGGTGGATACGGGCTTGAATACCATGACCGGCGGCAGGGTTTTAAGAATCAGAAAGTACACGGATAACGAGCCGTTCATGCTGACTTACGGAGACGGAGTCTCGAACGTGGATTTGAAGGCGCTGCTTTCGTTCCATCAGGCGCACGGAAAAATTGCCACCATTACCACTGTGAATATCGGCCAGGCAAAGGGCATTCTGGATGTCGGAAAAGACGGAAAGGTAAATTCCTTCCGGGAAAAGGAAGACAGCGACGGAACACTGATCAACGGCGGGTTCATGGTGTTTAATCAGGGAATTTTCGATTATCTGAAGGATGACACGACTGTTCTGGAAAAGGAACCGCTTCGTTCTCTTGCGGAGAACGGGGAGCTGATGAGCTTCAATCACAAGGGGTTCTGGCAGTGCATGGACACGCAGCGTGAGAAGAAAAAACTGGAAGAACTCTGGGAGAGCGGCAGGGCGCCGTGGAAGGTCTGGGACTGATGCTTTTATTTTACAAGGGAAAAAGAATACTGGTAACCGGGCACACGGGCTTCAAGGGCTCGTGGCTCTGCCGTGCGCTGATCATGGCGGGTGCGGATGTGACCGGCTATGCACTGAAGCCGCCTACGGATCCGGCGATGTTTCAGATCCTCGGTCTGAAAGATGAAATGAACTCTGTAATCGGGGACATCCGCGATCTGGATCATCTGAAGAAGGTATTTGCGGAGACAAAGCCGGAGTTTGTTCTCCATATGGCGGCGCAGCCGATCGTACGGACTTCTTACGAGGAGCCGGTCTATACCTACGAAACAAATGTCTGCGGAACCGTGAACGTGATGGAGTGTGTCCGCCTGACGGATTCCGTGAAATCATTTTTAAATGTGACGACTGACAAGGTCTATGATAACCGCGAACTTGGAAAACCCTTTGTGGAAACGGAGCAGCTGGACGGCTTCGATCCGTATTCGAATTCCAAGTCCTGTTCGGAGCTCGTGACACACAGCTACCGGAGGTCATTCTTTGCGGATGGGAGATGTGCCATCAGTACGGCGCGCGCCGGGAACGTGATCGGCGGCGGAGACTTCGCCAAGGACCGCATTATCCCGGACTGCGTGAAGGCGGCAGCATCCGGGAAGTCTGTCATTATCCGGAATCCGGATTCCGTGCGGCCGTTCCAGCTGGTCCTGGAACCGCTGAAGGTTTACCTCATGATTTTGGAAAAGCAGCTGGAGGACAGAAAGTACGAGGGAGCCTATAACGTGGGACCGGACATGGAGGACTGCATAACAACCGGGGCGCTGGTGAAGCTGTTCCAGAAGCACTGGGGAGACGATTTCCAGTGGGAAGTGAAGCCGGACGGCGGGCCGCATGAAGCGGGCTTTTTAAAGCTTGACTGTACGAAACTGAAAAGCACCTTCGGCTGGAAACCGGAATATCACATTGACGAAGCGGTGAAAAAGACCGTCGAGTGGTCAAAGGCTTATCTTGCCGGAGAAGAAATGACGGATATTACGGATAAACAGATAAAGGAGTTCTTTTAAAATGTTTGAGAATAAATCGGAAGAAGAAGCACGCCGGGAAATCCTGGAAGCGGTGAGTGATTACTGCGACCGTTTCCATAATGTTAAAGATAAATTCAAGCCGGGAGACAGCATTCATTATGCCTCGCGGGTTTATGATCATGACGAAATGGTGAACCTTGTGGATTCCGCGCTTGAGTTCTGGCTGACGAGCGGCAGGTACACGGATGCGTTTGAAGCGGGACTGGGTGATTATCTCGGGGTTCCCTATGTGTCTCTGGTGAACTCCGGCTCCAGCGCAAATCTCTGTGCGTTCATGGCGCTGACTTCGCCGCTGTTAAAGGAGCGGCAGGTGAAGCCTGGGGATGAAGTGATCACTGTTGCCTGCGGCTTTCCCACCACGGTGACGCCGATCATAAATTACGGCGCTGTTCCCGTGTTCGTGGATGTGACCATTCCGCAGTATAACGTAAATACTGCGAAGCTGGAACAGGCACTTTCGGATAAAACCAAAGCGGTCATGATCGCGCATACCCTGGGGAATCCGTTTGACCTTAAGGCTGTGAAGAGTTTCTGCGATGCGCATAATCTGTGGCTGATCGAAGACAACTGCGATGCGCTCGGAAGCAGATATACGCTGGACGGGAAGACCGGGTTCACCGGTACGTTCGGGGATATCGGCACTTCCTCATTTTATCCGCCGCATCATATGACCATGGGCGAGGGTGGTGCCGTTTATACGAAGAACGCGCTGCTTCACAAGATCATCCGGTCCATGCGGGACTGGGGACGTGACTGCCGCTGTAAATCCGGACAGGACAATCTCTGCGGGCACCGCTTTGACGGACAGTACGGAGAGCTTCCGTCCGGGTATGACCACAAGTACGTCTATTCGCATTTCGGATTTAACCTGAAGGCGACGGACATGCAGGCCGCGATCGGCTGTGCGCAGCTGAAGAAGTTTCCTTCCTTCGTGGAGCGGAGAAAACACAATTTTGAGCGGCTGAAAAAGGCGCTTTCCGGTACGGAAGAAAAACTTATTCTTCCGGAAGCCAGTCCGGATTCCGATCCGAGCTGGTTCGGCTTCCTGATTACATGTAAAGAGGGAACGGACCGGAACAGGGTGGTGCGCTTCGTGGAAGAAAAGAAAATTCAGACCCGCATGCTCTTTGCGGGAAATCTGATCAAGCATCCTTGCTTCGACGAAATGCGCAGGACCGGAAAAGGGTATCGTGTCGTCGGGGAGCTTGCCTGCACCGACCGCATTATGCGGGATACGTTCTGGGTGGGCGTATATCCGGGTATGACGGACGAGATGATCGATTACATGGGGAAATGCGTAAGGGAAGCGGTAAATAACGGCTGACAAAGCCCGGAAAAGAGACTGAGTCGAAATGGAAAAGAAAAAGACGGATCCGAAGCTCTATCTGATCCTTCATATCATGCTGATGGTTTTCAGCCTGTCCTCCGTATGCAGCAAGGCGGCATCGAAGGAAGCGTTCATGAGTACGAAGTGGATTCTGTTTTACGGCACTATGATCGTGATCCTCGGAATCTATGCGATCGTATGGCAGCAGATCATAAAACGCATGCCGCTTACCTCGGCTTATGCGAATAAGTCTGTCGCCGTGATCTGGGGGCAGATCTGGGGTTTCTTTTTGTTCCATGAGAATGTGACGCCGTGGAAGATAGTCGGGGCCGTGGTCATCATGACCGGGATTATTCTTTATGCCGTGGCGGACAACGAAGCGGATGGACCGGCCGAGGACCATGCAGCATCCGGTAAGGAGGACAGGAAATGAACGGTATGCTTCCTTATCTGGTTGTATTTCTCTTTAACGTATTCATTGCGACGGTGTCTCAGGTCATGCTGAAAAAGGCCGCCATGAAGCATTATGACAGCGTGATCAAGGAGTACATGAATCCGCTGGTTATTTTCGCGTATATTATATTTGTGGGCTGTACGCTGATGACGGTCTATGCCTATAAGGTCATTCCGCTGAGTCTGGGACCGGTTCTGGAAGCGACCAGCTATATCTATGTGACGCTGTTCGGAGTTAAAATTTTCCACGAAAAGATCAACGGGAAAAAGATCGTGGCGCTCGGACTGATCATTCTGGGAATCATCATATTTGCAACGCTCGGATAGGCTTAAGCAGGTTGGCCCGCTTCTTGACCGGTTATGCCCGTTTATGCTATGATGGCCATGCCGAGGACTGCTTTGGAGAGTCGCCCGAAAGCGAGGATTACGGATATGACGGAAGAAATGAAACTGGTTCTGGAGCAGTTTGCCGGGGTGAACAAACGCCTTGACGGAATAGATGCGCATCTGGACAAGGTAGACGCGCGTCTGGGCAGGGTGGAAGAACGTCTGGGCAAAGTGGAAGAACATCTGGGCAAGGTAGAAGAACGTCTGGACAAAGTGGAAGAACGTCTGGGCAAAGTAGAAGAACGCCTGGACAAAGTAGATGCTCGCCTGGACAAAGTTGAAGAACGTCTGGACAAAGTAGATGTTCGTCTGGACGGAATGGACAGGCGTCTCACACATGTGGAAAACGATGTGAGGGACATTCATCTGTCTCTGGAAAACACGATTATCCCGAATATCAGCATTGTTGCGGAAAATCATGTGGAACTGAACAGAAAACTGAGTGAATGCATTTACAAATTTGCCGATCAGGAGTTGTACCGCATCCGGTTAAACCGTCTGGAAGACGACATGCGGGAACTGAAACGATCAAATAAAGAAACGATATCCGGATAATTTCCGGGAAAACAGGGTAGGGTAGCCCCGTATGATTGACTTTATTCAGTCATATGGGGCATATTTAATCCGGAAATGCGGACCGAAGCAGAGAAGTCCGGCTGCACATCCGCAGAAAGAAACGGAGGACGGAACATGGCACATTACGATTTTCTTCTGGTGGGCGCGGGACTCTATAATGGAACGGTTGCGCACTTCCTGACCAGAGCGGGGAAGAAATGCCTGGTGATTGAGAAACGGGATCATATCGGCGGGAACATTTACTGTGAGGAAACAGAGGGCATTCATGTCCACAAATACGGCGCGCATATCTTTCATACGTCGGATAAGGATATATGGAACTTCGTGAATTCATTTGTGGAGTTCAACCGCTTTACGAATTCGCCTGTCGCGAACTACAAGGGAGAAATGTATAATCTTCCGTTCAACATGAACACGTTCCGGGAAATGTGGAATATCCGTACGCCGGATGAAGCAAAGGCGATTATAGACAGACAGCGTTCCGTAATCACCGGGGAACCGCAGAATCTGGAAGAGCAGGCGATCAGTCTGGTGGGAACGGATATCTACACAAAGCTGATCAAGGGATATACGGAGAAGCAGTGGGGCAGGGACTGCAGGGATCTTCCTGCATTTATCATCAAACGTCTGCCGGTCCGTTTTATCTATGACAACAATTATTTCAACGACCGCTATCAGGGTATTCCGGAAGGCGGCTATAACGTGCTGATTGAGAAATTGTTTGCCGGCTGCGATGTGGAAACGGGCGTCGATTTTCTTTCCCATCGGGACGCGTATGTAAAAAAAGCGGATCATGTGATCTACACGGGTCCGATCGATGCGTACTTCGACTACAGCCTCGGGAATCTCCAGTACCGTTCGCTGAAGTTCGAGACGGAAGTTCTGGACCGGGAAAATTATCAGGGCGTCGCGGTTGTAAACTACACGGAACGGGATATCCCTTATACCCGCATAATCGAGCATAAGCATTTTGAATTCGGCACGCAGAAGAAAACGGTGATCACGCGGGAATATCCGGAGGAATGGAAGCCGGGGATGGAACCGTATTATCCGGTAAATGACGAAAAGAACCAGAACCTGTTTCTTAAATACCGCGCGCTGGGGGAAAAGGCGGATGTGATATTCGGCGGCCGTCTGGGTGAATATAAATATTATGATATGGATAAAGTGATCGGAAGTGCCATGAAGAAGGTAACGGAGGTTCTGAAGTAATCGAAGGAGGCTTTTTATGCAGCCGAAGCTGGTAATCATCATTCCCTGTTATAACGAAGAGAAGGTTCTGCCGGTAACGGAGCCTATGTTCCTTGATAAACTGAAAAAACTGATTTCTTCCGGAAAAATTTCGGAGGACAGCCGCATTCTGTTTGTAAATGACGGCAGTTCGGACAGTACCTGGGATCTGATTAAAACGTATGCCGGAAATGACAGCCATGTTGCCGGCATAGCCCAGAGCCGGAACAGAGGACATCAGAATGCGCTTCTTGCCGGAATGATGGAAGTGAAGGACAGCTGTGATATCACAATCACCATCGACTGTGACGGGCAGGACGATATCAATGCCATGGATGAGATGGTGGACGCTTATTACAAGGGAGCGGAGATTGTTTACGGGGTCCGGAATAACCGTGACACGGACAGCTGGTTTAAAAAGAGAAGCGCCGAAAGCTACTACCGACTTTTAAAAAAGATGGGCGTGGACTGTGTTTACAATCATGCGGACTACCGGCTGGTGAGTGCCAGGGTTCTGAAGGCTTTTGCAGATTTCAGGGAAGTCAATCTGTTTTTACGCGGTATGTTTCCGCTGGTCGGGTTTAACAGCACCTGCGTCTATTATTCCAGAAAGAAAAGACTGGCGGGAGAGACACATTATCCGCTTTCCAAAATGATCGCGCTGGCGGCGGACGGGATAACGAGCCTTTCCGTGAAACCGATCGACATGATTGCCAGAACCGGATTTGTGATTTCTTTTTTAAGCCTGATCGGAATTATTTATGCGCTGGTCAGTGTGATCATAGGTCATGCGATTTCCGGCTGGGCGTCTACGATCTGCATGGTGTGTTTTCTCGGCGGCATCCAGATGCTTTCCCTGGGCGTGATCGGTGAGTATGTCGGAAAAATTTATATGGAAACCAAGCACAGGCCGCGTTATATTATTTCGGAACGGACAGGTGAAAAGAAGAAACCTTCCGGGGAAGACAGCCGTACAGAAAATCATAAAGAATAAGCAGTCTGAAAAATAAGATCAATGTACAGGGGAATCAGAAGAACAATGAAGAAAAACAGGACCAGACCTGAGCCGGCTGTTAAAGAAATACAGAATTCGGAAAAAAACGAAGGCTGCCGAACGGAGCACAGCCGGGAATATGCGCCGATCTATACCGGCTTTTCCCGGTTTTTCGCCGTACTGCTTCTCGTTATTTTTGTGTCCGTGATTTTATTGAATCCGGAGGATCCGGCTTTTGCTCCCGGGCGTTCGCTGCTTACCATGTGTATCTATGCGGCTGTCACGGGACTGATCTGTTTCCTGTACTGCAGGATTGCGGGATTCCGGAAATTCACGGAAGAAAAAGAGAAGGTTGTACTCGCGGTATTTTTTGCCTTACTGATTTTACTGCAGGTGAGAATTATTCTTTCTATTCACACGATAGCCGGCTGGGACTGCGGCATTATCGTGTACGCGGTTCTTGCCCGCAAATTTAAGAACTATCAGCTTTATTTTTCTGTTTATCCGAACAACCGTTTTCTGCTTTTTATGGTTGAGCTGATTGCACGGGTGACCGGCCGGAATGACGGCATTTGGATAAAACTTGATTTTCTGAACATAGTGGCGCTGGATACCAGCATGTTTCTCACTTACAGGATTGTTAAGAAACTATACAGCCGTAAATGGGCTTATCTGAGCCTTCTTCTTTCCTTTTTCGTTTATGGTCTTAACGGATATCTGATCATTCCCTATACCGACACATTCGGCATGCCTTTTACGATCGGAGCGTATGATCTTCTTCTGAAAACCGAGGGTGAGACTGACGGGAAAAAGAAAAAATTACGAATGGCGGGCCTGGCGGTTTTCATGGCAGTTGCGTACTGGATAAAGCCGACTACGGTCATCCTGATGATCGCCTATGTCATGGTGCGTTTCGCGGCTGCGCGTTACGGAAGAAATTTGAGAAAACTGTTTTCGTCCGTTATGCTGGTACTCGTGTTTACGGCGACATTTGCGGGGATGAATATCGGAAAAATGATTTTTGAGCAGACGGAAAATATTATAATCTTTGATGATCGGTATTCCATGACACCCATGCATTATGTCATGATGGGATTAAACAGGGTAACCACCGGAGGATATCTGCAGAGTGATTCTGATTTTTCCATTTCGAGCGACGCCGCTTCCGTTAAGGCAGGAAGGGAAGCGGAACGGATCGGGGAAAGACTTGCCCGTTACGGTCCGAGCGGTTATGCGGATTTCCTGTTCCGGAAACTCAGGACGTTTATGGGAGACGGTACATTTTTCTGGGGACAGGAAGGGTCTTTTGCTGAGTTCAAGGATGTTGACAAGGGTGATACATTCTTAAAGAATATTTATTATACGAACGGTTCCTCTTATGAATTTTACAGGTATGCAGCACAGGGAATATGGCTTTTTATTCTTCTGCTCTGCGGCGCCGGCCTGTTTACGGGGAAGAGTGACCGGAACAGGGCTTTCGTGAACCTGACGGTTTTCGGGCTGATTCTGTTTCTTCTGATTTTTGAACAGCGTTCCAGATATCTGATTTTATATCTGCCGTATTTTGTCATGGCAGCGGTTTTCAGCGTAAAGGACCTTTCCGCTCGAATCGGGAAATCTTCGTCAACGGCGGAAGGAAATACAAAAGGAGATAAGGTATGATTATTACACAGACACCGTTCCGCATGTCATTTTTCGGAGGCGGTACGGATTTGCCGGAGTTTTCCAGAGAGCATGGCGGAGCGGTCATTTCTACTTCGTTTGACAAGTACTGTTATGTGAATGTCCGGCATCTGCCGCGGTTTTTTGAGTACTCCACGGAACTTTCCTATTCCAGGATAGAGCGGGTGACGAAGATCGATGACATTGAGCATCCGGCGGTCAGAGAGGCCATGAAATTTCTGAACATGCGGGAAATCAGGCTTACGTATGAGGCTGATCTTCCGGCCCGCTCGGGACTGGGAACCAGTTCTTCCTTTGCAGTGGGCATGCTGAATGCATTCCATGCGCTGAAGGGGCACTATGCGGATAAAAAGAAGCTGGCGGATGAAGCCATTTATCTGGAACGGGTACTCTGCAGGGAGAGCGGCGGGCTGCAGGATCAGATCGCGGCGTCGTTCGGCGGCATGAACCGGATCAATTTTTCCGGCGATTCCTATACGGTGAGTCCGCTGGTCATTTCGTCGGGACGGAAGGAAGAACTGAACCGGAACCTGATGCTTTTCTTTACTGGATTTTCGCGTTTCTCTTCCGATATCCAGACAGCAACCACATCTGCGGTAAAGGATAAGACGAAGGAACTCCTGGAAATTCTTTCTCTCGTGGACGATGCAGAAAAAATCCTGACATCGGAGACGGACTTGAAAGAATTCGGGAGGCTCCTGGACCATACGTGGAAACTGAAACGGGGAATTACGAAAAAGATTTCGTCTGATTCCATAGACGAGCTCTACAATAAGGCCATGGAGGCCGGTGCGGAAGGCGGAAAGCTGCTTGGCGCGGGCGGCGGCGGATTCCTCCTTTTCTATGTGGAGGAGGATAAGCAGGAGAGCGTGAAGAAGGCGCTGGAAAAACTTCTGTATGTTCCGTTTAAATTTGAGAATGCCGGAACACGGATTATATTCTATGAGCCGGAAGATTACGCGCTGTAATCATATTTTTGACACCTGCATTGGAACATGTTACGGATCGGAAGCAGATGGGGTTTAGTCAGGAAGATGAGGAGACGATGGACGATTCTCTTAAATGGAACATGCTCTCTTTTGAAACGGTGCGGAAGGACGAGTGGATTGATTTCCGCGCCAACAGGTGTGAACTGCCGAACGGAAAAGTAATCGAGCCGTTCTATACCTATCGCAGGAATAATTTTGTTGTGGTCGTGGCATCTCTGCCGGACGGGACCTATGTCTGCGTGAAGCAGTTCCGGCCGGGGATAGAAAAGGTGGTCACGGAATTTACTGCCGGTGCGGTGGAGGCAGGGGAGGATCCTCTTCTCGCGGCGAAGCGCGAGCTCCTGGAAGAAACGGGATACGAGTCGGACGAATGGAAGAGGATTATGAAGGTGTCACCGAACGCTACCATTTCGGATAACTATGCCTACTGCTATACGGCGAAGAACTGCAGAAAAGTTTCAGGGCAGCATCTGGATGAGACGGAGTGTCTGGAAACGGTACTGGTACCGGAGAAGCAGTTAAGAGCCATGATTGCCAGAGATGAGTTTCTGCAGGCGGTTCATGTGGCGGCGTTTTACAGGGCCAAGGATCTGGAGGCGGAGTAAGAGGCCGGCTTTAGCAGTTTCCGGCTGTACGATTTCGGAACATTTATCGACGGAACATGAAAATATGGAGGTACTATGGGAAGACTTCTTGTAAAACATATTTTCTCTCTTGTGACATGCAGCGACAGGGATGAGATCCTGAGCGATGTCGACCTGTTCTGTGAAAATGGAATTATCCGGGAAATCGGAAAAAATATTTCTGCAAAAGTCCCGGACAAAGACACGGAAGTGATCGACGGCTCCCGTTATATCCTATATCCGGGACTGGTGAATACGCATCATCATCTTTACCAGACGTTCAGCAGGAACTTAAAGGATGCGCAGAATCTGGAACTGTTTGACTGGCTGAAATATCTCTATGAGATCTGGAAAAACTTGAATGAGGATACGATTTATTACAGCTCCATGACCGGAATGGCAGAACTTCTGAAGACCGGCTGCACGACCTGTCTGGACCATCATTATGTGTTCCCGGAAGGAACCTCCGGCGTCTCGCTGCTTTCGCAGCAGTTCCGTGCGGCGGATGAACTCGGCATGCGTTTTTATGCGACGCGCGGAAGCATGGATCTGTCCGTGAAGGACGGCGGCCTTCCGCCGGATTCCGTGACCCAGACTGTGGATGAAATCATGCGCGATTCGGAGGAGGTGATCGACCGGTTCCATGATCCGGCGCCGTTTTCCATGCACCGCGTGGCGCTGGCTCCCTGTTCTCCCTTCTCCGTAAGCAGGGAACTTCTGACGGAGACGGCAGTCCTTGCACGGAAAAAGCAGGTGCGTCTGCATACGCATGTGGCCGAAACGAAGGATGAGGAAAATTATACGCTGCAGAAATACGGCGTGCGTCCGCTTGCCTATATGGAGGCAGTCGGCTGGACGGGACCGGATGTCTGGTATGCGCATGGCATTCACTTTAATTCCGGCGAACTGAAAAAACTTGCAGCGACGGGAACAGGCGTTGCGCACTGTCCTGCATCGAACATGAAGCTTTCCTCCGGCGTTGCGAAGATTCCGGAGATGTTAAAACTGGGCGTGCCCGTGGGGCTTGCGGTGGACGGCTCCGCCAGTAACGACGGAAGCAGTCTCCTGGAGGAAATCCGTACCTGTTACCTTCTGCACAGACTGACTTGGAGTAAGGCCGCTCCGTCCGGTTACGATATTTTAAAGCTTGCGACACGGGGCTCCGCGCGGCTTCTGGGCCGGGACGATATCGGCAGCGTGGAAGCGGGTAAGGCAGCGGATTTCTTCATGATCGACCGTAACCGCATTGCGCTTGCCGGTGCTCTTTCCGACCCTGCCGATGTCCTGGGCACAGTCGGATACCGCAGCGATGTTTCATATACGGTTGTGAACGGGAAAGTGGTTGTAAAGGACGGAAGACTGGTAAACGTAGACGAGGAAAAGCTTTCCGAAAATGCACGAGAGGAAGTCGAAAGGTACTTAAGCCGTTCCGGCTTACGGGGATAAACATGCTGTCGCTTCGTAATTCTTATCATGCGGGAGATCAGAACAAATTTATCATGCCGGATGCGCCGAAGAAGGAAACAACCATCCGGCACTTCGGATGCGGTCTTGTGGGACTGGCAGATCTGATTCTGTATCTGGAAGATGATCAGAAGAGAAATCAGTGCACGGAAGAAAAATCCTCCGGAAAGTCCGGCATATCGGCGAAGGCTTATGATTCGTTCCTGAATCTTCTGGACAACACCGTGGCAAAGGTACACCGTCTGACAGGACTTAACGGATTTTCCCTTTCGCACGGTTTCAATCGTTTTGCAGGCCGGAATACGCTTCCTTTCAAAGCGCACTGGGGCGTTCCGCAGAAAAGACTCCTGGATGAGGTGCGATTTATGCTAGACCGGGATATTCCGGTCATTCTTTCCATAGGGCCGGACCTGGTCCCGTGGAAAAAGAACAAAGGAGTTCTCTTCCTTTCCGACAGACCGGAAAAGCATCCCGAAGGCGCGCTGGTCTCGGATCATTATGTAACGGTTACCGGCCTCCTGGAAACGGAAGGGAAAACCTATCTCCGCGTTGCCTCATGGGGAAAGCAGTACTATATGGATTTTTCCGAATATACCCGGTATGTGAAATCGCAGCCGCCCGTTTTCGGCGGCCTCTTCAGCAATATCCTTCTGGTCACGCCGGTCAGGAGTAAAACATAAGTGACCGCAGCTACGGAGCAGAGAAGAGACCGGTAAACGATTCCCCGCGGCGCATAGGAGTAAAACTCCGTAGCCGCGGGGAATCGTATTTACCGGTCTCATATATGCTTTTCCGTTTTACTTCTTCAGCGCATCCCGTATTTCGGTAAGCAGCACTTCCGTCTTGGTAGGCTCTGCCGGCTTCTTTTCCTCCGGCTTCCTGGTGCGGTTGACAGCTTTTACGAGAATGAATACGCACAGCGCAATGAAAATGAAATTGATCACGTTCTGCAGGAACAGCCCGATTGCGAGGTCAATATTCGCACCGCCGGTAATGTTCGGCACGGTGATCTTCAGATCTGCTACATTGACATGCCCCAGTACAATGCTGAGCAGCGGCATGAGAATATTTTCCACCAGGGACTTGATGATCGTGCTGAATGCACCGCCTATGATGACGCCGACTGCCATGTCCATGACATTACCCTTGAAAGCAAATTCTTTGAATTCCTTCATGAAATTTTTCATCTGTTTTCCTCCGAATTGAAAGCAAGTTATATATTCGTAACCAGTATATATTCATTTTGCATGAAAATCTACCCGAAAACGCCTTAACTTTTCAGCGGCAGTATTTTATAATGAATCCGAAGTACAGCCGAAGCGCGATCGGTATCTCGGCTAATGTAAATTTCAGACCCGGACATTTTCCGGACGGCAAAGGAGATTTTATATGAAGATTGGCATAGGAAATGATCATGCGGCGGTCCAGCTGAAAAATGAGATGGTGAAGTATCTGCAGGAAAAGGGATTTGAATGCGTGGACTACGGGAGTACGGATCCGGCCAGCAAGGATGATTATCCGGATTTCGGCCTTAAGGTTGCAGAGGCTCTTATGAACGGGGAAGTGGAAAAAGGCGTGCTGATCTGCGGGACCGGCATAGGAATAGCCCTGGCGGCAAATAAGGTTCCTGGCATACGGGCGGCTTCTGTTTCCGACCCGGCAAGCGCGCGTCTTTCCGTGCAGCATAATAACTGTAACATCATTTCCTTCGGAGAACGGATAGTAGGCGTGGAACTGGCCAAGGATATCCTGGATGCATTTTTCAGTGCAAAATTTCTCGGTGAACCGGGAAGCAGACACGAGAGACGAGTCAGTAAAATCGGAGAGATCGAGAAAAAATACAGCAGAAGCTGACTGAAATCTTGTATTTTTTTCAGTACTTGTCTTGACACTCGTTTAACAGTGCCTATAATAGGGGTTTGCGGTCATAAGACAGATCGCAAATAAAAGGATTAAAAAAGGTACAAAACGAGGAGGATACAAATTATGAAAAAGTCCAAAATTCTTGCTGTTGCAATTTCTGCTGTTATGGCGGCATGTGTTGTCAATGCATGCGGCGGAAGCTCTACTACTGCAACTACAAAGGCTGCTGTTACCACGAAGGCTGCTACTGCTGTAACAACTGCAAAGGCTGCTACGACTGCTGCCACGACTGCAAAGGCTGCTGCTACGACCGTTGCCGGTGCAACGACGAAGGCTGCTACTGCTGCTACGACTGCAAAGGCTGCTGCTACGACAACAACTGCAAAGACTGCTGCTACAACCAAGGCTTCTACTGCAGCTGCTGCTGCAACAACCAAGAAGGCAAACTGATTTTTGCCGGAGCTTAGAAGAAACCGGTTCATCCGGTTATCCGAAAAGAGAACGAGCAGGTATCCGTTTCAGACGGGTACCTGTTTTCTTTTTGCCATTTTACGGATGAATTGGTACAATGAAAGAAAAATAACGGACGGGAGAAAAGAAAATGCATGCAGTGATTATGGCCGGAGGAAAGGGAACCAGGCTTTCTTCTCTTACAAAGGGGGAAATTCCCAAACCGATGGTCCCGGTTCTCGGAGAGCCGCTTCTTTTGCGGCAGACGGAGCAGCTGAAGCAGTACGGCGTCACGCACGTGACAATGATCGTCGGATATCTTTCCGAAAAGATCAGGGAGTATTTCGGCGACGGAAAAAAATACGGCCTGGATATCGATTATATTGAAGAAAAAGAACCGCTCGGTACGGCGGGTGCATTTTATTATCTGAAGGACAGGGTCTCCGATCCGTATTTCCTTCTTGTTTTCGGAGATATTTTTTTCAATGCGGATCTTTCCCGCATGGAACGGTTTCATCAGGAGCATCACGCGGAGGCGACTCTTTTCACGCATCCCAATGCACATCCGTTTGATTCCGACCTGATCCGCACGGACAAGGAAGGCCGTGTGACCTGTTTTGATTCCAAGAACAACATCCGCGACTACTGGTACGATAATCTGGTAAATGCCGGCATTTACATACTGGATAAAAAGGTTCTGGAACGGGTGAAGGAACCCGTAAAGACGGATCTTGAGAAAGATGTCCTGATGCCCATGACTGCGGAAAAGAGACCGGTCTATGCCTACTGTTCGCCGGAATTCGTCCGGGATATCGGTACGGTGGAGCGGCTTCGGAAGACGGAAGAGGATATTGAAAGCGGATTCATTTCCGCGCGGAATTTAAAGAACCGCCAGAAAGCAATCTTTCTGGACCGCGACGGCGTGATCAATGTTTACAAGGGGTCTCTTACAAAGGAAGAGAAACTCGAACTCATCCCGGGTTCCGCGGAAGCGATCAGTCTGATCAATTCCTCCGAATACCTGGCGATTGTTGCGACCAACCAGCCGCAGATTGCCAAAGGCATGATTACATTTGAGGAACTTCAGAATATCATGAACAAGATGAAGACTTTGCTTGGCCGCGAGGGTGCGTATGTGAACGATATCTATTTCTGCCCGCATCATCCGGATAAAGGATTTCCGGGGGAAATACCGGAGCTTAAGATCAAATGCGACTGCAGGAAGCCGGCTCCGGGCATGCTGAAGAAGGCGGCCGAAAAATACAATATTGATCTGTCTGCTTCCTGGATGGTCGGGGACATGACGCTGGACATCGGCTGCGGGAAGAATGCAGGCTGCCGCACGGCGCTGGTCAGGACCGGAGAAGGCGGCAGGGACGGGAAGGTTGAAAATGCAGTCCCGGATATTGTCTGCGACGATCTTCTGGATGCCGTAAAGACCATTCTCGGGACCGAAAAATAAAAGGGCAATAAGACAGAGCAATTAAGCAGAGAAATTAAACAGAGAAGTTAAACAGAGCAATAAAACAGAACAGTAAAACAGAGCAATAAGGCGGAACAATCAGACAGGGCAGTGAAGCAGATCAACAGGACAAAATATAATACGGAAAACCAAGACGGAAAACCAAGACAGAAAACACCGAATCATGCGGAATAATTCAGAATAACAGCGGATGATTCAGAATAATACAGGCAAAGGAAAGGCATGATATGTGGACTGCGGATAAATGGAAATCATATGAGGTGATCGACTGCTCCGACGGAGAAAAGCTGGAACGGTGGGGAAAGTATCTGCTTGTCCGGCCGGACCCGCAGGTAATCTGGCAGACGGAAAGGAAAAATCCCGGCTGGCAGAAGAAAAACGGCCATTATCACCGGAGTGCGAAAGGCGGAGGCGAATGGGAGTTCTTTGACCTTCCGAAGCAGTGGAACATCGATTATGAACTGGGCGGAAAAGTCCTTACATTTAATCTGAAGCCGTTCAGCTTCAAGCATACGGGGCTTTTTCCGGAGCAGGCCGTGAACTGGGAATGGTTTACAAAAATCATTGCGGATGCAGTGAAGGCGGGGCGGACCGTAAAAGTCCTGAATCTGTTTGCCTATACGGGCGGTGCCACGCTTGCGGCTGCATCGGCCGGTGCACAGGTGACGCATGTGGACGCGAGCAGGGGGATGGAAGTCTGGGCAAAGGAAAATGCGGCCTCATCGGGACTTTCCGGCGCGCCCGTGCGCTGGCTCGTGGATGACTGCCGAAAGTTTGTAGAACGGGAGGGACGCCGCGGGAACTTTTATGATGCGATCATCATGGACCCGCCTTCCTACGGGAGAGGACCCAGAGGGGAAATCTGGAAAATCGAGGACGAGATCTGTCCGCTCCTGAAAGACTGTGCGAAAATTCTCTCAAAGGATGCGCTGTTCTTCCTGATCAATTCCTATACGACGGGTCTTCAGGCAAGCGTGCTTTCCTATCTCCTGGGCTCTGTGATTGTTCCGGAATTCGGCGGAAAGGTGGCGGCGGACGAGGTGGGGCTGCCCGTTACCGGGAGCGGGCTGATCCTTCCGTGCGGCGCTTCCGGCAGGTGGAGCCGGTAAGCTTAACATAAACAAATATTATACAAAATGTAAGGATTTTATGTTGCCAATCAGTCAACATATGGTAAAATAATAGACAAGTATAATCTGCATTTGACTTTATGTTAATGAAAATGGCAGATGCAGGGAACGGCAGGGGAAAAGGAGATCTGGCGATGAAGAAAAAAGGCTGGTTGGTTCCGCTTATACTGCTTGCGGCTTTACTTTGCGGGACGGTTTCGGCGCAGGCCGCATCATCGGGATGGCAAAAATCCGGGGATGACTGGAAATGGTACGATTCATCGGGAAGCTATGTGACGAATGTCTGGAAAAAGGGCGGCGACAACGATTGGCGCTATCTGAACGGTGACGGCGTCATGGCCACGAATGCCTGGGTCGATAATGATGACTATTATGTGGATGACGACGGTAAAATGCTGACCAACTGTTTTAAACAGCTGCCTGGTTACGATGATTCCGCCAATGAATACTGGTATTATTTCAACAGCACCGGAAAGGTCGCCAGGGACACCTGGAAGAAGGTGGACAGCAAGTGGTACCACCTTGGGGATACCGGCCGCGTGGAATATGGCTGGATCCTGGAAAACATGTATTATACCGATGAAAACGGCGTCATGGTGACCGGATGGCAGAAGCTAAAGGATCCGGACGACGACAGCACCGAGGATACGAAAACAAATTATCCCGGAGACAGCACCACGAATGACGAGAACGTTCACTGGTATTATTTCAGCAGTACCGGGAAAAAGTACGTTCCGCTTGATGTTTCCGACGGGGATTACGGGGAACGCAAGGTGGACGGGAAACGCTACAGCTTTGACACGAATGGCGCACGGCAGTACGGCTGGGTGAATATCAAAGGAACTTCGGGTGTGGACCAGGCGATAACGGATTACCGTTATTACAACAGCGACGGGAGCATCCGCACCGGATGGTATTCCCTGAATCCGCCGGAAGATCTGAGCAGCAACTATTCCGCGGACGTTGTCTGGTTCTATTTCAAGTCCACCGGGGAGCCGGAAGCGGCCGAACATGCAGATTATTATACCAAGTCGGATTTTGTGAAGATCAACGGGAATACATATCTGTTTAATTCATACGGAACGCCGGTTTACGGGCTGCAGAAGGTCTATATCGGTACCTATGACGGCGGGAAATACACATCCTTCTACTTCGGGAAGTCCAGTCAGTGCTGTGTGCAGAAGGGAAAGTTCAATATAAAGGAAAGCGACGGAACCACATACAGCTATTATTTCTCGGAAACGGACGGTTCCGGCTACACGGGGACCAGGGATTCTTACCTTTATTATCTCGGAAAACCGCAGAAGGCCAACAAGGACGTGAAATACGAAGTGATTTCCCTTCCGAATAATACCGCATCGAGTGCCTTTACGAATTATGTGGTGAATACTTCCGGAAAGCTGGAAAAGAAGACAACCGTGAAGGACAGGGACGGCGTAAAGCTTACCTCTGACAGCGGCGGTGTTCTGGTCAAGGTAGATGGCGAGTCCGTGGAATCCGGCGGATTCTACAATGCGGCAGTTGAGCCGGACTACGCTGGAATGGAAGAATAAAATTTAAGTTATGTAAATCGAATGAAGACTTTTTAATACATTTAGCGGCAAAAAGCAGGAAAGATCCGTGGCTGCGGGGAAAGGATTCCCTATGCGCCACGGACCTTTCTCTTTTTGACGGTGAAAGAAAAACAATATGGCGTTTCGGTTTTACCGGCTTCAAAAATGCCATAAGAGAAGAGTCCGTTTCGCGGTGTTTATCCGGGAAAGAAGAAGTATAAAAAAATCCTTGCATTTCTTGATTCGCCGTGATATATTGTCTCTTGCTGTGACAAGATAGCTGTGAAACGTGAGATTGCAAGACAGAACTGCAATGCAGCGACCGTGTTTCCGGCCGGCGGAGGTTTTCCATAACGGGGAAGTTTCCGAAAGGGACAGAAACAGGCGGGAAAAGCTGTATCAGTTTTCAACTTGGTAACTCCGCGGAGCAAATGTCAAGTTACTAAACTGGCGACAAGTCACTGTACAAGTTAACAGCGCCTTCGGGTCAAGAGATCAGGAGGCTGCCGGTGTGTAAAATAAGAGAGACACACACGGGCATGTGTACAGTCACCGCTTGTCGTACTTCAAGAAAGTGCGAAAAGGAGGCGACTTTTTTTATGGCAAGTCAGGTAATGAGAATCACATTGAAGGCATATGATCATCAGCTGGTGGATCAGTCCGCAGGGAAAATCGTGGAGACCGTCAAGAAGACGGGCGCAAGAGTTTCCGGACCGGTACCGCTTCCCACCAAAAAGGAAATTGTCACGATTCTCCGTGCCGTTCACAAGTACAAAGATTCCCGTGAACAGTTCGAGCAGAGAACCCACAAGAGACTGATCGATGTCCTGACTCCGACAGACAAAACGGTGGATGCATTATCCCATCTGGAAATGCCGGCCGGTGTCCACATCGACATCAAAATGAAAACAAAATAAAATAATCCTGCTCTAGAATGGACGCGAAAAACAGCCGCGCCCCGCTGTAGGATAACACAGGAGGAAAAAAATGAAGAAAGCAATACTGGCAACAAAAGTCGGCATGACGCAGGTCTTTGCGGAAGACGGAACACTTACACCGGTTACCGTACTTCAGGCCGGACCCTGCATCGTAACGCAGATCAAGACGAAGGAAAACGACGGATACGATTCCATTCAGGTCGCATTCGGAGAAATCCGCAACAAGCTTCTGTCGAAGCCGGTCACAGGACATCTTAACAAAGCAGGCATGAAGTCTTCTGTCGTGAAGAACGGCGAAGAGCAGCGGGAAGTATATCCGGGCGGACGGTTCATCAGAGAATTCCGTTTCGAGAACACTTCCGATTACAAGCTCCTCGACACGATCAAGGCGGATATCTTCGCGGCAGGCGATAAGGTCGATGCGACCGCGATTTCAAAGGGCAAAGGTTTCCAGGGCGCAATCAAGAAATGCGGACAGTCCCGCGGACCTATGGCTCACGGCTCCAAGTTCCATCGTCATCAGGGTTCCAACGGTTCCTCTTCAGATCCGAGCCGTGTGTACAAGGGCAAAGGAATGCCCGGACATATGGGCCACGTAAGAGTTACCACCCAGAACCTGGAAGTTGTAAAGGTTGACCCGGAGAACAATCTGATCCTGGTCAAGGGTGCAGTACCCGGATCGAGAAAAGCACTTGTGACACTGAAAGAAACCGTAAAGGCGCAGAAATAATTTCTGTGGAAAGGAGGAACGCAAAATGGCAAACGTATCAGTATTTAATACGGATGGAAAAGAAGTTGGCAGCATGGAACTTTCCGATGCGATATTTGGCGTAGAAGTCAACGAGCATCTGGTACATATGGCGGTGGTCGCACAGCTTGCGAACAAGCGTCAGGGAACACAGAAGGCAAAAACCCGTTCCGAAGTATCCGGAGGCGGAAAGAAGCCGTGGAAGCAGAAAGGAACCGGTCATGCAAGACAGGGTTCCATCAGAGCTCCTCAGTGGAAAGGTGGCGGCGTCGTGTTTGCACCGACACCGAGAGACTACACGATGACTCTGAACAAGAAGGAAAGAAAGCTTGCTCTGAAGTGTGCTCTTACGAGCCGCGTTCAGGATAAGAAATTCATCGTTGTCGATGATTTCGGAATGGATGAGATCAAGACAAAGAAGATGGCAGCTACATTAAAGAACCTGAAGGTTACGAAGGCACTGATCATTGCTCCCGAGGGAGAAAAGAACACGGTCCTTTCCGGAAGGAACATCGAGGGTGTCAAGATGGCATCTCCGAAGACCATCAATGTGTACGATATCTTAAAGTACAACACCGTGGTAGCATCCAAGGCAGCTGTCAGCACGATCGAGGAGGTATATGCGTAATGGCTAACATTCAATACTATGACGTAATCCTCAGCCCGGTTGTTACCGAGAAGAGCATGGCCGGAATGGCAACGAAGAAGTACACCTTCCTCGTAAGCCCCGAAGCAAACAAGGTTATGATCAAGGAAGCAGTTGAGAAAATGTTCGCGGGAACCAAGGTAAAATCCGTAAACACGATGAACTGCGCGGGAAAGACAAAACGCCGGGGAACAACTTCCGGAAAAACGGCAAAGACGAAGAAAGCAATCGTTCAGCTGACGGAAGATTCCAAGGACATCGAAGTATTCCAGGGACTGTGAGACCTTAGCGAGGCTTCGAGCGAATAGCGCGAGAGAAGTCCCCCGAACGAAGTGAGCGGGGACAGCCGAGCTTAGTTCGAACGTTCATCCGATGAGCGAAGCGAAGAGGATAGACTGTGAGGCATTGAGCACTTAGTGAGGTTTCGGGCGCAAAGCGCACGAGAAGTCCACCGAACGAAGTGAGTGGGGACAACCGAACTTAGTGCGAAAGCCCATCCGTTGAGCGAAGCGATACGGATGTACCGAAGCGAAGAGTGACTGCCGAGTTTAGTGCGAAAGCCCATCCGTTGAGCGAAGCGATACGGATGTACCGAAGTGAGCGGGGACAGCCGGGCTTGGTTCGAATGTTCATCCGTTGAGCGAAGCGAAGAGGAGGTTCCCGTAAGAGAACCGGGAAACCCCCGAAAGGGGGGGAGCGGATGGACCTCCGGCATCAACAGTTTCCTGGCCGCGTACAGTACCTCGACTTGCGCGGCAATCTATGCGGTCCGGTTTTCAGGGCTGCGATAAGTCAAAAACAGAAGAAGGAGAAAAGAAATGGGAATCAGAAAGTATACCGCATATACGCCTTCAAGACGTCATATGACAGGTTCCGATTTTGCGGAGATCACGAAGACGACTCCGGAAAAATCCCTTACATCTTCCAAGCAGAAAACAGCAGGAAGAAACAATCAGGGCAAGATCACAGTCAGACACAAGGGCTGCGGCAACAGAAAGAAATACAGGATCATCGATTTCAAGAGAAATTCCAAAGACGGTATTCCGGCAAAGGTTGTTTCGATTGAATACGATCCGAACAGAACTGCAAACATCGCCTTGATCGTATATGCTGACGGCGTAAAATCCTATATCATCGCACCGAACGGACTTACGGTCGGACAGAAGATCATGAGCGGTGAACAGGCAGAAGCAAGAGTCGGCAACTGCCTTCCGTTAAGCCTTATTCCGGTAGGCGCCGAGATCCACAACGTAGAACTTTATCCGGGCAAGGGCGCACAGCTTGCAAGAGCTGCCGGCATTACCGCCCAGCTGATGGCAAAAGAAGGAAAGTATGCAACGCTTCGTCTTCCGTCCGGTGAAATGAGAATGGTACCGATTTCCTGCCGCGCAACAATGGGTGTCGTAGGAAACGGAGATCACAACCTGATCAATTACGGCAAGGCCGGAAGAATCAGACACATGGGAATCAGACCTACAGTCCGTGGTTCTGTCATGAACCCGAATGACCATCCGCACGGCGGCGGCGAAGGCAAGGCACCGATCGGACGTCCGGGTCCCTGCACACCGTGGGGCAAGCCGGCCATGGGCTTAAAGACCAGAAAGAAAAAGAAACATTCCAATAAACTGATTGTGAGAAGAAGAAACGGTAAAGCAGCAGCTACCGCGACTAATTAAAGGAGGAGGAAGAACAGATGGCACGTTCCGTAAAAAAAGGACCGTTTGCAGATGCGAGTCTGCTGAAGAAAGTAGAAGCAATGAATAAGTCCGGCCAGAAGAGCGTTATAAAGACCTGGTCCCGTCGTTCCACAATCTTCCCGATTATGGTCGGGTACACGATTGCAGTTTATGACGGAAGAAAGCATGTTCCGGTATATATCACAGAGGATATGGTAGGACACAAACTCGGTGAATTTGTGGCAACAAGAACTTATCACGGCCATTCGGCCGGCAACGAGGCAAAGGTAGGTTCTCCGTCTGCATCAACGACAGCAGCACCTGCGGCAGCACCTGCAGCAGCGTCTGCATCCAAATAAGAAAGGTTTGAAAGGAGGGTTTCCCAATGGCTATAAAAACACACAGATCACAGGTTAAGAGAGAAAGAAACGCCGTAAAGGACAAGAGACCGTCAGCAAAGCTTTCTTATGCGAGAATTCCGGTACAGAAGGCATGCTTCGTTCTGGATGCGATCAGAGGGAAGGATGTCAACACGGCACTCGGGATTGTGACTTATAATCCGAGATATGCTTCCGACGTAATCGAGAAATTACTGAAATCGGCAGTTGCAAATGCCGAGACCAATAACAATATGGCGGCGGACGGACTTTACGTGGCAGAGTGCTACGCAATGAACGGCCCGATCATGAAGAGGATTCATCCCAGGGCACAGGGCAGAGCATACAGGATCTTAAAGAGAATGTGCCACATCATCATTGTCCTCGATGACAAGAATGCACCGGCGAACAAAGCCGCTGCGACCGAAGACAAGGCAGCAGACACCGATAAGGAAAAGACAGACAAGAAGGCTGCCGATAAGGATGCAAAGAAGGCTGATAAGAAGCCTGCAAAGAAAACGGCTGACAAGGCCGCAAAGAAGCCGGCAGAAAATAGTAAGGAGGCCAAATAAGAATGGGACAGAAAGTTAATCCGCATGGTTTGAGAGTCGGAATCATCAAGGACTGGGACTCCAGATGGTATGCGGAAAAGGAATTCGCTGACAACCTTGTTGAAGACTACAACATCAGAAAATTCTTAAAGAAGAAACTTTATGCGTCCGGCGTCAACGATATCGAAATCGAACGTGCCTCCGACAGAGTGAGAGTTATCGTTCATACTGCGAAGCCCGGCGTCGTGATCGGCAAGCAGGGCGCGGAAATCGAAAAGCTGAAAGCGGAGATTTCCAAATTCACAAAGGCAAAGGTTTTCGTTGACATCAAGGAAATCAAGAGACCCGACAGAGAGGCGCAGCTTGTTGCGGAATCCATTGCACAGCAGCTTGAAAACAGAACTTCTTTCCGCCGTGCCATGAAATCCACAATGCAGAGAAGCATGAAGACGGGAATCCTCGGAATCAAGACCTGCTGCGGCGGCCGTCTCGGCGGTGCGGATATTGCACGTACCGAGTTCTATTCGGAAGGAACCATTCCGCTTCAGACCCTTCGTGCTGATATCGACTACGGATTTGCGGAAGCAAATACGACCTACGGCAAGGTAGGCGTAAAGGTCTGGATTTACAAAGGCGAAATACTTCCGGCGAAAGCAGAAACCAGGGAAGGGAGCGCGAAATAACCATGTTAATGCCCAAGAGAGTAAAACACAGGAAACAGTTCCGCGGTTCCATGGCGGGTAAGCCTTCAAGAGGCAATACGATCACCAGCGGATCCTACGGACTTATTTCCACAGAACCGTGCTGGATCAAATCAAACCAGATCGAGGCAGCCCGTGTTGCCATGACCCGTTACATCAAACGAGGCGGAAAAGTCTGGATCAAGATTTTCCCCGACAAGCCCGTTACCACGAAACCGGCTGAAACCCGAATGGGTTCCGGAAAAGGTTCGACGGAATACTGGGTAGCAGTAGTTAAACCCGGACGCGTTCTTTTCGAGATCGCAGACGTTCCGGATGCGGACGCAAAAGAAGCACTTCGTCTCGCAATGCACAAACTTCCTTGCAAATGCAAAATCGAGGCCAGAGATGTCGTCAACAAACGCGTCGCCGACAAACAGGGCGAGATCTATGTGAAGACAGAAGCCGAGCATGCATCTGCGGATGAGATTAAGGCGAGAATGAAGAGAGCCGCTGCAAGAGAAGCTAAGGCAGCAGCCGCAGCAGCGACGGCTACAGCAGCACCGGCAGCAGCCGCAGCACCCGCAGCCAAGACATCAGAAGGCGGTGAGAAGAAATGAAAACCAACAAATATGTAGAGGAACTGAAGGCGAAAAGCACTTCAGAACTGAATGAAGAACTTGTATCTGCGAAGAAGGAACTGTTCAATTTAAGATTCCAGAATGCAACAAGCCAGCTGGACAACACTTCCAGAATCAAAGAAGTCAGAAAGAACATTGCCCGCATTCAGACAGTCATCACGGAACAGACAAAAGCGTGAGCTGAAAGGAGATAAACCGTGGAAGAGAGAAATCTTAGAAAAACGCGTGTCGGCAAGGTCGTAAGCGACAAGATGGATAAGACCATTACCGTTTCGATCGAGGATCACGTAAAGCATCCGCTTTACAAGAAGATCATCAAGCAGACCAAGACATTGAAAGCTCACGACGAGAAGAACGAGTGCAAAGTGGGCGATACCGTAAGAGTTATGGAGACCAGACCGCTTTCCAAAGACAAGAGATGGAGAATGGTTGAGATCGTCGAGAAGGCGAAATAATTATTTTTGAGGAAGGAGTATCCGGCATGATTCAGCAGGAAACACGTTTGAGAGTTGCCGACAATACCGGCGCAAAGGAACTTCTCTGCATCCGCGTTATGGGCGGATCAACCAGAAGATATGCGCATATCGGCGATGTGATCGTCGCTTCCGTCAAGGATGCAACACCGGGCGGCGTTGTCAAGAAGGGCGATGTAGTGAAAGCCGTTGTTGTACGTACCGTCAACAAGACGCGTCGGAAAGACGGATCCTATATTATGTTCGACGAAAATGCAGCAGTAATTATCAAGGATGACAACACACCTACGGGAACCCGTATTTTCGGGCCGGTTGCAAGAGAGCTTCGTGAGAAACAGTTCATGAAGATCGTTTCTCTGGCTCCGGAAGTACTTTAAGGTTGCGAGGAGGACGGAATGCGTAAAATAAAAAAGGATGATACGGTACAGATCATTTCCGGCAGGGACAAAGGCAAATCCGGAAAAGTTCTGAAAGTAGATACGACCAAGGAAAGGGTTTACGTGGAAGGCTGCAACATGCAGACCAAACACAGCAAACCGAACGCCAAGAATCCGAACGGCGGAATAATCAATCAGGAAGGCTCCATCCATATTTCCAACGTTATGCTTATGGCAGACGGAAAGCCGACCAGAGTCGGTTTTGAAATAAAGGACGGAAAGAAAGTTCGTATCGCCAAGAAGACCGGAAAGGCAATTGACTAATACGACGGATGGGAGGTGCCGTAAAAAATGGCACCGGAAATCCTTTTGGAAAGAGGAGAGGAGGAACAAACAAGTTGGCTAGATTAAAAGAATTATACGACAAGGAAATTGTCGCCAAGATGAAGGAAAAATTCGGATATAAGAATCCGATGCAGGTTCCGAAGCTTGATAAGATCGTAATCAACATGGCTGTCGGCGAAGCCAAGGAGAACGTTAAGGTTCTTGACGCCGCTGTTAAGGACATGGAGACGATTTCCGGACAGAAGGCAATTATCACGAAGAGCAAGAAATCCATCGCAAACTTCAAAATCCGTGAAGGAATGCCGATCGGATGCAAGGTGACCTTAAGAGGTGACCGGATGTATGAATTTGCGGATCGTCTGATCAACCTTTCGCTTCCGCGAGTACGTGACTTCAGAGGCGTGAACCCGAATGCTTTTGACGGCAGGGGCAATTATTCGCTCGGAATCAAGGAGCAGCTGATTTTCCCCGAAATCGAATATGACAAAGTAGATAAGGTCCGCGGTATGGACATCATTTTCGTCACGACCGCCAAGACGGATGAAGAGGCTCGTTATCTTTTGACATTATTCAATATGCCGTTTTCAAAATAATTACGGTGCATTGTCCGAACAGAGAGGACAGGAGGAAAAACATTCATGGCAAAGAAGTCAATGAAGATTAAGCAGGCCCGCCCGGCAAAGTTCTCTACGAGAGCCTATAACCGCTGCCGGATCTGCGGCAGACCGCATGCTTATCTCAGGAAATACGGTATCTGCCGTATCTGCTTCAGAGAGCTTGCGTACAAAGGCCAGATACCGGGTGTTAAGAAAGCAAGCTGGTAAAGAACGGTTATCGGCAGAGCGAGAAGAATGTTTCCGGATCTTAAGGACCGGAAGCTTCAACCAATGAATAGGAGGAACATTTGAATGGCGATGAACGATCCGATTGCGGATATGCTTACCAGAATCAGGAACGCAAATACCGCAAAACACGACGTAGTTGATATTCCTTCGTCCAAGATGAAAATTGCTATTGCAGACATCCTGGTAAACGAGGGATATGTTAAGAAGTATGAGTTCGTTGACAACGGCGGCTTCAAGGATATCCGCATCACACTGAAGTACGGCGCGGACAAGAACGAGAAGATCATCAGCGGACTTAAGAGAATCAGTAAGCCGGGTCTTCGTATTTATGCGAACAAGGAAGAGCTCCCGAAGGTTCTGGGCGGGCTCGGTACGGCAATCATCTCTACAAACCAGGGCGTGATCACGGATAAGGAAGCGCGTCGTCTAGGTGTAGGCGGTGAGGTTTTAGCTTTTATCTGGTAAACGGAAAATACCGAAGGGGAATTTCGTTTATTGCATGAAGGGCAACTGTTAACTGTCAGAATAATAATTATTCAGGAGGAAATCGGCATGTCACGAATTGGAAGAATGCCTATCGCGATTCCGGCGGGAGTTACCGTGACGATCGCAGAAAATAATCGTGTGACTGTGAAAGGTCCTAAGGGTACACTGGAGAGAGTGCTGCCGGCAGAGATGACCATTAAGCAGGAAGATATTGAACACGAAGGCAGCAAGATCCCGTCGATCGTAGTATCGAGATCAAGCGATATCAAGAGAATCAAGGCGCTTCACGGCCTTACAAGAACGCTGATCCGCAATATGGTCGTTGGTGTTACCGAAGGATACGAGAAGAAACTGGAAATCAACGGTGTCGGCTACAGAGCGGCAAAACAGGGAAAGAAATTAGTCCTGTCTCTTGGATATTCACATCCGGTTGAGATTGAGGATCCGGAAGGAATCGAATCGGTTCTGGACGGTCAGAATATCATCAAGATTCAGGGTATAGATAAAGAGAAGGTCGGACAGTACGCGGCGGTCATCAGAGACAAGAGAGGACCGGAGCCGTACAAGGGCAAGGGCATCAAGTACGCGACCGAGAAGATCAGACGTAAAGTCGGTAAGACCGGTAAGAAGTAATTAAAACAGGATTCCCGCAAGGGAACTTAAGGAATAACCCCGCAAGGGGGCAGGAGGGCATAACATGGTCAGCAAAGATTCCAAGCGCGATTTAAGAGAGCAGAAGCACTCCAGAATGCGCAATCATTTAGCAGGAACTGCAGCTAAACCGCGTCTCGCGGTATTCAGAAGCAACAGCCATATGTACGCTCAGTTGATTGACGATGAAGCGGGTAAGACTCTGGCAGCGGCTTCGACTGCGGAAAAGGAAGCAAAGAGCGAGCTCAAGTACACGGATAACGTGGAGGCTGCCGCATATGTCGGCAAGCTTATCGGCAAGAGAGCCGTCGAAAAAGGCATTAAGGAAGTTGTATTCGACAGAGGTGGATTCCTCTACACAGGTAAGGTCCAGGCACTTGCGGATGCAGCCCGTGAAGCCGGATTACAATTCTAAGGAGGATAAGAGCAGATGGATCGTAATGAGCGTAATGATCGCAATGAGCGCGGCAGAGGAAATTCGGACAAGCCCGAATTAAACGATAAAGTCGTAGCCATCAAGCGTGTCAGTAAAACCGTTAAAGGCGGACGTACGATGAGGTTCTCCGCACTGGTTGTTGTCGGAGACGGCAACGGAAAAGTCGGCGTAGGCCTCGGAAAAGCCGGAGAAGTTCCGGAAGCAATCCGCAAAGGAAAAGAAGCGGCAACGAAGAATGTCGTCACGATTGCTGTCGATGAGAACAAGAGCGTACCGCATGACTTCGTCGGACGTTTCGGAAGCTCGAAAGTCCTTTTAAAGAGGGCACCCGAAGGAACCGGTATCATTGCCGGAGGTCCGGCGCGTGCAGTCATGGAGCTTGCCGGCATCAAGAACATCCGTACAAAGTCTCTGGGTTCCAACAACAAAACGAATGTCGTGCTTGCGACAATGGCAGGTCTTACCGCCATCCGTACTCCGGAACAGTTTGCAAAACTCCGGGGCAAATCCGTTGAAGAGATCACAGGCTGAGAAAGGGGTAACAAAAATGGCTGGGAAATTAAAGATCACATTGGTCAAGTCTCCGATCGGTTCCATTCCGAAACAGAAGGCTACCGTAGAGGCACTTGGCCTGCATAAAATGCATCAGACAGTCGTTCTGCCGGATAACGGTGCTACCAAAGGCATGATCTGGCACGTAAGACACATGGTAAAGGTTGAAGAAGAGTAAAAATTCAAAATGGAGGTGCAGTCATGGATTTATCTAATTTAAAACCGGCTGAGGGATCCGTTCACAGTGGCAATTTCAGACGCGGTCGCGGACATGCTTCAGGCAACGGTAAGACTGCCGGCAAGGGAAGCAAGGGACAGAAAGCTCGTTCCGGAGCACCGAGACCCGGATTTGAAGGCGGACAGATGCCTTTATACAGACGTCTTCCCAAGCGGGGCTTCACGAACCGTAACACGAAGGAAATCGTCACGGTCAACGTGAGCGATCTGGAGAAGCTTGAAAATGGAACAGAAGTGACACCCGAGAGCCTTTTAAAGGCAGGAATCATCAAAGCTGTCGGCAACGGTGTCAAGGTCCTCGGCAACGGAGATCTTACAAAGAAGCTGACCGTTAAAGTGAATGCCGTAAGCGCGAGTGCAAAAACAAAAATTGAAGCGGTAGGCGGAACCTGCGAGGTGGTCTGATATGTGGAAGACAATCCAGAACGCATTTAAGGTTAAGGACATCCGCAATCGTCTGCTTTATACTTTCATGATGCTTGTCATCATCCGTCTCGGTTCGAACCTCCCCATTCCGGGAGTGAATACCGAGTACTTCAGAGAGTTTTTCCAGAATCAGACAGGCGATGCGTTTAACTTCTTCAATGCGATGACCGGTGGTTCGTTCGAGCAGATGAGTGTGCTGGCTTTAAGCATTACTCCTTACATCACGGCACAGATCATCATGGAACTGATGACCATTGCCATCCCGAAACTGGAGGAACTCCAGAAAGAGGGAGAAGACGGCAGAAAGAAGATGATGGAGTACACAAGATACCTTACCATCGCTCTTTCACTGATCGAATCCATTGCAATGGCAGTCGGTTTCGGAAATCAGGGATTGCTTTATCACTATACTGCAAAGAGTGTGATCGTCTGTATCGCGGCTATGACTGCCGGCAGTGCATTCTTAATGTGGGCAGGCGAGAGAATTACCGAAAACGGCGTGGGGAACGGCATTTCCATAGTCCTTTTAATCAACATCATTTCGTCCCTTCCGAGCGATCTCGGCACGCTGTACGAGAAGTTTCTTTCGGCACAGAAATCCGTTGCGGTGAATGTCATGGTTGCAATTATCATAGCGGCCTGCATTGTCGCAATGACGGTGTTTGTAATCCTTCTCTGCGATGCGGAACGTCATATTCCGGTTCAGTATTCCGCAAAGACCCAGGGCAGAAGGCTCGCGGGTGCGCAGGCTTCCGAAATTCCCTTAAAGGTGAATACGGCAGGCGTCATCCCGGTTATCTTTGCGAGCTCCTTAATGTCCTTCCCGGTCGTAATCGCACAGTTCTTCAAGGTGGACTACACGACATTCGGCGGAAAAATCCTCTTAATGCTGAACTCGTCCAACTGGTTCAAGGCTGACAGACCGGTTTACTCGATCGGCATGGTGATCTACATCGTACTGATCGTGCTGTTTGCCTATTTCTATACGTCCATTACGTTCAATCCGCTTGAGGTGGCAAACAATATCAAGAAGTCTGCCGGATTCATTCCCGGCATACGTCCCGGAAAACCGACAAGCGATTATCTGAACAGGATCCTGAATTACGTGATCTTCCTCGGCGCGACCGGCCTGGTGATTGTGGCGGTTATCCCGATCATCATTTCCGGCATTTTCTCCGTCGGACATCTTTCGTTCTCGGGGAACTCGCTGATCATTATCGTCGGTGTCATTCTGGAGACGATCAAGATGATTGAATCACAGATGCTGATCAGAAACTACAAAGGCTTTTTAAATGAGTGAGGTCTGTATGAAAATTATCATGCTCGGCGCACCCGGCGCCGGAAAAGGGACTCAGGCTATCATGATTTCGGAGAAGTACGGGATTCCGCATATCAGCACGGGTGATATTTTCCGCGCGAATATCAAGGCGGGAACCGAACTCGGGAAAAAGGCGAAGTCCTATATGGACAAGGGCGCGCTGGTACCCGATGAAATAACGATCGGGATGCTGATGAACAGGATCGGCGAAAAGGACTGTGACGGGGGATATGTGCTGGACGGTTTCCCGCGGACCATACCGCAGGCGGAAAGCCTGACGAGGGTTCTTAAGGCAGCGGGCGGAGAAGTTGATTTTGCGGTCAACATCGACGTGCCGGACGATCATATCATAAACCGCATGGGCGGCAGGAGAGCCTGCACAAACTGCGGTGCCACCTATCACGTGAAGTTCAACCCGCCGAAAACGGAAGGCATCTGCGATGTCTGCGGAAGCAGACTGGTGCAGCGGGACGACGACAGGCCGGAAACGGTTAAAAACCGTCTTTCCGTTTATCACGCCCAGACGCAGCCTCTGATTGATTATTACAGAAAAGCCGGTGTCCTGAAGGAAGTCGACGGAACAAAGGATATGGACAGCGTGTTTCAGGATATCGTGAAGGTTCTCGGGTAAAACGGGAACACTGGCCCGATTTAAAAGACCGGACAGACTGGAGAGTAAATGGCTGTAACGGTGAAAGCTCCTCATGAAATCGAACGGATGAGGGAAGCCGGGAAAATACTTGCAAAGGTGCATGAGGAACTCCACAAGGCACTGAAGCCCGGAATGACAACATACGAGATCGATAAGATCGGAGAGGAGCTGATCCGGGGCTTCGGATGCATCCCTTCCTTCCTGAATTATGAAGGATATCCCGCATCGATATGTGTTTCGGTAAACGACGAAGTCGTACATGGCATTCCGTCCAAAAAGCGTGTCATCCGGGAAGGCGATATCGTAAGCCTGGATGCCGGCGTCATCTGGAAAGGATACCAGTCCGATGCGGCAAGAACCTGGGGTGTGGGCGAGATTTCTCCGGAGGCCTCGAAGCTCATCGAAGTGACGAGACAGTCATTCTTTGAAGGAATCAAGTTCGCAAAAGCAGGAAATCATTTAAATGATATCTGCGGAGCAGTCGGTGATTATGCCGAAAAGTTCGGATACGGAGTGGTAAGAGACCTGGTGGGTCACGGTATCGGAAAGGAAATGCACGAAGACCCGGAAATTCCGAATTTCCGGATGAAACGGAAGGGCATTCTCCTGCAGGCAGGCATGACGCTTGCAATCGAACCGATGATCAATATCGGCGGACCGGATGTGGCATGGACAGAAGACAACTGGACGGTCGTAACGGACGACGGAAGTCTTTCCGCCCATTATGAGAATACAATCCTGATCACGGACGGAGAAGCGGAAATCCTGTCGCTCTGATACGGAACGCATTTAACCGATCTTTTGAAAGAGTTTTATTAGGAGATTTGAATGTCAAAAACGGATGTTATCCAGATTGAAGGAAAAGTCATAGAAAAGCTGCCGAATGCCATGTTTCAGGTGGAACTGGAAAACGGGCATCAGGTGCTGGCTCATATCAGCGGCAAGCTGCGTATGAACTATATCAGGATCCTTCCAGGAGACAAGGTGACCGTGGAACTGTCGCCGTATGATCTTTCCAAGGGAAGAATTACCTGGAGAAACAAGTAAGACTGCCGAATATTCCGCTTGTTTTCCGAAAAGCGCGGTGATATAATATTCTGGCAACTTTGCGGATGTATTTGACCGGTCTGTTCCGGCCGCTTTCCCGAAAAGGGCGAAATGAAAGGAGAATTACCATGAAAGTCAGGTCTTCTGTGAAACCGATGTGCGAAAAGTGCAAGGTTATCAAGAGAAAAGGGAAAATCATGATCATCTGCGAAAACCCGAAACACAAACAGAGACAGGGTTGACGCATTAAAATAACAAAGTCCGTGCGAGAAACGGTTTCGTTTCCGTACGCGAATTCAAAGTAAGGAGGAAGACAGCACAATGGCTCGTATTGCAGGCGTGGATTTACCGAGAGAGAAAAGAGTGGAAATCGGTCTTACCTATATTTTCGGTATAGGTGTTCCCAGTTCCAACCGTATCCTTTCGGAAGCCGGCGTAAATCCTGACACAAGGGTCAAGGATTTAACCGATGACGAAGTGAAGAAGATAGCCGAAGTGATTGCGAAGAGTCAGATGGTGGAAGGCGATTTAAGAAGAGAAGTCGCCATGAACATCAAGAGACTTGAGGAAATCGGCTGCTATCGCGGAATCCGTCACAGGAAGAGCTTGCCGTGTCGCGGTCAGAAGACCAAGACCAACGCAAGAACCTGTAAAGGTCCCAGAAAGACAGTTGCAAACAAGAAGAAGGCTTAAGGATTGCGTAACTTATTAACGTGAATCACGTTGCATGTTTTAATAACAGGAACGTTTTGATTCAATTTTCAGAGGAAAGTAGGTTAGTTTAATGGCAAAGCAGCAGCAACAGCAGCAGCAAGTGTCCACCGCTAAAAAAGCTCCGGCTAAAAAGCGTGTGAAAAAAAACGTTGAACGCGGACAGGCGCATATTCAGTCATCCTTTAACAACACGATTGTTACACTGACTGATCTCCAGGGGAATGCACTTTCCTGGGCGAGTGCGGGTGGTCTGGGATTCAGAGGTTCAAAGAAATCTACTCCGTATGCGGCCTCCATGGCTGCAGAGACTGCCGCAAAAGCAGCACTCATTCATGGATTAAAATCTGTCGACGTTATGGTGAAAGGACCTGGTTCGGGTCGCGAGGCAGCAATCCGCGCCCTTTCCGCAAACGGAATTCAGATAACCAGCATAAAGGACGTTACACCGGTACCGCATAACGGATGCCGTCCGCCAAAACGCAGAAGAGTATAACCTCAGGAGGAGAATACAGTGGCAGTCAACAGAGTTCCTGTTCTTAAAAGATGCAGATCCTTAGGCCTTGAGCCGGGATTCATGGGCATCGACAAAAAATCAAACAGAGAATTAAACAGAAGCAATCATAAAATGAGCGAGTACGGCAGCCAGATGAGAGAGAAACAGAAAGCAAAATTCATCTACGGCGTACTTGAGAAACCCTTCCGGAATTACTTCGCCAAGGCTTCCAGAATGAAAGGACAGGTCGGTGAAAACCTGATGGTCCTTCTTGAAAGCAGACTTGACAATGTTATTTTCCGCCTTGGTTTTGCGAGGACCAGAAGAGAAGCCCGTCAGATCGTCGGACACAGACATGTGACCGTGAACGGGAAGCTTGTGAACATTCCGTCCTATCAGGTAAAGGCCGGCGATGCAATCGAGATCAAGGAAAAGGCAAAGTCTTCCACGAGATATAAGGAAGTTCTGGAACAGACCAATGGACGCATGGTTCCGGCATGGCTTGAGAGTGACCGTGAAGGATTAAAAGGAACGGTGAAGTCTCTTCCGGCGCGTACGGAGATCGATGTTCCGGTCGATGAACTGCAGATCGTCGAGTTGTATTCCAAATAATTGAGTATCATTTGCAGGCCGATAAGGAGGTACTTTCGTGTTCGATTTTGAAAAACCAAACATTGAGATTGCTGAGATCTCCGAAGACAGAAAATTTGGCCGTTTCGTCTGCGAACCGCTCGAAAGAGGATATGGCACGACTCTTGGTAACTCGTTAAGAAGGATTATGCTTTCATCCCTGCCGGGTACGGCTGTAAGTCAGATCAAGATAGACGGTGTTCAGCACGAGTTTTCATCCATCCCCCATGTAAAAGAGGATGTGACGGAAATCGTCATGAACGTGAAGAGTCTCTGCATCCGCAATACCGGGACGGGTAACGAACCGAAGACCGCAACCATCGAGTTTAACGGCGAAGGCGTCATTACGGCAGCGGATATTCAGTGCGATTCCGATATTGAAATATTGAATAAAGATCAGGTGATTGCGACCATTTCCGGCGGGAAGACCAAGTTTTACATGGAAATGACCATCACGAACGGCCGCGGTTATGTCAGCGCGGAGAAGAACAAGGCACAGGGAGATATGCCGATCGGCGTAATTTCCGTGGATTCCATCTATACACCGGTGGAGCGTGTCAACATGCATGTGGAGAACACGCGTGTCGGACAGATGACCGATTATGACAAGCTGACGCTTGATGTCTATACGAACGGAACGCTTGGACCGGACGAGGCGGTAAGCCTTGCGGCAAAGGTTCTTTCGGAACATCTGAATCTGTTTGTCGATCTCTCCGAGAGTGCAAAAACGACCACGGTTATTACGGAAACAAAGGACGACGGACAGAGCAAGGTTCTGGAGATGAATATCGATGAACTTGAACTTTCGGTTCGTTCCTATAACTGTCTGAAACGTGCCGGGATCAATACCGTTCAGGAATTGATCAGCAAGACGCCGGAAGACATGATGAAGGTCAGAAACCTCGGCAAGAAATCCCTGGATGAGGTTCTTGAGAAATTAAAGGAACTGAACCTTAAACTGAAGGAAGGCGACGACCTGCAGTAAGGAGCATTCTCGCCAGAGAATGTGGGAACCCTCGAAAGGGGGTAAGGACTTCCTGAAAAGCGGTCGTGGAACCACCGAAAAGGGGAAGAACGGTCGGGGAACTTCCGAAAAGCAGGGTAAGCTGTGAACTGAAAAATGATTGTGCGGATCCGGTAAGTCCGTAAGTGCGCGGATCTGCGCTCCAAACGAAGGAGAAAGATACAATGGCTATGTACAGAAAGCTCGGCAAGAGCACAAATGTGAGAAATGCGATTTTAAGAAGCCAGGCAACCGCTCTGATTGCAAAGGGAAGAATCATTACAACGGACGCAAGGGCCAAGGAAGTGAAGAAGATTGTCGAGCCGCTCATTGCACTTGCAGTTAAGGAAAAAGACAATTTCGAGACAGTCAAGGTAAAAGCGAAGGCAGCGAGAAAAGACAAGGACGGCAAGAGAGTCAGAGAAGAAGTAGACGGCAAGAAAAAGGTCGTTTATGATGAAGTCGAGAAGGAAATCAAAAAGGATAAACCTTCCCGCATGGTTGCCAGAAGGCAGATTCTTGCGCAGCTTTACGGCGTAACGGAAGTGCCGAAGGAAAACAAGGGCAAGAAGAAAAACACAAAGAAGATTGATCTTGCCGCGAAACTCTTTGACGAGTACGCACCGAAGTATGCAGACCGTAAAGGCGGATATACAAGGATTGTCAAGATCGGTCAGAGAAAAGGCGATGCGGCCATGGAAGTCGTTCTGGAGCTTGTCTGAAGATGAAACCAACCGGTGCCAGGTTCGAAAGAACCCGGCACTTTTTCTATATATGCAGGGCCGCACAGGAAATTTATCCCCTTCGGGGCACGCGGCCCGCGCACGAGCAGGAGATGAAAAGCCTTCTCCTACTCGACCGCAGGAAGGAGGCGCCGGATGAAAATAAAAGTGGATATTGCGGAAGCCTATCGTTATTTGGGAGGTTCCGGGGATCCGGACGGACCGGAAGAAGCGGAGCTGAGGAAAGCTTCCGGCGCGGTCCTGGAAAAATGTGTTCCGCGTACAGTCGAAAGAATATGCGGAATCAGGCAAATGCCGGACGGCATTCATGTCGTGGGAACCGGACTTCTTCTTACCGGGAAGGCAGTGGAAAATCTTCTGCGGGAATGTTCTGAGTGTGCGATATTCTGCGCCACGATCGGACAGGAAACAGAGGAACTGATCCGCAGATGGGAAGTGAAGGATATTGCCTTCGCAGCTGCACTGGACGCCTGCGCGAGTTCTGCCGTGGAAAGTCTTTGTGATGAGGAAGAAGACAGAATAGGGGGAATAATCGCGGCAGATGCGGTAAAATATAAAGACGGATATTTTTTCACGGACCGGTTCAGTCCGGGATATGAGGATCTGCCGCTTTCGCTTCAGAGAGATTTCTGCGGGACACTCGATACCGGAAGAAAAATCGGCGTAACGGTAAACGGGAGCGGTCTGATGATTCCGAGAAAAAGCGTGACTGCGGTCATCGGCATTTCCGGCCGGAAACAGAAACACCGGGAAAGCGGATGCGAAAACTGCGCCGCATTCGGCGGATGCGTTTTCAGAGAAAGGGGCGTGACCTGTTACGGACACATTCTTTGAAAAATGGGGTGGTGATGAATTTATTCTTCTGGACGGTGCCATGGGAACGGAACTGCAGAAGAACGGGATGGTTCCCGGCGATCTTCCGGAAATTTTCGGAATGGATCATCCGGATATCACGGAAAAAATCCACCGTGCCTATCTGGAAGCCGGTAGTCGGATTATTTATGCAAATACCTTCGGCGCGAACCGGAAGAAACTGATCCGCTCCGGCAGAAGTGTCAGTGATGTCGTCACGGCAAATATCAGAACGGCAAAAAAGGCAGCCGCCGGTTTCGGCGCGGCCGTGGCACTGGACATCGGACCGATCGGCGAAATGATGTCTCCGATCGGAACGCTTTCGTTCGACGAAGCTTATGAGATATTCAGGGAAATCGTAAAGGCAGGGGAAAATGCGGGCGCGGACCTGATCGTCTGCGAAACGTTTTCCGATCTTCAGGAAATCAGAACCGCCGTTCTTGCGGCAAAGGAGAATGCGGACCTTCCGGTGTTTGCGACCATGACCTTCGAGGAACGCGGCCGCACCTTTACCGGGTGCCTTGCGGAGAGCTTCGCGGCAACGATCGCGGGACTTCACGCGGATGCGATCGGCGTCAACTGTTCGCTGGGACCGAAGGGCCTGCTGCCGATCATAAAGAGGATAGGCAGCGTAACGGAGCTTCCGCTGATCTTAAAGGCCAATGCGGGTCTCCCGGATGCGCGAGACGGCCACTACAGCATCAATGCGGCCGAATTTGCCGCCGAGATGCTTCCTCTGGCAGAACTCGGCGTAAAATTTGCAGGCGGCTGCTGCGGGACGGATCCGGATTATATCCGGGAACTGAAGAAAAGTCTGGCACCGGAACACTGTGCAGTTAGGACGGTCTCTCCGGTGACTGCAGTCTGCAGTGCGACAAAATATGTGGCTTCCGACCGTGTCAGGATGATCGGGGAACGGATCAACCCGACCGGGAAAAAGCGCTTTCAGCAGGCATTGAAAGATCATGATACGGATTATGTCCTGGCACAGGCTGTGGAGGAAGCGGATGCGGGCGCCGATATCCTGGATGTGAATGTGGGTGTGCCGGGCCTGAATGAATGCGAACTGATGCGCGATATCGTGCCGGGCCTGATGTCCGTTACGGATCTGCCGCTTCAGATCGATTCCGCTTCTCCGTCCGTGATCGAAGCGGGCCTGCGGATGTTTGCCGGAAAGGCCATTGTTAATTCCGTGAACGGGGAGGACGACCGTCTTGAGAAAATCCTCCCGATTGTAAAAAAGTACGGTGCGGCCGTTGTAGGTCTTACCATGGATGGCCGCGGAATTCCGGAAAAGGCGGAGGAGCGGTTTTCCATTGCGGTAAAGATCAGGGATGCCTGCCGCGCGATCGGGATTCCGGACCGTGACATCCTGATCGACTGTCTGACGCTTACCGTTTCCGCATCGGAAAAGTCGGCCGCGGAAACGCTGAAGGCGGTCCGCATGGTCAGGGAAAAACTGGGACTTAAGACGGTGCTCGGCGTTTCCAATATTTCCTTCGGACTGCCGGAACGTACCGAGCTGAACCGCATTTTCCTGACGGCGGCCATGGAAGAAGGACTGGATTTTCCGATTATGAATCCGAACACGGAGGCCATGACGGATGCAGTCTGCATTTTCCGGCTGCTGCACGGAAATGACCCCGAGTGCGGAAATTATATCGCCCGGTTCGGGGCCCGGAAAGAGAAGGAAAAGCCGGAGCGGAAGGCACAGCAGAAGCCGCAGGGGACCTTATCATTTGAGACTCCGGAAGAGGGAATCCGCGCAGCGGTCCTGAACGGTCAGAAAACCGAGGCGGTCTTTTTTGTTAATGAACTGCTGCAGAAAAAAGCGGGGCTTGAGATTATCGAGAAGGATCTGATTCCCGCACTGGATATGGTCGGGGACAAGTACGAGAAGGGAGAGATTTTCCTTCCGCAGCTTCTCCATTCCGCGGACGCTTCCGGAGAAGCCTTCGATGTCATCAAAAAAAGCCTGTATGCAGAAGGCAGTCCGGCGGGAGAAAAAGGGAAGATCGTGGTTGCAACCGTCAAGGGCGATATCCATGACATCGGAAAAAATATCGTCAAGACGATTTTAATGAATTACGGGTACCACGTGATAGACCTCGGAAGAGATGTGCCGCCCGAAAAAATCGTGAAGACCGTTCTGCAGGAAAATGCCGGACTTGTGGGACTGAGCGCGCTGATGACGACGACGCTTCCTTCCATGGAGGAAACGGTGAGACAGCTCAGAAATAGCGGTGCCGCCGTGAAGATCATGGTGGGCGGAGCGGTACTGACGCCGGAATATGCCAGGGAAATCGGCGCCGACTATTATGCGAAGGACGCGAAAAGATCCGCGGATATCGCGAAGGAAGTGCTCGGATAAGGAGGCAGAAAATGAAAATTACCGAAATGAAACCGGAAGACAGGACCGGGATCTCGTTTGAGATATTTCCGCCGAAACATGACTCGTATCTCTCGGATATCGATGAGACGCTGAAAATCCTCTGTGCGCTGAAGCCGGACTACATCAGTGTGACCTTCGGTGCCGGAGGTAGCCTGAACAGGAACAAAACGGTCGAGATTGCAAAGAAAATCCTGCATGACTATCATGTGGAACCTCTGGTGCATCTTACCTGCCTGAATTATGACCGGGAAGAAATCGATCAGTTCGCGGATGAACTGAAGAAGAACGGCATTCTGAACGTACTGGCGCTCCGCGGAGATCACAGGGAGGGAATGCCGGAGAAGAATGATTTCCGGCATGCTTCGGATCTGATCGCGTATCTGAAACAGAAGAACGACTTCTGCATTGCCGGGGCATGTTATCCGGAAGGTCATCCGGAATCTCCGGACAGGGTGGCGGATATTCTGAATCTGAAAAAGAAGGTGGATGCGGGTGCCGATTTTCTGATCTCTCAGCTCTTTTTCGACAACAGGATGTTTACCGGCTTTACGGAAAACTGCCGGATAGCCGGAATCACGGTGCCGGTAACGCCCGGCATTATTCCGGTCATCAACAAATCCCAGATCGAGCGCATGGTCACCATGTGCGGCGCCACGCTTCCCGGCCGCTTCCGCAGGATTATCGACCGCTACGCGGAGAAAAAGGATGCACTTTTCGATGCGGGCATGAATTATGCGATCGGCCAGATGATTGACCTCCTGGCTGGCGGGGTGACTGATCTGCATATCTATACCATGAACAATGCACGCGTGGCCGCCAGAATGGCGGACGGTATCAGAAATCTCATGTGAAATGCAAGAAAACCGTAAGTTGAACCGGGTTTTTAACGGGGTATAATAAAAGCAGACATTACAGCAGGAGGTATCAAGATGAGACAGTTCAGAAACAAATGGCTTCTGACTCCGGCACTGCTTCTGTTTGCATTTGCCATGTTTCCGTTAACGGCATCCGCGAGCACGAAAACGATTTCCGGCGTGAACATTCATGTGAAGAGTGAACTTGAAGCGGGCGATACGCTGTCGAGTTCTGATCTCGTTGTCGGAGATGATGAAACAAAGGCTGACAGGGGGGTCTGTGTGTGGGTAAGCAATGAAAAGTATTCCATCACGGAGGCAAAATTCGTCTCATATCTGGATAAGACGCTGCAGATCGGAAACGAAGTGAAGATCAGGGTCCGCCTGGAGCCGAATGACAATGACAACTATGCGTTCAAAGGATCCTATTCCTCCTCAAATGTTTCGATCAGCGGCGGGGAATATGTCAGCACGACAAAATCGTCCGGGGATCTGCTCGTTACCTTCAAGGTAAAACCGGTCAGGGGAACGTACGATCCGCCGGAAACTGCGGAGTGGAAGGACAGCAGCAGAGGCCATGCCAAATGGACAGCTCCGGACTATACCTCCGGCCATTACGATGTTATTCTGAAAAGAGGCGGGTCGGAAGTGGTCAGGAAAACGGATATCGGTTCAACTTCCTATAACTTCTATCCCTATATGACAAAGGCGGGAACCTATTCGTTCCGGGTTCGTACGGTACCGCATTCCAGTTCTTCCCAGACCTACGGAAAAGCCTCGGAATGGGTGGAATCCGATGAGTATTATCTGGATGCGGATCATGTTTCCGACGGCAGCGGCCAGAACGCTGACGGTTCGGGGAACAGCAATGTAACGAACGATGCAGGATGGCAGAGAACTGACGGGATATGGTATTTTAAATACCCGGACGGAACCCTGAAAAAGGACGGCTGGGGAAAGGTCGATGACAGGTGGTATCTGTTCGATTCAACCGGCAGAATGCTGACCGGATGGCAGACCATAAAGAGCGGGACTTATTTCCTGTCGGACAGCGGAGATATGATGACCGGGTGGCAGAACCTGAACGGACAGTGGTACCTTCTGAATCCGGATCCCGAGTCGCCGACCATGGGTGCGCTCGTAAAGAACATGCTGATTTCGGATGAGAACGGAAATGCCTTTTACCTGAGCAGCAAGGGAGAACGCGCATCGGGATGGACCAAGGTGGACGATCACTGGTCTTACTTCGACCCCACAACCGGCATCATGGCGAGAAATCAGGTCATTAATTCTTTCTATGTGGATGCGGACGGCATATGGAAGCAGTGAGCGGCCGGTAAATTCCTGAATGGATTTGGAAATCAGGAACTGGCTGAGATACAGATTTGGAAAACAGATATATTTAATGTATTCGGAGAAAAAATATCGGCCCGGAACTGCGCGGCGTCACCGCCGCTATAAAGTTCCGGACCGATTCTTTTCTCCGGGGATTGAAAACGGTATAATTGCTGAAAATTGATTTTAAATAGATATATCTGACAGACCAGCAGTCTGTTAAATATCTTCCAGCAGAAACGGTATACAGTTCCTCTGCAGAACGGATAAAAAGACCTGCCCGGAACGCATAGCGGTTTTTCACGCGTAGTTCTGGGCAGGTGCTTTTTATCCGTTCTCACGCAGGTCGGCGATATTCTGAAAAGAAATATCATATAATCCATTTAACGATGCAAAAAAAAACTGTCCGGAACATCTGGCGGTTTTTCACGCGCAGTTCCGGGCAGATCCACTTTTATGCACATAATAATTATTCAATATCACCGGTTCTTGATCTTAATCATTTTCCCTTCGGAATCCACGGCATAATCACCATCCACGGTCGTATCCTTTGCAAGGATACCGGTCTTTTCATCGAGATAGTACCAGTCGCCATCATACTTATACCAGCCCGTTTTCATGACACCGTTTTTGTCCAGATAATAGGTTTCTCCGTCATGAACTGCCCAGCCTTTTACGGCATGTCCGCTTTCATCGACGCAGGTCCATTCATTATTGACTTTTGTCCAGACATAGCTGTCGTTTTCTTCAGCCAGAGGAGCGGCAAAAGCCGAAACAACCGTCATCATGGAAAGAGCAGCGGCAATCATACATGCGGAAATATTTTTTTTCAGTTTCATGATCGATCGCCCTCCTTTCCCTCACAATGCTACTTTATTATAACAGGTATTTTTTCCGCGAAAAGAGGGTTCAGCGGATAGTAAGAACATTGTAAGAAACCGGTTCATTATGGTATAATCATTAACGCGTGCGGGCGGAAAAATTCCCTGAAACAGGGAGCGGATCCGTCCGGACGGAGGACAGAAAAGTCGAAAGATTTACATAAAATGAACGGAGGCCCGTTTGCCATGCGGATCAAGGTCAGCAATTACATTTCCCGTACCATCAGAGAAGCCGGCATCACCAGAGTATTCAGCGTGGTGGGCGGCGGCGCCATGCATCTGAACAATGCGCTGGGCCACGAAGCAGGACTGAAAGTCACTTACAATCATCACGAGCAGGCTTCGGCCATGGCAGCGGAATGCTATGCGCGTATTCATAACACGACAGCCGTGGTCTGTGTGACCACCGGCCCCGGCGGAACAAATGCGCTGACCGGCGTGGTGGGCGGATGGCTTGATTCCATTCCCATGTTCATTCTTTCCGGACAGGTGAGAACGGACTGGACGGCGCGTTTTTCCGGCGTGGGCATCCGGGCGATGGGCGATCAGGAATTTGATATCTGCAGGGCGGTTTCCTGCATGACGAAGTACTGTGAAATGGTCACCGATCCCCTGCGCATCCGCTACTGCCTGGAGAAGGCGCTTTATCTGAAGGATGCCGGGCGTCCCGGACCCGTGTGGCTTGACATTCCGCTGGATATCCAGGGTGACTTTGTGGAAACGGATGACCTGATCGGATTCGACGCCGCAGACTACCGGAACGGCGGAAACGGCTGGGCAGGAAAGCCCGGACCTTCCGTCCCGGAGGACAATGCGGGCGCAGGCGAAAAGAGGGAACTGCTTCCTGGGAAAGTGACGGAAGACACAGCCAGGGAAATCATCGGGAAAATCCGGAATGCAAAGAGGCCGGTTTTCAATGCGGGAAACGGTATCCGGATAGCCGGTGCCTATGAGGAATTTAAGGAAGCTGCAGAGAAACTCGGCATCCCCGTTGTCGTGGGATGGGATTCCGAAGACTGCATGCCTTCCGACCATCCGCTTTATGCGGGACGCCCGGGAAATTTCGGAGACCGCCCGGGAAATTTTGCCGTGCAGAATTCCGATCTTGTGTTTTCCGTAGGCTCGCGTTTAAGCATCCGTCAGGTAGGATTCAACTGCAAAGGATGGGCGAGGGAAGCCTATACCATCGTGAATGATATCGACATCGAGGAACTGAAGAAGCCTTCCGTTCATGTCTCCATGCCGGTCCATGCGGACGCGAAGGATCTTCTGACAGTCATGTGCCGTGTCTTAAAGAATGAGAAGACGCCGGTATGGCATGGCGGCGGACCGGGCATCAGAAACATGAACTGGGCAGAGACCTGCCGCTACTGGGTTAAAAAATATCCGGTGCTCCAGCCGAAGCATCTGAACGGTACCGACGGGGAACCGGCAAATGTCTATGCGTTTGTTTATGAACTGAGCAGGAGAGTGAAGGAAAATCAGATCACGGTAGTCGGAAACGGTTCCGCCTGCGTGGTCGGCGGCCACTCCTATATCATAAAAAAAGACCAGCGTTTCATTTCCAATTCCGCGATCGCTTCGATGGGGTATGATCTTCCGGCGGCGATCGGCGCCTGCATGGCAAACATTGACAGGCCCGGGCACGAAAAGGATATTATCTTACTTACCGGCGACGGCAGTATCCAGATGAATATTCAGGAGCTCCAGACCATCATCGGCCAGAAGCTGCCGATCAAGATTTTTTTAATCAACAACAGCGGCTATCACAGCATCCGCCAGACGGAAAAAAATTTCTTCTCCGATCAGTGCCTTGTGGGCATAGGACCGGACAGCGGCGATTTAAGCTTCCCGGATTTTAAGAAGCTTTCGGCCGCCTACGGCTATCCCTATTTTTCCGCGCATCATAATTCCGAACTTCAGAGCGCGGTCGAACAGGCGCTTAACACGGAGGGACCTGTGATCTGCGAGGCCTTTGTAGGCACGGAGCAGAATTTTGAACCGAAATCTTCATCGAAAAAACTTCCGGACGGAAGCATTGTCAGTCCGCCTCTGGAAGATCTGACACCGTTCCTTTCCGATGCGGAGATGGACGAGAATATGATCGTGCCGAGGATGAAACTGTGAATATACTGATTGCCGGCGCAACAAGCTTTATCGGACGGGCGGTGACGGATGAGCTGATTGCGGAAGGAAACGAAGTCTACGCGCTGATCAGGCCGGACTCGCCGAACGCGGGAAAACTCCCGTCTTATGAGAGCTTTCATTGCGTGGACTGCGACATGGATTCCTTTGCCTTTCTTTCGGAGAAGAAGCTTCCGGAGATGGATGCCTGCATCGATTTCGCGTGGCGCGGGGCGGGCGTGAACGGCCGCATGGATGCGGATACGCAGGAGAAAAATGTCCGCGATACGCTTCAGCTGATCGGGGCTGCGGGAGAACTGTCCTGCAGGCGTTTCCTGTTTGCCGGTTCGCAGGCGGAATACGGCGTGACAAAGGAACGTGTGGACAAAGGAATTATGGATGGTAACCTGGTGAACGAGGAAACTGTCTGCCACCCTGTTTCGGAATACGGAAAGGCGAAGCTGAGAGTCCTTCTGGACGGAAGCACGCTTGCCGGCATGCTCGGAATGGCTTATATTCATATGCGGATCTTCAGCGTGTACGGTCCGGGAGATCACAGCTCCACGTTTGTTGACGAGTGCCTGAAGGCAGCGGTAAACGGCGGGAAAGCGGACCTCGGGCTCTGCACGCATCTGTGGAATTTTCTTTATGTGACGGACTGTGCCAGAGCGGTTGCGGCACTTTTAAACGCAACGCTTGTCACGGACGGAGAACCCTGCATTGTCAATGTGGCAGGGACGGATACCAGAATTTTAAGGGAATTTTCGGAAGAAATTTTTAAAACCGTTCAGAGGAACGGATTTCCGGAATACAGAGAACAGAAGGTGCGGGAAGAAGGAACACCGTGGCTCAATCCGGATACGTCGAAGCTTAAGAAACTGACAGGTTTCAGCGAGGAGGTTTCGTTTCCGGAGGGAATCAGAATCTGTGCGGAACAAATGGGCCGGAAGGGGAAACAGCAGGGGAAGGTGGAACGGACGGATCATAATCAGAAGGAATGCGGGAAAAAGACCGCCGAGACAGCTGCGGAAAACGGTCTCAGGGAAAAACGCTGCATTGCCTGCGGGGCCAGACTCTATGAAAAACCGCTTCTTAAAATGGACCATATGCCGGCATCTGCACAGGACATACCGGAGAAAAAAGATCTGGCGTCGGAAAAGGAAGTCACGGTGGAGCTCTGCGCCTGCTCTGGGTGCGGGCTTGTACAGCTTTCTTCCGCGCCGGTCTCCTATTACAGGGATGTCATCCGCGCGGGCGGATATACCGGGACCATGGAGAGCATCAGAAGAGCACAGTACGGGGAATGGATCCGTATGTGCGGCCTGGAAAACAAAAAGATCCTGGAGGCGGGATGCGGGCAGGGTGAATTCTTAAAAATCCTTGCGGAGTATCCGGTTCGCGTCTTCGGAATGGAACATAAAAAAGAACTCGTGGAAAAGGCGAGGGCGGAAGGCCTTTCTGTCCAGTGCGGCTATCCGGAAACGGAAGACGACAGATTTGAGAACGCCCCGTTCGACGGCTTCACTTCGTTTAATTTCCTGGAGCATCAGCCGGATCCCTGCATGTATCTGCGTGCGATCGCGAAAAATCTTACGGAAGACGGATGCGGGCTGCTCACCGTTCCCAGCTTTGAATATATCCTGGAGCAGAAGAGCTTTTATGAAATCATTCCGGATCATATCGCCTATTATACGAAGGAGACGCTTCGGTCTCTGATGGACCGGTGCGGGTTTGATGTCCTGAAAGAGGAACGGATCAACCGCGACACGCTTTCCGTGATCGTGAAAAGAAAAAGGAAACCGGATGTGAGCGGGCTCTTGCAGCAGAGCGACAGCATCAAACAGGAAGTCCTTTCACTGATCGAAAAATCGAAACAGGAACATAAGCGCACCGCAGTGTGGGGAGCGGGTCATCAGGGCTTTACGCTGTGCGCGGCGGCGGGACTTGCGGGAAAGATTGCGTATATCATCGACTCCGCGCCGTTCAAGCAGGGGAAGTATGCGCCGGGTTCGCATATCCCGATTATTTCTCCGGAAGAGGCACTGAAAGAGCCGCCGGATACGGTTATCATTGTGGCACCCGGATATACGGATGAAATTGCCGGGATCCTGAAAAAAAGATTCCCGGGCAATACGGCGGTCTATGTACTGAAAACGGATCATCTTGAGAAATACGGGGAGGAAGGGAAATGAAGGCATTTGTGCTGAGAGCTCCCGGAAAAGCGGAAGTCGCCGATATGCCGGAGCCGGTTCTTACGGAGCCGTACGGTGCGCTCCTTTCACCGGTGGCCATGTCCCCCTGCACGTCGGACGTCAATACCGTGTACGGAACGGGTTCGAGAAAACCGGACAATCTGATTCTGGGACATGAATGCGTGGCGGAAGTCATAAAGACGGGAAGCCTGGTAAAGGATTTTAAAGCCGGGGATCTGGTGGCGGTTCCCGCGATCACGCCGGACTGGAGAAATCCCGACATTCAGGACGGGAACGACCGTCATGCGGGAAGACCGTTTTCGGGAAACGTACTCGGGAGAAGCATGCCGGGAGTTTTTGCGGAATCCTTTTCCGTTCCGGATGCGGACACGACACTGGCAAAAATACCGGAGGACATTTCGATTGAAGATGCCTTGATGTGCGTCGATGTCGCGACGACCGGTTTTACCGGAGCGGAGGCAGCGGAAATCAGGACCGGGGATACGGTCACCGTGATCGGCATCGGCGCGATCGGACTGATGGCGGTGAAGGCAGCGTCGTTACTCGGCGCAGCGCGGATTCTGGCGGTCGGAACGAGGCCTGCCTGTGTGAAGATGGCAGAAAAATTCGGCGCGAACGAAGTGCTGAGCTACAGGAACGGAGACATCGCGGAACAGGTCTTAAGCCGCACCGGCGGAAAAGGGACCGATGCCGTGATTATCTGCGGCGGGAATGATTCCGTTTTTCCGGAGGCAATCGATATGGTGCGCTACGGCACAGGCCGGGTCGTGAACGTGAAGCACTATCCGGGAGAAGGAGCAATCGAAATCCCGAAATTTTCCGGCGGCAGAGGGATGGCCGGAAAAACCATCCGGATGGAACTCTGCAAGGGCGGCCGCAGAAGGATTGAGCGCATGATGGATATGGTGCGCTACGGGCGGATGACGCCGGGTGAACTGGTGACTTATCATTTCAGCGGATTCGACAGGATAGCGGACGGACTGGAACTGATGAGGAAGAAACCGGATGATCTGATTAAGCTTATGGTTGTGCCGGAGTGGGCGGAAGAAATCCTGAAGGACAGGAAACAGAAATAAGGATCCGCGGAATGTTACCGGTGAGAGAAAGGAACGCAAATGAAAAAAATCAGCGTGGTCATTCCCTGTTTCAATGAAGAGGAAAACGTGACGGCAATTTCGGAAGCAGCCATCCGCATTTTCACGGATGATCTGAAAAACCGGTACGACTACGAGATCCTGTTTATCGACAACGATTCCCGCGACCATACGAGGGACATTATCCGGAAGCTCTGCGCGGAGAATAAAAAGATCAGGGCGATCTTCAATGCCAAGAATTTCGGACAGTTCAATTCGCCCTATTACGGACTACTGCAGGCAACCGGCGATGCCGCCATCCTGATGGCGGCCGATTTCCAGGATCCGCCGGAAATGATCATAAAATATGTGGCAGCCTGGGAAGAAGGCTATAAGATCGCGATCGGAATCAAGACCGGCAGCAAGGAAAATCCGCTCATGTACTGGCTGAGGGGCCGGTATTACAAATGGATCAAGAAAATGTCGAACGTGGATCAGATCGAGCACTTCACGGGGTTCGGTCTCTACGACAGGGACTTCCTGGAGGTTTTGAAAAAGCTGGATGATCCGACGCCGTTCTTACGCGGGATTGTCGCGGAGCTCGGCTACCGCAGAAAGGAAATTCCCTATACGCAGCCGAAGCGCCGTGCCGGAAAGACCAGCAATAATTTCTACAGCCTTTACGATGCAGCCATGCTTTCCGTGACCTCGTATACGAAATTCGGATTGCGGATTGCAACCTTCATCGGTGCGATCACGATGATCGTGAGTCTGGTCTTTGCGATCTATTATCTGGTCATGAAGCTGCTCTACTGGAGCTGGTTCCAGGCCGGCCAGGCACCGATCTTAATCGGCATGCTGTTCTTAGGCTCCGTGATCATCTTCTTCATCGGCATGATGGGAGAATATGTTCTCACGATCAATCAGAGGGTCATGCGGCGGCCGCTTGTGGTGGAAGAGGAACGGCTGAATTTTGACGAGGATCCGAAGGACTGATCCGTACGCCCGGGGAAGGCAGAGTACCCGGAAATGATCAGACTGTCGGGAAATCACAATACAGGGGCAGGGGAACCGGAAAAGAAATGAAATATAAAATAGACGTCATCAGACTTCGTGAAAACCGCATAACGCTGAACGGATGGGTGGTCGGAAAAAATCCGGATTCCGGCGTCCTTTATTCGGTGCTGGACGGAAACAGAGAACCGATGGATTTTAAAATCGTACCGACCAGAAGAGACGATGTAAGCCTGATCTATTTTAAAAAAGCATATGACAGGGAATTCGGATTTGATATTTCCTTTCCCTATGAACGCGGAAAAAATTACTGGCTTGTCATCACCTGCGAAGGCCATACGGCCAGAGTCCTTTTAAACGAAACGGAGATCGCGAAGCGCTCGAGCGTCCGCCACAAGAGAGCGGAAAAGCTGAAGGATCTCTGCAACATGGAAACCGTGAAGGTCGTTCTGGATTACTGGAAGAAAAACGGGTTCCGGGCGCTGGTCCGGAAATCACGCCATAAGATCAAAGGCATAGACAGTGATTATGAATATGCGGAATGGTACGAAAAGACCAGACCGTCGGAGGAAGAACTGGCGGCCCAGAGAAACACCGTGTTCGGAGCCGGGGCGCCTTTCTTTTCCGTGGTCATACCGGCTTACAAAACGCCGGAGCAGTATCTGAAGGCGCTGCTGGATTCTGTTCTGGCCCAGACCTATGGAAAATTTGAGGTCTGTTTTGCGGACGGAAGCCCGGAAGGCGAATCCAGGGAAAAGGTCCTTAAGGAATACGCGGCAAAGGACAAACGGATTCGCTATACAGTCCTGAACCGGAACCTCGGCATTGCGGGGAACACGAACGCGGCGCTGGAGATGACAAAGGGAGATTTTGTCGTCCTCTGCGATCACGATGATCTGCTGCCGGCGCATGCGCTTTTTGAATTTGCCGAAGCCATCCTCAAGAATCCGGAATGCGACTGCATCTATTCCGACGAAGACAAGCTCGATATGGACGGAGGATCCTTGTTTGATCCGAATTTCAAGCCGGATTTCAATATCGACATGCTCTGCAGCGTGAACTATATCTGCCACCTGTTTGCCGTGCGGCGGGAATTCACGGAAAAATACGGGTCGTTCGATCCCGCCTATGACGGAGCGCAGGACTATGATTTCATTTTCCGGATGACGGAACACGCGCGTAGGATTGTCCATGTGCCGAAGGTGCTTTACCACTGGAGATGCCACATGAACAGCACGGCCAGCAATCCCGAGAGCAAGCTTTATGCGTTCGAGGCGGGCGGAAGAGCGATCAGGGCGCATTATCAGAGAGTCTGGCCGGAAATTCAGATCGACGCCGTGAAGAAGGGCGTGGATTACGGCATTTACCACACGTTCTTTCATCTGCAGGAAGAACCGCTCATTTCCGTGATCATCCCGAACAAGGACCATACGGACGATCTGGACACGGCCATCCGTTCCCTGATCACGAAGGGAACCTATAAAAATCTGGAGTTCATTGTGGTCGAGAACAATTCTGCGGAGCAGAAGACCTGGGACTATTATGACAGAATTGTAAAGGAATTTCCGAATGTCCGCATTGTGAAGTGGGGCGGGGACGATCCTCTGAAGAAACCAGCCTTCAATTATTCCGCAATCAATAACTGCGGCGTGAAATATGCGAAGGGGGAATATCTGCTGCTTCTGAATAACGATGTGGAGATCATCAATCCGGATTCGCTCCGGGAAATGATGGGCTATGCCATGCGCCCCGACGTGGGGATAGTCGGGTGCATGCTGCTCTTCGAAGATGACACCATCCAGAATGCCGGCGTGGTCGTGGGCTTCGGCGGGATAGCCGGAAGTACGTTCGTGGGGCTTCACGCCGATCAGAACAGTTATTTCCACAGGTCCGTCACGGCCCAGGACTATTCCGCAGTGACGGCGGCCTGCATGTTGACGAAGAAGTCCGTGTACGAAGAAGCGGGCGGTTTTTCCGAAGAACTGGCGGTCGCCTTCAACGACATCGATTACTGCCTGAAAGTCCGTAAGGCCGGTAAGCTTGTGGTCTACAATCCCTATGCGCTCTTCCATCATTACGAGTCCAAGTCGCGGGGGCTTGAGGATACGCCGGAAAAGGTGGACCGGTTCAACAGGGAGATTGCCACCTTCATGAAGAAGTGGCCGGACATCCTGAACAACGGGGATCCTTATTACAACCCGAATCTCACGCTGCGGAAAGCCGATTTTTCGCTTCGGGATCTGCTGAAGGAAAAGATCGGCGAACCGTACCATATCGAGGGGATAGAAAAATATTTATGAGCGAAGAAATCAAGGCAACGGTCATTATCCCGAATTACAACGGCATGAAGTACCTGCCGGCCTGCCTGGAAGCGCTGAAGCACCAGACGGTGAGCTGCTTCCGGACGCTCGTCATTGAGAATGCCAGCACGGACGGAAGCGAAGAGTGGCTTTCCGAAAACGGCATACCGTATATCCGCGAGGAAAAAAATCTCGGCTTTGCCGGCGGCGTGAACGCGGGAATTAAGGAATCGGATACGCCCTACGTGATTCTTCTGAACAATGACACCGAGGTCTGTCCCGATTTCGTGGAGCAGCTTTTAAAGGCGATTGAAAAATCGGAGCGCATTTTTTCCGTGAGCTCTCTCATGCTGAAAGCCGGAAAAAAAGATCTGACGGACGATGCGGGCGACGGAATGAATCTTTTCGGCTGGGCCTATCAGATCGGCATTGACGAGCCGGCCGCAGGCTTTCGGAGGTCGCGGAATGTTTTTTCCGCCTGCGGAGGGGCAGCGATTTACAGAAGAAGCGTTTTTCAGGAGATCGGGCTTTTCGACGAAGCGCATTTTGCCTATCTGGAGGACACGGACATCGGCTGGAGGGCGAAGCTCTCAGGCTATGTGAACCGGTACTGCCCGAAGGCGAAGGTATATCATTACGGAAGCGCGACCAGCGGTTCCAAATACAATGATTTCAAGGTGCACCTCGCGGCAAGAAACAACATTTACCTGCATTACAAAAATCAGTCCGGGCTGCAGCTTTTGTTCAATCTGCCCTGGCTTTCGACCGGAATCGTGATCAAATTCGTGTTTTTTACTTCGAGGGGATTTCTGATCCCGTACCTCTCCGGTGTAGCGGAGGGCTTTACGACGCTTTCCCGCGTGAAACGCCGGGATTTTTCCGGGATTCTACCGTCGCGCGTTCTTTCGGCGGAGTGGGAAATGATCGCCGGGACCTTTGAATATGTGTTCCGCTATATCTTAAGGCATCATTAAGATTCCCGCGATCCTTTTTTTTCTATGGAAATATGAAATGAAAACGAGTATAATCATTTTACTCTGAGGGCGATATGGTCAAGGATTATCAGAAACAACTGAACAGGCTCCACGTAATCCTGGACGCGCTGGTAATTGCGGCGAGTTATATTCTTGCATGGTTTGTGCTGTTCGGAAACAGCCATGATGTGGATGTGCTTCCGCAGAGCATCTATTTTCTGGCGCTTATTCCGATTATTCCGGTCTATCTGATCCTGAATGCGATTTTCGGACTCTATGCGCCGAAACGCTCTTCGGGGCGGAGAGCCGAGTTTGCCGAGATCATGCAGGCAAACAGCATCGGTCTTCTGCTGTTCACCCTGATCCTGTTCCTGGGCTCCAAGAATGATTATTTCTATCATTTCTCCAGAAGACTGATCATCGTGTTCTATATCTTCAGTGTGCTGTTCGAGACGCTGGAGCGGTACGGAATCCGGTTTGTGCTGCGGGGAATCCGCAGGAACGGATTTAATTTAAAGCATATACTCCTGATCGGGTACAGCCATGCGGCGGAAGGATATATAGACCGCATCAAGGCAAACCCGCAGTGGGGATATCAGATCCGCGGCCTTCTGGACGACAACATGGAGCGCGGCTACGAATATCACGGCATCCGGGTAATCGGGTCGATCGCAAATCTTCCCATCATTCTGGAACAGAACAGTCTGGACGAGATTGCCATCACGCTTTCCCTGAAGGAATATGCGAAGCTGAAGGGAATTGTAAAGGACTGCGAGAAATCCGGCGTTCACACGAAATTCATTCCGGATTATTACAATGTCATTCCGACCGTTCCGTATATGGAGGATCTGGACGGGCTTCCCGTGATCAATATCCGCCATGTGCCGCTGACGGAGCTTCACAATGCGGTCGCCAAGCGCTTTGTGGACATCATCGGTTCCATCTTCGGCCTGATCCTGTTTTCACCGGTCATGCTGATCACGGCGATTGCCGTCAAGGCAACCAGCAGGGGGCCGGTCATATTTTCGCAGGAACGGGTAGGGCTTCACAACAAACCGTTCAAAATGTACAAGTTCCGTTCCATGGAAGTTCAGAGCGCGGATGAGGAACGGGAGGAATGGACGACGCCTCACGATCCGCGGGTGACCGGAGTGGGGAAGTTTATCCGCAAAACCAGCATTGACGAAATGCCGCAGTTCTGGAACGTGCTGAAGGGCGATATGAGCCTTGTGGGTCCGCGTCCGGAAAGACCGTTTTTCGTGGAAAAGTTCAGAGAGGAAATTCCGCATTACATGATCAAGCATCAGGTGAGGCCGGGCCTTACCGGATGGGCGCAGGTGAACGGTTTCCGCGGAGACACCTCAATTGAAAAAAGAATCGAGTATGATCTGTACTATATCGAAAACTGGACAATGGCTCTTGACTTCAAGATCCTGTTCATGACGGTATTCAAGGGCTTTGTGAACAAGAACGCATATTAAACGGATTTTGATCCGTACCCCGGAAAGCATTCATCACTGCTTCCGGGGGATTTTTTGGAAAGGGTTATCATGCAGGGAAACGAAACAGAAGAAGAGAATATCGCCGGGAGAAGCCGCAGAAAAGGAAGCGGAAGCGGTTCTCCCGAGGAAAGCGGAAAGGCCTGGAAAACGCAGCCGAAAACCGGAAAGCAGATCCTCCGGAAACGGATCATCATTTTTTCCATCCTGGAAGTGATTGTCCTGGCAGGAATTTTCACATTCGCGTATTTTTCCAGGATGATGCATAAAATCCAGAGGCCGGATTTCGCGGTTCAGAACGTGGAGAACAAAGATCTTTCCGATGCGAGCTTAAAGCGGATGCAGGGGTACTGGAACATCGCGGCATTCGGCGTGGATTCCCGCAACTCTTCCGTCGGCAGAGGCAACAATTCGGATGTCATCATGGTCATCAGCATCAACCAGAGCACGGGGGAGGTCCGCATTGTCAGCGTGTTCCGCGACAGCTATATGGGTCTGGGAAACGGACAGTATAACAAGATCAACCAGGCATACGCGATCGGCGGGCCGGAGCTTGCGGTCAAGGCGCTGAACCAGGATCTGGATCTGAACATCACCGATTTCATCACCTTCAACTGGAAGGCGGTCGTGACCGGCATCAATATTCTCGGCGGCGTGGATGTCAATCTTTCGAAGGCCGAGTTCTATTATATCAATTCCTATATCACGGAAACGGTGAAGGTTACGGAGATCGGTTCCCATCAGCTGGAGCATGACGGGCCGAACCATCTGGACGGCGTGCAGGCGGTTGCCTATGCGCGTCTCCGCTACATGGATAATGATTATGCGCGTACCGAACGGCAGAGAAAGATCATCCAGCTCGCCTATGAAAAGGCAAAGAAGGCGGATCCGGCAACCCTGTCCAGCCTCGCGGGCAACATGCTGTCCATGGTCGCGACGAACTTAACCTGGCAGGATGTCATGAACGCGGCTTCCAATGTGAGCACCTATCACATCGGGGAGACCGGCGGATTTCCGTTTGCCAGAGGGGAATCCAACATGGGGAAAAAGGGAGCCTGCGTTATTCCGCAGACGCTCGAAACGAACGTAACGGACCTTCACAAGTTCCTCTTTGACGATGAAGACTATCAGTGTTCGGAAGCAGTGAAACTCATCAGCAAGCGGATAGCCGACGACACGGGAATGTACAAGAAGGGAACCAATGTCGATCATGTAAATACGGACGGCGGCTATATCCCGAAGGCCACGAGGACAACGCCGGCCGCGCAGACTGCGGCGAAGGAAACCACACAGCATAAGAGTACGGCGGCGTCAACGACCGCCGCGGCTTCATCCACTGCGGCAAAGAGCACGAGTACCAGTGCGAAGGCAGCGACCAGCGTGACCGGAAAGGCCGGCGGGCCCGGAGTCAGCGCGACCACTGCGAAAGCGGCATCCGGTGCGTCGAACGCCCAGGGGAAAAGCTCGGCGGCGACTGCGGCACCCGGAGGAGCGGCAAAATCCACCACGGCCGCAAAGAGCGGCAGCCAGTCCGGAACGTCCCCGGGATCGAACTCCGGCAGCATTCCCACGGCGGAAGCCGTCCCGCGGTAGGGAGGCTCCGTAAGGAGCTGGAAACCCTCGAAAGGGGGTAGGGACTTCCTGAGAAACGGTCGGGAAACCCCCGAAAGGGGGTAGGGACTTCCTGTAGGGAGCATTCTCGTCAGAGACTTCCTGAGAAACGGTCGGGGAACCCTCGAAAGGGGGGTAAGGAGGCTCCGTAAGGAGCTGGGAACCCTCGAAAGGGGGTAGGGAGGCTCCGTAAGGAGCTGGGAACCCTCGAAAGGGGGGTAAGGAGGCTCCGTAAGGAGCTGGGAACCCTCGAAAGGGGGTAAAACACAATTTCTCCCGAATCCTGTCACAATTCCATCACAAACGCCTGTTAAACTTTGGTTCGTAAAGCAGGAAAGGAAGATCGCACAGAAAGACGCGACAGGAAAGGAGCATTATTATGTACGGGAACGAATATGAAAACGGAAAAGGTTTATCCGGATCGGCTGAGCAGTCTTATACGGCTCCCACGGAGAATACCTATCAGGCAAATTCAGGGACAGAGAACAATGCAGGAAATCCGAATGCGAATTTCGGACAGAATAACGGAGGCCAGACAGGAACGAACTGGCAGGCGGCAGGAACAAACGGAGGCCAGACAGGAACGAACTGGCAGGCGGCAGGAACAAACGCAGGTCAGACGGGAAATACCACCTGGCAGGCAGCAGGAACAACAAACGCGGGGCAGACGAATTACAGCGGAAGTACCTGGCCGAGCAGCCAGGCACAGGGAAATGTTCCGCCGAAGAAACCGAAAAAAGGCGGATTCTTTAAAAAGCTGGTGGCGGTTGTCGCAAGCGCACTTCTGTTCGGCTGTGTCGCCGGCGGCACCATGGTGGGAATCAACCGCCTGGCAGTGAAGAACGCACCGGTACAGACTTCGCAGGGCGGAAAAGAAATCAAACAGCAGGCGCCGGCGGTTTCTTCCAACAGCAGCACGGCGGACAACAGCGGTTCCGATACGAAGAAGAGTTCGTCCGGCAGCACGGCAAGCACGCTGGATGTGTCCTCGATCGTAGAAAAGGCAATGCCGTCAGTCGTGGCGATTACCGGAACGGCTGAAGTACAGCAGAGCAATTTCTTTGGACAGACGCAGACCTATGAAGCGAAAGCGGCAGGCTCCGGCATTATCATCGGAGAGAACGACACGGAACTTCTGGTGGTGACGAATGATCATGTCGTTGAGGATACCAAGAACATGAAAGTGACCTTCATCGACAACACCACGGCGGATGCAGTCGTCAAGGGAACCGATGCAGACAGCGATGTCGCGGTTCTGGCAATCGACAAGTCCACGATTTCCAGCGACACGAAGAGTAAGATCACGATTGCGAGCATCGGCGATTCGGACAGCCTGAAAGTCGGCCAGGGCGTAATTGCCATCGGCAATGCAATGGGTTACGGACAGTCCGTTACGGTCGGTTATGTAAGCGCTCTGAACCGGACCATTGAGGCGACAAACGATTCCACCGGCGAAAAGGTGAAGACGCAGAACCTCGTTCAGACCGATGCAGCCATCAACCCCGGTAACTCCGGCGGCGCTCTTCTCGATATGAACGGCAATGTGATCGGTATCAACGAATCCAAGGCAGTCGCAACGACAGTCGAAGGCATGGGTTATGCAATCCCGATCTCCAAAGTGCAGAGTGTTATCTCCACGCTTTCCACGCAGAAGACCAGAACCGTCGTGAGCACGGATAAGCAGGGAAGCATAGGCATACAGGGTCAGAACATCGACTCGACCATGGCAGACAACTACAATCTGCCGAAGGGCATCTACGTCTACAAGATTATTGAAGGCGGAGCGGCAGCAGGTTCCGAACTGCAGGAAAAGGATGTCATTACGAAGCTGGACGGCCAGAGCATTTCAACGATGGCCGATTTAAAGGAAAAACTGACCTACTATTCCGAGGGAGAAAAAGTAACCCTCACCGTTCAGAGACAGAACGGAAACGGCAAGTATGAAGAGAAGACCGTGGAAATAACGCTGGGCTCCAAAAAGACGCTCGAATCGGCTGCACAGGGAAGCGGCAGCGGAAACAGCAACGGCAGCAGCGGTAAGAGCAGCAGCGGAAACGGAAACAGCAACGGCAAGGGCAGCGGAAACAACAGCGGCAGTAACGGCAAGAGCGGCATCGGAAACGGAAACGGAAGCAGCAACGGCGGGAACAGCGATGGAAACGGCGGTTCCTGGAGCTTTTCCTTCCCGTGGTAATACGAAAATCAGTCAAATGAATTGATCCTGTTCAGGAAGACCCGGAAAACATCATTCCGGGCCTTTTTTTTCCGCGTTTCTTCTCTTTATGATATAATCGGTATTCGCAGATAGAATAATGATTCACAGATAGAATATTTTACGGAGAAAATGCAGAATGCCTGAGAACATCAAAAAAACAGAATCGGAGCAGCCGCTTTTTTCAAGGCAGGCCGTGATCAGACTGGTTCTTCCGCTGATTGTGGAGCAGCTTCTGGCAGTGACGGTCGGCATGGCGGACACGCTGATGATCGCAGTCGTGGGAGAAGCCGCCGTGTCGGGAATTGCCCTCGTGGATCAGATCAACACGCTGATCATCCAGCTCTTTGCAGCCCTGGCGACCGGAGGAGCCGTGATTACCGCACAGCTGATCGGAGAAAAAAATGAGAAACGTGCCTGCAGGAGCGCGAACCAGCTGATCTTAATCTGCTTTGTCATTGCTTCGGTGATCGCGGTGCTCTGCCTCCTGTTCAACCCGCAGATGGTATCCGGAATTTACGGCAGCCTGGAGCCGGAAGTATATGCCTATGCCAGAACCTATTTTTACATCACGGCAATATCCTTTCCGTTTCTGGCAATCTACAATGCGGGCGCGGCGCTCTGCCGTTCCATGGGCAATTCCGCCGTCTCCATGAAGGTGGCTCTGCTCATGAATATTCTGAATATCGCGGGCAATGCATTCCTGATCAATGTCGTCCACATGGAGGTTGCCGGTGCCGCAGTCTCGACGCTTTTTTCGCGGATGGTGTCCGGGCTTATCATGGTGGCCGTCGTTTCGAACGGGAAAATGCAGGTCCATATCCTCCGCGGCAGGGAGGAATGGAAACCCGATAAGAGGCTGATCAGCAGAATTTTAACCATCGGGACGCCGGTCGCATTTGAAAACTGTCTGTTTCAGGGCGGAAAGCTTCTGATCGCGCGCCTGATTTCCACCTTCGGAACTTCCGCGATTGCCGCCAATGCAATGGCCGGCAATATTTCGGCTGTGGTGAACATGCCGGGTTCCGCCATCCAGCTGGCGGTCATCACCATGGTGGGACAGGCCGTGGGGGCAAGGCGGGACAAAGAAGCCAGACGGTATACGGTCCGCATGATATTGCTTGCCAGCCTCATGCTGTTCGCCATGAGTATGCTGGTTCTGATCTTTTTAAATCCTCTGACCGATTTCTACCATTTTTCGCCGGAGACTGCCGGCATGGCAAAGGAAATCCTGATCATGAATGCCTTTTTCTGCTTTACCATATGGCCATGGTCCTTTGTGCTACCGAATGCGCTGCGGGCGGCGGGAGATGTGAAATATGTGATGATCGTGGCCGTGCTGTCCATGCTTGTCGTGCGGATTGCCTTAAGCTATGTGCTGGGTGAAAATTTCGGCATGGGACTCCGCGGAGTCTGGATTGCCATGTTCTCGGACTGGGGTGTAAGGGCATCCTTTTTTGTTGCCAGGTTCCGGAGCGGACGGTGGCTCGACCGGCTTAGGAAAGACCGGATTGCAGCATCAAACGGATAACGCTGCCGGGCAAAAAGAGCAAGATATGTAAAAAATCCGGCCGATCACGGCAAGGAATGCGTTGAATTGGCGGGGCGTATCGGGTACAGTAAAGAAAAAGAGACAGCAGGAAAGCATGATCAGAAAACGGAGGTGTCGGGATGAGAATATGCACGAAGGCATCAAAGGTCGGGAAACAGGAAAACTTTTATTCCGTAAAGACAGACGGTGCAGAGATCAGGATATGGTTCATGACGGACGATATCATCAGGATCCGCGCCGGATTTGACGGAGATTTTGAGGAAGCGTCCTACAGTCTCGCAATGACGGCCTGGAAGGACCGGATGGATCCGGTCATGAAGGAATACAGGAAAAAGGTCACGCCGGCAGAGGCAATCCTTGCCGACGGCAGAAAAGAAGCCGTGATCACGGGAAAACATCTGAAGGTCACGGTGGAAAAGAATCCCTTCCGCATTGTCATAAGGGATGCGGAAAACGACATTCTGCATGCGGACATCACGGATCTTGCCTATCTGGAGGACAGCAACAGACGCCGCATCCATACCAGCGAGATCACGCCGGACGACTGTTTCTTCGGCTTCGGCGAGAAAACGGGCAGCTTCAATAAAGCGCAGAAATTCATGACCATGGCGCCTGCGGATGCCATGGGGTATGACCCGGCGGAAACGGATTCCCTCTACAAACACATCCCGTTCTACGTGCGCCTGAACCGGAAAAACGGGAAGGCAGTCGGTTATTTTTATCACTGCACGGCCGAGTGCGATTTCGATATGGGAAGGGCAAAAAGCAATTACTGGAAAATGCACAGCCGCTTCCGCTGCGACAGCGGCGACATCGATCTGTTCTTCATAGCGGGGCCGGCGGTTAAGGAAGTCGTGGAGCGCTATACGGATCTCACCGGAAAATCCGCCATGCTGCCGCGCTATGCGCTCGGCTATCTCGGCTCGTCCATGTACTATGCGGAGCTGGAGAAGGACTCCGACAGCGCCATCCTCGACTTTATTGATACCACGAAGAAGGAAGGAATACCGGTGGACGGCTTCCAGCTTTCTTCCGGCTATACCACGCAGGAAACGAAGGAAGGCGCGAAGCGCTGTGTCTTCACCTGGAACAAAAAGCGTTTCCATGATCCGAAGAAGTGGTTTGCGGAAATGAAGAAAAGGGGCATAGCCGTATCGCCGAACGTGAAGCCTGGAATCCTTCTTTCCCACCCGGATCTGGAGACGTTTCAGGCACACGGAATTTTCGTAAAGGACAGCGAAGGAAAGAAAGACGGCATCGGAACGTGGTGGGGCGGCAAAGGCGTGTTCGCGGATTTCACAAATCCGGAAACCAGAGCATACTGGAAGCAGCTCCTGAAGAAGAATGTCCTGGAAATGGGAACGCCCTCCGTCTGGAATGACAACTGCGAATATGACAGCATGACAGATAAGGACTGCAGGTGTTCCTTCGAAGGAAAAGGCTGTACGATCGGCGAGATCAAGGCAGTTATGCCGAACCTGATGTGCCATGTCACCTCGGAAGCCATCCGGGAGACGTTCAAAAACGAGCGCCCGTTCATCGTCTGCCGTTCGGGACATGCGGGCATCCAGCGGTATGCACAGACCTGGGCCGGTGATAACAAGACCTGCTGGGAAACGCTTAAGTACAATATCGCAACCATCCTCGGCATGGGGATATCGGGCGTTGCCAATCAGGGGTGCGATATCGGCGGATTTTACGGACCGAGCCCGGAAGCGGAGCTGTTTGTGCGCTGGGTCCAGAATGGAATTTTCCAGCCGCGTTTCTCCATCCATTCCACGAATACGGACAACACCGTAACGGAGCCCTGGATGTACAGCGGCGTCAAGAATCTGATCCGCGACGCGATCCGCTTCCGCTATGCCCTGTCCCCGTATTACTATTCGCTGATGGCCCGCGCGCATGAAACGGGACTGCCGATCATGGAGCCCATGTGTCTTGCGTTCCAGAATGACAGAAAGTGCTACGACGAAGGAATCAACTTCATGGCCGGCGATTCTCTCCTGGTCGCGAATGTCGTGGAGAAGGGCGCGAAAACAAGAAGCGTTTATTTCCCGGAAGGCAGTACGTTCTATGATTACTACACGAGGCAAGCATATCAGGGCGGACAGACGGCGGAAATACCGGTGACGCTTTCCTCCATACCGTTATTTATCCGGAGCGGCGCGATCGTTCCGCTGGCAATGGATGCGTTAAATAATCTCATGACCGGGCAGAACACCGGGATCAGGCTTTTAATGGCGCCGGACTGCGACAGTTCCTTCGTTCTCTATGAGGACGACGGCATCAGCATGGATTACAGAAAGGGCGGCTTCTTAAAAACGGAGATCCGTGTAAAAGCCGGAGAAGTGACGGAGATTTCGTTTAAGAACAGCGGCAGCTATCAGACAAAGGTCGAGCGGATGTATCTGGACATTGTCCACCGCGAGAAGGCACCGTTCCATGTGCAGATATCCGGAAAGGAACTTCCGCATTATCTTCACCGGGATAAATTTGAAGCGGCGGAGGAGGGCTGGTACTACAGCCAGACCTTAAAGTCCGTCCAGGTAAAATACAGAAATCCGAAAAAGGATTATAAAGTCACGGTCTCATTCGAACTGTTCGATCTGATCGGGATGTAAAGGAGGATATTTTATGGCCAGTCTGACATGCCGCTATTTCAGCTTTACGCTGAAAAGCAATACGGAAATCCGGGTGACGATTCCGACCCCGGAAGGAAATGAACAGATCACAAACAGCAGGGTGACGGATCACTACAGATATGAGGAAGGTCTTCCGGTCGTCTATCTTCTTCACGGGGCATACGGGGACAATGCCTCCTGGACCCGCTTCAGCAACATCGAACGCTATGCGCAGGAAAACTGCATCTGCACCGTCATGGCGTCCGCGGGCAACACGTTTTATCAGAACATGGCACACGGGGAGCGCTATTTTGACTTTTTCACGGAGGAGCTTCCGGGCTATGTCAGGTCGCTGTTCCCGGTTTCCAAAAAGAGAGAGGACACCTTTGTCGCGGGCTTTTCCATGGGCGGGTACGGTGCCTGGTATCTGGGGTTAAAAAGACCGGATCTGTATGCGAAGGCGGCCAGCATGTCCGGTGCGCTGGACATCGCCGGACTTTATGAGAGTCAGAAGAACAGCACGGAGGAATATCCCTTCCGATGGGACAATCTTTTCGAGAATCCGGAAAAGCTGTCCGGGTCCGACCGGGATCTTTTTGAACTCTACAGGCAATGCAGGGAGAAGGGGACCGTTCCGGAACTGTATCAGGCATGCGGGACCGAAGATTTTCTCTACGGGATGAATGTGAAGGCCAGGGACAGAATGCGCTCGCTCGGTGCGGATATCACCTACGAGGAAGGACCGGGCTGTCACGACTGGAATTTCTGGGACGAACATATTCAGCACATCCTGAAGTGGATGCTGAAGAAATAATGATCGGGCAGGAAGGGCTTTTTCCTTTCTGTCTGTGCGCGGACCGCGTGCCCCGAAGGGGCAGAATTCCGTCCGCGGCCTGTGAAAAATATACGGAGCAGATCAGTTTCTGCTCCGTATATTTTTGAAGTAAAGCGGGTATTCGTAGAGAAGCATGAGAGCCCATCCGATCAGGCTGGCATAGGCTTCGCCGGTAATGCCGATTTTCGGAACGAGGACATAGACGAAGACGGTCCGGAGGGAAATCTGGATCAGCGTGGCGTAGAGCGTGATCCGCATTTTCTCAATGCCGCGGAAATATCCCTGCAGCGCATTCGTAAATCCCGGCATGATGAACATCCAGGCCTTTACGGAAAGATAGGCGGCACCGATTTCCACCATGGTTCTGCTTTCGTCCGGGGAGAGCAGCTTCATGAGCGGTGTCTTCAAAATCAGGGTCAGGGCACAGATCAGGGGATAATAGAAAATGGCAATTTTCAGTCCTTTGTTCAGCGTTTCCTTTACCCGTTCCGTTTTTCCGGCGCCGCGGTTCTGGGCCACGCAGGTCATGACGGCATTGCCGATGCTCTGTGTGGGAATGCGGGCGAAGTCGTCAATCCGGCAGACCGCATTGAAGGCGCCGATGGCGGTAACGCCCTGTGAGTTGATGACGCTCTGGATTAAGACCTTTCCGATCGGCTGCGCCGCCTGCTGCAGCGCGGTTAAGGAACCGCAGACCAGCGTCTCCTTTAAAAGCGGAATATCGATGACCAGATCTTTTTTCTTTAACTGCAGCGCCGGGATTTTCCGGTAGACCAGGTTCAGGCAGAGCACCGCGGAAATCCCTTCGGCAATGTCGGTCGCCAGGGCTGCGCCTGCGACGCCCATGTTCATAACGTAAACGAACAGGAGATCCATGCCGATATTTAAGGCCGAGGAGATGCCGAGAAAGAGGACGGGAGTCTTGGAATCGCCGACGCTCCTTAAGGCACCGGACATGATGTTATACTGGAAGGTAAACAGGAAGCCCACGAAGATGATGCGGAGATAGACGACCGCATCGGCCATCGCCTGCGACGGCACTGCCATCAGCGTCAGAATGTGCGGTGAAAATACAATTCCAAAGGCGAACACAATCAGCGAAAAAATAAGACCGAACAGGATGGTCGTGGAAAGCTCCTTTTTCAGGTTTTCCGCCTCGTCCGCGCCGTAGAGCCGGCTCATGATCACGGAAGCGCCTATGCTGATTCCCGAGACGCCGAGGATGACCACGGTCATGATGGGGTTCGCCACGCTGACGGCGGCCAGTGCATTTTCACCGAGGCATTTTCCTATGATGATGGAATCCGCCGCATTATAGGTCAGCTGCAGGAGATTTCCGAAAATCAGCGGTACTGCATAGGAGAGCAGATGCCCGGTTATGTCGCCTTCTGTCATTTTCCGCATGGAGGTTGCCTTTCCGAAATTTTCTTCTATTATACTCTTGATTTTCCATCCGTGATGGAGTAAAGTTAGCTTATATCAAGTAATATATTAGTATATCATATATTTGTCAATCCCTGCTGCCTGATTTGTGTCAGAATAAGAAGAGGCGTGAAAATGAAACTGACGGTCAGAACCAGAAAAGAAGGAGAAACTGCCAAGGAATATGCCTACAGGATCCTGCGGCAGAATATCGTGACGCTTGCGATCGAACCGGGAAGCTCCCTGAACGACGCGGAGATCGCGGAACGTCTGGGGATCAGCCGCACGCCGGTCAGGGAAGCAATCAGTCAGCTGAAAAGCGAATCCGGAATCATCGAGATCTATCCGCAGCGCGGCATGAAGGTTGCGCTGATCGACATGGAAATCGTGCGGGAGGTGTGCCTTTTACGCCTGATCACCGAAAAAGCCATGGCGGAACGCGTCATAGACATGGCGGACGAAGCGGACATCGCCTGGATGGAGAATAACGTAAAGCTGCAGGCGTTCTGCGCCAGGGAAAAGCAGGCGGACCGGTTCATGGAACTGGACAATGAACTGCATGAGAAGCTGTTCCGCATTGCCAGATGCGATCTGATCTATACGATTACGAAAAGCAGCATGATCCATTTTGACCGGGTACGGGAACTGGAGTCGGAGTCGAGCGCGGCGGCCATCCTGCAGGACCATAAGGATCTGATCGAAGCTATCCGGAAAAAGGACAGGGAAAAGGCAAAAGAGATTCTGGAAATTCATCTGAACCGTTATATACCGCATGAAAAGGAACTCAGGAAAAAATATGCGGATTATTTTAAAAAGGAAAATGAGAATCAAAAATAAAAAAGGAGGAAGCGGATATGAAAATGACATTTCGCTGGTACGGGAAAAACAGCGACAGCGTATCTTTGAAACAGATACGGCAGATTCCCGGAATGACTGGACTTATGGGGTTCCTGGACTATAAGGCAGCCGGAGAGGTGTGGACGAAGGAGGAAATCAAGTCCTACATCGACGACGTGCACGAAGCTGGACTGGAATGCGAAGTCATAGAGAGCGTGAACGTCCATGAGGATATCAAGATGGGTCTTCCCACGCGGGACAAGTATATCGACGCGTATATCGAGACCATCCGGAACCTGGCACTCTACGGCGTCAAGGTGATCGTATATAACTTCATGCCGGTGTTCGACTGGCTGCGTACCGATCTTGCCAGAGTTATTCCGGAGGACGGCTCCAACAGTCTCTATTTTGACGAGGCGGAGCTGAAGGGAATGACGCCCGTGCAGCTGGTGCAGAACACAATCAATGATTCGCACGGGTTCACGCTTCCGGGGTGGGAACCGGAAAGACTTTCGGAGCTGGAGACGACCCTGAAGCGGTACGAGGAACTTGACGAAGACAAGCTCCGTCAGAACTACAAATATTTTCTGGATGCGATCATCCCGGTCTGCGAGGAAACGGGAATCGTGATGGCCTGCCATCCGGACGATCCGGCGTGGCCCGTGTTCGGACTGCCGCGGATTGCGCACAGCCAGGAAGATTTTGATAAGATCGTAGCCCTGCATGACAGCCCGGCCAACACGGTCTGCCTCTGCACGGGAAGCCTCGGAAGCAATCCCGCAAACGACATTCCGAAAATTCTCCGTCATTTCGGGGAAATGAAGCGGATCGGCTGCGCCCATGTGAGAAATGTGAAGTATCTCGGCGAGCGCAAGTTCCGCGAAGCAAGCCACTTAAGCTCCGACGGGAACCTCGACATGTACGCCATCATGAAGGCGATTTATGAGACCTGCCCTGATATCTATATCCGTCCCGACCACGGACGCATGATCTGGGATGAAAAGGGAAGACCCGGCTACGGCCTTTATGACCGTGCGCTCGGCGCGACGTATCTGAACGGACTCTGGGAAGCAATCGACAAGAATGCAAAGGGAGAATGAAAATGATTCTAAATCTGGAAGGAATTAAGGACAAAGAGCAGTGGGAAAAGGCAGGGGTTGTCCTGCCGCAGTATGATGTACGGAAAATGACGGAGAAAACGAAGGAGAGTCCGCTGTGGGTTCATTTCGGCGCGGGCAATATTTTCCGCGGTTTCATTGCTTCGCTGCAGCAGGATCTTTTAAATGCGGGACTTGCCGACAGAGGAATCACGGCCTGCGACACGTTCGATTATGACATCATCAACCTCATCTATAAGCCGCACGACAACCTGAGCATGGTCGTGACGCTCCATCAGGACGGGAAGATGGACAAGGAAGTGGTCGGAAGCATAGCCGAAAGCATTGCGGTAAATGCTTCGGACGAATCCTATGACAGACTGAAGAAGATCTTTCAGAATCCGTCTCTGCAGATGGTGAGCTACACGATCACCGAGAAGGGATATGCCTTAAGGGACATGCAGGGACAGTACCTCAAAGCGGTCAGTGCGGACATTGACGGCGGACCGGACGGTGCGCGGCATGTCATGAGTGTCACGGCTGCCATGCTGTATTACCGTTATCAGGCCGGAGCCTATCCGATCGCGGTCGTGAGCATGGACAACTGCAGCCACAACGGTGAGAAGCTTAAGGAAAGCGTCCTGAAGATCGCCGGGGAGTGGGTGGCGAACGGCCATGCGGATCAGGGATATCTGGACTACATCAGCGACGAAACAAAGGTCTCCTTCCCCTGGAGCATGATTGACAAGATCACGCCCCGTCCGGACGTGACCGTGGAAAAAATGCTTTCTGATTGCAGGGTGGAGGGGATGGAACCGGTTAAAACTTCCAGAGGAACCTACATTTCTCCGTTTGTGAACACGGAAGTTTCGCAGTATCTGGTGGTCGAGGACCGTTTCCCGAACGGCCGGCCGGATCTGGAAAAAGCGGGCGTGTACATGACGGACCGCAATACGGTCAACATGACCGAGCGCATGAAGGTGACAACCTGCCTGAATCCGCTTCATACGGCGCTGGCAGTCTACGGCTGCATGCTCGGCTACACCAGGATATCGGATGAGATGAAGGACGAAGATCTGGTGAAGATGATCAAGAAGATCGGCTATACGGAAGGAATGCCGGTGGTAACGGATCCCGGAATTTTAAAGCCGATGGATTTTATCCACGAAGTCATAGATGTCCGTTTCCCGAACCCGTTCATTCCGGATACGCCGCAGAGAATTGCGACGGATACCAGCCAGAAGGTGGGCGTCCGTTACGGAGAAACCATCAAGAGCTATGTGGCAGATAAGAACATGGATGTAAAGAGCCTGACCTTTATCCCGCTGGCGATCGCCGGGTGGTTCCGGTATCTCCTGGGCGTGGATGACAACGGCAGCATGATCGAGATCAGCAGCGATCCGCTTCTTCCGGACATCCAGAAGGCGCTTGCCGGTGTTGCGGTCGGAAAACCGGAAACCTACAAAGGGCAGCTGCGGGAAATTTTAACGAACAAATCCGTATTCGGTTCCGATCTGGTCGAGATCGGGATGGCGGAAAAGATCGAAAAGATGTTTACGGAAATGCTGGCCGGACCGGGTGCCGTCAGGAAAACGCTTCATTCCTATGTTTCGGAATAAATCAGAGGTTTTTATCGGCCTGCTTTAACTGCCGGCGGTATGCAAGCGGAGTCTCGCTGAAATACCGCCGGTATATTTTTTCAAAATAGGTCACGGTATTGAAGCCGCATTCTTCGGAAATTTCGGTGACGGAAAGAGCGGTATGCGTAAGAAGCGACTGCGCTTTTTTTAAGCGCATGACCGTCCGGTATTCGTTCACGGAAAGACTGGTGACTTCGCGGAAAATGCGGTTCAGCCACGGCGTACTCAGGTAGAACCGGGAGGCAACCGTGGAAACCGGTTCGTTCACCGTGCAGTTCTGCTGCAGATACTCCGCGATTTCATTTACCTTTTTATGACGGGGAGAAAGAAGCGATTCCCTGACGGAGGATGAGTCACGGGACAGGCGGTTTTTTCTTGTCCGGAGGATTAGGATCAGGAGATCTGCCACGGCAAGCTTCGAAGCGGCAATCCCGCCGGGAAGCTTTTGCTGCAGTTCGTTCCGGATGACTTCGAACAGGCGGAGCGCCTCTTCTCTTTCGGATAAGGAAAGGTGGATGACGCTTCCGGCATCCCTGAAAACAGCAGAAAGGGAAGGCATTCCGAAGGAACCCTCCAGGGGCTTTACGATATCCGGGGAAATCTGCAGGAGAATCCGGTCGTGATAAGGAGCGGTAAGCGTGGAAGTCCGGTGGATCTGTTCGCGGTCGATTAACACAAGGTCGCCCTCCTTTACCGGGAAACTGATGCTGTCGATAAAGTAATAGCGGCTGCCGCTTTTCAGATAATAGATTTCGCAGGTATCATGAAAGTGCCGGACCGGCATGGAAAAATCATAATCGCGTATGACCTCGTCAATTGCAAGTCCCGGTGCTTTTTCCGAAAATACGGTTTTTTCCATCCCTTTCCTTTCCGGCTGCCCCTGGCTGTGACAAAAAGCAGTGAAAGAGTATCCAAAAGTATAAATTATTGCATATCCGGCTCTAAAATTATAAGATTTTCACAGGAACAGGTTTTATAATACAGGACAGGGACAGAAATTGCAACTATTCACAAATTCAGAAAACGGGGAGATTAAAAAATGAAATATGATCTGAAGGAAAACAAAGTTTCCGATTTAAAGGTCGCCTATATCGGCGGCGGCTCACGTGGCTGGGCCTGGACGTTCATGACGGATCTGGCGCTGGAAAAGCAGATGTCCGGTGAAATCCGTCTTTATGACCTTGACCCGGAGGCGGCAAAAAAGAATGAAAAGATCGGCAACGATCTGACTGCCCGCACCGACGCACCCGGAAAGTGGACCTATAAAACCTATAATTCGCTGGAAAGCGTTCTGATCGGAGCTGATTTCATCGTCATCTCCATCCTTCCCGGCACCTTTGATGAGATGGCAGTGGATGTGCATATGCCCGAGCGTCTGAACATCTGGCAGTCGGTCGGCGACACGGCCGGCCCCGGCGGGATGATGAGAGCGCTGCGCACCATCCCGATGTATGTGGAGATCGCGGAAGCCATCAAAAAATACGCGCCGAAGGCGTGGGTCATCAACTATACGAACCCGATGAGCCTCTGCGTCAAGACGCTGTACCATGTATTCCCGGAGATCAAGGCGTTCGGCTGCTGCCATGAGGTGTTCGGCACGCAGAAGGTCTTAAAGGGGATCCTGGAAAAAACGACCGGATTAAAGGATATCGAGCGCAGGGACATCCATGTGAATGTTCTCGGCATCAACCATTTCACCTGGTTCGATTCCGCATCGTACAAGGGAGTGGATCTGTTCCCGGTGTACAGAAAATATATCGACGAACATTTTGAGGAAGGGTTCGATGAGCAGGACAAGAACTGGATGAATTCCACGTTCAACTGCGCGCACCGCGTGAAGTTCGATCTGTTCCGCCGCTACGGCGCAATCGCGGCAGCCGGTGACAGACATCTGGTGGAGTTCATGCCGGGCAGCGAATATCTGAAGGATCCCGAGACCGTGAAGTCCTGGAAGTTCGGTCTGACTACCGTTGACTGGAGAAAGGATGATTTAAGAAAGCGTCTGGAGAAGAGTGCACGCCTTTACAGCGGAGAGGAAAAAGTAAATCTGGAGCCGACCGGAGAGGAAGGAATCCTTCTGATCAAGGCGATCTGCGGACTCGGAAGAATGGTCTCGAACGTGAACATTCCGAATACCGGAAAACAAATTTCCAATCTTCCGGCCGATGCGGTCGTGGAAACGAATGCGCTGTTTGACCGCGATTCCATCAAACCGGTGATTGCGGGCGCCATGCCGGAAGAGATCCTGAAGCTCACCATGCCGCACATTGAAAACCATGAGAGAATTTTAAAGGCAGCGCTGAATCCGGACCTTTCGCTGGTCGCGGATGCATTCATGGAGGACCCGAACGTGAAGGGAAAGAAAGTATCCCGTAAGGATGTCGAGGCACTGATTAAGGACATGCTGAAGGGAACGGAAAAATATCTTCCGGACGGCTGGAAAAAACTGATCTGATCGGAAAGGAGAGTTTCATGGTCACAAACGATGAACTGCTTCAGAAAATTTCGCTGGTAGTGGATAAACTCATGCACCTCGGCGGGTCCGATGCGGACCTGGACAAAAAGGCCGATCAGAATGCGCGCGAGACCGGAATCATTGAACGGGATTTCGGCATTGAAGAGTGGGACTGGCCGCAGGGCGTCGGCCTGTACGGACTCGTGAAGCTGCAGGACTATTACGGGGACAAGCGCTATGAAACATTCCTGAAAAACTGGTATGAGAACAATCTGAAAAAAGGTCTGCCGTCGACAAATATCAACACGACGGCTCCCTATCTGGCGCTTTTAAATCTGTACCGCATGACCGGGAACGAAACCTACGGGGACATGATAAAGAAACGCGCAGACTGGCTCATGGATTCGCTTCCGAAAACGGAGGAAGGCGGATTCCAGCATGTGACAACGGCGATCGGAGACCGGAACGGCGTCAACTTGAACGACGGGCAGATGTGGGCTGACACGCTGTTCATGGCGGTCCTGTTTTTAAACCAGGCGGGACAGGAGTTCGGAGAGAAGGCCTGGATCTCGGAGTCCGTCCGGCAGTTCTTAATGCATATCAAATATCTTTACGACAAGAAAACAGGGCTTATCCACCACGGCTGGAATTTCAATGACCGCAGTAATTTCGGCGGGATCTTCTGGTGCAGAGGGAATTCCTGGTTTACCTACGGCGTGACGGATTACCTTTCTTCCTTCCGGACGGAACTGGAACCGGGAACGAGAGAGTTCCTTGCCGACACGCTCCGTTCGCAGGTTGCTTCCCTTTCGCGCCTGCAGGATAAGAGCGGTCTTTATCATACAGTGTTAGACGACCGCACAAGCTATCTGGAAACATCCGGCTCGGCAGCAATCACAGCGGGCATTCTCCGCGGCTTAAGAATGGGAATCCTCGATGAGAGCTATGAGGAGACCGCGGAAAGAGGACTCGACGGGGTCTGCTCCATGATTGCGGAGGACGGCACGGTGATGGGCGTTTCGGCCGGAACCGGGGTCGGGATGGATGCAGAGCACTACAGGAATATCGCAATCAGGCCGATGGCGTACGGGCAGAGCCTTGCGCTGCTGGCACTGACAGAGGCGCTTTCGTAATTCGCAGCTTGTTGAGTCGGCATCAGAAAAAATGTGATTCCCCGGAACTACGGGACTTAGAAAGCAAGTCCCTATGCGTTCCGGGGAATCGTTTTTTCTGATGTCTGTAAAAGCTGCTGCTTGCGATAAGCTTAGGAATTGAGAACAGTTCCAAAGCATACTGAAGATTGTTTTGCTTACGGCAGAAAAAAACATGATTCTCCGGAACTACGGGACTTAAAAAGCAAGTCCCTATGCGTTCCGGAGAATCGTTTTTTTCTGCCTGTATAAAGCTGCTCATTCCGATAAGCATGGAAATTGAGATCAGTTCCGAAGCATACCGAAATGCTTTTTGTCTGCGGCATAAAAAGTGGCTTTCCGGAACGCATAGGGACGGTTCTATCGTCCCGTAGTTCCGGAAAACCATACTTTTTATGCCGGTATAAGAACCATTATTCGGGAGCAAGGAATCTGAGATCAGCTGCGATTCATACCGGAAGATTGTTTCGTTTACCGCAGAAAAAAACATGATTCTCCGGAACTACGGGACTCAGAAAGCAAGTCCCTATGCGTTCCGGAGAATCGTTTTTTTCTGCCTGTAAAAGCTGCTCATTCCGATAAACATGGGAATCGAGATCAGTTCCAAAGCATATCGAAATGCTTTTTGTCTGCGGCATAAAAAGTGGCTTTCCGGAACGCATAGGGACGGTTCTATCGTCCCGTAGTTCCGGAAAACCATACTTTTTATGCCCATACAGGAACTGCTTTTCGGTAGCGCTCAGATCGAAATCCCCTCGAACTGACTGTTGTAGAGTTTCGCGTAAAACCCGTTTGCAGAGAGGAGCGAATCGTGCGTGCCGGATTCCACGATCTGCCCGTCCCTCATGACGAGAATGACATCGGCTTCGCGGATGGTGGAAAGGCGGTGTGCCACGATAAAACTGGTTCTCCCCTTCATCATGCGCGCGAAGGCATTCTGAATGAGAATTTCGGTACGGGTATCTATGCTGGAAGTCGCTTCGTCCAGGATCAGCATGGGGGGAAGGCACAGCATGACGCGGGCAATGCAGAGAAGCTGTTTCTGTCCCTGACTTAAGGTATCGCCGTCTTCGCTGATTACGGTATCGTATCCGTCCTTCATGCGGCGGATGAAACTGTCCGCGTGGGAGAGGACCGCGGCATTGATGATTTCTTCACGTGTGGCGGAAGGTTTCCCGTAGGAGATGTTTTCCAGAACGGTACCCGATTTCAGCCAGGTGTCCTGCAGGACCATGCCGTAGTTTTTCCGCAGACTGTTTCTGGTAAGATTTCGGATGTCCCTGCCCGACACTCTGATGCAGCCGCTGTCCACATCGTAAAAGCGCATGAGAAGATTGATGAGGGTCGTTTTTCCGCAGCCGGTCGGCCCGACGATCGCAACCCGTTCGCCGGGCTGCACGGAGAGATTGAAATCCTTTATCAGTTCCTTTTCCGGTACGTAGCGGAAGGCGACGTGCTCGAGTGAAACGCTTCCCTCGGCGTCCTCCGGTTTCAGCACCTCGGCGTTTTCCTTTTCCGGTACCTGATCGGCGGTATCCAGAAATTCAAACACGCGCGCCGCACAGGACAGGGCGTTCTGCATTTCCGTGACGACTCCGGAAATTTCGTTGAACGGCTTCGTATACTGGTTCGCGTAGGCCAGGAAGCAGCTTAAGCTTCCGACCGTGATGCTGCCGCCGATGGCCGCGAGCGAACCCGCCAGACCGACGCCGGTATAGACGATGCTGTTCACGAAACGGGTGGCCGGGTTCGTGATGCTGGAGTAGAAGATCGCCTTCAGGCTGACGCGGCAGAGGCGGTCGTTGATGCGGTCGAAATCATCCAGATTTTCCTTTTCATGTCCGAACGACTGAACGACCTTCAGACCCTCAATCCGCTCGTTGATGAGGCCGGTCTGTTCGCCGCGGATGGAATTCTGCTCGTTAAAATAGCGGAATGTTTTTCCGGCAATGAAGGCGGCGACAAGGAGGCTTAACGGGGTGACGCAGATCACGACCAGCGCAATGGGAACATTGACGGAGAGCATGAAGAAAAGCGTTCCGAAGATCATCAGAATGCCGGAAAAGAACTGCGTGAAGCCCATCAGAAGTCCGTCGGAGAACAGGTCGATGTCCGCGATGATCCGGCTTAATAGATCGCCGCTCTGGTGGGAGTCCAGATAGGAGAGCGGGAGCGACTGGATTTTTGCAATGGCGCGGTCTCTCAGGGTACGGCTCAGGTTATAGGCGATCTTATTGTTGCATACGCCGAGGAGCCACTGGCCCAGAGCGGAAAAGGCGGCGATGGCCGCGATCTTAATCACCAGATCCCGGATGGCGGAAAAGTCGACCTTTCCCTCGGAGATCATGAAATCGATTGCGCGTCCGGTCAGGATGGGAATATAAAGCTGTCCGATGACGGAGGCTGCTGCGGAGAGAAGACTTAAGAAGATAAAAATGCGGTAAGGAGCGGTCAGCTTCAGGACGCGTCCGAAGGTATCTTTTCTGACGGCGGAATTTTTCTTCGCGGAGGATGAAGTTTTCATGCGTCTTTCTCCTTTCCGAACTGACTTTCATAGATGTCCCGGTAGACACTGCATTCCTGAAGAAGCCTGTCGTGCGTGCCGCAGCCGACCAGCTTTCCTTCGTCCAGCACCAGAATGAAATCGGCAAAGCGGATGCTGTTTGCCCGCTGGCTCACGATGAACACGGTACAGCCGGCAGAGAGATTTTTGAGGGATTTCCGCAGAGCGGCATCCGTCGCATAATCCAGGGCGCTGGAGGAATCGTCGAGGATCAGGATATCCGGATCGGAGACGAGGGAGCGTGCGATCGAAAGGCGCTGCTTCTGACCGCCGGAAAAGTTCCGTCCGCCCTGTTCCACCGGTTCATCGAGCCCCCTGGACTTGTTCTTTACGACGTCCGCGGCCTGTGCGATCGAGAGCGCCTTCTGAAGCGCTATATCGTCCGCATTTCCGTTTCCCCATTTTAAATTGCTCCGGATGGTGCCGGTGAAGAGCCGTGCCTTCTGCATGACTGTGCTCACGGATTTGTGCAGGGCGTTTTTTCCGTACTCGCGGATGTCATGGCCGAAGAGAAGAACGGTTCCCGAGGTCGCGTCATAATAGCGCGGGATCAGGCTTACAAGACTTGTTTTTCCGCTTCCGGTTCCGCCGATGATTCCGATCGTCTGTCCTTTCTTTGCGACAAAGGAAATATCGGAAAGACTGTCCGAACCGGTGCCGGCATAATTTAAGGAGACATGGCGGAATTCGACCGCATTTTCGGAGGAAGCACTGTCGGGCGTCAGCGTGCCGTACTGCATTTTCGTTTCCTGATTCAGCACCGTGTTGATCCGTTCCGCGCAGGCGGCGGCCTTGGTGATCTGAATGGTGAGGTTTGCGAGCTTAACCAGTTCCAGAAGAATCTGGTTCATGTAGTTCACAAGCGCGACGACTGCGCCGGCGGTAAGGGCGCCCGCGTTGATCTCTATGGCGCCGGTGTTTAAAATCGCGATGATCGACAGATTGATGATGACGTAGGTCAGCGGGTTCATCATGGCGGAAATTTTTCCGACATGAAGCTGGGAGGAGAGAAGATCGCTGTCCGCATTTTCAAACTGCTGCACTTCATCTTTTTCCCGGCCGAAGGCACGGATGACTCTTATACCCGTCAGATTTTCCCTCGTGATGCCGGTCAGCTTATCGAGCCGTGCCTGTACGTTTTTATAGAGGGGGATTGATTTCAGCATGATGCCGAAGATCACGGCGGAAAGCGCGGGAATGGTCACGACGAAAATGAGAGCGGCCTTGATATTGATGGTGAAGGAGAGAACCGTCGCACCGAGGACGATGAACGGTGAGCGTAAGAACAGACGCAGGAACAGATTGAGGCCGCTCTGTACCTGGTTGACATCGCTTGTCATCCGGGTGATCAGCGTGTTCGTGCCCGCATTGTCCATTTCGGAAAATCCCAGGGACTGGATGCGGTCGAAGAGATCATGCCGGATCGCGGCGCAGGACTCGACCGCGGCCCTGGCCGCGAAATACTGCGCCGTTATGCTGCAGGAAAGTCCGACCAGGCCGATCACCACCAGCAGAAGGCAGCGGTGCAGGATATAGTCCGTGCTTTTCATGGCAATTCCGTTGTCTATGATGTCCGCCATGATGAGCGGCACGAACAGATCGAAGAGCGCCTCGAGCATTTTGAATAACGGCGCCAGAATGCTTTCTTTTTTGTGATTCTTCAGGAACTTTAACATTGTTTTCATGACTGTCTCCCTGGACGGAATGTTTACTTGTATTTTACCGCAGACAGATATATAGTCAATTTATAAATAATATATATAAACTATATGAAAAACATATGGGAGAAAAAACAGGATGGAACTTTTGCAGATGAAGTATTTCACGGCAGCCGTTCAGGAAGGAAGCATCAGCGGCGCAGCCAAGAAGCTCGGCATGACGCAGCCGCCTTTAAGTGTACAGCTGAAGCTCCTGGAAAAGGAGCTGGGGGCAAAGCTTTTGGTGCGGGGGAGCAGGAAGATAAGCCTTACGGAAGAGGGAAAGGTTTTCTATGATCATGCGGTCCGCATCCTGAACATGACGGAGAGCGCTTCGACCGCGGTGGCCGGATGCCGCCACGCGGAAACAGGAACGCTCCGGATAGGAGTGGTCAGCAGCCTGATCGATGTGTCGGTCAAGAGATGGTTCTCCGGGTTTTCGGCGCTCCATCCGTTCGTGAACTATGAGCTGACGGAGGGAACCACCTATGAGGTGCTGGACCTTCTGTCGGGTCATCTGCTGGATGTGGTGCTGGTCAGAACGCCTTTTTCCGCGCGCGGGTTTGAATGCCTGAGCCTGGCACCGGAGGATATGCTCTTAATCGGAAAGGAGCGGTATCTGAAGGCGCTCCCGGAAAGGGTTACACTGAAACAGGCATCGCAGCTTCCCTTGACAGTCTACCGCAGATGGGCCGGCGTTCTGGACCGGGCCTTTGCCGCCAAAGGATACAGGCCGCGCCTCTTCTGCGTGGCAGACGATGCTCGGACCTGCATTTCCTGGGCTGCCGAAGGGATGGGCGTGGCGATCGCGCCTTCCGATATCACGCAGATCCGGAATTTCTCCGGACTGAAGCTTTGCACCCGCATTATCCGCGATCTTCTGCCCGCAGCGCAGACCACGATCGCGGTGAACGAAGGCGGATGCGACACCGCCGTCGGCAGGGAATTCACGGAATATTTCCGGAAAAACTGCGGATGAAAAACCTTATTTGTTTTTATGCGCCTCGATATAGCTGGTGGGCGTGCAGCCCTTGTACTTGCGGAAGACCTGGCTGAAGTACTGGGGGTTGTTGCCGAAGCCGACCTTCATGGCTATGCTCTTGATGTTGTCGTTGTGATAGTAGTCCATGAGGTGCACGGCTTCTTCCATGCGGGCATTGTTCAGATATTCGGAAAAGCGGATGCCCTCCTCCTTCGCGAAGGCCTTGCTTAAGTATCCCACGCTTACGTAGAGATAATTTTCGGCAAGCCATTTTAAGGAAAGATTTTCCGAATCCAGATGCTGTTTTACATAGGATTTGAGTTCGCCGATGTCCGCTTTCCCGGACCGGTTCTCCGGAGAGCTTTTCACGGTGCAAAGAACGACATCCATCAGTTCCCTGACAGCGGCAGAGTCATTGCAGGAATAAAGCTTCCGCATGAAATCGCAGGCAATGTCCACGGTCCGGGTCTCGCTCTCGGGATTCATTTTTAAGAACAGCGACAGCGCAATATTTTTTGCGGTATCAGTCGGCAGGGAAGGATTGAAAAGGGCATCGATGACGGAACGGATTTCCGAGGAATCCTTTGCTTCGGAGATCAGCGTGCCGATGCGGTCGATGTGCCACGGTGCGCTTAAGTCGTTGCGGATTTCATTCACCGCACCGTTCCTGCAGACAAGAAGAATGCGGTCATAGCGGATGATCTTGCCGATTACGGAACGCAGCGTTTCCCTGGTGCTTTTCGTATGGAAGAAGATCGCTTCCGGGCTTACCTTCTGATTCGGGTACTGAAGCGCTTCGAATGTATTCTTCAGGTTTTCCTGCAGGGAAAGCGTGTTCGCGGGCAGAATGAGCACCGCGCTGTTCTTCACATAGATCAGCGGGAACTGCAGAGCCAGGTCTCTTACGGCAAGGATCTTCTTCAGATCCTCCATGAAGGCAGGCAGATATTTTTCCTCCAGGAACGAGACGACGCAGCCGAAGAGGGAATTCTCGGGAAATTTCAGCAGACGGTCATATTTTTCAAAGACCTGATCAAAGCGGCCGCTGGAGCGGAGCGCTTCCGTAATAAAACTCTGTTCGAGAGGATCCTTCAGACCGGAGAGAAGGGTGTGCTGCTTTTCCGCGTTCTTTACTGCCTCCGATTCGCGTTCTTCCCTTATTCTAAGCAGTGACTGGACCAGTTCGTTTTTATCCGTCGGCTTCAGAAGATAATACCGCACGCCGAACTTCATCGCCTGGTGCGCGTATTCAAATTCCCCGAAACCGGAAAGAAGGATGAAGGAGATGTTGGAGTCCGACATACGCGTGCGCTCGATCAGCTCAAGTCCGTTTAAAATGGGCATCTTGATGTCCGTGATGACCACGTCCGGATATTCGTCGCAGATGATGTCATAGGCCTCCATTCCGTTTCTGGCGGTGCCGACAAGCTCATAGCCTATGGAAGCATAATCGATCATTTCGGAGAGCGCCTCCCGGATGATCTGTTCGTCATCAACGATCAGAAGTCTCAGCATATTTTTTTCTCCCTTCCTTCGGAAGCTTCAGAAGCACGACTGCCATCTGGTCCCGGTTAAAGAAACGCATTTCAAACGCATCCCCGTAAAGAATCCTGCAGCGGGAATGGATGTTCACAAGTCCGACGCCGGTTCCCTGGGGAATGATCGTGCCGAGCTCCAGCTTTTTCAGAAGATCATCCTCAAAGGCAGAACCGCTGTTGGAAACTTCCAGTTCGTAATGTTTTTCCGATTCCCTCACGCTTACGCGGATCAGACAAAGCTCGTCGCTCTGGTCCATCGAATATTTGATCGCGTTTTCCACGAGCGGCTGAATGCAGAGCTTCGGCACCTCGATTGTCATCAGGTTTTCCGGAACATTGAGATCAAAGTCAAGGCGGTCCCGGAAGCGGATTTTCTGGATGCGGATGTAGTTATCCAGAAAGGAGAGCTCATCCTTCAGCGGAATCAGATCCTTCTTCACGCTGATGGAGGCCCGGAAAATATTGCCGAGCGAACGCGCCATGACCGAGATGTCCTCGGAGCCGCATTTCTGCGCGGCCCAGTTGATGGTATCCAGGGTATTGTAGAGAAAATGCGGATTGATCTGCTGCTGAAGCATCTGGATGGTGGCGTCCTGCAGAAGCAGCTGCTTTTCGTAGTTCTCGTTTTTTAAGAGCGTGACGTTTTCTTCCATCTGGTCGAAGCTCCGGTGCAGCCTGCCGATCTCGTCGTTTCGGTTCGCATAGTCGAGTGCGGCTATTTTTTCCGAGGGTTTCCTTCCTTCTCCGAAGCAGCGGATCTTTTCGAGAAGATAATCCAGGTGTTTTAAGATGTGCCGGAAAACACCGGAAAGAACAAGAACGGAGAAAAGAAAGATCAGCACGGTGACGGAAAGCGCCGTGGTATTGGCGAGGCGGATATTGCGGAACAGGGAATCGTAATCCCTTAAATAGAGGAAAGTCCATCCGGTTTCGCCTATGCTGCCGGGAACCAGGAACTTGTTCTTCCCGTTTACCTTCCGGATGGAATAGGGGAGAGCGTCGCTTTTCATTTCCTCCAGGATGTCGCGGTAGGTCTTTACGCCGGTGATCTGGGCCGGGTAAATGCATTTATTTCCGTCAAACAGGATAAAATCCGAGTCGTCATTTAAGTACCCGGAGGAAGACAGGGAGTCGCGGATCAGAGGAGCCATATCCACGATGACATACAGATTTGCCAGAGGCGTGAACTTGGCAAAGGAAATCTGCCGGATCTGACGGGCACAGACTGCCGTCGTCCCGCTTCCGGTCTCGGTCCGCCAGATTGCCCTTCCTGCGGCTTCCTTTACGGGCTCCGTGAGGTCGATCGTGTTGAAATAAGTGATGTCGGAAGCATTTCCCATGCAGTTGTTGTAGCCGTCCGGCGTAATGATATTGATGGACTTGATGTAGGAATTGTCGGATTTGAAGGAATACAGGGATTCATAAATATTTCTCCGGGCGGTCGCAATGCGGCCGACGCCGGTACCGTCGTAAAGATATTCCAGATTGGACTGGATTTTACTGTCCGAAAGGAGGCTGAAGGAGAGCGTTTCGATTTTCTGCATTTCGGAATCCACCGTCTCCGAAATACGGCCCAGACCCTGTGCATGCGAGGAATAGAGCGCTTTTTCGTACTGTTTCGTGACAGATTGTATACACAGAAAAAAAACGATGCTGATGCAGGCGATCGCAGTCGTTACCACATACATTATTTTTCTGCTTAAGGGCAGGTTATTGAACCACACCGATATTTTTTCTGACATTTTGGGACTCCGGTTATTTATTATACGTCATTATGACGAAAATAGGAACGCCGGTACGGTCAAACTGATTAAAATTTTAAACGTCCGGAACCGATTTTTAACTTTACACGGTCCTTTCCGTTTTCATATAATGACCATGTCGGGTGTTCACGGAAATATCATAAATATGACACAGAACCGACACAGAACCTAATTTAACGGGAGGATAACGTATGTTTAAGAAGGGAATGGCACTTATTTTAACGGCAGCAATGGCAATGTCGCTTGCAGCGTGCGGCGGATCTTCGTCCACGACGACCACCAAGGCGGCAGCAGGAACCACGAAGGCAGCAGCTACAACCGCGGCAGCGGGAACCACGAAGGCGGCGGCAGCTACAACCGCGGCAGCGGGAACCACGAAGGCAGCGGCAGCGGGAACCACGGCCAAGGGCGGCAGCGGCGAACAGGTCACGCTGAACCTGATCTGGTGGGGCAATCAGACCAGAAACGATGTCACGAAGAAGGCCTGCGATCTCTACATGCAGAAAAACCCGAACGTAAAGATCAACGTTGAATTTACCGACTGGTCCGGTTACTGGGACAAGCTGTCGGCAATGGCTGCCGGCGGAAACCTTCCGGACATCATCCAGCAGGACTACGCTTATATCACGCAGTGGCAGAAGAACAATCAGCTTGCTGATCTGTCCGAGTTCATAAAGAGCGGTACGATCGACACGAAGAAGATCCCGCAGAGCGTCATCGACAGCGGATCGATCAACGGAAAGTGCTATGCGATCAGCCTCGGAAGCAATGCTCCCGCCATGATCTATGACAAGGCAGTTGTTGAAAAGGCCGGAGTTACCATCCCGGATCAGATGAAGATGAGCGAGTTCATGACCATCTCCAAGACAATTTACGACAAGACCGGCGTGAAGACTTATTTTGCAGGCGATGCTACCATGCTTCAGATGATGGCAAGATGCACGGGCACGGATATTTACGAAGAGATGAAGGCCGGAACCGATACTTCCGTCAAGAGATATTTCAGTTATGTAGACAAGATCGCAAAGTCGGATTACACCATTCCGGCAGATATCCTTGCGGAAAAGAATCCGGATGTTGTTGAAACGAAGCCGATCGACGACGGAACAACCTGGAACGATTTCGCATTTTCCAATATGTTCATCGCAATCTCCAAGGCAGCAGGAAGAGATCTCGGACTTTGCATGTTCCCGCAGCCGGATGAAGGAGATAAGCAGGTTATGTACTTAAAGCCGAGCCAGTTCTTCTCGATTGCCGAGACTTCCAAACACAAAGAGGAAGCGGCAAAGTTCATCAACTGGTTCACGAACGACAAGGACTGCAATCTCATCCTGATGGGTGAAAGAGGAATCCCGGTCAACTCCGATGTTGCAGCTGCAGTCAAGGAAAAGATGGACAAGGTCAATCAGCAGATCTTCGAATATGTTGACAAAGTCGGAAAAGTTGCTACCCCGATCGATAAACCCGATCCGGCAGGCAAAGGCGAAATCAATGATCAGCTGAAGAATACAGTGGAACAGATCCGTGTAAACGAAGTGGCAACGGACAAGGCAGTTACGCAGTTTGTTGCGACTTCCAAAGAAATTCTGAACAAGAAGTAATTTAAGAAAGTCTTATTTCAGTGCAGATGTAAATCAAAATCGTTTGATCTTGATCAAAAAATGGAGAGCAACGATGAAGAGAAAAATTCTTGCATTGACCCTTGCAACGGCAATGGCAATGTCGCTTGCGGCCTGCGGCGGGTCTTCGACCACCGCGGCCACCAAGGCGGCAGCGGGAACCACAAAAGCGGCAGCAGCAACAACCGCAGCAGCAGGAACCACGAAGGCAGCAGCAACAACCGCAGCGGCAGGAACCACGAAGGCAGCGGCAGCGGGAACCACAGCCAAAGCCGGAAGCGGTGAACAGGTTACGCTGAACCTGATCTGGTGGGGCAATCAGACCAGAAACGATGTCACAAAGAAGGCCTGCGATCTTTACATGCAGAAGAACCCGAACGTGAAGATCAATGTCGAGTTTACGGACTGGACCGGTTACTGGGACAAGCTGTCGGCAATGGCAGCAGGCGGAAACCTTCCGGATATTATTCAGCAGGATTATGCGTATATCACACAGTGGCATGCGAGCAACCAGCTTGCGGATCTGTCCGAGTTTATCAAAAGCGGCACGATCGACACGAAGAAGATTCCGCAGAGCGTCATCGACAGCGGATCGATCGGCGGAAAGTGCTATGCGATCAGCCTCGGAAGCAATGCTCCCTGCATGACGTATGACAAGACGATCACCGATCAGGCGGGAGTCACCATTCCGGACCAGATGACCATGGACGAGTTCGACAAGGTCTGCCAGACGATTTTTGAAAAGACCGGCGTCAAGACATTCTATTCGAACGATGCGACCATTCTTCAGACGACGGCGAGAAGCCTCGGGAATGATATCTACGGAGAGCTGAAGGACGGAAAGGATACTTCCACGAAAGTATTCTTCAATGACTGTGCAACAATCGCCAGGAAACCCTACGCGGTAGCACCCGACATCCTTGCCGAGAAGAACGCGGAAGTCGTGGAGACGAAGCCGATCATCGACAAGACATCCTGGAATGATTTCGCATTCTCGAATATGTTCATCGCAACCTCAAAGGCGGCAGGGCGGAATCTGGCAATGACCATGTTCCCGGCGCAGAACGGCGCCAAGCAGCAGAGCATGTATCTGAAACCCAGCCAGTTCTTCTCCATCTCGGAGACATCCAAGCACAAAGAGGAAGCGGCAAAGTTTATCAACTGGTTTACAAATGATGTGGACTGTAATCTGATCTTAATGGGTGAAAGAGGAATCCCGGTCAACAGCGATGTGGCTGCGGCTGTCAAGGCGAAGGTCGACGATGTGAACAAACAGGTTTACGATTACGTTGACAAGGTCAGTAAAGTCGCAACTCCGATCGACAAACCCGATCCGGCAGGAAAAGGGGAGATCAACGATCTTCTTAAGACTACGGTCGAAGGAATCCGTTACGGAGAACTGAAGGCAGACAAGGCTGCAGCCGATTTTGCCTCACAGAGCAAGACTATTCTGGAAAAAGCGGCGTCTAAATAACGGTTTCTTTTAACGATCTTTTCACCAAAGAACGGAGGGAGTGCTTTGAAAGCAGACAGTGCAGCAGGCGTTAAGGCAGTAAAGACAAAAAAGACTTTTACCCAGAAACTGGACACGCAGGGCGTGGCGGGATATGTGTTCATCCTGCCGTTCATCATCGGGTTCCTGGCGTTTCTTCTGGTACCGATGATCATGTCCCTGGTTTATTCCTTCACGGAATATGATATTCTGAGGGAACCGACCTTTATCGGCGTGGCGAACTACATCGACATGTTCACGAACAACGCAAAGTTCTGGGACGTGCTTCAGGTAACTCTGTACTATGTGGTGTTCTCGGTGCCGTTAAGACTGGTGATGGCGCTGCTGGTCGCGATGCTCCTTGTAAAGAGCACGAAGCTTTCGGGTTTCTACCGCGCGGTATTCTATCTGCCGTCGATCATCGGCTCGAGCGTGGCAGTGGCGCTTCTGTGGAAGCGGATGTTTGCCAGCGACGGCGTGGTGAACGGCGTGATCAAGCTGTTCGGCGGTCAGGGGAACACGGCCTGGCTCGGAAGAGGAGACACGGCGATCTGGACCCTGATCATCCTTGCGATCTGGCAGTTCGGGTCCTCCATGCTGATCTTTCTTTCCGGTTTAAAGCAGATTCCCGTGAGCCTTTATGAGGCAGCGACGGTGGACGGAGCGAACGGCCCGCAGAAGTTCTGGAGCATCACGCTGCCCATGCTGACCCCTACGATCTTCTTCAACCTCGTGAACCAGCTGATCAACGGGTTCATGGCCTTCACGCAGAGCTACATCATCACGGGCGGAGCCCCGAGAGACAAGACGCTGTTCTATACGGTCTATATGTATAAGCAGTGCTTTACGTACAACAAACTCGGGTACGGCTGCGCGATGGCGTGGTTCATGGTAATCCTGGTGGGACTCATCACGCTGGTGCTGTTCAAGACACAGCATCTGTGGGTACACTACGAGGCGGAGGAGTGATATCATGACAAACAAAAAAGTGGGAGCTGCCCGGAAGCGGGCTGTCATAACGGTAATCTATCATGTCTTCACGCTGATCTTCGCGCTGGTGATGATCTATCCGCTGATCTGGATGATTTTAAGTTCATTCAAGGATTCGAACACGATTTTAAGGACGGCGAGCCAGCTGTTCCCGACGAAGTGGGAGTTCTCGAACTACACGACGGGCATGAAGGGATTCGGAGGAATCCGGTTCTCGAACTTCTTCCGGAATTCATTCGTGATTTCGGGTCTTTCGATGATCGGAGCGACCATATCGTCCGCGATCGTGGGATACGGTTTCGCAAGATGCAATTTCAAGCTGAAACAGTTCTGGTTTGCCTGCATGCTGGTGGCAATGATGCTGCCCTTCCAGGTAATCATGATCCCGCAGTACATCATGTTCAAGAAGATGGGCTGGATAGGGACCTATCTTCCGATCATCGTACCGCAGTGGTTCGGCCAGGGATTCTTCATATTCCTGAACGTGCAGTTCATCCGCGGAATTCCGTACGATCTGGACGAAGCGGCCAGAATAGACGGCTGCAGCGTATACGGGATCTTCACGAAGATCATCCTGCCGTTAATCAAGCCTTCGCTGGTAACGAGTGCAATTTTCTCGTTCATGTGGAAGTGGGATGACTTCATGACGCCGTTACTGTTCTTAAGCAATCCCGAGCAGTACCCGGTGAGCTACGCACTGAAGCTTTTTGCGGATCCTTCGGCAGGATCGGATTACGGTGCAATGTTCGCCATGGCGACGCTGTCGCTGGTCCCGATCTTCATCATTTTCCTTACCATGCAGAAGTACCTGGTGGAAGGAATCGCATCGACCGGCATCAAGGGATAACAAAAGAAAAAAAGAAACAAAAGGAGGAATCGGACAGGTTCCTCCTTATTTATTTCCCGGCATGCGGTAGAATATATCTGCAGGTTTCAAAGAATTGGAAAAAATCAGGATACATCGGAGCATATCGTATGAGCAGAGACAGAATTTTTTCGGCAGTCAGGGATTTGAACCGGTACCGGTATGAAAGCAGAAAACCGGTTTCCGGCATTTTCATTTCGGAAAGCAGCTATGACCTTCAGGAAACATTCCGCAGAGAGGACCATGAATGGAATCTGTTTCCGGACGGCGCGACCTGGGGCGGAGCTGACAGGCATTTCTGGTTCTATGCCGACATCATCACGGACCGTCTGTCGGAGGGAAAGAAAGTAATCGCGATCTTAAACACCGGCGCGACGGATATCTGGAACACGGATAACCCGCAGATTCTTGTTTACCGGAACGGGGATCTGGCCGGAACCATGGACATGAACCATCAGGAGATCATTCTTACCGGGAAGGCAGAGCGGAACGAAAAGTTTTCTCTTGCGTTTTATGCCTATTCCAATTCCGCATCGGACAGTAATTTCTTCCGGCTGGAAACAGCTGTGAAGAACGACGACACGGAGAAGCTTTACTATGATCTGAAGGTTCCGTTCGAAGCAGCGGAACTCATGCGGGATGAGGATCCGGAAAAAATCCGGACTTTGGACATCCTTTCAAATGCGGTCAATTTTCTGGAACGGTCGGATCCGCTTTCACGGGAGTTCCGTGCTTCCGTAAAAAAGGCGGACCGGTATCTGGAAGAGCATTATTATGCGGACCGTCCGGAAAATCCCGTGACGGTTTACAGCACGGGGCATACGCATATTGACGTGGCATGGAAATGGCCGGTAAGACAGACAGAGGAAAAGGCAGTGAGAAGTTTTCTTACTGCCTCAAATCTCATGGACCGGTATCCGGAATTTACTTTTATGACGAGTCAGCCGATACTGCTTGATTTTGTACGCGAAAAGGCGCCTCATCTTTTCCGCCGGATCAAAGACCGGATCAGGGAAGGACGGTGGGAAACGGAAGGAGGAATGTGGCTGGAATCGGACTGTAATCTTACCTCCGGAGAATCCATGATCCGTCAGATTCTTTACGGGAAGGAATTTTTAAGAAAACAGCTCGGTGTCCGTACGTCCGAAGTCCTGTGGCTCCCGGATGCGTTCGGATACAGCGCGGCGCTTCCGCAGATCATGAAGCAGTGCGGCATGAAATATTTCGTGACGACAAAAATCGGCTGGAACGACACGGATCCGTTCCCGTACGATACGTTCCTGTGGGAGGGAATAGACGGAACAAAAATCCTTTCCTATCTTATCACGACCACCGAGTACCATACAAAGTCCTGGAACACGACCTATAACGGCCTGCAGAATGTGAGTCAGATCATGGGTACCTGGAAACGGTATCAGAACAAGGATGCGTCGAGAGAGGTCCTGACCTGCTACGGGTACGGCGACGGCGGCGGCGGCCCCACGGAAACCATGCTGGAAGAAAGCCGCAGAATGGAAAAATCGGTCGGCGACTGTCCGAGGACGAAACAGAGCCGCGTGAGAGATTTTCTTCAGCACCTGGAAAAGACGGCGGATCCGGAGAAAATCCCGGTCTGGTCCGGGGAACTGTATCTGGAATATCACCGCGGGACCTATACGTCGGAAGCATGCGCGAAGAGGAACAACCGCCGGGGAGAATTTTTAAATGCGGACACGGAGCTGTTTTCGGTAACAGCGGGTTTGATGGACAGCGGATTTTCCTATCCGAAGGAGAAACTGGACCGTTGCTGGAAACTGCTTCTGTTGAACCAGTTCCATGATATCCTTCCGGGGTCTGCAATCGGAGAAGTCTATGAGGAAGCGGCAAAACAGTACAGCGAGCTTTTCCGCACCGACCTGGAACTGATCGGCCGTGCACAGAAGTCCATTGCGGAAAGCATCCGGACAAAACAGACGGGAGCGAAAAAAGGCCGCGTTCTGTGCGCCTTCAATCAGACCGGATTTCCGCGCACCTCTCTGGCGTCCGTCATCGGAAAGCCGGAAGGAGAGGAAGTTCCTTTCCAGGAAATGGAGGACGGTTCTTTTCTGTGCATGCTGCAGGACGTGCCGGCCTGCGGGGTAAAGACTTTTGCCCCTGCCGCATCGGGACGCAGGAAAACCGGCAGGACGGAAAAGATCATCACGGATATCCGTTACGGAAGCGGAAAACGGATTGTTTCGTTCACGACGCCGTTTTACCGGATCGGCTTCAATAAAGCAGGAGAAATGACATCGGTTTACGACCTTTCCGGAAAAAGGGAGGTTTTAAAGGAAAACGGAACGGGAAACCGCTTAACCGCCTGTGAGGACAGGCCGAAGGATTTCGATGCCTGGAACATCGACCGGGATTACCGCGAGAAGTATGAAACGGTCACATCCGTAGAATCCATGTTCCTTCAGGAAAACGGTCCGCTCTGCGGATGCCTTAAAATCCGCAGAAAATTCCGGAATTCCGTGATCGAACAGAAAATCTGTTTCTATGCCCATACGAAGCGGATTGATTTCGTCACGATGGCCGACTGGAAGGAACATCAGACGCTTTTAAGAACTTCCTTTGAAACGGATCTTTTCACGGGGAAGGCGACCTATGATATTGCGTTCGGAAACGTGGAAAGACCGACCCACCGGAACACGGGCTGGGACAGGGCGAAGTTCGAAGTCAGTGCCCATAAATGGGAGGATCTGTCCGAACCGGGTTATGGAGCCGCACTGTTAAACGACTGCAAATACGGCTGCGATATCCACGACGGAGTTCTTTCCCTGACGCTCATCAAGGCGGGAATCGATCCGAATCCGGATGCGGACATCTGTCAGCATGAATTTACCTATGCGCTCTTCCCGCATGAAGGCGATTTCCGCAGAGGCGGAGTCATAAAAGAGGCGGAAGACCTGAACAGGCCGCTGTATGCTTCCTTCGAAGACGGCATGCCGGCCTTTTCCGGATCGCTTTTCTCCGTTTCGGAGGAAAATGTGATCCTGGATACGGTGAAGCGGGCGGAGAATTCCGACGGATGCATTGTCCGCGTGTTTGAGGCGCACGGGCAGCGCACCGAAGCGGCTCTAAAGTCGGATCTGTTTTCGTTCCGGGACGTGACGGAGTGCAGCTGCCTTGAGAAGAACCTGAAAAAAATTCCTGCAGCGGAAAAGGAGTTCCGGTTTGTGATAAAGCCGTATGAGATCCGGACCTTCCGGATCCGCATGAAATAAAGGCAGACGGAAGAAAAGAAAAATAAAACGGAAAAGCCGGAAATTGAAACAGCTTGCCGGCAGAATGAAAAGGGAATTAAACCGAAGGAGACGGGATCATGTACGATATTACGGAATACGGAGCTAAGGGAGACGGGGTAACAAACGATGCGGCGGCCATCCAGGCAGCCGTGGACGCATGCAGCAGCGCCGGAGGAGGAACGGTTCTTTTTCCGGGAGGGAAAACCTACAGCTCGGGATACGTCATTTTAAAATCCAATGTTGAGCTGCATCTGGAAGCGGGGAGCGTGTGGAAGGGAAGCAGTTCGCTCTCCGATTATTATCCGCTGCGGAATAACGGAAAAGCGGAGAAAACGGAGCTGGGCCTTCCGTCCTATCTGAACAGCGAGTATGCCGGGAAGCCGTTCAGCGCCTTTATCCTCGCGGTCGATGCGGAGAATATTTCCATTACCGGAGAGGGTGCGATCGACGGAAACGAGCCGGTCTTTCACGGGGACGATTCCGGGTATCACATCGAGGGAAGCTATTATCCGCGGATTCCGGTGCTGTTTCTGGAGCACGTGAAGAACCTTACGCTCCGCGGCATCCGCATTCAGAACAGCGCTTTCTGGACCGTGCATCTCGTAGGCTGTGAAGATGTCCTGATCGACGGGATCCGTATTCTGAACAGCCTGAAAATGGCAAATACCGACGGCATTGACCCGGACCACTGCCGGAACGTCCGCATTTCGAACTGCTTCATTTCCTGCGGAGACGACGGAATTGTTCTGAAGAATACCGGAGATTTCAAAAAGTACGGTCCGTGCGAGAATATCGTCATCACGAACTGCACGATCATCTCCACCAGTGCGGCGATCAAATTCGGAACGGAAGGGGAATCCGATTTCCGGAACGTCCTTGTAAGCAACTGCTGCATCTACGGCAGCAATCGCGGCATATCGCTCCAGATCAGGGATAACGGAAATGCGGAAAACGTCCTGTTCTCCGACATCCGGATAGAGACCCGCCTGTTTTCCCACGAATGGTGGGGCAGGGCAGAGGCGGTCTGCCTCACGGCGTCCGACCGGAAACCCGGCGTGAAAGCGGGAAAAATTAAAAATATCCGTTTCCGCAACTTAAGCTGCGAAGGCGAGAACGGGATATTCATCATGGGGAGCGAGGACAATCCGATCGAGGATGTCACGTTCGAAGGAATCGATCTGAAGCTGAAGAAGAGTTCCAGATGGGAGGCGGACGGCTATGACACGAGACCGTGTCCCGGCGGAAAAGACGGCAGGATCAGCGGAAAGCTTTCCGGCGTCTATGCGGACTATGCGAAGAACCTTAAGTTCAGGGATGTGAGGATTACGACGGAGGAAAGCTTCCTGCCGTATTACGAACGGGACTATACGCTTTTACATACGGAAAACGTGGAAAGAAGCTGATCACACAACCCTGTGCCGCAGCCACTTTCTGTGCATGAAGCGGAAAGAGAAAACGACGGCGCGGACGGACCAGTCCGTGAACATCCCGATCCAGACTGCCATGGGCCCCATATGGAAACAGCGGACCAGAAAAATGCAGAGTGCGACGCGGTTCACCCACATGCTGATGCAGGAAACCGTCATGGAAAATTTCACGTCGCCGGCGGCGCGCATGCCGTACGCAGGCGTAAAGGCGAGCGTCCAGGCGAGAGGCTTCATGACCGTAATCCATTTCATCATCGAAAAACACATCGCGGCGCTTTCGGGTTTCATTCCCGCAAGCGCCGTGATCGGTTTTGTGAGAAGGAAGAACAGGATGCAGGAGAACGTCACGACCAGTTCCGAGACGAGGGTAAGCTTTTTGATATAATAAACTGCCTCATCCTTTCTTCTCGCACCGAGGCATTCCCCGACAATGTTCATGATCCCGATTCCCATTCCCACGCCGGCTATCCCGTTCAGGCTTTCCAGGGAATTCGTCATGGCCTGGGCCGCGATCGATATGGTTCCCATGGTGGAAACGGTAGACTGGATGGCAAGCTTTCCGAACTGGAACATGCTGTTTTCTATTCCGTTGGGGATCCCGAGCGAAAGAATCCTGCGGATGCAGTTCATGTCGGGACGGATGCTCTTATAATCCGTAATGCTGATCGTCTGATGCGGTTTCCTTAAAAAATAAAGAACATAGAAGGCGCCGAACATGCGGGAAACCAGCGTCGGGATGGCGGCGCCGGCAACGCCCCAGTGCAGCAGAAAAATGCAGACTGCATTTCCGAAGATATTCAAAATATTAGCCAGCACGGCCGCACGCAGAGGAAGCCTGGTATTTTCCCCGGCACGGAAAATGGAAGAGCCTGCATTGAACAGGGCAATGAACGGGTAGGAAAGTGCCGTATAAAAGAAATAGGTTTCGGCGCCTGCCATGACGTCGGGATCGACAGAGCCGAAAACGAAACGGAGCAGGGGATTTCTGATCAGAAGGAAAAGAACGGATATGACAGAGGAAATGAGCAGCACGATCAGCAGAAGCTCTTCCGCGGCATGGACGGTATTTTCCCTGTCCTTCATGCCGACATAGTGCGCGCAGACGATGGCGCCTCCGGCCGTCAGTGCCGCGAACATCTGGATGAAGAGAATGTTGACGGAGTCCACGAGAGAAACCGCGGAAATCGCGGCAGGACCGACGTTGCTGACCATCATGATATCCATGGTGCCCATGAGGGCAGTGAGAATCTGTTCCGCAATGATCGGGATCAGGATGCGGAACAGTTTCCCGTTGCTGAAAAGATGATCGTTTCTGTTTTTTTCCGCGGCAGTGTTCATGCGGATATTCTATCACGCAGGGCCTTGCCTTGTAAAAGAAAAAAGGATTCTATATAATAGAAAGACAGTTCCGCACGAATCCGGCGCGGACGGAAACGGAGAAAAACACTTGGACGAAAATCACGGAGATCTTTCTTCCGGAAACGGCAATGAAGGGGAAATAAAGGATACGGAAAAAAAGAACGGTACCGGCGTACCGGCCGGTTCCGGAGACGATCGGGATAATCTGGAGAAGATCTGCTACGTCTGCCGGAGGCCCGAAAGCACGGCAGGCCCCATGGTCAGCATGCCGGGGGGATTATGCCTCTGCCGTGACTGCATGCAGAAGGCGTTTGACACGATCGGAACCAGCGGGCTGGATCTTTCAAAAATCCAGAGCATTCCGCTGGCGAACCTGAATCTGTCCGATTTTTCCAATCTGCCGGACATGACCATTCCGGACAGCCAGCGGATCAAGAAGCGTTCCGCCAAAAGCGACAAGCCTGCATTTACCATGGCGGATGTACCGGCTCCGCATATCTTAAAGGGCAGACTGGACGAATATATCGTCGGGCAGGAGGAAGCAAAGAAGATTCTGTCCGTGGCGGTCTACAACCATTACAAGAGGGTTTTTCTGGAAAGCGCTAAAAAGAAAGACGGCGGAGAAGACGGCGTGACCATCGAGAAATCCAACATTCTGATGATCGGCCCTACCGGCAGCGGGAAGACCTACCTGGTCAAAACGCTGGCGAAGCTCTTAAATGTTCCGCTTGCCATTTCGGACGCGACAAGCCTCACGGAAGCAGGCTATATCGGCGACGATATCGAGAGCGTCATATCGAAGCTTTTAACCGCGGCGGATAACGACGTGGACAGGGCGGAATGCGGAATCGTCTTCATCGACGAAATCGACAAGATCGCCCGGAAAAAGGAAACGACGAGCCGCGATGTAAGCGGGGAAAGCGTTCAGCAGGAACTGTTAAAGCTTCTGGAAGGGAGCACGGTGGAGGTCCCGGTCGGAACCAACCAGAAAAACGCGCTTTCTCCCATGACGCCGGTGAACACGGAAAACATTCTGTTTATCTGCGGCGGCGCATTTCCGGACCTCGACGGCATCATCAGGGAAAGGCTGAACCGGACTTCCGGGGTGGGGTTCAATGCGGAACTGAAGGACAAATTCAATCAGGATCCGGCGATCTTAAACCGGGTGACGAACGAGGATCTGAGGAAGTTCGGCATGATCCCGGAGTTCCTGGGCAGGCTTCCGGTAACGGCCGTGCTGCAGCCGCTCACGAAGGAACTGCTGGTGGACATCTTAAAGAAACCGAAGAACGCCATCATCAAACAGTATGTGAAGCTTCTGGCCATGGATGAAGTGAAGCTGGTCTTTGACGACGACGCGCTGGAGTGGATAGCGGAGCAGGCGCTGAAAAAGGACACCGGCGCGAGAGCCTTGAGGTCCATCATCGAGAATTTCATGCTGGACATCATGTACGAGATCCCGAAGGACAAAAATATCGGTTCGGTCGTGATCACGAGGGCTTACCTTGAAAAGAACGGCGGACCGAAGATTATCATGCGCGGGGAGGCATAGTCATGTTTTTTGTGATTGCAGCGGCGGTGCTGCTTTTTCTGGATCTGGTCATAAAATACGGAATCGAAAACATTCCCGACACGGAATTCCCGAGGGACATCCCCGGGACGAACGGAAAAATCGAACTGAAGAAACTGCACAATCCGGGTTTCCCCTTCGGCTTCCTGAAATATTTCCCGGAAGTGGTGCGCACGGTTCCGCTCATCATTACCAGCGGAACGCTCGGCGTTTTCTCCTATCTGCTGCCGAAGAAGGGAAAGACCGCGGAAAAGGCAGGGCTTGCCCTGATTCTTGCCGGTGCGCTCAGCAATCTGTTTGACCGGTTCTTCCGCGGCTATGTGGTGGACTATATTCATGTTAAGAAGAAACCCGCGGACAGGATCATCTTCAACCTCGGGGATTTTTTCATTGCTTCCGGTGCGCTGTTCATCATGGCGGTATCCGTCGTCAGGGAAATCATGATGCTACTGAAAAAGGACGGCAGTACATGAAGGAGGAATCTCTTTGAACGGAAAAGATGCGGCGGAACTGATTACGCTCCTACTGCTTCTCTGCATGTCCGCTTTTTTTTCTTCCGCGGAAACGGCGCTTACGACGGTGAGTAAGATCAGGATCAGGACGCTTGCGGAACAGGGAAACAGGAAGGCAGCGATGCTCCTGAAAGTTACAGGGCAGCCGGAAAAAATGCTTTCCGTCATTCTGATCGGAAACAACGTGGTGAACCTGTATGCCTCGGCGCTGGTCACCGCCTTCACCATCCGTGCGTTCGGAAGCGGCGCGGTCGGACTGGCAACCGGCGTCGTGACGCTTCTTGTGCTGGTGTTCGGAGAGATTACGCCGAAGACCGTGGCGAACAGAAATGCAGAGAAGATTGCGCTCGATTTTGCCGGACCGGTGAATTTTCTCATGATCGTGTTCACGCCGGTCGTCGCGGTCGTCAATGCACTTTCTTCCGCCGTCATGAAGGTAGCGGGTTCCGACGGGAAGAACGTGAACAAGCCCATTACGGAAGAGGACCTCCGTACCATCGTGGAGGTGAGCCGGGAAGAAGGCGTGATCGAGAACGAAGAAAAGAAGATCATCAACAACGTATTTGATTTCGGGGACACGCTGGCAAAGGATATCATGGTTCCGCGGATCGACATGACATTCATAAAGGAAGATGCGACCTACGAGGAACTGATTGCCGTTTTCCGCAAGGACAAGTACACGCGGATTCCGGTTTACCGCGACACTACGGATACCGTGACCGGCATCATCAACATGAAGGATCTGCTTTTGAGAGATCCGGGAAGAAAATTCAGCATATCCGATTATCTTCGGGAACCGCTGTTTACCTATGAATATAAGAAAACGGCGGAGCTCATGATCGAGATGCGCCGGGCCTGCACCAACATCGCCATTGTTCTCGACGAATACGGGCTGACATCCGGCATGGTGACCCTAGAGGACCTTCTGGAGGAAATCGTCGGAGAAATCCGCGATGAATATGACGTGGATGAAGAGAAGGATATCCGCAAGGCGGGACCTTCCGAATATATTCTGGACGGCGCCACGAGGCTGGACGATCTGAACGAAAGCCTGGGCCTTCATCTGGAATCGGAGGATTACGAGTCGGTCGGAGGTCTGGTCATGGGACTTCTGGACCATATGCCGGAGCCGGGGGAGAAAGTAAACTGCGGCGGAATCCGTCTGGTCGTCGAAAAAACGGACAAGAACCGGGTGGACAAGGTCCGTCTCTTCCTGCCGGAAAAGGGAAAATAAGCATTTTCCCGGGGCGAGAAAAGCCGTTGTCAAGGAATTTTTATTATGGTATAATGCGACAAGTGCCCTTTCGGGCGTTTTAACTATAAAATGCAGCGCGCGAAGTGCCGGCGGCATTTCGGGTCTGTACGGAGGCAGAAAAATGAAACACGTAAAAACACTCAATGAAAAACCTTTAAAACAGAGCCTTGTAAAGGGCGGATGCATGGAATGCCAGACATCCTGCCAGTCTGCATGCAAGACTTCCTGCACGGTCGGCAACCAGACCTGCGAGAACAAAGACAGATAAAAGGCTGAAAAATGTTTCGAAGGCCGCGAAAAAACGGAGACAGGAAACCCCTACGGTTGTTCTGATTGTAGGGGTTATTTCTCTTTGCCTGCCGTGCCGCGGAAAGAATGATCTTCTTAAGACGGGGTAACCATTTTGATCCATCAGTTTGAAAACAACGGCGAATACATCGTAATGGACGTGAATTCCGGATCGGTGCATGTCGCGGATCCGGTGCTTTTTGATGCGGTGAAGCTATCGGAACCGGAAATCGGAGAAATTCCGAAACCCTGCATCATCCCCGGAAAGGTCCGGGAAAAAGTGACGCCGGAACTTGAAAAAAAGTATCCGGCGGAGGACGTTTCCGAGGCAATGGCGGAAATGCAGCAGCTGATTGATGCGGAGGAACTTTTCACCGAAGACACCTATGAGACTTCGGTCCGGGATTTCAAATCCAGGAAGACGGCGGTGAAGGCGCTCTGCCTTCATATCGCGCATGACTGCAACCTGGCCTGCCGGTACTGCTTTGCGGGGGAAGGGGAATACCACGGACGCAGGGCGCTCATGAGTTTCGAAGTCGGAAAGAAGGCTCTGGACTTTCTGATTAAAAGCTCCGGCAGCAGAAGAAATCTGGAGGTGGACTTTTTCGGCGGAGAGCCGACCATGAACTGGGAGGTCGTGAAACAGCTGGTTCAGTACGGCCGTGCCGAGGAAAAGAAACACGACAAGAATTTCCGGTTTACGCTGACCACGAACGGGATTCTTCTGGATGACGAAATGATGGAGTTCTGCAACCGGGAAATGTCGAACGTTGTTCTAAGTCTGGACGGGCGCAGGGAAGTGAACGACAGGATGCGTCCCACCCGGAACGGAAAAGGAAGCTACGACATCATTGTCCCGAAGTATCAGCGCTTTGCAGCCGAACGGGAGAAGCTTCACAAGGACTATTACATCCGGGGAACATTTACGCACGAGAACCTGCATTTCTCCGAGGATGTCCTGCATTTCGCAGATCTCGGCTTTTTGAAAATGAGCATGGAACCCGTGGTTGCGGGACCGGATCAGCCCTATGCCATCCGGGAAGAGGATCTGCCGGTCATCATGAAGGAATATGACAGGCTCGCGGCGGAATACGTGAAACGAAGGAAAGAGGGAAGAGGTTTTACGTTCTTCCATTTCATGATTGATTTGAAGCAGGGCCCCTGTGTTTACAAGCGTCTTTCGGGGTGCGGCTCCGGCACGGAATATCTGGCGGTGACGCCGTGGGGAGATTTTTATCCCTGCCATCAGTTTGTGGGAAACGAGGATTTTCTTCTCGGAAACGTGGATACCGGCGTGACGAATACCGCGGTCAGGGACGAGTTCAAGCTCTGCAATGTCTATGCAAAGCCGAAATGCAGAGAATGCTGGGCGAGGTTCTACTGCAGCGGCGGCTGTGCGGCGAACGCCTATCAGTTCCACGGCAGCATTACAGACGCTTACGATATGGGATGTGAGATGCAGAAAAAACGGATCGAATGCGCAATCATGATAAAGGCAGCATTGGCCGAATAAATAAAGTAAGGAGAAGGGGAAATGGAAAAGAACAAGACGAGAGGTTTTATTACTCTTCTGATCATGCTGGCAGTTCTCGCCGGCTTCGGCTTCCTGGGCTACAGAAGCTTAAAGGAAGTGAAGAGTAAACAGCTGGGCCTGGATCTGTCAGGCGGTGTCAGCATCACCTATGAGGCGACCACGGCAAATCCCAGCAAGCAGGACATGGACGACACCGTATACAAGCTGCAGCAGAGGGTTCAGAAGTTCTCGACCGAAGCGCAGGTCTACAGAGAGGGGACGAACCGCATCAAGATCGATATCCCCGGCGTTTCCAATGCGGACGATATCCTGGAGGATCTCGGAAAACCCGGATCGCTGACGTTTGTCGGACCGGATAACCAGGTCATTTTAACCGGAGACATGGTGAAATCGGCCACCGGTGCGATCGATCAGTCGAACGGTCAGAAACAGTACATCGTAGAGCTTTCCTTTAATGATGAAGGAACAAAGCTCTTCGGCGATGCGACCACGAAGTTCGTGGGACAGCGGATTTCGATCGTGTATGACAACAAGGTCTACAGCAACCCCGTTGTTCAGGAAGCGATCACCGGAGGACAGTGCCGGATAGACGGCATGCAGAGCTACGAGGAAGCGGATCAGCTGGCATCGACCATCCGTATCGGTTCCCTGAAGGTTGAACTTCAGAAGATCCAGAGCAGTACCGTGGGCGCGCAGCTCGGCCAGAACGCAATCTCCACGAGCGTCAAGGCTGCGGTCATCGGCTTTATCGCGGTCGCGGTGTTCATGATCGTCATTTACTGGCTCCCGGGCGTTGCGGCTATGCTGGCTCTTGCTCTTTATGTGATGCTGGTCACCTGCCTCATCCGGGCGTTCAACATTACCCTGACTCTTCCCGGCATTGCCGGTATCATCCTTTCCGTCGGTATGGCAGTGGATGCGAACGTTATCATATTCACGCGTATCAGAGAGGAAATCGGAAACGGAAAGACCGTTCGGAGCGCAGTGAAGACAGGCTTCCACAAGGCGCTTTCCGCAATCATAGACGGAAACGTGACAACGCTGATCGCGGCCTTCGTTCTGTTCCTGATGGGAACCGGAACAATCAAGGGCTTTGCCGAAACGCTTGCACTCGGCGTTGTGGTTTCCATGTTTACCGCCATCACGATTACGAGAACCTGGCTTAATGCATTCTGCGATCTGGGACTGGACAATGAAAAGCTGTTCGGTGTCATCAGAGAGCGGAAGACAATCGATTTCATGGGCAAGCGCAAGGTATTTTTCTCGATCGCTGCAGCAGTTATTCTTTCCGGCTTCATCGGCATGGCAGTATGGGGCGCAAAGACCGGAAGCCCGCTGAACCTGGGACTTGATTTCAAGGGCGGCGATTCCATCACCATTCAGTTCGATCATGAGATGACGCTGGATGAGATCGACCAGAAGGTAAAACCGATCTTCACCAATGTCACGCATGACAATGACATTCAGGCATCCCAGGTCAAGGCGACGGGAGAAGAAGACAAGAACAAGGTAACGATCAAGACCAGAACGCTCACCGTCGAGGAAAGCAAGGCAATCAACGAGGCGCTTGCGGCAAGCGAGTACAAGGTTGATCCCAAAAACGTGGAATCGGAGAGCATATCCGGTGTCATCAGTTCGGAAATGAGACGGGCGGCAGTCGGTGCCGTTATCATTGCGCTGATCTTAATGCTGATCTACATTGCCCTCCGTTTTGCCGATATCCGTTTTGCCACCTCGGCTATCCTCTGCCTGGTGCACGATACGCTGGTTCTGTTTTCCTGCTATGTGCTGTTCCGCTGGAGCGTCGGTTCCTCATTCATTGCCTGCATGCTGACGCTGGTCGGATATTCGATCAACGACACGATCGTCATATTTGACCGTATCCGTGAGAACATGCATATAGACCGGTCCTTAAGCCGGGAAGAACTGGTGAACAAGAGCGTCACGGAAACATTTACGCGAAGCCTGTTTACTTCCTTAACCACTTTCATGACGATCTTCGTCCTGTTTATCGTAGGCGTTTCGTCCATCCGTGATTTTACGCTTCCGCTGATGGTCGGCACACTCTGCGGTACCTATTCATCCATTGCCATTGCCAGTCCGCTGTGGTGCCTGTTTGAACACCGTGCGGATGAGAAGAGAGCGGCTGTGAAGGCTGCCGAACAGGCGAAAAAAGATTCCGAACGGGCAGCGAAGAAAGATCTGAAGGCAAAGGGCGGAAAGAAATCCGCAAAGAAAGCCTGAGGGGATTTGAAACTGCGGAAATAAAAAAGAAAAGACAAATATCACAGGGAAATCAAGCGGGGCGGAAAATATCCGCCCCGTTATTTAAACCGCGGAAGCGGCATGGCCTGCCGGTTTTGCGGCAATGCATTACCAGTATAAGAGAGGGCAGAGATGGTTTATAAAATACTTGCAACAGAGGGAAATGCAAAAAGAGCGCATATGGAAACGGTACACGGCGTGATCGAGACGCCGGTCTTCATGAATGTGGGGACTGTTGCGGCGATCAAGGGCGCAATCTCGACCGACGATCTGAAGGAGATCGGAACGCAGGTGGAACTTTCCAATACGTATCACCTTCATGTGCGGCCGGGCAACGAAACAGAGTCCGGGGACGAGCTGATCAAAAAGATGGGCGGCCTTCATAAATTCATGCACTGGGACAGGCCGATTTTAACGGATTCCGGCGGCTTTCAGGTTTTTTCCCTTGCGGGCCTGAGAAAAATAAAAGAAGAGGGAGTTACGTTCCGTTCCCATATAGACGGCAGGAAGATATTCATGGGACCGGAGCAGAGCATTGAGATCCAGTCGAACCTGGGCTCGACGATCGCCATGGCGTTTGATGAGTGCGCGGCAAATCCTTCGACCGAAAAATACATCAGCCAGAGTTCGGAGCGTACGGTGCGGTGGCTGCAAAGATGTCAGGAGGAAATGAAGAAGCTCAACTCTCTTCCGGATACCATCAACAGGGATCAGCTCCTGTTCGGTATCAATCAGGGCGGAACCTTTGAGGATATCCGCATTGCCAATGCAGATGAAATTTCGGCCATGAACTGCGACGGATATGCGGTCGGCGGTCTGGCCGTCGGGGAGACGCATGAGGAGATGTACCATATCCTGGATGTCACGGTTCCGCATCTGCCGAAGGAGAAGCCGACTTATTTAATGGGAGTCGGAACTCCCGCAAATATTCTGGAAGGCGTGGAGCGCGGAATCGATTTCTTCGACTGCGTGTATCCCACCAGAAACGGGAGACACGGAAATGTCTATACCGGTCACGGAAAGCTGAATCTTCACAACAGGCAGTACGAAACGGATACGAGGCCGATCGAAGAAGGGTGCGGATGTCCTGCCTGCAGGTCCTATTCCAGAGCTTATATCCGCCATCTTCTGAAAGCCGGGGAGATGCTGGGTATGCGCCTTTGCTCCTTGCATAATCTGTGGTTTTATAATACAATGATGAAAGAAATCCGCAGTGCGATCGAAGAGGGGCATTTTGCGGAATACAAAAAAAAGAAACTGGCTGATATGGAGGAAAATCAATGAATACTTTGTTACTGACAGCAACAGGCGGTGCGATGGGCGGTGTCAGTTTCTGGATCATCTACATTGCTTTTTTTGCGGTCCTGATTTATTTTATGGCATACCGTCCGCAGAAGAAGGAAAAACAGAAACAGCAGGAACTGCTCAGCAGCATTGCCGTAGGCGATTCGGTTCTGACAACATCCGGCTTTTACGGCGTGATCATCGACATGACGGATGATACCGTGATCGTGGAGTTCGGCAATAACAAGAACTGCCGCATTCCCATGCAGAAGGCGGCGATCGTGCAGGTGGAAAAGCCGGATACGGCGAAATAATTTTTGCAATGATAAAAAATTTTGACCGGCAGAATTGATTACCCGGAGCTACGGGGTTTTACCCCTATGCGCTCCGGGTAATCATCTGCCGGTCTCGTTTTTTACATGAAGAGCCGCGAATGGAACATTGCCTTCTTCCGGACAGGTACGCGGTCCGCACGCGAAAAATAAAAGGCGGGAAATTCTTCCTGTTCGATCAGAGAAAGGAACTTTCGCTGTATCTGGAAATAAAAAAAGAATAATTGATGTTCACTCATGTATGACGACATTCAAATCCGCAGAAAAACATAACCTCGGGACTACGGGGTTTCACCCCTATGCGTCCCGAGGTTATGTTTTTCTGCGGATGGAAAGAGCAGGAAACTGAAACGGCTGCAGAATTTAGTCTTCTGAACTTCAAAACGATATAATTTCCGCCAATGATTACCCCTGCGCTGCATTATCCTTGCCCTGGATGGAGGAAAGTCCGTTCAGGATGAATTTTTCCGCATGGTCCGCCAGTTCCTCCGGCGACTGATCAAGATTGTTCTCAAACCAGTTGTCCAGCATTCCTATGCAGCCGCCTATGATGAACGAATAGAAACTCTCGAATTCCTTCATCTGCTGCTTCCGCATCCTGGCGGCCCAAGGCTTCATAATCTTTTCCCGGAAGACTTCCTTCAGCTGATTCAAGAAGCGGATGTCCCCGTTCTGTCCCATCAGGATCTGTGCCATATCGGAATTGTTTTTGACAAAGACGAAGATTTCCGTGATCAGCGCCTTCGGATGGACCTCGAGCTCTGAGATCTTATGCCGGTCCAGGATTTCGTTGAATTCCGTGAACATCTCGTTTTCAATATAGGAAAGCAGATCATAAACATCCCGGTAATGCAGATAGAACGTACCGCGGTTGATATCCGCCATTTCGGAGATTTCCTTGACGCTTATTTCCTGAATTTTCTTTTTCTTTAAGAGCTGTCCGAGACCCTGCCGGAGCATGGCTCTCGTTTTTCTGACCCTGCGGTCAACATTACCGTTTTCCATATAAGCCTCCCGAGAAATTTCAACGTTTGTTATTATAAAACAATTCAGTTCAAAAATCAACATCTGTCAAGTAATTATGAAGGGGAAAATTTATATTGAGATTTCGCTGCTTTAAACGTACAATGAGGGCATGAAATCTTTGAAAAACAGGGTAATATTCTTTGTGCTGCTGTTTATAGCGGCATTTGCGGTATATTTCGTTATATCCCAGAGAACGGGCCGGAAAAAGGAAAGCACTGTCTATACAACCGTAAGCGAACCTTCCATCCCCGTAGTCTGGGCGGATACCTGCGGAAAAAAAATGGACTGCATGAGGGGCTATGTCACGGAAACGACAGCCGATATTGCAGCCGATACGCTGATCATTCTGCCGCAGGACAGAAAGCTTCCCATCCATATCGAAGGAAGTGCCTATCCGGTTCTTAAGGTTACCTATGAGATCCGAAGCATCGATCTGAACGAGCTGGTCGAGCGGACGGAAGCAAAGGATCCGGTCAAAACGGATGCCGGGACGAATGTGACGCTGCCGATCCAGAACCTTCTGACAGCCGGAAAAGAATACCGGATGGATATTATCCTCAGCACGAAGGAAAAGGGGGACATCCACTATTATTCCCGCATTATGACGGATGAAGCCGGCCGGGCGGGAGACATGGTCGCGCTTGCGGACGGTTTTTCCACGAAGAATTTCGATTATGATGCGGCACGGGAGAACACCACTTATCTCGAAACGGACGCCACGGGCGACAACACGACTTTCGGGAAGGTGACGTTAAAATCCAATTATTCCCAGCTTACGTACGGAAAGCTGAAACTGTCCGGGAAGGGACCGAGGGATGTCAGGCTGACGGAATATAACGGCAGCACGGGGATAGTCGGGATCAGTTTTATGGCTGAGGGAAGCACGGATGACGGCTCCGTGCAGCTTTATGAGATTACGGAAAGCTTCACCATGCGGATGGGCCCGGAGAGACTTTACATGATGGATTACACCCGCAGGATGCATGAGGTGTTCACGGGCAACAGCAGCAGCTTTACGGGACAGAGGATTCTGCTCGGGATCACCGAGGGAGAGAGCATTCAGTCCGTAAAGAGTACGGATTCAAAATTTACTGCATTTGTGTCCGCAAGGGATCTGTGGATGTTTGACAGCGTGAAGGGCCGTTCCGTCAAGGTGTATTCCTTCCGGAGCGGAACGGATTCCGGAATCCGCGCCAATTACGAAAAGCACAATATCCGGATCCTTTCTTGTGAGGCGGACGGCAGCGTGGAATTTCTGCTTTACGGGTATATGAACAGAGGTCCCCACGAAGGAGAGACCGGCATTTCCCTGATGCGCTACGATGCCTCCGGCGATTCCATTTCCGAACAGATCTTCATTCCCTCGAAGAAAAGCTTCGAGGAAATCAATGCGGATGTCAGCACTTTATCCTATCTCGGATCCAATTCCATGCTTTATCTGAAGCTTGGAAACGGCTTCTACGGGCTGGATGTGAAGAGCGGCGAATCGATCGTGATCACGGACCGCCTCTCGGACGGGACCTTTGCGGTAAGTCCGGCGAAGGACAGGATTGCCTGGCAGGACACGGACGATCCGTACGGCTCGGAAACGGTTCATTTCATGAACCTGGACAACGGCGGCAAAAAGGAACTGAAGGCGGACGGAAATCAGATTTTAAAGCCGCTCGGCTTCATCGACAGGGATCTGATCGCGGGAACGGGCCGCAGAACGGATGTGTGGAACTTAAACGGCACCGACCGGGAAATTCCCTTCACGGCGATTGAAATCGTCGATGACAGTCTGGTTTCGCAGAAGCATTATGAGAAGAAGGGGTATTATCTCACCGGGATCCGCGCCGAAAGTACGAGAATCCATCTGAAGCTTCTGAAAAAGTCGGGAGACCATACTTTCGTCAATGCCGGGGAAGATACCGTCGTCAGCAATACGGTGGAGAAAAAGAACGAGTCATTTTCCTTCTATGCCGCGGAAGCACGGGAAAAGACTTATTTTATCCCGCTTGCGCAGGATTTAAAGGGGCGGACCGTCAAGGCGGTCACGGCTGCATCGATCAATTACGGAAGTTCGAATACGCTGAATCCGGTGAAGAATGAAACGGCAGGCCGGCAGTATTTTTCCTACGGGCACGGAAAGCTTCTCGGGATTGATTCTTCCTTCGGGAAGGCAGTGGACCGGGCGTACGGAGAAATGGGCCTCGTAAGATCCGCGGGGACTATGGTGTACTGCAGGGCGGCGGCGGCAGGGAGCAGGACGATAAAGAATCCGGATACCCTGTCGAGGGAGGTCATTTCCCGTCATGATGCGGGTAAACTCACCGATCTTTACGGCGCCTCGCTCCGGGAAGTGCTCTATTTTGCGGGCAGAGGCCTGCCGGTTCTCGGGTTTTCCGACACGGGAGAACCGTTCCTGATCTATGCATTCGACAGGACCACGGTCTCTCTGTATGGTATCTCCTCCGGTGCCTATGAGAAAAAGAGCGTCGAGGAAGCAGAAAGCATGTTCGAAAACGGAAACAATGATTTTTCGTGTTCCTTTACGAATCCATGACGATATGTTATAATCCTGTCTTTGACAGTTCGGAGTTAAAAGGACCCCGGGAAGGCTTGAAAACAGGCCTATCCGGGGCTTTTCAGCAATTCTGAGAGGTGAGTACTTTCCTTTACTTTTTCGACTTGGCAATAATACTTTTCATCTGTACAGTGCTTACGATCTGGAAATCCGTCTGGAAACCAACGGTCTTATGAAGCACATCCGTAAGATCGGTTCTGGTATAACCCGGTATAAAACCATTGCCTGGCATGGAATAGAAATTCATATCCCGCAGACATTGTATAATCCTGTCTGTCGTGAATTCTCCTCCGAGGCGTTTTTCCAGTAGCCGGTAAATCAGCAGGGCAATGAAGCAGGTCGTGAAGTGAGCCGTGATACGGTCGTCTCTGGACAGATATACCGGGCGGGCTTTAAATTCCGTCTTCATGATGCGGAAACATTCTTCGATCTGCCAGCGGCGCTGACTCACTTTCAGGATTTCGACAGCATCATCCTCGAGGTTTGTACAGATACCATAAAAACCATCATACTTTTCTTCCTCCGCAATCAGATCCGTATCGATTCCGTATATTTCTTTTTCTGCGATTTCCCCACTTTTCGTCACACTGGTTTTCGTGACAAATCGGCGGAAATCGTTCTGACCGTTTTTCTTCAGCCTTCCCGGCTGTACATTCATCATGTCGGCTGCTCTTTCAATCTGTCTGTTCCTTATACTGCGCTGATACTCTCTGCTCTTAATGGAATAGGTGATGATCAGGTGTTGTTCCAAACCATTTTCATTGATCCAGCGCTCTTTATAAAAAATGTTGTCCCTGTCCGCATCATCGTCAAGTCGTGAGATATCGAAAAGCTTCCGGCTTCCGGACAGATGCCATCCGTCAGGAGAAAGGGCCCATTCCTTCAAATGTGCCTTCAGTGTTTTGACCGACTGGGTCGTAACGAATGCCCGGTTCTTCGTATCATTAAACTTCCTGTTTCCCGTGGAAGCAAGACCGGCATCGGTACATACGATCAGTTTTGACTGGCCGAAATCGGACAGAATCTTTTTCTCAAGAGGCTGCATCGTTGTCTGCTCATTTGTATTTCCTGGATTGATGCAGAAGGCAAGCGGAATCCCGTCAGCATCCATGAACAGGCCCATCTGGACGATCGGGTTTGGACGATGCTCCTTCGAGTGGCCGTACTGCTTCAGCCCATCTTCCTGCTCAATTTCAAAGAAGTAATTTGTGCAGTCATAGTAAAGGATGCCGCAGTTGCGTTCGGAAATCTTCAGACTGTTTTTATAGAGTTCCGACTGGATAAAATCGTTTTCCTTTGCAATCACTTCCAGCGCCCGGTAGATGTGCTGAAGCTCAAAGTCCGGCTGTTCAATAAAACGTCTGGAAAGTTCAAAGGTTCCGAGTTTTGATGCGGGGAAGAGAATCCTGCTGTAGACAAGCCGTGAGAGCACGGCATTCAGATCATACGTGAATTCATACTTCCTGGAGATATCCCTGCAGATTTTATCCATGCCAAGCTGATAGTAAGGCTGCTGGAGAAAAAGATAGCCGCCGTTAAAAGTGTGCTGTTCATCCTTTATGACACGTCTGGACTGGGACCAGCGCATGATGACTTCCCGGTTTTCTTCTTTTTCTTTTCTGTTCAGATCATCAATGTAGCGTTTTGCCCATTCGACAGGGTCCTGCCCATTCAGCTTTTTCAAAAGAGAATCATAGGTTCCCAGCTTCTCTACGATCTTTGTGGAGCGTATGCCATTTTCATAGGTTGACTTGATTACATAGAGAGATTTTGCATTCTTGGATGTAGATATTTTAAGCCTCATGGTGTTCACCTCCGTACTATATATAGTATAACACAGTACCCATAAGGTACGCAACAATTATTTATAAAAATTGACAAAAAAAATGAGCCTTTTCAAGGCTCGCAGGGTTTTTACGCTTATTTAACTGTCAAAGATCCG
>Ga0183095_10078_pt2 | contig 215776 bp, 215 predicted proteins | sample BioMet4_FD_130346 | JGI IMG/M metagenome (GOLD analysis project Ga0183095, IMG submission 130346) | Microbial communities from bioreactor (seeded with sewage sludge) at LBNL, California, USA - Biofuel metagenome 4 (v2) (version 3) | ecosystem: Engineered > Bioreactor > Anaerobic > Unclassified ...
AGGAGGAAAATAATTATAATGGATTCAAGAAAGATGAAAACAATGGATGGCAATAACGCTGCCGCACATGTGTCTTATGCGTTTACAGATGTTGCTGCCATCTACCCCATCACCCCGTCGTCCGTTATGGCGGATGAAACGGACAAGTATGCCGCGGCCGGCAGAAAAAATCTTTTCGGAAGAGAAGTTAAGGTTACCGAGATGCAGTCCGAAGCGGGCGCTGCGGGTGCGGTGCACGGCTCATTGGCAGCCGGCGCGCTGACCACCACCTACACCGCGTCACAGGGATTGCTCCTGATGATTCCGAACATGTACAAAATGGCGGGCGAATTTCTTCCCAGCGTCATCCACTGTTCGGCACGATCCCTCTCTACCCATGCTCTCTGCATTTTTGGCGATCATTCCGACATTTATGCATGCCGCCAGACCGGTTATGCAATGCTTTGCTCCAACAGCCCGCAGGAGGTTATGGATCTGGGCGCGGTTGCCCACCTTTCCGCAATTAAGGGCCGCGTGCCTTTCCTGCATTTCTTCGACGGCTTCCGCACTTCCCATGAAGTGCAGAAGATCCACATGTGGGATTACGCCGATCTGGGCGAGCTGCTCGACTGGGACGCTGTCGAATCTTTCCGCCGCAACGCGATGAACCCGGAGCATCCGGTAACACGCGGCACGGCCCAGAACGACGACTTCTTCTTCCAGGCCAGCGAAGCGGGCAATAAATACTATGATGATCTGCCGGATGTTGTGATCGACTATATGAATAAAGTCAACGCGAAAATCGGCACCGACTACAAGCCGTTCAACTACTACGGCGCGCCGGATGCCGAAAGGGTGATCATCGCAATGGGTTCCGTCTGCGAAGCAGCGGAAGAAGTTGTGGATTACCTGAACGCTGCCGGCGACAAGGTCGGCCTGATCAAAGTCAGACTGTACAGACCTTTCGTCGCAAAATACCTGCTCGACGTCATGCCGAAGACGGTTAAGAAGATTTCCGTACTCGACAGAACAAGAGAGCCGGGCTCCATCGGCGAGCCGCTGTATCTGGACATCCTTGCCGCAATCAACGGCACGGAATTCGGCTGTGTTCCCGTGTACACCGGCCGTTACGGTCTTGGTTCCAAAGACACCACTCCGGGCCAGATCGTCGCCGTATACCGCAACATGGAAACCGACACGCCGAAAAAGCGTTTCACCATCGGCATTGTGGATGATGTCACCCATCTTTCCCTTGACGTTAAGGAAAATCCGGACACAACCCCGAAGGGTACCCATTCCTGCAAATTCTGGGGCCTTGGCGCCGACGGCACCGTCGGTGCGAACAAGAACTCCATTAAGATTATCGGCGACCACACCGACATGTACGCACAGGGATACTTCGCCTATGACTCCAAAAAGTCCGGCGGCCTGACCGTTTCCCATCTGCGTTTCGGCAGCAAGCCGATCAAGTCCACCTACTATATCAGCCAGGCCGATTTTGTCGCCTGCCACAAGCCTTCCTATGTCGACGAGTACGACATGGTTCAGGACCTGAAAAAGGGAGGAAGCTTCCTTCTGAACTGCCAGTGGGATCTGGAAGAGCTCGACAAGAGACTGCCGGGCAAGATGAAGAAATATATCGCGGACAACGATATTAACTTCTACACTATCGACGGCATTAAGCTTGGTAAGGAAATCGGCCTCGGCGGCCGCATCAATACCATCCTTCAGTCCGCATTCTTTAAAATTGCCAATATCATTCCTTCCGAGCAGGCAATTCAGTATATGAAGGACGCCGCTCTGCATTCCTATGCAAAGAAGGGGCAGAAGATCGTTGACATGAACTACGCGGCCATTGAGCGCGGCGCAACGGATTTTGTCAAAGTACAGGTTCCGGAATCCTGGAAGCACTGCACGGATGACACACAGGTGCACGCCTTTACAGACGGCAAACCGGAAACGCTTGACTATGTCAACAACGTGATGGTTCCCGCCAACAAATACAAGGGCAACGAGCTTCCTGTTTCCGCCTTTGTCAAGATGGCTGACGGCACAGTCCCGTCCGGCTCCTCCGCTTATGAGAAGCGCGGCATCGCGATCGATATTCCGGAGTGGATTCCGGAAAACTGTATCCAGTGTACCTTCTGCTCCTATGTCTGCCCGCATGCGGTTATCCGCCCGGTCGCTATGACCGCGGAAGAAGCCGCCGCCGCTCCGGCAAGCCAGAAGACAAAAGATATGACCGGTATGCCCGGCATGAAATATGCAATCACCATTTCCTCCTATGACTGCACCGGCTGCGGTTCCTGCGCATCCGTCTGCCCGGGCATGAAGGGGAACAAGGCTCTTGTTATGAAGCCGATGGAAACACAGCTTGAAAGCCAGAAGGGCTTTGACTACGGTCTTACCCTTGCTGAAAAGCCGGAAGTCCTTGAGAAGTTCAAGGAATCTTCCATCAAGGGCAGCCAGTTCAAGCAGCCGCTGCTTGAATTCTCCGGCGCGTGCGCGGGCTGCGGTGAAACTCCGTATGCCAAGCTCGTCACACAGCTGTTCGGCGACAGAATGTATATTGCAAACGCAACAGGCTGCTCCTCCATCTGGGGCGGTTCCGCGCCTTCCACACCGTACTCCGTCAACAAGAAGGGATACGGCCCGGCATGGAACAACTCCCTGTTTGAAGACAACGCGGAGTTCGGCCTTGGCATGACGCTTGCCCAGAACGCAATCCGCGGCAGGCTCGCCGAGTATGTTGAGAAGATGGAAGCTTCCGAAACCGCTTCCGCAGCGCTGAAAGAGGCCTGTAAGAATTATCTTGCAACCGCTGAAGACAGCCACACCAACCGCGCCGCTTCCGATACTCTGATTGCGGAGCTTGAAAAAGTGGCCGGCGGCAGCGACGACGTTGCAAAGCTTGCTGCAAAGACCCTGAAAGACAAAGACTACCTCGCCAAGAAATCCATGTGGATCTTCGGCGGCGACGGCTGGGCATATGATATCGGTTTCGGCGGCGTTGACCATGTTCTCGCTTCCGGCGAAAACGTCAACATCCTCGTATTTGATACCGAAGTATACTCCAACACCGGCGGGCAGGCTTCCAAGGCAACCCCGATCGGCTCCGTGGCACAGTTCGCGGCAACCGGCAAGGCGACAAAGAAGAAAGACCTTCCCGCTATCGCAATGAGCTACGGTTATGTCTATGTTGCCCACGTTGCAATGGGCGCGGACTACAATCAGACCATCAAGGCGATAACGGAAGCCGAAAGCTACAACGGTCCTTCCATCATCATTGCTTACGCTCCCTGCATCAACCACGGTATCAAGGGCGGCATGAGCATTGCGCAGGCAGAAGAGAAGAAGGCGGTTGAGGCCGGCTATTGGAGCAACTTCCGCTATGATCCCCGTCTTGCGGAGCAGGGCAAGAATCCGTTCCACCTCGACAGCAAGGCTCCTACAGCCAGCTACCGTGACTTCATCATGGGCGAGGTTCGTTACAACTCCCTGACCCGTGCCTTCCCGGAGCGTGCTGAGGTTCTGTTCCAGAAGGCTGAGAAAGTTGCAGCTGAGAATTACGAGCATCTTGCAAAACTCTCCAATATGGAATAATTCTAAAGGTTTGCAATTTCGTTAACACAGTTTGCAGGGTCTGTGTTCACTGGAAATCCTACTGATTTTACCTTGCAATTACTATTATATGAGGAGGAAAATTCATGTTTAAAAAAATCGTTTTAGCAGGAGCATGCCGTACAGCCATCGGTAAAATGGGGGGCGCGCTTTCCAATGTCCCTACGACTACCCTTGGTACCATCGTCATTAAAGAAGCGCTGAAGCGCGCTAATGTCGCTCCGGAACAGGTTGACGAAGTCATTATGGGCTGCGTGTATCAGGCTGGTCAGGGTCAGAATGTAGCCCGTCAGTCTTCCGTTTATGCCGGCATTCCGGTAAGCGTTCCTGCGTTTACTCTGAACAACCTGTGCGGTTCCGCACTGAAAAGCGTCAATGTTGCCGCCGCGCTGATCGAAGCCGGTGAGGCGGACATTATTGTGGCCGGCGGTATGGAAAGTATGTCAGGCGCTCCGTATCTTTTGAAAAATGCCCGTTTTGGGTATCGCATGAACAACGGTGAACTGCTCGATTCCATGATCTACGACGGCCTTGAAGACACTTTCAACCACTACCACATGGGTATTACGGCTGAAAATGTTGCGGAACAGTATGGAATTACCCGTGAAATGCAGGACGAATTTTCAGCATTCAGCCAGCAGAAATGTGAAAAGGCACAGGCGGAAGGCAAATTTGACGAAGAAATTGTTCCTGTTCCGATTAAAGTGAAAAAAGAAACCGTTCTGTTCACCAAAGACGAAGGCCCGCGCGCAGGTGTTACGGCGGAGAGCATTTCCAAACTGAAGCCGGCATTTAAGGCGGGCGGCACCGTTACCGCGGGAAATGCTTCCGGCATTAACGACGGTGCGGCCGCAATCGTTCTGATGAGTGAAGAAAAGGCGAAAGAACTCGGAGTGAAGCCGATGGCGACCTGGATTGCCGGCGCTTCCGCCGGTGTGGATCCTTCCGTCATGGGTCTTGGCCCGATCTACAGCACCCGCAAAGTAATGGAAAAAACAGGACTCACAGTAGACGACATGGATCTGATTGAAGCAAACGAAGCTTTTGCCTCGCAGACGCTTGCAGTTGCGCATGACCTGAAATTCGACAAGTCAAAAGTAAATGTTAACGGCGGCGCCATTGCACTGGGCCATCCGGTAGGGTGCTCCGGCTGCAGAATTCTTGTTACCTTATTATATGAAATGCAGCGCAGAAAGTCCAAGTACGGCCTTGCGACACTTTGTGTCGGCGGCGGCATGGGCGTTTCCGCAATTGTAAAAATGGGCGACGACGAGTAATTGATAAGCTGAAGAAAGAAGGGTTATTTGGATTATGAGTTACGTGAAATACGAGCAAAAAGATTTTATCGGAATCATAACAATTGACCGCGAAAAAGCACTGAATGCTTTAAATAGCGAGGTCTTGACTGATCTTGAGGCTGTGATAGACGGCGTTTCCATTGACAATACCAGATGCCTGATCATTACCGGAGCCGGACAGAAATCCTTTGTTGCCGGGGCGGATATTGCGGAAATGAGCCGCAAAACGCGGGAAGAGGCGAAGGCCTTCAGTGCAAAGGGCAACGCTGTTTTCAGAAAAATTGAAAAATTCCCGATCCCTGTCATTGCAGCGGTAAACGGATTTGCACTTGGCGGCGGCTGTGAGCTTTCCCTGAGCTGCGACATCCGTATAGCTGCCGAGAACGCGGTGTTTGCCCAGCCGGAGGCGGGGCTTGGAATTACCGCCGGATTTGGCGGGACACAAAGGCTTGCACGCACCATCGGGGTTGGAAAGGCAAAGGAAATGCTTTATACCTGCGGAAAGGTCAAGGCTGAGGAAGCGCTGAGACTTGGCCTTGTCAATGCGGTTTATCCGGCGGATCAGCTCATGGACGAGTGCCTGAAGCTTGCCGGCAGGATTGCGGGCAACGCGCCGATTGCCGTTCGTGCGACTAAGAAAGCGGTCAATGACGGCATTCAGGTCGACATTGATTCCGGAGTTGCAATTGAGGTTGCGCAGTTTGGCACATGTTTTGAAACAGCGGATCAGAAAAATGCGATGGCGGCCTTCTGCGAAAAACGCAAGGCGGATCCGTTCGTTAACAAATAACCCTTACAAGCTATTTTAATATAATCAGGAGGAATTAAAATGAAAGTTGGTATTATTGGCGCGGGTACCATGGGCTCCGGAATTGCCCAGGCGTTTGCTCAGACTGACGGATATACGGTTAAACTTTGCGATATTAATGAAGAGTTTGCCGCCGGCGGGAAAAAGAAAATTGCCAAAGGTTTTGAGAAGCTCGTTGCAAAAGGAAAGATGGACCAGGCAAAAGCAGACGCAATCCTTGCTAAAATCACAACGGGGACCAGAGAGATCGTTTCCGACTGCGATTTGGTTGTCGAAGCCGCCCTTGAGAGAATGGATCTGAAGAAAGAACTGTTTAAGGCGCTGCAGGGTATCTGCAGACCGGATACGATTTTTGCCACCAACACATCTTCTCTGTCCATCACTGAGATTTCCAGTGGCCTTGACAGAGCTGTTGTCGGTATGCATTTCTTTAATCCGGCCCCGGTAATGAAACTTGTCGAAGTCATTGCCGGCATCACGACTCCGGACGAAACAGTTGAAAAGATCAAAGCCATCGCTGTTGAAATCGGGAAAACTCCTGTTCAGGTTAAGGAAGCAGCCGGTTTCGTTGTCAACAGAATCCTTGTTCCTATGATCAATGAAGCAGTTGGAATCTATGCTGACGGCACCGCCTCCGCTGAAGATATTGATACGGCAATGAAGCTGGGCGCCAATCACCCCATGGGACCTCTTGCGCTGGGTGATTTAATCGGTCTGGATGTTGTTCTTGCTGTAATGGAAGTCCTTCAGTCCGAAACGGGTGACAGCAAATACCGTCCTCACCCCTTACTCAGAAAAATGGTTCGCGGCGGAATGCTGGGAAGAAAGACCGGTAAGGGCTTTTACGACTATACCAAATAAACAGTTGTTGCAAATATAGATTTTGGAGGAACGAGTATGGACTTCGTACTTAGCAAAGAACACGAAATGGCCCGCACTCTTTACAGAGAGTTTGCGGAGAAGGAAATAAAGCCTTTGGCTCAGGAATTGGATGAGGAGGAGCGCTTTCCGGTTGAGACGGTTGAGAAAATGCATAAATACGGCTTTTTAGGCATTCCCTTTCCGAAGGAATACGGCGGACAGGGATGCGACACGCTTTCATACGTCATGTGCATTGAAGAAGTTGCCAAGGTTTGCGGTACCACAAGCGTTGTACTGTCCGGACACACCTCTTTGGGCACGGCGCCGATTTTAAAATACGGCACTCCGGAGCAGATTCAAAAATATTTTGTTCCGCTTGCAAAAGGCGATAAATTAGGCGCGTTCGCACTGACAGAGCCGAACGCCGGCACTGATGCCTCCATGCAGCAGACAAAAGCGGTGCTGGACGGTGACCACTACGTTCTGAACGGCAGCAAAATCTTTATTACGAACGCCGGTTATGCCGATACTTATATCATTATTGCAATGACTGATAAGAGCAAGGGAACAAAAGGTATTTCAGCCTTTATTGTCGAGAAGGATTTTCCGGGCTTCAGCGTAGGAAAGAAAGAAAAGAAAATGGGCATCCGCGGTTCTTCCACCTGCGAACTCATTTTTGAAAACTGCATTGTCCCGAAGGAAAATCTGCTCGGCAAAGAGGGCAAGGGCTTTAACATTGCCATGAATACGCTGGACGGCGGACGTATCGGTATCGCGGCGCAGGCTTTGGGCCTTGCCGAAGGTGCATACGAGGAAACCGTCAAATATGTCAAAGAAAGAAAGCAATTCGGCAAACCGATTGCCAAATTTCAGAATACACAGTTCCAGCTTGCGGATATGGCCACAAAGATCAAAGCGGCCCAGATGCTTGTTTACCGCGCCGCGATGGCAAAAGATACGCAGAAGGTTTATTCGGAAGAAGCTGCAATGGCAAAGCTGTTTGCGGCTGAAGTTGCAATGGAAGTTACGACAAAAGCAGTTCAGCTTCATGGCGGTTATGGTTACACGAGAGAATATCCAGTTGAGCGCATGATGCGTGATGCCAAAATCACCGAGATTTACGAAGGTACCAGCGAAGTTCAGCGCATGGTTATTTCCTCTAACGAACTTAGATAACTATAAAAGCCCAAAAGGAGTGACAATTTTTGAATATTGTAGTTTGCATAAAACAAGTTCCAAATACCAATGAAGTTAAACTTGATCCGGTAACCGGTACGCTGATCAGAGAAGGCGTCCCCAGCATTATCAATCCTGATGACAAGGCCGGTCTTGAAGCGGCTCTTCGTCTGAAGGATGAGAAGGGCGCACATGTTACCGTTCTTTCCATGGGTCCGCCGCAGGCAGACGCCGCTTTGCGTGAAGCACTTGCAATGGGTGCGGACGAGGCAATTCTGGTAACGGACAGAGCTTTCGGCGGCGCCGATACTTTAGCGACTTCCACTACGATTGCCGCAGCGGTTAAAACACTTCCATACGACCTGATTATTACAGGACGCCAGGCTATTGATGGCGATACCGCACAGGTTGGCCCGCAGATTGCCGAACATCTTGGTATTCCGAATATCAGCTATGCGGAAGAGATCAAGGTCGAGGGAGATTCCATCACTGTTAAACGCCAGTACGAAGACAGATATCATATCATCAAGGTGAAAATGCCCTGCCTGATTACTGCTTTAAGCGAATTAAACCAGCCTCGTTATATGACTCCGGGCGGAATTTTTGATGCATATAGGAACAAGGAAGTAAAAATTCTTACCCGAGCGGATATTGATGTAGACGACGCTCAAATCGGCTTAAAAGGCTCACCAACCAGAGTTGCACAAACCTTTACAAAGAGTTTGAAAGCGGCGGGTCAGCTTGTCAATCTTGACCCGCAGGAGTCAGCTGAGTACATGCTTGACAAGCTCAAAGAAAAATTCATTATATAGTTGAAAGTGGTGAGCAAAATGGATATACAAGAATATAAAGGCATATTTATCTTCGTACAGCAGGTCGACAACAAAATAGCCGGTGTTTCTTTTGAACTTCTTGGTAAAGCCAAAGAGCTTGCAAAAGATATGGAAACAGAAGTTACGGCTGTTTTGCTTGGTTACAACGTATCCGGCCTTTGTAAGGAACTTGCACGTCATGGCGCAGATAAAATTATCATGGTTGACAACAAGGCTCTTGAAGTTTATTCCACAGAGCCTTATGCGCACTGTATGTATCATGTGATTGAAAAATACAAACCTGCGGTTGTCCTCTACGGCGCGACTGCAATTGGCCGCGATCTTGCTCCCCGTGTGTCTGCAAGGGTAAAGACCGGCCTGACTGCAGACTGCACAAAGCTGGAGGTTGCCACCGACGGTACCAAGAATCTGATGATGACTCGTCCTGCATTTGGCGGCAATATTATGGCAACCATCCTTTGCCCTGACCACCGTCCCCAGATGGCTACCGTCCGTCCCGGTGTAATGCAGAAAATTAAGCCGATCGAAGGTGCGGAAGTCCCGGTCGAAAAGTATGATCTTGAGATCGGCGCGGAGCATCAGAATGTCGAAATTCTTGACATCATTAAAAAGGTATCCAATAAAATGGATATTCAGGATGCAAAGATACTGGTTTCCGGCGGCCGCGGCATGGGCTGCCCGGAGAATTTCGGCCTTCTTAAAGATTTGGCCGATGCCATCGGCGGTACTGTAAGTTCTTCCAGAGCTTGCGTGGATGCCGGTTGGGTTGAAAAGGACATACAGGTTGGTCAGACAGGTAAAACTGTTCGCCCGAACCTTTACATTGCTTGCGGCATTTCAGGCGCTATTCAGCACCTTGCCGGCATGGAAGAGTCCGATGTGATTATTGCAATCAACAAGGATGCGACCGCTCCAATTTTCGAAGTCGCCGACTATGGAATTGTTGGGGATGTGACGAAAATTCTGCCTTTGTTTACTGAGGAAATCAAGAAAGCAATGGCTGCCCGCAACGCATAAGTTCATAATAAAATCAGAGCTCCGTGTATCATGTACGCGGAGTTCTTTTTTTGCATAAGAAACGACGGCCCTGTTTGGCAGGGTCGTCGTTTCTTATCGTTGTTGTTATTTTTTCAGACCCATTTTTTTGTCTTTGAAGATACGGGCGTCCATTTGTTTCAAATCAGGTGATATCATCGGTTTTGACGGCATATGTGCGAGTATATCTTTTTCCAAATCAATTCCGGGGGCAATTTCAATCAGAACAATGCCCTCCTTTGTCAATTTGAACACAGCGCGTTCTGTAATGTACATAACCGGAAGGTTGTTTTTAATAGCCGTTTTTACACTGAACGTAATGTGTTCCACGTTTTCGCGAAATTTATTGACGCTTCCTTCCTGAAGAATATGAAGCTTTCCGTTTTTCACTTCTGTTTTGAGCCCATTCGCTGTGAAAGTTCCACAGAAAAACACCTGCTTGGAGTTTTGTGAAATATCAATAAATCCGCCGCATCCAGGTAATTTTGGACCAAATTTAGAAACGTTTACATTGCCCTCTTTATCTGATTCTGCAAAGCCCAGGAAAGCCTGATCCAGTCCGCCGCCCTGATAGAAATCAAACATTGAGGGCATTGGAATGATGGCGTCGGGGTTCAGACTGACGCCGAAGTCAATGCTGCTTTGCGGATTACCGCCAAAGATACCGGATTCCACCGTAAGCGAGAATTTATTAGTGATGCCTTCCTCCATGGCAACGGAGGAAATGTATTCTGGAATGCCGATACCAAGGTTGACAACGCTGCCATCCTTTAATTCCATGGCTGCGCGGCGGGCAATGATCTTTTTATTATTCAGCGGAACCGGTTTAAATTCAGCCGACCCCATTCTGTGTTCACCGGAAAATCCGGGATTATATTGCGTTCCATAGTTCTGCATATGGTATTTCATATCGCTGGCCACGACCACAGCATCGACCAGTACACCCGGGATCTCTACTTTTTGAGGATCCAGAGATCCGGATTTTACAACCCGCTCCACCTGAACAATAACGGTTCCGCCGGAATTCTTGCAGGCTTGTGCGACAGCGAGCGTCTCTGCGCGAACCCCTTCGCGCTCTATGGAAATATTACCGTTTTCATCCGCGTAGGTGCCTCCCAGAATTGCAAAATCAACGGGATGCGTCTTGTAGAAAAGATATTCTTTCCCATCGATTTCGACTAGGCTGACCAGATCTTCGGCTTCCTGCGTCAAGGGATTCAGTTTGCCACCTAAACTGCGTGGATCGACAAAGGTACCCAGTCCCACATGAGAGATAGTCCCCGGTTTATGCGCCGCTGTATCGCGGAACATATGAGTGGTAACGCCTTGTGGGAAATCATATGCCAATATTTTGTTTTCAATAACCAGCCTGCCAAGCTTTGGAGCCATTCCCCAATGACCGCCAATCCCGCGGCGAATCAAGCCTTCGTGAGCGAAATGATTCAATCCCTTGGTTTTACCGTCTCCCTGGGCGGCGCAAAATAAAAGCGTGAGATTATTTGGCATTCCGGTTTCTAAAAATCGGTTTTCAATTTCCATGGCAATTTCTTCAGCAACCGAAGCACCCATAAACCCATTCATTGCAAAATTAATATTATTGGGAACTAAATCGGCCGCTTCCCGTGCGGTCAAGATCTTTACAGCCATTTTTCAATCCTCCGAAAAAATACTTTGTTAATATTATATCATTTCAGCGCAAAATTACAAGTTCCTTTCGACTAAATATATATTTTTATTGATTATGCCAATTGAACAAATTAAGAAATACTTTCTGCTTTTTGCAGGCGGCAGAGGCGGTGAAAATTCTGTTTATAATGAGAATTGCTGTTTAAAAAATAAATACCATAATATGGAACATTATGGTAGAATAATAATATAACCATTCCACAAATGCAGTAAAATGAATTTTATTATCACCCCCGCCTTCGGCGGGGGTGATAACATCCATTTTTCCAGTTTTCATTTGAAATTGCTATAAAATTGAAAGCAGGTGAGCGGTTGATAAATAATAGCGGTGCGAAAATCAAACTTTTATTATTACTGAAGCTGCTGAGAAAATACTCTGATGACGAACACCCGATTTCAGCAGTGGAAATATGCAGGCTGCTTGAGAAAAAGGGAATACAGACTGAAAGAAAATCAATCTATCGCGATATTGATGTCCTTACGAAATATGGCATTGATATTCTTTATACCCGTTCCCCAAAACAGGGATTTTTTATAGCAAAACGGGATTTTGAGCTTCCGGAAGTCCGGCTGTTGATGGATGCTGTGCTGACGGCACCGTTTATAACAAATAAAAAAACAGCCGAACTGGCGGACAAGCTTTGCGGGCTTATCAGCTGCCATCAGGCTGAAACTGTTTTAAAGCAGATTTATGTAGAACAACGTGAAAAATTTGAAAATGAAGAAATTTATTATAATATTGATATCATCAACCGCGCAATTGCCCAGCATAAAAAAATATCATTTTCCTATCACCATCGCGTGATTGCGGACCGGAAAACACAGCTGGATGAAGGCAGAGAATTTGTCATCAGTCCGTATGCGCTTTTGTGGGCAAACGACAAATATTATATGGCGGGAAACTATGAAAAATACGACGCGATCAGCAATTACCGTCTGGACAGGATGAAACGCATGACCGTGACGACACTGGAATCGCGCCCGTTCAGTGAGGTCTGCGCTTATAAGGATTATTTTGATACCGCAGACTATTTAAAAAAAACATTCAATATGTACAATGGGGAACAGGAACGGGTCGTTTTGAGATGTTCCAACAGCTTGCTTGAAACCATCGCAGATAAATTCGGAAGCGGAATCGAGTTTTCCTGTCACGACAACAATGCATTTACGGTGCGTGTATCCGTATATGTCAGCGACGGCCTGATTGAATGGCTGCTACAGTACGGTGACCGGATTATGGTTTTGTCCCCGCCGACATTGAGAGACGAAATGCTGAAAAGAATCAAAGCAATGTACGCTGCATATCAAATTACGTAAAAAACATGTGCTCAATAAAAATTTTAATTCCAATGCCTGTTAAGACAACGCCGCCGAAAAGTTCCGCTTTTGAAGACAGCAGTCTTCCGAAATTTTCCCCGATATAAACCCCCATAATACAAAGAAAAAAAGTGACAGCGCCTATAATTCCAACAGAAATCATCATCGCTGCGGCGGTTTTTGCACCCACTGCGGACGGCAGAATAATTCCTGTAGCCAACGCGTCAATGCTTGTTGCCACCGAAAGAGTGATCAGGGTTTTGAAACTGACATCATTTTCTTTGTGGCCGGAGTTTTTTTCTTCCGGTGTCTTATTGGATTCTATCATCATTCTAATACCAAGATAAGAAAGAAGAATGAAAGCGACCCAATGGTCCACAGCGCTGATAAAGCTTTCTCCCGCTTTTCCGATCGTCCAGCCGAGCATAGGCATTAGTGCCTGAAAAAGGCCAAAGCTGAATGACAGTTTCAACGAGAATTTCGGTGTTACTTTCCGGATGGTTGCTCCCTTTGTAATACTTACTGCAAATGCGTCCATGGCAAGGCCCAAAGCAATGCCGACCAATGAAACGTAATCCATGGTTTTTCCTCCGAATCCAAAAAAGACATGAATTAAATCATACCTTTTTATAAAAACAATGTCAATCATAACGTTGGACAAGTTTGTAATTTAATATAGTAATAAATTAATACATTAAATCAATTGCGTTTCCTGCCGTTGAATGATAAAATGATAGCAGGGTACTTTTCTTGCTTTCACTGTTGAAAACATCAAAACGAATTCGATGTATTTATTTAATCGATATAAAAACAATAATATGCAAAGGATAATATGCTATGATTGCTGTGATTGATTACGGTGCCGGGAACCTGCAAAGCGTCGTAAAAGCATTTCATTTTATCGGCTGTGACATCCTCGTCACGGCAGACAAGGAAGAACTGAAACAAGCCTCCGCCGCGGTGCTTCCCGGTGTGGGTGCGTTTGGCGATGCCATGAATTGCTTAAAACGGTCTGATTGTATAAATCCCGTCCTCGATTTTATTGAAAGCGGAAAACCTTTTTTGGGTATCTGTCTGGGCTTGCAGCTTCTTTTTGAGGGAAGTGAAGAAACCCCGGGCGTAAGCGGACTGGGTGTTTTAAGAGGAAGAATTATCAGAATACCCGCGGAAACCGGGCTGAAAATACCCCATATCGGATGGAATTCACTCGCTGTAAAAGAAAACGCCGGCCTGTTTAAAAATCTGGAACCCAATCCATACGTCTATTTTGTCCATTCCTATTACCTGAAAGCAGAAAACCCGGATGTTGTTTCTTCCACCACAAATTATGGGGTTGAAATCGATGCTTCCGTTCAGCGGGGCAATCTTTTTGCAACACAGTTTCATCCGGAGAAAAGCGGAAAAACCGGGCTACAGATGCTGAAAAATTTTGTTTCGTTTGTTCATTAAAAATTCCCGCGGAGGTCATGACTATGTATGCAAAACGGATTATTCCCTGTCTGGATGTAAACGAAGGCCGGGTTGTAAAGGGAACCTCCTTTATTAATTTGCGTGACGCCGGCGATCCGGTTGAAGCTGCGGTCGAGTATGACAGACAGGGCGCGGACGAGCTTGTGCTCCTGGATATTACCGCGTCCTCTCAGGCGCGGGGGATTATGCTGAATATTGTAAGCCAAGTTGCCAATCAGATTTTTATCCCCTTTACTGTTGGAGGCGGAATCAGGACGGTCGAAGACTTTACGTCTCTTTTAAGGGCTGGGGCGGATAAGGTTTCCGTCAATTCCGCGGCGCTGAATCGCCCGTCCATTATCAGTGAGGCGGCGGAAAAATTCGGAAGCCAGTGTGTTGTGTGCGCAATCGACGCTAAACGCAGAGAGACGGGCGGCTGGACGGTTTACCAAAATGGCGGCCGTATCGACACGGGGAAAGACGCCGTTGAGTGGGCGGTGGAAGCGGCCCGGCTTGGCGCCGGTGAAATCCTTTTGACCAGCATGGACTGTGACGGCGTGAAAAAGGGTTACGATCTGGAGCTGACTGCGACAATCTCCCGGCGTGTCCATATTCCGGTGATTGCTTCGGGCGGCGCGGGGAAGATGGAACATTTTTACGACGCTTTTACCGCCGGGAAAGCGGACGCGGTTCTGGCGGCGTCTCTCTTCCATTTCGGCGAGATTACAATTCCCGATCTGAAAACATATCTTGCACAAAAAGGAATCCCTGTCCGGCAATGATATATTTGAGGCTGAATTTGGTTCAGCCTCATTTTTTATGGATAGAACCTCATTATTTGGCATAAGAATTACTAATAAATTGGAGGTGCTGGAAATGAAGTTCAAAAAATTGTCGGCATGCTTCCTTGTGATTTCAATGCTTGTTTCAGTTTTGCCGGTGAAAGCGGCTGCACTGTCCGACACGGAGGTGAAAGCTCCGTCAGCCGTACTGATGGAATCGCAGACCGGAAAAGTGCTTTATGAAAAGAATTCACATGAAAAACGCCCGTGTGCATCCATTACGAAGGTTATGACGCTGGTTCTTGTTATGGAAGCGATTGACTCGGGTAAAATCAAGCTCACCGATACGGTATCCACAAGCGAGCACGCAGCGTCCATGGGCGGATCCGACATATGGCTGAAACCGGGAGAGATCATGACTGTGGACGATATGCTGAAGGCTACGGTAATAGCCAGCGCAAATGACGCTGCGGTGGCTCTGGCCGAGTATGTTTCCGGCAGTGAAGATGAATTTTTGCAGCAAATGAATCAAAAGGCAAAAGCGCTTGGCATGAAGGATACTGTTTTTAAAAACTGCAACGGCCTTGATGAAGACGGGCACGTCACTTCCGCGTATGATGTTGCGCTGATGTCCCGTGAACTAATGAAACATACGAAAATATTTGATTATTCGAAAACGTGGATGGAAAATATCCGCGATGGGAAAACACAGCTTGTCAATACCAACAAGCTCTTGAAAACCTATAAAGGGATTACCGGGTTGAAAACCGGTACGACCGGAAAGGCGGGCAGCTGCATAACGGCGACCGCGGAGCGTGATCATGTAAAACTGATTGCGGTCGTGTTGGGCGCAGCCAATACAAAAGAACGTTTTTCAGCCGCAGCCGTTCTGCTGGACAACGGCTTTGCCAACTGGTCGGTAACCATCCCGGCGATTCCGCAGGATGCAATCAAGCCGGTTCCCGTTCTGAACGGCATGAACGAAATGGTTGAAACGACGGCCGAAACGGACGGAAGTATTCTGGTTCCCAAAGGGAAGGCAAATGAGATTCAGTACAGCGTCTCCATTCATCCGAATATTGCCGCTCCGGTAAAAAAAGGACAGATTGTAGGTAAAATTACCTGCAAGCTTGGAAATGAAGTCGTGAAGGAATACAATATCTGCACGAAAAACGCTGTTGCACAAATCACATTTGCGTCCGCTTTCAGGCTGCTGGCAAGATATCTTTTGAAAATGCTTTGAATAGAAAATATGAAAAATTTATAAAATATAGTGCTCCGCCTTGCAAATGCAGTCGATATATTGTAATATAATTTATATCGAACGTATCATTCAGGAGGAAACGAATATGTCTATCAGACTGGATTTAAAACATCTTTCAAGTTTTATCGGACCAAATGAATACACGGCAATAGCCCCGCAGATTCAGCAGGCACACAATGCGCTTCACTCAGGAAATTGTGAGGGCAATGATTTTATCGGTTGGGTCAACCTTCCTACTGATTACGACAAAGAGGAATTTTCCCGCATCAAAGCAGCTGCGGAAAAGATCAAATCGGATACTGAGGTTTTTATCGTGATTGGTATCGGCGGTTCCTATCTCGGCGCGCGCGCTGCGATTGAGTTTTTAAAATCCCAAAATTATAATTCTCTGAAGAAAAATACGCCGGATATCTATTATACCGGAAACAGCATCAGTTCTTCCGCCCTGAGTGAACTTCTGGAAATCTGTGAGGGCAGGGACGTTTCCATCAATATGATTTCCAAATCCGGTACTACAACCGAACCGGCGATTGCTTTCCGGGTGCTTCGCAAGCTTCTGGAAGAAAAATACGGCAGGGAAGAAGCGCGCAAAAGAATTTATTGCACAACCGACAAGGCGCGCGGCACTTTAAAACAGCTTGCTGCCAAAGAAGGCTACGAGACCTTTGTCATTCCCGACGATGTGGGCGGCAGGTATTCCGTGCTGACGGCAGTCGGCCTTCTGCCGATCGCGGTGAGCGGCGCCGATATTGACGCCTTGATGTCCGGTGCGGCAAAGGCGCAGAAAGAATTCAGCAATCCGGATTTGGCTGTCAATGATTGTTACAAATATGCCGCCATACGCAATATCTTATACCGTAAGGGCAAAGAAATTGAAATTCTTGTCAGCTACGAACCCTGTTACACCATGATGTGCGAATGGTGGAAGCAGCTGTTCGGCGAAAGCGAGGGCAAGGATAACAAGGGTCTTTTCCCGGCGTCCGTTGTTTTCTCGACCGATCTGCATTCCATGGGCCAATACATTCAGGACGGCAGGCGTTCTTTATTTGAAACCGTCGTTTTATTTGATAAAGCAAAAAAAGACTTGTTCATAGAAACAGACCCGGAAAACGTTGACGGCTTAAACTTTCTACAGGGCAAGAGCATGGCTTATGTCAATGAAAAAGCGTTTGAGGGCACGGTTCTGGCACATGCGGACGGAGGCGTCCCAAGCGTTGTGCTCCATGCGCCTGACTTTTCTGAGGAAACACTTGGATATCTCATTTATTTCTTTGAAAAGGCCTGCGCGGTTTCCGGTAGCCTGCTGGGTGTTAATCCCTTTAACCAGCCGGGAGTGGAAAGCTACAAAAAGAATATGTTTGCCCTTCTTGGCAAACCGGGTTATGAGTCTGAAAAAGACGCTTTGGAGGCGAGATTAAAGAACTAGAAGATGCAGGAGTTTTCTCCGCTTTTGCGGAAATAATATAAATATAGGGGGAGTTCTACATGATTACTCTTATCGTTGGCAAAAAAGGTTCAGGAAAAACAAAAAAATTGATCGAAAGCGCAAATGAAGCAGTCGAAAAATCAAACGGAAATGTTGTAGTAATTGAAAAAGGTCTTAAACTGACCTACGATTTATCCCATCAGGTAAGGCTGATAGACAGCGATGCATATGGTATCCAGGGTGCGGATGCGCTCTTGGGCTTTATCAGCGGTATTTGTGCAGGCAACTATGACGTGACGGATATTTTTGTTGATTCCACCCTGAAGATAATCGGGCATGATATGAAAGCCCTCGTACAGTTTACTGAAAAAATGAATGCCCTTTCCACACAGGCCGATACGAAGATTTCGCTTCTTGTTTCGGTCAGCAAAGAGGAGCTGCCGGAGGAAATCAGTTCCTTCTCCGTTCAAATCTAAGGGCAAACCTCTATTTCATTATGCTGCCGCAGGCGTTTCGTCTTCGGCAGCTTCTTTATGATTATGAATATATTGTAATTTTCTATTGACAAATCATCTATAAATCTATATAATAAGCTAATGTAGCGCTGAGGTGTAAATATGCTTCTTGATTTAAAAAAGGTGTTTTCCAACAGCGATGAAAGCTGTTCCTTTGATTACCTGTTGGATTTATCATCTACCGATATCAATGGTTATCATCCGTTCGTTTCGCCTGTGAAAGTTCAGGGTACCGTAAAAAGTCAGGATGGATTTGCGCAGCTTGACGCCGAGGTTTCGTTTGAATTTTCCATTCCATGCGACCGATGCATGAAGCAGATTGACAAATGCTATCATTATACTTTTTCGCATATTTTGGTGTTGTCTTTGGAAAATGAAGATGATGTCAGTTATGTTCAGGTTTCCAATTATCAATTGGATTTGGACGAGCTAATCCGGGCGGACATTTTACTCGAACTACCGTCCAAGTATTTGTGCAACGATGAATGCAAAGGCCTGTGTCCTTCCTGTGGGAAAAATTTGAATGATGGAAAATGCAACTGCGTTTTTCATCAGATTGATCCCCGTTTGGAGGCTCTTAAAAAACTAATAGATTAGTCTGAGTTTTATAAGGAGGTGCTGAAGATGGCGGTACCAAAGAGAAAAGTATCAAGTGCAAGACAGAATAAAAGGCGTTCAAATGTTTGGAAGATGAGTGCTCCTGCTCTGGTGAAATGCCCTAAATGTGGTGAGTTTAAGACTCCGCATAGAGTTTGCGGTAGTTGTGGTTACTACAACGGCAGGGAAGTAATCAAAAAGGAAGCATAAGCTTTGTTTGATTTTCCGGAAATGTAGAGAAGGAGCGATCCTTCTCTTATTTTTTTATGAAATTTTTGTGAAGCAGAGGAGTTACCATGTCAGTAAAGATTCTATCGGTTGATAAGGACAGCCCAGCCGAAAAAATGCAAATATTACCGGGGGAAACACTGGTTGCCATAAACGAAAACCAAATAGACGACGTTCTCGACTACCGTTTTTACGAAACCAGTAAAAATTTATCCATATTATTAACCGATCAGAACGGAAATCCACGTACGGTCTCTGTTAGAAAAGGGGAATATGAATCCATCGGACTGGATTTTGAGACATATCTGATGGATGAACAGCACTCCTGCCGCAACAAATGTATTTTTTGCTTTATCGACCAGCTGCCAAAAGGAATGCGCAGTACCCTTTACTTTAAGGATGATGACTCCCGTCTCTCTTTTTTGTTTGGAAATTATATTACGCTGACCAATATGAGTGAACACGATGTCGACAGGATTATTAAAATGCATATCAGCCCCGTTAATATTTCCGTTCATACCACCAATCCGGAACTCCGGGTTAAAATGATGGGGAACAGGTTTGCGGGAGAGTCGCTGAAAATCTTATACAGGCTCGCGTCTGCCGGCATTAAGATCAATACCCAGCTTGTAATTTGCAAAGGGATGAACGACGGGGAGGAGCTAAAACGCAGCTTAACCGATCTTGGCAAGCTTTATCCGGCTGTGCAGAGCATTGCCGCCGTGCCGGTCGGGCTGACACGGTTCAGGGAAGGATTATATCCGCTGGAATCGTTCGACAAAGCTTCCGCTGAGAAGGCGGTTCAAATTCTTGAGGAATTCGGAGACCGCTTTACGGCCGAATTCGGAGAGAGAATCTGCTACGCTGCCGATGAGTTCTATCTGAAAGCGGAGCGACCCGTACCGCCCGCCGAATTTTACGGCGACTTTGACCAGTTGGAAAACGGGGTGGGGCTGATGGCAAATTTAAAGCAGGAATTCGAGAGTGCGCTGGAAGATTTTCGGGTTCCTGTAAAAGCGCGCCGTGTTACGCTGATCACCGGAACAAGCGTCTATAATTTTCTTAACTCTTTACTTGACGAATTAAGAATAAAATGCAATAATCTAACGTGTAATGTGATTCCAATTATTAATAATTATTTTGGGAATACCATAAATGTTACCGGGCTCATTACGGGTACCGATATTATGCAGCAGCTGAGCGGCAAAGAGCTGGGCGATGAGTTGATTGTACCCGCGGTCATGCTTCGCCGGGAGGGAGATATTTTTTTGGATGATACTTCTCTTGAGGATTTAAGCAGAGCCTTAAATGTGAAAGTAACCGTATCTCCCAATGACGGGTATGAGCTTTTAAATACATTAGTAGGGAGTGATGTTATTGTCTAAACCTATAGTTGCGATTGTAGGAAGGCCGAATGTCGGGAAATCGACACTTTTTAATAAATTGATCGGGGAGCGTCTTTCGATTGTAGACGATACGCCGGGGGTTACCAGAGACAGAATTTACGGGGAATGTGAGTGGAGAAGCCGTAAATTTTCCATTGTGGATACGGGCGGAATCGAACCCGATTCGGGCGACGTGATTTTGTCCCAGATGAGAGTGCAGGCCCAGCTGGCGATTGATGCGGCGGACGTGATCGTGCTTGTTGTGGATATTCGCACCGGCGTTGTGGCGACGGACTCCGACATAGCCGCTATGCTTCTGAAAAGCGGCAGACCCGTCATTCTATGCGTTAACAAGTGTGATATGATAGGGAACCCGCCCCCGGAATTTTATGAGTTTTACAATATGGGACTTGGCGACCCGGTGCCGGTTTCTTCCGTACACGGCCATGGGACCGGCGATCTGCTCGACCGGATTGTGGAACACCTTCCAGCGGAAGAAAGCGATGAATCCGACGGTGAGCTTATTAAAGTTGCGATTATCGGCAAACCGAATGTCGGAAAGTCTTCTCTTGTAAATAAAATTTCCGGTGAGGAGAGATGTATTGTCTCCGATATTGCAGGGACGACGCGGGACGCCATCGATACAATGATTGAAAATAAATACGGGCGCTTTACGCTGATTGATACGGCCGGACTGCGCAGAAAAAGTAAAGTTGACGATACGATTGAAAAATACAGCGTGATCCGTGCCCAGATGGCCATTGAACGGGCCGATGTCTGCGTCATTATGATTGACGCTTCGGTGGGATTCACCGACCAGGACTCAAAAGTAGCCGGATTGGCGCATGAAGCCGGCAAGGGCTGCGTGATTGCCGTCAATAAATGGGATGTCATAGAAAAAGATGACCGTACCATGATTGAATACAGAAAAAAACTCGAAGATGATTTTTCATTTATGTCGTATGCTCCCATGATCTTCATTTCGGCAAAAACAGGTCAAAGGCTTGACCGCCTTTTTGACCTGATCAAGCATGTGGCGAATTCCAACTCCATGCGTATTGCCACAGGGATGCTTAACGATGTTCTAGCGCAGGCCGTGGCAAGAGTCCAGCCACCGACCGACAAGGGAAGGAGGTTAAAAATTTTTTACATGACGCAGGCGACTGTCAAACCGCCTACCTTTGTATGCTTTGTAAATTCCGCACAGCTGTTCCATTTTTCATACCAACGGTATCTTGAAAACAGAATTCGCGAGACCTTTGGGCTCGAGGGTACCCCAATCCGGTTTATTGTGCGTGAGCGAGGAGATAAGTAAGGAGGAGTTACTGATGTTCAGTTATATCAAGGATTTTGCACTGCCATCGGTTTTAGTAGCGCTTGTTTCATACCTTTTGGGAAGCATTAGCTTTTCTATCATTTTTACAAAAGTATTCGATAATAATGTGGATATCCGCACATTGGGCAGCGGAAACGCGGGGGCAACCAATGTTCTGCGTTCTGTTGGCGCAAAGGCTGCAATTTTTACTTTTATTTTTGATTTTGCCAAAGGCGCAGTCTCTGTTATGATCGGCAGGGCGGTTTTCCAGTATATCTGCGGGTCGACCGCGGAATCGCTCGTCGTTAATCCACACGTTGTAGCGCAGTATGGTGCTTACATTGCCGGTGTTGCCTGCGTTTTCGGACATATTTATCCCGCTTATTTCAGTTTTAAGGGTGGCAAAGGCGTGCTGACCAGCGCCGCAATGATCGCGCTGATTGACTGGCGAGTGTTCATTATCGTTATTTCGGTGTTTTTAATCTTGTTCTTGATTACTAAAATTGTTTCGCTGTCTTCTATCTGCGGAGCGGCAACTTTCCCGGTTGCTACTTTTCTGATCACATATTTCATTGATTACCGCCAGGGGCAGGCATCCACCGGATCGGTTCCCATTTCTTATGTGTGGATCACGACCGCTATTGCTTTCTGCATGGCTTTTGTCCTGATCTATAAGCACAGGACAAATATTGAGAGAATCAAAAACGGAACCGAGAAGAAAATCACGATTAACCACAGAGCATAAAAAAACAGCAGTGCCGCTATGAACTTTCCGGTCGTAGCGGCACTGCTTTCTTGTAATTATTTAAAAAGAAAAAAGGAGCCCTTCAAGGCTCCTCTAAACATAATGTTTTGTTTTGATCAGACGGCTCGGGTTACCTTGCCGGAACGCAAGCAACGGGTGCAGGCGTAAATACGCTTAGGAGTACCGTTAACAACTGCTTTAACACGTTTAATATTGGGCTTCCAAGTTCTGTTCGCACGTCTGTGCGAATGGGAAACCCTAATACCGAAAGCCATATCCTTGCCACAAACATCACATTTTGCCATGTGTCTGCACCTCCTTTAAAAGGACTGTTTATAGAATCACAACATTGGTATTCTACCAGATAATCAACATAAATGCAAGCCTTTTTTCGTTATATTGTGATAGGAAAATTAAATTCTTCGATTCTTTTTCCGATTTCAGTACCTTGCTTGTTTTTTAGGCTGAAACGTATTATAATATTATCTCATAAAGGAGACTATTTCTATGCTGTTTAATTTGATAAGTGATGTTTTTTCAGGACAGCCGTTTGACATGGCTTCCGCATTTTCCCAAATACTGGCTACCCTGTTTATCATTTTCTGCATTTTGCCGCTCCATGAATGTGCGCATGGCTGGGTTGCCGGCAAGCTTGGAGACAATACCGCAAAATACAGCGGCAGGCTGACTTTAAATCCGCTTGCCAGCATTGACCCGGTCGGTTCGCTGTTCCTTCTTTTGTTTGGATTCGGTTGGGCAAAGCCGGTACCGGTTGATGCCAGATACTTTAAAAATCCGAAGCGCGACATGGCCATTACGGCGCTGGCGGGGCCTGTTTCCAATCTGCTCGCTTCGTTTGTCGGCGCGGTGATTTATCAGGGGCTGTGGATTGCGCTCAGGGCTAACGTTCCCGAATTTATCCAGACCTTTTTTATTGCCTACATTACCATTAATGTTGCCCTTGCGGTATTCAATATGATCCCGCTGCCGCCGCTTGACGGCTCCAAAATTCTGGGCGCTTTCCTGTCCGATAAAGCGCTCTATAATTATTACAGATATCAGAATATTATCATTATGGTAGTATTTGTTGTTTTATTCAGCGGCATGCTTCGTGTTCCTCTTGCTGTTATACAGCAGGCCTGCCTTAACGGCGTACTTTGGCTGGCGGAACTTCCATTTAAACTGTTCGGTCTGTTATAAAAGCGGGGTATTATGGAAAAACTATCCTATAAACTGCCGGTCTTTGAGGGACCTCTTGATTTGCTGTTGTATCTCATTGCCAAAAATAAACTTAATATCTGTGAAATTCCGATTGCCGAACTTCTTGACCAGTATACGGAACACATCCAGGCAATGAAGGAACAGGATATGGATGTTGCGAGTGATTTTCTGGAAATGGCCGCGCGGCTGGTTTACATGAAGACGGTTTATCTGCTTCCGAAACATGAGGAGGCGGACGCGCTTCGGCGTGAATTGAGCGGCCAGCTTCTGGAATATCAAGAGTGCAAGCGCATCGCACAGATTATGGCCGAACATTTCAGCTTCAACGCTTTTGTCCGGGAACCCGCTGAGATACAGTATGACCAAACCTATCTGCGCAGCCATACGCCGCTGGAGTTATTCAACGCGTACCATAACGCGGTCGGACGGGGAAAAAGACTGCTTCCGCCGCCGCCGGAAGCGTTCTCAAGGATTGTTACACACAAGATTGTTTCAGTTTCCTCCAAAATTATTTATGTGCTTCGCCGTCTCTGGCAGACGGACGAAATCCGGTATGAAGAACTGTTTGAGGAAAAACGGGATAAGTCTGATCTGGTTGCTACCTTTTTAGCTGTTCTTGAGCTGGTCAAAGGGAAGCGGGTGCGCATAGAAGGCGAGAGCTGCAGCGCAAGAGTGAAATTGATAAACGGCGGTGTAAGAAATTGGAAATCAAAAAATTTCAGGGAGCAATAGAAGCAATCCTTTTTTCAAGCGGCGATCCGGTTTCCATCGACAGGATAGCGGATGCTTTAAATCTGGACAAGTCCACCGTTGCCAAGATGCTTCAGCATTTAATGGATGAGTTCAACCGGGAAGACGCCGGTGTCCATATTGTGAAGCTGGAGGATAACTATCAGATGTGCTCCAATCCCCAATATGCCGAATATGTCCGCCGGATTCTGGATATGCGCCGCAATACCCCCCTGTCGCAGGCCGGTATGGAGGTGCTTGCCATTGTTGCCTACAATCAGCCGGTTACGAAGGCTTTTGTGGAGCAGGTCCGCGGTGTGGACTGTTCCGGGGTTCTGGGAAGCCTGACCACAAAGGGACTGATTGAAGAACGGGGCCGACTGGAGCTTCCGGGCAGGCCTCTGCTATATGGTACAACGCCGAATTTTTTACGGTGCCTGAACATTTCCTCACTCAGTGAGCTTCCGCCCCTTGAAAAATCGCGGCAGACCGAAAATGAAACAAGTGAAATGGTAGATGTTTCAGCCGGATAGATGACTGCAGGAGGCTTTATGACTGCTTTAATGATTGTTTTGGGGATTGCGCTGTTCATTTTTGTTCTTCTGCTTTGTCCCGTTACCGTTTATGCCGGTTTTGAAAATGAGTTTTCCGCAAGGTTTACCTATCTTTTTTTCCGATATAAAATACCGTCCCAGCCCCGGAAGGCTGAAGAAAAGGAAGAAACTGGTAAAGAGAAAAAAGAAGAAAAAAGTGATGCATATTCAAAAATTAGGGACATAATAAAGCAAAAGGGTTTATCCGGCTTTCTGAATATCATCAGCGAGTTTGCCTCCGTCGCAACCGGAGCAGCCAAAAGACTTTTTTCCCATGCGGTCATTTACAACATTTCTGTTGACCTTGCCGTTGCGGATGAAGACGCCGCTCAGGCGGCCATTTGCTATGGATATGCCTGTTCCGTGGTTTATCCGGCCATGGGGCTGCTTGTCACTCATGTGAAATGTAAAGATTATCAGATTCACATTGCTCCCCTTTTCAATGAAAAAGAGAGCAGAATTCTATTTACCTGCAAAATAAAAATCAGGCCGCTTTTCATTCTCACATCCATGTTGCCTGCACTTTTCAAATCATTGAAGGTGCTTAAGAAAGTAAAAATAAACCCGACAAAAATAACAAAAACAACAGATAAGGCGGTGCATCAGAAATGAGCGATCATCCTATTGAAGGTATGATGAATACAACCCTTGAAAAAATCAAACAGATGGTTGACATTAATTCCATTGTCGGCGACCCGATCACCTCACCGGACGGTTCTATTATTATCCCGATTTCCAAAATCAGTTACGGGTTTGCCTCCGGCGGTTCCGATTTTCCGAGTAAGACACAGACGGATAAAAACTTCTTCGGCGGCGGCACGGGGGCCGGCGTCTCCATCAGCCCGGTGGCATTTATTACGATTTGCAACGGCAGTGTGAAAATGCTTCAGATCGATCCTTATAACAATGCCGCGGACAGAGTGATCGGAATGTTCCCTGAAGTTGTCGATAAAATTAGCGGCCTATTTAACACAAAAAAGGGCGAAAGCAAAAAATCAAAAAGTGCGGAAGGTAAAAACAGCGAAGATGTTTCAAAGGTAAAAGATGTAAAACTGGATGATCCACAAATATAATTTTTCAATATTGGAGCAACCGCCTGCATATAAATTTATAGGCAGGTGGTTGTTTTGTTAAAAAAGACAATATCTTTATTTTTATGTGTATTATTTTTTTCTCTTTTATTTCCGGTTTCCGTGTGGGCGGATGTCCAGCTTCAGATCTCCGCAAAATCAGCAGTTTTAATAAATGCGGATAACGGCCAGCTTCTTTTCGCAAAAAATGAAAACGATAAAAGGCCGATGGCAAGCACAACGAAGATCATGACCGCTTTGATTACGCTGGAAACCGCTGCGGTTGATAATAAAATTGTTACGATAACGGACAGTATGGTGCATGTGGAAGGCTCCTCTATGGGCCTTAAACCGGGCAATAAACTTAGCCTGAAGTCATTGGCGGAAGGCATGCTGCTTGTTTCAGGAAACGACGCCGCCAATTCGGCGGCAATTGCAATCAGCGGCTCTGCAAAAGCTTTTGCCAGTTTAATGAATAAACGGGCCCAGCAATTAAATATGACGGATACGCATTTCGTCACGCCGTCCGGGCTGGACGACGACGAGCATTACACGACTGCCAGTGATTTGGCAAAACTGGCCATGGCGGCGATGCAGAATCCGGATTTTGCGGAAATTGCGTGTCAAAAGGCAATGAAGGTGCAATATGTTGACCCAGTCCAGACCGTGCGTTACACGAATCATAATAAACTGCTGAGCCTGTATGACGGGTGCATCGGGGTGAAAACGGGTTTTACTAAAAAATCCGGGAGATGCCTTGTTTCCTCCGCGGAGCGTAATGGAATCCGCCTGATTGCGGTTACGCTGGATGCACCGGATGACTGGGACGATCATCAGAAAATGCTGAATTACGGCTTTGATAAATTAACCCGCTATAAAATTGACGATTCCTCCTACAGCGTACAGGTACCGGTCGTCGGCGGCTTGACAAGCCGTATCATGGCGCGCGGCAGCGCGGGGAATGATATTGTTGTCAATGCTGATGCAATACCGAACATTAAAAGAACCGTTGAACTGCCTGCTTTTCTCTATGCCCCTGTGCAGGAAGGGCAGACGCTTGGAGCAGTGAGGTATACGCTGAATTCTGAAACGCTGGCTACTACAGAGCTTGTTGCTGCCGGGTCCGTTCAGAAAATCGAAATATCCAAAAACATATTTCAGATATTTTTAGATTGGATAAAGGATCTATTTATATAAATTAAACATAAAGGATGTATTATGCTATGGCAAAAGATGTTAGGCTGCAAAAAATGCTTGCGGACTGCGGTGTTGCTTCCAGAAGAAAGGCGGAAGAAATGATTTCCGCCGGGGAGATTAAAGTAAATGGGGTCACTGCCAAGATCGGAGATAAAGTGGATCCTAAAAAGGATAAAGTTATCGTAAAGGGCAAGCCGCTGGATACCCATGTGAAGGAAGTTTATATTATGCTGCACAAGCCGCGCGGCTTCATCACAACAATGAGCGATGAAATGGACCGGAAATGTGTGGCCGAACTTGTCAAGGATGTGCCGGAACGTATTTATCCGGTGGGCCGTCTGGACAGGGAATCCGAAGGGCTGCTGCTTTTGACAAATGACGGGGAGTTTGCCAACGCAATGACACATCCTTCGCTGCACATCCCCAAAACTTACAGGGTAACGATACGTCCCTCCATTTCAGAAGACCAGCTGACTCAGATAGCGGTGGGAATTGTGATTGATGGCAGAAAAACCGCCCCGGCCAAAGTAAATGTCATTTCGCAGGAAGCCGGACGCGTTGTGCTGGAAATTGTGCTATATGAGGGCAGAAACAGGCAAATCCGTAAGATGTGCGAACAGCTTGGCCTTGAGGTCGCTAGGTTAAAGCGTGTCGCTGTAGGTCAGCTGAAGCTGGGAATGCTTCAGCCCGGCGCGTGGCGGCCGCTGACTTCCGAAGAAGTTAAAAAACTTACTGCCGGGGCAAAAGCGGACAGGCAGTATGAAGAAATGGGAGGTGAACTGGATGATCACCATTCTGACTTTAAAAGACAGCAGCAGGGCCGGCCAAATTATACGGATGGTTCCCGGCGCAGAAAATAACGCGCAGGTGCTTGTTATGAGCGAAGGAAATCAAGAGCTGGGCTACGTTGTTGTGGATGTGCGGTCGTCGGTAGTTCGTATGCTGAAAATGGAAATTTTTGGGTGCGATAATCTGGCTGAATTGGATGCCCGCAGCCGTATGTGCGCAGACAGCATGATGAGGGCTGCCGCTTCTTACGGAGCGACAGTGGGGGCATACCAGATTGAATCAAAGGTAGACGGGCTCCAGCAGTTCCTTTTTGGCTGTGGTTTTATACAGTCAAATCATAAATTGAGCAGCCCTCTTACAAATTTCATAAAGATATGTCGAATGTAAACAAAATATACCGGAAACACTTGCCATTTTCTTTGTGATATATTATAATAAAGTTGATTTTTGTAAAATTTTTTATTTGCAAACTTTCTATAAATGGAGGAGTAAAAATGAATAAGGTCGATAATGCGGAACTGTTGCGCAGCGCCCGTGACACGGCAAAAAATACAACAGGCCATCAGCGTATCAACGCTTTATTTGACGTAGGTAGCTTTAGCGAAATTGATTGTTTTGCCAGGTCCGGAGAAGGCTACACGGAAGCAGTCGCAGGATATGGTACAATTGAAGGATGCCCCGCCTATGCGTTTGCCCAGAACAGCGATGTTGACGGCGGAGCCATGTCAAGCGCCCAGGCCGCAAAGATAAAAAAAATATACAATCTGGCTGTTTCGACGGGAATTCCGGTTATTGGAATATATGACTCCATCGGCGGCAGGCTGCAAGAGGGCGCGGATATGCTTGCGGCTTACGGTGAGATTTTGTTAGGCGCTAATAATCTGTCGGGTGTTGTCCCGCAGATTTCACTGATTTTAGGTCCCTGTATCGGCACTTCCGCAATGATCGCCGCAAGCGCCGACATTATTGTTATGTCCGACAAAGGGGAGCTTACCATTGACACAAATGGGGAACACGGTTCCGCCGGCGAAGCCGCAGAGCTTGGGTTATGCCATATTGCAGCGGGGAATGAACAGGAGGCGATCGCTTCTGTGCGCAAACTTATTACACTTATTCCTTCCAATAATCTTTCCGGGGTTCCGGTATTGGATATTCAGGGCTCCACTAATTCATCCGTACTGCAAAACAACTCCGACGTAAAGTCGATTATTGCGGCAGTTTGCGATGAAAGCAGTTTTATAGAGTTCAGCGGGAAATTTGGTAAATCCGCTGTTACGGGATTGTCGGAAATTGACGGTTCCACCGTAGGCATCATTGCTCTAAATGGTGTGCTGGATGCCGATTCCTGTTCAAAAGCGGCCCGGTTTATAAGGTTCTGCGATGCCTACTCGCTGCCCGTTGTCACATTTGTAGATGCTGAAAAATTTGCTTCGCTGCGTGAGGCTTCTAAACTGTCCAGCTGCTATTCCGAAGCGACCACCGGAAAAATTACAGTCATAACTGGTTCCGCCTATGGCTCGGTTTATATTGCGACGGCGGGACGCGGTGCAAATGCCGATTATACCTTTTCATGGCCGGATGCGGTAGTTTCTCCGCTTGCCCCGGAGACCGCCGCCGTATTCCTCTGGAGTGACCGCCTGGCGGGTTCTGCCAATCCTGTTGAAGAACGCAAAAATCTGATTGAAGAATATAAAGTAACGCAAGCGTCTCCCTTTACTGCTGCCGCCAACGGATTTGTGGAAGACATTATTGATCCGAAAGATACGAGAATCCGGATTATTGAGGTTCTTCAGATGATATCCGGCAAAAGAGTTTCCCGTCTTCCCAAAAAACATAGTAATATTCAAATATAACCATTTGAATCATAAATTTCTAATATTTAGGAGGTCAAATATATGAAAAACCTTAAAATAACCGTGAATGGCACTGCTTATGATGTTCAGGTTGAAGAAGTAAGCGGTTCAGCCCCTGCCGCCGTACCGGCCGCTCCCGCCCCGGCAGCCCCTGTAGCGCACGCAGCGGCGCCTGCACCTGCCGCGAATGTTCCGGCTGCTCCAGCCCCTGCCGCCGCTCCTAAGCCGGTTCCCGCGGATGCCGAATTAATTTCCTCTCCAATGCCGGGCACGATTGTATCCGTTAATGTAACAGCGGGTCAAAGCGTGAAAAAGGGAGACGTTTTGCTCGTTCTGGAGGCTATGAAAATGGAAAATGAAATTATGGCTCCGCACGACGCGGTAATTGCGGCCACTCATGTAAACAAAGGGGACAGTGTTGATTCCGGCACGCCTCTTGTTTCCCTCCAGTAAGGGGGTTAAAACATGGCTAAAAAAATTGGGATCACCGAAACCGTTCTGCGTGACGCACACCAGTCCTTGATTGCGACCAGAATGCCGATTGAAGACATGCTGCCCATCCTTGACAAGCTGGACAAGGTGGGATACTATTCGCTGGAATGCTGGGGCGGCGCCACATTTGACGCCTGCCTGCGCTTTTTAAATGAGGATCCTTGGGAAAGATTGAGGGTTCTTCGCAAAAATTGCCCGAACACAAAACTCCAGATGCTTTTCAGAGGGCAGAATATGCTTGGCTATCGCCATTATGCCGACGATGTGCTGGAATATTTTGTACAGCGTTCCGTTGCGAACGGCATTGACATTATCAGAATTTTCGATGCCCTGAATGACATTAAAAATCTGGATGTTGCGATTAAGGCCGCTAAAAAAGAAGGTGCTCATGCCCAGGTAGCTATTTCCTATACAACCGGTCCGATTTTCACACACGAATATTATATTGATTATGCAAAAAGGATTGAGGAAACCGGTGCAGATTCCATCTGTATTAAGGATATGGCCGCGCTGTTAACGCCTTACGAGACCTACGACTTGGTAAAGGCAATTAAATCAGTGGTTAAAATTCCGGTTCAATTGCATACGCACTATACATCCGGGCTTGCCTCCATGTGCGAGCTGAAGGCTGTTGAGGCCGGTGTCGATATGCTTGACACGGCGATGTCGCCTCTGGCTCTCGGAACATCCCATACTCCGACAGAATCCATGGTGGCGGCACTTAAAGGAACGGAATATGACACGGGCCTTGATCTGGTTCTTTTAAATGAAATCAGAGAATATTTTATGACTTTAAGAGCAAAGTATATTAAAAGCGGATTGCTTGACCCAAGTATGCTGGCGACAAATACAAAGGCTCTTATTTATCAGGTGCCGGGCGGGATGCTTTCCAACCTGCTTTCACAGCTGAAACAGGCTGGAAAGGCGGACAAACTGGAAGAGGTTCTTCAGGAAGTGCCGCGTGTACGCAAGGATTCAGGGTATCCGCCGCTTGTAACGCCCACATCACAAATCGTCGGGACACAGGCTGTATACAACGTCATTACCGGTGAACGTTACAAAATGTGTACCAATGAATTCAAAGATCTTGTCGCCGGAAAATACGGTTCCACTCCTTTGCCGATTGACGATGAATTTGCCAAGAAAATCATCGGTGATGCGCCGAGGATTACCTGCCGCCCAGCCGACCTTTTACAGCCGGAGTTGGAATCGCTTCGCAAAGAGTGTGCCGAGTGGACGGAGCAGGAGGAAGACGTACTTTCCTATGCTCAGTTCCCCAAGGTTGCTGTGGATTTCTTTAAAAAGCGCGCTGAGAAAAAGTATGGCATTGACGGCAAACACGCCAATGCAGAAAAAATGGTACATCCAGTCTGATATATTTCGTTTTTAACAATTCAGCTCCAGAATTGGGGCTGAATTGTTTTGCTGTAGTTGACAATTACTATAGGAAACTGATATTATTAATAATAATGCTCTTCGTTCAAATAATAGAAAGCCCAGTATAATAAATTTATATTGAATTGAGATGATACTGCGTGATTAGAAGCATGACAGGCTTTGGAAGATGTGAAGAAGTGATTAACGGGCGAGATATTATCGTTGAAATTAAATCCGTTAATCATAGATACTTTGAGTTTTCTTCCCGGATTACCCGCGGATATGGCTTTTTGGATGAGAAATTGAAATCATACCTGCAAAGCAAAATTTCCAGGGGAAAAATCGATATTTACGCTTCCATTGAAACAATGGAGGATACGGATGCTCAGGTATTGGTGAATCACTCTTTGGCGGCGGGTTATGTGAACGCACTGCGGGAGCTGGCGCAGCGGTATAATTTGCGGGATGATATTTCCGTTGGTACCGTTTCAAGGTATTCTGATATTTTTACTGTACACAAAGCGCCTGAAGATGAGCAAATTATTTGGGATGCCGTTTGTAAAGTTACCGATCAGGCGTTAAGCGCTTTTATTAAAATGAGGGAAACGGAGGGAGCGCGCTTAAAAGCGGATGTTTTGCAGCGCGCTGAAACAATTCTGGAGACCGTCGGCAAAATTGAAGAACGGTCGCCGCAGACCGTGAGCGAATATCAGCAGAAGCTGACCCAGAAGCTTAATGAGATGCTGAACGACACCAATATCGACGAACAGAGGATTCTGACTGAAACTGCTATTTTTGCCGATAAAATTGCCGTTTCCGAAGAAACTGTGCGGCTTCGCAGCCACTTTGAGCAGTTTTCAAAAATGCTGAACTCCAATGAAGCGGTTGGGCGCAAGCTGGATTTTATTGTTCAGGAAATGAATCGGGAAGCAAACACCATCGGGTCAAAATGCATTGATTCCCAGATCGCTTACATGGTTGTGGATATTAAAGCTGAAATTGAAAAAATCCGTGAACAGATACAAAATATTGAGTGATCATTGCCGCGGCAATAAAAGGAGATATTGTTATGAAGCTTATTAATATCGGGTTTGGAAATATGGTTTCTGCCAACCGGCTCGTTGCGATTGTCAGCCCGGAGTCTGCCCCGATCAAACGTGTCATTCAGGACGCAAAGGAGCGCGGCACGTTGATTGACGCAACCTATGGCCGCCGTACCAGAGCGGTGATTATAACGGACAGCGACCATGTGATTCTGTCTGCCGTTCAGCCGGAAACCGTAGCCAACAGGCTGAACGACCGTGAAGAAGACCTTACCGATGAGGAGCTTGATGACGATGAAGAGTAAGGGTCTTCTGATTGTATTTTCCGGCCCGTCGGGTGCGGGGAAAGATACCATTCTTAGAAAGCTGTTGGAAAAAAATCCGAATATCCGTTTATCCGTATCGGCGACAACGCGTCAACCCCGCCAAGGCGAAGTTCAAGGCAGCGATTACTTTTTTGTGGATAAAAATGAATTTGCAAGAATGGTACAGCAGAATGAAATGATTGAAAGTGCCGAATACTGCGGAAATTTTTATGGCACACCGTGTAAACCGATTGATGGCTGGCTTGCAAACGGGGACGATGTGATTCTGGAAATTGAAGTGCAGGGCGGCTCTCAGATAAAAAATAAATGCCCCGACAGCGTCAGTGTTTTCATTCTTCCTCCTTCGTTTGCGGTGCTTGAGCAGCGGCTGAAAGACCGGAAGACGGAAAGCGAAGAGGCGGTTCAAAAAAGGCTTGAAACTGCCCGTAAAGAGATTTTAGAAGCCGTACACTACGATTACGCCGTTATTAATGATACGGTAGACCATGCGGTCGACGAAATTATTCATATTATTTGCGCTGAAAAGCATAAAGTAAAGAGAGACAATCTTTTAATTGAAAGGATACTGAATCATGCTTAAACCATCTGCAGATCTGATTGTAGGACCGAACCAAAGCCGGTATTCCCTCGTCGTGGCCGTTTCAAAAAGGGCAAGAGAAATTGCGGCCGACGCAGAAAACAGAGGGGAAATATTAATCGAAAAACCGGTAGACATGGCTGTCCACGAATTAATGGAACATAAATACGTTATAGTCGAACCGGACAGCAATTCAAAAGAATGATTCGCAGAGGTATAAAATGTCCGATTTTACCATTGCAAAGGTAGCGGTGGAAAAAACCGTCTATCATTTTGACAAAGCTTTTGACTATTTGGTTCCCCCCGAACTGCTCGCATCAATAAAAGCGGGATGTCGTGTCATGGTGCCTTTTGGCGGAGCCGACAGCAGACGTCAGGGCATGGTGCTTGCACTGGAACGCGGGGACAGCGCAGATAAATTAAAACCGGTTTTAGAAATTCTTGACCCGGTGCCGCTTCTTTCAGAGGAAGCCCTCCATCTTGTTGTCTGGCTGAAGGAACATTATTTCTGCACCCTCTATGATGCTGTCAAACTGCTTTTGCCGACCGGGGTCAATTTTAAAATCAGGACGGAATATTCTCTCGGGACGGAGATTCATTCTTTGAATATGGCAGATTTCAGTGAAATTGAAAAACAGATCATTGTTTATCTTTCCCATGCAGGCACGGGTGTCGACCGTGAAAAGCTTTTGAAGGAAATAGGGCTTTCCGGCGATTCCAATATTCCGGAAAAGCTTTGTAAAGCGAAGGTACTTGTAAAAAACAGCGGCACGGTTCGGCAGGTGGGGGACGCCGCACAAAAAATGGTGCGGTTAGCCGAGAATCAGGAGACACAAAAACTGACTCCAAAGCAAAAAAGCGTATACAATATCCTTTGCGATGCCGGAAGCGCCTCATTAAAGGAGCTCTGCTATTTTGCCGGTGTCACTAGCGCGGTTGTAAACGCGCTGGTTACGAAGGGCATTGCGCAATACTATGACATGGAAATTTACCGGAATCCTTATGATCATATTCAGGACTGCGGGCCCATGGAGGAAATTGTCCTCTCTGAGGAGCAGCGGAAAGCCTACACAAACTTATATGAACAATACAAGTCCGGATGCGGCGGCGTTTCTTTGCTGTACGGCGTTACCGGCAGCGGAAAAACGTCTGTTTTTATGAAGCTGATTGACGCAGTTAAGTCGGATGGCCGCGGCGTTATTGTGATGGTGCCGGAAATTTCCCTTACCCCTCAGACCATTACTTTGTTTCATCAGAGATACGGACGGGACGTTGCCGTTTTTCACAGCGGCCTGACGCTTGGGGAGCGTATGGACGAATGGAAAAGAGTGAATAACGGGGATGCGCTGATTGCAGTCGGTACGCGCTCGGCGGTCTTTGCTCCGTTTCGAAATCTCGGTCTCATCATTTTGGATGAAGAACAGGAATACACCTATAAATCAGAGGCATCTCCGCGCTACCATGCGCGCGACGTTGCCAAGTTCCGCTGCGCTTACCACAAGGCGATGCTTGTGCTGTCGTCAGCAACCCCGTCCATTGAAAGTTATTACTTTGCACAGAATGGACGGTACACTCTAAATGTACTTTCAAACCGGTATGGCAACGCCCTGCTTCCGGAGGTAACGGTAGTCGATATGAATGCGGAGGCTGAAAAAGGAAACGATACGATTTTAAGTTCGGTTCTGCTTCAGGCTTTAAGTGAAAATTTGAAGAACGGCCGGCAGTCAATCGTTCTGTTAAATCGCAGAGGGTATAACACGTTTGCTTCGTGCAAGGCCTGCGGACATGTCATGACGTGTCCGAACTGCAGTATTTCCTTAACCTATCACTCAGCCAATAACCGCCTTATGTGCCACTATTGCGGATATTCTGTACCACTGACCAGAGAATGCCCGCAGTGCCATGAAGACAAGGTGAGATACACCGGCTACGGTACGCAGCGTGCCGAGCAGCAGCTTCAGAAACTTTTGCCTGACGCGCACATTCTGAGGCTGGACACCGATTCAACAATGGCTCGGTTTGCATATGAAAAAAAGCTTCGGCAGTTTGCCGACGGTGAATATGATATCATCATCGGAACGCAGATGGTCGCAAAAGGGCTTGACTTTGAAAATGTTACGCTTGTCGGCGTGCTTTCTGCCGATCAGACGCTTTACAGCGATGATTTCAGAAGCTACGAACGTGCGTTTGATCTTTTGACACAGGTAGTAGGCCGTTCCGGACGCGGAAAATTTGCGGGTAAAGCAATTATTCAAACGTTTACTCCGGAGAATGATATCATCAGGCTTGCCGCCAGACAGGATTATCAGGAATACTATAAAGGGGAGATCGCAATCAGAAAAGCGATGCTTTATCCTCCTTTTTCAGATATTTGTGTCGTCGGCTTTGTGGGCGGCACGGAAGACAAGGTGCAAAAAGCCAGCAAAGCCTTCTTAAACATTCTCAGGCCGCTCGCGCAGAGCGACTATTCCGGGCAGCCGATGAGGGTTCTAAACCCTTCTCCGGCATTAATTGGCAAGGTAAGTAATAAATATAGATATAAATTGATCATTAAATGCCGCAATAACGCAAAATTCAGAGAGATGATTTCCCGGCTGCTGATTCAGTTTGCAGGAGTTCGTGAATTTTCTTCCGTATCGGTTTTTGCGGATATGAATCCTGACAGTATTATGTAATTGGAGGTATAATTATGGCAATTAGAAACATCATAAAAGAGGGAGATCCGTTTCTGAATAAGATTTCTCATCCCGTGGAAAAATTTGATAAAAAGCTGGCAACTTTGCTTGACGATATGCAGGAAACAATGCACAGCGCAGACGGAGTCGGCCTCGCCGCACCACAGGTCGGTATTCTGAGAAGAGCCGTCGTCATTGATATCGGCGAAGGTCCGATTGAACTGATTAATCCGGTTTTTCTTGAGCAGAGCGGTGAGCAGGAATGTGTGGAAGGCTGCTTGTCTTCGCCGGGACAATATGGCATTACCAAACGGCCGATGCATATTAAGGTACGCGCACAGAACCGGAAGGGCGAGTTCTTTGAGCTGGAAGGGGAGGAACTGCTTGCCACGGTTTCCTGCCATGAGATCGATCATCTGGACGGAATTTTATTTAAGTCCCATGTCATCCATATGCTGGATGATGAGGAACTGGCGAAGTTAAAATAAAAAAAGCGGGTGATTCAATGCGTATTGTTTTTATGGGAACGCCGGATTTTGCCGTACCGTGCTTAAAAAGCTTAATTGATGCGGGGCATGACCTTTGCGCTGTTTTTACCCAGCCGGACAAACCGAAGGGAAGAGGCTATGCGCTTACGCCGCCTCCGGTAAAAGTGCTTGCCACTGAGAAAAATATCACGGTATTTCAGCCGAAAACGCTTCGTACCGCAGAAGCCGCCGAAGCGATTCGAAATCTGAACCCGGATGTGATTGTTGTTGTTGCCTACGGTAAAATTCTGCCGAAAGAGGTTCTTACGGTTCCTCCTTTTGGCTGCATCAACGTTCATGCTTCTCTTTTGCCAAAATATCGCGGAGCGGCTCCTATTCAATGGGCCGTTATCAACGGCGACAGGGTAACGGGTGTTACGACGATGTTTATGTCCGAAGGGATTGACACCGGAGATATGCTGCTGACTGCTCAGACGGAGATCGGATCGGAGGAAACCTCCGGCGAACTGCATGACCGGCTTTCGCTGATGGGCGCGGAACTGATTGTGCGGACGCTACAGAAAATAGAGGACGGAACTGTTCAACGTATTCCGCAGGGCGAAGAAACCACCTGCTATGCTTCTATGCTGACCAAAGAGCTTTCACGCATTGACTGGAGCAAATCAGCCGAAACCATCCATAATTTGGTGCGGGGGCTTTCCCCGTGGCCTGTTGCAAATACAGTTTACCATAACAAGCTCTTAAAGATTCATAAAACAAGGGTTGTAGACGGATACAAGGGAAATTTCGGAGAGATTTTGGATGCCGGCGGCACCTTTGTTGTGTGCTGTGGCGAAAAAACCGCCCTTGAACTTCTGGCAGTTCAATATGAGGGCGGTAAAAAAATGAGCGGAAAAGATTTTCTTCGCGGACATCCGGTCGGTGAAGATCATCTTCTAAAATAAACGGAGGTGTCATCATGGGAATGGGATTTTACTATTTTGATTATACATATTTCATATTTATTGTGCCTGCATTGATTGTAACAATGATTGCGCAATTTCAGGTAAAATCGACTTTTGAGAAATATTCCCGTATTTCAACGGCACGGAATATGACCGGGGCTCAGGCGGCCGCAAGCGTCGCGCAGTTCGGCGGTGCTGCCGGCGTGCAGGTGCAGCACATTGCCGGAAGCCTGACCGATAATTTTGACCCACGGAACAATACAATCAGCCTTTCCGACCAGGTGTATGCGTCTACCACGATTGCGGCGCTCGGTGTGGCGGCTCATGAAGCGGGGCACGCTATTCAAAACGCACAGGGATATTTACCGAACAAAATTCGCGGGGTTCTGGTTCCGATTACCAATTTCGGATCCCGGCTTGCGGTTCCTCTTGTCATTATCGGCCTGATTTTACCTGTGCAGTATGATTTTATCGTATATTTTGGCATTGCTCTTTACAGTTTTGCCGTTTTGTTCCAGCTTGCGACCCTTCCTGTTGAGTTTAACGCTAGCTTTCGGGCAATCCGCGCGCTGGATGAGGCGGGAATTTTGTATCCCGACGAACTGGAAGGCGCAAAAAAAGTTCTGCGGGCCGCGGCAATGACCTATCTGGCCGCAAGCTTTACCGCTATTATGTCACTGCTCAGACTGCTTGTGCTTGCCGGAAACAGGCGGGGTAGAGATTGATGGACAATGCACGGTCCGCTGCCCTCGCCGCGCTTCTTCATGTTGACGTGAACGAAGGCTACTCCAATATTGTTCTGGATAAAACACTGGCATCCTTTTCGCTGGAACAGCGGGACAAAGCACTTGCTTCCGCGATCTTTTACGGCGTTCTGGAGCGGCGTATCACACTGGATTATGTGATTAGCCAGTTTTCCAAAACACCGCTCAAAAAGATGTCCCCGCAGGTGCTGGAAATCCTGAGGATGGGTGCTTATCAAATATTATATCTTGAAAAGATTCCACAATCGGCCGCGGTCAACGAGTCTGTTATTCTTGCAAAAGAAAATGATGCTGTAAAGGCATCCGGCTTTATCAATGCCGTACTTCGGTCCTTGCTCCGAAATATCAATCATTTGAAGATGCCTGATGCGGAAACAGACCCGCTGCTTTCCCTCAGCATCCGTTATTCCTGTCCGGAATGGCTGATTGTACTTTGGCAGGAGGCATACGGAAAAGAGTGTGCCGCCAGCCTGTTGGAAAGCATTTTTTTAAAGCCTCCCGTATTTGCCAGAGTGAATAATACCCGCATTTCTGAGGAACACTTAATTGAAAAGCTAAATTCAGAGAATGTAAAGGCAACTGCCATTACATGGATAAAACATGCCGTGGAATTGCAACAGATGGGCGCAGTCAGTCAATCCGCGTCTTTTCAGGAAGGGCTGTTTCATATACAGGACCTGTCCTCACAGCTGTGCTGCTATTTATTCAATCCGCTTCCCGGCCAGAGAATTATCGATGTGTGCTCCGCTCCCGGCGGAAAAGCCTTTACCATTGCCGAAATGATGGAAAATCAGGGCGAGCTTCTCGCCTTTGACAAATACAAGGGCAAAGTGAATTTGATCAGGCAGGGTGCGCAGCGTTTAAACCTTTCTGTTATCAACGCCGCCGTCAGGGATGCCGCCGGTTCGGCGGAGGAATTGGAACCGGCTGATAAAGTCCTTTGCGACGTACCGTGCTCCGGACTGGGAATTATCCGGCGTAAACCGGAAATCAAGTATAAATTACGGTCAGCTATTGACAGTTTGCCTGATTTGCAGTACCTTATTCTGTGTAAATCATCAAAACTTGTGAAAACAAATGGAACTTTATTTTATTCAACCTGCACTTTAAACCCAAAAGAGAACGGCGAGGTGGTGGCAAAATTTCTGCGAAACAACCATGACTTTGCGCCTTTGCCTCTCAATTTGCCCGATACAATTCGCCATGTTGTCGCAAATGAACCGGCTAATCAGCTGACGCTGATGCCCCATGTTCACGGGACGGACGGCTTTTTTATCGCGGCCTTTCAAAAAACACAGGAGTGGATGTCTTGAGTTTGCAGGATATTAAATCGATGACTCTTGATGAACTTAAAGCCGATTTTGCCGCTGACGGCCAACCGGCTTTTCGTGCTTTGCAGGTTTATAAGTGGCTGCAGCGCGGGGTGGGGGATTTTGACCAAATGTCCGACCAGTCGAAGGCGTTTCGCCAGGAGCTTTCGAAAAAATATTACATAGCGAATGCTGTGATAGAAAAAAAACTGGAATCTAAAATCGATGATACCATAAAATATCTGTTTCGATTGAACGATGGCGAATATGTTGAAAGCGTATTGATGGATTACCATCACGGCCACACGATCTGCATTTCCACTCAGGTGGGCTGCAAAATGAACTGCGCGTTCTGTGCCACGGGGAAAAGCGGCTTTTCGCGGAACCTGACGGCTTCCGAAATGCTTGCGCAAATTCAGTCCGCACAGAATGACATCGGTATCCGGATATCGAATGTTGTGATGATGGGCATGGGCGAACCGCTGGACAACTATCCAAACGTCCTTCGTTTTCTGGAACTGGTTTCCTCCGACGACGGGATGAATATCGGCATGAGGCATATTTCTCTTTCCACCTGCGGTATTGTAGATAAAATTTATGATCTGGCTGAAAAAAAATTGCAGCTGACCCTTTCTGTATCGCTGCATGCGCCAAACGATGAAATCCGCTCAAAAACTATGCCGGTCAACCATAAGTGGAGTATAGAGGAACTGATGAAAGCATGCCGTTACTACGCAAGCATGACCGGTCGCCGGATATCGTTTGAATATGCCATGATCAGCGGGGTAAACGACAGTGACGGCTGCGCAAGGGAGCTTGCCGGCAGGTTAAGCGGGATACTCAGCCATGTCAATTTAATCCCTGTCAATGATGTAAGCGGAGCCGGCTTCAAAAAAAGCTCACCCGACCGACTGCAAAAATTCAGCCGTATCCTTTCCAACAAGGGAATCACCGTTACGGTAAGAAGGACGCTCGGCTCGGATATAAATGCTTCCTGCGGCCAGCTTAGGCGCAGGTACAAAGAGGAGGTGGCCAATGTTGAAAGTATTCAGCAAAAGTGATATTGGCCTTGTCAGACAAACCAATCAGGACGCCTGCAAAAGCGGTACTTTTTCAGGAAATGCCGCGTGGGCCGTTGTCTGTGACGGAATGGGCGGCGTAAACGGGGGAAATATTGCAAGCGGAATGGCTGTAGACAGAATTTCCGAAAGCATTATTTCATCCTATCGCGACGGTATGGCTGACAGCTCTGTTAAAAATGTAATGACTACGGCCATTTATAACGCCAATTTGGCAATTCATGAAGAGGCTAAGAACCATGCGCAGCTCAGCGGCATGGGGACAACAGTGGTTGCAGTGATTGTTTCGGGTGGGGTAGCACATATTGCCCACGCCGGGGACAGCAGGGCATATCTCATTACGAAAGATAATATTCGGCAGCTTACCACGGACCATTCCATGGTGCAGGAAATGGTCAATAACGGCGATATTACAGAACAGCAGGCAAAAATCCATCCTCAAAAAAATATTATTACCCGTGCACTGGGTGTTGAACCTTCCATTCAAATTGATTACTGCGAAAACGAGTTTTGTTCCGGCAGCATAATTCTCATCTGTACGGACGGCCTTACCAATTATATTGACGCCGAGCAGATTTATGAGCTTTCCAAAACCACGGAAGCCGACAGTCTTACAGACAAGCTTGTACTGCTCGCAAAGGACTGCGGAGGCGGTGACAACATCACGGTTGTCACCATCGAAAACGACTGCTGACAGGAGTTGATTTTATGGATAAGTATACAGGAAAACGGCTCGACGGACGCTATGAAATACATGAATTGATCGGTACCGGCGGAATGGCGCTGGTTTACCGTGCATATGACGCAATTGACGACCGCACGGTTGCAATCAAAATACTAAAAGATGAGTTTCTGGGAAACGACGAGTTTATTCGGCGATTTAAAAATGAATCCAAGGCAATCGCGGTGCTGTCCCATCCCAATATTGTCAAGGTTTACGACGTCAGCTTTGGGGACAGAATACAGTATATCGTCGAAGAATATATTGACGGGATTACTTTAAAGGATTATTTGGATCAGCAGAAGGAAATTAAATGGAAAGAAGCCATCCATTTCACCGTTCAAATCCTGCGCGCGCTTCAGCATGCCCATGAAAAAGGCATTGTCCATCGTGACATCAAGCCGCAGAATATTATGCTGCTGCAGGACGGCACGATTAAAGTGACCGATTTCGGGATTGCGCGTTTCTCACGCAGTGAAACGCGCACGATGACGGATAAAGCAATCGGGTCGGTGCATTATATTGCGCCGGAGCAGGCAAGGGGCGACTTAACCGATGAAAAAGCGGATATCTACTCCGTAGGCGTCATGCTTTATGAAATGATTACGGGCCGCCTCCCGTTTGAAGCTGACAGCGCGGTCTCGGTTGCCATTATGCAGCTTCAGGCTGACCCAAAGCCCCCGAAGGAGATCAACCCCGCCATTCCGGACGGACTGGAAGAAATCACTTTAAAGGCGATGCAGAAAAATCCAACGCAGAGGTATCAGTCTGCCGCCGAAATGCTTCGCGATATTGAGGCTTTCAGAAGAAATCCCAGCATCAGTTTCCAGTACAAATATTTTATTGATGAAAAGCCTACCAAATATATTGACGCAATCAATACGGTAAAAGGGGCGGAGCCTTCCACTTACAATGATAATTATGAATACGAGGAAGAACCGGAAAAAACGCCAAAAAAGAAAAAGAAGTCGGTTGCCTCTTTAATTATCGCAGGAATAGCCGCTGCGTTCCTCATTGTCGCAATCGGCTTTTTAATAGCCGCACTGTTTCACAGCTGCAGCAGCGGCGTCGGCGATATTGTTTTACCCGATTTTGCAGGTAAAACCTATGATGAAGTGAAGGCAGAGGTCAAAGACAACGAGCAATATAAAAATTTAACTTTTGTTACTGAAACAAAAAATGACGCAACACAAAAGACGGGCGTTGTTTTAAGTCAGAATCCGAAAGCCGGCACTACCGTAAAAGCAAACGCTGAAATTACTCTTACGATTAACGCCGGCGGAAAACCGGTTTCCGTACCGGATGTTTCCAACAAGACGCAGGAAGAAGCAATCGCTGATCTGGAAAAGGTGAATCTGCTGTATGAGGTTTTGCCCGTGGTGGATGAAAAGACTGCCGAAGGCAATGTAAAGAATACAGACCCGCCCGCGGGAACGCAGGTTGCCGAAGGGACAAAGGTCAAAATTTACGTCAGCACCGGCAGCGAAGGCGAAAAAGTCCCTGTTCCCGCCGTAATCGATAAAAATATTGAAACGGCAAAATCCGAGATCGTTGCGGCAGGGCTGACAGTTGGCGATATTACCACACAGGATGACAGTAATAAGGCAAAAGACGTCGTTATTGAAACGACCCCGCTGCCCGGCGTTCAGGTGGCGAAAGGCAGCGCAGTGGCAATTGTTGTGAGTTCGGGTAAAAAATCGGAGAAATCAATTGATGTCTTTGTCCAGCTTCCGAAAGAAGTGACGCACGATATTAACCTAAAGGCATATTTGGGTAATGAACTTCAAACGGAAAAAACAGTTAACCCGTCCTATAATGACGTTTGTCAGCTTACTTTTACGGGTACCAGCGGAAAAAAGCAGCTTATTATTCAGTTGGACGGCAGCAAATACAAGGTGTTCACCCTGAATTTCGACGCGGGTACTTCCGCCGAAGACGAAAGTTATCCGTACAGCAGTCCGAGCAGCACGGGAAGCAGCAATATTCCCAGCGGCGCAATCACGCCTTCGGACTGATGAGTATGGAAAAAATAAACGGTACCATCGTAAAAGGTATCGGCGGTTTCTACTATGTGGAGGCCGCCGATACGCTGTATGAGTGCAAAGCAAGGGGACTTTTCCGAAAGAACAAGGTGACCCCCTTTGTAGGCGACCATGTAAAGGTTGGTCTTGAAAAAGATGGGACAGGCACGATTGAGGAAATACTGCCGCGCAAAAACTTTTTGGTTCGCCCGCCGGTTTCAAATATCGACCAGCTGGTGATTGTCGTATCGATCTGCGACCCGTCGCCCAGTACGCTGATTATTGACAAAACCGTTGCGGCGGCCGAGGATAAGGAAATCGAACCGATCATCGTTATTTCTAAGACCGACTTAAAAGACAGCGAATGGCTGAACAAAATCTACCAGAATACCGGTATTCCCCTGCTTTCCGTTTCCTCGGCCACAGGGGAGGGAATTGAAGCGGTGCAAAAGCTGCTCGAGGGAAAGATTTCGGCATTTACCGGGAATTCCGGTGTTGGGAAATCCTCCCTTTTAAACAGGATTGACGCCCGTTTTCATCTTCAGACGGGAGAAATCAGCCAAAAACTCGGACGCGGACGCCATACCACAAGGCAGGTTGATCTTCTGAAGCTTGGCGAGCATACTTATGTCGCGGACACGCCGGGCTTTTCCTCTATCAGTGTGGAACAATGCGACATGGTAAAAAAAGAAAACCTTCAGTATTGCTTCCGGGAATTCGCACCATACCTGAACCAATGCAAATTTGTTTCCTGTTCACACACCTGTGAAAAGGGCTGTGCTGTCCTGAAAGCGGTGGAAGAAGGCCGTATCAGCAAATCCCGTCATGAAAGCTATGTTGCCATGTACAACGAAGTTAAGGATATAAAGGAATGGAATCTGAAATGAAAAAATGCGTGATTATCGGTTCGGCACCCTGCGAATACGGCGGAGTTCTGGATGAAATTGATATAGAAGATTCTTATATTATTTGCGCCGACGGCGGGCTGGACATTGCGCTGGAGCATCATCTTGTTCCCAATCTGCTCATCGGCGATTTTGATTCTGTTAAAAGCGAACTGCCCGGAAATATTGAAACCATTCGGCTCCACAGGGAAAAAGACGATACCGACATGATGGCTGCCATCAAAGAAGCAATCAAAAGGGGATACCGTGATTTCACTCTTCTCGGTGCTTTGGGGGGCAGAATGGATCACTCTTTCTCCAATTTCTGCGCTTTGCAGTATTTGGCATCACAGGGTTGTAAAGCGGTGATTGTGGACAAAGACTGCCGTGTGTTTCTGCTGACCGGCGGAAGATTGACGCTGAGCGGACTGAAAGGAAGAACCGTTTCGGTCTTTCCCTTTGGCGTGGGTTTCTGTACGGTAAGTTATCAGGGAATGAAGTATCCCCTGCGGGAAGCCTGCATTTCCTCCGGAAACCCGATCGGCGTCAGCAATGAAATTACAGCGGATCAGGCGCAGATCATTGTTCACAGCGGAAATGTTCTTGTTTTTTTGCTTTCGTAAGCGAACCAAAAATCCGGCCGTTGAATATACTGTGATAAGACAAAAGAAATACGGTCTTATTTTTTATAACGGCGGTGAGCTGGATGTGGCAGAGAAATAATTGCTCAACTGCAAAGTGTGCGGTTGCATTTGGTCTCGGGCTGGCTGCCTCTTGTTTTTGCCCAACGGGATTAATCCTGTTTATAGTAGCGACCATTCTGGTCGTATTGGGAATCACACTTTTACGGTGTGGAACATAATGGGAGGTCTGTGAGATGAAAGTAGTCGTTTTCAAGAGCTCAAAATTTTTAGGATTTGTATTGCGAAAAGTTTTTAACATAAAAAAAGAAAATTAAAGAATCGGATGCCGGCTGCTGACGCAGCCGGTAATTTTTTGCGTGAATGCGCATAAACCGTACAAGATTAGAATAACAATTAGGTAGAAACAGGAAAAGGAGAGAACCTTTATGGATTATATGCTTAACCACGAGGCATTGGCCGCCAGCGAAGTGATTTATGATGGCTGTCAGGAGCAGCCTGTGGATCTTGACATCAGTCTGCCTGACTACTGCCCCGATATACAGCGCATTTTGAAATGTCAGGTTTATCCGCGAATTACCTCGAGGAGCATCACAGGGGACAGACTTGAGCTGGAGGGGAATTACACTGTAAAGATTCTCTATCTTGACTCCGGTGGTTTAACGGTTCACTGTTATGAAAGCGGCCAGTCGTTCTCCGCTGTAATCGCACTAAAACAGAGTGCCGACAACGCGCAGATTTTTGCATTCACACGTGTGGAATATATTAACTGCCGTGCGACCAGTCCGAGGCGTCTGGATATACACGGTTCCTTTTCGGCATGCGCGAAGGTGATTGGCCAAGGGGAAAGTGAAGTGATATCCAACATCGACGGTGACGGAGTGGAAGAGCAGAAAAGCACGCTGACACTGAACAAGGTCGTCGGATTCGCTCAACAGCAGTTTACGGTTGAAGAAGTGCTGGAGCTTGGGCAGGGCAAGCCTCCTGCGGACAATATCATCCGTTCAGATGCGTTTGCGGTGCTTCAGAATTACACCGCTGTTGCCAACAAACTCATGGTTAAGGGAGAGGTATGCATAAAATTCGTATACTCTTCCAGCGACAATGAATCTGCGCTGGAAGTGATGGAATACGCGGTTCCGTTTAATGAAATGCTGGACTGCGACGGGATTACAGAGAACTGTATTTTCAATATACAATTGAACGTTGCCGGGATGGAAGCGCAGATAAAAAATGATTATTCCGGTGACCAGACCTACTTTGATGTCCAGGTTAAAGTATTTGCCAATGCGGCGGCATATCAGAATTCCGATATTACCATGGTAACGGACGCCTATTCCAAACAATTCGAACTGAATATCAGTTCCAAGCAAAAAAATATTGATAACGTGATCGAATTTATCAGCGATACCGATATCCATAAAGGTTCTTTGGCACTGGAGGATATACCGGTTTCAAAAATAATTGATATCTGGAATGAAATGAGTACGGTTTCCGCCGACTATTCCAACGCACAGATTAACTACAAAGGGAAATTCAATGTCTGTATACTGGCGCTCAACACAGAAAGCAAGCCGGTTTATTTTGAACGGCTGATCGATTTTGATTATGCCCGTCCTTATCAGGCGAAAGCGGATAACATCAAATGCAGCGCTACGATGTATGTAGCCGGCATCAGCTACCGGATTACGGGAAGCGGTATTGATCTGAAGGCCGAATTAAGGCTAAGCGCAGGCGTGTACAGCCAATACAGCCTGAAAGTCATCACAGACGTCTCCGCCGATGAGACCAAGCCCAGGGCGCAGGATAAATCCGCGGCATTAAGCATTTATTATGCCGACGCGGGTGAAAGCTTATGGAATATTGCCCGCGAATACTGTACCTCCGTGAATGCGATTAAGCTGGAAAACGACCTTACCGGTGAATTCGTTGAGAACAGGGGGATGCTGCTGATTCCGATGTGAGTATTCTTGAGACACACCCGCAACATAAAATAAAATTCTCTGCCTGAGGGGGAGGTAAAATGGAAGAACGCAATATTTACAGTGATATTTCCCAGCGCACGAACGGTGATATTTACATTGGGGTGGTTGGTCCGGTGAGAACCGGAAAATCTACTTTTATTAAGAAATTCATGGATACCATCGTCGTTCCGAACATGGACTCAAGCTACAGGCGGGATCGCGCAATTGACGAAATGCCGCAGTCAGCCGCAGGACGCACCATTATGACGACGGAACCGAAATTTATTCCGGAACAGGCCGTCAAGGTAAAAGTGGATGACAGCGCAACCTTTTCGGTACGCATGATCGACTGCGTCGGCTATATTGTTCCAAGCGCGCTCGGATACATAGAGAACGACATGCCGCGCATGGTAATGACCCCATGGTACGATGAGCCGATTCCGTTCAACATGGCCGCTGAAATAGGCACCAAAAAAGTAATCACGGAACACTCGACCATCGGGCTGGTTGTTACAACCGACGGAAGCATCAGCGACATCCCGCGCGAGGAATACGAAGAAGCGGAAGAAAGGGTAATCGGCGAGTTAAGAGAAATCAGCAAGCCCTTCATCGTACTGCTGAACTGCACCGCACCCGATTCAAATTCCTCGGTATCCATGGCTTCGCAGATGCAGGAAAAATACAAGGTACCCGTGGTGCCTGTCAACTGCCTTGAACTGGGGGAGGCGCAAATCCGTGAAATCCTTTCCAAGGTGCTGTTTGAATTCCCGGTAAAAGCGATTAAGGTAGATATGCCGCGCTGGCTTTCGAGCCTTGAGAAAAATCATTGGCTGCGTTCGGCTGTTTACGGCAGCATCCAGAACTCCGCTTCCAAAATCTCCCGGATACGGGAAGTCGGAACCGTTATTGACGATATTAAAAAATGCGAGTATGTCAGCGGCGCAAAAACGGTGGCAGTCGATTTGGGCACCGGCCGCGCGCGCATTTCTGTCAATCTGGAGCAAAATCTGTTTTATAAAATTCTTGGCGAGAAAACCGGAATTGATATTGAAGATGAGGGAGGATTGCTTGACAATATTCTCAGCCTTGCCAAAATCAGGGATAAGTACAATAAAATCAAGGACGCGTATCAGGATGTGCAGGATACCGGATACGGAATCGTCATGCCGGACATTGAAGAACTCACGCTCGACGAGCCGGAAATTATCAAGCAGGGAGGAAAATACGGCGTCCGCCTGAAAGCGGCCGCGCCTTCCATTCACATGATGAAGACGAGAATCACGACGGAACTGACGCCGATCGTAGGTTCCGAGCAGCAGTCGCAGGATCTGATTATGTATCTTCTAAAGGAGTTTGAAGAGAGCCCAGCCAAGATTTGGGAATCGAACATTTTCGGAAAAAGCCTGCATGAGCTTGTCAATGAGGGCCTTCATAACAAGCTTTACAGAATGCCGACGGACGCAAGGGATAAAGTCCGTGAAACAATTGAGCGCATTATCAATGAAGGCTGCAACGGTTTGATATGCATTATACTGTAAAATTAAGCTGAAAAAGGGATTCGGTTTGGATTACAACCCGAATCCTCTTTTTTTTATTGATAAATACGTTACAAACATATATAATAAACAAAGACTATGTTTTCACTACTCGTTAAAAAAGGAAGTGTAATGATGTTTACGATTGTCGAAAAGCGCATATTAAATGATTCAATGACTTTGATGGCGGTTGAAGCGCCATATATTGCAAAAAAGGCGAAAGCCGGTCAGTTCATCATTCTGCGCGTAAATGAATTTGGGGAAAGGATTCCTCTGACAGTAGCGGATTATGACCGCGAAAAGGGAACAATCACCATTATTTACCAGAAGGTTGGCAAAACCACGCTGATGCTGGATCAGCTGAATGTCGGCGACGCAATTCTGGATTTCATCGGGCCTTTGGGAAAAGCAACCGAGCTGGAAGGCTATAAAAAAGTTGCGGTGATCGGCGGGGGTGCCGGCTGCGCAATTGCGTATCCGCAGGCGAAAGCCCTGCACGGCATGGGTGCGAAAGTGGACATGATCGCGGGGTTCCGCAACAAGGATATCATTATCCTTGAAGATGACATGAAAGCGGTCAGCGACCATTTGATTCTCACTACGGACGACGGTTCCAACGGCAACAAGGGTTTTGTTACCGACGCGCTGCGCAAAAACATTGAAGACGGGGCAAACTACGATCTGGTGATTGCAATTGGGCCGCTCGTCATGATGCGCGCAGTCTGCAACCTGACGAAAGAATACAATATTAAAACGCTGATCAGCATGAACCCGATTATGATCGACGGCACCGGCATGTGCGGCGGCTGCAGGCTGACTGTCGGTGGAAAAACCAAATTTGCCTGTGTCGACGGGCCTGATTTTGACGGCCATGAAGTGGACTTTGACGAGGCAATCAAAAGATCCAGGACTTATTTTGACGCAGAAAAAGAAGCGACACGCGAGTACAACTGCCGCTTGATGGAGGGTGCTAAAAATGCCTAATATGTCCCCAGTAAAAACGCCAATGCCCGAGCAGAATCCCAATGTACGCAATAAAAACTTTGAAGAGGTCTCGCTTGGGTATACGGAGGAAATGGCAGTTGAAGAAGCCAAACGGTGCCTGAACTGCAAAAACAAGCCCTGTGTAAACGGATGTCCGGTCAGTGTCCGCATCCCTGAATTTATCAGCAGCGTTGCCGCGGGCGACATGGAAAACGCCTATAAAATTATTAAAACCACAAACTCGCTTCCCGCTGTCTGCGGCCGGGTATGCCCGCAGGAGTCCCAGTGCGAGCACAACTGTGTGCGCGGCATTAAAGGGGAACCGGTGGGAATTGGGCGTCTGGAGCGCTATGTGGCCGACTGGCATATGAAGCATGGCGGTTCCGAACAATTTGATATCCAATCAAACGGACACAGGGTTGCCGTCATCGGGGCGGGGCCCGCCGGCCTTACTTGCGCCGGAGATCTGGCGGCAATTGGCTACTCCGTTACCGTGTTTGAGGCTCTGCACACCGCGGGCGGAGTATTGATGTACGGTATCCCGCAGTTCAGACTTCCAAAAGAAATCGTACAGAAAGAAATCGACGGCTTAAAGGAAAAAGGCGTTGACATACAGACCGATATGGTCATGGGCAAGGTTCTGTCTGTGGACGAGCTGTTTGAAATGGGCTATGAAGCCATTTTTATCGGAACCGGTGCAGGTCTCCCCAGCTTTATGAATATTCCCGGTGAAGAACTGGTTGGAACCTATTCGGCAAATGAATTCCTGACCAGGGTGAACCTGATGAAGGCATATCTGGACGAATATGACACGCCCATTATCCGGCCGAAAAATGTTGCTGTTGTGGGCGGCGGCAATGTGGCGATGGACGCCGCGAGAACCGCTAAGCGCCTGGGCGCGGAAAACGTCTATATCGTATATCGCCGCGCTGAAGAGCAGATGCCCGCGCGTAAAGAAGAAATTCACCATGCCAAGGAAGAAGGCATTATCTTTAATCTTTTACGCAATCCCGTTGCCATTCACGGCGATGAAAACGGCAGGGTAAAGTCCATCGAGTGCATTGAGATGGAACTTGGCGAGCCGGATGCTTCCGGAAGACGCAAGCCGATTGCGAAGGAAGGCTCTAATTTTGAGATTCCGGTTGACTGCGTGGTCATGGCAATCGGCAATTCGCCGAACCCGCTCATCCGCTCTACAACAAAGGGGCTTGAGGCGAACAACCGCGGCTGCATTGTTGTGGACGAGGCTACCATGGCAACAACCCGTGAGGGTGTTTACGCCGCGGGCGACGCCGTTAGCGGAGCCGCAACCGTCATCCTCGCCATGGGCGGCGGCAAAGAAGCCGCACGCTCCATTGATCAGTATATCCAGTCGAAAGCAAAATAAGTACCGTCCACCAAAACCGCCGTATTTTACGGCGGTTTTTTCATTGCCAGGGCATTATCCGTTGTTATCGGACATATTATTATGAAGGATTATTCATGATACAGGAGGAATAACAATGGATGAACGGTATGGAAAAGATTATGAAACTGACTATGAAGATGATGGTTATGTAGAAGATCATTACGAGGATGTATACAGCAAAAATTATAACAGGGATTATGAAAGAAATTACGATAAGAGCTATGACAGACAGGAACATAGACGAAGCAAAAAATCAAAGATTATCAGTACAAGGCTGTTGACAACCATTCAGATAACGGTATGCGTAATGATACTCGCCACAGCCATATTCCTGCGTATTTTCGGGGGCAACGCGTATATTGTGATCAGAAGCTGGTATCTGCAAAATATTAACAATTCCATCGTTGCGACCGAAGATATGGATCATGTGAAGCATACCGTTGTGGAGATACTTCCATCGGTTACCGACTTTTTTACAAAACCCCGGTCGCAGCCTTCCGTCGTCTCCCAGGCAAATAGTACAGGTTCTCAGCCAAACGCCGCTTCACAGACAAACGGTGCCGGTTCGACAGCATCTAGTTCGCAACAGTCGGCGAACCCGCAGGCGAATGCGCCGTCACAGCAGGTCAACGGCTGATGTCTTTTTCCATTAAGAACTGCCGTGTTACCATCAGCTTTTTGTTTATTGCCGTACTGGCAGTTTTTTTCCTGTTTGATAAAAGCGGGATGGCCGTTCTGGGTATTTTCTCGGCTATTCTGCATGAATCCGGGCATTTGGCGGTCATGTTTGCGTTTGGCTCAGAGCCTTCACAAATCAAATTTACTCCGTTTGGCATTGATATGATTAAGACGGCCGGTATGGACAGATCATACTGGCGCGACACTGCAATTTCACTTGCCGGGCCGGGTGCAAATCTTGCTGTAGCGCTTCTTTTTTATATCATTGACGCCCATTATTTTCATCATTTTATTCTTGCCAATCTGGTGTTGGCAGGGTTTAACCTGCTGCCTGTTGAGCCGCTTGACGGCGGTCAGGCGCTTTATTCGGTGCTCTGCATTAAATTAAACTCTACGCAATCGGCAAAAATCGTATCCGTCTCCTCGTTTGTAGTTCTGACCCCGTTGGCGATCATTGGTTTTATTTTTTTGTTTCAATCCAATGGAAATTTTTATCTGTTCACTGTATGTGTTTATTTAATTCTGTTGCTCCTTTTAAAGAACGGAAGATATTATTGATTTGCATTATCGGCGTTTGGGCAGTATAATAATAAAACATATGTTGTACGGAGGATAGGAATGATCAATAAAAGAATAGAGAAGCTGCTTGCCAATGTGCAGAAGCCCGGCAGATATGTTGGAGGCGAACTGAATTGCGTGATGAAGAATGCGGATGAGGTGGACGTGCGGTTCGCATTTTGCTTCCCAGATATATATGAGGTTGGCATGTCGCACCTTGGGTTGAAAATTTTGTACAGCCAGCTGAATACAGTGCCTTATATCTGGTGCGAGCGCGTTTTTGCCCCCTGGTCGGACATGGAGGAGGAGATGCGCAAAAATGCGGTTCCGCTCTACGCGCTGGAAAGCGGGGACAGTATTTCCGGTTTTGACATGATCGGTTTTACGCTTCAATATGAACTCAGTTATACGAACATACTGAATATGCTCGATCTGGCGGGAATTCCCCTGAAATCCCGCGACAGGCATTCCCTTTCCCAGCTCGTTGTGGCGGGCGGCCCCTGCGCCTGCAATCCGGAACCGCTGGCAGACTTTTTCGATCTGTTCTTTATCGGCGAAGGGGAAGAGGTGGACCTTGAAGTTATCGAGCTTTACCGGAAATATAAAAAACAGAATCGTTCCAAAGAGGAATTCTTAATTGCCGCCGCGCAGATACAGGGCGTTTATGTGCCGTCCTTATATGAGATTTCTTACAATGAAGATCATACGGTAAAGGCAATCATTCCGAAACATGGCGCGCCCACGCCGGTTAAAAAGCGTGTGATGATGGATTTGGACAAGTCTTATTTCCCGGATAAATTTGTGGTTCCCTACATTGAAATCGTGCATGACAGAACTGTTGCAGAGGTTCTGCGCGGCTGTATTCGCGGCTGCCGTTTCTGTCAGGCGGGTTTTCTGTACCGTCCGTTCCGTGAAAAATCGGTGGATGTTATCGATAAGCAGTGCCACGATCTGTGCGATCATACAGGCTATGATGAAATTTCGCTTTCCTCTCTCAGTACAAGCGATCACTCAGAGCTGAATGAACTGATTGACCGGCTTCATACATGGACAGAAGCTGAAAATACAGGGATATCGCTGCCGTCCTTGAGGGTCGATAATTTTTCTACAGAACTGATGTCGAAAATTAAATCCGTCCGCCGCAGCGGCCTTACCTTTGCGCCGGAAGCGGGTACGCAGCGTTTAAGGGATGTTATCAATAAAAACGTCACCGAAGAAGATCTGATGAAAACCGTCAATACCGCGTTTAAAGGCGGCTGGACGACTATTAAGCTGTATTTCATGATCGGACTGCCGACTGAAACCCTGGAGGATATCGCGGGCATTGCGGAATTGGGGCAAAAGGTGGTCGACGCATACTATGAAAATCCGGACAAGCCGAAGGGAAAAAGTGTAAAAGTGACCGTCAGTGCGTCTTCCTTTGTGCCCAAGCCGTTTACGCCTTTTCAGTGGGAACCGCAGGATACCATGGAAGTACTCCGTAAAAAGCAGCGGCATCTGGTTGCTTCGGTCAGGACAAGGAAAGTGGAACCCAACTGGCACGAAGCGGATACCAGCTTTATGGAGGCTGTTTTTGCACGCGGGGACAGACGCCTTTGCGACGTCCTTTTGGAGGCGCATGAAAGCGGCTGTAAAATGGACGGCTGGCAGGACTTTTTTTCTTTTTCCAAATGGATGGAGATTTTTAAAAAATGCGGAATTGACCCTGCTTTCTACGCAAACCGCAGAAGAAGCTTTGACGAAGTGCTCCCCTGGGATCACATCGATTACGGAATCAAAAAATCCTTTTTGATTGAAGAATGTAAAAAGGCGTATTCCGACACAGCCACACCCAACTGCCGTGAACAGTGCTCCTCCTGCGGCGCAGCCTGCTTTAAAGGAGGAATCTGTTATGAAGAACGTCAGAGTATGGTTTAAGAAAATCGGTACGGCGCGTTACATTTCCCATCTGGATTTAAACCGGTGCATGCTGCGCGCCATCCACAAGGCAAAAATCCCCCTGTGGTACACGCAGGGATATAATCCCCATGCTTTTATTACGTTTCCCCTGCCACTGTCACTGGGTATCAGCGGGGAACGGGAGAGCATGGACATGAAACTGGATGATGATCTGATTACGCGGGAAGAACTGATTGAAAAATTAAATGCTGCCCTTCCCGACGATATCCCTGTGTTTGACGTCACCGAACCGGTCATGAAGCCGGGGCAGATCGCGTTTGCTTCCTTTGTTATGAAAGTGGACACAGATAATCCGGAAGTAACTGCCGCCGAAATCAGCGAACTGTTCAGCAGGGAAAAGGTCGTTGTTCCCAAACGTACGAAAAACGGCTTTATCGATTTGGACTTAAAACCGTATCTGGACCGGACAGAGGTAATATCCCGAAGCGGCGGGGTGGAAATCAACACCATTCTTCCCGCCGGGAGCACCATGAATGTTAATCCCTCGCTTTTGTGCGACGCGATCAAAAAATATCTTCAGCTGGACTTATATACCGATATTCAAAGAATGAATATTTATGACGCGGATTTTAAAATATTTGAGTAAGACAAAAATAAATATTGCACGTTTTTGAATATTATGGTATTATATATAGGCATTTGGAATCCGCCGATTTATTTTGGTGGGGTTTAATGCCCGGTTGTACCGTGACATTGAAGCGGACAGTCCTCTGCCACAGCGGCATGAATGTCTGAATTTTAAGGAGGAAATATCCATGGATGCATTAAAAGTTATTGCGGAAGATTCCGTAAAAAAAGAAATGCCTGTATTTGAAGTCGGCGACACCGTAAAGGTGAACGTGAATATCAGAGAAGGCGAAAGAGAAAGAATTCAGGTTTTCGAGGGTACCGTCATTGCGCGTAAGGGCAGCGGCATTTCCGAGACCTTCACCGTCAGACGTCTTTCCTACGGCGTAGGTGTTGAAAGAGTTTTTCCGATTCATTCACCAAATGTAAAGAGTGTTGAGATTGTCCGCAAGGGCCGTGTCCGCAGGGCAAAGCTTTACTATCTGCGCAACAGGGTCGGCAAGGCGGCAAAGGTGAAGGAACAGCTCAGATAAGGAACCGTATAGAGATTAAAAGGGACATGTACGTGTCCCTTTTTTGCTATTACAATGTTTCAGGATTCAAAAAGAGGTGGCATTTTTGGAAAATCGTCCTTCTGCAGAACCAATGGAAACCACGCCAAACCGCTTTGCACTGAGCTGCTATGAATGGGTAGAAGCATTAATTCCCGCGCTGATTGTCATTATGATTTTTTTTACGTTTCTCTTCCGGGTCATAACGGTCAACGGCCCTTCCATGCTGCCAAACTTTCAAAACGGCTATAAAGTGTTCGTATCCTGCGCCGACAGGCACTTTTCCCGCGGCGATGTTGTCGTGGTTGACGCACGGGGCATCTCTCTTCACGAGGTAATCATCAAACGGGTGATTGCTACGGAGGGACAAACCGTGGACATCGATTTTCAGACGGGGACGGTCTCTGTCAACGGTGTTGCGCTTGATGAATCCGAATACATTCAAAATGGCATTACAAAAAACCAGTATGACCTTCACTTTCCGCAAACGGTACCTGCGGGGCATGTGTTTGTCCTTGGAGATAACCGAAGGGTTTCGGACGACAGCCGTTCCAGCGACGTCGGTATGATTGACCGGCGCTATGTTATCGGCAAGGTGAAGACAATTATCATACCGCCTGGGAAATTCGGAACCATATAAAACGATTTTTTTATAAAGGAGTTGTTTTACCTTTGAATCCAAACGATACCGCCGCCGCATCCCACGAAACGGGACAAAGCAATGCTGCCAGTACCTGTTTTGAATGGATGGAAGCCCTGATTCCCGCGCTGATCATTATTATGATCCTGTTTACTTTCCTGTTCAGGGTCAATATTGTGGTGAACGGTCCGTCCATGGAGCCAAACTTAATGGATGGGTATAAACTCTTTACCTCCTGTGTTGAGCCGAACCTGTCCCGCGGGGATATTGTAGTCATCGACGCAAAGGGAACCTCTCTTGACAAGCGTATCGTAAAAAGGGTAATTGCAACGCAAGGGCAGACTGTAAACATTGACTTCAACACAGGAATCGTTTCTGTCGACGGCGTTGAAATCGATGAATCTTCTTATATTCAAAACGGAATTACAAAGGATGAGGCTGATGTTACTTTTCCGCAGAAGGTTCCTGCCGGCCATGTTTTTGTTCTGGGCGATAACCGGACTGTTTCAGAGGACAGCCGTTTCAGTGAAGTGGGCATGATTGATCAGCGCTATATTATCGGAAAAGTAAAGTTTATTATTATGCCGTTTGAAAAACTCGGTAAATTATAAGGCAGAGCCTTTTTATATAAAGGAGTTGTTTCTCCGTTGAGTCATGACGATATCCAATCCGGCATGAAAACTTTTTCAAAGAGAAAAAGAAATTTGATTACAAACAGCTATGAATGGGTGGAAGCCCTCATTTCGTCACTGATTGCGGTTGTAATTCTGTTTACCTTTTTATTCAGGGTGGTTAATGTAAGCGGCCCTTCCATGCTGCCGACTTTACAGTCTAACGACCGCGTGGTTTTGTCCAGTTATTTTTACAAGCCGCATCGCGGCGATGTTGTTGTTATTACCCATACGCAGAAATTGAGGGAACCGATTATCAAGCGCGTGATCGCGCTGGAAAATCAGGTGGTAAACATTGATTTCAAAACCGGCGTTGTTTCTGTGGACGGTGTTGCCCTTGATGAATCCGCCTATATACCGAACGGGATTACAACGCAGCCCTCGGACTACGCTTATCCGCTGCAGGTTCCGCCCGGGCATGTGTTTGTCCTCGGCGATAACCGCTCCGTGTCCAACGACAGCCGCTTCAGTGATGTTGGCATGGTTGACGAAAGATATATTCTTGGAAAAGCGGAAATGATCGTATTTCCGTTTGACAGGTTTGGAAAGATAAAATAACAAATAAAATAGATATACAGGGACGAATAAAAAATGAGTGAAGCACAAACGATACAATGGTTTCCAGGTCATATGACCAAAACCAAAAGGCAGATTGAAAAGAGCTTAAAGCTTGTGGATGCGGTGGCGGAGATTATCGACGCACGCATCCCAACCAGCAGCAGAAATCCGGTTTTAAGCCAACTGATTCAGAATAAACCGCGCGTTATTTTAATGAATAAAAGCGATATGGCCGACCCGGTGCAGACAAGCCGGTGGATTGATTTCTATAAGGCAAACGGAATTCCCGCCATTGCGATTGACTGCCGTACCGGAAAGGGCCTGAATGGCTTTATTCCTCTTGTAAAAAACGTTCTGAGCAGCCGTATCGCTTCATGGGAAGCAAAAGGAATGGTGGGCCGGCAGATCCGCGTGATGGTTGTCGGTATCCCCAATGTGGGCAAATCCTCGCTGATAAATCGCCTTGCAAAAAACAGTAAGGCAAATGTAGAGGACAGGCCGGGTGTAACGCGTTCCAATCAATGGTTTACCATTGGAAAAGGCTTTGACCTTTTGGATACTCCGGGAGTGCTTTGGCCAAAATTTGAGGATAAAGCCGTGGGTGAAAGGCTTGCGTTTACCGGGGCGGTCAAAGACGATGTTGTTGATACGGAACAACTTGCCTCGCGCCTGCTGGAGGTCCTTCGCGAAAGCTATCCCAACGACCTGAAAGCAAGGTACAAACTGGAAGGCACCGATTTGTCCGCTTTAAAGGGCTACGAGCTTCTTGAACTGATCGGAAAAAAACGCGGGATGCTGATTTCTGGCGGAGAAACAGATGTGGAACGTGCATCCATTATGATACTGGACGAATTCAGAAGCGCCAAATTAGGCAGAATCACGCTGGAACAGGTTGGTGGATAAGATGGACTGGTTTGCCTATGAAAACAGAGCGGCGGAAAAGGGATATCATTTAATTTGCGGCATTGATGAAGCCGGACGCGGCCCGCTGGCCGGGCCGGTGTTCGCTGCCGCAGTTATTTTGCCCCCGAATCAGTTGATTGAGGGTCTGAACGATTCCAAAAAGCTCAGCGCCAAAAAGCGGGAGGCACTGTTTGATGTGATTCAGAAAACGGCGGTCAGCTGTGCGGTTGGTTTTGCAACAGAACAGGAAATTGATGAAATCAATATTCTGCAGGCAACCTTTCTGGCAATGAAGCGCGCGTATGACGGACTTTCTGTCCAACCCGAACTGGCATTGGTAGACGGAAACCGGATGCCCCGGCTCGGGGTAGAGACGCAGACCATTATAAAGGGAGATGCGCTTTCCGCCAGCATTGCCGCTGCTTCCATACTGGCAAAAGTCAGCCGTGACCGGCTGATGGTTGAGATCGACCGGATTTATCCCCAGTACCAGTTTGCGAAACACAAGGGCTATGGGACTGCTTTACATATGGAACTGCTCAGACAATACGGGCCGTGCCCGGTACACAGAAAATCATTTTTGAAGAAAATACTGGGGCAGACCCATGAATAATGCATCGGGAAAAATCGGTGAAGACTATGCCGCTCAATTTCTTACCAAAAAAGGATATCGGGTTGTCGCCCGCAATTATCGGTCGCGCTTTGGGGAAATCGACCTGATTGCCGAAAATAAAGAATATATTGTTTTTGCTGAGGTGAAAACGCGCGATAAACATTATACAGTCAGTCCCTTGGAAGCGGTTACGGCCGGAAAGCAAAAGAAAATTATAAAGACCGCCCTTTTCTATTTGCAGTCAAGCAAAACAGCCCTCCAGCCGCGTTTTGACGTGATTGGAATTGTAACGGCGGCGGATCCGTTCTCCGTACTTTCCGTGGAACATATTGAAAACGCATTTTTCGGAGGAGAATTTCATTGAAATAATTTGATGCTCCGACAAAACTACAGCAAAACTCTGGTCGATTCGATATTATTTGATAATGCCTATCATTTTTTGTTTCTCTTTAATGGAAAGTATGATATGATTAAGAAACAGATCACGCGAAGGGGGAAAAACCTTGAACTATAAATCCACAAGAAACAGCAGCATCGGCGTTTCCCCTGCGCAGGCAATCGCGCAGGGCATCAGCGGGGAAGGCGGGCTTTTTGTTCCCGAAAATCTGCCGCATTTTTCTTATTCGGATTTGCTTGAAATGCAGCACTGCAGCTACACTGAGCGGGCAGTCCGCATTTTAAAAGCTTTTCTTTCCGACTTCACTTCTGAAGAAATTACGGAATGCGTTACAGCTGCTTATACCGGTGGCAAATTTGACCGGGATATGCCGGCACCGATGTCTTATCTGCAAAACAGCAAAATGAGCATGTACCTGCTTGAATTGTGGCACGGTCCGACCTGTGCGTTTAAGGACATGGCTCTGCAGCTTTTGCCGCATCTTCTGACAAAATCGCTTAAAAAAATACATTCTTCCAAGACCGCTTTGATTTTGGTCGCCACTTCAGGCGACACGGGCAAAGCGGCTTTGGAGGGCTTTAAAGATGTTAACGGTACACGTATTCAGGTGTTTTACCCGGAAAACGGCGTCAGCCCCATGCAGAAACGCCAAATGAACACCCAGGAAGGAAACAATGTGGCGGTCTGCGCCATTGAAGGTAATTTTGACGACGCCCAGACCGGCGTGAAAAAAATTTTTACCGATCCTGAAATCAATCGCCTTCTTGAACAGAACAATATTATGTTCTCTAGTGCGAATTCTATCAACTGGGGAAGGCTTTTACCCCAGATCGTTTATTATTTTTCCGCATACTGCGACCTGATGGTAAACGGGGAAATAGACCATGAGGGGGAAAAAGTCAATATCGTGGTGCCGACAGGGAATTTTGGGAATATCCTTGCCGCTTACTACGCCGGGAAAATGGGTCTGCCCGTAAAAAAGCTTATCTGCGCGTCAAATGCCAATAATGTGCTCACCGATTTTCTGAATACGGGCGTTTATAACCGCAACAGGGATTTTCACACTACAATCTCTCCTTCCATGGATATTCTGGTATCCAGCAATTTGGAACGGCTGCTGTACGACCTTACCGGAAACGACAGCGTTCGTGTGGCCGAGTGGATGAAGGAGCTTGCGTCTGCCGGAAAATACCAGGTCGGTGAAGACATTCTCAATCAGCTCCACAGAATATTCTACGCGGGCTTCTGTGATGATTCTGCAACCAGGGAAACCATCAAACAGGTATATCATTCGGAAAATTACCTCTGCGACACCCATACCGCAGTCGCACTCAATGTATATCATCAATACGTCGAAACGACTGATGACGCGGACACACCGGCAATCGTTGTTTCCACGGCTAGTCCCTATAAATTTGCCGACAGCGTGTTAAGCGCCGTTTCAGACAGTTATCGGGCAGGTGCGTCCGAATTTGAGAAGATTCATGAGCTTTCAGCCGTAACGGGGACTTCGGTTCCGGCTCCGATTGCGGAACTTGAGTCCAAAAAAGTCCGATTTAACGATATTTGCTCCAAAGATAAAATGGGTGAAGCTGTGCTGAAAACGGCCGGCATCCAGTATACTGTCTGAGAGAGGGTCACATGTCACTATTTGCTATTGCAGATCTGCACCTGTCGCTTGGCTGTGACAAACCGATGGATGTATTCGAAGGCTGGCGGGACTATACCGCCCGCCTTGAAAAAAACTGGCGGGCAGTGGTCAGTGTGGATGACACCGTTGTGATTGCCGGGGATATTTCATGGGCGATGAAGCTTGAGGAAACAGTGGAGGATTTTCAGTTTATCCATTCTCTGCCCGGCCAAAAGCTGATTTTGAAGGGCAACCATGATTACTGGTGGACCACCAAAAAGAAGATTGATGATTTTTTAAGGCAGCACGGCTTTGATACCATCAGCATTATTCACAATAACGCGGTCGCCGTGGGCGATATCGCGGTTTGCGGCACGCGCGGATGGCTTTATAATTCCGAAACGGCGGAGGATATCAAGATTGTCAACCGCGAGGTCGGTCGTCTGAACGCCTCGATTGACGAGGCGGAGAAGACGGGTGTGCGGCCGGTTGTATTTCTGCACTATCCGCCGGTCTACGACGGAGCAGAGTGTAAAGAGATTCTCGGCGTTTTAAAATCGCGCGGAATCACAGAGTGCTATTTTGGGCATATTCACGGAAGTCAGGCGTCCCGCCGGGCGGTTACCGGGTCGTATGACGGAATTAAGATGGTTTTGATTTCCTGCGACTACCTGAACTTTATGCCAATCTTAGTGAAATGAACAATTTTTGAATATTTTAGCTTATATATAGAATATTTATTTTCCATGTGCTATAATAATTTAGATAATTTGCAAATTGCAGGAGGAAGTAATAATGAGTTTAACATCGTCCAATAAGGTTGATACAAACCGTTACCAGCTTGAGGTTGCAGTAGATGCTGCTATATTTGAAAAAGCGCTTGATCAGGCATATCATAAAGAAAACAAGAAAATAGCGATTCCCGGTTTCCGCAAGGGCAAAGCTCCGCGCGCCTTTGTTGAAAAATATTACGGCGAGCAGGTATTTTATGAGGATGCGATCAATGCTGTTTACCCCGATGCGCTGGATGCGGCAATCAACGAAGCGAAACTTGAAATGATCGAGGACAAAATTGACTTTGATTTAGTTTCCGCCGGTAAAGAAGGCGTTGTTTTTAAAGCGACCATCACGACGAAACCGGAAGTGGAGATTGATAATTACAAGGGCTTGGCCGCTACAAAAAAACCGGTAAAAGTAACGGATGAGGATATTCATGCGGAAATTAGAAAAGTTCAGGAACGCAATTCCAGGATGGTAACCGTAGAAGACCGGGCGGCTCAGGACGGCGACATTGCAGTCATTGATTTTGACGGTTCCGTCGACGGAGTCGCTTTTGAAGGCGGCAAAGCTGAAAATTACAGCCTGACCCTCGGTGCCGGCCAATTCATCCCGGGTTTTGAGGAGCAGGTCGTCGGGCACAAAACCGGAGATGAATTTGATATCAACGTAAAATTCCCGGCTGATTATCAGGCGGTGGATCTTGCCAATAAAGACGCTGTCTTTAAAATTAAGCTACACGAAATTAAAATGAAAGAGCTGCCGGAAGTAGACGACGATTTCGTCAAGGATGTCAGCGATTTTGATTCACTTGATCAGTATAAGGAAGACATTAAGGCCAAACTGACCGAAGCTCAGGAAAAAAGAGCGAAGGACGATGTTGAAAACCAACTGATTGATAAACTGGTGGAAAATCTGAAAGCCGAAATTCCGCAGGCAATGTATGAAAATAAAATCAATGAGGATATTCGCGAATTCGGGTACCGTCTTCAGTCGCAGGGACTGAACCTCGATACATACCTGAAGTATACGGGTATGGACAAGGATTCCATCCGCAAACAGTTCCAGCCGCAGGCTGAACGTGCGGTAAAGGTTCGTCTGGCGCTTGAAAAGATTGCAAGTCTGGAAGAAATCCATCCTACTGACGAAGAAATTGAAGAAGAGTTTGCAAAGCTTGCAAAAAGCTATGAGATTGACGTTGAAAAGGTAAAAACCTTTATTCCTAAAGAGGAATTAACAAAGGATATCTCCGTTGAAAAAGCTATTAATCTGGTTCGTGACAGCGCGGTTGTCACGGAAGCGGAAGAAACCGCTGAAACATCAAAATCAGCTGAATAAGAAAAGTCCATCCTGCCAATTATTATTTTATTGTTTGTTTTATTGGAGGTACGCAATAATGAGTTTAGTCCCATATGTTATTGAGCAGACAAACCGGGGAGAACGTTCCTACGACATTTTCTCGCGTTTGCTGAATGACAGAATTATAATGCTTACGGAAGAGGTCAACGACACCACATCCAGTCTGGTGGTTGCCCAGCTTTTATATTTGGAAGGCCAAGACCCGTCAAAGGATATCAGCCTTTATATCAACAGTCCGGGCGGCTCCGTGACTGCGGGTTTTGCTATTTTTGACACAATGCAGTATATTAAATGCGACGTTTCAACCATCTGTATGGGTATGGCGGCCAGCATGGGCGCGTTCCTGCTCGCGGCAGGTACAAAGGGGAAACGGTATGCCCTTCCCAACAGTGACATTATGATTCATCAGCCAAGCGGCGGCGCTCAGGGTCAGGCGACCGACGTGATGATTCACGCCGACCACATTATTGCCACGAAGAAAAAGCTGAACGAAATTCTCGCTGAAAGAACCGGTCAGCCAATTGAGGTTATTGCGAATGATACCGAACGCGACAATTTTATGACAGCGGAAGCCGCTGCAAAGTATGGCCTGATCGACAAGGTCATTTACAATCGATAAGTTGAGGTTGGTGATTGATTAAATGCCAAATAATGACGATACCAAGGACAGGGGAATCTGCTGTTCATTCTGCGGAAAACCGCAGAATGAGGCGCGGCGTCTGATAGCCGGACCCGGTGTATATATTTGTGATGAATGTATAGAGTTATGTATGTCGATCCTTGACGACGAAAAAAACTTATCCAACCGAAAATCCAGCTATAGCGAATCCGCAGCTGAACTCCCCAAGCCGCATGAGATTAAGAAACTGCTGGATGAATATGTAATCGGACAGGAAAATGCCAAAATAGCACTTTCTGTTGCCGTTTACAATCACTACAAGAGAATCTACTACGGTAAAGACGATGTGGAACTGACAAAAAGCAATGTGTTGCTTCTTGGCCCGACCGGCGTCGGCAAGACTCTGCTTGCGCAGACGCTCGCAAAAATCCTGGATGTTCCGTTTGCCATTGCGGACGCCACTACGCTGACGGAGGCCGGTTATGTCGGCGAGGATGTGGAGAATATTTTGCTGCGTCTGATACAAGCCGCGGATTTCGATATTGAAAAAGCTGAGCGTGGCATCATCTATATTGACGAAATTGACAAGATTGCAAGGAAGTCCGAAAATCCCTCCATTACGCGCGATGTCAGCGGTGAAGGGGTACAACAGGCTCTTTTAAAGATTTTGGAAGGCACTGTTTCCAATGTCCCTCCGCAGGGGGGAAGAAAACATCCCCAGCAGGAGTTCCTGCAGATCGACACCTCCAATATTCTGTTTATCTGCGGGGGAGCTTTTGACGGCTTAAATAAGATTGTTGAGAAGCGTACCGCGTCTTCCGCCATGGGTTTTGGCGCGGAAATCAGGAGCAAGGCGGAGCTCGATTCCACCGCGTGGATGCAGAGCGTTGTACCGCATGATCTGGTTAAGTACGGGCTTATCCCTGAACTGGTTGGGCGGTTGCCGGTTATTGCGGCTCTCAACGGCCTTGATGAGGACGCTCTTGTACGGATTCTGACAGAGCCTAAAAACTGCCTGATCAACCAATATAAAAAGCTGTTTCAGCTGGATAAGGTTGAACTGGAATTTGAACCTGAAGCACTCAAAGCAATTGCCAAAAAGACGATTGACCGCCGCACGGGCGCAAGGGGTCTAAGGTCTATCATGGAGGATTTGTTAACCGGCCTTATGTACAAAGTTCCGTCTGATTACACCGTTGAAAAGGTTACCATTACCGCGGATACGGTGAACAATAGCACAGAGCCGGAAATCGTGTATAATCCGGATCGCAAGCCGGTAAAGATAAAGATAACAACTCCAAGAAAGCGCGGACGCAAGGATACCGCGTCATAATTATAGAAATCTTGGCTGTTGCACGTGGCAGACTTATTGTTGTCCACTTGCAGCAGCCTTTTCTGCTAAGGAGCAAGCTATGAATACAAATCAAGAACTGAAGAAAATAGACAGTATTTCCATCCCTGTGCTTGCGCTCAGAGGGCTGGTTATTTTCCCGGGTATGCTGCTGCAATTTGATGTCGGCAGAAAAAAATCAATACTGGCCCTTTCCAAAGCGATGGAAGAAAATCAGCAAATTTTTCTTGTTGCCCAAAAGGATTTAAATGATAATGAGCCTACTGGTGAAGACGTCTATAAAATGGGCATCGTGGCAAAAATCAAACAGGTAATCCGTCATACCGATGAAGGTGTGCGCCTTTTTGCGGAAGGAATGTATCGCGCAGAAATTTCCTCCGTTGTCAGCGAAAGCCCGTTCATCTTTGCCAATGTTTCTCCCAGCGAGACGAAAACGTATAGAGAAACTCATAAGACCGAGGCTTTAATCCGTTATACGCAGACGCTGTTTGAAGAATATATTCAGAATTACAGCCGTATTCCTCCGGATATTATTATTGGGGTGGTACAGAAAAAAAACTGCGGGGAACTCGCGGATTATATCACCTCCAACATCATGCTGGATTATGAACAGAAGCAGGCGGTTCTTGAAGAACTTCATCCCGTTAAAAGGCTGGAAAAGCTGAACGAAATTTTAAAAAATGAAATTCAGGTTCTTTCCATCGAAAGCCAGATCAGTGAAAAAGCCAAGGAGCAAATTGACGAAAATCAACGTGAATATTTCCTGCGTGAACAGATGAGAGCAATTTCCAACGAACTTGGCGACGATGACAATCCACTGGGCGAGGCTGACGATCTGCGTGAGCGCATCGCGAAAATGAAACTTCCCCAGCTGCAAAATGACAAGCTTTTAAAGGAATGTGACCGGCTTTCCAAAATGCCGTACGGTTCCCATGAGGCAAGCGTCATATTAAGCTATGTGGAATCCTGTCTGGAACTGCCTTGGAACACGGCAAGCCGCGAGCATATCGACTTGGAAAAAGCACAAAGGGTGCTCGATCGCGACCATTACGGACTGACAAAAGTAAAAGAACGAATTATTGAGATTTTGGCTGTAAAAAAACTTGCCCCCGATATCAAAGGGCAGATTATCTGTCTGGTGGGGCCCCCCGGCGTAGGAAAAACGTCAATCGCCCGTTCCATTGCCAAAGCCATCGGCCGCAATTATGTACGTGTATCGCTCGGCGGGGTAAGGGATGAATCCGATATCATGGGACACAGGAAAACGTATGTCGGTTCCATGCCCGGGAGAATTATTAACGCCATGAAGCAGGCCGGCACGAACAACCCTCTGATTTTACTGGATGAAATCGACAAATTGGGTAACGACTTCCGCGGCGACCCCGCTTCGGCTTTGCTGGAAGTACTTGATTCAGAACAAAATTCTTCGTTTTTTGATCATTATATAGATATGCCGTTTGATCTGAGCCATGTCATGTTTATCACAACCGCCAACGATTACAGCGCCATTCCGGAGCCTTTGCTTGACAGAATGGACGTGATTACGCTCGGAAGTTACACCCACGAGGAAAAATACAATATTGCGCTGAAGCACCTGATACCAAAGCAGTTCAAGAAGCACGGAATCAATTCAAAAATGCTGAAACTGACTCCTGCGGCAATTCACGAACTGATTGACGGTTACACCAGGGAAGCCGGCGTTCGTAATTTGGAGCGGCAGATTGCTTCCATCTGCAGAAAGTGCGCTAAAAAAATCGTTGAAAACAGTGCAACTAAAATCATTGTTAAGCCAGATAATCTTGAAGAGCTTTTAGGGCCAAAAAGGTTTAAAAAAGATGAACTGATAAAGTCCGATATGGTGGGCCTTGTAAACGGGCTCGCGTGGACCAGTGTGGGCGGTGAGCTTCTGCCAATTGAGGTGGCGGTTATGGACGGCACCGGCAAAATCGAACTTACCGGCTCACTGGGAGACGTCATGAAAGAATCCGCCAGAACCGCAATCAGCTGCATCCGTACCAGAGCGGATTCGCTTGGAATCTGCCATGATTTTTACAGCAAATACGATATTCATATTCACGCTCCGGAAGGGGCCATTCCCAAAGACGGTCCTTCGGCTGGCACTGCCATGGCAACCGCGATTACTTCTGCGCTTACCAATATTCCGATTAAGCATGATGTTGCGATGACAGGGGAAATCACTTTACTTGGCAGAGTCCTTCCCATCGGCGGTTTAAAGGAAAAAACAATGGCCGCTTATCGTTCGGGCATTAAAACAGTGATTATACCGGCTGAGAATGTGTCGGATTTAGCTGACATTGACACTGTTGTAAAAAACGCGGTTGATTTTCTGCCTGTTGAGAAGATTGATCAGGTTCTTGAAGTTGCGTTGACCAGGTTGCCGGAACACAAAACAGATGAGAAAAGTGATTCGGAAGTCCCGATGAACGTTCAAAAACAGCCGGCGGTTTTCACGCCCGGCATTCCTCAATAATGAGGTGAAAAATTGAATTTTGACAAAGCTTTCTTTGAATTTGCAGCCGGAAGGCCGGATCAGCTGCCAGAATCCACCGTTCCGGAAATTGTTTTTTCCGGCCGGTCCAATGTTGGAAAATCCTCACTGATCAATAAACTGATCAACCGCAAGTCGCTTGCAAGGGTAAGCGCAAAGCCGGGAAAAACCGGTACAATCAATTTTTATAATCTGTGTGACTGCAGGCTGGTTGATCTGCCCGGTTATGGCTACGCGAAGGTTTCCCAGTCTGAAAAACTGCGCTGGTCCGAGTTGGTTGAGGGATATTTTAATGCGCAGCGCAATGTCAGGCTTGTCATTCAGATCATCGACATGCGGCACAGTCCGTCTGCCGATGATCTTGACATGATTGAATATCTGATCAATTCAGGAACCTATTTTCTGGTTGCCGCTACAAAAAGCGATAAGCTGAATAAAACGGAACGAACGGTGCAGCTTCAGCTGCTTCATGAAATGTTCAGTCTGGTGGAGGATTTGAAACTGATTCCCTTTTCAGCGGTAAACGGGGAAGGCGTGGAGGAAATCAGGAATATCATTTTAGATCGATGCGATCAGGCATGACAAAATCAAATTTATCATGAATCCGGGCAGACTGACCCAATTCGCTTTACTTTTATACTTTTGTGTGTTAAAATTTTATTGCAGTAATTGAATAAGGAGTGAAACCGTTTGAATTCAAAAATTAAGGATGAAAGCGTGGACTTTTTGTTTAAAGCGATTCTTTCTTTGAATACAATTGACGAATGTTATAATTTTTTTGAGGATCTATGTACGGTACCGGAAATAAAGGCAATGTCACAGCGCCTTCTTGTAGCTCACATGCTGAGCACGAAGCGGGTTTACAGTGATATTGTTGCCAAAACCGGTGCTTCCACAGCGACGATCAGCAGAGTAAACCGTTCGTTGAACTACGGCTGTGACGGCTATGATCTGGTATTTAAACGAATCGATAACGATGAGAAATCCAAATGAGCTATTCGTCTTTTGCACTCTATTATGACGAACTGACACAAAATGTCGGCTATCAGGAGCGGGCGGATTACCTGCTCAGCCTGTTGGACAGGCTGGGTCATCGGGCCGGTCTGACGCTTGACCTTGCCTGCGGTACAGGCAGTTTTACCATTGAGCTGGCCAAACGCGGAATCGATATATACGGGATAGACGGTTCCGAATCCATGCTGTCCGTCGCAAAGCAAAAGGCGGCGGACAGCGGGCTGGACATTCTTTTTCTCCGCCAGCAGATGCAGAGCATCGATCTGTACGGAACCGTTGACACCGTTATCTGCATGCTGGACAGTATCAACCATATAACACGCGAAAGCGATGTTATGAAAACGTTCTCGCGTGTTTCGCTTTTTCTGAATCCGGGCGGGTATTTTATCTTTGACATGAATACCCTGTACAAGCACAGGCATATCCTCGGGAATCAGATATTCGTCTACGACACCGACAAGGTATACTGTGTCTGGCAGAACAGCTTTGAAGAAAAAAGCGGCCGTGTCGGTATTACGCTGGATTTTTTTGGCCGTGAGGGCGGTGTCTACCGCAGAAGCTCCGAACATTTTTACGAACGTGCCTATGATACGGAACGGATTGTTTCCATGCTGTCCAAAGTGGGGCTGGAAACCGCCGGGCTGTTTCGTGAACTCAGTTTTGAAAAACCGGACGACCAAACGGAACGGATTGTCGTCGTGGCAAAAAAGGTATAACAAAGGAATTATTTTTATATGGATAGAATTATTCGGTGTATCACTTCCGACGGCAGTATCATGGCGGCCGCTATCGATTCCACCTATCTGGTTGCCACGGCGCAGCAGATTCACGGCACCAGCCCGGTTGCTACCGCGGCGCTCGGCAGGCTGCTTGCGGGAGCTTCCCTGATGGGCTCCATGCTTAAGAAGGAAAACGCCTCTGTGACGCTGAAAATCAACGGGGGAGGGCCGCTGGGCACTGTAATCGCCATTGCGGACAGCCGCGGAAACTGCCGGGGCTGTGTTGACCATCCCGCCGTTCAATTACCGCTTAAGGAAAACGGAAAGCTGGATGTCGGAAAAGCGGTTGGCAGGGACGGTATTTTCGGTGTTATGCGTGATTTTGGGGAAGGCAGCCCCTATATTGGACAGGTGGAAATTAAATCCGGAGAAATAGCGGAGGACATTACGAATTATTTTGCCGTCAGCGAACAGATCCCTACGGTTTGCGCGCTTGGCGTTCTGATCGACAAAGCGGACAGTCGGCACCTTCTGTCGGGCGGCCTGCTCATACAGGTGTTGCCCGGGGCCGATCAGGCTGCCGTTGACAGGCTTGAACACAATGTAAGCGCGTTGGAGCCTGTCACTACGATGCTCGCCAAGGGAATGACAATCGAAGAGATGTGTCAAACAGCGCTGAAAGGCTTTGAGATGGAAATTCTGGATGAATTTCAAATCGGCTATGTATGCAATTGCAGCAGAGAACGCGTGGAGCGCGCTATTTTCACCCTGAAACCCGAAGACATTTTGTCACTGGCTGATGAAAGCGGCTTTGCCGAGGCAAAATGCCAATATTGCGGTCATACTTATCGGCTGTCTGAGCAGGATTTAAAAAGAATTGCAGAGTCGGCGCAATCGAAATAATCGCTATGAAAATGAAAAAAATGTAATTTTGGTGTTGACAACCGGCACAATATATAGTATTATATAACACGTCGCTGATGAACGCGACATGCGCGAATGGGAGCATAGCTCAGCTGGTTAGAGCACCTGCCTTACAAGCAGGGGGTCATAGGTTCGAGTCCTATTGTTCCCACCATCCAAGTTGGCTCGGTAGTTCAGCTGGTTAGAACGCTAGCCTGTCACGCTAGAGGTCGTCGGTTCGATCCCGATCCGAGTCGCCATTTGCCTCTGTAGCTCAGTCGGTAGAGCAGGGGACTGAAAATCCCCGTGTCGGTGGTTCGATTCCGCCCGGAGGCACCATTAATCTGCGAATGTAGCTCATCTGGTAGAGCGCCACCTTGCCAAGGTGGAGGTAGCGAGTTCGAGCCTCGTCGTTCGCTCCATTTTTGGCGTCATAGCCAAGTGGTAAGGCATGGGTCTGCAAAACCCTGATTCCCCAGTTCAAATCTGGGTGACGCCTCCAAACTGAATGAAGAAGTCCGTAAAGCAGATCTGTTTTACGGACTTTTTTAATAACAATATCACCCCATGCATATAGATTGCATGGGGTGATTGCGTTGAAAGAGACCAGGACTTATATTGTTCCGATAACCGTACTGATATTATGCTGTCTTGCTTTTTTGCTGCTTTCCTATATCTCCTATAATAAAATCGATAAAATGGCGCTGGCATTGGCTGAAAAACGCAACCCCGTCATTGTAATCGATCCCGGGCATGGGGGAGAAGATGGAGGAGCTTCCGGAAAATCACCTGCGCTTGAAAAAGATATCAACCTGGTTATCGCTTTGCATCTTGAAAAACTTCTGAAAAGCTCCGGGTTCCGTGTTGTGATGACAAGAACCACGGACATATCTGTCTGTGACGACCATCTTGACACCGTACGGGAACGAAAGGTAAGCGATATTCATAACCGCTTAAAGATGATAGAAGATCAGGGGGACTGCATCTTTATCAGCATCCACCAAAATCATTTTACCGACAGCCGCTACAGCGGGGCACAGATATTTTATTCCAAGAGCACCGAAGAAAGCAAGAATCTGGCGGAAAGCATCAAAAGCCGTGTTGTAGAATTGATACAGCCGGAAAACAAGCGGGAGACAAAGCCAGCCACAAGCTCCATTTACCTGCTCTGGCATACAAAAGTTACCGCCGTGCTGGTGGAGTGCGGCTTCCTTTCCAATGATTCCGAGGCTGCAAAACTGAACGATAAAGTATATCAGCAGCAGATGGCTTTTTGTATCTACAGCGGATTGTTGGATTACCTGCATTCCATCACATAGTCTTGTATTCGCCCGCATCATGGGCTATAATTTAAAAAACAGAGGAAATAAGAGGAATTGCAATATGGCTTCCAAATCAAAAAGCATTTATATCTGTTCGGAATGTGGTTTCGAATCCGCAAAATGGTTCGGAAAATGTCCCGGATGTGGGCAGTGGAACTGTATGAATGAAGAAATCAGGGAAACTTCCGTCCAAAAGAATACGACGGCTGCAGCGCACAGAAGTGCTGCTCCCGTTTCCATTAACGAAATCAGCACTGCGGAGGAAGCACGGTACCATACGGGTTTGAGTGAACTGGACAGAGTTCTCGGCGGCGGCATTGTAAAAGGTTCCCTGATTTTAATCAGCGGAGAGCCGGGAATCGGAAAATCAACAATTCTTTTGCAGATATGTGAATACCTTGGAAAGAACCTGAAAATACTGTATGTATCCGGAGAAGAATCAAGCAGGCAAATAAAGCTCCGTGCGGCCCGTCTGGGCGTTCAAAGCGACAACCTCTATATTTTAACCGAAACAGACATTCAGTGCGTTATAGAGCAAATGAGAGCCCATAAACCGGATTTGGTCATGATTGATTCCATTCAGACCATGAATAATACCGACCTGAATTCATCGCCCGGCAGCGTCACGCAGGTACGCGAATGTACAAACGCCGTTATGCGGACCGCAAAAGCGCTGGAAATACCGACCATACTTGTCGGCCATGTCAATAAGGACGGCGCCATTGCGGGCCCCAAGGTGCTGGAACATATTGTTGACGCTGTTCTCTATTTTGAAGGTGACCGCCAAATGTCCTACCGGATTCTGCGGGCCGCAAAAAACCGATATGGTTCGACAAATGAGATCGGCGTATTCGATATGGGCGACAACGGCCTTCATCAGGTGGACAACCCTTCGCTTGCCCTGCTTTCAGGAAGGCCGAAAAATGTATCTGGAACCTGTGTTACCTGCGTAATAGAGGGTTCCAGACCGATTTTAGCGGAAATACAGGGACTGGCCACAACCACCGGTTTTGGTAATCCCAGAAGAATGTCAACCGGTTTTGATTACAACAGAATGTCACTGCTGCTTGCCGTGCTTGAAAAGCGGGCGGGATACTATTTCTCCAATTTGGACACCTATGTCAATGTTGTCGGGGGGTTGCGGCTGGATGAGCCAGCGGCAGATCTGGCAGTCGCCATGTCGCTGGTATCCAGCCTGAAAGACACCCCGGTCAGTGATGACGCCATTGTTTTTGGGGAAATCGGCCTTGCGGGGGAAATACGCTCGGTCACCCACATTGACGCAAGGATCAGCGAAGCCGCGCGCCTTGGTTTTACCAAGTGCATTTTACCCTTTCACAGCCTGAAACAGGTCAACGTGAAAGGAAACGGCATCCAGCTGATCGGTGTTAAAAATGTGAGGGAGGCGTTTGAGGCTTTATCTGGTTGCTGACAGGAACCCGCGGAGTGACTTTAATACAGTGCACGCAGCCGTCTCCGGTATAATTTGTAATTGCCGAGGGCATTTCCAGACTGCAGTAGCCTTCATGCTGGTAAATACAGTCTTCATCGCATTGTATGATACTCATTATATGTTCACCTCAATCATATTTTGAGGGTTAAGTTCAAAAATTATTCATTGCTTTGCTTAAAATTAAACTAATATTTTCCCTTATCCATCACAAAATAAGGAGGATTGGGGGAATGAGAATGAAAAGATATGTAATGCTATTTACCTTTACAGTTGTGATGACTGTCGGGATCCTTACATGGGGCGTTTTTCCCAGAAATTCGGTCGTTTCTGTCAGCATTGTAAAGGTAAACCCGATTACAGTCGAAAACTCAGTAACATGCAGCGGCAGGGTTGAAAGAGTGACGACGCACAATGTTTATTCGCCGTTTGCGGGCTATGTCAGTCAGGTTTATGTAAAACAGGGGGGCAAGGTTACCGCGGGACAACCCTTAATGGAAATTCAGGTGCCTTCCTCCAATGCCGGCATATCCGATTCAGACGCAACGTATCAAAGCCTTCTCAATCAGTACAGCGGACAAAGCCAAACCCAAATAACAAAACAGACAATTACGGCGCCGTACGCAGGGGAGATTACATCACTGTCTGTTACCAATCAGGGTTACATTGAACCCGGCAACCCGGTCGCGGTTATTTCAGACAGTTCCGAGATGCTTCAGGTAAGGCTGTCGGTTAATGAATCCCAGATTTCTGACATAAAGACCGGACAAAAGGCAATTATTACGGGAGTAGGCTTTAAAAATACTTCTTACGCCGGTATCGTAAAGAATATCTCTTCTGAGGCAAAGCAGGTGGTTTCCGCCACTGGGAAGGAAACTGTCGTCGAAGTAATTGTCAGTGTCGAAAAACCGGGCAGCGACATCAAACCCGGATATACCGCAAAAGCAAAGATTATTACCTCCGAAAATCCAAATGTGCTTATTGCGCCCTACGATGCCGTAAGAGCCGATAAAGACGGAAATGAATATGTGTTCAGACTAAAAGGGGAAAAAGCCGTAAAAACCCCTGTAGTGACCAACAGAGAATTTGATGACGGCTTTGAAATAACGAGCGGACTGTCTGCCAATGATCAGGTCATTGCGAATCCGGATTCCGTATCCAACGGCACTCACGTTCTCCCCAAGGAAGGAGCGGTGCGTTCGGATGGTTGACTATATGAAATCGGCGTTTCAAAACTTAGGCAGAAAACGTGTAAGGACAGCGCTTACCATCCTGGGAATTGCGATTGGCGTAGCCTCCGTCATTATTATAGGCAATATCAGCCAGTGCGGAACGAACGCGCTCAGCACAGAGCTGGAAAGCCTTGGGTTAAGCGGGCTTACCATCTCTTCTTCATCGGATGCTGCCGCGGTTTCCTTAAACGAAAATGACCTCAATATTATTAAACGGTGTGACCAGGTGGAACAGGCGGCCCCGGTTTTGGTGGAAAGTACGGATATCTCAGCAAGAAAACTGAGCTCAAAAGCGCTTGTATGGGGGATTGATACCAATGCCAGTCAGATTATTTCAATTAATCTTCTGTACGGCCGGTTCTTCTCCACTGAGGATATTAGCACAAATGCAAACGTATGTTTGGTGGATGAAGCTTTTTCAAAAAGCACTTATCTCAGAAGCAATATCATCGGGAAAAATGTATCGATTATGTGCGGCGGAGTCGAAGAAAGCTATAAAGTGATCGGTATCATTAAAACCGGCAGCGGTCTTCTGCAGAACATTATCGGCAACTATATTCCCACATTTGTATATGTACCATATACGGCTATTCAAACAGCGTACGGGAGAGATGATTTTGACCAGATTGTGGTCAAAATCAAATCGGATGGTAATGTCGAAAGTATCGGAAAGACAATTGTCAATGCTCTTAACCGGAATAACGGTACTACGGACGCCTTTGTATCTAATAATCTTGCCAAGCAAAAAGACAGCCTCACAAATATGCTGGGGATTGTCACGCTGATTCTTTCCGCAGTGGGCGCTGTTTCCTTATTGGTAGCCAGCCTGAGTATCATGACCGTGATGCTGGTGTCGGTCAACGAACGAACCAGAGAAATCGGAATTAAAAAGGCGATTGGGGCGAAGCGAAGCTCCATTATGCTGGAATTTATGTTCGAAGCGGTTCTGATATCGCTGATTGGCTGCGCGTTTGGTATTGCTGCCGGATATTCCATATCTTTCGCTGGAGCTGAGTATTTTGGAATCAGATTAAGTACGAGGGTTGACATTATGATGCTTGCAGTAGAGTTCTCCATCGTATCCGGTACTGTTTTCGGCGTTTATCCGGCTTATAAAGCGTCAAGGCTAAAACCGGTTGACGCGCTCAGACAGGAGTGACAAATATGTGTTTTATCAAAACTCCGAACTTGCCGGAGTCGGACGTGGCTGTAGCAGCCATGTCCGGTACATACCCCGAAATAACGGATGCGCTCACTAGATTGGGCATCCATGTTATTTCTGTTCAGCCCTGTAAGGATCTGGGCGAATCCGTGTGTTGCCACGCCGATATGCTGCTCCATCATTTGGGAGAAAATCGGATGGTTGTAGCGAATGGGGAAGAGTATCTGAAAAAAGAACTGGAAAAATTTGGCTTTGAGGCATCCTATTCGAACAAATGTATTTTTAATTTTTATCCGAATGACGTGATCTTAAATTGTGCGCGTGTCGGCAATAAACTGATTGCAAACAGAAGCGTTTTAGATAATACGGTAGCTGATTATTGTGAAGTGAATTCTATAGAAATCGTTCCGGTAAAGCAGGGATACGCAAAATGTTCGACTATCGTTGTTGACAACGGTTCCATCATCACAGCTGATCCGTCAATCGCGGGCGCAGCTGTAACGGCAGGAATAGATGTCCTTAAAATCACGCCGGGAAATGTCTATTTAGAAGGATATGAATACGGTTTTCTTGGAGGCGCATGCGGAATGATTGGAAAAGGAGAACTGGCATTTACAGGCAATATCAAAGAACATCCGGACTATTACAAAATCAAGGCTTTCTGTGATCAAAAAAAAGTAGAGCTAATTTTCCTTCATAACGGCCCGCTGATGGATGTGGGGGGAATCCTTCCATTAAAAACCGTACTGTAAACAGATTTGCCGTTTTATAAGTAAGATTCTTGACTTTGTCTTAAAAAAACAATATAATTATACAAAATGAATATTTTGTATAATTTAGGGGAGAAAAAATTAACAGAAAGGTCTTGAACTTAATTCATGAAATCCGAATGGTTATCTGAAGCGCCGCCGATTATCAAAGAGTTTTTAGGATACGTTGGTACCATTAAAGGAAAATCTCCTAAAACTGTTGCGGAATATTATCTTGACCTGCGGACGTTTTTCAGATATATTAAAATGTCCCGAAAACTCATATCACCTGAAATTGACTTTGAAAAAATCAATATCTCCGACATTGATCTTGATTTGATTAAAACCATTACCCTGACTGACGTTTTTGAATATATGAACTACCTTTCTTCAGAACGTCATAATAAAGCGTCCACCCGTTCCAGAAAGGTTTCCAGCTTACGGACTTTTTTTAAATACCTGACAAATAAGACCGGAAAACTTGCTGTAAACCCTGTGGAAGAGCTTGAAACACCGAAGCAAAAAAAATCTCTGCCAAAATATCTTACGCTTGAACAAAGCCTTGAATTATTGTCCAAAGTCGAGGGTTCCACAAAAGAACGGGATTACTGCATTTTAATTTTGTTTTTAAATTGCGGAATGCGTCTTTCCGAACTGGTAAGCCTTAATTTAAGTGATGTTCGTCACGGCACCTCCACCGTCAGGATTGTCGGTAAGGGCAATAAGGAACGAATCGTGTACCTGAACGACGCCTGTATTGATGCGATTGACCGTTATATTGCGGTGCGGCCCAACAATGCCCTTGTTGATAAGAACGCTCTGTTCATCAGCAAACAGAATAAAAGAATCAGCCCCAAAACCGTACAGTATATTGTTAAAAAATATCTGTCGGAAATTGAACTCGGCAACCTTTCCGTACATAAACTCAGACATACGGCGGCAACCCTGATGTATCAGCACGGCCATGTTGACATCCGCGTCCTAAAGGATATTCTGGGCCATGAAAATCTGGGTACCACCGAGATTTACACACATTTGTCCGACGAGCAAATGGCAAATGCAGCGAAAGCAAATCCGCTTTCAAAGGTAAAACAACGCGATACCGTAAACTTTAAAAAAACAATGAAAAAAGAACCGGAATAACCGGTTCTTTTTTATACGAATATATAAGACTAACGATCAATTATCCCAATTTTGCACGGGGATGACAGCTATTGTAGACTTTTTTAAAATGATCGTTTAATAGATGTACATACACCTGCGTGGAAGAAATATCCGCATGGCCGAGCATCATCTGAATATCTTTTAACTCGGCGCCGTTTTCCAGCAAATGCAAAGCGAAGGAATGGCGGAGGGTGTGCGGAGTAATTTCTTTGACAATTCCGGCTTTTTCCGCATATCCCTTGACTATTTTCCAAAAGCCTTGGCGGGTGAGCCTGCGGCCGTTCAAATTAGTAAACAGTGCCTGTCCCCCATCCGGCGTAATAATTAACTTTCTCACTCTGACGATATATTCGGATATGGCATTGACAGCAGCAGGATAAACCGGGATCAGCCGCTCGCTTTTTCCGTTTTTACAGTTCAGCATACCCGTATGGATATTGATATCCTGTATATTTAAATCAACCAGTTCAGAAGCCCTGATTCCGGTAGCATACAGCAACTCCAGCATTGCCTTGTCCCGGCAGCCCTTCGATTCCTGTGTGTCCGGCTGTGCAAGCAAAAGCTCAATTTCTTTGCCGGTTAATATCTGCGGCAGCTTTTTTACCGTCTTCTCCAGTTTAATCGCCTTTGCAGGATTGCTATCGCTCTGGTTACTGATAATCAAATATTGATAAAAGCACCGAATGGAAGCGACATTTCGGGTAATGGTTGCATTTGACTTTTTTGACTCCGTCAGCTTTGCTACGTAAGTATTCATAAAGTCGGAGTCCACTGCGGACGGATTATCCAGCCCGCTTTCGTCAATAAAAGATAAAAAATGCCCTACGTCGCGAATATAAGAGTCCAATGTATTGGCAGAAACAGCTTTTTTATTGACCAGATAATCGCTGAAATCCGAACAGTAGTCCTTCATTTTGTTCTATCTCCTCTATTTTAAAAAGAAAACATACCCGCAAAACATCCCGAAAATACAACATCAAGCACCGCCGCTAAAAATGCGATCATCAGAATTGCCCCGAAGCGCAGTAGATACGGTTTTATTTTAGGCGGGCTGATTGTCCCTCTTTGCGGCAAAGCGCCGCACGAGGCAATAATCCGGGAAAAGCGCGACCCCTCCCTTGCTGCCATCAAGATGGCCAAACAGCACACAAACGCCCCAGGAAGAATAACAACCAAATTAAATAACACACCCATCAGCCCGTACGCAGCATACAGATATCCGGATGTCAGCCCCAGTCCGAAACCGCGGAAAAATAAAACCGCAGGTGTGATAAACATTCCCCACATGGAAAGTCCGCAGAGAAAGCATATCAATATAAAAATAAAGGATGAAGCAAAGGATGCGGAGAAAATAGAAATGATCGGCTGTGCAGCTCTCGCTTTGAAATTGCTGTAAAAAAGAAAATCAAGCTTGTTCAAAGCGGCAAAATCCGCATTTCTGGCAAAGACCGCTCCAAAAATCATACCGCATATCAGCGAAAGGGAAAACAGTACCAGAACATAATTTTCTCGCAGGGCCTGCACGAAAATCCTGCTGTTTATAACAGGCCTGTGCCTAAAGCTGTGTTTCACAACAATCATACTCAAACATCCCCTTAAATAAGGATCCACTAATAAAATGTATGAGAACGATCAGTGTTATATGATTATTTGCCCAGCTCTTCCGCTCTTTTTGTACAGGCTTTCATTGCCTCATCGACTATATGCTCAAAATGATGCTCGTAAAAGACATCCAGCGCTTTCAACGTGGTTCCGCCGGGTGAAGAAACCATTTTAATCAGCGCTTCCGGTGTCAGGTTCGGCTGACGGAGCATTCCCGCGCTCCCTTCCAATGTCTGACAAATCAGCTGCAGGGCAACTTCAGCATCAATTCCCTGACTGACTGCACTGTCCAGCATCGCCTTGGCAAACAGATAAATATACGCCGGGCTGCTGCTGTTGACAGAAATCACAGCATTCATTTGGCTCTCATCCAGAACAGTCACCGTCCCGCAGGCGCCAAATAAAGACACAACCAGCTGAAAATCCTCGTCCGCCACGTTTGCGGTCCGGCTCAGTGCTGTAGCGCCCTTTCCGATCAAAAGCGGCGTATTGGGCATTGTTCTGATGACCGGGCAGCCACACTCCAGACTGTCGATTATGTATTTGGTTGATATGCCGGCCGCAATAGAAACAAAAAGGGTTTTCTCATCCACCGCAGGTTTTACGGAAGCCAATACTTCAGCAAAGTTCTGCGGCTTGACCGCAAGAAAAATAATATCACATTTTTCAGTAAGCTGTTCAATGGAGGAAATAACCTGAATTCCCGTTTTTTGCTCCAGAGCCTCACATTTGTCTTTGTTGATATCATATACAAAAATCCGCTTTGCCGGAAATGTTTTCGTTCCGACGATTCCATTAATAATAGCGCCTGCCATATTGCCGGCGCCGATAAAACCCAATATTTTATCACTCACAAAAAACACCTGCCTTGTAAATATATACTATAATACATTTCCCGCTGCATAGCAATACAAAAATATGCATTTACGCCATTTTCATGCATTTTTCAATAAAATTATGTAAAATGTATTATGTAAACTTGAATATATTATGTAACGAGCGTTATGTAAACCATATGTATAAAAATACGCCCGCTTACATTTTGGAGCAAGCGGGCGCTGATTTAGGATGTTCTCCCCGTTAACCGGCCATTGCCGCTTTTATCATAATGGCACATTCCAGACGTTTTTTCTCAAGGTCGCACGATATTTTATGGGCTTTATGGATATCCCCTTCATATTGCTGGTTGTTCGCGTTGCAGCCGCCGCTGCAATAAAACTTTGCCCAGCAGTTCTTGCATTCCGGCTTTGAGTAGACATTGGCAAGCGCAAAGGAATGCTTCCTGTCAATATCCAGGGTTCCGTCCAGCACATTGCCCATTTTAAAGCTGTCGTCCCCTACAAACTGGTGACAGGGGAAAATATCTCCTTCCGGCGTTACGGCAACATACTCATTGCCGCAGCCGCAGCCGCGAAGCCGTTTGATTGCGCAGGGCCCCTGATCAAGATCAAGCATGAAATGAAAAAAGTTAAAGCCCTTCCCTGCCTTTTTCCGGTCAATGATTGTTTTTGCAAGGCGTTCGTACTCCTCAAAAACACGAGGCAAATCTTCTTCCTTTATGGAATAATCAAGCTTCACGTCGGATACGACCGGCTCAACGGAAATCTGTTCGAAGCCAAGGTCGGCCATATGCAGTACATCGTTGGTAAAATCAAGATTATGCTTAGTGAATGTACCCCTTGCATAATAATCCTTGTCCCCGCGCGAGGCAACAAGCTTCTGAAATTTCGGAACAATCGAATCATAACTGCCCGTGCCGTCCGCCCGGACACGCAGCAGATCGTTCACATTCTTTCTTCCGTCAATGGAAAGAACGCAGTTGGACATTTCTCTGTTAATAAAGTCAATTTTGTCGTCCGTTAATAAAATACCGTTCGTGGTAATGGTGAACCGGAAATTTTTATTGTGTTCTTTTTCAATGCTGCGGGCGTAATTCACAATCTGTTTGACCACTTCAAAGTTCATCAGCGGTTCTCCGCCAAAGAAATCGACTTCCAGATTGTGCCTTTCTTCTGATTTTTCAATCAGAAAATCAATTGCTTTTTTGCCCACTTCAAAGGGCATCAGCATTCTCCCGCGGCCAAAGTCTCCCTTGGAGGCAAAACAGTATTCGCACCTTAAATTACAGTCATGCGCAATATTCAGACACATGGACTTGATCGGGGCATCTTTCATCATTTCCGCAAATTTTCCATACTCGTCCGCCGAAAACAGCTGGCCAATCCGAAAGAGTTCTTTCAACTCGTCATAGGCCTCACGAAATGTCTCATCATTGTATTTTCCACGCAGGGCGTCCAGCATTTTCTGTGGCGGGTTTTCCGGTACCGTGTCATTTAAATAGTCCAGCATATCATACGGAGCATCGTCAAAAACATGTACCGCCCCACTGTTGGTATCAAGCACAATATGGAAACCATTTAAGGAATACTTATGAATCATTTATTTTCTCCGTTTACACAAAATTTAAGGGACATTTCTGTCCCTTAAGGTTTCAATTCAATTAAGAACCTCTTATTTTCCGGCGTTTTCACATTTCTGGTTGGCAACGGTGCAGGAAGTTTTGCATGCCGACTGGCAGGACGCCTGACATTCGCCGCAGCCGCCTTTCACTGCACTCTCTTTTAAATTGGCTTTATTCAAAGTCTTAATCTGTTTCATTTTTAAAACCTCCGTTTTTTTAATAGCTTATAGCTTTATGTACTGGTATAATTATATCACATGAACAGGAATAAGAAAAGTATTATTTCACCTTTGACTTCTTACTGACTGCAAGCAGACCGCCGATCGCACCGGAAATAGCCATTACGGCCATTCGTATGCCAGCTGTGAAGGAAATTGGTTCATGGGAGGCGATCAGGCCGGAAACAAGGAACAATACAAACAGCAACAATCCGGACAGCGCTCCATAAGCCAAACCGCGTTTGCGGGAAATTTTCGCCGTGACAAATCCCGCCGCAAAGGAACTCAGTACGGACAATGCAAGCATCATGGGCGAAATCAGATTTTGCGGAATATGTCCCGACGATACAAATGCCAAAGCGAAAGCGCCCAGCAGCACAGCGCACAGCACGGCTCCGACAACAGAACCGACGACAATGGAGCGCATCGCTCCCAATATCGGATTTTCGGTCAAATGCTTTTTGCTCTTCATAACCAGCGCCCCCTCAAATATCTAATAATAGATATTCAGAGGGCGCTGAAGATATACTAATTATTCTGCGTTATTCTGCGTCTTCGTGAATGGTGTCAATGCTGCCGACGGCCCAGCGTTTGATACGCATTTTCGCACGGTCCGTGCCAGTCTCAATCACGATGGTGTCCGCGTCTTCTTTAATGCCGACCACGCGTCCGACAATTCCTCCGATCGTGGTGACATCATCACCGATCTGCACGTTTCCGCGCATTTTCTCTTCCTTTTTCTTTTTCTTGGACTGGGGGCGGATGACAAGAAAATACAAACCGCCGATAACCGCCGCATAGAGGATAATGATTGTCCACATGTTTCCCCCGGTCGCGGAACTGGCTCCTGTTAAAACGTTAAGATTCATTATAGAACTGCACCTCCATTTAATATTATGATTATAGCAACTTATTCGTCGTCTTGCAAGGATTTCTTATATTCTTGCGCCCAATTTCAAGATATTATCGCTATAAAATTCCTCAAACCGATCATGATCCATGGAAAGCCGAATTTGTTCCAGCAGCGAATTGTAAAAATAGATATTGTGCATGACGCAAAGCCGCATGGCCAGCATCTCTCCGCTTTTGAACAGATGGTGAATATAAGCGCGCGAAAAGTTGCGGCAGACCGGGCAGTCACAGTGTTCATCCAGTGGTTTTTCATCAAGCGTGTATTTGGCATTCTGCATATTCCGGCAGCCTTCCCATGTGAAGGCATGCCCGTGGCGGGCGTTTCTTGACGGCATGACGCAGTCAAAAATGTCAACGCCGCGCTTTACCGATTCCAGAATATTGACCGGAGTCCCAACCCCCATTAAATAACGGGGTTTGTCCTTCGGCATTTCTGGCTCAACCGCCTCAATAATGCGGTACATCTCCTGTGCGCTCTCCCCCACCGCCAGTCCGCCGATGGCATATCCATCCAGATCCAGTTCGCGGATCTGCCTCATGTTGTCAATACGCAGATCCTCAAAGGTGCTCCCCTGATTGATCCCCCACAGCATCTGCTGGCGGTTAATTGTCTCCGGCAGTGCGTTGAGCCTATCCATTTCCGCTTTGCACCGATACAGCCATCGAACCGTGCGCTGGCAGGAACTGCGCGCGTAATCGTACTCCGCCGGATTTTCCACGCACTCGTCAAAGGCCATTGCAATGGTAGATGCAAGGTTCGACTGGATTCTCATACTTTCCTCCGGCCCCATAAATATTTTGTGGCCGTCAATATGGGAGGCAAAAGTAACGCCTTCTTCTTTGATGTTCCTGAGCTTTGCAAGGGAGAACACCTGAAACCCTCCGCTGTCGGTCAGAATCGGCCCGTCCCATCTGGTGAACCGGTGCAGGCCTCCAAGCTTTTTAACATTCTCATCTCCCGGCCTAAGGTGCAGATGGTAGGTGTTGCAGAGCTGAACTTGGCATTTCAGTTCTTTCAGGTCAAGCGCGGAAAGGCCGCCCTTAATCGCGCCGCAGGTTGCCACATTCATAAAGGCCGGGGTCTGAACCGTTCCGTGCGGCGTTGTGAATTCACCGCGTCTTGCCGTTCCCGTATTGCTGATTAGCTTATACATGTCGTTGTATCCTTTCAGTAGATGAACATGGCGTCGCCAAAGCTGAAAAACCGATATTTTTCTTCGACGGCGACTTTATAGGCGTTCATAATATGTTCGTACCCTGCGAGGGCGGAAACCAGCATGATCAATGTGCTTTCCGGCAAATGAAAATTGGTGATCAGGCCGTCCAGCACTTTAAACTGATAACCCGGATAGATAAAAATATCCGTCCATCCGGCGCTTTCCCTGATGCAGCCTTCTTTGGTGCCGACAGACTCCAGCGTGCGGCAGCTTGTCGTGCCGACCGCGATCACACGCCCGCCGTTCTTTTTCGTTTCATTGATGACGTCGGCGGTCTCTTTTGGCAGATAATAATGCTCCGAATGCATTTTATGATCCAAAACCTTTTCCGCAGTTACCGGCCGGAACGTGCCCAACCCGACGTGAAGCGTGACAAACGCAACCTTTACGCCCTTCTTTCTGACCTTTTCAAGCAGCTCAGGGGTAAAATGCAGGCCGGCGGTCGGGGCCGCCGCCGAACCGACTTCTTTTGAATAAACAGTCTGATACCGCTCATTATCATTTAAATGCTCCGTAATATAATGTGGAAGCGGCATTTCTCCAATTTTGTCCAAAATCTCATAAAAATTTCCTTCGTAGGTGAAGTGGGCCAGACGGTTACCTTCATCAATAATTTCAAGCACCTCCGCATGAAGAAGGCCGCCGCCAAAATCAAACCGTGAACCGGGTTTCGCCCGTTTTCCGGGACCGCAGAGAACTTCCCATACATCCCCTTCGCGATGGTTCAAAAGCAGAAATTCCACTTTTGCCCCGGTTCCTTCTTTAATCCCGTAAAGCCGGGCCGGTAAAACGCGCGAATCGTTTAATACAAGGCAGTCATCGGGATTCAGGCAGTCAATTATATCATAGAAATGTTTATGGGCGATTTCTCCCGTTTCCCTGTTCAGCGTCAAAAGTCTGGATGAATCACGCGGCTCAAGGGGGGTTTGTGCAATCAGTTCCTTAGGTAAATCATAGTAAAAGTCCTTAGTCTGTAAATTTTTTAAATCCAATGTCATTTTAATATCTCCTACATAATATACTACCAATTGTTTATTATAAATAAATTGACAAGTAATAGCAACCCATGGTATTATTAATTAAAATTATTTAGGGATAGAGGCGCGATTTTAAATAGTAGCGGGTCGCAGGCTGCCAAAGCTGATGATTGCCCGTGAAAGGTAAAATTGCCGAAGGGGATTCCGCGGCAGGGAACCGCCTGGTTGTTTTTTGTGAATAGCAGAACAACTGTCATCATGTTGGTATGATGGAGCGCTATCGGCTTACACATGACCTGGCTTACGTCAGGCCATGGTAAATGTCGAACAGTCTCTATTATATTTACTTGATGACCGGTTTTCAACCGGTTTTTTTATTATGCTTATATTTTTTCCATTATTTAAACATATATATTACAGGAGGATTACCAATGAAAAAGTATAATGTGGGCATTATCGGCGCAACCGGCATGGTTGGCCAAAGGTTTGCTACGCTGATTGAAAATCACCCGTGGTTTACAGTTACCGCGCTTGCCGCAAGTTCGCGCTCAGCCGGTAAAACATATAAAGAGGCTGTTGGGAACCACTGGCTTATGACAACGCCGATGCCGAAATCGTTGGAGAACATGGTTGTACTCAACGCGGAAGAAGATATTCAAAAGGTTACCTCTCTGGTTGATTTCGTGTTCTGCGCGGTCAATATGAAAAAAGATGAAATTAAAGCGTTGGAAGAAGCCTACGCCAAAGCGGAATGCCCGGTCATGTCAAACAACAGTGCAAACCGGCTGGTGGCCGATGTACCGATGATCATTCCGGAAATCAACGCCGGCCATGCCGTGGTCATTGATGCGCAGCGCAAACGCCTTGGAACAAAACGGGGCTTTATTGCGGTCAAGTCAAACTGCTCGCTGCAAAGCTACGTCCCGGCAATCCACCCCTTGATGGATTTAAATGTGACAAAGGTACTTGCCTGCACCTATCAAGCAATTTCCGGCGCAGGAAAAACATTCCAGACCTGGCCGGAAAGCGTCGACAACGTGATTCCCTTTATTGGCGGCGAAGAAGGAAAATCGGAAAATGAGCCTCTTAAAATTTGGGGGCATGTTGAAAACGGCGCGATTGTGAACGCCGCTTCCCCTTGCATTACTTCCCAATGCCTTCGTGTCCCGGTTTCCGACGGGCACACTGCCGCAGTCTTTGTTTCCTATGAAAAAAAGGTTGAAATGGAAGAAATCATTGCAAGATGGGAAAACTTTAAAGGGATTCCTCAGGAGCTTCAGCTTCCCAGCGCGCCAAAACAGTTTTTGCATTATTTTCGCGAGGAAGACCGTCCGCAGACACGGCTTGACCGCAATCTGGAAAACGGCATGGCTGTTTCCATCGGCCGTCTGCGCCCGGATACGCAGTACGATGTAAAATTTGTCTGCCTTTCCCACAACACCCTGCGCGGTGCGGCGGGCGGAGCTGTTTTAATGGCGGAACTTCTTTGCGCAAAAGGATACATCGATTGAGAATGTTTGCGATTTGGAGGTAATTCAACATGAAAAAGCTAATTTTCAGCGGTTCCGGCGTTGCGCTGGTAACGCCGATGAAGGAAGACGGCTCAATAAATTATGATGTTTTAGGTGATCTGGTTGAATTTCATATAGCCAACGGGACGGACGCCATTATTGCCTGTGGAACAACAGGAGAATCAGCAACGCTGGACCATGAAGAGCATTGCAAGGTCATCGAATATATCATCAAAAAGACGAATAAAAGGATTCCGGTGATCGCGGGCTCCGGCAGCAACGACACCCGTTACGCGGCTGAACTTTCCCTTACCGCACAGGAGATGGGCGCGGACGCACTTTTGATGGTTACTCCCTACTACAATAAAACTTCTCAGGCAGGCCTTGTAAAGCATTATAACTATGTGGCGGACCGGGTGAAGCTTCCGATTATTCTTTATAATGTGCCATCCCGCACAGGTTGCAATATTAAGCCGGAAACCTACCTGGAGCTGTCAAAACATCCAAATATTAACGCCGCTAAAGAGGCAAACGGAGATATTTCCTCTGTTGCAAGAACGATTTCCCTCTGCGGTGAAAACCTATATGTTTATTCTGGGGAAGACAATCAGACGCTGCCCATTCTTTCTTTGGGCGGAAAGGGTATCATCTCCGTGTTCGCCAATATCATGCCGAAGAAAATGCACCAGATCTGTGCGGATTTCTTTGCCGGCGACGTTGCATCCAGCCGGGCGGCCTTTTTGAAAAACATTGAACTGATGGATGCACTGTTTATGGATGTAAACCCCATCCCGGTGAAAACCGCCATGAAAATGCTCGGATTTAACAGCGGCGACTGCCGTCTGCCGCTTACGGCGATGAGCGAAGAAGCGGAGGCAAAGCTTGCTTTCGTTTTAAAAAAATATAGTTTGTTAAAATAAAATCGCCTTTTCGGAGGGAATGTTAAAATGACAAGGATCATTATTTGCGGGTGCAATGGTAAAATGGGCCATGAGGTTTCGGCCTGCGCTGCTCTTCGGGATGACTGCAGAGTTGTCGGAGGAATTGACATCAATACAGAAGCAAAGTGGGATTATCCTGTTTTCGCTAAGCCGGCGGATATTAACGTAGATGCGAACGTGATCATTGATTTTTCCAACCCTGCCCTTCTCCCCGCTCTTCTCCAATATGCGCAGATCCATAAAACGCCGCTTGTTTTATGCACAACCGGCTACAACAAAGCCCAAGTGGATTCTTTAACACGTGTCTCTGCCGAAGTGCCTGTTTTTTACTCGGGCAATATGTCGCTTGGAATTAACCTGTTGATCGAACTTTCAAAAAAGGCTGCGAAAGTGCTGGGCAGCAGCTTCGATATTGAAATTGTGGAGAAACACCATAACCAGAAAATTGACGCGCCAAGCGGCACCGCGCTTATGATAGCCGACAGCATTTCGTCCGTCATGAACGAAAATATGCACTATATCTATGACCGGCATTCGCAGCGTAAAAAACGGGAATCCACCGAAATCGGGATTCATTCCATTCGCGGCGGAACCATCGTCGGCGAACATGAGGTTATTTTTGCCGGACATCATGAAGTGATTACACTTTCGCACTCCGCCCAGTCAAAAGAGGTCTTTGCGGCCGGGGCGATTAACGCGGCTGTTTTTTTAGCGGATATGCCTGCGGGACTTTATAATATGTCTGATTTATTAAAATAGGAGGTAGCATGATGAGCACGGATCCAATGATTACCACATCAAATGAAATTACTCTGATCACGCTGCAAAATTGTCCTTCCGAATTAACCTTTATTGCAAATGTCTTTCAGAAAATATCGGATTTCGGGGTCAACGTGGATATGATTTCGCTTGCACCGACGCACGGCGCTTTCACTTCCATTTCGTTTACCATCTGCGACAATGACCTGGATAAAATTCTTACCTTTACATCCGACCTGCACGACAATTCCAATATAAAAACAATCGTAAGCAGTGGAAACTGCAAGATTTCTGTATACGACCAGGGGATGAAAAATACGCCCGGCGTAGCCGCAACAGTTTTTGCAGCAGCTGCGAAAAGCGAAACGGATATTCGGATTATTACGACCTCCGAGGTAGACATCTCCCTGCTGGTAACGGCGGCTGATTTTGACCAGACGCTGAATGAAATCGAAAAATGCCTGAAATAAGGAAAGGCAGCTTTATCATCCCTATAAAATGAATTACCCCCTTTCGTTAGACAGCACGATCCGCTGAAATAACGAAAGGGGTATTTTTATTTCAGATAAAAGATCGCCACAGGGAAAATGTAAACTGCAATAAAAACACCAAGGAAAAGGAGGACAAAAAGAACAGTGGCCGGAACTTCCAGAAATTGAATTTTACGGTAAAGCCCTTTTTTCTGGAAAATTAAAAAGCATAATAAAGCAGCGATTCCCACAATGGACAAACAGCTTCCTGCTGTAAATCCGGAAGGAATGTAAGCGACGGAAATTTCATTTTTACCCTTTTCAAGCTTTACCGCCATCATGGAGTCCAACACACCGTCGATTGCAACTTTTTTCCCATTTATGGTTGCCGTATATCCCCTGTCGTCCGTAATAGGCAGAAATAAGTAGGATTGATCGTCCGCAGCTTCAGCCGTTCCGATAATTTTGTTCCCGGATTGCTTTAATTTCGCGGCGGTGGCGCTGCTGACCGCCTTTTGCAGAACATTGTCCCTGAGTCCGGCAACACCAAAAGATTTCACGTTTACTTCTTTCAGCACCTGAATTTCGACTTCAACCGTCTGGTTTCGGAAGGTACCAAGGTTTAAGATTCCGTTATTGCTTTGATTTGGGTAATCATTTTGTACGGTCATGCCGTTCACCAGCACATTGAAACTGGAGTTGATAGGCTCAATCAGGTTGTTTGACAGTCTGTCAAAACAGTCAAAGTATAAAGTCTCCGTTTCTTTAACGGGAATTTGGTAAATCACCGACCCGTCAGCACTGTTGTCCTGAAAAGTAAGCGAGTACCGGTCGCCGGAAGTATAGGTAACATTATTACAGAATGCCGGTTCATACTGAGTAAACAGCTTCTCCTTTGTGTGAAAAAGGGACTCAAAAACGGACTGCTGCGTATTCAGCCGGGTTGTATTCGGAAGACTGCTGAATGCTTTGACTTGATCCGAATGTACAACAAACCCAATGGGAAGGGACGGGCTGTTTTTTTTGATCTCATACTTTTGATTCCGGTAAATGTTATTTTTAGTATTGGCGGCTGTTCCTCTGCGAAGAATCGTGTATTGGTTGCCCAGAATCGCGTCGGTCAGCTTTGTCCCGCCGTTCGAATTCACTTCCATCCAGTACGACGAATAACCGAGTTTTTTCATAGTATACATAAACTTTTCATCGGTCAAAGAGGTATAATGGCTCAGCGTATTGTACCCCAGACTGCCCATAAGATTCACATCAAAATATTTTTCTTCAGACTTCACTCGATAAAAAGCGTCATCTTGAATCCGGTCGCTTAAATCAACCACAGATGCTTCATTTCTTGCATTATTGGCGGCCGATGCCACGTAGACACTGGAATTAAAAGTACATTCCAGCAGAACCAAAAAACACAAAAGAACGGAAAAGGCGGCCTTGCTCAATTGTCTGAACTGATAAAGCAGCAAAAGGACAAGATAGGCAAGTCCGGCTGTCAGTGAAAACAGAAGAAGGAAACGAAAGCTGGCACTGTTGCCCCACAGGGTCTCTGTGTAAATTGTAATAACATCATAATCCTTGTACAGAATCAGACATTCGGCAAGAAACACGGCGCTGACTGCCAGCATTCCCCCAAATACGGAAAGGGCACTGCTGGATGCAAGGCGGTTTTCCTCATTAATACCCGACACAACGGCGGCAAAAAGGATCAGGCCAAAAAAAATGGTGATATATCCGTAGCGAACAGGAAACGCCTGATAGTTCCCCGTCTGCCACATTTTATTGATCGGCTCTATAAATACCGGTATGATTGTTAAGATGAATATTAAAAATACAAAGGTCACTTTAGAAGACAGTTTTCTTGAAAACAGCAAATAGAAAATCAATGCGGCAAAGATGGCACCGGAACAGATAATAACTGCAAATGTGGTGTCTAATCTTGAAATCAATCCTCCCACTCGTAAGCCTGCGATCAGGTTTCCGGTTCTGGCGGAAGCCGTATACTGCATCAGGGAAGGCAGCCATACCACGGCGGTAATCAAAGCGGTAATCAGAGTTGAAATCCCAAGCAGTAAAATATTCTTTCGTCTGCTCCCTTTTTTTGAAACCAGGCCAACATACAGGCCGGCCGAAAGCACAAGGAAAATCGACACCATATAGCTTAAATAGAAATTCACCGTCAGTATTGCCGAGAAAGTAAGAACATACAGCAGGATCTTTCCATCCTCGGCCAGCCTGACCAAGCCGATCAGAAGAATTGGAAAAAGGTACATCACGTCCAGCCAGACATGGTTCTGATAGTAAAACATGGTATAACCGCAAAAGGCATACATTACAGAAATGGTGGTGTTCTGAAGCAAAGTGAGCTTTTTAAATTGATCATGGAAAAAGATGCTCGCGGTAAAAGCGCAAGCCATCATTTTCAGCATAACCAAAATATTCATGAAAAGGTACAGATCCGCTTTATTGACAAATGCAACCAGAAAGCTGAACGGGCTGGAAATAAAAAACAGAAACACGCCCCAAAAGCTCATGCCCCCGGCGTTCTGCATATTCAGAAACATATTTGCTTTTCCGGATAGAATATCTTTAAAGTCCATGAGGAAAGGGATGACCTGCTGGTTCATGTCGCACCATGAGAGGGTGTTATATCCAAAAGGAAACATCTTGCTTACAAAAAACACCGACAGCATAATGAGCATTACCGCAGCGGGTGCAAACAGAAAAGAACAGGTTTTCTTCATCTGCGTTTATCCTCCATCAATTGTCAATGTACCTATTATAAGGAATTGCCGGACGAAAATCAATCAAAACAGCCCGCTGCTGAAATTTCAGCAGCGGGCTGAGCGGTTTTATGATTTTAATCAACCAGATTTACCTTATGGAAAACCTTTTTCCCTTTTTTAACAACGACATACTTTTTCTCAAAATACTTCATGGATAGCTTTTCCGTACTGGACAGTACCTTTTCATTGTCAACGGAAATGCCTCCCTGATCGATCAAACGTCTTCCCTCTCCTTTGGAAGATGCAAGCTTTGTCAAAAGAAGCAGGTCAAGCACACCGATTTCTCCGTCGGTAAAATCTGCCGCTGTAATATCCGTTGAAGGCATATTCTCAGTGTTTTCTCCGGTTCCAAATAGTGCCCGCGCGCCCTCCTGCGCCTTTAAAGCTTCTTTCTCGCCGTGAATCAGTTTGGTGACCTCAAACGCAAGAATTTCCTTGGCTCTGTTGAGTTCTCCCCCTTCAAGCTTTGCAAGTTCATTAATTTCAGACAGTGGAAGAAACGTAAGGATTTTCAAACATTTGATCACGTCGGCGTCGCCGATATTGCGCCAGTATTGGTAAAATTCAAACGGCGTGGTTTTTTCCGGATCCAGCCATACCGCTCCCTTTTCGGTTTTACCCATTTTTTTGCCTTCGCTGGTGGTCAGAAGGGTAAACGTCATGCCATAGGCTTCCTTTCCCTCCTTACGGCGCAGCAGCTCCACGCCGCCGATAATATTGCTCCACTGGTCGTCGCCGCCAAGCTCCAGCTGGCAATTGTACCGATGGTTCAGTTCCAGAAAATCGTAGCTCTGCATAAGCATATAGTTCAGTTCAAAAAAGGAAAGGCCCTTTTCAAGGCGCTGCTTATAGCATTCCGCCGCAAGCATGCGGTTGACGGAAAAATGCACGCCCACCTCACGCAGAAAATCAATATAATTCAAATTCAGAAGCCAGTCGCCGTTATTGGCCATGATAGCCTTTCCTTCGGAAAAATCAACCAGGCTGGACATCTGTTTTTTGAAACAGGCGATATTGTGGTCGATTTCTTCTTTCGTCAGCATTTTGCGCATATCCGTCTTTCCGGAAGGGTCGCCGACCATTCCCGTTCCGCCGCCGAACAACGCGATGGGCGTGTGCCCCGCTCTCTGCATATGCGCCATGACCATAATCTGCACAAAGTGACCGACATGCAGGCTGTCAGCCGTCGGATCGAACCCGATATAAAACGTGGTTCTGTGATTGTTGAGAAGATCCTGAATTTTCTCCTCATCCGTCATCTGGGCAATTAAACCCCTTGCCTTCAGTTCTTCAAAGACTCCCATTATAAATTCCTCCATTTCAGGGGACAAAAAAAACGCCCCCTGCCTATTTGCAGAGGGCGGAAATAACCGCGGTACCACCTCAGTTTACCGTAACCTCACGGATACGGCCTTACGGGTACATGAAATATACCCACGCGCTGTAACGTGCGCTGCCACGGCCAAATCTAATAGAAACCGTTCAATCTGGCGACTCCGGGATGTATTTCAACCAAATTACGCTCCTGCTTGCACCGGACGCAGGCTCTCTTTACCGTTTTTGTGGTTTACTTCTTCCCATCAATGTCATTATATTGCATTATACCCAATTGACTTTGTATTGTCAAGATAATCATTGGTTTTTGGCGAATTTCAGCATTTCTGCGGCATTTTCAAGCAAGAGCGGCGTAATCTGTGAACCGCCCATAATTCTTGCCAGCTCCTGTTTTCTGCCATCGTAGTCCAGTTCATCAACTTCTGTAAAAGTTTTATTCGCTTTTACCTGTTTTTTTATTAAATACTGCGCATCAGCCAAAGCGGCAATCTGCGCCAAATGCGTCACACAGATCACCTGACGGTTACCTGCAACCTCATGCAGTTTTAAGCCGACCTTTTGCGCCGCGCTCCCGCTGATGCCGGTATCCACCTCGTCAAAAATCAGGGTGTCGATATCATCTTTTCCGGCAAGCACCGTTTTAATGGAAAGCATGATGCGGGACAATTCCCCGCCGGAGGCGATTTTTGCCATCGGCTTCGCCGGTTCCCCCGGATTGGTAGAAATGAGGAACTGCAGCTTGTCGCAGCCCAGCGGATTCATCGGGCAGCTCTCCTGCTGTACCTGAAATTCGATATTCGGCATATCCAGAAACCGAAGTTCCTCTTTAACCTTTTCTGTAAAATTGTTTGCCGTCTTTTTCCGGCAGGCGGAAATTTCCTTCGCAAGTTTTTCCGCTTCTGCTTTGGCTTGCTGGTATTCTTTTGTCAGTTGGAGGATTCGTTCATCCGAAAGCTGAATATCCTCCAGCTGCGCTTTTGATTTTTCCAGAAAAGCGAGCATATTTTCCACTGAACCGCCGTATTTGAGGCCAAGTCGGTAAAGGATATCAAGCCGGTCCTCTATTCTTTCAAGATCCGCGGGATCATATTCAAGATCCGAGGAAAAGCCACGAATCTCCTCACCGCAGTCTTCCAGGTCATAACGGATGTTTCTGATTCTTTCAGACAATTCATGAATTTCCGGCAGATATTTTTCCGCTTCCGCCAGTGCATCCGCAGCGGAAGCAACAGCGGACAAAGCGCCGTCGAGACCTTCCTCTCCATTGAGGGACGCTTTCGCCGTATTAATTGCCGCGGCAATTTTTTCACTATTCAGATATCTGGTGCGGGTTTTATTCAGTTCTTCCTGCTCACCGATACGCAGATCGGCCGCCTCCAATTCATTGATCTGATAGGATAGTAAATCAATCTGTCTTGCCTTCTGAGCCTCATCCATATGGAAGGAATCAAGAGTGCTTTTCAAATGCTGCATGGTGCTGTAGGCAGAGCGATACTCCGACAGCAGCGTTTCGGGCACACCCATTCGGTCGATATAACGGATATGTACGTCGGGGGAAAGCAGATCGTAACTCTCATGCTGCCCATGGATGCTGATCAGCAAAGGTCCGATTTCTTTCAGAACGGATACGGTTGCAGGACGGCTGTTGATGCGGCAGACAGCCCTGCCGTCCACGTGGATTTCGCGCTGAATCATAACGGTGCCGTCTTCTTCCGGCAGATAGCCGAGTTCCGTTAGCTTGTTTAGCGCCTGTTCCCCCAAATCTGAAAAAACGGCGGTAACAAAAGCGGAGCGTGCCCCGGTACGCACCAGTTCGCGTGAAGTCCTTTCACCAAGGACTGCATTGATGGAATCAATAACAATGGATTTGCCCGCACCGGTTTCGCCGGTCAGCACATTCAGACCGGAATGAAAGTCAATTCCGGTTTTTTCAATCACAGCAATATTTTCAATGTATAGCTGAGACAGCATTGCAATCACCCAACCATTTTTTTAAGTTCAGCAACCAGTTGCTGAGCGTGATCTTCATCTCTCATAGCGATAAAAATAGTATCATCCCCGGCTAAAGTACCAACGGCACCCTGCCAGTGCATGGTGTCCATTGCCGCGCAAACGGCCTGTGCCATTCCAGAATGGCATTTTATTACTACCAAATTGCATGCGTAATCAATTAAAACCGCTGAATCCGAAAGGAGAGAATAAAATTTTGATGAGTAATCCGCCGTATTGTTTCTGCCGGTGGAATATCTATATTTTCCGTCATGGGACAGCGTTTTGATTAATCTGAGTTCTTTGATATCGCGCGAGACAGTCGCCTGAGTTACCTCAAACCCGTCCTCACGCAGGCGGCGCAGCAGTTCTTCCTGTGTATCAATTGCGTATTCGTTAATCAATTCAAGGATCTTTGCGTGTCGTCTTGTTTTCAAATCAATTTCTCCTCTCGGCTAATTTTTCGTTGACAACCTCATAAAAATTATCGTCTTTTAATTTAATAATTTTTACCATACGTTCTGAACGGTAAAAATTAATTTTCTGATTATCCGCAATTTGGATAAAGTTGTCTCCATCCACCGTCAAAAAGATCTCGCTGTTATAATTGGAGGACGCCGTAACGCTCAGTTTTGCATCCGGGCCAAAAATGACCGGCCTTGTCAAAAGGGAATGGGGGCAAATCGGCGAAAGAAGAATGCAGCTGACGCTCGGGTCAATAACGGGGCCTCCGGCGGAAAGGGAGTAAGCGGTTGAACCGGTCGGCGTGGAAATAATCAAGCCGTCAGCCCTGTACTCACAAACATTTTTATCATTGAAGTGAACAGTTAGATCCAGAATTCTGGAAAGTGCCCCACGCGCGATAACAGCATCGTTTAAAGCAAAATATGTTTCCAACTTTCCGTTATTCTCAAGCTGAACTTCCAGCATCATACGATTTTCAATGGTATAGCTTCCATTCAATAATTTTTCAAGTTTGTCAAGCTCATCCGTCTCCAGTCCGGCAACAAAGCCAAGCCTGCCGACATTAATGCCTAAAATCGGCTTTCCCGCCGCTGCCGCGTGCCGTGAACAGTGAATAATAGTTCCGTCGCCGCCAACGGCAATGACCACATCGCAGTCAGACATCATTTGATCAAAGTCATCATAAAAGGTAATGGTGGAATTTGCAAAACAGTCTTTCAAGTTGGACCGCATGCATACCTCCGCCCCAAATTTTTGCAGTGTGTCCACAACTTTTAATGTATGAAACTGAGCGTTATGCTTACTTAAATTCGGCATAATGGCTATTTTCAAATTATTCACCACCATTTAGTTGTTTGTGTGATTCTTCCACCAGCGCTTTAACGTCCAGGGCGGCACTGACCGGCTGTTCTGCTTTCTGCAGGTAGATCAGGTATTCAATATTGCCCTCCGGCCCCTTAACAGGTGAAAAAGTAAGGCCTAGAACTGAAAATCCATGTTGCAACACAAAATCAACAATTTTCTCAATCACTTCAATATGAACGGTTTTATCACGCACCACACCTTTTTTGCCTACTTTTTCCCGTCCCGCTTCAAACTGGGGTTTAATCAGGCAGACTGCCTGCGCGTTTTCCGCCATAAAATTTCTTGCGACGGGCAGAACAAGGCAAAGCGAAATAAAAGAAACGTCAACACTGAAAAAGTCCACGTCGTCCGGCACCTGTTCCCGCGTAATATAACGAATATTGGTACGTTCCAGATTGACCACCTTAGGATTCGTACGCAGTTTCCATGCAAGCTGACCGTAGCCGACATCTACGGAATAGACTTTTTTCGCACCGTTTTGTAGCATACAGTCCGTAAAGCCGCCTGTGGAAGCACCGATATCCATGGTAATTTTATCTTTCAGTTGAACCGGAAACACCGACATGGCCTTTTCAAGTTTCAGGCCGCCCCGGCTCACATAGGGCATGGTTTCACCGCGAATTTCAATTTTTGTATCAATCGGAAGCATCGTCCCCGGTTTATCCGATTTCTGATTATCAACATATATATTGCCCATCATGATCATTGTCTTGGCCTTTTCCCTGCTTTCGGCAAGACCCCGGTCAAACAACAAACAATCAAGCCTTTTTTTCTCTATCACTTTTTGTACTCCGTCATTATCGTATTTACCATTCCAATGTCATCAAGCCCAAGGGTGTTGAGTGACTGCAGCATTGTCGCGTGAGGAACAAAATTCGTGATTGCCCGTAAATGGAACTCGCCTTGATATCCGCTCTGAGAGAGCAAATAACTGAAATGTTCCCCTATTCCTCCCTGCTGAATTCCTTCTTCAAAGAAAAATACCTTTTTTGCAGCCGCAGCTTCTGCGACCGCATCCATATCCACAGGCGTAATCTGGTTTAATTTGATAATCCGTGCTGAAATCTCCAGTTCCTTCAGAGACGAAAGGGCTTTGCACGCAAAAGAAAACAGCCGGCCATAAGTTACGATGGCAAGGTCGGCGCCATCCTGTCCGTAAACGTCATAAGTATTCCCTGTGCTTTCAAAGTCAAAGGGCTTAAACATTGGTTTTCCCCGCGGATAGCGCACGGCGGAAACGCCTTCGCACTCATACAGAGCCTGATGAAAAAAGGTGTAAAGCTCATCATAATAAGTCGGGGAATAGACGGTGATGTTTGGAATCGTGTTCAAAAACGCCGCGTCAAAGATTCCCTGATGGGTTTCGCCGTCCTCACCGACAACTCCCGCGCGGTCAATGGCCAACGTCACCTTTACCCTCTGGATTGCCGCGTCGTGGATAATCTGGTCATAGCCGCGCTGTAAAAACGTGGAATAAATTGCACATACTGGGAGCATTCCCCCCGCCGCAAGCCCGCCGGCAAAAGTCACCGCATGCTCTTCTGCAATCCCCGTATCAAAGAAGCGGTTCGGAAACTGTTTTGCAAAACCGGTCAATCCGGTTCCCATTTGCATAGCGGCCGTGATGGCACAGATTCTGTTATCTTTATCGGCCAATGCGCAGAGGTTATTTCCAAACACACTGGAAAAACTTTCTCCGGACGACGTGGACTTTCCGGTTTTAATGTCAAAGCTGGATATACCGTGGAAAGCGCCAGGATTTTGCTCTGCATAGGGGTATCCTTTGCCTTTACAGGTAAGGATATGGAGTAAAACCGGATGATTGATGTTTTTGGCATTTTCCAGAACATCAATCAGCTTTCCCAGATCATGTCCGTCGAACGGACCATAATAATAAAAACCCATATCTTCGAAAAGAGTGCTGTTGTATAACATCTGCTTTAAAACAGATGTTATTTTAGAAATGAAACGATGGAGCGGCTTACCAAGATGGGGAAGCATATTTAGGGCAGATTCGACATTGCCCTTTGCTCTGAAATAGCCCGGCTTTGTGCGAATATGTGCAAGATAGCGCGCCATGGAGCCCACATTGCGTGAAATAGACATTTTATTGTCGTTTAAAATGACAATAAAATTCTTTTTAAAGCGCCCTGCATTGTTCAATCCCTCATAAGCCAGACCACCGGTCAGGGCGCCGTCGCCAATCAACGAAATAACATGGCCGGGTTCCCCGGAAAGAAGCTTCGCGTTGGCAATTCCCAGCGCTGCGGAGATAGATGTACTGCTGTGACCCACGTTAAATGCGTCGTACTCACTTTCCATGCGATTTGGGTAGCCGGAAAGACCGCCCTTCGTCCGGATTGTGGAAATCGCATCCCGTCTGCCGGTTAAAATCTTATGGGTGTAGGCCTGATGCCCGACATCCCATACAATTTTATCGTCTTTGGAGCTGAAAACACGATGCAGTGCAACCGTTAATTCAACGACTCCCAGGTTTGACGCCAGATGCCCGCCATTATTGGAAACCGTCTGAATGATCTTTTCACGAATTTCATCGCATAACACGTAAAGCTCATCAAGGGAAAGCTTTTGCAGGTCTTCAGGAAAATTAATTTTATCTAAAAGGTTGTCCATTCTGTAACCTCAATTGGCAGCTGCCGAGCGGAAAAAGTCAGAATTCGGTATCATGATTGAGCCGTCCCGCTCTGCCGTTTTGCCGCGGCAACTGTATTTCTAAGAAGGATTGCAATGGTCATTGGACCGACACCGCCCGGAACGGGAGTTATGTAGGACGCTGTTTTCTCCACATTGGCAAAGTCAACGTCTCCGCACAGTCTGCCGTTTTCATCGCGGTCCATGCCAACATCAATCACCACGGCTCCCGGTTGTACCATGTCGGCTGTAACAAATTTCGGCTTTCCGACTGCCGCAACAAGGATGTCAGCACGTCTGCATACTTCTTTTAAATTTTTTGTTTTGCTGTGGCAAATCGTTACCGTCCCGTTATTATGAAGGAGAAGCATTGCCATCGGTTTTCCGACAATATTGCTCCTGCCAATTACGACACAGTCTTTGCCTTCAATTTCGATATTTTCCGAGCGAAGCAACTCAATAATACCGGCAGGAGTACAGGGCAGAAAATGATAATCGCCAATCATGATTCTGCCGACATTGGAAGGATGAAAAGCGTCAACATCCTTTTCCGGGTCAATGGCCTCTACCACCGCGTCTTCATTTAACCCGTCCGGCAGCGGAGACTGCACCAGAATCCCGTTGATATCTTTTTTAGCATTCAGCTTTGCGACCAAATCCATTATTTCATTCTGGGAAGCGGTCGCGGGCAGCGCATATTCCTCGGAATAAATGCCCGCCTGTGCGCAGGCCTTCTTCTTATTGTTAACATAGGTTCTGGAAGCGGGATCATCCCCGACAATGACGACGGCAAGACCCGGCGTTACGCCATGATGAATCAATTCCGCAACTTCAATCGCTATTTTTGCCCGAATTTCAGAAGCGACTGCTTTTCCATCAATTAATTTTGCCATAACTGCCTCCAAATTCGTTATTCTTTCGTTTCATCCACCGCATCATCTCGGGAAACATGAGGAGCTTCCGCTGTTTTCGGAGCAGAATCAGATGCACCGGTTGCTTGCTGTGTGTCATTTTCAGATATATTTTCAAATGATTCCGTACTGCCGCCTTCCGAATGCACGTCATCCTGATTGAAAATGGTGCTTGCACCGTCATCCACCAATTCTTCCGGTACTTCATCCACAACAGCATTCAATTCCATAACCTTCTTGGAACCGCATCCGGAAAGAGAGGTTCTGTTGCGGAAAACAACCATTAAAACGACAGCAGTTATAACGGTAACAGCTGCAACCACCTGTGACACCCTGAGAGGAAGAATGGGGGTAATCAGGCTGTCCGTTCTCAGCCCTTCAATGAAGAACCGGCCAATGCCGTACCAAATCAAATAGCCAAGGAAAACCTGCCCGTCATACTTTCTGTACCTCCGGCTGAAAATATGTAGCAGAATAAAACCAAGAAGGCACCACAGGGATTCATAAAGAAAGCACGGATGAACGGGCCCGCTTGCAATAGCGGAGGTGTTTTCGCTGACCATGCCCCATGGCAAGGTGGTTTCGCGACCAAATGCTTCCTGATTCACAAAGTTTCCCCAGCGTCCGATCGTCTGTCCGATTAAAAAGCCAAGTGCGGCCAGATCCAGCATGGCGGGCACACTGATTTTACGGAGTTTTGCAACCAGCGCACCGCAGAGCAGCCCACCGATGATCCCGCCGTAAATGGCAAGCCCGCCCTCCCAGATATACAGGGCACTGATCGGATTTCTCAGATACTGGTCGCTGGTGTCGAAAATAACATAATATGCTCTCGCGCCGATGATTCCGCCGATGATTCCGACAATCACCGCGTCAATCAGCTTATCCTGATCCATATTGAATTTTTTGCAGCTCGACATCACGTAGAGGAATGCCAGCAAAAAACCTGCCGCTATAATTACGCCGTACCATCTGACAGTAAATGCACCGATCGAAAAGGCAATCGGATTGATGGTAAAATGGATGCCTAATCCCGGAAATTGAACATTTAACATATACTCCACCATTTCTCCACGCGTTAAACAGATTCAACACCCGGCCAAAACTTCGCGTGGGAGGTTCTGACGGCAAGAATAAAAGAAATCATTTATTCTTCAATCGGCCTGACAATGGAAAGTGCGGAATACTCCGGCCTGAGCTGGGAATTAAGCCTGTTCTGAACAGACTGAAGGTCAGCGGAAGCGATTGTATCAATATAGTTAAACAGTTCGTGTTCGGTAAATGCAAGGGAAGCCATTGTATTGGCAATATTATCCACACTGTTAAAGGATGAAACCATACGGCCGTAAACCGCTTTTTTAGAGCGTTCAAAAGCCTCTGCGTCCAGCCCGCGTTCACGCAAATTTACGACTTCCTTTTTAATTTCATCCGCGACGGCATCCGGGTTTTTTGATTCTCCTGAAAAAATAACCGATGCGTAGCCCGGTCCTTCAAAATACTCATAGGAGAAAGATGACTGGTTGATCAGCCCCGCATCCAACAGCCTGCGGAAAAGAGGAGAGGAATCGGAGGCCAGCATTTCAAGAAGAATTTCCGTATCGGCGATCTCCCGTACAGTTAAGCGGGTTTTGCCTGCCTTTTCTTTAAAACCAAGCTGAAAAAGCGGTGCGGAGACGGAAAGCTTTTGCTCCACTCTGCTTTCAACAATGCTGTCCGGCTCATCCTCGAAAATTCTGTCAATACTGACGGGCTTTGAGGGCTTCAGCATTTTATCGCAGAGCTCCAGCACTTTGTACACATCGACATTACCTGCGACACACAATACCATATTATTGAGATTATAAAAAGTATGGTAGCATTTATACAGCAGTTCAGGCGTAATTTCCGCAATGCTTTCAACGGTTCCGGCGATGTCTATCTTGACCGGATGTTTATGGTACATTGCGCGCAACAGGTTAAACATGACGCGCCACTGCGGGTCATCGTCATACATTCTGATTTCCTGCCCGATAATACCCTGCTCCTTTTGCACCGTTTGCTCCGTAAAATAAGGGGACTGAACAAAATCCAGCAGGATTTTAAGCGACTCATATACTTTTTCCGTGCAGGAAAACAAATAACAGGTCTTATCAAATGAGGTATAGGCGTTGGCGGAAGCTCCCGTTTTGGCATAACGCGCAAAAGCGTCGCCGTCCTCGCTCTCAAAAAGCTTGTGCTCCAAATAATGCGCAATACCGTTCGGCACAGTGCTGGGTTCGTTTTCGTCCGAAGTCTTAAAGCAATTGTCAACAGAACCGTATTTCGTGCCGAATACGGCGTAGGTGGAGTTGTTATTTTCCTTCGGATAAACAAATATTTTTAATCCGGATGCATGATTGATTTCATAGTACCGATCGCCGATGCGAGAACTTTTAATTTCCTTCATTACATTCATTCTTTTTCAACCCCGTTTCCAACCAAGCGATACACTGTGTCAAGGGTAACCATATTAGCGGCGTCAATGATCTGCTGCCGCGTAACGGAACTGATAATAGCCGCCTCCTCTTCCGGACGCTTAACGTAGTTCGCAAAGGTCTGTGACAGGTACCAGGCTTCCAGCCCGCCAAGAGAATCGGACAGGGAACGGTAATTGTTGCACATACTTAATTTAGCGGCATTGATTTCATCGTCGTCGAAGTTGCCCTTTTTAATTTCCTCAAGCTGGAACAGAATTTCTTCTTTTGCCTTGTCTACGTTCTTTGTTTCCACACCGCTCTGAACAAGCATAATTCCTTTCATGGAAATGAACATTGCGCTGCAGTAGTAACAAAGGCTAAGCTTTTCACGGACATTCAAAAACAATTTGGAACTTGGGGTGCCTCCAAAGAGTGTAACCATCAGCTTTACCGCTTCCACCTGTTCGTCCTGCAGCGATATCGCGGTGCGAAAGCCAAGGACGAGCTTGGATTGAGCGATGTCCATTTGCTCTGTTACATCATTTACCTGATCGGCCTTTTTAACATTTTCTGTCGGGCACGCAACAGCGGATCTTTTCCCGAGCTTTTGGAAAGAGTCATAAAATCCCTCAAAAACGGGCTGGGGGTCGCAGTCCCCCAAAACCATAATTTCTATTTTGGCGTGCTGAATCATATAGCGCCATACGTCGGTTAATTCCTCACGTTTCAAATTCTTAATATCTTCTTTGCTGCCATAGCGGTTGATACCGTAGGGTTCGTTCTTACACATGATTTCTTCACAGCGCTGTCTGGCATAAGTACGCTTGTCATTGTATTCGGAATCAATCAATTCGATTGTCTGCCTTTTCTCCTGTTCAAAGCCATCCTGCGGAAACAGGCCGTTTTCAAACGGCGGGTCAAACAGAATACTACACAGCAGTTTAGAAAGCTCTGTTGAAATGCTTTCGCCGTGCAGAGCGTAACGGTCGGCAATTCCGGAAGCGGAAAGGGAAAGCAGCTGGACATCGCCCAGCTTTTGCACATCTGCGTTCAACTCAGCGCCGTAAAGCTCCGCCAGCCGTTCGCCCAATTTTGTAAAATCAGGATATTCCCTGCTGGCGCGGCTGAGCAAAAAGGGCAGAATGGCATTGGAAGCCGCAGTCTGTTTCTGAATGGGCAGTAAAAAATTAACGGACATACGCACCGTTTTAAACTTGGTGTCCCTGACACTTCTGAAGTTGACACCGTCACAGACGGAACGCTGTTCAATCCCTATCATTCAAATATTCATCTCCATATTAAACTTGCTTAAATTCGAATTTCATTATATCACAATACCTTGCTTTAGAAAAGAAATAATATTCTAAATAATTTATGAACTTACAAAATCCTGCTTCATTTTGTCACAAAAAAATCGCTTAAATATTGCGATAAAAATGCATAAATGATATAATATACCGGAACATAAAAAATGAGGTGTCATGATTGAAATTTAAAAACAAGGCGCTGGCAGCAGATCTGGGGCTGGTTTTCGTCACAATTATCTGGGGCAGCGCTTTTGTCGTTGTGAAAAACGCCACCGGTACCGTACCGCCAAGCTACATTATCGCAATCCGTTTTGCAATAGCCGTGCTGCTTATGTGTATCTTTTTCTTTAAACGGCTGAGAAAAATTGACAGGAACTGTATGAAATCAGGCGCAATTCTGGGAGTCGTGCTCTATATCGCCTATTATTTGCAGACAATCGGCGTCAAGTACACAACAGCGGGCAACAACGCGTTTCTGACAGCTGTCTATGTTGTTGTGGTACCGTTTCTGTACTGGCTGGTCAGAAGCGAGAAACCGGATACATATAACATAATAGCCGCATTAATATGCATTGCGGGGATTGGCCTTTTATCCCTGCATTCCGGATTTTCCATGAATATGGGAGACATACTTTCTCTTTTATGCGGATTTGCTTTTGCCGCGCAGATTGTAGCAATAAGTATTTTAACCGAAAAGAATGATCCTATTCTGCTTTCTTTTACGCAATTTGCCGTCACTGCGGTCATCGCCCTTGTAGTCGCGCTTTGCACGGAAACCTTTCCGGCGACTTTGGGAACGGATTCCATTATGTCGCTTTTATATATCGGCATATTCAGCACCCTGATCGCACTCGTTCTGCAGACCGTCTGCCAAAAATACACGCCGCCGGCAAGAGCTTCCCTGATTATGTCGCTTGAATCTTTGTTTGGCTCGGTATTTGGAATCATCTTTTTGAATGAAGTGCTCACATTAAAAATTCTCGGCGGTTTTGTACTGATTTTTGCTTCTATTCTCGTTTCGGAAGTGAAGCCGTCCTTTTTTAGATCAAATCAGAAAGACATCGAAGCACAGGAAAATATAATAAAATAAATAATAAAAAACAAACAAGCCTTCCGCGCAGGATTTCAAACATCCGCTGCGGAAGGCTCTTATAATGATTACAGCATTTTTTTTAGATATTGCCCCGTGTAGGATTCTTTGACTTTTACAATCTGCTCCGGCGTGCCTTTGGCAATAATTTCGCCGCCGCCGTCCCCGCCCTCCGGTCCAAGGTCAATAATATAATCTGCGGTCTTAATCAAATCCAGATTATGCTCAATGACAACTACGGTGTTTCCGCTGTCTACCAGCTTTTGCAGCACCTCAATCAGCTTGTGCACATCCGCAATATGAAGGCCGGTCGTGGGCTCGTCCAGAATATAAATTGTCCGTCCGGTGGAACGTTTGGACAGCTCTGTTGCCAGCTTAACCCTCTGTGCCTCTCCGCCGGAAAGCGTGGTCGCCGGCTGTCCGATTTTGACATAGCCAAGTCCCACATCCTGCAGCGTTTGCAGCTTGCGGGCAATCCGCGGAATACTTGTAAAAAATTCAAGTCCCTCTTCCACCGTCATTTCCAGCACATCATAGATGCTTTTGCCCTTATATTTGATTTCGAGCGTTTCACGGTTATAGCGTTTTCCCTTGCATACATCACAGGGAACATAAACATCCGGCAAAAAATGCATTTCTATTTTAATAATGCCGTCACCCTGACAGGCTTCACAGCGCCCGCCTTTCACATTAAAAGAAAAACGGCCGGAGTTAAAACCGCGCAGCTTAGCGTCCTGCGTGGATGCGTACAGGTCGCGGATGTCCGTAAACACGCCGGTATAGGTTGCCGGGTTGGAACGGGGGGTTCTGCCGATGGGAGCCTGGTTGATCTCGATCACCTTGTCCAGCTCCGATACGCCCCTGATCTCTTTAAAGGCGCCGGGACGGCATTTCGCCCCGTTCAGCTCCGAAGCCAGATATTTATATAATATTTCGTTAATCAAGGAGGATTTTCCCGAACCGGAAACACCGGTGACACACACAAATTCACCGAGCGGGATGTCGACATTCACATCCTTCAGATTGTTTTGCGACGCGCCGATGATTCTCAGCTTTTTCCCATTTCCCTTCCGCCGTTTTTCGGGAACCTCCACCTTTTTTACTCCGCTCAGATATTGACCGGTGATGGATTCCCTGCAGTTGACAATGTCCTCCACTTTTCCGTTAAACACCACATTGCCGCCGTGGATGCCCGCACCCGGGCCGATGTCCACAATGTGGTCGGCAGCGCGCATGGTTTCTTCGTCATGTTCTACGACGATGACGGTGTTGCCCAAATCGCGCAGCCGTTTCAATGTGGCGAGCAGCTTGTCATTGTCACGCTGATGCAGGCCGATGCTCGGTTCGTCAAGGATATAAAGCACGCCCATCAGCGACGAGCCAATTTGCGTCGCCAGGCGGATGCGTTGGCTCTCTCCGCCGGAAAGCGTGCCGGAGGAACGCGCAAGCGTGAGATATTCCAGCCCCACGCTCTGTAAAAAGCCGAGCCTGCTTTTGATTTCTTTTAATATGGCGGACGCAATCATCGTATCCCGTTCGGAAAGCGCAAGATGATTGATGAAATCAAGCGCCTGTGTGACCGACTTATCGCAGAAATCACTGATATTGATTCCCCCCACGGTCACCGCAAGGCTGATCGGAGAAAGGCGCTTCCCATGACAGGCGTCGCAGGGGATTGCGCTCATATAGGATTCTATTTCCTCTTTAATCCAGTTGCTTTGGCTTTCGCGGAAACGCCGCTCAAGGTTGTTGATAATCCCCTCAAACTCGGTTTTATAGATGCCGCTGCCATATTCGTTGCTGCGCTCAACCTGTATTTTCTCACCTTTCGTACCATAGAGAAGGATATCAATGATTTCCGGCGGCAGCTTCCCGATCGGCGTATCAAGGGAAAAATGATAGTGTTTGGAAAGTGCCGTCATATACATGGAGGCAATCGTGCTGCCCTCCATGGCCCATCCGCTCGCCTTCAAACCGCCTTTATGAATGGAAAGGGATTTGTCCGGCATAATCAGGTCGGGATCAATTTTCATAAATACGCCCAGTCCGGTACACTTGGGGCACGCGCCAAACGGATTGTTAAAGGAAAACATGCGCGGGGTCAGTTCTTCCACACTGATTCCATGTTCCGGGCAGGCATAATTCTGTGAGAAAGTAATATCTTCTCCCCCGGCAACGCTGATAACGGTAATGCCGCCGGAAAGCGTTGACGCCGTTTCAATGGAGTCGGACAGCCGGGAGTGAATGGACGGATGAATCACCAACCGGTCAACAACAATCTCGATCGTATGTTTCTTATTTTTTTCAAGCTGAATCGTTTCCGACAGATCATACAGATTTCCGTCCACACGCACGCGGACAAAACCGCTCTTACGCGCGGCTTCAAACTCTTTTGTATGTTCACCCTTGCGCCCGCGGACCACGGGCGCAAGCACCTGAATTTTAGTGCCTTCCTCAAGATTCAGCACACGGTCTACAATCTGGTCAATGGTCTGCTGTTTGATTTCCCTTCCGCAGATTGGGCAGTGAGGAACCCCGATTCGCGCATACAGTAACCGCAGATAGTCGTAAATTTCCGTTACTGTGCCGACAGTGGAACGGGGATTTTTTGAAGTTGTTTTCTGGTCGATGGAAATTGCCGGGGACAGGCCCTCAATGTAATCCACATCCGGTTTTTCCATCTGTCCCAAAAACTGTCTGGCGTAGGAAGAAAGGGATTCCACATATCGGCGCTGCCCTTCCGCATAGATCGTATCGAACGCGAGAGAGGATTTTCCGGAACCGGAGAGGCCTGTGAAAACAATCAGCTTGTCCCTTGGAATCTCTATATCGATGTTCTTCAAATTATGTTCTCTTGCGCCTTTAACAAAAATATTCTTTGCTGTCATTTAGTATTGTTTCCTCCGTAGTGTGATACCGGCTATTTTTCACCGCTCAGCTGCTTTATCTTGTCACGCAGATAGGCCGCATGCTCAAATTCAAGCAATTTTGCCGCCGCCTTCATTTCTCTTGTAAGCTGTTCAATCATCTGCTTCCGCTCAATCGGACTCAGGCGCTTTTGTTTCTTTCCCTTATCATCCTCTTTATGCGTGGATATTTCCAGAATATCCGAAACCTTTTTTACAATGGTTTTCGGAGTGATTCCATGTTCCTTATTGTATGCCATCTGAATCGACCGGCGGCGATCCGTTTCGCGGATTGCCGATTCCATGGACGGCGTGACCGTATCGGCATACATGATAACCTGTCCCTTTGCATTGCGCGCGGCGCGTCCGATCGTCTGAATCAGTGAACGCTCGGAACGCAGGAATCCTTCCTTGTCCGCGTCCAGAATGGCTACCAGGGATACCTCCGGAATATCCAGTCCTTCACGCAGAAGATTGATGCCGACCAGCACGTCAAATTCGCCCAGACGCAAGTCGCGGATAATCTCCATGCGCTCAACGGTGTCGATATCGTGGTGCATATACCTGACGCGGATCCCCATGCCTTCCAGATAAGAAGTAAGGTCTTCCGCCATTTTCTTTGTCAGTGTGGTAATGAGGACGCGCTCGCCGTCGGCAGCTCTGACGTTAATTTCAGAAATCAAATCGTCAATCTGCCCGTCGGTCGGTTTAACGATGATTTCAGGGTCAACAAGCCCGGTCGGGCGGATAACCTGTTCCACAATCTGGGCGGATTTCTCTTTTTCCAAATCGCCCGGCGTTGCGCTGACAAAAACCGCCTGATTGACGTGACTGTAAAATTCATCAAAATTCAGCGGGCGGTTGTCAAACGCGGACGGAAGACGAAACCCAAAATCAATCAGCGACTGCTTTCTGGCACGGTCCCCGGCGTACATGGAGCGAACCTGCGGCAAAGTCACGTGGGACTCGTCCACAAACAACAGAAAATCCTTTGGAAAATAGTCCAGCAAAGTAAACGGCGAACTGCCCGGCGCGCGGCCGGACATCACGCGGGAATAATTCTCAATTCCTTTGCAGAACCCGATTTCTCCAAGCATTTCGATATCGTACCGGGTGCGTTCCTGTATTCTCTGCGCTTCTATCAGTTTTCCGTTGGCTTTGAAAAAAGCAACCCGCTCTTCCATTTCCTGTTCAATTTCGTTTAAAGCGCGCTGCATTTTTTCACGCGGGACAATGTAATGGGATGCTGGATAAATGGCGACATGCTTTAAAACAGCCTTCAGTTCACCGGTCAAAGCGTTGATTTCGCTGATCCGGTCAATCTCATCGCCAAAAAATTCAACACGGATAACCGTGTCATTTGACTGCGCGGGAAAAATCTCTACCACGTCGCCGCGCACCCGGAATTTATTGCGGATAAAATTGATATCATTCCGCTCATACTGAATTTCCACGAGCTTTCGAAGTAAATCGTCCCGGCTTTTCTTCATGCCGGGGCGAAGGGAAATCACCATGGTGCGGTAGTCGATCGGGTCACCCAGGCTGTAGATGCATGATACGCTGGCTACGATAATGACGTCTCGCCGCTCCGAAAGGGCCGACGTAGCCGAATGGCGCAGCTTGTCAATTTCGTCGTTGATTGCGGAGTCTTTTTCAATATAGGTGTCCGTCGTCGCAATATATGCTTCCGGCTGATAATAATCATAATAACTTACAAAATATTCGACCGCGTTTTCAGGAAAAAATTCGCGAAACTCAGAACAAAGCTGCGCGGCAAGCGTTTTATTGTGCGCCAGAACCAGCGTGGGACGGTTCGCCTCCGCTATTACATTTGCCATTGTAAATGTTTTACCGGAACCGGTTACCCCCAGCAGCGTTTGCTCACGGTCACCCTTTTGAAGTCCCTGGACAAGTTGCCGGATGGCTTTGGGCTGGTCGCCTTTCGGCTGATATTGTGAAACTAATTTAAAATTCATAATCTACTCCGTATCAAACCCGTTATCAAAAATCCCCGGCATAATTCCGCTTTTCGCTATTGAAAAATAATCATTGCCGCTCACAATAATGTGGTCAATCAGCTTTACTTCCACTGTATTCAGTGCGTCATAAATCCACTGGGTCGAACTTAAATCCTGTTTTGAAGGCATGCAGTCGCCGCTTGGATGGTTGTGGGAAAGGATTGCATAAACAGCGTTATATTCCACTGCGAGCCGAACAATCTTTTTTATATAAATATTGGCGGTCGTAACGGTGCCTTCATTGATCACGCTGCAAAAAATCATTCGGTTTCTGCTGTCCAACAGCATCAGAACAATCACCTCGTCCGACCGGCCGATAAATTTATGAACCAGAAGCTTTCCTGCTTCATTATAGCTGAAAATAATATTTTTGTCTTTATCCAAATTTTCCTGATATCGCCGGCAAATCTGAGGAATGAGCTTAATCAGCGTCGCGGCCGACTTTCCCATCCCATCCACTTTGATCAGCTCCTCATAGGGCGCATCAAACACCCCCGACAGCGACCCAAATTTCTGCAGCAGTGCGTGGCCGATGGGATTGGTATCTTTTAATGGGATACCGTAGTAAAGGAGCAATTCCAGAACCGCATGCGGTTCAAAATTATCAAGGCCCTCATTCAGAAATTTATTTTTGATACGATCCCGGTGGCCACTGTGTACAGGTTGGGCTGCGTTCTCCTGTTTCTTTAGCAGCTCCTTATTATGCTCCAACGCCGCCTAACCCCCCATCAAAATGATTCAGATTTTCCGGCTGCCCGGCTTTACAGGTTCCGGAGCACCGGCCTTGCACAGAGGACATTCATTCGGCTCCCATGACTCCACATCAACGGAGATGACCGCTTTAAAAGGAACGCCGAAGTCAATTTTTCCACCCGTCCGGTCAACAATAGAGCCGACTCCGACAACCTCGCCGCCAGCTTCCTTTACAAGTTCAATGACCTCGCGAACCGAGCCGCCGGTGGTCACCACGTCTTCAACCACAAGGACCCTGTCGCCGGGATTCACAGCAAAGCCGCGCCTTAAGGCCATTTTTCCGTCCTCACCGCGCTCAGTAAAAAAGTTTTCACAGTGCAGCGCGCGGCTGACTTCGTAAGCCATCTGAACCGCTCCCATCGCGGGGCCAATTACGATTTGAACCTTCTCATGACAATACTGCTCCGCAAGGGCGGCGCAAAGCTCCTCACTGTACTTTGTATTGCGAAAAATTTTAGCACACTGAAGATATTTGTTGCTGTGCCTGCCAGAGGTAAGCTTAAAATGGCCCTCCAGCAAAACACCGGCTTCTTTCAAAATCTCCATTACCCTTTGCTGTGTTATCATAATCTGTTCTCCTTATCGATTGTGTATTCAGTTTATTATATACTAAAAAATCTTTTTTGAAAAGTGTTTCCATCTGTTACAACGGCTTTATCCGTGATATAATCTGGGAAGACAGTTGTATTACCAACATCCTTTTTTATTCCATTTCACAATAAAGCATGAAGTTAGGAGCGACCCTTCTATATGAAAGAAATTATGATCGGCGTAAATGACGCCGGACAACGGCTGGATAAATTTTTGACGAAATCCTATAATAATCTTCCCCAGTCCATGATGTACAAGTGCATCCGTAAAAAAGACATTAAGCTGAACGGGAAAAGGTGCGAGATTTCCACCCGGCTGAATGAGGGGGATGTTCTCACCATGTACCTGAAAGATGAATTTTTCCAGCAGGAACAGAAAGAATACGATTTTCTGAAAGCGCCAAACAAAGTGACCGTTATTTTTGAAGATGAAAATATTATGATTCTTGATAAAAAACCGGGTTTAATCGTTCATCCGGACGAAAATTACCATTTTGACTCCCTAATTGCCCGTATACAGCACTATTTGTATGACAAAGGAGAATACCGCCCGGAAAATGAAAATTCCTTCGCTCCAGCGCTGATCAACCGGATTGACCGGAATACTGGGGGGATTGTAATGGCGGCAAAAAATGCGGAAACGTTACGCATCATGAACGAAAAAGTAAAAAAACGTGAAATGCAGAAGTTTTATCTCTGTATTGTTCACGGGAAGCTGAAGAAAAAAGAGGCTGTGCTGGACGGTTTCCTGGAAAAAAACGAAAACCAGAACCGTGTTTATATCTCCCATAATGCTTCAGCCGATACAAAAACGATCAAAACACGCTACCGCGTTATAGAGGAACGGGGAAACTACAGTCTGCTGGAGGTAGAGCTTCTGACCGGACGCACCCATCAAATCCGCGCGCACCTTGCCTCCATCGGCCACCCGCTCGCCGGGGACGGAAAATACGGTACCAACGCAATTAACAAACAGACCGGATTTCCATATCAGGCCCTTTATTCCTATAAACTAAAATTTACATTTGACACGGATGCGGGCATTTTAAACTACCTGAACGGTACGGAATATGAAGCAAAGGACATTTGGTTCTTAAAAGATTTTCAAAGCTGGGCGTAAAATTCCCTATATGCTGAAAAAGGCCGGCGCGTCTTGCGCCGGCCTTTTTCAGCTGTTTTTATCCACCTGATGAAAGGTTTTCAGGTTGCCGGATTTTTCACCGCGTTTTTCCAGTTCGGCTTTAATATCGTCAAGCGATATCCCCTCATTTACCATCAGCACCGTCAGATGGTAGAGCAAATCCGACAGTTCAAGCACAGTTTCCGCGTTGTCTCCGTTTTTGGCGGCAATAATCACCTCACTGCACTCTTCCCCGCATTTCTTTAATATTTTGTCAAGGCCCTTGTCAAACAGATAACAGGTATAGGACCCTTCCGTATGCTGCCCTTTTCTGCTTTGTATGGTACGGTAAAGCTCCTGCCAGGTATCATGCATCGGTATCCCTCCAAATTTCATTAAAAAAGCAACTGTGCGCCCCTGTGTGGCAGGCAGCGCCGGTTTGTTTCACAACAACCAGCAGCGTATCGTCGTCGCAGTCGCCGTGAATGCTTACAATTTTCTGCAGATGACCGGACGTTGCGCCCTTGTTCCAGAGCTCCCCGCGGGAACGGCTGTAAAACCATGTGTATCCGGTTTCCAGCGTCTTTTCCATTGACTCCCGGTTCATATACGCCAGCATTAAAACCTCTCTCGTGGCGTATTCCTGCACGATTACAGGCAGCAGATCGGACTTCTGAAAGAATTTGTCTATAAAGTCTTTATCCTTTACATTAAAATTACTCATCCGACTCTGCCTCCTCGCACAGCTTTATTGCCGGGCCAACTTCCAGCGCTCCGGTGTAAAGGGCTTTTCCGCATATGGCTCCATACAGGTCTAAATCAAGCAAATTCGCGATATCCTTTATATTGCTGACGCCTCCGCTCGCAATAATGTTACAGGAAACCGACCGGTTCAGATGATCCAACATTTCCAAATTTGGGCCGGTCAGGGTTCCATCCCGTGAAATGTCTGTAAAGATAATGTACTTTACACCATACTGTTCCATCCGTTTGGCCAGTTCCCAATAATCGACCGATGATGTTTCCGTCCAGCCCTGTGCGGCAACCTTTCCGTTTAAGGCATCAATGCCTACCGCAATGCGGTTCCCGTATTTTTGAACGGACTCTTTGACAAGCCATGGATTGTTCAGCGCCGAAGAACCCAAAATCACCCTTGAGATACCATTTGAAAGATAAAAATCAACAGTTTCCATATTCCTGATTCCGCCGCCGACTTCGATTTTCAGATTGCAGCTATGCAGTATATTGAAGATCATTTCCGAGTTGACAGGTTTCGCTGCTTTCGCACCGTTTAAGTCGACAACATGGAGCCATTTCGCCCCGGCGGCTTCAAAAGCTCCGGCAGTGCCCACCGCGCTTTCAGCAACTTTATGTGCCGTAGCATAGTCTCCTTTTACCAGACGTACACATTCGCCGTCCTTAATATCAATTGCAGGCAAAATAAGCATGGCCCGCCTCCTACGGTAAAATTACAAAGAGCCTTTGGTTGAAAGCACGCCGGAGGAAGTCTCTGTCACTGCCAGACGCATTGCGTGAGCAACGGCTTTGAACATTCCCTCAATTTCATGATGCGCATTTTTCCCGTATTCAATCCGGGCGTGCAACGTGATTCCGGCGTTAACCGCAAAAGCACGCATAAAATCCTCGGTCAGGCAGGTGTCAAATTCGCCAACCCGTTCCTGTTGGAAATCCGCTTGAAAAACAAGATAAGGTCTTCCGCTGATATCGACGGAGGCAAAAGCAAGCGCTTCATCCATTGGTATAAAAAATGAACCGAAACGGGAAATACCCGACTTGTCTCCAAGAGCCTCGGCAAAGGCTTTGCCCAACACAATCCCTACATCTTCAACCGTATGGTGGCCGTCAACCTGTAAATCGCCAACTGCTTTCACGTTTAATCCAAATCCCCCATGCACGGCAAAAGCGTTGAGCATGTGATCAAAAAAGCCGATTCCGGTTGAAATATTTGTTTCTCCGCCGTCAAGGGAGAGCGAAATGCTGATATCTGTTTCCTGTGTTTTACGCTTCTGCACCGATGTTCTCATCTGCCTGTCTCCTTCTGTCACCGAATAGCTGTTTCAAAAACCTTCACAAATTCCTTGTTCTCTTCCATGGTGCCTGCTGTAACTCTAAGAAAATCGCCCATAAAACGCACGGCAATCCCCGAATTCAGCAGAGTAAGATACATTTCTTCCGCCTGCGATATTTGAATAAAAACAAAATTTGTAACAGTAGGATACACATGCATCCTTTCACTGTTATTTTTTTCAATGCGGCACATTTCAGAATAAAGCATATTTCGGGATGCAATGATTTCTTCAATACCGGAATGTACTAAAACAGGTTCATTTAAGATATAGGAACCGATTTTCTGGGTAAGGGAGTTAACGTTATACGGAGATTTGACTGCCTTTAGCACATTGGTCAGGGTCGGATTTGCAACAGCAAAGCCAAGCCGGATTCCAGCCATTCCAAAAGCCTTTGAGCAGGTTCTTAAAATCATCAGATTGTCATAGTCCCCCACTTCATCGAGGAGGGACTGATCCCAGAAATCCATATAAGCTTCATCCAGTACCACGAGCGCACGCACCGACGTGATTAAACGCCTGATCTCCTCTTTTAGAAGACCGAGCGAAGTGGGATTGCATGGATTGGAAAATAGAATCACTTTTGCGTCATGTGTGTTGGCAATGTCAATCATCTTATCGACATTAATGGTCAGATCGGGATCTTTTTGATAAACAATACTCTTTGCCTCTGCGATCGAAGCATAAAAGTGATACATGGAAAAGTCCGGAGAAACCGTCATCATGGTGTCCCCCTTCATCAAAAAGGCACTGCAGACAACGGAGATCAGTTCGTCAGAGCCGTTTCCGGCAGTAACATATGCTGGGTTAACATGATAATATTCCGCAAAGCTTTTGCAGAGCTCGGACGCGAGCGGATCCGGGTAACGGTTATAAGCGGTAAACGCCGCCGCTTCCATCATTTTTAAGGCACTTCGGTTTGGGATTGGCAGAAAAGATTCATTGGCGTCCAGCCGAATCGGATAAGTTCCGGTAATCGGGTCATACGGCCGTAAGTCCCGAATTTTTTCATTTAACTGGTAGCCCATGTCAGCGCCTCACTTTAATAGAATTCGCGTGAGCAGTCAGGCCTTCGGTCTGTGCAAGCTGAATAATATCCTCCTGCGCCGATTGCAGCGCGCTTTCCGTATAATAAATAAAACTGGATTTTTTGATAAAGCTGTCTACCGAAAGCGGAGAGAAAAAGCGGGCGGTTCCGCCGGTCGGAAGAACATGGTTCGGCCCCGCGAAATAATCTCCCAGCGGTTCGGGCGAATAATTGCCGAGGAAAACGGAACCTGCGTTGTCGATTTTCCCCATAAACTCCATCGGGTTTGCCGCGCAAACCTCGAGATGCTCCGGTGCCAGTTCATTTGCAAAAGAAACGGCTTCATCCATGCTTTGGCAGACAATCACCGCCCCAAAGCGGTCAAGCGACCGGGTGATGATATCTTTGCGGGAAAGCCCCGGCAGCTGCCGGTATATCTGAGCAACCGTCTGCTCCGCAATTGCTTCCGAAGTTGTCAGCAGGATTGCGGAGGCGAGCACATCGTGCTCCGCCTGCGACATTAAATCCGCAGCCAAAAATTCCGGGTTAGCCGTATCGTCCGCAATAATCAGAATTTCGCTCGGGCCGGCGATCATATCGATATCGACCGTACCATAGAGTTGTTTTTTTGCGGTGGCGACATAAATATTTCCCGGGCCAACTATTTTATCGACCTTGGGAACCGTCTCCGTACCAAAAGCAAGCGCCGAAACCGCCTGTGCCCCGCCGACAAGAAAAACACGGTCCACCCCGGCGGTCAGCGCCGCCGCCAGAATATTCGGGTTGGGTTTTCCGTCCTTTCCCGGAGGCGTAACCATAATAATTTCGCCGACACCGGCAATTTTGGCCGGGATGGCGTTCATCAGTACCGAAGAAGGATAGGCGGCCGTACCGCCCGGAACATAAATGCCGACTCTTGAAAGGCCGCGAATCCGCTGCCCCATCATCACACCGTTTTCATTGGTGTTAAACCAGCTCTGCTGTTTCTGCCGGGAGTGAAAATCACGGATATTCGCCGCGGCCCGCTCAAGAGCCGCTAAAAAATCCGGCTCGCAGCCATTTGCAAGTTCCCGCATCTTCTGAACGGAAATTTCCATCTCATCAGGAACACTGCCGTCGAATTTCAGGGTATATTCACGAACCGCCTGATCACCGCGGCGGCGCACATTTTCTATAATCTCCGAGACAGCCGCATCCACCTGCCGGTTCGATTCTTCACTGCGCAGTTTCAGCTGGCTGATAAAATCACGGCCAAAACTGCCGCCCTTTTTCACAAGCTGTATCATAAGTTTTCCTCCTTTGCCCGATCCATCCGCTCCACAAGGCTTTCTATCTCTGTCTTACGGATTTTCAGACTGGCCGCATTCACAATCAGCCTTGCGGAAATATCGCAGATGCTTTCAATCACTTCCAGACCGTTTTCCTTTAATGTGGAACCCGTTTCAACTATGTCCACTATCGCATCGGAAAGACCCAGAAGCGGCGCCAGCTCAACAGAACCTTCTATTTTTATGATTCTGATATCCATGGCCTTGCTCTCAAAGTAATTCCTTGCCACATTCGGGTATTTTGTAGCGATTGTTTTAGAAGAATAGCCTCTGAAAAAATCTCTGTTTTTCGGACCGGCAACCGCAAATTTACATTTGCCGAACCCCAGATCCAGCACTTCGTAAAAACCGCTGCCCTGCTCCATAATCGTGTCTTTGCCAACAACGCCCAAATCGCAGACGCCATGTTCCACGTAGGTTATGACATCCGCGGCCTTGGCAAGAACCACCTCAAACTGGTTGTCTCCGACCGGCAAGATCAGTTTACGCCCTTTATGCCTGACGGCAGAACAGTCAAAGCCGATTTTTTCAAACAGCGCAACGGTATCATTTTCAAGTCTGCCCTTTGTCAGGGCGATTCTAAGTGGCTTCATTTCTACCAACCCTATGCCAGATTTATGATCTGTATACTGTCTCCAATATAATCGACACGCCTGATTCCGCGTGTTTTGGCGTATTCCAACGCCTCTGCTTTTGTCTTAAAAATACTGTTTTCGCATTTCAGGCCTTTTTCGATGAGTGTGGAAGCGTAGCTAAGAGCCTCTATCTCAAAGCCTGCCTCTCCGTGAACCAGAACATCAGACGGCAAAACAGTACAAAGCTTCCCGCGTTCCAGCATGATCTTTGAAATCGCATCCACATTAATGGCGAACCCAATCGCAGGCATTGGAAAGTCAAAACACCCAAGAAGATTGTCGTATCTTCCACCGAGAAGCACAGCGTCGCCACAATCCTCCACATAAGCGCTGAAAACAATATTGGTATAATAATCATTTCGCTGTACAAGGCCCAAATCAATGATGATCTTGTCGCTCATGCCGCGCCGGCTTAAAGAATTGTAAAGCTCATGCAGGTACTCCAGCATCCGGCCGGACTGATCACCGGAACAAAACGGTTCCGCACGTTTAAAAACCTCTTCTCCACCGAACAGGCGCGGAAGCGTGCGCATCGCCGTTACCTGCTGGGATTCGTCCAGCCCGTCGAGAATCAAATTCAATGACGCATAATTCTTGGATTCAATAGCACGGCGGATATCTTCGCGCAAATCTTCCGAAACTGGAAGTTGTTCCGCAAGGGCACGGAAAAAGCCGGCGTGGCCCAGTTCAAACCGAAAATCGGGGACACATTTGCTTAACGCTTCAATCGCCGTGACAATCACTTCCAAATCCGCGCGCATCCCATCCGCCCCAAGAAGCTCAATTCCTGTTTGGACGGTTTCGTCGCTGCGGCCCGTCAGCGCCGGATTGTTGCGGTAAATGGGCTGAGTGTAAAAAAGCCTGATGGGTTTTGGAAGGCTTTGCAGCCTTGTTGCAGTCAGACGAGCAATCGGCATTGTGGAATCCGGACGCATCACAATCAGTCTTCCGCGGTGGTCGGACATTTTATACATAACCTCTTGCCCGATTCCGGAAAAATCCGGGTCGAACACGTCGTAAAACTCCATTCCGGGGGTAACAACTTCATTAAATCCTCTGGAAGAAAAAACATTCGTAAGTGTTTTTTCCACATATCTGCGAATCAGACATTCTTCAAAAAGCAGGTCCCGGGTTCCCTCCGGAGTCACTTTATTATACTTTTTCATTGAATCTGCTCCTATCGGCTTTCAGACGGTCGCTTTAGTATGCTAATATAATAGCATACTAAACTATAATTGTCAACTAAAATAATGTCATTTGGCTGCTTTGCGGCAAACCGGCCAACGCACCGGCCTCCGTCAGCGTTTCTATCACGGATTTTGAAACCTTGGAACGCGTCTGCAAATCGTCTACGGAAATATAAGCACCCTTTTGCTTTGCGGCAGCCAGACTGTTTGCCGCGGCTTCTCCCACGCCTGACAGCGACGAAAAAGGAAGCCTGATTTTTCCATCTTCCACCAGATATTTTTTTGCGTCGGATTTATAAAGGTCAATTGGCAGAACCTCGATACTACGCGCAAGCATTTCGTTGATGATCTGAAACGTGGCGTAGGCGGCTTCTTCCTTTGCGCTTGCTTCCTTGCCTTTCATACTGATTTCATTCATGCGGCGGCGCACGGCCTCCCTGCCTTTTATTACGGTGGCGCCGTCAAAATCTTCCCCGCGCACGGTAAAATAGGCGGCGTAATATTCAACCGGTCTGTGTACTTTGTACCAGCCGAGACGAAGCGTGGAAATCATGTATGCCGCTGCGTGCGCTTTTGGAAACATATATTTTATTTTCATGCAGGAATCAATGTACCATTGCGGCACATTGTGATCCTTCATGGCCTGAATATGTTCTTCCGTTAAAAGCTTCGAGGCTTTCCCCTTTCGGGTGATCTCCATAATTTTAAAAGCCATTTTCGGTTCCAAACCCTTATGCAGAAGATAGGTCATGATGCTGTCTCTTGTTCCGATAACATCCGCGATGGTGCAGGTGCCGTTTTTAATCAGATCCTGCGCATTGCCGAGCCAGACGTCCGTGCCGTGGGACAAACCGGAAACCTGCAGAAGGTCGGAGAAAGTTTTTGGCTGGGAATCAATCAGCATCTGACGTACAAAGCTTGTTCCGACTTCCGGCAGAGAAAAGGTACCGGTCTTAGAGTCAATATCTTCGGGGCTAACATGCAGCGCCTCTGTTGAAGTAAAAAGCGACATTACTTCCGGGTCGCTCATAGACACCTTCATAACCGGAATACCGGTATAATCTTCAAGATACCGGTAAATGGTCGGAACATCATGCCCCAGCTCGTCCAGTTTACAGATGGTGTCATGGATGGAATGAAAGTCGAAATGGGTGGTGATATTGTCCGACTTCTGATCGTTCGCAGGATGCTGCACCGGGCAGAAATCATAAATCTCCATGCCCTTCGGCACAACGACCATCCCACCCGGGTGCTGACCGGTCGTACGCTTAATACCCGTACAGCCAATCGCCAGGCGCTGCTCCTCCGCACGGTGCATAACAACGCCCTTTTCCTCCGCATATTTCTTTACGAAACCAATCGCAGTTTTGTCCGCAACCGTTGCAATGGTTCCGGCTTTAAAAACATTGTCCTTGCCAAACAGCGTTTCTGTGTAGCGGTGCGCGCTGGTTTGATATTCCCCGGAAAAGTTCAGGTCGATATCCGGCGTTTTATCGCCGTCAAATCCCAAAAAGGTTTCAAACGGAATCGTGTGCCCGTCACGGTTGTAATCCGTACCGCAAACAGGGCATTTTTTCGGGGGTAGGTCAAAACCACTGCCATAGCTGCCGTCCGTTATAAATTCGCTGTGTTTACAGTTTGGGCACACGTAATGCGGTTCCAGCGGATTGACTTCGGAGATACCAGACATATTTGCCACAAAAGAGGAACCGACGGATCCACGCGACCCCACCAGATAGCCATGCGCCTCGGAATCCGCAACCAGTTTCTGCGCGGTCATATAAAGGATGGAAAAACCGTGCTTTGTTATGGAGCCGAGCTCACGGTCAAGGCGCTGCTTGACGATATCTGGCAGCGGGTCGCCGTAAATTTCTTTTGCCCGTGTCCATGTGATGCTGGTCAGCTGCTCCTCAGCGCCCTCAATGAAGGGTGGAAAGGTACCATCGGGAATCGGTTTGATTTCTTCCGTCATATCTGCGATCAGGTTCGTATTTTTTACCACGACTTCATACGCTTTCTCCCCGCCAAGATAGGAGAATTCCTGCAGCATTTCCGCCGTGGTGCGCATATAGAGCGGAGCCTGTTCGTCGGTGTCCTTATAGCCTTGTCCCGCCATTAGAATTTTGCGGTAATCGCCGTCCTTCGGATCCATAAAATGTACATCGCAGGTCGCGACCACCGGCTTATGAAGCTGTTCGCCAAGCCTGACAATGGTGCGGTTAAATTCCCGCAGTTTTTCTTCATCTGGGACAAGACCTTCCCGAACCATAAACAGGTTATTCCCAATCGGCTGAATTTCAAGATAATCGTAAAAGTTTGCAATTTCACACAGGCTTTCCCACGGCTGCGCATTGAAAATTGCTCTGTAAAGCTCTCCCGCCTCACAAGCGCTGCCAATGATAAGGCCATCCCTGTGCTGTATCAGTTCGCTTTTGGGAATACGCGGGTTTCTGTAAAAATAGTTTAAGTGTGATTTGGAAATAAGCTTGTACAGATTTTTCAGACCGATCTTATTTTTTACCAGAATAATCTGATGGTAGGATTTCATCTTTTTGGGGTCACCGCCGGCAAGCGAGGAATTGATATCCATCACTGTTTTCGCAGAGGTATCTTCTTTCAGCCGCGTCAGCAGTGCCATAAAGATTTTGCCAAGCACCGTGGCGTCGTCGCTCGCGCGATGATGATTGAACGGGTCAAGCTTTAAGTATTTGGCAACCGTATCCAGCTTGCAGTTTTTAATATCCTTCAGCATGGAGCGGCACATGGGAACGGTATCTATGTAAGGATAATGGAAATCCATCCCGCTACGCTGCGCGGCAATGCGGATAAAGGAAGTGTCAAACTCAGCGTTATGGGCAACCAGAACCGCGTCATCCCCACAAAAATCATAAAAAGACCTGATTGCTTCCCTTTCCAGCGGCGCATCACTGACCATATCGTCGGTAATCCCGGTTAGCTCCGTTATTTTAGCAGGAATCGGTATTTGCGGATTGACAAAGGTGTCAAAGCTGTCTAAAATTTCACCGTTTTTAATTCTGACGGCGCCGATTTCCGTGATACGCTCTTTATTTGGGCTCAGACCGGTTGTTTCAATATCAAACGCGATAAATTCATCCTCCAGCGTTTTAGACGAGATCCCTTTGACCGCCTGAACAAGGTCGTTGACAAAATAGGCCTCCAGCCCGTAAATCACCTTGATATTGATATCTTTCTTTTTTAGGTCATTCGCCGCGTTCATCGCGTCCGGAAATGCCTGTGCCACACCATGGTCGGTAATAGCGACTGCACTCTGACCCCAGCCTGCCGCACGCTTAATCAGGTCACTGACGGAATTGACGCCGTCCATGCTCGACATATTGGTATGAAGATGCAACTCCACCCGCTTCACATCGGCTTTATCCTCTACTTTCATCTGCTGTACCGTGCTGATGCTCTTAGCGCGCAGCACAATTTCATGGTCGTATTTATCGTATTCAATATCGCCGCGGGCAATCACCGACATGCCCTTTGCCAGCGTATCCAGCGCTTTGCACTGGGATACCATCTCAATAATTTTTAATGTCATGGAACTGGTGTAATCCGTGATATTGATGGTAATAATTTTTCTCTGCTTGTCCCTGGTGATTTTCTCTTCAATTTGAAATATTTCCCCCCAAATGGTCACACTGCCGATATCCGGAGTAACCTTATTAATCGGAACCGGCTTTGCCTTCGGCGCATGTCCGTACAGCTCGCGGGCTGTTTCCGGGATGATGCAGGGCAGCAGTGTTTCCCCCGAACGCACCTGAATCGTTTTCGGAGGCTTCGTGTGGTTAAGATTTGCTTCGTAAGCCTCCACTTCTTCCACAACCGCTTTACGCTTTAAGGTTTCCTGCCGCTTTTTCTTCTTCTCAATATAAATCGGATTCTGGCTGTCAACTGTGAGCAGTCCGTCAAATTCAACCGTCAGGCTGACGCCGAATTCTTTCTGAATCAGTTTGGAAATCATCCGGTCAATGTGGCGGGCTACGAGCAAATCACTGCCGCCGTGCGTGAGGGAAATAACCAGTTTTCCATTTTCCACCCTTGCGGAAGAATCTGTAAGAATGCCGTTTATGCTGGCCTCCCGGCGTTTTAATTCAAGCACAAGACTGGGGTAATAGTCAGCGCTAAAACTTTCTGCCGGAAAGGACGGAAAGATGCAGGCCCTGGCAAGCTTCAATTCTTTACAGGCAACGATTCTTTTTTCCACATCATAAAGCACGCGGCGCTCCACCAAAGATGGAAACGCCACGTCAGCAGTAATAATTCTGTTATTGGTATCAATCTGCAGTGACGAAATACATCCATTGCACACGGGAGGCGGCAGCCGTGAAGCTTCTATGTATGCGCCAAAAAATTCCCCAAAAGTCTTCAATGGAACTTCATCCTTTACATCTGATCTATCTCTTGCAGCAAACATTCTACAAGCTGGTCTTCCGGTACCTTCCGGATAATCTGCCCTTTTTTAAATAGCAGGCCTACCCCGTCGCCTCCGGCTATGCCAATATCGGCCTCACGGGCTTCTCCCGGTCCATTTACGACACAGCCCATAACGGCTACCTTAATATTTTTCCTGCACCCCGCAAGGCGCTGCTCCACCTCATTGGCAATGCTGATTAAATCGATTCGCGTTCTGCCACAGGTTGGGCAGGAAACAAACTGGATGCCATCATGCAAATTCAAGGCCTTTAAAATATCAAATCCGGCGGCGACCTCTTTAACCGGGTCGGCAGTCAGGGAAACGCGGATGGTATCGCCAATTCCGCGCTGCAGAAGCGAACCGATTCCAATTGCGGATTTTATCAGGCCCATCCGTTCGGTACCGGCCTCCGTAACGCCGAGATGCAGGGGATAATCGCAGCTTTGCGCCGCCAACTCATACGCCTGAATCATGCTGGTTACATCAGAGGATTTCATTGACAGCACAATATCATGGAAATCATATTTTTCAAGTAGGGAAGCATGGTACAGCGCGCTTTCCACAAGCGCCTGGGGCGTTGGGCTGCCGTATTTTGCAAGTATTTCCTTTTTGAGTGAGCCGGAATTCACACCGATTCGAATGGGTATGTTCTTCTGCCTGCACGCATCCGCCACCGCTTTAACTTGGTCGTCGGAACCGATATTGCCGGGATTAATCCTGATTTTGTCAATCCCTGCGGCTACCGCTTCCAACGCAAGACGGTAGTCAAAATGGATATCCGCGACAAGCGGGATCTTTACAGCGTTTTTAATCGCCGGTATCAGCTGCACCGCGTCCATATTCGGAATCGCTGCACGAATGATATCACACCCGGCTTTTTCAAGCTCAACCGCCTGACGGACACTTCCCTCGATGTCAGTGGAAGGAACGTTAAGCATGGATTGTACGGATATTTCTGAACCGCCGCCAATTGGCAGTTTTCCAGCATACACAGTCCTAGATTTTCGCATTATGCACCAAGCCCCTTGCCGGTAATCAGCCGCAGAATATCGTTGAAAGTAATGATAACCATCAGACCCATCAGAAGACAGAATCCCGCCGCATTCACCCATCCTTCGTACTTCGGGTTGATCGGCTTGCGGCGGATTGCTTCCACAATCAGGAACAGAAGCCTGCCCCCGTCAAGCGCCGGCAGGGGAAGCAGGTTGACGACGCCAAGATTGACGGTAATCACCATCATCATCATTAAAATATTATTCAGCGCGGCGATGAAATTCTGCTGCAAGCCAATTGAGGCCGCCTGCCCGATGGCATTGGCCGCGCCCACGGGGCCCGCAACATCATTGAATCCGAATTTTCCGGAGACAAGCCCGACCAGACTGTACCAGACCATCCGGACGGTTGAAACCGTATCCTGTGCAGACTTGACAATGAGGGTGCCCGCATTTTTATCAATGGGCTGCACATAAAAATCAAGAGTAAGAATTTTCTTTCCGTCCGATTCTTTTGTGTTAAACCGCACATCATTAAAAGTCAGCAGTTTACCGCCTCGGGAAACCTGAATATCCGTCTTCAGCGGGTCCGCCAAAGCGAGTGCGAAACTTAAATCGCGGTCGCCGTTGATTCTGTACCCGTTGATATTTTTAAAAACATCTCCGACCTGCAGTCCGGCAGCCTGCAATGCCGAATGATCGGTAAATTTCGATATGGTCGTTGATGAGAAAGCCGGCTGCTGACACAGCAAAACCATCATGATGACAAGACCGAGGACGATATTCATCACCGCGCCCATTACAACTACCAGTATCCGTTTCCAGACCGGCCTGTTATTAAAAGCATGGTCGTCCGGACTTTCCTCGTCTTCCCCCTCCATCGCACAAAAGCCGCCAATCGGAAACGCGCGCAGAGAATACTGTGTTTCACCTTTGTCAAAATGAAACAGCCTTGGACCCATACCGATTGCAAATTCATTTACACGAACCCCTGAAAGCTTTGCCATAAAAAAATGCCCGAATTCGTGAATAAAAATAATAAAACTAAAAAGAAGAATCGCGATAATAACCAATAATACCTTCGTAATATGATCACCTCATAGATGGCCGACAGCATTCAAAACATAATTTCGTGCATTTTTGTCGGCATTTAAAATATCGTCAACGGAAGAAACCGCGTGAACATCCGGCTGATTTTCCATTGCCTGACTGACCAGTTCCCCAATTTCAATAAAAGAAATCCGACCGTCCAGAAACAGCTTTACTGCAACCTCATTCGCTCCGTTTGCCGCTGCGGGAGCAAGCCCTCCACGTTCAATTGCCTTCTTACAGGCAGAAAGACATGTAAAAGTATGACAATCAGGCTCAAAAAAGGTCAGTTTACCATAATCCGTCAAGCTAAGCTGCCCAACCGGCGAAGGAAATCTGTGCGGCCAGGTAATCGCATACTGAATGGGAATTCTCATATCAGGCAATCCAAGCTGCGCAATGACGGAGTTATCTTCATATTCAATCATAGAATGAATCACGCTCTCACGATGGACAACCACAGAAATTTTAGAAGCCGGCATTTCAAAAAGCCAGGATGCTTCTATAATTTCAAGTCCTTTATTCATCAGAGTAGCAGAATCAATGGTAACCTTTGCGCCCATGTTCCAATTTGGATGCTTCAGCGCCTGCTGCGGTGTTACATGAGTGAGTTCATCCCGGCTTTTCCCAAAAAAAGGCCCGCCGGAAGCCGTTAAAATAATGCGCTTCAGCATCTTTTTATCCGGGCAGCCCTGAAGACATTGAAAAACAGCCGAATGTTCGCTGTCTACCGGAAAAATTTTTACTGCATTTCTTTTGGCTGCCGCCATCACAAGAGATCCGCCGGCAACCAGCGTTTCCTTGTTGGCGAGCGCAACATCTTTGCCCGCGTTGATGGCGGCCAATGTGGGCGTCAGGCCAACCATGCCTACAACAGAATTCAGAACTAAATCGGCACTGCTGATCGCTGCGGCCTCACACAAGCCGTCCATACCGGCCACAACCCGGACAGGTGTATCTGCCACCGCCGTTTTTAACTTTTTAGCCGCGTCCAAATTAAAGACCGCAGCCAATTCAGGTTTGAATTCCCGAATTTGGCATTCTAAAAGCCCAATATTGGTGTTTGCCGCCAAAGCACAAACTCTTAAGCCCAGACCGCGAACAACATCAAGCGTCTGTGTGCCGATGGATCCGGTCGAACCCAGAATGGAAAGACATCTTTTCATTATTATTCACCATTTAACCATTTTATTGCATCATCTGCCGATATTTTAATGAACCACAATCGGCAAAAACTGAACAAGCAAATACACGAACGGCGCCTCAAAAATAACGCTGTCAAAGCGGTCTAGAATACCGCCGTGTCCCGGAATAATTTCGCCGAAATCCTTAATATGGCAGCTTCGCTTGATCAGCGAAAAACTGAGATCTCCCAGAATCGACATAATTGTTCCGAAAAAGCCAATGATCACCAAAGTCACATATGATATTTCCACACTGTAGGCGTAATAGATTGCATGGAATATATAACCGAAAACCACCATAGCAATGATATTCAACGCAAAACCGCCAAACACGCCTTCAACGGTTTTTTTAGGGCTGATATTCGGGCATAATTTGTGTTTCCCCCAACGCCTGCCGGCAAAAAATGCCCCTGTATCTGCGATCCACGCGGAAAAAATTGCGATGATTACATAGAACATACCATGTCTTCCGCCTAACGTGCGAATACTGACGATTGTTTCAAGAGCGCTTGGAATCAAAAGCGACATGCTGTAAATAACGCCCACTTCACGAAAGGTAATCACCTTATGGTAAAGAATCAGCGCTCCGAATATTACCACGGTATAAAGGAAATAGGCAGCCTGCTGCAGCGTATCCGCCTGTATCTGCTGCGGCGTAACAAGCTGCAGCAATGGTATCACTGCGGAAAAAATAAGGCTGGGAACGAGAAGGACAAAATTTTTCGACAGTCCCAAAGCCGATATGATTTCAAAAACAGCCAATACTGAAATAAGCGCAATCGCAATGTTCAAAGCCGCCGGGAAGGTACTGTTGAATACTACAATGGCAGCTAAAAAAATCACAAGAGATACTCCTGAAGCAACCCTTTCTTTCAATTAAACCCCTCCAAAGCGCCTGTTGCGTTTCGCGTATTCATTTAACGCGCGGTCTAAATCCTTTGGTTTAAAGTCAGGCCACAAAATGTCCATCACAACATATTCGGCATAGGCCGACTGCCACAGTAAGAAATTCGAAATACGTCTTTCCCCGCTTGGCCTGATAATCAGATCCGGGTCAGGTTGTCCGCCTGTATAAAGCCTGACGGCAATGGCGCTGTCGTCTATTTGTTCAGGGGACAGCTTGCCTCTTTGCACATCTGCGGCAAGCAGCCTGACGGCGCGCGTTATTTCAGCACGTCCGCCGTAATTCATGGCAATATTCAAAACCATCCCGGTACGTTTTTCCGAAACTTTCTCCGTTTCACGTATTAGCTTTTGAAGCTCCTCCGGAAATGCCGTTATATCTCCGATAAAACGAACTTTGATATTTTCATTCAAGAAATCGCGCAATGCATCCTCAAGATATTGTTTGAACAACTTCATTAAAGCGCCGATTTCTTCCTTTGGACGCCGCCAGTTCTCCGTTGAAAAGGCATACACCGTAAGATATTCAATTCCGATAGAACTGCAATAGCGCGTGATCGTCTTAAAAACAGCTGCGCCTACAGTATGGCCGGCAGACCGCGGCAAGCCGCGCTTTTTGGCCCAGCGGCCATTGCCGTCCATAATGATTCCAAGATGCTTTGGAAGATATTGTTGTTCCATTCTTTTACCTATATCTCCATAATTTCCTTTTGTTTCTTCTCAAATACGGCATCCACCTGTTTACAGTATTTATCGGTCAAATCCTGCATTTTCTTTTCCGCCTGTTTCAGTTCGTCTTCCGTCAACTCCGCATTTTTTTTCATACCCTTGAGTTTTTCCATAGAATCGCGGCGCATATTGCGGATGGCAATTTTGCGTTCCTCAGCCATTTTGCTGATTTCCTTGACCAAATCACGGCGCCTTTCTTCCGTAAGAGGAGGAAAAGTAATGCGGATGACTTTGCCGTCACTCTGAGGATTAATTCCGATATCCGACGCCTGAATCGCCTTTTCAATTGCGCGGCATACGGAAATATCCCACGGCTGAATGGTCAGAATCCGTGCTTCGCTCACCGCCACTGCGGCAAGTTGATTAATGGCGGTCGGAGTGCCATAATAATCAACTTTTACCTTATCCAGTACAGCCGGATTTGCCCTGCCTGCCCTGATGGACGCAAAATCATCCGACAGAGCGTTGACGCATTTTTTCATGTGATCCTCTGCGTGTTCCAATACTACTTTCATGATTAATCCTCCTTCACAAGTGTTCCGATCGATTCCCCGCAAACAGCTTTGACAATATTGTCCGGTTCGCCGATGCTGAAAACCAGAATCGGAATTTTATTATCCTTGCATAATGAAGCAGCCGTGCTGTCCATAACCTGCAGGTTTCTGTTGAGTACATCCATAAAGGTCAGGGTATCAAATTTTACGGCATTTGGATTCTTTTTGGGGTCACTGTCGTAAACGCCGTCAACCATAGTTGCTTTTAAGATAATATCCGCATCAATTTCGGCAGCCCGCAGAGCGGCCGCCGTATCGGTTGAGAAAAACGGGTTTCCGGTACCGCATCCAAACACAACCACTCTCCCCTTTTCAAGATGGCGTACGGCGCGGTTTCGGATATAAGGCTCGGCAATTTGCTGCATTGCAATCGCGGTCTGCACACGAACCTGAACGCCAAGCTGTTCAAGCGCGTCGGCAACGCCAAGTGCGTTGATTGTAGTGGCAAGCATCCCCATGTGGTCGGCGCGGGTTCTGTCCATTTTTCCGCTGCTGCGGCCGCGCCAAAAGTTGCCTCCGCCGACGACAATCCCAATTTGAACACCCATGTCCGCACATTTTTTGATCGGTTCGCAAATTTTCAGCACCGTGTCGAAATCAATCCCGTGCGTTGAATTGCCGGCGAGTGATTCACCGCTCAGCTTGAGAAGAATCCGGTTATATTTAGGTTGCAAATAAAACACCCCTGTTATCATTTTATATTATTCTACAATAAGCATTGTGTAAAGTAAAGGCTTTCATAACTAAATATAGTTATTATTGTCAAGTTTTATAATTTAGAAACATTTGCCTGCGGCTCAAACGAAAGGAAGGCAAAAAAATAGCGCAGGATTGCTTCCTGCGCTATTCGTCAGTGATTCTTACTTAACCATGTTGGCGATTTCTTCCGCAAAATTATCCTCGCGCTTTTCAAGGCCTTCGCCCTTTTCAAAGCGGACATAATCTACAATAGAAATAGTGCCGCCAAGCTCTTTTCCGGTCGCTTCCGTGTATTGCTGCACGGAAAGGTCACCGTCTTTTACATAGGCCTGATCCAAAAGGCAAATCTCCTTAAAGAACTTCCCAAGTCTGCCGGTAACAATCTTATCAGCAATTGCAGCAGGTTTGCCATCGTTGATAATCTGCTCTTTCAGGATGGTTTTCTCATGCTCGACAACATCGGACGGAACCGATTTCTGATCGAGGTACTGCGGGCTGATTGCCGCAATCTGCATGGCAATGTTCTTTGCGTATTCCTTAAATGTATCCTTCGCCGCAATTTCCGCGGACGTATCAAATTTCACGAGTACGCCGATTTTCCCGGCTGCATGAATATAAGCTGCAACCACACCTTCAAAACGCTTGAAACGGCGGATTTTGATATTCTCGCCGATTGTCAGGATCTTATCTTTGAGCAATGCGTCAACAGTTTGATCCGAACCGCTCGCTTTGCACTGCAGCAGTGCTTCCACATCGGCAGGATTGCTGGCAATAACCGTATCCGCACAGACTTTGACAAAATGCTGGAAATCCGCATTCTTGGCAACAAAGTCGGTTTCAGCGTTTACTTCGATGTCAACACCAACAGTGCCTTCCTCATTCAAACAGGCAAAAGCAACCCCTTCGGCCGCAATACGGCCGGCTTTCTTTGTAGCAGCTGCAAGGCCTTTTTCTCTTAAAAAGTCAATTGCGGCATCCATATCTCCGTTGGATGCGTCAAGTGCTTTTTTGCAGTCCATCATTCCGCAGCCGGTCTTCTCACGAAGTGCTGCAACGTCTTTAGCTGTAAAAGCCATTCTATTTCCTCCGCTCTTAATGATTCGTTTTATTTATTTACGCATAAACCGATTTATTCTGCGGCCTCTGCTTCATTCACTTTATCTTCTTCTGCGGCAGCGGCGCCCATCTGGCCTTCCTTGCCTTCGACGATTGCGTTTGCCATTGTTGCAGAAATTAACTTAACGGCGCGAATAGCGTCATCGTTGCCCGGAATGACATAGTCAATTTCATCCGGATCACAGTTGGTATCGACAATAGCGACAATCGGGATGCCGAGTTTCTTTGCTTCCGCTACGGCAATTCTCTCTTTGCGCGGATCAACAATGAACAGCGCGCCGGGGATTTGCTTCATGTCTTTAATGCCGCCGAGGAATTTTTCAAGCTTCTCAATTTCTAAGCGAAGCTTAATAACCTCTTTTTTCGGCAGAAGATCAAAAGTACCGTCTTCTTCCATGTTCTTAAGCTGGTTCAAACGGTCGATTCTGCGGCGAATTGTGCGGAAGTTGGTCAGCATACCACCGAGCCAACGTGCGTTTACATAGTAAGCGCCTGCGCGCTCCGCTTCCTCTTTTACGGAATCCTGAGCCTGCTTTTTGGTTCCTACAAACAGTACGGATTTGCCTTCAACAGAAAGGCTGCGCACAAAATTGTAAGCCTCTTCCAGTTTTTTAACGGTTTTCTGCAGGTCGATGATGTAAATGCCGTTGCGTTCCGTAAAAATATACGGCGCCATTTTCGGATTCCATCTTCTGGTCTGATGACCGAAGTGAACACCGGCCTCCAAAAGCTGTTTCATAGATACTACTGACATAATGTTTCCTCCTTGGTTTTTCCTCCGCTGTGTTTTAACAGACGCAACACCCGGTACCGGGCACCAAATCGTCATAACAGCAGCGTGTGTTTTTTATTGCGCGAATTATTATATCATATAAAAATATATAATTCAAGCCCTTTTCAGCCGCCGCCAAAGAATCCGCCAAATCCGCGCGCTCTTTTGTTCGTACGGCAGTAGTTATTATAACATACCAAGATAGTATCGTCACCTATTACTTGAATATCCTGCCATTTAATAATAATATCGTCTTCCCTGCCAAACAGTCCGAAACAGCGCAGGCGGCCGTAAATCACAATTGCGATAACCCTGGCATCCGTGGTATCGATCTCCACATCACAAACACATCCTATCCGCGTTCCGTCCTTTACATTGATGACTTCTTTATGGCGCATATCAATAATTCTGCAATTCACGCTTCCACCTCCCCTACAGATATATGCCGGACTTTGTTATATAATTAATTAATTGATTAATCTGAAATAAAATGGTATAATTATCCGAGAAAAAGATCAGGAGGCTAATATGAATATTTGGCATGATATTTCACCAAAAAGGATTAAATCAGAAGACTTTTGCTCAGTTATAGAAATACCAAAAGGCTGTAAAATCAAGTATGAGCTTGACAAGGAAACCGGCCTGCTCATCATGGACAGAATTCTTTACACTTCCACCCATTATCCCGCCAACTACGGCTTTATTCCCCGTACTTACGCCAGCGACAACGACCCGCTGGACGTACTCGTCCTCTGTTCCGAAGATATCCGCCCGCTTTCCCTTGTACGGTGCTTTGCCATCGGCGTGATTATTATGGTGGACAACGGGATGAAGGATGAAAAAATCATTGCCATCCCATTTAATGACCCGACTTATAACAGCTACCGTGATATTAAAGAGCTGCCAAAGCATATTTTTGACGAGATGTCTCATTTTTTTTCGGTTTACAAACAGCTTGAGGGAAAAGTCACGGCTATTGATGAAGTCAAAGGACCTGCGGATGCAAAAGAGATTATCCAAAATGCTATTGATCATTACATTGATCAATTCTGTAAATAATAAAATGGTTAGCTTAAAATCCCCTGTGAAAAACACAGGGGATTTTTTGATGCCGCTGTTCAGCACGTTATGATTGAAACAAATACAGTGTGCCGTTCTGTCCGCCCATCTGCAACACATTGCTTGCTTTTGAGCTGTACTCGCTTGAATCAACTAAGGCTGCGTTTTCTTTTACATACGTCTCAATTTCTGAGCTGCCCGAGCCGTTTTGCGACGAAAGAAGAAAATAAGTGATTTTTCCCTGGGCAACAAGGGTTTTCAGCTTATTGACCGTCAGCAAGTTGTCCGAGCCTAAGAAACCGCCGTAGGCATAACAGGGAAGCCCGGTGTCGATGATAAACTGTGCCACGCTGCTTGAGCGTTGTGAAGTTACAAGAAAACTGCCTTGCTTATAATTTTTCACCAAATAGGTTTCCAGCGTGGAGGTCTGGGAACCGCTGCCGCCCGAAGGCATACCGGCCCTGTTCCCCTGTCCGCCGCTCTCCACCAGTTCCGGTCCGGCGTAAGGCATTGTGGCGTTCGGTACGCTCATGACCGGCGTGAGAGCCCAGTAAAAAGGAGCAACCAATGCGGACAGGACAAGAGCCGCTGTTGAAACTGCCAAGATGACGCCCTTACGCTTTACAAAATAAACCGCAAACAGAAGGATTCCAACTCCTGCCGCTCCAAGCATCACGGGAAGCAACCATGTTTTCAATTGCGAGTATCTTAAAACACAGACCGCCTGCAATACCAGATTTCCAAGGAAAGCAGCCAGCAGAAGCACAGGACGCAAATATTCAATCTTTTTCTCTTTTTTATTTTTAAAACCACTGTAAATCGCAGTGATTCCGATACTGCTCAGCACGGCGATGGCCGGCGCCATCATGCAGAGGTAATACCGGTGGTAAAAACCGGCGAAGCTGAAAAATACCGTCATGGTGATCAGCCAGAGCGACCAAAAGGCAAAAGCTCCCTGACGAACATTTTTATTGCGGAAGTTCCATTTTTTAACACATAACAGCATACTGCATATTGCGAAAAGAAGGAACCACGAACCCTGCCCGTACAAATTTGATGTCCACAGACGAAGAGGAGACGCGCTGCCGATTTCAGAACCTCCACCGCCGCCGTTCATGCCCATTCCGCGCCCGTCATCCTGCCGATTCCCGCGGCCATCCGTGCCTGGCGCCACATACCCGTATCTGTCTGCATTGCCATCCGGCATGCCTTGCCCGTATCCTCCTGGATTACCGTCCGGCGGCGTACCGCCTCCGCCATCATTCGTCTTTGGTGCTATGCCAGATGTATCCCTGTTGAAAGAGCGCGCTGTCCCGCGGCCAATTCCGCCCATGCTTTGACCAAGCAGTCTCTCAGTACCGTTATGACCTACAATCAGCTCCAGCATGGAGTTGTTGCTGGTGCTGTCTACATAGGGGCGGCTTTCGGCGGGATACAGTTCAACAACAAGCACCCATGCGAAAGAAACGCCGAGGACGATAATCATGCTCAGAATTCCAGCGAGAAAACGTCTGCCAAGTTTTTCCTTTGCAAACAGCAGATAGGTCAAAGCCATTGCGGGCAAAATCATGTATGCCTGCAGCATTTTAATATTGAATCCCAAACCTACAAATACCGCGGCCCAGAATAAGTATTTCCATTTCCCGCTGTCAATGCTACGGAAGAGAAACCACGCGGCTGCAAGCAACACAAAAACAAGCTGCATATCAATCGTGTTATTTCTTGATGCCACCACCACCACCGGCGTGACGGCAAAAATCAGGGAGGAAATCAGTCCGGTTGGCCGTCCAAAATGCTTTGCGGTTAAAATGTAAATCATCACGGTGGAAGCTGCCCCCGCCAAAGCCTGCGGCAGCAGCATGGCCCAGCCGTGATAACCGAAAATCAGTACGGAAATCGCCTGCATCCACAAGCCAAGCGGGGGCTTGTCAACGGAAACCATTCCGGCGGGATCAAATGATACAAAAAAGAAGTTCTTAAAACTCAATGTCATGCTTTTGATGCATGCCGCGTAATATTCATTTCCGGTACCGTTATTTGAAATGGCATAGAAGTTCAGGGTGAAAGACAGTGCCGCAATCAATCCCAGAATAAGGATATGGGGACTTTTCTTTAATTTCGCAATTATGTGCTGCATAGAATATCCTCCGATTTTGTCGTGAATCTATTACAGCGCTTAGTATAATTGCTTATTGTGAAGGTGACGTGACGGGTAAGTAAACAACAGCTAAATGTCTTTTTTAATTTTATCAAGCGCGGCTTTTTCAAGCCTGGAAACCTGCGCCTGACTGATTCCGATCTCTGAAGCGACCTCCATCTGCGTCTTCCCCTGGAAGAAGCGCATGGAAAGAATTCTCTTTTCCCTGCTGTTCAAATCGCGGATCGCCTCTTTCAGCGCAATTTCATCCAGCCAGTTGGAATCATCGTTGTTATCGCCTACCTGATCCATCACATAGATGGTGTCGCCTCCGTCTGAAAAAACCGGTTCAAAGAGCGAAACCGGTTCAACGATGGACTCAAGCGCAAGGACAACGTCCTCACGCGGAAGGTTCAGTTCTTTCGCAATTTCTTCAATGGTTGGCTCGCGGTTGTTTTCAGCCGTCATCTTTTCTTTCGCCTGCATGGCTTTGTACGCGGTGTCGCGCAGCGACCGGCTGACGCGTATGGAATTGTTATCCCTCAGATAGCGCCGTATTTCTCCAATAATCATGGGCACCCCATAGGTGCTGAAACGAACGCCCTGACTGATGTCAAAATGATCTATGGCTTTAATTAGGCCGATGCATCCCACCTGAAAAAGGTCGTCAAGATTTTCCCCGCGGTTTGTAAACCGCTGAATAACACTCAAAACAAGGCGCAGATTCCCGTTAATGAGTTCATCGCGTGCTTTGAGGTCTCCTTCCTTCACCCGGCGCAGCAACTGCATCTTTTCCTTTTCGGTAAGTACTTTTAATTTCGAAGTGTTGACCCCGCAGATTTCGACTTTATTGTACTGCATGCCGTTCCCTCATTTCCATGGAATAACTTACTACCATTATTACCATGGCCGGGGTGATTCATGCGACGTAATCAGTAAAAATATTAAAGGAAAACAGAATTGCTTTTTTATCATAAAGTCGTATAATACTATAATAAAAATAAAATCATTAACAAGTGAGGCACAAATATGCAGATTCACATACCGCCGCAGGTTGAGGCAGTCCTTCAAAAGCTGGCCGTTTCCGGTCATGAAGCGTATGTCGTCGGCGGCTGCGTGCGGGATACCATACTAGGTATGGAGCCAAACGACTGGGATGTGACAACATCTGCTCTTCCCGAGGAGATGGAACTTGCCTTAAGCGGCTATCAATGTATAAAAACCGGTATTCAGCATGGAACCCTTACAGTGCTGACCGATTACATGCCTGTTGAGGTGACCGCCTACCGGGTAGACGGCAGGTATTCCGACAACCGGCATCCGGACAGCGTGCGGTTTACAAATAGTTTAAAGGAAGATCTGTCACGCAGGGATTTTACTGTCAACGCGCTCGCCTACAATCACGCCGAAGGAGTTATTGACTGCTTTGGAGGCATGGAAGACTTGAAAAACCGAACAATCCGCTGCGTAGGGATTCCTGACCTTCGTTTTCAGGAAGACGGGCTGAGGATTTTACGGGCTCTGCGTTTTTCGGCTGTCCTTGATTTTACGATTGAGCAGGATACCTCGTCCGGCATATTAAAAGACTGCGCTCTGCTGCAGCATATTGCACGTGAGCGAATCAATTCCGAATTCACAAAGCTTCTCTGCGGCAATGCGGAGGGGATTTTAAAAAAGTACCGTCCCGTATTTGAGCAGTTTATACCGGAAATCAGTTTCATAACCGACGCCGGTGTCTGGGAGCATACGCTGAATACCGTTACCGCCGTTGAGGCAGATCCGGTCCTTCGGCTTACGATGCTTTTACGCAGTCAAGGCGCGGAAACAGCAGGAGTAATCCTGCGCAGGCTCCGGTATGACAGCGGTGCGATCAATGCAATTGTACGGCTGGTGGAATTGCAGGAGCTTCCGCTTCCCGCAAACGAGAAAGCCCTGCTGAGACTTCTGAACCAATATGGTGAAAAGATGCTGCGGAACCTGTTCAAAGTGGAAGCTGCGGACAGGAAGGCACAGAACCCGGCCGTCACCGGTGAACCGGAAAAGCTGAAGGCGGCGGAGGCCATGCTGGAAAACGTTCTCACACGAGGGCTTTGCTTCTCTCTGAAAGATCTGCAATTGAAAGGTTCGGATTTACTATCGCTGGGAATCCCGCAGGGTACCGAAATCGGCAGACTGCTTTCTCTCCTTCTGGACGCAGTAATGGACGGAAAATGCCCTAACCAGCGCGACAGCCTGATCAAATATGCACGCAGTATAAAGGACAAACACCATGATTGAAACGATTGAACATACTTTTGAACCCGTCTACGACCAAAATTCAAGAATACTGATATTAGGTACGATGCCTTCCCCAAAATCGCGTGAATACGGATTTTACTACTCTCATCCCCAAAACCGTTTCTGGAAAATCGTATCGGATCTATACGGTCAAAAGCTGCCGGAAGGCAACATTGAAAAAACAGAATTTTTGCTGAGAAACCGTATTGCGCTCTGGGACGTCTTAAAAAGCTGCAGTATTTCTGGAGCGGACGACAGCAGTATACGAAACCCTGTTGCCAACGATATCGGCGGTTTATTAAAAAAGACAAATATGCGGGCCGTCTTTACGACCGGAACAAAGGCAGCCGCTCTTTACCGGCGGCTCTGTGAAAAAGACACCGGAGTTCCCGCCATCGCGCTGCCGTCAACCAGTCCCGCAAACTGCCGGCATTACGATTATGATAGTCTGAAAGCGGCTTACAGGATTATCCTGCAATATACGGAGCAATTATGAATACGCAGAGAAAATCAAGGAAAGGCGGGCATCTCGTGATGTCCGCCTTTCCTCAGCTTACGCGTTCCAAATCCTTTTTTAACCTTTCAATAATCCGTTTTTCAAGACGCGATATGTAGGATTGCGAAATGCCGAGCGTGTCGGCCACTTCCTTCTGCGTATGTTCTTTGGTGTTGTTCAGGCCGAAACGAAGCTGCATGATTTCCCGCTCTCGCGGAGCAAGGTGCGACACGGCGGTCAGCAAAAGATTCCGCTCTACTTCCTGTTCAATATTGCGGTTTACGGTATCCTGGTCGCTGCCTAAAATGTCGGAAAGCAAAAGCTCGTTTCCGTCCCAGTCCACGTTTAACGGATCATCAATGGACACTTCATTTTTTAACTGGGAACTCTTTCTCAGATACATCAGAATTTCATTTTCAATGCAGCGCGAAGCATAGGTTGCGAGTTTGATGTTGCGCTCGGGACAGAAGGTATTTACCGCTTTAATCAATCCAATCGTACCGATTGAGATTAAGTCCTCCACCCCTGCGCTGTTTGATTCGAATTTTTTGGCAATATACACAACAAGCCTGAGGTTGTGGGTGATGAGCGGTTCACGCGCATTGGGAACATCGTTCATAATGTTCAGCATCACCTTTTCCTCTTCCTTCTTAGTCAGCGGCGGAGGAAGAGTTTCGGGCCCGTTAATATAATGTATTTGCCCGTTTAGACCGAATCGCAGCCATAATAATGACAGCTTATTTCCCAGTTCCCTTATCAGCTTATTCATTCCCATTTTCACTCTTTCCCTTTTGCCGCTGCCGCCGCGGCTCAAAATTTCGCCCGCCTACGGCCAAATTTAGGCTGACGTTTTTTGCAGTAAATCCGGATTCAGGAGCGCGCTGAACGCCCCGAGCTTCGATTTCGTTACCGCTATGTACACTTCATGGATTTCAATTTTATCTTTGCCTGTGATAACGGTCAGTTTATCCGGTTTAAACGCCGGTAGAAGCCCGCCCCCTGACACCGCCTGAAACGGTACAAGGCGGATTTTTCCGCTTTCCTGCCGCGGTGCAATCCCGGACAGACACTCCTCACAGACAACGGCAACCGGTGCGTTTGAAAATGGCTCGGTCAGCGAGTTGCCAGTATCCACCTTTGCCGAGCAGGAAACCGACCTTCCGTTAAAATCGATCTGAATCCTGCAGAACAGGTCTTCCGGTGCCTGCCTTCCCGTGATACGGTGAATCAGGCGGATGACAAAATAACACGCAACCGTCATAGTAATCAGAAGCAGTGGAGAAATATTGAAATAGACAACCGAATTTTTAATGATCAGCCCCTGCGGAGCAATAAAGTACCATAGAGCAAGCATAAATCCGGCAAAGGCAAAGCTCATAATATAAAATGCAGCGAGTTCCCGCAAAAATTGCTTCAGTCCATACAAGGGAAATGCGCATAAAATGATGAGACCCGATACTGTAAATTTGAAAGTGAAAGCCAGAAGCAGATTGACTTCCGGCAAAAGGATGGAAAGAGAAGCTGCCGCGCCCAGCGCCGCGCCGGCGGCCAGCCTGGGACGTTTGACGGGCAGTGAAAGAAATTTTGAAACAGCCAGCAGTAAAAAATAGTTGATAAATAAATTAATACCGACCAATACGTCTATGTAAATTGTCTGCTTCAAAGAGATCCCTCCCTGCGCTAAAAATAATTATAGCCGTGCAGGGTTAAACATTGTGTCATAAATTGTATTCCATCCGGAATTAAAATTGTATGTTTGCAATAAAAGCGCCGGTTCCCACAGGAACCGGCGTTGTATTTTACTGTTGATTTGTACTTTGAAATTTCTGTTTTGCCTGTTGGATTTTCTGCTGTTCAGCCGCCGGTGTCGGATACCAGCCGCGCTGTTTCATCGCGTCAAAGACATCGGCCTGAATCTGGTGCTCTTCTGTAAGAATTCTCATAAATTCATCTCTGACATTTGGAGTCGCACATTCATTCGTAAAATTGTTGTAAGCTCCGGTGACTGCTTTTTGGGAGGTCAAAACATCCTCCAGAATTTCTTTATCCTGCATTTGTGCATTGTTCGTCTGTGAATTGTTCATTTTACTTACTCCTTAATTCAAAAAGCTCAAAAGCTTATTGTAATGCGCCTGATGCTGGGATGCGATTGTATCGCATTTTTGTTTGATTTCGGAATCCGAACACATTTGCGAATATGCCTTGAACTTTGTGACAAGAAGCTTTTCCCCGCTCAGCTGATCTTCGATTGCTGACAGTTCCTTTTCAGTTAATGGCAATTGAAACACTCCTTTTATATTTTATTTTTTTATTATTTTCACAACCTATGGAAATATACATATTTTAATTGATTTCAGGCAACTCTATGTAGCCTCGCGTTCCTCTTCATCAAGGTCAAGGCCAAAACTGATAGATAAAGCCTGATTGACCTGTGTCATTGACATATTATCAAGGCGCCCCATGCGCTCTTTTAATCTGTGTTTATCAATTGTACGAACCTGTTCAAGCAGAACGACGGAATCCTTTGCAAGTCCTGTGGACTGGGCATCCAGCATAATGTGCGTTGGAAGATTCGCCTTTGCACGCTGACTGGTTATTGCCGCTGCAATTACAGTTGGGCTGAATCGGTTTCCAACGTCGTTCTGAACAATCAGCACAGGCCGGACACCCCCCTGCTCGGAACCAACAACCGGACTCAGATCGGCATAATAGATATCTCCTCTTCTAATGTTCACATTTTTCACGCTCCGCATAATTTATGATATAGAGTCTGCAAATATTGTTGACATTCTTAAATCAAATTATTCGCATGCAGTCCCTAACACATAATATTATTTAGATGCGGGGGTTGACATAAAATTAAATAGAAAAAAGGGCGTAACCTCCGTCACACCCTTATTGCGTATAATCATGAAATTTTGCCGTCAGATTTCTTTGCAAAACTGAAACGGTTTTTATCTGCCCTGTTTTTCTGTCCGCCGTCATCGTAAAATCAGTACCGTTCATGCTGCCGGAGAGCTCATCGCCGTGCGTTTTGACCAGAGAACCGCTTTTTTCGGCATAATCCAAAATTTGCAGCAGAAGAACCGCAAAAGATGTGTCAGGTAAAACGCAATCATCGCTTTTCGCGGAAATGCCACTGTAAGAAACGGAAAAGCCCCCACCGCTCCAGTCATATGTCAGACCGTCCAGATCACCGGAAAGGAACTGTACGCTTGCCCTGCCGGGCGCGTCACGGTTAAAAGCGCACACAATTTTTTCGCCGTTGTAATCAATGTCGGCGGTACATTGAAAACTGAAATTGAGATCCGCGGCCTGGATTTCCTGCGCCCCGCAGGCGGAAACAGAAAAAATGATAAAGATCGCAAATAGGCAATAAGCTGTCCGGCGCATCGTTTCCCACTCTCCGTGCAAGTAATGCTGAGCACCGAAATATTATGAAAAAATATACGGTTTTACCGCTCAGACTCCAAAAACAGCCGCGGAAGCATGTCGATCATGTCGGTTGGCAGCATTGCACACTGTGACAACTCTTTGGCGCAGCGATCTCCGGCGGCACCATGAAGATAAACAGCGCCTGCCGCCGCTTTTGCCGGTTCTATTCCCTGTGCGACAAAGGAAGCAATCATTCCCGCCAAAACGTCACCGCTTCCTCCCTTTGCCATTCCGGCATTTCCCGTAGGATTGAGATGCACCATACCATTCGGTTCGGCAACAATAGTACCGGCGCCCTTGAGCACAAGAATCACATTGTACTGAGATGCAAAATTTCCGGCATACTCCAGCCGGTGGGCCTGCACATCTTCCACTGTGGATTTCATCAGACGCGCCATCTCACCGGGATGAGGAGTCAGCACAACAGGAACGCGGACTGTTTTTAATACATTTATATTCTCCGCAAGAAGGTTTATGCCATCCGCATCAATAATAAGCGGTATCTGAGAATTGACAATCATTTCAAATACTGTTTGCTTCAAGTCCTCATTTTGCCCCAGGCCGCAGCCAATCAGGCACGCGCTTGCTTTCGCCATGGCGTTCTTCAGCGCCGAAAGGCCGGAGGAAAGCATTTTATCACCCGGGCCATCATCCAGCAGGGTAAAAACCGGTTCCACAACCTGAGAAGCGACGATCGGATATATCGTACGCGGCAGAGCTACGTCGACAATGCCGGCCCCACAGCGAACGGCCGCTTTTGCGCTCATAACCGCCGCCCCGGCCATGCCTTCGCTTCCGCAGAAGCAAAGCAAACGCCCATAATTTCCTTTGTTGCTGAGCGGGTCTCTTGGTTTTAAAAGAGCCTGTCCGGAGGATGGTTCCATCACTTCGAGCGTTGATTTCTGGCCTGTAATTAAATTCGCATCAATTCCGATCGGTACAACCGCAACCTGCCCGCAGTAACTCTGCGCTGGCTGAATCACATGCCCGTTTTTCAGTGTAGAAAAGGAAATCGTATAATCCGCCCTGATGCATTCTCCGTCCACAGCCCCGGAGTCACAGCTGGCACCGCTTGGGATATCCAAAGAAAAAACAACCGCCGATGAGTACTGTACCGCACGAAAAACCGGCAGAAGGATATCCGGAGCGGAGCCATGGAATCCGGTACCATAAATTGCGTCTATAATGTAATCGGAAGAGGAAATAACCGGGCCAATGATCTCCATATTTCCTTCGTAATGCAGAATCTTAACCGACGTGTTTTCAAGACGGGAGAACATTGTTTTTGCAATATCGGTGCGTGGGAGACCGTCGACCAACACCACGCTGACCAGTGCGCCAAGCTCAGAAAGCTTTCGCGCCGCAACATAGCCGTCCCCACCGTTATTGCCTTTCCCGCAAAGAATGACGGCCTTCCGGCCGGACAGGGGAATTTTTTTCCGTAGAAAGCGAACCGCCGCGGCTCCGGCGTTTTCCATCAGTTCCAAATAGCTGATGCCGGCGTTTACCGCACTTTTTTCAAGCTTTTTTGTCTGTTCACAGTTAAGTACCTGCATTTTCCGGTTCCTCCCCGATTACAACCGCCGAAGCATATTCTTTCGTATGCGTTACGCTCACCTGAAAAACGATTTTCCGTTTCTGCGTAATTTCCAGTGCGTTTCCGCTCAGTTTGAAGGATGGCCTGCCGTTTTCCGATCTTAAAAGTTCGACCTCTCTCAGTGAAAATCCGCGAAAGCCTGTGCCGAGCGCTTTAGAAAAAGCCTCTTTCGCACTGAAGCTCGCAGCGACGCTCTGAACGGGAAATCCGCGCAATTCAAGCTGAGCATACTCGGACGGGCCGAGTATCCTCAGTAGAAAGCGCGGATTCTGCATGGATTTTTTTATTCTTTGTATTTCGACTAAATCAATTCCTGCCAAAAGCATTGACCGCTACCTGCCTTGAAAGAAATGGTTTGATTGCTGCAAGGATCTTTTCATTCGGGCTGAACAGCACCAATACATTGCCTTTTTGGGGATGGCGCGCTAAAAAGCACCATGCGTCTTTCCCGTTTTCATTTTCCGCAGCACTGAAGCGGGCCGAATAAGTTTGATTACGGTGATCTTCCCGTTTGTATTTTCCCAAAAATTCAATATCGTGGGCGTCTACAGAGATCACTTTTTTTCTTCTGCGGCGGTTAATGATTTTATCAATCGTAATGTCACCGTTTGTAACGCTGTATTCATATTCAAGATTGCGCGAAGTAATCAGATAATAATCCGCGGCAAAAACGCCGACCAGAACCGGCAGCAAAAGCATGGGTATGCACACCGCGAAAACTCCCAGAATGACACAGCTTCCCAATAACACAGCGGCAAATATCAGGTAATCACTTTTGCCAAATTTTTTTTTAATAATCTGTTCAATAAAAATATCCATTTTTAATCTCCCAACCGATCGCTGATATTTATTAAATATTGTAGCATATCGGTTTCCGCTTTACAAGGGATTGTATTCCGCCGTGATGAAACTGTTTTATGGATCACATGCCCCAAATTTGTATTGCATATTCCTTTACCGTTCTGTCACTTGAAAACTTTCCCGCACCGGCCGTATTCATAAAACATTTCCGTGTGAATGAGAACCGGTCGCTGTAATCGGAGATGGCCTTGAGTTTCGTATCACAGTAGGAAATAAAATCATAGAGTAGAAAATAGTTGTCCGGTTTGTGCCAGCTTGCTCCGTCAAGCAAAGAATGGTACAGCTCCCGGAATATCCCGGTTCCCCCATCGTCAAACATTCCGTTAATCAAAACGTCCACCGCCGCCCGCACCCTCTCATTGTGCTCATAGATTTCCCTTGGATGATAGGAATCCGCAATTTTTGCAAGCTCCTCCACACGCGCCCCGAAGATATAGTTGTTTTCTTCCCCTGCCTGCTGAACAATTTCCACATTCGCACCGTCAAGCGTTCCAAGCGTCACGGCGCCGTTAAGCATCAGCTTCATATTTCCGGTACCTGAAGCTTCCGTTCCCGCTGTTGAAATCTGTTCGGAAATATCGGCAGCCGGCATAATTTTTTCAGCATAAGACACACTATAATTGGATACGAAAACAACTTTCATAAGGTCGTTTACCGCAGGATCATTATTCACTTTATTCGCTATTTCATTGATAAGTTTGATAATCCCCTTCGCCCTGGCATATCCTGGCGCGGCCTTGCCGCCAAACAGAAAAACAGTCGGGTTGAATTTTTGAATTCTGCCTTCTTTTAAGCCAAAATAAATATCCATAATGGAAAGGGCATTTAAAAGTTGGCGTTTGTACTCATGCAGGCGTTTGACCTGAACATCAAAAATAAAGTCCGGATTCAGCCTGACTCCTTCATGCTTTTCTATATAGTCAGCCAACTGCTGCTTTTTGATCTGTTTGATCTGTGCGAACTGGCGAATCACATCAGGATCGTCCTTATATTTTTCAAGATTCCTGAGTCTGTCCAAATCCGTAACCCATCCGCTCCCGATTTTATCCGTAATAAAACCGGAAAGCTCCATATTGGAAAGCGCCAGCCACCTGCGCTGGGTAATTCCGTTGGTTTTGTTGTTAAACCTCCTCGGATAAATTTCATACCACTCTTTCAGCGTAGAGGTTTTAAGAATCTCCGTATGGATTTCAGCGACACCATTGACGGAATGGGTAGCAAAAATTGCAAGCCGCGCCATGTGAATGACCGCATTCTCATCAATAATCATATACGGTTTTTGTGCTTCTCCCTTAATACCCATTTCTGAAAGCTCTTTCAGCAGCACTTTGTTGATCATCACGACATACCTGTACACATTGGGGATCACACTCCTAAAGAGGCTTGCATCCCACTTTTCCAAAGCTTCCGCCATAATGGTATGATTTGTATAAGCAAACGTCTGTCTTGCAATTTTCAGTGCTTTTCCAAACGATACCCCCTCGTTGGTGACAAGAAGCCGGATGAATTCCGGGATGGATACGACGGGGTGCGTGTCGTTCAGCTGAATGGCATATTCGCCGGAAAAATGAGTAAAATCATTTCCATATCTTTTCTTATAGGTTCTGATAATGTCCTGAAGGGAGGCGCTTGAGAAGAAATATTGCTGCTTCAGCCTAAGTTTTTTTCCCTTGTCCGACGTATCGTTTGGATATAAGACGCTGGAGATGGCTTCCGCATCGTTTTTCTCACGTACCGCCTGTTCAAATTTCTGGTCGTTAAACAGCTGAAAGTCGAATGGAACAAGCGGTTCGGCCTGCCACAAGCGAAGCGTATTGACTGTTTTGGCACCGTACCCAATCACTGGGGTATCATAAGGAACAGCGTAAACCGTTTGATTCTTAAACCTGATTTTAACCTTATCATCTTCACGGCGCAGCGACCACGGGTCACCGAACTGCAGCCAGTCATCCACTGTTTCCTTCTGAAAACCATTTTCAAAGTACTGCCTGAAAAGGCCGTATTTGTACCGGATTCCATAACCGTTCAGGACAATCCCCTGTGTGGCTGCAGAGTCAAGGAAACAGGCTGCCAGTCTGCCGAGCCCGCCGTTTCCAAGCGCAGCATCTTCAATATCCTCAAACACGGCGACATCGATATTATTTTCATAAAACAGCTCCGACAGTTGGTTCAAAAGTCCTAAATTCTGCAAATTGCTGTAAATAAGCCTGCCAATTAAAAATTCAGCGGAAAAATAGCACGCCCTTTTACTGACGTCGGGCGCTTCCCATTTGGATTTCACCTGTTTCATAGCCGCTTTAGAAACCGCATGATAAAGTTCCATAACATCCGCCTGATGAATTGTTTTTCCGCTTTCCAATTCTAAAAGAGTTATCACATCATTTTTAAATGTATTCATAAAATCCACTCCTTTAAGTAACGAATCTTATCTGCCGTAAATTCTTGCTAAAGCACAGAATTCTTTCGCAATCTCATTAGTTTTCAGCTGGTAATTATTCCCACTTTCGTTACGAAAAATCACGAAAATATGACAATATGATATCAAAGGATATTCTGAATGTCAATACGAAAAAATAAAGTATTCTTTAACTATTTTATATTTTATATACAATATTAAGGATATTTATGTAATAATAAACGGCAAAATAACCATTTATTTGCTATAAAATCTGAAAACTTCTGACTAATTTTCTTTTTTAAAAAATATATTTCGTATTTTTTCGTAATATATTAGATAAGTTTTATAATTTTGGCTGCATAATTCTAAAAATTGTTTTTTAAATTTCCAATATGAAAATAAAACTATTGAAATGTTACGCGGCCAAAGTATATACTGTGGTTGGACAGGAAAGAGGGGTTTCAATGACTACGATTAAAGACATTGCGGAGAAACTTGGAATTGCCGTCAGTACCGTATCAAAGGGCTTGAACGGTGCCAGCGATATCAGTGAGAAAATGCGCCAGCTGGTACTTGACACAGCGGTCGAAATGGGATACGCTTCAAAGAAAGTGCAACAGCCCGGCACACGGAAAGTCTGCATTCTAATCGAAAATATGGAATACGAAAATATCGATCAGTTCGGCTATGAAATTGTCGTAGGATTTAAGCTGATTGCCGCCAGGCATCATTGCGATGTATCGGTCATCCCCACTAATCTGAATATGCAGACCCATGAAAAATATGATTCCTATATGCTTAAAAACGGATACAGCGGTTCTTTTTTGTTGGGATTTGCGCTGCATGACGACTATATTACCCAGCTTTACAAAACGTCGGTTCCAACTGTCCTGTTGGACAACTACATTCCTAATAAACATGTGGGCTATGTCGGCACCGACAGTTACAATGGTATTGATCTTGCCGTAAAGCATCTTTGTGAATATGGACATAAAAACATTGCGCTGCTGAATGGCACTAAGAACAGCATGGTGACAAATGAACGCTATCAGGCTTTTATGCAAAGCATGGAGCATTATGCCCTGAAAGTCAATCCAAATTTGATCGCCAACGGTTATTATGTTCCCGACTGCGCAAAAGACCACGTAAGTTCCTTTATAAAAAACGGAGCAACCGCAATTGTCTGCGCAAGTGACCTCATCGCTTCCGGAGTGATTGCCGAACTGGGCAGGCTGGGAAAATGTATACCTCAGGATATGAGTGTAGTAGGTTTTGACGACCTTCCGATCGCACAGCATCTGACTCCTACGTTGACCACGATTCGTCAGGACAGAGTCTCTATCGGCAAGAGCGCTTTCATGATGATGTATGAACTGATCGGAGGCGTAAGCATCAGTAAGCTTTTGCTGAAACCGGAGCTGATTGTAAGAAATTCAACCGGAATCTGCCCCTAAGGCAAAGGATTCGCTTGCATTTGGCTTATCAAGGTGGTATATTATGTAGTATTAACACAATGATAAAGGAAGTAACCTTTTTCTCCGCTTATTCAGAGAGGGCATGTCACGGCTGAAAGCGTGCCTGTAAGCTGTAAAAGGTGAAGTTCCCTTTGGAGTGGCGTGGCTGAACCTTTCAGTAGGCTGCGACGGCCGGCACCGTTACAGGCCGCAGAGAGTTACAAATTAGGGTGGTACCACGGAGTTTTCGTCTTCGTCCCTTTCCGGGGGCGGGGGCGTTTTTTATTGTTTATTCATGTCTTTATATAACTGAAAGGATGATAACGCTATGAAGCAGGAGCTGGAGGCAATCCGCGAGAAAGCGATGCGCGAATTGGATGAAGCAAAGGGGCAGCAGATACTGGAAAATCTACGCATTAAATATTTGGGAAAGAAAGGGGAACTCACTTCCATTTTAAAGCAGATGGGAAGCCTTTCTGCGGAAGAACGCCCCAAAATCGGCCAGTTGGCCAATGAAGTCCGCACTTTTATTGAAGCGGACTTGGTCAAACGCGCCGCAGAATTAAAAGAAGAAGAAATGCTCAAACGACTTGAGAAGGAAAAAATCGATGTCACACTGCCCGGCGTCCGCCGTGAACTTGGCGCAAAACATCCCCTGAGCATTGAGCTGGATGCAATCAAGGAAATCTTTGTAGGCATGGGATTCGACATTGTGGAAGGGCCGGAAGTCGAATACGACTATTATAACTTTGAGGCGCTCAACATTCCGAAAGACCACCCGGCAAGAGATACGCAGGATACCTTCTATATCAATGACAATATCCTGCTGCGCACACAGACCTCCCCGGTTCAGGTACGCGTGATGGAAAAGCAAAAACCCCCGATCCGCATTATCTCCCCCGGCAGGGTTTACCGTTCGGACGCGGTTGACGCCACGCACTCCCCTTTATTCCACCAGATTGAGGGGCTAGTGGTTGACAAGGGAATTACCTTTGCAGATTTAAAGGGTACTCTTGAGACCTTTGTAAAGCGCATGTACGGCGAAGATTCCGTCGTGCGCTTCCGGCCGCATCATTTCCCCTTTACCGAACCTTCCGCTGAAGTTGATGTGCAGTGCTTCAACTGCCATGGGGAAGGCTGCCGCCTTTGCAAGGGTGAAGGCTGGATTGAAATTCTGGGCTGCGGAATGGTACATCCGAAGGTGCTTTCCAACTGCGGCATAGACCCGGAAGTATACAGCGGATTCGCGCTCGGCATGGGGCTGGAACGCGTAGTAATGAGAAAATACAACATTGACGATTTACGCCTGTTTTATGAAAACGACGTGAGATTCCTGAAGCAATTTTAAGGGGGATGCAGTAGAATGAATCTTTCAATGAGATGGTTAAAAGAATTTGTAACGCTTGATGATATGCCGATTCGCGATTTCACCGAAGCAATGACGATGAGCGGCTCCAAGGTGGAAGGCTGGGAAACCGAAGGCAGTGAAATTGACAACGTGATTGTCGGAAAGGTGCTTTCGCTGGAAAGACATCCGGACTCCGACCATATGTGGATTACGCAAATCGACACGGGTTCCGGCGAACCGGTACAAATTGTGACCGGGGCGCAAAATTTAAAGATCGGTGATCTGGTGCCGGTCGCAATGGATAAATCAACTCTCCCCGGCGATAAAAAGATCAGGAAGGGAAAGCTGCGCGGCGTTGAAAGCAACGGTATGCTCTGTTCCCTCAGCGAGCTCGGACTGACCAAGCATGATTTTCCCTATGCGATTGAAGACGGTATCTTTGTCATACAGGAAGAATGCGCACTTGGCGAACCAATCTGCAAAGCAATCGGTTTCGACGACAGGAAGGTAGAATTTGAAATTACGTCAAACAGGCCGGACTGTTTTTCCGTCATTGGCCTTGCCCGCGAGGCCGCCGCGACCTTCCATAAGCCTTTGAATCTACACGCACCCGTTGTAAAGGCGGGACACGGCTCCTGTAAGGGAATGCTCGACGTAAAAGTGGAAGCCCCGGATTTGTGTTCCATTTACTCGGCCCGTATTGTAAAAAATGTCCGCGTCAAACCGTCGCCGCGCTGGATGCGTGAAAGGCTGCGCGCCATGGGAGTTCGCCCGATCAACAATATTGTGGATATTACAAACTATGTTATGCTCGAATACGGACAGCCCATGCATTCCTTTGACCTCCGCTTTATTGAGGAAGGCAAAATCCGTGTGCGCCGCGCAAAGGACGGCGAAACCATCACCACGCTGGACGGCGTTGAGCATAAGCTCACCGATAAAAATCTAGTCATTGCGGACGCAAATAAACCGATTGCTATCGCCGGGGTTATGGGCGGAGAATACAGCGGCATCGTTGACGATACAACCACGATTGTATTTGAGTCGGCATGCTTTAACGGCGCATCCGTCCGCACAACCGCCAGGGATCAGGGCATGAGAACCGATGCGTCCTCCCGCTACGAAAAGGGACTGGATCCCAGCAACTGCCTCCCCGCGCTTGAACGCGCCTGTGAACTGGTGGAACTGCTTGATGCAGGCGACGTGCTGGATGATAAAATAGTTGACGACCATTCCAGCAAGGAACGCAGAAGAATCCATCTGGACGTGGACTGGATCAACGGCTTCCTTGATCTGAACCTGACCGCGGATGAAATGAGGGCGATTCTGAGCAAGCTGGAGTGTGAATTTGACGGGGACGATATTCTGGTGCCCACCTTCCGCCCTGATTTGCAGCACAAAGCGGACATTGCCGAGGAAATCGCAAGGTTCTACGGCTACAATAAAATCCCGGGTACCGCATTGGACGGAGGCGCACAGGGAAAATACACGCCGCGCCAGAAATTTGAGCGCACCATCAATGATACCATGCTCGCGCTTGGCGCAAGCGAAATCATGACATACTCGTTTATCAGCCCAAAGTATTACGACAAAATTTTAATGCCCGCGGATTCCCCGCTGCGCAAATCCATTACCATATCGAACCCGCTGGGCGAAGACACCAGCATTATGAGAACGACCGCTCTCCCCTCCATGCTGGAGGTTCTTTCCCGCAATTACAACAACCGAAACGCAGAAGCCTGCCTGTTCGAGCTGGCCAGCGAATATATTCCGACAACTGAGGACACACTGCCCATTGAAAAGACAAATCTGATCGTTGGAATGTACGGCAATCATGCTGATTACTTTACCGCAAAAGGAATGGCTGAGCAAATTTTGGAAAAACTCTGCGTATACGGGTGGGAAATTGAAGCTTCCTCCAAAGAGCCCAGCTATCATCCGGGACGCTGCGCCGTGCTGAGCATTGAAGGAAACCGTTTGGGCGTTATCGGCGAGATTCACCCGAAGGTGACAGGAAATTATGGTATCGGCGAACGGGTTTACTGCTTCTCACTGGATGTAGATTTAATGTATCAATATGCAAAATTCGAGAAGACCTATACCCCTCTGCCAAAGTTCCCTGCCGTAACCCGTGACATTGCGCTGATCTGCGACGATTCCACGCCCGTGCTGACACTTGAGAAGGCGATAGTCAGGGGTGCGGGAAACCTTCTTGAAAACATCAAGCTCTTTGATGTTTACAAAGGGGAACAAATCGATGCCAGCAAAAAGAGCGTGGCATTCAGCATTATCCTGCGTTCCGGCGACAGCACCCTGACGGATGAACTGATTGCCAGCGCAATGAAAAAGATCATGAAAGAGCTTGAAAAGGCCGGTGCAAATTTGCGTTCTTAAGCTTCTGTTCATAAATTAGTTCTTGAAATTATTGTATGTATGTTGTATGATGGCATTATTGGAGGTGTTTCCATGCTTGATAAAACAATGACCTTTTCCCTCGGGAACGACCGTGAAGAGGATATTAAAAAAACACTCACCCTTGTGTATGATGCTTTGAAAGAAAAAGGATATAACCCGATCAGCCAAATTGTCGGCTACATTCTTTCCGAGGATCCAACTTATATTACTACACACAATAATGCTCGCAGTCTGATTCGCAAAATTGACCGTGATGAATTGTTACAGGTACTATTAAAATCCTATTTAGGTGAGTAAATCACGGTACTTTTATAAAGGCGCTTGATGAATTGAACAGAAGGAGGACAAATGAATGAATGAATCAAACGACACACCCCAGTTCCCCACCTACAAGGGCAAACCGTTGGTACGCTGCGGTGATGTGATTTATTACGGAAGCATGCACGATAAATACGTTGTAAGGCTTGAAATCAAAAGCAAAAAGAAAGTTCAGGATATTGATGTTGCAGACCGGGTAACCATCCAGCTGATGTACACGGATCAAAATATCCGTTCGCGTAAACAGATTATTAAATCCAGCGAAAAGAACGGGCTTTACCTCGCAATGGATATTGCGGACGCGTGGCTCACAAGAGCACTGGCCGAATAAAACAAACGTTAGGAAAGACGATACGGAATAGTCCGTATCGTCTTTTTGTTTTTTATTTACCGATATCGCGCCGGTAATGCGCGCCGTCAAACCGGATTTTCTCCACCGACGCGTACGCTTTTTTAAGCGCCTCATTAAGCGTATTCCCTAACGCGGTCACGCCGAGCACACGGCCGCCGTTTGTATAAAATTTGTGATCGTTATACATCGTTCCCGCGTGATAAACGGTGGCGTCTGCAAGCTGTCCATTTTCGTCCAGCCCTGTAATTTCAATCCCCTTGGCATATTTTCCGGGATATCCTCCGGAAGCCATCACAACACAGGCGCAGGCATCCCGGCTCCACTCAATTGGCTGGGATTCCAGCCTTTCATCAATCACGGCCTCCAGAATCTCCACAAAATCGGTTTTCAGGCGCGGCAAAACGACCTGTGTTTCCGGGTCGCCGAAACGCGCGTTGTATTCAATCACCCTCGGTCCGTCTTTTGTGAGCATCAGTCCAAAGTACAGGCATCCCTTAAATGTTCTGCCCTCCCGGTTCATTGCTTCCATGGTCGGCAGAAAAATGGTTTTCATGCACAGCTCCGCCATTTCTTCGGAATAATATGGATTCGGGCTGATCGTCCCCATCCCGCCGGTATTCAGCCCTTTGTCTCCGTCCAGGGCACGTTTGTGATCTTTGGAGGAGACCATCGGCCTGATGCATTTACCGTCGGTAAACGCCAAAACCGAAACTTCCGGCCCGGTAATAAATTCCTCCACGACCACCCGGTTTCCGGAGGCACCGAAAGCCTTATCCTCCATAATGGTTTTGACGGCGTCCCGTGCTTCGTTGTAATCGGCGGCTATGATCACGCCTTTTCCCAGCGCAAGGCCGTCCGCCTTGATGACGATGGGATACCGGTCATTTTGCCGAATATAATCCAGCACCCTGTGTGGGTCGTCAAACACTTCATATCCCGCAGTCGGAATATGATACCGCTTCATCAGATCTTTTGAAAACACTTTGCTGCTTTCAATCACCGCGGCATTGGCGCGCGGGCCAAAAGCCCGGATTCCCGCAGACTCCAGCGCATCCACCATTCCAGCGGCAAGCGGGTCATCGGGAGCCACAAAGACCAGTTCAATCCGGTTTTCCTTTGCGAAACGGACAACGCCGTCAATATCCGTTACGGGGATATCCACACAATCGGCGTCACGTGAAATTCCGCCGTTTCCGGGGGCACAGTAGATTTTCTCTGCTTTTGGACTTTCTTTGATTTTACGTACGATTGCGTGCTCGCGGCCTCCCCCACCGATTACCAATATCTTCATGTTATTATCCGCCTCTACGTTGATTTTTGGATTATGTCAATTACAACAATACAGTGAAATGAATTTCGTTATCTACCCCGCCGGAGGCGGGGTAGATAACATCCGATTTTCGAGTTCTTATTTTAACAGGAACGCCGTTAATGATGGAACAGCCTCATACCGGTGAAGGCCATGGCGATTCCGTATTTGTTGCAGGTGTCGATGACATTGTCGTCGCGAATGGAACCGCCGGGCTGTGCGATATATTTTACGCCGCTTTTATGCGCGCGCTCAATATTGTCGCCGAACGGGAAAAACGCGTCCGAACCCAGCGCGACATCCGTCATGGTATCCAGCCATGCGCGTTTCTCCTCGTGGGAGAGCGGTTCCGGCTTTTGCGCAAAGAAATTTTCCCATACACCGTCCGCCAGAACATCCATGTATTCGTCCGAGATATACACGTCAATGGTATTGTCGCGGTCCGGGCGGCGGATGCCGTCTTTAAATTTCAGGCCGAGCACCTTCGGGTGCTGCCGCAAATACCAGGTATCCGCCTTGTTGCCGGCCAGCCGTGTGCAGTGAATACGGGACTGCTGACCCGCGCCCACGCCGATAACCTGTCCGCCCTTGACATAGCAGACGGAGTTTGACTGTGTGTATTTCAGTGTAATCAGGGAAATCAGAAGATCCCGCTTCGCGCTTTCCGGAATTTCCTTGTTTTCCGTAATCACGTTGGAAAGCATATTGTTATCGATCAAAATTTCATTTCTGCCCTGTTCAAACGTAATTCCAAAGACGTCCTTATGTTCCACGGGCGCAGGCTTGTAGTCCGGCTCGATAGCCACAATGTTGTATCCGCCCTTGCGTTTGGATTTCAGAATAGCAAGTGCTTCATCGGTATAGCCTGGAGCAATCACGCCGTCGGAAACCTCGCGGGCAATCAAAGCCGCCGTCTGTTTGTCACAGATGTCGGACAGGGCAATCCAATCGCCATAGGAAGACATCCTGTCCGCACCCCGCGCCATCGCATACGCACTTGCCAAAGGAGACAGCTCAAGATCGTCAACGAAATATATTTTTTTCAGCGTGTCGGAAAGCTCACACGCGACTGCGGCTCCGGCAGGGCTGACGTGCTTAAAGGAAGCTGCCGCAGGCAGTCCCGCAGCGGCTTTCAGTTCTTTTACAAGCTGCCAGCTGTTGAAGGCATCCAAAAAATTGATGTATCCTGGTTTCCCGTTCAGCACCTGAATGGGCAGTGCGCCGCCGTCCTTCATAAAAATACGCGACGGTTTCTGATTCGGGTTGCAACCGTATTTTAAAGTAAGCTCATTTGACATTTCAGCTGCCTCCATCTTATAAATGATTCTTATTGATGATTCTGGTATCTGCCATTCCTGTTTTCAGGTTGATAAAACGGGTAAAAAGAGAAACCTTGTTTGCACTGGACAGGTTGTCCCAGATCATTTGTGTGAACGTATCAATATCTTCGGAAATACCAACAAGGGTCGGTTCGCCTTCAAAAGAAGGAAGCGGGCTTCCGTCTCCCTGATAAGTGTGGATAAAATGTCCTTCTCCGCTGACAGGCGAAGTGTATTCAAAGAAAAACCGCTGTGCGGAGCCCGGATTTCCGTTTGCACTTTTCAGGATAGACAACCGGTAGCTTCCGTCCTCTTCCACGATGCCGGAAACGCGGGGCGTATAATTAGGACCGTCCGGTTCGAAAGTGCGTGTCCGTAGCGCCGCTTCAAAGGTTTTCCCCGCCTGTAAAAATTCGTAAATTGTGTCGGTCTGATCCCCGTTTGTTACAATAGTGGTATGGCCCAGGACTCTGACCGGAGAATAAATGATGAGCGAGGGGTCGCTCAGCTTATCAGGGTCAAACGCCTGCGTACGGATGCCTTCGCCGTCCTCAACAAACACGCGATTGCGGCTGTTTTCACTGCGTCCCATAATAAAATAGGCAATCACGGCGTTTCGGCCGTCCTCACTTCTGCCAAGAATGATACCCCGCCCCGGATACATGTTGGAAATCAGATTGCTTTCAATACTTTGTATTTCCATGTTCAGACCTCCTTAATCACTGTTTTTCCGTTTATAACTTGTATACTTCCCCTGCAAAACAACGAGACCGCCTTTGGCAGCAGCTTCCATTCCGCCTGTTCCATTACTCTGCGCTGAAGGCTTTCCGGCGTATCGTCCGGCAGAACCTCTACCGCCTTTTGCAGGATAATCGGCCCCCCGTCACAAACCTCATTGACAAAGTGAACCGTCGCTCCGGTCACCTTAACCCCTTTTGCAAGCACCGCTTCATGAACCTTCAGACCGTAATAGCCTTCGCCGCAAAAGGAAGGAATTAAGGCCGGATGAACATTGATAATCTTATTTTCATAATGCCGGACAACGTTATCACTGATAATGGTCATAAACCCGGCGAGCACAATCAGATCAATTTTATATCGGCTGAGAAGTCCCAGAAGAGCAGCGTCGTAATCTTCCTGGGTCGCAAAGTGTTTTCTCAGCAGGACTTCCGTAGGGATTCCCGCCTTTTCCGCGCGCTTTAAAGCAAAAGCGTCTGTTCTTGAGGCCAGGACAAGCGCAATTTTGCCGCCTGTGATTTCAGCGCGGTTCTGGGCGTCTATCAGCGCCTGCAGATTCGTTCCGCCGCCGGAAACCAAAACAGCAATACTCAGCATAGGGTAACACCTTCCCCGCCGCCGACCACACTTCCAATCACACAGGCATGTTCGCCCATGGAATTCAGTTCGGCAACCGCGGTGTTGGCCTGTTCCTTGGGAACAATCATGCACATGCCGATGCCCATGTTAAACGTGTTGTACATTTCGCGTTCCGGAATATTGCCCTGCCTTTGCATCATGGAGAACACCGGCAGCTTCGGCAGAGAGGCAAGTTCAATCTGCGCAGTTGTATCCGGCTTCAACATACGCGGAATATTTTCGAAAAATCCTCCGCCCGTAATATGAGAAATCGCTTTGATGCTGACTTTGTTCATCAGGGACAGCACCGGCTTTACATAGATTTTTGTCGGCGTCAAAAGCTCTTCCCCAAGCGTATGGCCGAACTCATTGATCTGCATATTAATATTTTTCTCGCTGATATTGAAAATTTTGCGTACCAGTGAAAAACCGTTGGAGTGGATACCGGAAGACTGCAGACCGACGATCGCATCGCCGATTTCTATTTTAGAACCGTCTATTATTTTGTCCCTGTCAACCATTCCGACAGAGAATCCCGCCAGATCGTATTCGTCAACGGGGTAAAAACCCGGCATTTCCGCCGTTTCCCCGCCGACCAGCGCACAGTTTGACTGAACACAGCCGTCCGCAACGCCGGACACAATCTGTGCAACCTTCTCAGGGTAGTTTTTTCCCACTGCCAGATAATCAAGGAAAAAAAGCGGCCTTGCCCCGCAGCAGACGACGTCATTGACACACATTGCGACACAGTCGACGCCGATGGTGTCATGCTTGTCCATTAAAAAAGCGATTTTTAACTTTGTGCCCACGCCATCCGTGCCGCTTACAAAAACCGGAGTCGTCATTCCGGCAAGGTTCGGCTGGAAAAGGCCGCCGAATCCGCCGATTCCCGAAACGACACCGGGTATTTTTGTGCGCGCAACATGACTTTTCATTAATTCGACCGCTTTGTATCCGGCAGTAACGTCAACTCCGGCCGCCTTATAACTGTCGCTGAAACTTCTCATGTTCTATCCTCCCTGTCTTCTTTCATCACAGTTCCTGTACCTTTGCCTGAATCGCCGCATCCTTTTGCGCAACACCCTCCGCCATGCTCCGCTTCATATCCTGCAGCTTTGCCGCCAGCGTTCCATCGGAAAGCGCAAGAATCTGCGCAGCAAGGATTGCAGCGTTGTCCGCCCCGTCGATGGCGACGGTGGCAACCGGGATGCCGCTCGGCATCTGCACCGTTGCCAGCAGTGCGTCCAGCCCGTCGAGAGTGGAGGATTTTACTGGAATCCCAATGACCGGCAGGGTGGTGTGCGCAGCAAGTACCCCGGCCAAATGAGCCGCCTTTCCCGCCGCCGCAATAATCACTCCGAACCCGTTTTGCGCTGCGGAGCCGGAAAATTCGGCTGCCGCCTGCGGCGTTCTGTGCGCGGACATCACATGTACCTCAAGTGGAATGCAAAATGCTTTCAGTCGCTTCACAGCGGGTAAAACCACTGGGAAGTCGCTGTCGCTCCCCATGATGATCGCTACTTTTTTGTCTGCCATCATTACACTCTCCTATCATTTTCTGCCGGCCCTGATACATTAAAAAAAACAGGCTGCACCATTAGGCGGCACAGCCTGAAACGATTAGAGTATCCGGGATATTGACGCAGTTTGACAGTAAACAATCCAAACTCCATTGGCCCTTTGAACGGAAGACACTGTCATTGCATTTCCCTCCGACAACACATAATATATTCATTGTAGGTGATTGCGCCATAAAATTCAATAGATGTGAAAGCGAAAATAGATATTTGTATAGATCTCATACTGAAACGAACTTAAAATATCATAATTTGTATAGTATTACCCTTCTTATTTCGCTAAATCAGAAGTATCCGTCACCAATTCTTTTAAAGAAGTAGCCAGACCTGCAAAAGACTGAATGTTGGATGGAATAATAATCTTCGTCGCCTTTCCATCCGCAGCCTTACCGAATGCTTCCAGGCTTTTGATTGCAATAACCTTGTCGCCCGGATTCGCCTCATTTAAAAGCTTGATGCTGTCAGCCATAGCCTGCTGTACCAGCATGATTGCCTGCGCCTCACCCTGCGCTTCACGGATTTTCGTCTCCTTCTCCGCGTCCGCGCGCAGAATCGCTGATTCCTTCTCACCTTCCGCAATCAGAATCGCACTGCGCTTTTCACCCTCTGCCGTCAGAATCTGCGCACGGCGTTCACGCTCCGCTTTCATCTGCTTTTCCATGGATACCTGTATTTCCTGCGGAGGAATGATATTTTTCAGCTCCACGCGGTTGACCTTAATTCCCCATGCATCGGTGGCTTCATCAAGAATAGTGCGAATTTGTGTATTGATGACATCACGCGACGTCAGCGTATGGTCCAGCTCCAGATCGCCGATGATATTTCTGAGCGTGGTCGCCGACAGATTTTCAATTGCGGAAATCGGGCGTTCAACACCATAGGTGTAGAGCTTTGCGTCGGAAACCTGAAAATACACGACGGTGTCTATCTGCATGGTTACGTTATCCTTTGTGATAACCGGCTGAGGAGGAAAATCAATGACCTGTTCCTTCAAAGAAACTTTTTTTGATATTTTATCAATAAATGGAATTTTAAAGTGAAGGCCGGTTGACCATGTGCTGTTGTATGCTCCGAGACGTTCCACCACAAATACATGGGCCTGCGGTACAACCTTGATATTGCTGATCAGAATAATCAGAATAACAATGGCAAGTGCGACAAGAAAAACAGCTGCTAAATTCAGACTCATCTAAAAGTCCCCCTTAAATTTCATTATGTACCGATACAATCAGTTTTACTCCCTGAATTGATTTTATCAGTACGTGTTCCCCAATTTTTATAACGGAATCGTCTTCGCTGCGCGCAGTCCATATGCTGCCCAGAACATTGACCTGACCTACACCGAGCGTATTGTTGATCTCGGCGATCACAATTCCCTTTTTTCCAACGTACCGGTCCGCGTTTGTCTCTTCCTTTTTAAAATTCATCAGTTTTTTTACCAGTGGCCTTGTGATCATCAGGGTCAGCGCGGTCACCGCAACGAATACCAGCGTTTGCACCCAGAGCCCGGCTCCGCAAAGATTAGCGATCAGCGCGCCTACTCCGCCGGCAACAAACCAGATCGAAACCAACTGGGCAGTTAATCCTTCCACAACCGCCGCGATAATAACCACCGCAAGCCAAAAGTAAGGCAAATATGTCTCCATGTTTTCACTCCTTTCCCGGTGTTGTGAAGATATCTTATCACATTACGGAATTGAAGACAACAGCGGAAAATCGCCAAATAAGGCAGATTTAACGTATTTTCACACAGCGGATGAGTCCGCAACGACAGTTCGGATCGCAGCGGGTTGACGCGAGTCGGCCCGCATCGATTTGTTAATGTGTTGTCAATAAGCAGTAAAAAAGGATGGACATCAGTAAACGTCCATCCTTTTGAGGTACTGTTTATTCGATTAATACATGCCGCCCATGCCCGGGTCAGCCGGCATAGCCGGAGCCGCAGCAGGTTCTTTCTTATCTGCTACAAGTGATTCCGTGGTAAGCACCATGGCCGCTACGGAAGCCGCGTTCTGCAGTGCGGAACGTGTTACCTTGGTCGGGTCTACAATACCGAAGGAAATCATATCGCCGTACTCTTCTGTAAGAGCATTGAAGCCGTAACCAACCTTGTCTGCGGTCTTTATATGCTCGACGATAACGGAACCCTCCAAGCCAGCATTTGTGGCAATTTGACGGATCGGCTCTTCAAGCACTTTCAAGATGATCTTGGCACCGGTCTTTTCGTCGCCCTCGGTGTCCGCTACAACTTTCTCTACATCCTTTACCGTATTGATCAGAGCTACGCCGCCGCCGGCCACAATACCCTCTTCTACGGCAGCCTTTGTCGCGGCAAGCGCATCCTCAATACGGAGCTTTTGCTCTTTCATTTCCACTTCGGTCGCCGCGCCGACTTTAATGACAGCTACGCCGCCGGAAAGTTTTGCAAGACGCTCCTGGAGCTTCTCGCGGTCAAAATCGGAGGTTGTGGTGCCGATCTGAGAACGGATCTGGGAAACCCTTGCTTTAATTTCGTCTTTGTTTCCTGCGCCGTCAACAATAATCGTGTTTTCTTTGTCAACCTTTACCTGGCGCGCACGGCCAAGCTGCTCAACGGTGGTATCCTTGAGTTCCAGGCCAACCTCTTCGGAAATAACCTGGCCGCCTGTCAAAGTAGCGATATCGCGGAGCATATCTTTTCTCCTGTCGCCAAAGCCCGGAGCCTTAACACCGACGCAGGTAAAGGTACCGCGAAGCTTATTCAGGATTAAAGTGGTAAGCGCTTCGCCCTCAATATCCTCGGCGATGATGACAAGCTTCTTGCCGGACTGTACAATTTTCTCCAGCAACGGAAGAATTTCCTGAATACTGGAAATTTTCTTGTCTGTAATCAAAATATATGCATCATCAATAACGGCTTCCATTTTTTCTGTGTCGGTTACCATATAAGGGGTAATATAACCGCGGTCGAACATCATGCCTTCTACAACCTCGGAATATGTTTCAGCCGTTTTGGATTCTTCCACTGTGATAACGCCGTCGGAGGTGACTTTTTCCATTGCCTCGGAAATCAGCTTGCCGATAAAATCGCTGGAAGCGGAAATTGTCGCTACGCGGGCGATATCCTCAGAGCCGGTAACCTTCTTCGAATGGTTGGCAAGCGACTTTACGGCAGCGTCAACTGCTTTCTGAATACCCTTGCGGATCTCCATCGGATTTGCACCGGAGGTTACGTTCTTCATGCCCTCGCGGATAATTGCCTGTGCAAGCAAAGTGGCTGTAGTGGTACCGTCGCCGGCAACATCATTGGTCTTTGTCGCAACTTCCTTTACAAGCTGAGCGCCCATATTCTCAAAGGCATCGTCAAGTTCAATCTCTTTCGCAATGGTAACGCCGTCATTGGTAATTAACGGAGCGCCGAATTTTTTGTCAAGAACAACATTTCTGCCCTTAGGTCCAAGTGTAATTTTTACGGTATCGGCAAGCTGGTTAATGCCGCTTAAAAGAGCTTTTCTGGCATCCTCGCCGAAAATAATCTGTTTTGCCATCATTTATTTCCTCCAATATTAAATTATTATCGAATTAATTACTCCACAACCGCAAGAACATCGCTCTGACGAACAATCGTGTATTCCTCGCCGTCCAGCTTGATCTCCGTCCCGGAATATTTGCTGGTGATGATTCTGTCGCCCTTTTTCACATACATCTTAATCTCTTTACCGTCTACAATGCCGCCAGGGCCTACCTCAATTACATCGGCGATCTGCGGCTTTTCCTTTGCGGAGCCTGCCAGAAGAATACCGCTCTTCGTTGTTTCCTCGGCTTCTTCCATTTTAATTAAAATTCTGTCTGCCAATGGTTTAATAGTCATAATATGTCCTCCTTCAAATAGTTGATTTGTTTTAGCACTCATCATCCATGAGTGCTAAGTTATATTTTATATACTTCCGACTGGAAAATCAAGTGGTTTTTTACTAAAAACCGCAATTTAATAAATTATTTACAATTATTGTGAAAATTATATGTAATTAAACCGGAACAATAAAATTAACCGCCTTTGGAACAACCTCAAAACAAAGTTCGTCAATGATGGAACATTCTCCGTCAAAGTTGGCCACCGCACGGCCCGGTGCTTTAATTTCCATTTTCTTTCCGCGGCAAAAGGTCAAAAAATCCTTAAATTTTGCAGATTTAAGGTGACCGCCGTTCTTGTAAATATTAATCAGCGGGGGAATTTTATACAGGGGCGGCTTTCTGATCAGGACAAAATCCAGAAGGCCGTCGTCCGGAACGGCCAGCGGCGCGCCGCAGTAACCGCCGCCGTAATATTTTCCGCTGCCCGCCAGAGCAAACAGGAAGGTACCGTCATATTTTCCGGCGCCGTCGATTACAATCTCAAGATGTTCACCCAGCTTTCCGGCAAGCACTTTCATCAGGGCAAAATCATACGCCATGGAACCGCTGATAAAGGGAACTCTTTTGAATTTTACCATTTCATAGGCGACCCTGGCGTCAAGTCCTACGGAACAGAGGTTGATGGAATACTTTCCCTGCGAATGAATCATATCGACGGGGCGGGACGGTGCCTTTAACTGCTTTTCCAAAGATAAAAAGCGCCTAGCCTCCCCGAAATTTTTAATATAATCATTACCGGAACCGCAGGGAAAAATTCCTATCTCAACATTTTCTCTTCCAATTGCCCCTGCGGCCGTTTCGCTCAGCGTCCCATCGCCTCCAATGGCATAAATGCGGACCGGGTCTGCCTTTCGGCTTTCCATTTTGGCAAGCTCGGTTGCATGATTTGGTTTTTCGGTGATATAACAGGTAAACTCCATGCCGTTTGCGCCGAAGTATTCGCGTATGGTTGGAAAAACAGAATAATAGGCATTCTTTTTACCGGCGACAGGGTTCACAATAAATACATAGCGCATATGGCCTCCAGCTGAAGTAAATAAAAGGTGTGCGTTTATTTAAAGTACATATAAAACTGGCATTTAATCATGCCGTTGTAAAGCTTTCTTCGCCGATCGGCTTTCCGTCCGTAGCATTCTTCAAAGGTTTCGTCCGGGCTGATAATGGAATAACTCCATCCGTGTTTTTGCTCAAATACACTGCCCATCGTCCTGTAAAGCTCTTCCGCCTGCCGCATATCCAGAAGGCGCTCGCCATAGGGTGGGTTGCAGATCACACAGCCGTATTCACCCACCGCCTTAAAATCCGCAATGCTGCGCTTTTCCGCATGAATCTGAGAAATAACCCCGGCCTTTTTTGCATTATCGAGCGTAAGGGAAACCGCCGCACCGTCAATATCGTACCCGTGGGCGGTAAACTGCGCGTCGCGTAAAATCAGGCTCTGCGCACGGGCCTTTTCCTGCTGCCAGAGGTTCTTGTCAATACATACCCAGCGCTCGGCGGAAAAATGGCGCTGCATTCCCGGAGCAATATTCAGTGCATATAGGGCGGCCTCAATTAAGATTGTTCCCGAACCGCAAAACGGATCAATAAAATTCGCGTCATGCCGCACGCGGGCAAGGTGTACCATACAGGCGGCAAGCGTTTCTTTGATCGGAGCCTCCGTGGAGCTGGCGCGGTACCCCCTTTTATGAAGCCCTTCGCCGGAGGTGTCGATCATAATGCTTACCTGATCCTTCATAATCAAAAACTGAATCTGGTAAAGTGTTCCCGTTTCTTCAAACCAGTTAACATGATATTTCTGCTTTAAACGCTCAACAACCGCTTTTTTTATGATCGACTGGCAGTCGGGAATACTTGACAGCTTGGAATTCAGGCTTCTTCCCTTTACAGGAAAGCTGTCGGCCTTCCCAATCCATCGTTCCCACGGCAGAGCCTTTACTCCCTGAAACAGCTCTTCAAAGCTGAGCGCCCGAAAGCTGCCCATCTGAACGAGCACACGCTCCCCGTAACGCGACCAGAGATTTGCCCTGACAAGCATTTCGTCGGAGCCGTCAAAAACAACGCGTCCGTTTTGGGGCTCCACATTTTTGGCGTCCATTGCCCTTAATTCATCCGCAACAAGACCTTCCACGCCGAGAAGGCAGGGACATACCAATTTAAAATTATCCATCATTTCACTCCGTTAATTAAATAAGGGGCTGCGACAGTACGCAGCCCCAATCATTATAGAAAACTATTATCTATCAGGCACCATGTCTCATCATCGAAGACAAAAACATGCGGGTGCGAATATTCTATTATTCCGTGTCAGGCTCCAATAATCCGTAATTCCCATCCTTGCGTTTATAAACCACATTGATTTCTCCGCTTTGTCCATCACGGAACATAAAGAACTGATGCCCCAGCAGGTTCATCTGTAGAATTGCCTCTTCCGTGCTGAGCGGCTTTACAAAGAAATGCTTCGTACGCACAATTTTATATTCGCTGCCGTCGTCCTCTTCGGCAGTATGCAAATAATCCTGTACATACTGGTCAAGCGCGGCGGAATGGATCTCTTTATCCAGCCTTGTTTTATTTTTGCGGATCTGCCTGCCCAGCGCACTGATGACCTGATCCAGCGCGTCGTTCATTTCAAAATCCGTAGCTTCTGCGCGATAAATCATGCCGCGCGATTTAATTGTTATTTCAACTGTCTGGCGGTTCCTCTCAAGTGACACCACCACATTTGCCTGTGCGTCTTCATCGAAAATCCTGTCAAAACGCGACAGCTTCTTTGTAGCCAGCTCCTTAAAATTTTCCCTTAGATTGACCTTCCTGCCAGTAACAGTAATCTTCATATGAACATCTCCTTTTTCTATTCTTGAGAAAAGAATATCGATTACCTATAATATACCATAATCCGCAGATAAATAAAAGCACCCGAAATTTAAATTATTATTTTCTTATGGCGGGTTACATGGCAGCCGACATTGACCGCCACAGGCAGTCCGGCAATATGGGTGGGAAACTGTTCAATATTTACCGCAAGCGCTGTGGTAAGTCCGCCAAAGCCCTGCGGACCCACATGCAGTTCATTGACCCTTTTGAGCATTCTTTGTTCCAAATCAGCATAAAACTTATCTGCGTTCCGCTGCGAGATCGGCCGGCAGAGCGCCTGTTTTGCCAAAAACGCACATTTTTCGAAATCTCCCCCGATGCCCACGCCCAGCACAACCGGCGGGCACGGGTTGCCGCCCGCAATCTGAACAGTTTCCGCCACAAACGCAATGATGTCCTCCACCTCTGCGGACGGCGTAAACATTTTTATCCTGCTCATATTTTCGCTGCCAAAGCCCTTTGGCGCGGCCGTAATGGTAAGTTTATCCCCGGGAACCAGGCGCAGGTGGATAACGGCGGGCGTGTTGTCGCCGGTATTTCCCCTGCGGATGGGGTCTGCGGCCACCGAACAGCGCAGTCGGCCCTGCGTATACCCCTGACGCACCCCTTCGTTTACCGCGTCTTCAAACAAGCCGCCGGCAACATGAACCTCCTGCCCGATTTCGGCAAACACCACCGCCATACCGGTATCCTGGCATACAGGAATACCCAGTTCCCGTGCGGCGTTCATATTTTCGCACAGATCGCACAGCACGGCCTTTCCAATCGGGGATGTTTCTTTCTGCGAGGCATCCGCGATACAGTTTTCAAGGTCGGAGGGCAAAACGCGGTTCGCGTCAATAAAAAGCGTTTTTACCGCCGCCGTGATCTGCGAAACGTCAATCTCTCTCATAGGCCACTCCTGTTTACTTTATAATTTTCCCGTTGCAAACAACATATTTCGGCTTGGAAGTCATTTCCAGAGGATTGCCGTCAAAAACAACAAAATCGGCATCTTTTCCGGCTTCAATCGAGCCCACCCTACCGTCAATTCCGCAAATTTTCGCAGGATTGATGGTAATTGCCTTTAAAGCGTCCTCATAGCACATTCCTTCGCGTACGGCCAGCGCCGCACAGGTCGGAAGGTATTGCAGCGGAACAACGGGATGATCTGTAATAATCGCTGTCAGTATGCCCGCATTTGCGAGAATTCCAGGGTTTTCCGGCGTTAAATTTTTAAGCTCCGGTTTGGACCGGTCACAAAGGAAGGGGCCTGCCAGAATTCTAACGCCGTCTTTTGCCAGTGTGTCCGCAATAAGATGCCCTTCCGTGCCATGCACAATGACATAATTCAGGCGGAACTCTTTGGCAATGCGAACAGCGGTAAAAATATCATCGGCACGGTGTGCGTGAAAATGCACCTCTATTTCGCCCCTGAGGGCCGGCAGAAGCGCTTCGGACTTCATATCGAACTCCGGTGCGTCAAAGTCCTCGTCAATTTTGGAGCGTTCCAGGTCGCTCATATAACGCCGTGCCTTGAAAAGCTCCTCCCGGATCAGGGCGGCTGTCGCCATCCTCGTGGAGGGTGCCAGATTCTTACCGTGATACACGGATTTCGGATTTTCACCCAGCGCCATTTTAATGGCGACCGGGGCTTTTACCAGCATATCGTCAATCCGTCCGCCGCAGGTCTTGATTGCCGCAAGCTGGCCGCCGATCGGGTTGGCGCTTCCGGGACCGGTGACAACCGTCGTAACGCCCGCGGCAAGCCCTTCGGTAAAACAGCGGTCCAATGGATTGATGGCGTCTATGGCGCGCAACTGAGGCGTAACGGGGTCTGTTTCCTCATTGCCGTCATCCCCTTCAAAGCAAAGACCGTCCTCCCACATGCCAAGGTGAGTGTGTGCATCCACAAAACCCGGATAAACGCCGGCACCCTGAACGTCGAGCACAGTTTCGCCCTGAATCGGCTCTTCGGGACCGTGCCCAAGAGCTTTTATTTTGCTTCCTTCTATACGGATCCAGCCGTTTTCAATCACTCTGTCCGCCATTGTAAATATTTTTCCATGAATAATCAGCATAATTCTTCCTCCAACAAAAAAGCGGAGTGCGCGCACTCCGCTGAAATTATTTCGGTTGACCGGAACCATGTTTGGAAAAGCCGCCACGCTTTGATTCCACACATTTTTTAAGATCCGACATTTTTTCATCACTTGTCTGCTTGAATCTGGACATCATATCCTCGAAGCTTGCAGCTTCATTTTTTCTGCCCTGCCACTCATAGCTGCCCGGTCTGGAAGCACGGGGAGCAGAAGAGTTGCTTCGCGGCGCAGGCGGAATTGCCTTCTTCATTGAAAGGCTGACTTTTCCGTCTTCGCTGATACTCATCACTTTGACTTTGACCGTTTGATTTTCAGTGACAAAGTCGCGTATTTCCTTAACAAAAGTAGGTGCGACCTCCGAAATGTGTACCATACCGGTTTTGCCGCCCGGCAGCTCCACGAAAGCGCCGAATTTTGTAATTCCCGTAACTTTTCCTTCCAGGATAGTTCCTACCTCAAGCTGCATATGTAAGTGATTTCCTCCTTAATATAGAGCGATTAATTACCTGCAATATTAACAAAAACACGTTCCCCCGGCTTTGCAAAATTAAGGCTCTCACGTGCAACACGCTCAATGTAATCGCTGTTTCCGTTTGCGCCTGTACTAAGGGCGTGTTTTATGTCTTCATTTTTTACTTGCTGAATGACAATTTTTTGCTTAACCGCAGCAAGCTCCTGACGTTTTTGGCTGATTTGAACCTGCTGGTTAACAAGCGCAACAATAATATATACTGCGAAAGCAAAGATAGCCGTACGCAATAAAAAACTGCCTTTTTGCTTTTTCCTCTTGATAACCTTCATGAATCAGCACCGCCCCCTAAGCTTTGCTGTTTTTTGAACTTTTTACTTTGAAATGATTATACACTATTTGACGGTGATGTTTCAAGCATTTTTTCTGATTTACAGCCACTATTTTTGTATTTTTACCAATTATTTTCATGATGGAGAAAATGAAATGGGATATTTTAGCAATTAATTTCTTAATCGGAATAATTAAAAATTTTCTAACGATTCCGGATACAAAACGAAACACACGGTAAGTTACCATGCCCACAGTCAAATAATACAGGCACCAGCCAATCGCCTCGCCCGCAAGAATATAAAAACGTACTTCCCCATAATTCACACCCAACGCCAGCAAAAAGGTAATGAAAGCCGTCGTGAGCATATAGAACAAATCCTGAAAAAACACAGCGCGGCGCTCCGACTGAAATACGGTGCGAAAAATCCGGAAGATGTCGTAATACGCACCTAAAAAAACACCAGCCGCAATCGAAATAACAAAACCCTGAAGCTGCGAAGTGAGAGATAAGTTCAAATGACCCCACTCCCCTATTTGAACAGCCTTGAGAAAAATCCACCCGAAAGCTGGTTCTCGGAATAGGACATAGAGCTGATATCGCCGTTTAACGTCAGCTCGCCGGTTTCAATATTCAGTTTATTGATCTGCAGTTTTGAGCCCTTAATGACCAGTTGCCCCAGATCGGTATACGCCACGATGGTTTGCTCGTCAAAGCTGTCAACATTGGAAACACCGGTGGCGGTAAGCGCCCGGCGGTTTTCAAGGATCAGGCTGTGCGGGATTTTAACGGATTTTTTTTCTTCAGCCATTTCAAGACCCTCCTACTCATTCATACCAATTTGTATGCATAAGAGGAAGGACATATACTTAAAGGTTCACTGGCCCGTCCGATAGAATCCGGTACATTTCCGCCGCAGCTTCCTTTCTTGCATATTCGTTTACACTGAGTACCTGCGCTTTTACGCTGCGGGAACCGAGCTGAAGCTCCAGAATATCATCCACCTTTACATCATAGGAGGCCCGTGCCGGTTTTCCGTTCACAAGAACCCTGCCCGCGTCGCAAGCCTCGTTTGCAACGGTTCGGCGCTTGATAATACGGGATATTTTCAAATACTTGTCCAATCGCATACAGTATCCTTCCTACAGCAATTATCCAGATAACAAATCTGTATTTCACTTGATTCGTTAAACTGCTGTAAATAAAAAGGCTGTAACTTTAAGGTCTGTTACAGCCTTTTAAATTCTAATCAATCAGAACAGGATTATTTTGCTGTGGCATCCTTAAACGCTTTACCTGCCTTAAAAGCGGGGACCTTTGAGGCGGGAATAGTGATGGGAGAATTTGTTCTTGGGTCACGGCCCTGTCTTTCACTGCGGCTGCGTACTTCAAATGTACCAAAACCAACAATCTGAACTTTCTCATCTTCGGAAACAGCTTTAACGATTGTGTCAATCATTGCATTAACAGCATTATCGGCGTCTTTCTTGGACATACCTGCTTTTTCAGCAACAGCAGCAATTAATTCTGTTTTGTTCATAATATTTGACCTCCGTTTTTTGATTATTATTCAACAGCAGAAAGCTGAGAATGATTAATTTGCCTTAGCCTCATCCCAAAGTGAGTCAAGCTGTTCCAGTGACATCGAGGCCATGTCGGCCTCACGCTCTTTTGCCAGCTGTTCCATTTTTTCAAAGCGCAAGATAAATTTATTGCAGGAAAAGCTTAAGGCCTGTTCAGGCTCCACCTTTAAAAATCGCGAAACATTCACAACAGAGAATAAAAGATCGCCCAGTTCTTCCATGCGGTCTTCCCAACTTCCATAATCTATCGCTTCTTTCAATTCACGGGTCTCTTCGGTCACCTTATCGAGCGCACCGGAAATGTCAGGCCAGTCAAACCCAACCTTTGCAGCTTTATGCTGAACCTTGGCGCTACGCATCAACGCGGGCAAAGCCTTTGAAACGCTCTGTAAAACCTCTGTCTCGGTCGTCTGGTTCTTGGTCTCCTTCTTAATCGCATCCCAGTTGACCAGAACCTCATCGGAACTGTTTACAACCGTACTGCCGAATACATGGGGATGACGGATAATCATCTTTTTAGCAATACCGTCCACAACATCCGAAAAATCGAAATGATCCGCTTCCTTTTCAAGCTGGGAGTGAAACAGCACCTGCAGCAGGACATCGCCCAGCTCTTCTTTTAAAAGCTCCGCATTGTCACTGTCAATCGCCTCAACAACTTCATACGTCTCTTCTATAAAACAGCTGCGGATGCTTTTATGCGTTTGTTCCCTGTCCCATGGACAGCCCTCCGGTGACCGGAGAATTGCCATAATATTCAGCAGGTCTTGCATACTGTATTTTTCCCTGAATTCAAAATTCAAAACGAATATCTCCTGTGAAATAAAATATCAGATAAACTGCTATCATTTTACCTTATCCAATTATGTTTTTCAAGTATTTTCACAATTTTTTGTCCTTTGGGAAGCATAAGAATATCGTTGGCATTTAGCGCCCGAAACCAAAGCATACAGGCAATATAAACAATTCCCGCAACCATAATGGCAAACAGTGTCGCAAGCTTCCCCAGCCCGACCATTGCGCCTGTTTTCTGAACAAAATAAGCCACTGAAACACAGGCAATGGAAGCCAAAAGCGGCTTTAGGAAAATACTCACAAAATTAAGCTTGATCTTCGCTTCCCGGCAGAGGAAATATAACGCAAACACCATGATAAAAATATAGCAGACCAGCGTCCCGGTGCCGGCGCCCATAACGTTGATTTCCGGAATTCCTACCAGCGTATAGTTTAAAACGAGTTTAATCGCCAGACCGACCACCAGCAGCTTTACAGGCAGATCAACCCTACCCACGGCCTGAAGCATACTGTTGATCGGCGTGCTCATAGCCGCAAAAATCGCACCAAGTCCAAGCAGTACCAGAATTCTACCGATTACCGTGGGGGCGTTGTGCGCTCCGTACAGCAAAGTCGCAATCGGCGTGGAAAGTACGGAAAGCCCCAATCCCGCCGGTATTGTTAGCATTGCCACAATTCTAAGTACTGATTCTATACTTCTCTTGATTTTTTTCGGATTGCCTCCGGTCCATGCCTCCGTAACGTTCGGAAGGGCGCTTACACCGAAGGCCTGCGTGATAGCGGGCACCAGCATAAACAGAGTCGAGGCGTTTGAAAAGCACCCGAATAAAAAAGTAGGTACATTATTGAGTTTGACCACCGATTCCGGCATGACGTTTGCGTACATACTGATAATAACCTGTGCATGCTCCGCCATAATATCGTTAATGCGTTTCTGCAAAAAAGTACTGTCTATAAAAGTGGAAAGATTGACCGCAAGCGACCCGAGCGCGATGGGAATCGCAGTTTTGATCAGCCGGACGGTCGTATGTTTCATGGGCAGCGGGCGCGGAGAAGCATGAAGCATTTCCGCCGTTATGCCGTCGCTGTGCCTTTTATGATAAACAAAAAGATAAATGAATCCGAAAACAGAACCGACGGTCACTCCGAAAATTGCCCCTGCGGCAGCATAGGGAAGCGTTGCGATCTTCGCATACTCCGCCGAAGCCATTTTAACGCCGTAAACCGTTCCGCTCGCAGCAAATTCCTTTAAGCCAGACTGGATGATCACTGAAGCAAAGGTAAGACCGAAAACCAGCTTGCTCAGCGCTTCTACAATCTCGGAAATCGCGGTTGGGTACATGTTGCGCAGGCCCTCGTAGTACCCTCTGTAAATGGCCATCAAGCTGTTGAAAAAAACGGCCGGGGCCAAGGCGTAAATGGCGGGGAGCGCATTCTGCGGGTTGTTGCCCACCGCGTAGGACACATAGGGTTTCGCGCCAAAAAACATGATGGAAAAGGCGGCAACGCCGAGAAATAGAAATATTTTTATCGAAACCGTGTGGATCTGACGGATATCGCGATACCGACCGCGGGCGGAATTTTCTGAGACAAGCCTTGAGATGGCAATCGGAAATCCCGCCGTGGCAAGGCTGAATATGGGGAAATACAGGGAATATGCATTCCCGAAATAACCGTTTCCAACCGGCGTAAGAATCCAGGCGAGCGGAATTTTAAACAGCGCACCAATGATTTTAACCAGGGCAATCGCTACCATCAGGATTAAGGCGCCGTGTAAAAAGCTCTGTTTGCCAACGGCTGCGGTCCTTTTTTTCTCCATTGCGACACATCCATTTCAAAGTATTCACGCTGTTTCCTTGTTTAAAACAGCACAAATAAATCTTTTCCTATCATCCGTCCTACTGCAATTTAAAAATTAAGAAAAATATCCCGTTTGCGCTGAAAATTGCGATAGTCGAAGGTTGGAAAGGGTTCGTATTACTCACATTCTGCACAGTAAATAGTATACTAAACAAGTTAAAATATTATGAACATAATTCCGCGCATTGAAAAAGAGGGGTTCAACGCCCCTCTCTTTGTAAACGCTGACGAATCTCAGTCATCTGAAAGCTTATGGCCGCATTTGCTGCAATAATCCGCATTCTGTGGATTTTCCTCACCGCAGTTTTTGCAGACCAGCTTGGCGCGCATGGCAACCAGCTGTTCATTGACAGCATCAAGCTGCTCATATAAGTCATCTATTGCAGTAATGCACTCGCTGACCAGGTCAGACGAATCGTTATCTGTCTTTTTTGCTTCATAAACGGTTCTGCCAAGTGATTCAAAACGCTTTGATATCTCATTGTTCAAATCGGCAGCGTTAATTCTGAGTTTAGAAACATCAACAAACTGACCGGCTTTTTTACCGACAACATTCACCGCGGATTTTGCGTTGACGACAACATCTTCAAACAGTCCCATAATAGCACACTCCTTTTATTAAGATTTGTTTACTGAAATTATAGTCCAACAGACGGGGAAATGCAATAAATTTCATCAATATATCCCACCGCCGATGAACTCACGGATAATAGAATCCTTAGGAACAAAATCACTGCTGATCGGAACGAATTTTTCAAGGCTGCCAATGAGTTTCTTCGTCAGTGAATACTGCCCGCAATCTGCCGGAACGGTTTTCAGAAGAGGGATGGCCTGATTGGCCAGCACACAGGTTTCATAGGTATGAAGCGAATTAATTGTATAGTCGGCGTCGCCCCGGTAAGGCTTGATGTATTTTCTCTCCCCATCCATCACCGTCGGCCACATTTCAAGGGTTCTGACCGGTTTCGCACCCCTGAAATTATAATCCCGTACAATTCTTCGCACCAGCCGCATTCCGTTTGCGGTAAACAGTTCGCTTGGCCCCTCGTGAATTCCCTGCTTCACACTGATATAAATTTTACAGACGCCCTGTTGAGGCAGTTGGTCAATAAAAATCGGATTCAGCGCGTGAATTCCTTCCACAATGGCGATATCATGTTCTCTGAGCGACACATGGCGCCTGTGCGGATACGGCATGTGAATCTCGAAATTGAAAACCGGCATGGTGCAGTGGTTGGTTTCCATCAGGCATAAAAGGCATTTTTCAATTTCAGGAACATCCAAGGCGTCCACAGATTCGTAGTCATGCTGCCCGTTGGCAAGCACCGGTGCCTGCCGCTCTCCACGGTAAAAATCGTCGAGCGAAATAATGGTCGAGCCGATTCCTATCGACTGAAAAGCATTTTTCAAAAGATTCGAGGTGGTTGTTTTTCCGCTGCTGGACGGGCCGGAAAGCATGATCAGCCTGCAGCCCTGCTTTTGTTTTGCGATGTTCTTCGCTATATTTTTGATGCTTTGGTGGTAAGCCTCCTCGGTCTGCATGACGAAAGCTTCCGGCTGCTCAGTCGCCGCAGCATTGATCTTACTGAGTTCATTCTGATACTCTACAAAATTGATCATAAACAGTTTTCACCTGATCTTTTCTAATAATCATTTCCTCAAAACGGCTGATATATTCATAGGGATATTTAAAGTTAAAAATACGGGTAAGGCCGTCTGAATACGGATCCTTAATTTTGCTTGCGGCTCCTGCGCCGCAGGCGAGAATCGTTTGTGATTCATCCATTATAAAAACATTGTACGGACTTTCAAAGCCCGGTTTCGCCCATCCGGTGTTTTCCAGATTGCCCACCATGCGGCTCTGCCTGTAAAGATAGTAGGGCAGATATCCTCGTTTCAGCAGCTGCGCGTCGGCATAGTCAAGCATTTCCGCCGCCTGTGCGCCGCTGACAAAAGGCTCGCTTTCCTCCTGAAAAATTCTGGCTGAACGCTTTAAGGCGAGCGTATGTACCGTAATACTTTCCGGCGCAAGACAGAGCACTTCATCCAGCGTTGAAACAAAGCTCCCCACGCTGTCCTGCGGCAGTCCCGCAATTAAATCCATGTTGATATTGCGAAAACCATGTTCACGCGCCATAGCAAAAGCGGAAAGAGTCTGTGCGGTTGTATGGCGGCGGCCGATGATTTTCAGGACTTCATCGTTCAGTGTCTGCGGATTGATACTGATGCGTGTAATGCCGTGCGCCTTCATCGCATCCAGCTTATCCCCGGTTATGGTATCCGGTCTTCCCGCTTCGACGGTAAACTCATGGCAGTAGGACATTTCGAAGCTGTCGTAAATAACGGTCAGAAGAACATTCAGCTGTTCCGCGGAAAGAGTTGTCGGCGTTCCTCCGCCGATATAGACGGATTCCAGCCTCAGCTTCAGGTCGGCGGCAACTTTCGCCGTATGACGTATTTCTTCGCAGAGAAGCGAAAGGTACTGCGGAATCAGCTTCGCCGTCTTCTCCACCGATGACGAGACAAAAGAACAATAGGAGCAGCGCGTCGGGCAGAAAGGGATGGAAACATACAGGCTGAAGGATTCCGGTCTGGACTCCTCCAGAATTTTCCCCTCGTTGCGCATGGTCAACAGGCTTAAATCCGTCTTTTGGCCGGAAACGAGAAGTTGGTTCTGAAAGTAGTCCAGTCCTTCTTTCTCTCCTTTTTCGGCGATCAAACGGCGCAGCAGCTTTACCGGCCTGACACCCGTTAAAATGCCCCACTTCGGAGTAAAACCGCAATACTGCGTCAAAAGCTCAAACAGCAGAATCGCCATGCGGCGCTCCTGTTCTTTTTCATCGGTAAATCCCGTCAGCCCGAGTATCTCCGATTGCTCATTACGATATGTTCCGATTTCCACACGGACAGATATTTGCAGTCCGTCCGGCAAAGGTTCAAGACCGGTATAAATCAGCTGATTGTCTTCCCTGTTTTGGGATAAAACGGACATTACTTTAATTTTTTGGTACGGAAAAAAAACGCGGCATAGATTTTCCATCTCGTAATGGAAAGGGTGTCCGTCAATAACTAGAATCATAGGCCGCCGTTCCCCATAAACGGGTTGTTTTTTCTTTCGTATTCCAGCGTCGTTTCCCCTTCATGCCCCGGGTAGACATGATAATCCCCTTCCAGATTCCCAATTTTTTTCAGCGAATCCATGATCTGGGGATAACTCCCGGTTGGGAAGTCCGTCCGGCCACAGCTGCATTTCATCAGCGTATCACCGGAAAAAATGGCACTTCCCACAAGGTAGCAGCAACTGCCTACCGTATGCCCCGGCGTGTGTATGACGCGGATTTTCAAGCTGCCAAGCTCTACGGTATCACCATCATTCAGGGCTACATCCGCCGTAAAAGGCTCCACGTAGTATGGCTCAGCCATGGATGACAGATTCAGCGAGCTGTCACTGGTAAACAGCATATCGTCGCAATAGATATAAATCTTTGCGCCTGTCAGCCGTTTTAAATAACTTACTCCCATAATATGATCAAAATGCCCGTGGGTTAATAAAATAGCTTTTACATTCTCCTCACCCGCAGCAGAAACCGCTTCGGTCAGTTTCGGATCCTCAAAGCCCGGATCAATTACCGCCGACAAACCGGTTTCGTCATCTGTCAGAATATAACAATTGGTGGGCAGCGGCCCGCCGGTGATTCTGGTTACTTTCATAGCAGACTTTATACCTCCCTGTGTCTTTTCTATAGTATAATCGCAATTTCAAATAAGAACGGGAAAAACAAACCGGAAGTTATGAGCGTTTAATAGAAACGATCCCCTCAATATTGTTGAGGCGATTGATAATGCTGTTCAAATGGTCAAGTCCATTGATGGTAATAGTAGCAGATATAACAGCGCTGCCGTCCTTCGTTTCTCTGGAATTCAGCGAATGAATAAAGATATGCATATTGAAAAGCTGCTGGGTAACGTCTGCCAGCAGACCGGAACGGTCATTTGCGACAATCTCCAGCGTGGATTTGAATTCCTCTTTTACTTCGCCCGTCCAGTGCGCCTTAATCCATCTTTCCGGCTCAGGCGCGTCCTGCAAATTCTGGGGCACGTTGGAACAGGTGCGCTTGTGAATGGAAACGCCGAAGCCCCGGGTAATAAAGCCAATGATTTCATCCCCGGGCAGAGGATTGCAGCAGCGTGAAAATTTAATCAGACAATTGTCCATTCCGTCTACCGTAACACCGCCCACCGGTTTTCTGGACGTCTGCTTGACGGCCGGCTGGGTTGGAGCAGCGGCGACCGGACGCTTGTCCTTCATATAGTCTTCTTTAATTTTCGGCATGATTTTCCAGAGCTGGATTCCGCCGTAGCCAATAGCGGAATAAACGTCGTCCGCAGTGGCGCAGTTCTGCTTCGCGCCGATTTTTTCAAGCAGGGCGGCAAGTTCGGTTTCACTCAGTTCAATACCGTTTCTTCGGAATTCGCGCTCCAGTTCGGACTTGCCCTCAATGATATTCTCTTCCCGTTTCTCACGTTTAAACCATGCGCGTATTTTATTGCGGGCCTCGCTTGTTTTTACAATTTTAAGCCAGTCGCGGCTTGGCCCGCGGGTTTCTTTTGATGTCAGGACCTCAATGATCTGGCCGGTCTTCACCTTATAATCAATCGGCACAATGCGCTTGTCCACTTTCGCGCCGATCATCCGGTTGCCGACGGCGCTGTGGATGGCATAAGCAAAGTCAATCACAGTGGAACCCGACGGCAGGTTGATCACGTCGCCTCTAGGCGTAAACACAAAGACTTCTTCCGGTGCCAGATCGGATTTAATCGTACGCACCAGATCGGTAGCATCTTCATTATCCTTCTGGTTTTCAAGCATTTGCCGAATCCATGCCAGACGCTGTTCGAGAGAATCTCCGCTTTTGTTTCCAATACCAAGCTTATATTTCCAATGGGCGGCAATACCGTATTCGGCAGTATGGTGCATTTCCCACGTTCTGATCTGCACCTCAAACGGAATGCCGTCCTTGCCGATGACCGTAGTGTGCAGAGACTGGTACATATTCGGTTTCGGCGTGGAGATATAGTCTTTAAAACGGTTTGGAATCGGACGGTACATATCGTGAATGACGCCGAGAACATTGTAGCAGTCATTCACCGTATCGACAATGACACGTACCGCATAGATATCATAGATTTCGTCCATGGAGCGTCCCTGGATAAACGTTTTCCGGAAAATCCCGTTGATGCTTTTTACCCGTCCCTCAAGATAAACATTGGGAATCATCGGCGATACACGCTCGTAAATATCCTTTTTCGTATGGTCGATAAACGCCTTCCGCTCATTGCTCCTCAGGTCCAGACTGCTTTCAATCTCCTCATAGGCAACAGGATCAAGGCAGCGGAGAGACAGGTCTTCCAATTCCTCTTTCACTGCCCGGATGCCCAGACGGTGCGCGATAGGAGCGTAAACCTCCATATTTTCAAGCGCCTTGTCGCGCTGCTTCTGCGGCGGCATGAACTCGATGGTGCGCATATTGTGCAGGCGGTCTGCCAGCTTGATAATAATAACACGGATGTCCTCCGCCATAGCAATCAGCATTTTGCGCAAATTTTCGGCCTGCTGTTCTTCCCGTGAAGAATACGGGATGCGGCCGAGTTTTGTAACCCCGTCGGTCAGATTGGCGATTTCAACGCCAAAGCTTTTTCTGATCTGCTCCAGATTGACCGGCGTGTCCTCCACAACGTCATGTAAAAGGCCTGCGGCAACGGATTCAGTATCCATGCCCAGTTCCACCAAAATGCACGCAACCGCGACAGGATGAGAAATATACGGCGCGCCGGAAAGACGCTTTTGCTCCTCATGGGATTTTACCGCAAGCTGATAGGCGCGGTCAATCACATCCATGTCATAGTCGTGTTCACTTTCTTTGATTAAAGAAACCAAACGGTCGTAAGTCATCAACGGCCATGCCATATTATTCACCCGCCTTTTCCAATCGCTTCAATTGATCCAGTATTTTTGAACGGAACAGATCCACTTTATTTGCAGTATGAACCATTTCAATCGTACAGATATCACCGGATTTCTCCAGCGTAATCAGATTATGTTCGGCAAGCACGTCCAGTGCCGTCAGCAATTTTCCAAAGCCTATTCTCGCCGCGTCGATTGCTGACAGCAAGGCTGCCGTTTCTCCGCAGAAACCGTTGCTCCCGCGCACAGCGCGGTAAACGGCGGCAAAGTCGTCACGGTTCGGTATCAGGCCCGCAAGTTCATCCTTCGTCATTGGTTCTTGCCGTTTGGATTTTTCATAAAGCGCAAGCCCGCCAATCACTTCGTCTACGTCCATATCGGACCGTTTCATATCTTTTATAAAAACAGAAAGCGTATTTTTCCCGTTATATTCCCGTGATTCCAGCGTGACCGCAAGGTCAAGCACATCGCCGGGGCGGTACGGGAACTGTTCCAGCGTGGTGCCGAACTTCATGCAGCGTACCGTTCCGGCACCCTGTTTCACCGTAACGCGCAGATGTTTTCCACCGCCCACCGGTGTAATATCGGACAGTGTCATATGGTACAGGCCGAAAAGCGGCTGCGGGTTCCCCATTCCAAACGGTTCAAGCGATTGCACATAGCCTGGAATATCAATTGTCAGCTGTTCCGGCTTTAAAAGGCAGTCGATTTTCAGAACGGGAACCGGCATTGGGCCCCCTCGCGAAGCGGCATAATCATTAATCTCTTTCCTAAATTCGGAAATATTTTTTGTCGGCAATGAAAGGCCGGCCGCCATAGGATGGCCGCCATACCGGGTAAGCAGTTTTTCACAGGAACGTACAGCCTCAAAAAGTGAAAAGCCTTCTATGCTTCTTCCGGACCCCTTGGCTTCGTCGTCAGTATAGGAAATGATAATACTCGGTTTTCCAAATTGCTCGGTAATGCGGGAGGAAACAATACCGATCACGCCGTGGTGCCAGTTTTCGCCCTCAATGACAAGAACGCGGTCAAAGAGGCGTTCCGGCTGCTCACTGAGCTGCTGCAGCGCTTTTTCGTAAATTTCCTTCTCAATCTGGCGCCGGTATTCGTTGTCGTCATTGATGTCGGCAGAGAGTTCCCCCGCTTCCTCCGGAAATTCGGTGAGCAGCAGACGGACGGCCCTGTCCGGCGAGCCGATACGGCCCGTCGCGTTAATGCGCGGAACAATTGTAAAGGCCACATTTCCGGCGGTCAGGCGGCGCCCTTCCATCCCCGCCTGTTCCAGTAAAGAACGCAAACCGATGCGGTCGGTGCGCGAAATCATTTTGAGTCCCGCTTTCACAAAGCTGCGGTTTTCACCGGTAAGCGGAACAATATCTCCGATGGTTCCGATTGCGGCAAGGTCGGCATAATTATCAAGGAGAGCGGTAAGGTCGCAGTCCTCGCCTTCCAGCGCCATGATGAGCTTAAAAGCGATACCGACACCGGAAAAATCCTTAAACGGACTTTTACAGTCGCTCCGGTAAGGATCTACAACGGCACAGGCGGGCGGAAGCTCCGAACGCGGCCGGTGATGATCCGTAATCACAACATCCATGGAAAGACTGTTGGCATATATCACTTCATCAATGGAAGAAATTCCGTTGTCAACGGTGACAATCAAATTAACCTGCTGTTCATACAGGATTTTGATCGCGTTTTTGTTAAGACCGTACCCTTCGTCCTCGCGCTCCGGAATATAATACAGCACATTCGCGCCGCAGGATTCCAGATAAGAATACAGCATTGCGGTTGAGGTTACTCCGTCCGCGTCGTAATCCCCGTAAACAGCTATTTTTTCAAATCCGTCCACGGCGCTCAGAATACGGTCAGCTGCCTGACGCATATCGGCCATCAGAAAAGGATCTGAAAAATTCATATCGGATTGAAACAGTTCGCGGATATGCTCCGTTTCTGTCATTCCCCGCGCCTGCAGCAAAACCGCAAGCAGTTTAGGAATTCCTGTTTCCTGTGATATTTTCTCCGCAGAATGGTAATCACACGGAAAAACCTGCCACCTTTTTATACTCACGCACTACACCTACCCCATAATTGCTTATTGTATCATTTTGACAAAAAATATTCAACATTTATTCTTCATCATCATGGCAAAACCGCTTGGGTTTCCATGCATGAAAACAAAAAGCCACCGATATCCGCCGGCAACTGCAACAAAGAGTTGTTCCGGACGGATCGGTGGCATTTCATTTATTAAAAAATAGTAATCAGCCTGCGCAATAACTCAGTTTCTTGCTTCCGCCCTCTTCGCAGCCTTGTGGTTCTGCCACATGACATACAGCGGGCCGGCAATGCATACAGAGGAATAGCAACCCGTTACAACACCGACCATCATTGGCAGAGCAAAGGTGGTAACACTGGTCAGACCAAAAACAGAACCGACCACAAACACCGTCGCGATGGAGGAAAAAGTACATCCGGCGGTATAAAGGGAACGTGTAAAGGTCTGGTTAATACTGGTATTTACCAATACTGAATTCGGAGTTTTCGGCCCCAGAAGCCTGCGGTTCTCTCGGATACGGTCATAAATAATAATCGTATCATTCAGAGAATATCCTAAAATGGTCAGTACAACAGCGATAAAACTGTCGTTCAGAGGAATTCTGAATATGATAAAGGTAAAATAAACCATTAAAACGTCATGCAACAGGGCGATAACCGCCATAACACCGGCGGACATACCCCCGATTTTTTTAAATCTGAGTGCAATATAAAAAATCAGAAGCAGAGAAGCAAGCACAACGGCAACCATACACTTTGCAAAAAAGCTGCGTCCCATGGAAGGATTCACCGAACTGGACTCAATAACCTGGAAACCGGCGTTCGGATATTTTGCCGTGAGCGCTTTCGCGATTGCCTGCTGATTGTCAATGGAAATAGAATCGGTACCCGCAAATGAAATGGAAACATTGTTTTTTGCGGCCGAACCGTCTGCGGATTTTACGTTTTCGAGAATACGAACTGTAACATCCTTTTTCGTGGTATCCTGAACGATCTTCTCCACTTCTTCCTGCGCAATGGCACCGGTATAGGAATATTTGATTACCGCGCCGCCGGTGAACTGGATGTCCAACTGTGTGCCGAAAATAATATTGAAAATCAGACCGATCGCCATGATTCCAAGAGAGATGCCAAAAAAGATTTTTCTATGTTCAAAGAATTTAATGCTGAAAGTTTTCATTCTGCGGCACCTCCATATAACCATTTTTTGCGTGCAAACTTATACCCGGAGATGGATTTGGTCATCAAACGGGTCGCCGTTACACCAAATACGAAGTTGCCGACAATACCAATTAGCAGCGTATAGCCAAAGGAATAAATTGAACCGGTTGTAGACGGGCCAAACAGCATGGAAAGAATGTTGGTCGGTCCGAAAACACCCATCAGAATCAAAGCAACGATAATAACGGTAATATTTCCGTCGAAAATTGCCCAGAAGCTGTTGTCGTCGCCTTTTTGAATAGCGCCGTCAAGCGTTTTTCCTGCCCAGAGCTCTTCTTTGATTCTGGATGCGGTAATAATATTCGCATCAACACCCATGCCGATAGAGAGTATGATACCGGCGATACCGGGCAGTGTCATGGTAAAGCTGTTTATAAACGGGAAATATCCCGAAACAGCTGCAAAGGATAAACCGATTTGTCCGAGCAACGCAATAATGGCGACAAAGCCCGGAAGTCTGAAAACGAGGAGCATAAAGATACAGATGATAGCGAAAGCAATACAGCCGGCAATCAGCATTGCGCGCAGAGAGGACGCTCCCAGCAGCGGGCTGATTGTACTGAAATTGGATGTAGTCAATTTAAATGGAAGCGCGCCGGCAGTGATCTTGTTTGCCAAAGCGGACGCTTCTGCGGCGGTAAAGTTCCCTTCAATGGTACACTTGCCGTCCGTAATAACAGCGTTTACCGTGGGACTTGAAATCATAACATCATCCATCCAGATGGAAATGACCTTGCCCTGCAGTCTTTCAGTCGCTTCTGCAAATTTCTGTGTGCCGCTGTCATTCAGTTCAAGACCGACCAGATATTTTGACGTACCGCTTGTCTGATCCTGGGACATCTCTGCCTTGGCGCTTTTTATATCGCTGCCCTGCAGGATGATGCTGCTGGCGGTTATCCCCTTCGGAGTCTTGTAAACGGGCTGCCCGTCGGAGCCGTTTTCCGTTGTTGTATACTCGCCGCCCTCGCGGAAGGTAAGCATTGCTGTGGCGGAAAGCTCCTGAATGGCACTTTCAGGGTCAAAAGTCTTTTCGTCGTTCTTCCATGGGAAGCGAACAATAATACGATCATGGTCATAATCCGTGTATAACTCATAATCGGTAATGTGTTTGCTGGTCATGCGAACCTCGATAATTGATTTAGCGGAATCAATTTGTTCCTTGGTTGCCTTGGTCGTTGTGGCGGGGCTGAATGTAGCCTCGACGCCGCCGTTGATGTCAATTCCCCATCTAATGTCGCTTACACCTTTTATGTAGGTGTTCGAATTATCCCCGTTTTGTCCCTTAATACCAAAAGTTGCGGTATAAGTTAAAAACAGTATGAGGAGGGCGACGATGAAAAAAACCGGTTTTGCTACTCGCTTCATTCGTAAATCCTCCAATTTTGGTTTTCTGTGAATCCTCGCAGACGTAACAAGGTTTATTATATTGTTATTGACCCAAAAAGTCAATCGATTTGGTAAGATTATTAACACATACCGTCAAAAAAAGAAAGGGAGCATTGCTCCCCCTCTCTCATTTGTTTAACAGCTTCTCCGCCGCTGCAAGCTGCACACAGATGCAGAATAGCTCCATTGCCTGTTCCAGCTCCGCAACAGGCGGATAGGTCGGCGCGACACGGATATTCCGGTCATTCGGGTCCTTGCCGTACGGATACGTAGCACCCGCGCCGGTAAGGGTTACGCCCGCCTCTTTGCAAAGCGACACCACGCGCTTTGCGCAGCCGTCCAGAACATCCACGCTGACAAAGTAGCCGCCGTTCGGATTAGTCCAGCTGGCAACTCCTTTGCCGCCCAATTCGGATTCAAGCCTGCCGATTACCGTCTGAAACTTTGGAGCCAGAAGCGCACGGTGCTTCGCCATATGCTCCATAACGCCGTTCAGATCTTTTAAGAAATAAATATGCCGCAGCTGATTCAGCTTATCCGGCCCGATGGTTTGAAACGAATAATGCTCCCTCAGAACGGCAAGGTTGCTTTCGCTCGCTCCCATGGCCGCTATGCCCGCACCGGGGAAAGTAATCTTGCTGGTGGATGCAAAGAAAATAGGCAAATCAACGTTATGGTTTTTCCTGCATTCATGCCACAGATTCAGCAGTGTGTCCGGAGTATCCGTCAGGTCATGAACACAATAGGCGTTATCCCAGAAAATTTTAAAATCCTTCGCCGCAGGCTTTAAAGCGGCAAACCGCCGGACAGTCTCATCGGAATAGGTAATTCCAGTGGGGTTGGAATATTTTGGCACGCACCAGATACCTTTAATTGCCGCGTCATTCGCAACCAGTTTTTCCACAATATCCATATCAGGGCCAGTTGCAAGCATGGGGACGGCTATCAGTTCAAACCCAAAGTATTCGGTGATGGCAAAATGCCTGTCGTAGCCGGGTGAAGGACATAAAAATTTTATAACGCTCTGTCTGCCCCAAGGTTCGCAGCCCGCAAACCCATGCGTCATAGCGCAGGATATCGCATCAAACATCATGTTAAGGCTTGAATTTCCGCCGACAATGATATTATGGTCATCCACACCCATCAATTGAGCAAAAAGCTTCCTCAACTCCGGCAAGCCGTCCGGCAGACCGTAATTGCGGCAGTCGTCCCCGGTTGACGAGTGCATATCCGACCCGGAATTCAGAGTATCCAGCATTTTCATGGAAAGCTCCAGCTGGTCCGTCGCCGGCTTTCCGCGCGCCATATTCAGCTTCAGTCCTTGTGCTTTGAATTGATTGTAGCGATTCTGCAAGTCCGCCTTCACTTTTGACAGCTCGGAATCTGACATGGATAAAAATTGCAACATGAGCATCTCCCTATCATAATATGCAAAATTCATATGTAAACTCTTATTATTCTAATATAAGCCATGATAAATTGCAAGTCTAAATTAAAATTCCTGCATTTTCTCATCATTGCTCATTAAATTCGAACCATATCCACATATTTCTGTATATCTCGTCGGGAAACTGCTCATGATCGCTTACTTCAAATACTGAGCAAGTTCGCTGTCCACCTTCTGAATATGATTCAGAAGCCAGTTCATCAGAAAATAATTGGTTTTTGACACCACTGCAATAGTGGCGCCTTCTTTCGCAAGTTCACCTTTTAAATCGGCAATCTGTTTCTTAAAATATTCATGCAGCTCTTTATGCTCCTTGCACTTTGGGTACGTGCTGCTTCGCTGCAGTTTTTCCTCATCAGAAAAATGCTTGATCGTATAGCCCTCCAGAAATTCCAGCGTTTTAAAGATTTCCTCCTTGCCCTTGCCTTGATTGCAGGCGGCAAAGAGTTGGTCTATCCGGTCACACAGTTCCTTGTGTTCACCGTCAATAAGCGGTACGCCGATTTTTAAGCTTTCTTTCCACATTGCCATAAAAGACACATCCTTTCTAAAATTCCGCAGTTCCGGTTGTGCGCGGGAACGGCAGCACGTCGCGAATATTGGAGATTCCCGTAAGGTACATGACCATGCGTTCAAAACCCAGACCGTAGCCGGCATGTTTTGTTCCGCCGTAGCGTCTCAAGTCAAGGTACCACCAATAGTCTTCTTCGTTCAGATGGAAATCCTTCATACGCTGCTGCAAAACATCCATGCGTTCCTCGCGCTGGCTGCCGCCGATGATTTCACCGATGCCCGGTACAAGCAGGTCGACCGCCGCCACTGTTTTGCCGTCATCGTTCATACGCATATAAAAGGCTTTGATTTCTTTCGGATAATCGGTTACGAAAACCGGCTTTCCATAGATCTTCTCCGTCAGATATTTTTCGTGTTCCGTCTGAAGGTCGGTTCCCCATTCAACTTGGTATTCAAACTGATCGTTGTTTTTCTTTAAAATATCAATCGCTTCCGTATAGGTCACGCTGGCAAAATCAGAATCAACCACATTTTGCAGACGCTCCACAAGTCCCTTGTCAATAAACTGGTTGAAAAATGCAATATCATCGGGACAGGTTTCCATGACATACCGAATAACAAATTTCATCATAGCCTCTGCGAGCTTCATGTCGTCCTTTAAATCGGCAAAAGCAATTTCCGGCTCAATCATCCAGAACTCGGCCGCATGGCGCTGGGTGTAGGATTTTTCCGCGCGGAAGGTGGGACCGAAGGTGTAAACCTTGCCGAAGGCCATCGCCATACACTCTGCCTCAAGCTGCCCGGATACCGTCAGCGAGGTGTGCTTCTGAAAAAAATCCTGCGAATAATCAACGGCGCCGCTTTCGGTGCGCGGGAGGTTGTCCGGGTTCAGAGTCGTTACGCTGAACATCTCCCCCGCTCCCTCGGCGTCGCTGCCGGTAATCAGCGGAGTATGAACATAGACAAAATCATTTTCATGAAAGAACTTGTGAATCGCGTACGCGGCCGCGGAACGGACGCGGAACGCCGCGCTGAACGTATTGGTGCGCGGACGCAGATGGGCAATCGTACGCAGATATTCCAATGAATGGCGCTTTTTCTGAAGAGGATAATCCGGTGTGGACAGTCCTTCAACATCTATCTGAGCGGCATGAATTTCAAAAGGCTGTTTTGCTTCGGGCGTTACCATTAATTCGCCCGACACGGTTACTGCCGAACCGACATTCAGTTTTGCTATTTCAGTAAAATTTTGAATTTTTCCGGCCTCAAATACAATTTGAACTCCCTTAAAACAACTTCCGTCGTTCAGTTCAATAAAACCAAGTGCTTTGGAATCCCGAATTGTGCGCACCCAGCCGCAGACCGTTACCGTTTTCCCGCTGAACTCCGCTGTTTTTGAATACAACTCGGTTATTTCAGTCCTTTTCAATCTGATACCTCCTAAATATTGTAGCAATTTCCAATAAGAACTGGAAAAACGGATGCTATCTCCCCTCCGAGACGGGTGAGATAGCGAAATCCCTTTCACTGCATTTTGGGGAATTGCTATGACAACTTAAAGTATATTTATATTATAACACTAACATACGCTGTGCAATACCGAAATACAGGAATTTCTGCAAAATTGCAAATATCTGTAATTTAGGTCTTGATTTTTGGCGGAACATTCGATATAATATCATAGTTGCCTGATGACAGGCCCCGCAGTTGCCATTTGGAGAGGTATTCTAATGGTAAGGAGCCACATTGGAAATGTGGTGTGCCGCAAGGCATTGTGCGTTCGAGTCGCATCCTCTCCGCCAAAAAGCAGCACCCGCTTTTGCAGGTGCTGCTTTTTTATTTTTAGGTCGGCGGGCATTCCAATGATAACACTGTGGAAAGGACTCGGAAATTGACCTTATGGATAGAAAGCAGGCTGTTCAATATTTGGCAAGAGATTCCCTCCTTCATATAGATATGATGGAAATCATCAAAAGAGGAAACACCGAAATACTCCAGGCAAGCGACCGGGGCGTTCTGATCTTCAACGCAGCCTGCGGTACCTATATGATGAGTGCGGAAGATGAAAAAGCAGCGGACAGAATGCTGTCCACCGTAAAACAAGCCGATCTGTTTGTCGCACATCAAAATTTTTATACAGAGGCTGTCCAAAAGCGATTTACGCTTGATAATAAAATATCTTGTTATCAGGCGGCCTATTTACATAAGGAGCCGCTTCCCGTACCGGAATCCGCTGTTGTCATCCGCGAGCTGGACGAATCTTACCTGCCTTTTGTATGGGAGCATTACTCTCATGCGGACGACAAACAGTATCTGCGCGAACGTTTAAAATCAGGCTGGATGTTCGGTGCGTTTGTGGAGGATACGCCTGCCGGATTTATCGGCACCCACGCGGAAGGCTCCATGGGTCTTCTGGAAGTGCTGCCGGAATATCGCCGTCAAGGGATTGCCGTCGCACTGGAAACCTTTCTTGCCAATCGTTTTCTTGCCGCCGGATACGTTCCGTTTGCTCAAATCATAACCGGTAACATGGAATCATTGAAGCTGCATCAAAAGCTGAACTTTTCCATCTCGGAACAAACCGTATACTGGCTGACATAAAACAGTCATATTGAATTTTTTTTAATGATCCTCTCAATTTATAAAACAGCGAATAAAAAGGAGCATCTTTTCATGACCGTTTATCAGCAAATTCTCATCGCCTGCCCCCTTGTATTCCTGGCAAGCTTTGTAGATGCAGTTGCAGGCGGCGGCGGGCTGATATCGCTTCCCGCCTACTACCTGACCGGCATGACACCCCATATAGCCATCGGTTCCAACAAATTTTCATCCTGTATCGGCACAATGTTTTCAGCAGGCCGGTTTTTAAAGGATGGCAGCTTTAATATGCGCGTCGCACTGATATCGGCCGGCTGTGCTCTTGTGGGCTCTTACGCCGGTGCAAGGCTGACGCTCGTTCTTGACGATCATCTCCTTCGTGTTGCAATGCTAATTCTACTTCCCCTTGCTGCTGCAGTCATTTTATTTTCCAGGAAAAAAGGCAATCCGGATATCAGCACCTTTAGTGCTGTACCCGCGCGGCGTGCGGTCATCCTTTCCGCTGCCATCGGACTGTCACTCGGCATGTATGACGGCTTTTTCGGACCGGGTACCGGTACTTTTCTGATTATCTCTTTCACCGCTTTTCTCGGATTTGACTACAAAACAGCCTGCGGCAATACAAAAGTAGTAAACCTCGCGTCCAATGTGGCCGCGCTCGTCACCTTCGTAGTCGCAGGCAAGATTCAATATGACGTTGCAATTCCCGCGGCAGTCTGCTCCGTCGCCGGACACTGGATCGGTTCCGGCCTGGCTATTAAAAAAGGTGCCCGCTTCATCCGCCCCGTCATGATTTTTGTACTCGTCCTCCTGTTCTCCAAAGTAGCGTGGGACATGCTGGTCAGATAATTCTCATATCCTGTTTAACCGTCCAGCTAAAAATATACGGCCTCCAACCATTGATTGACAACGGTTGGAGGTCGCTTTAGCATTCGGGAAAATATCTAAATTTGAAATAAAGTCGCCTGAAGCATCCCAAAATGTTGATGAACAATAAAACATTTGATATAATCATTTTATAAAAATCAGCATGGGTGGTGTCCGTTTTGAACAGAAAAAAGAACAACCGGGTTGCAGCTGTAATTGATATTGGTTCCAATATGCTGAAGATGAGAATATCCCAGCTGAAAAAGGGCGAAATTGTCGATCTTGATATTCTGGAATATCCCCTGAGCCTTGGCCACGAGGTATTTACGGAAGGCAAAATAAGGTTTGAAAGCCTGCGTGAACTTTCCGGCGTACTGCACGGCTATTCCTCCATTATGGACGAATACGGCGTCGACCAGTGCAGGGTTGTGGCAACCACGGCATTCAGAGATGCAAAAAACCGGTCGTACGTCATCGACCAGCTGAAAATTCAAAATGATATGACGGTTCAGGTTTTGGAAGACGATCAGGAAAAAACGCTGATTTATTCCGAAATTCTGAACTCGCTGAATAAAATGGAAAACAAAAAAAGTGAAAACGCGCTGATCTCCTATATTGGCGCGGGGACAATCGGATTTTCCGTTTATAACGGCAAACATATGATTTTCTCCCAAAACATACCGATGGGCGCGTTAAAGCTGCACGATATGCTGGGAAACATTCAGGAGCTGACCGAAGATTTTTACACCGTTGTGGAGGAATACCTGAACTCAATCATCGGCCATATCAGCATCCCTCTAAATAAGGGAACCGTTTCCAACCTGATTCTGACCGGAAATGAAATTCAGCTGATTGCAAGAATCTGCGGCGTGGAACCTGTCAACGACAGCTATACCATCCCCGCACAGATGCTTACCAATCTGTTCAAACAGATTCGCTCCATGTCGCAGGAAAAAATCAGCATCCAATACGGAATTAACGAAGAAACCGCGGAGCTGCTGTATTCCGCTCTGGCGATTTATATCTGTCTGATTGACTTTACCACTTCGGATGATATCATTTCCCCCAAGGTGGAGCTTTGGGACGCGCTGATGCGCCAGATGCTCATTCCGAAAAGCGGAGACGAATATTTTGAGCATGTCAGGGAAAACGCGATCTCCTGCGCGCAGGAAATTGCCAAAACCTATAACTGCAATCAAAAGCACTCGGATAATATCCGAAAATCCGCTTGCCGCATTTTTGATAAAATGAAAGGCGCCCATGGCCTTGACCACAGGAAAAGACTGCTTTTGGAACTGGCAGCCATCCTGCACGACAGCGGACACTATGTGACTGCCAAGCAACACCTGCTAAGCGCATTTGACCTGATTAAGGATATTGACGTTTACGGAATGACCGACGACGAAATGCTGATTACAGCGTATGTTTCACGTTACAACGAATACGACGTACCGAATTACGACGACGTGGAATTCATCCGCATCAGCGACAAGAACAGGCTGATTGTATCGAAGCTGGTAGCCATTTTCAGGCTGGCGAACGCGCTGGATAAATCGCAGAAGCAGAAGCTGAAGGATATCAAGGTTAAGCTTGAAAACGACAAACTGTTGATTACGGCGGAAAGCAACGACAACGTATACCTTGAAAGATGGGCGTTTGATCAATGCGCTCCTTTTTTTAAAGAGGTTTTCGGATATAATCCGGTCCTTACGGTCAAGTCGTCCTATAGTAAATTAGTAAATTAAGGCGTTAATATAAAAAAGGCTGTGTGGTTAGAATGAATGGTAAAACCGAAAAAACGAAATTTCCCTATATCAACCGTGAACTGAGCTGGATGGACTTTAACGCGCGGGTACTGGAAGAAGCTTTCGAAAGAGAAAACCCGATTATGGAACGCATCCGTTTTCTGGCAATTTCCGCTTCCAATCTGGATGAATTCTTTATGGTCCGGGTGGCGGGCGTAAAGGAGCAGGTAAATTCCGACTATCGCGCGGAGGATCCCTCCGGCCTGACGCCAAAGCAGCTTTTACCCCTGCTTTCCAAAAAAATTCATGCTTTCACAGAAAGGCAGTATTCCTGCCTGCATCGTTCCATTGTACCGGCAATGAAAAAAAGCGGCATCGGCTTCCTGTTCCCCGAAGAAATGAACGCTGAGCAGAAGCGTTTTATTTCCGACTATTTTGACAAAGTCCTCTTCCCCGTGCTGACACCGCTGGCGGTGGATACAAGCCGTCCGTTTCCGTTGCTTGCAAATAAGAGCCTGAATATCGCAGTCCGGCTCAAAGGCGAGGAGGATTCCTACTTTGCCGTCGTGCAGGTGCCGTCGATTCTCTCCCGGTATCTAGAGGTACCGTCCGGGCAGGGCAAGGCATACGTTCTTTTGGAAAACGTCATCATTTATAAGTTGGAAGAGTTGTTTGAGCTCAGCGACATTCAGTCCGCCTGTCCGTTTCGCATGACGCGCAATTCGGACCTTGACATTGACGAGGAGTCGGAGGATCTGCTGATAGAAATACAGAAATCCATCAAAAAACGTAAGCGCGGCAAGCCCGTTCGCCTTGAACTGCTGCAGAAATGCGACCCGGAAACCAGGGAGTTTCTGATTGACACACTCGATATCAGCGAAGATGAAATATACGAGCTTCCAGGCCCGCTTGATTTAACGTTCTTTTCCAAATTCGCCTCCATTCCGGAATATGAAAACCTGTGCTTCAAGCCGATCAAGCCGGTCTATCCGCCGGCGGATTTTTGGGGCTACGACGATATTTTTGAAGCAATCCGGGAAAAAGACCGGATGGTTCACCACCCTTACGAGAGCTTTGACACCGTTGTTGATTTCGTCCGAAGGGCCGCGGAGGATAAAGACGTGCTTGCTATTAAACAGACGCTTTACCGTGTAAGCGGGCATTCCCCGATTGTCGCGGCGCTGATTACGGCGGCGGAAAACGGCAAGCAGGTCACTGTTCTGGTCGAACTGAAAGCACGGTTTGACGAAGAAAACAACATTCTTTGGGCAAAAAAGCTGGAAGAAGCGGGGTGCCATGTTATTTACGGGCTGACCGGCCTGAAAACCCACTGCAAAATTCTGCTTGTGGTGCGCCGCGACGAGGACGGCATCCGTCGTTACCTCCATATGGGCACCGGAAATTACAATGATTCCACGGCAAAAATTTACACCGATATCGGAATTTTCACCTGCAAAGAGCCATATGGCACCGACGCTTCCTCCCTGTTTAACGTGCTGACGGGATATTCCCGTCCTCCGGAATACAACCGGTTTGTGGTTGCGCCGCACGGTATGAGAAGCTTTTTTCAGCGGATGATTGAAAAGGAGATAACAAATGCCCTTCAGGGTCTTCCGTGCGGGATTACAGTAAAAGTAAACTCTTTGGTTGACCCCGAGATCATTGCGCTGCTCTACAAGGCTTCTCAGTCCAAAGTACCGGTGAAACTGCTGGTACGCGGTATCTGCTGCCTGATTCCCGGACTGCCGGGGGTAAGTGAAAATATTACTGTTTACAGCATTGTCGGTCAGCTGCTGGAACACAGCAGAATTTTTAAATTTGAAAATGCGGGTAATCCTAAGATCTATATGGGAAGCGCGGACTGGATGCAGCGCAACCTTGACCGGCGTGTCGAGCTGGTATTTCCGGTTGAGGACGAAGACCTGCGTCAGCGGGCATTCTCCATTTTAGATCTGATGCTGAGCGACAACATCAATGCTCGTGTGATGCAGTCCGACACGGTATATGCTCATATCGACAAGCGCGGAAAAGCGCCTTGCAACTGCCAGACCGAATTTTCGCGTCTGGCGCAGGAAGCGGTAAAAAAATTTATTGAGCAGGACAGCAATAAGCCTTTTCGCCCAATTTACAGCACAGAACTGATGAATAAAGATAAACGATGACGGAAAGAGTGAAGGTATGAAAAGAATCGGCATTTTAACAAGCGGCGGCGACTGCCAGGGACTGAATGCGGCTATCCGCGGCGTTGCAAAAGCACTTTATGTCCAATTTGGGGACGATGTTGAGATTTACGGCATCAATGACGGCTACCGTGGGTTGATAGAAGGCAGTTATAAAAGCATGAAACCGGATGATTTTTCCGGTATTCTGACTTTGGGCGGCACGATTCTCGGCACTTCCCGCCAGCCGTTCAAACTGATGCGCGTCATTGACGAAAACAGCGTGGACAAGGTCGGAAATATGAAGGACAACTATAAAAATATGAAGCTTGACTGTCTGGTGATTTTAGGCGGGAACGGCACCCATAAAACCGCAAACCTGCTGAGTGAAGAGGGCCTGAATATTGTTACACTGCCCAAAACGATTGACAACGACGTCTGGGGAACCGACATGACTTTTGGGTTCAGCAGCGCGATGGAGATCGCAACAAATGTGCTCGACTGCATTCACACAACCGCGACTTCCCACGGCAGGGTGTTTATTGTGGAAATCATGGGACATAAGGCCGGCTGGCTGACTCTGCACGCGGGAATTGCCGGTGGAGCGGATGTCATCCTGCTGCCGGAAATCCCCTATAATATTGACCGTATTGCCCAAACGCTCGACCAGCGCAACAAAAAAGGAAAACGGTTTTCCATTCTTGCGGTGGCTGAGGGCGTCATTTCGCAGCAGGAAGCCAAAATGGGTAAAAAAGAGTTTAAAGCCGCGAGAGCCGACATGTCGTTTCCATCCATCTCCTATCGTCTTTCTAAGGAAATAAGCGAGAAAACCGGGCAGGAAATCCGTGTTACCGTCCCCGGGCATTTTCAGCGCGGCGGAAGTCCATGCCCTTACGACAGACTGCTGGCAACACGGTTCGGCACCGCGGCGGCAAAACTGATTTCTGATAAAAAATACGGAAATATGGTGGCTCTGCAAAACGGCAGCATCGTTCCCGTTCCGCTGAACGAGGTCGCCGGAAAACTAAAGGGCGTTCCTAAAGACTGTGATGTCATTCAAACCGCGCGGGATATTGGAATCAGCTTCGGCGATTAAGAAAGAAGGTGTCTATGATGAAAAATTGTAAATTTGGAAAATCTCAATTCAAGACTGCAGCATCCGTTATTGGCGCGTTTACCGCGGTCATGCTGGCTTTCTCCTCCATATTAAGCTGCTGTCTGGTCTGCAAATTATTCCGGTGCATTAACTCGGTGCAAAAAGCGGCTCCTGAAATGGAAAAGGCCGCCCGCCTTTACCAGAAAAAGAATTCTGTAACGGAAACAGAAAGCAAAACAGAGGATGAATGAGTGAAGCCTTAACGATACTGAGCTTTCCCAAAAAAGGCCGGAACAAGCGTTACTTTAACGCTTGTTCCGGCCTTTTTAAATTACACAATAATATGGTCTTTTAGCTTTGCAAACGTCTTATCGCCAATCCCGCTTACATTTTTGATTTCTTCAATGCTTTTAAATTTTCCGTTTTTTTGACGATAATCTACAATCCGCTTTGCCATGACGTCACCGATTCCATCAAGCCCGTCGCTCATCTGCCGGGCGGTGGCGGTATTGATATTGATTTTACCATGCAAGGCTTCCGCCGAGCTTGCCGTTCCCACTGCCTTTTCCGGTTGTTTGGATTCGTCAGGAATCGATGCCGCAGGTGCTCGGGAAACGGCTTTCGGAATATACGTTTCATCCGCAGAAGAAGCATCCGTCATAACGGCAATGTCCGGTATGGATACCTCCGGCACATAAAAAGCGTTATACCCGATAATCAGCGCACACAGCACAGCCGCGATCACAATAAGATACCGCACCTGCAGAGTTTCGTCATCCATGTTGAGACCTGCCTTTTACAATAGAAATTCCAAATAAAATCATACCACTGTATTTTTGGAATTTCTATAAGCTAATCCTGCTTTAATTTTTTTAAAAACTGAATAAAATAAGCCGGAAGGTCGCTGGTGATTTCCATGTAACGGCCGTCCCGCGGGTGGAGAAACCCAAGCACTCTGGCATGCAAACACTGGCCATTTAAATTCGGAACGGCTTTTTTAGGCCCGTAGACCGTGTCCCCCGCAATCGGGTGGCCAATATACGCCATATGAACCCGGATCTGGTGGGTGCGCCCCGTTTCCAGCCTGCACTGCACATAAGTAAACCCATTATACCGTGCAAGAACATGGTAATGTGTAACAGCGCTGCGCGCGTTCTTTTCGGTCACAGCCATCATTTTCCGGTGAACCGGATGCCGTCCGATCGGCGCGTCAATGGTTCCGTCATCCTCTTTCAGATTTCCGTGAACAACCGCTTCATACAAGCGTGTAAAGCTGTGTGCCTTTATTTGTGCGGCTAATTTCCGGTGCGCAAAATCGTTTTTTGCCACAACCAGAAGCCCGCTTGTGTCCTTGTCGATGCGGTGGACAATACCGGGCCGGATCACCCCGTTGATTCCCGACAGCGAATCCCCGCAATGCGCCAACAGGGCATTGACAAGGGTGCCGGTGTAATTGCCGGCGGCAGGGTGGACAACCATGCCTTTGGGCTTATTTACGACAAGCAAATCGGCGTCCTCATACATGATTTCAAGTGGAATGTCTTCCGGAAGAACATCCAGCTTTTTCGGCTCGGGAATCAAAAGGTCAATGCGGTCGCCAACTGAGCCTTGATAGCTTTTCGTAAGGCACTTGCCGCCCAGAGTGGCATTGCCTTCGGCGATCAGCTTTTCGGCTGCGGAACGCGTCATGTTTGCCGTTTTTAGACTGATCATCTTGTCAAGCCTGATACCGGTATCTTCCGGCTCTATTGTAATCGTTATCTTATTCTGCATTATTTTGTACGAATCACTTTTTCGGCATCGCTGTTCAAATCGGAATAAAACAAAATATGAATGATCAGAAATACGGTTCCGACTGTAACACAGCAATCGGCAAAATTAAAAATTGGAGGAAAAAAGCTGACATAAATATAGTCAATCACATAGCTGTGCAGCACACGGTCAATCAGATTTCCGAATCCCCCGCCGACAATCAGCGTAACAGCCGCGTAGGAAAAGAAATTATGTTGCTTATATTTGAACAGGGCGTAAATCATGACGATAGAAACCGTCAGGGTAGCCGCAATGAAGAACCACCTCTGATTTTGCAGCATTCCAAACGCCGCCCCCCTGTTTTGAATATAAAAGATGTTGAGAAACCCTTTGATAACGGTAAAGCCGCTGTTCGGCTGCATATTTGAAGTAACGAGCAATTTTAGAATCTGGTCAATGGCAACGGCCGCCGCCGAAAGCAACAGAGCAATGATTGGCAACAATATCTCCCCTTCTTTACTAAGATTTAGGAAAGGGCGAGCCGGAAAGCCCGCCCTTTTTGGTAATGATTTTAAGTCCGCATACTGTGACAGCAGACATCAGCGCTCAAGCGCCCTCCCCAGCCATACATGGCTCCAAAAGCGGAAATGTCGCCCATCATTTTGTATCGCCGGAGATATCGTCGTCATCGTCGCTGAACTGAATGGAACTGTAGCGCTGCGGTTTTTCTTCCGAAGGTACGTCATCGTCAAAGTTGGAAACGTCGGCGTTGAAAAAAGCATCCTGTTTTTCAGCGGACATTTCTTCTTCCGGCTTTACCCTTTCGACAGGCGCGGGGGATGCGGGCACCGGTTCCGGCACAAGAACGTCCGGGCTCTGCACGGGTACCGGTGGTTTTGGTTCCACCCTGTGTGTCGGCAAAGCGTCAATTAAAGTCAGGTGCTCTTTATACAAATTCAGCAGTTTGGAACGGAAATCAGACACACTCTGCTGCAGGCGTTCCATTTCCTTCTGCTGCTCTATTACGCTCTGTTTGGCACCGGATACAATCCGCTCCGCCTTAATATTGGCATCTTTTACAATAATTTCGGCCTTGTGGCGGGATTCACGGATGGAAGCATCACCCAGTTTTTGTGCGCTGACAAGCGCGTTCTTGATTTCGTCCTCTTCCACACGGTAATCTTCCACTTTTGCAGCCAAAATCTTAATTTTTTCAACAAGCTGATCGTTTTCAGCCTTCAGTCTTTCAAAGGATTCTTTTTGCTCAAGATCTTTTTTGATGAGCACATCGTAGGATTCTTTGACCTGATCGATGAACTGATCCACATCATCGGTACGGTAACCGGAAAAGCCGGATTTTCTGAAACTGGCGTTAATAATATCGTTCATTGATAGCATATTGGAGCCCTCCGTTAAATATATTTCCTGCCCGCAATACTCAGCCTGCCTTTTTTCGTCATAGGTCCAAGGCGGTCCAGAACAAAGCGGCCCTTTCCCCTGATTGATAGCTTGCTGTCCGGTGCGACAACTGCCGACACGGAAGTATTTACCTCGTGATTCAGCATAACCAGGCCGGCGCGGATCATGTCGGATGACTTTTCCCTGCTTGTGCCTATGACGGCCGCAACAATGCAGTCCAGTCGCGCGGAGGCGACAACCGCGGAAAAATTCTCAAAGTTTCTGCCGGATGGCAGCGGCTGCGTCGCGCCTTTCACCAGCCGGACACCCACCCTGCCGATTTTTTCTGTCTGGGACAGGATATACTCTGAAATCTCGCTGCGCGCAAAAATCACACAGCGGCCTTCTTCAACCAGAATGTCCCCCAGCGTTTCGCGCTGAATCCCGTTTGCAAGCAGAGCGCCCAAAAAATCGCGGTGAGTAAGTCTGTCACAGACACGGTAGCTCGCGGTAACCGCAGAAATGGGAAATTTGGCGGCATCCGGCTCAATAAAGTCCGGAAATGCGCCAAAAACTACACGCTCCGAGCCGTCATATCCGCCGTAGAGCATATAGTTTTTAAATGAAATATGATTGATTGTTTTTTGTACCGTCAACGCCTGACGTTCATCCAGAAAGCCCACAAACCGAGGCTGGGACCCACTTTGTGCCAAACGCACGGCATCGCAAAGCTTTGCTTCAAGAATTGCATCCGCCGACTGTTTATCCATTAGAAATAAACGCCGTTATTTTCCAGTTCATCTAAAACATCGTCACCTGTCAGATCGACATTATAGGGCGTTATGATGAACGTACTGGTGGCAACTCTTTTGATTTTTCCCCCGTTGGCATAAGCGACACCGCTCAGAAAATCAATAATGCGGCGGGATATATCCTTGTTGGTATTTTCAAGGTTGAGAACCACCGTATGCATTTTCAAAAGCTCATCCGCCACCGCGCAGGTCTCTTCGCCGAACCGTTCCGGCTTAAACAGCACAACCTGCAATTGGGCGGTTGCGTGGATATTGACAACCTTGTTGCCGTTGTTTGGTACGGGTGTACGCTTGATCGTGTCACGCTCGCGGGCCTCAGGCTCCTCATTTTGGCGGGAAGCTATTTCCTCCTGCTGTACACCGTCATAATCGTAGTCGTATTCGTCCTCCGGCGGGTTCCACATATCCTTAATTTTTTCAACAATCCCTGCCATAAATAACCCCTCCTGTAATCAATTATTGATTGTATATTCTTGGGCCAAACAGTGCAGAACCAACTCGAACCATATTGGCTCCCGATACTATTGCTTGGGTGTAATCGGACGACATGCCCATTGACAAATAATCCATGCTAATATTATCTATTTTTTTGCCCTTTATGTCAACAAAATATTGATACATCTTTGAAAAATATCCCTGTGTTTCTTCCACATTCCCATTTACTGGCGGAATCGCCATTAACCCGCGGATATGAAGCGACGGCAAAGGAGCAATCCGGCGGATTAATTCATCCAGAGCAGACGGCAGTACGCCTGATTTGTTGGGTTCGCTCCCAATGTTGACTTCTATCAGAATATCGGTCGTGAGCGAGCGGGAAAGCGAAAGGCGGGAAATTTCACCCGCGAGCTTCACACTGTCCACCGACTGAATCATAGTAACCTTTCCGATGATATTTTTCACCTTGTTAGTCTGCAGATGCCCGATAAACTGGAGTTCACAGCGGGAAAGCTCGTACGCATCGTATTTTTCGCAGAGCTCCTGCACTTTGTTTTCGCCGATATGGTCGATGCCCAGTTCAATTCCCCGGTTAATCACCTCTACCGGCACAGTTTTCGTGGCCGCAAGAAGCGTAATATCCTGCGGACGGCGCCCCGACTTTACGGCGGCTTCACCGATTTTACCGCGAATCACTTTTAAATTTTCTTCAAGGTCTGAAAAACGCCGATCAAAATCATTTGACAACTTTTCCATCGTACAAATCAGTTCCTTCCACAACAACTTCATCAAACAGCTTTACGGTCGAATTGGTCATCAAATCCTGCTTGGGCGGATCCGTCTGGCAGATAGCATAATTTTCTGTGCTGAACAGCGGAAAAATCTGCCGGAACTCAATTTCGCTGCCGTGCATGACATAGACCCCTTTGACTTCTTTTTTGACCGCTGTTGATTTTCCGTTTTTATCCTTTATTGTTTTCGTTACCGTGGCAAAATGGATGGCCTTCTGGCTCACCCGGATGCCGGTATAGTCTTCAATCTGAATCTGCGCCGTCGCGTTTCGAATCAATGCCAGCGAGGAATTCATGCTGCTGCTCTGCAAAATCACAACCGCGTCGGTCTCTTTGTCCGCAAGATTCACTGCGGCGACGGACGCCGGAACCGTTTCATTGGAAGCAAACGGGAACTGAATCGATACTCTGGCGCCTTCCTTGAATTTAGCGGCCTGTTCAGCCGTTACCACACAGGCAAAATACCAGTCGTAATTCTCACATATTTTCCCGATGAAACCGCTTTGCACGGACGGCTTGACCTTCTGCTTTGCTTTCAACTCCGCCGGCGTAAGCGTCAGCGTTTTATCAAAATTGAAAACCGATTCATAACCGTCGATGTAGCTGATGAAATAGCCCGAAGCCGGGGCGGTAACAGCGCCTGTGGCCGCGCTTGACTTGGAAAGCATTTCGCGCTGCGCTTTAAGAGAAGCAATTCTGGTATTGAAATTCGCCGTTTTATCCGTCACAACCTGCCGTTCATTGATCAGATACAGCAGATCCTCGCGGCTGTTGGTCAGCTTCGTATATTCGCCGGACTGAACGTTGTTCAGCACATCAAACAGCTTAAGGTTAATCTGCCTGCTGATGGAATCCGGGCTGGCGGCATAGGTGTCACCGGGGGCACTGAGCTTCTGCAGCTTGGAAATCTGATAATCCAGATCGGCAATTTGCTGCTGGGCCGCCGCGCTCTGCGCATTTGGATAAACCTGCGCCACCTTGCCGCCCTTTGCCACCTTACCCCCGTCCCCGACGGTATAAGTAATCACGCCGTTCACTTTCGCATCCATCAGCTTTTCTTTTCTGATCGCCGTACCGGTCGCCTGTACAGTGTCTGCCGCATTAGCGTAAGCCGCCGTCTCCGTCTGAACCTGTGCGTAATTGGCGTTATAAACCTGATACCCCAGATAAATGAACAGAAGGATGGCTACAACAGCCGATGCAATTTTTCTCAGCAGCGGACTATTCATCATTACCACCCCTTCTGATCGACGATCCTCAACGCCTGTTGGACGACCTCATCAAAATTCTGATACTCATCCACCATAATCCAGCTGATATTTCCGTCGCGGCGGAACCAGGTGAGCTGCCGTTTGGCATAACGCCGGCTTTCACGCCGTATGGACTCCACCGCATCCTCAAGAGTACACTCCGAACGGAAATACGGCAAAAGCTCTTTATAGCCGATCGCCTGCAGCGCGGTTTGCGAGCCGGGCCGGCTTAGCACCTCTTCTGCTTCCGCCAGCAGACCCGCGCGCATCATGGAATCCACGCGCAGGTTGATTCTGTCGTACAGCTTCTGTCGATCCTTAAAATCAAGGCCGATCACGCAGGCATCATACGGGGAAGGCGTCTGTCTGGAACGATTTAACTGCTCCGTCATGGTGATGCCGGTAGTTCGGTAAATTTCGATGGCGCGAATCATCCGGCCGACATTATTCGGATGAATCCGTTCAGCGGATTCGGGGTCGAACCCCCTCAGTTCCTCTACAAGGGCCTGTACGCCCTGATTTTCCGCCTTTTGGGCAAGTTCTTTTCTAAGCGCCTCATTTTTATCATTTTCAGTAAACTGAATATTTTGCAGAAGGGAACGGATATAAAGCCCGGTTCCCCCCGCAAGAACCGGCAGTTTTCCGTGCGCGCTCAGTTCTGAAATACAGCCCGACGCCAACGAAACATAGTCCGCCACACTGAACGGATGGGAAAGCTCCACAAAATTGATAAGATGATGCGGAACGCCGTGCATTTCTTCTTCTGTCGGCTTCGCCGTACCGATGTCCATTCCTTTATAGATCTGCATGGAATCGGCTGAAATAACTTCGCCGCCCCTGCCCAGTGCGATTGCAACCGCCAGACGGCTTTTGCCGGAAGCGGTTGGGCCGACAACCGCAACGACCGGGATTCTGTCTTTCCTATCCATCATGATTATATACGCCCGAACTGGCGCTCCAGATCTTTCTTTTTCATAACAATGGATACCGGCCGCCCGTGCGGACAGTAGCGGACATCCTCATTTTCCATGCGCCGCGCAATTGAGGCAAGCTCCATCGGCGAGCTGACGTCTCCCGCCTTAACCGCCGCCCGGCACGCGACGTTGTGATAAAGCCAGTCCAGCTTTTCCGTCGTAATATCGTTTTTGGCCGACTGAAGATAGCCGGCGATCTCCATCACCGCACCGGCAACATCCCCGTTGCCAAGAATCAGCGGCACGCTTCGCACCAGCACGGTACCGGAGCCGAAGTCGTCAATTTCGAACCCCACCGACGCGCAGAGGTCAAGGGAATCCATCACTGCGGCATACTCATTTTTCTCAAGGGTTACGGCAACCGGCTCCAGCAGCATCTGCTGGACAGCCTGTCCGCCCTGCGCCTTCAGCTTTTCATACAGCATCCGTTCATGGGCGGCGTGTTTGTCGATAAAAACCAGTTCGTCGCTTCCCCGTTCAATAATAATGTACGTACCGAAAGCTTCGCCGACCAGTTTTTCGGGTTCCGGAGAAGCAGAGCCTTCCTCCGCCGGCATAGAATCCTGCGGCGCCGCTTTGGGTAAAACGGGCTGTAAAGCTTCGGGAACAACCGGAACAGGCTCGGAAAATTCGATATTCGCCGCCTCGTAGTGCGTATTGAATTTGGGCCTGTGACCGTCGCTAACCGCAAAGCTGTGCATCGGTACCGCCTGCTGTGCGGCAGGCATTGCCGGATGTGCCTCTGGGCGCACGGTTGCGGGAGAAGCGGAAAACTGCATCTGAACCGGCGCTTTGGGCTGTTCAAAAACCGGCGGCTCCGGTTTTGGAAAGGACATGATATTTGGAGCGTCTCCGCGGTGCAAAGCCGTTTTTACTCCATGATACACCGCGTCAAACACCGGTTTTTCATTGATAAATCGGACTTCAATTTTCGACGGATGGACGTTCACATCCACCGCCTGATAAGAAATCCCCATGTGTAGCACGCAGGCGGGCACTTTCCCCACCATCAGCGAACCTTTGAAAGCCTCTTCCATCGCCACCATCGCGGTGCGGCTTTTAATGTAGCGACCGTTGATAAAGAACTGCTGCATACTCCGGTTTGGTCGTGCCGCGGAAGGCTTGCTGATAAAGCCCCAAAGCTTTACACCGTTTAACTCATAATCTACCGGAATCAGCCCGGCGGTAAATTCTTTTCCGAAAACAGCGTATACGGCTGACTTGAGTTTGCCGTCGCCCGGGCTGTTCAGCGTTTCGCGGGAATCGCGGATGAACCGCATGGAAATCTCCGGATGCGAAAGCGCAATTCTGTCCAGTACCGCCGCGATCACGTTCGCCTCCACAACATCCTTTTTCAGAAATTTCATCCGCGCAGGCGTATTGTAGAAAAGGTCGCGCACCACAAGGGTGGTTCCCTGCGCGCAGCCCGCGTCTTCACAGGTCTGCTCCGCCCCGCCGTCAATTTCATAGCGCGTCCCCGCAAGCTCGCCCTGCGCCGCTGTCAGAAGCTCAACACGGGCCACAGCCGCAATGGAAGCCAGAGCCTCCCCGCGAAAGCCAAGGGTGGAGATGCTCTCCAGGTCATCCTGGCTGTGCACCTTACTGGTGGCATGGCGTAAAAAAGCTACCGCAACGTCGTCGCGGGCAATGCCGCTGCCATTGTCCGTTACGCGCATATAGGTGATGCCGCCGTTTTTTATTTCCACGGTAATGGCAGAGGCTCCGGCATCAATCGAATTTTCAACCAGTTCTTTTATGACGGAGGCGGGGCGTTCCACTACTTCACCGGCAGCAATCAGTTCTGCTATATGTTTGTCTAAAACATTGATTTTACTCATGAAACGCCTCCTTCAGCCCGATTAAAAAATATGATCCAAATCGATTCAATACCGCTGAACAATTTCATTTTTACCCTTTTGCCAATGTGGCAAGCTCAAACAGCGTATTCATACACTCAATGGGCGTCAGGGTGTTGACATCGAGCGCTTTCAGCCTGCCCATAATTTCCGTCTCATTCGGCGGGGTGATAACCAGCTGCATATTCTGCTCATCTTCCTGCCTGTGCCCGCGCTTTTTCGGCATGGTCACCTGCTGCCCGCTTTCAAGTTCGGCAAGCACCTGCTTCGCGCGGTGCACAATTTTATTCGGCACACCGGCAAGCTTGGCCACTTCAATGCCGAAGCTGTCGTCCGCGCCGCCGCGCACAATCCGGCGCAGGAAGGTGATGTTGTCGCCGCGCTTTTTGACGGCGATATTGTAATTTTTCACACCGTCAATCAGATCTTCCAGCTCCGTCAGTTCATGATAGTGGGTGGCAAAAAGGGCCTTCGCGCCCAAAAGTTGTTTGTTCGCGACATATTCCAAAACGGCGCGGGCAATGCTCATTCCATCAAAGGTTGAGGTTCCCCGTCCGATTTCATCCAAAATCAACAGGCTTTTATCGGTTGCATTTTTCACAATATCAGCTACCTCGGACATCTCGACCATGAAGGTCGACTGGCCGGAGGCAAGGTCATCCGACGCGCCCACACGGGTGAAAATGCTGTCTGTAATGCCGATTTCCGCATAGGAGGCCGGCACAAAACAGCCGATTTGCGCCATAATAACAATCAGCGCCGTCTGGCGCATATAGGTGGATTTTCCGGCCATATTCGGGCCGGTAATGATTGCAACCCGGTTTTCATCCTTGTCGAGCATGACGTCGTTGGGAACAAAGGGCGCGTCGAGCAAAACCTCGACGACCGGATGACGGCTTTCCTTTAAAATAATCTTTCCGTCCAAATTCACATTCGGCCTTATATAATGATGGTCTGCGGAAACCTGCGCGAACGAGGTCAGCACATCCAGTCTGGCGATTGCATTGGCCGTTGTCTGCACACGGGCCAGCTGCGCGGCTACGCTGTTTCGGACAGCGTCAAAAAGCTGGAATTCAAGCTGGACCGACTTGTCGTGCGCGCCGAGGATTTTCCCTTCCAGTTCTTTCAGCTCCGGCGTGATAAACCGTTCGCAGTTTGTAAGGGTCTGTTTGCGTATGTATTCCGGCGGCGCCTGATCTTTATAGGCATTGCTGATTTCAATATAATACCCGAACACCCTGTTATACCCGACCTTCAGCTTTGGAATGCCTGTTTTTTCCCGCTCCTGCGCTTCAATCTGGGCAATAATCCCCCTGCCGTCGCTCATATCCCCTTTTAGGAGATCCAGCTCTTCGTTATACCCCGGCAGAATGATGCCGCCTTCCCGAATGGAAAAGGGCGGTTCCTCCACAACCGCCTGATCGATCATCTGATAAACGTCATCCAGTGTATCGATGTTCTGATGGATTTCTGTAAGGAGGTTTGACTTTACACTTTGCAGCAGGGTCTTCAGGGCGGGAAGCCTCATGATCGCGGACGACAGCGAGCGCAGCTCCCGGCCGTTGGCGGAACCGTACACAATACGGGACATCAGCCGTTCCAGGTCGTGAATACCGGTCAGCTGCTCCGCAATGGAGTCGCGCAGAATGGCGTCCTGCGTCAGTTCCTCCACCGCGTTCAGACGGCGGTTGATTTGCACCGGGCTTAAAAGCGGCTGTTCAATCCAACTGCGGATCAGGCGCTTTCCCATCGCGGTGCGCGTTTTGTCAAGCACCCATAAAAGCGAGCCGCGCTTTTCCTTGTTTCTCATGGTTTCAAGCAGCTCAAGGTTTCGCCGAGCATTGAGGTCCAGATGCATAAACTGGGCGCCGGTGTAAAGGTCTATGCCATTAATGCGTTCAATGCCCACGCGCTGCGTACGCTTCAAGTATGAAAGCAGCGCGCCGATGGACTGCACGATTTCCGTTTGATCGGAAAGGTTCAGATCCGCGAGGCTTTTGGAATGAAACTGTTCCAGTACCAACGAAGAACAGTCCTGCGGCTCAAATTCCGTGTTGTCAAGCAGCTCCAGACTTGCAGAAAGCCGCTCCCGGATAAATTTCGACAGTTCGGACAGTTCCAGCGTGTTTTGGTTGACAAGGATTTCCCTCGGAGAATAGCGGGAAAGCTCATTTTTGATCTGCTCCGTCAGATCGCCGCCGTCGAGCGAAGTAGCATGCAGCTCGCCGGTGGAAATATCCGCAAAGCAAATACCGGCAGCAGCGCCCTCAATGCAGAGAGAACAGATAAAGTTGTTGCGCGTCTCATCAAGCATACTGCTTTCCAGCACCGTGCCGGGCGTAATTACACGGATAATATCGCGTTTGACAAGCCCCTTAGCGAGCGCCGGGTCCTCCATCTGTTCACAGATAGCGACTTTATAACCCTTCGCGACAAGGCGCGCCACGTAACTTTCATAGCTGTGGAAGGGCACGCCGCACATGGGCGCGCGCTCTTCCTGTCCGCAGTCGCGCCCAGTCAGCGTGAGTTCCAGTTCTTTCGATGCAAGTTTGGCATCTTCATAAAACATTTCATAGAAATCACCAAGGCGAAAAAACAATATTGTATTGGGATTTTGTTTTTTGATTTCAAAATACTGTTGCATCATTGGTGAAAGATTTGCCATAACCTGCGTTTCATCTCCAATTCATATCTTCAGGGGTATCAGTGGCAGCCTCCGCAGGAACCACAGTCTCCGCCGCAGGAAGAGGGCTGCTCATAGTCGGTCGTCTCCGGGTCCTCGCCGTCGGCGGACTGGCCGATAATCGCGCTGACGCGCTGGAGCAGAGCGTCCATTTCTTCCTTCGCCTGATTATAGGCGGTCATGTTCGGGTTCTGCATGATCTGCGCATACACATGGCGCAGCTCCTGATTGAGAACCTGCATTTTATCGGCATCCTGTTCCGTTTTCTGCGCCTCATTGTTGATTGCCATTCTCTTCAGGTTGAATTCGCCGATCAAATCCTGCAGCTTCTGGTCGTCGTCGCTGTTCTGTTTTGCAAGCTGCATGTTGAGATAACGCTGGTCCTGCTGTATTTCTTTTCCGATTTCTCTTGCTAAGCTGATAATATCCATTTCATTACTCCTTATATTTTATAATTAATTAAATAAGCTCTCCATTTAAAATCCAGTTGCGCGCGGAAGTGATTTTTACGTCGACAAAGCTGCCCACGATTTCTTTGTCCCCCGAAAAATCTACAATAATATTGCCGTCGGTCCGTCCGGACAGAAGGCCGGTTTTGTCATTCTGTTCTTCCACCAACACGCGCTGGACTGTACCAACCATACAAGCGCAACGCGATGCCGCAATCTGCTCCTGTACACCGCAAAGTTCCGCAAACCATTTTGACTTCTCCTTTGCGGAGATAGGGTCCGGCATTTTAGCCGCTCTTGTACCTACGCGGGGAGAATAGATAAAGGTATAAAGCGAAGTGAATTCCACGGCCCGAATCAGGCTGACCGTGTCGAGAAACTCCTCATAGGTTTCGCCCGGAAATCCAACAATCACGTCGGAGGTCAACGAAAGATCCGGTATCTTTTCCTTGGCGTATTCAATCAGGTCAAGGTATTTTTCGCGGGTGTAGCCGCGGTTCATCTCTTTGAGTACGCGATTGTTTCCGGACTGGAACGGAAGATGAAGGTGGTGGCTGATGTGCCTGCCCTGCGCAATCGTATCGATCAGCTCGTGGGTGGCATCCTTCGGATGCGAAGTCATAAAACGGATGCGGTAGTCGCCGTCCACCGCGTCCAATTTTTTTAAAAGCTGAGCGAAATTTACCGTCTCGTCCAGATGCTTGCCGTAGGAGTTGACATTCTGCCCCAGCAGGGTAATATCCTTGTACCCCGCATCCACAAGCCCTTTAAATTCTTCAAAAATTGCTTTGGGAGTGCGGCTGCGCTCCCTGCCGCGGACATAGGGCACAACACAGTATGAGCAGAAATTGTCGCAGCCATACATTACCGTAAGCCAAGCTTTTGCGCTTCCGTCGCGGTGAACCGGCAGACCCTCGACAATTTCCCGATCCTCACTGTCGTCGCCGCGCTCAAACACGCGGCGGCCTTCAGTAATGGCGGTAAACAAAAGCTCAGGAAGCCTGTGAATCACATGGGTGCCGAAAACCAGATTGACAAAGGGAAAGCTTTTGCGGATGCGCTCGGCAATATGCTCCTGCTCCATCATACAGCCGCAGAGGGCGATGATCAGCGACGGGTTGCGCCGTTTTACGTTTTTCAACGCGCCCACATTGCCAAAGACCCTGTCTTCGGCATGTTCACGGACAGCGCAGGTATTAAAAATGATGAGATCCGCCTCATCCTCGTTATCGGTAAAGGAAAAGCCCATTTCCTCAAGCTGGCCCTTGATCTTTTCGCCGTCAGCGACATTCTGTTGACAGCCGTAGGTGTGAACCAGCGCCATTGGGACGGCGCCGCGCGCTCTGACCGCCATAATCTGAGAAACATCGCTGATGTATTCATTCTGAGGACGCGCCGTCGGAGCCTGAGCAGGAATTTGTTCTGCCAAAAGGATATACCTCCCATATTGTATGGTTTGAATTTATTATATCATGTTGTTGTGGTTACTTCAAGAAAAAAGACGCAAAATCCCTGCCGCTGTAAAAGGACGGCAGGGAAAAAATAATTTCTATTATTTGGCTTTATACATCCATGGAATGGTACGCCACACCGTAATACGTCGTTTCAGAGCCTTGTCGGTCTGCCTGCCCACAGTCAGCAGTTTGTCGTACCCCGCAACATGAAGATAGCCCCGGACAGAATTATAGCCCGCTCCCTCTTTCATCATGACGTCGACCCCGTTCATTACGGTGAGAGGCAGCTTTTCGTGTTCAAACATCTGTACCAGTTCCGTGTCTTCCCTGCGTGTTGTCTTAATGATATCAAGAATGCGGAGCATGGCGTCGGTGTGCTGAAAAATATTTTTTCCGATAGATTTCTGCTTGCCGCGCTTTAATTCATAGACGGTATCCCGTTTGATAACCGCCGGAGACTGCGCAATGTTTTCAGCCGACAGCAGACAGCGAAAGACAAATTCCTCCGCGTAGCCGTGGCTGCAGGAGTCAAAAAAGTAGATCTGCCTGTCCAACAGGAATCTGCGTCTGAGCATAATTGCAGAAATATCAATATGGATGGTATTATTTAAGATACTTTTAAGATACTGAGCACCGCTTTCCTGGCAGATAGCCTTGCTGATCAGCCGCCGCTCCGCGGCGTGAGCTTCCTCTTCACTGACGCTGCCAAATACAAAATCCGCCGAAGTCCGCACTGCCGTTTCAAGGTATCCGCTGATAAAGTCGCGGTACAGCCTGCGGGCAAATATGAATGTGATGTAATCCCCTCCGGATTTTTGGAGCCCTGTATTTAAAGCCGCCGCAACCGTGCCGTCCCCGTTCTGAATAACAAAACCGCGCAGTTTCAGTTCTTTGATAAGCTGAACCGCCTCCAAAACCGTTTTGTCCGCCGAACCCATGTCCACCACAATGAATTCAGCCTCCAGCCCGGTAGCCTGTGCAGCAACAGAACGTAAAACGCCCGATATTTCCTGCTCAACATTTCGCACCGGAACAATAATTGAAAGCTTTGTAACCTGCATTACCGAACCTCCTTTACGGAATCTGTTATCAGTATACCATATTATGATGAATAGAAAAGATGAAAACTGACAGTTATCCGCTCGTATTTCTAATTACTTTCAGTCAAATTCGCTTTCTCTTCCTCGGCAGACGAATGTTCCTTGAAATAACGTTCGGCCGCGTAAAGCTTACTGTCGTCAATAAAATGAGTCAGCCGCTGGACAATCTGCTCCGGCGGCTGTTTCATGCCGCGGCGTGCCCACTGGACAACAATTCCGACCAATCCGTAAGAATAGAACTCCGCTATAAAATCCATATCCTCCGGAGCGATCCGGCTGCCCTTTAAAATGGTGTCCAGCATTTCACCGATCATACTCTTTGTAACATTGAAAAAATAATCCTGAAACGCGTTTTGTCCCGTAACACACAACGCGTTTGTATAAAAATACTGTTCATTCTTCATTGTATTCAAAACATCGAGAACAATGCTGTTCCACTCTTCAACAGAACGGTTTTGTGTGACGGCAGAAACGACCTCATTATAATAAATCCAGTCCACCAGATCATACTTATCCTTAAAATGATAATAAAAGGTCTGACGGTTAATGCCGCAGTGTTCCACAATGTCGGCGACCGATATTTTTTGAAGCGGTCTTTTTTTCATCAGTTCTTTAATCGAGGCTGAAATTGCTTTTTTGGTGATAAGTGAATCAGACATGATATTTCTCCTGAAATTCACGCGGTAACAACAAGTAATCCGTCCGCGCTTCCGACGAATGATTTGTTTCTATTTTACCAGCAATATCGTATTTTTTCAATATGACTGCAATGAATCAGATTTTTTTACTTTACTACTTGAAATATTACTAAAAGTATGATATTATAACAAAGCTGTTTAAAAAATTCATTCTACGGGGCATTAGCTCAGCTGGGAGCGCAAGCACTCAGGTATGCGACCCCTCAACAATGAGGAAAGCAAAAAAATTGAATAGCCCGGAAGTCCAGTAAAATCAAAGGTTTCCGAACACACGGGGGTATAGCTCAGCTGGGAGAGCGCCTGCATGGCATGCAGGAGGTCAGCGGTTCGATCCCGCTTATCTCCACCAAAAACAATAAGCCACAAGGCCAAAACCTTGTGGCTTTGGTTTTACCTATCAGACCGGACACTTGATAAAGGACTAGGCAAAAAAGAGGCGCAGTTTCACAAGACTGTGCCTCTTTTTTGCAGGATTCCCTTATTCCCTTCAAGCATTGTGAGGATTATTCTTGATGCCTTTGTTTTATTCATAAAGTAAGCGCAATCATTAAATAAAGGTAGAGCCATGTTTTCCGATTGGAGAGCATGGCTCTTTTTTTATACCCCAATATAAAATTTCAGAAAAGAAAGGCGGAATGCTCCATGGTCTACGCAACCCTATCAAATCCAAACCGGCCCGGCTCACCTGCCGTGACAGTCGGCTTCCCCATCACGGAAAATGTATACGCAGATTTGGAGTCCATCGGTATCGGCAGCGCTACGGAGCGTGACTGCTATGCTGCTTCGGTCGGCGGTGACGTTCCGATCATCAAGCGTCTTGAAAAGACTGCCGTGAACGTCGACGAGCTGGACTATCTCGTCAAACGGCTGGACAGCTTTGACCGGCGCGAGCTCGCACAGTTTCAGGGTGTGGCTGTCAGCCGCGGCTATTTTGACATGACTGACCTCATCAATCTGACCTTTTGTTGTCAGAACGCAACGGTGGTGCAGGATTTTTCCGACCTCGCCTCCATTGGCCGCGCGCATTATCTGGACATCCATGGCGGTGCGATGCCAGAAGAACTGCAGTCAGTCGACGCCCGAAAGCTGGCCCTGTCACTTCTGCTCAACGAGGATGGTAAGGTTACGCCTTACGGTGTCGTTTATGATAACGGCATGCAGCTGGAACAACTCTACGGCGGGCAGCACTTTCCCGACTACCTGTACAGCGGCAATACCGTGCTGACCGTGGCGATGACGGATCGCAGGCTTTCTGAAGATGCCGCGCCGATCACCTGGCTGCACTTTCCTATAAACGACTGGCAGATAGAACGATCTGTCATTCGTACCGGGATCTCTGTTCCCGAAGACATGCGGCTGCGGTATTCCGACAGCGAGCTACCGCAGGAATTAACTGCGTTGCTGGGCGGCGAGAACCTCCATGACGTCAATGATCTGTGCGCTGGCTTTGCGGAATTGGATCAGGGCGACCGGCAAAAGCTTGGCGCCGTCCTTCAGATGGCTCAGCCCGACGATCTTGTCCAGGCGCGGAACCTTCTGAAACAGCTCGACCTGTTCGATTTCATCCCGAAGGTCTCCACTCCCGCGGAATACGGGCGATACATGATCGCGGAATCCGGTCGATTTGAATACGATGAAAATCTGGATGAGTTCTATGACTATCAAAAGTATGGAAAACAGCGCATGAGTCAGGAGCAGGGCCAGTATGTCGGCGGCGGCTATGTCAGCTACCACGGCTTCATTTCCATTGAGGAAGTGCTGGCGGGCAGTGAAACGGAACGGATGGAACAGACGCTGGGAGGAATGTGACATGCTCAAGCTGCAGTTGACCCGAGACGGTGCCTATGACGACGAATATCTGGAGCTTCCGGCAACTCTGGCCGATGTCGGTGAGGTAATGTCACAGCTGGATGAAACAAGCAGCAATGTTGCTTCCACCCGCATCTACGGCGCCATCAGCGACGTCTGGAATATCGGACGTTACTTGAAGCGCGCAAACGTGAATGATCCCGATCATCTAAAAAAGCTGAACCGCATCGCGGAGATCGTCAACACGCTGGGCCGTGAGCAGTGCCTCGTATTCGAGGGCGCGTTGGACGCCGAGTCTGTAAATGGCCTGGATGATGTGATTGCCATCGGAGAACGTCTGGAGGATTATATTCTCGTTCCCGAAATTACTACTGACCGGGAGCTGGGCGTCTGCCTTGTGGAATTCGGCGTTAAGCCTTTCAGTGAAAGCGTCCGGCCTTATCTGGACTTTGGGAAGATCGGCGCCGAGTATTACGCCGATCACGGCGGCGCATATATTTCCTGCGGCTATGTTCTCAGAAAAGACAGCGCGGATCAGGCCCTGCTGGATTTTACCCAGCCCCATCCGGCTCAGGAATTCGGCGGAATGAATATAGGATAGCTATTTCCGCCGCTTCATGGTATTCTGTGTGCTTGACAAAACAAGAAGGAGATGAAAAAGCCATGAGCGTAAACGCCAGAGAAGAACAGTATGAGCATGTGGAGCTTTTCGGAAAACCCGCCCTCTTTACGGATTCCCGCATTGACCGCAGCACGGTACCCGAAGGCTTCCACTGCTACGACCTGCGCGGTTCCGATTACGATCCCGGCAAGCCGATGACGCTGGAAAATCAGGTCGCGGTCAATCACGCCGGCACGGTGCTGACCGCCGAGCCGGTGACCATTCCCAAGGAGGGCTTCCGCCGATTGCGCGGCAAGCTCAATTTTCTCGGTGCATGCCTGACGCTGCCGGAATTCTGTGAGGAACACGGCATCGCACTCCCGCCCGACAACCGGAAATTCATTCTGCGGCCCGCCTCTCCCAATGAGGCGGGATTTTTTTATGCCCTGCCGAAGGAACAGGACGAGGCGCTGGGCGCCGTCGGCCATGTCCGCATTGATTTCGGGCACGACGGCAATGAGTTCTGGCACACCTGGCATCCTCGCGGTGACGAGTCGCTGAACAGCCCTGAATTCAAGGCGGAGCTGACGGATCTGGTCAACGAGCTCCGGAAAACCGGCCCACTGAAAAATCTCAGCGCCATGGCCGGTTATTGCAGGAATCGCGGCGGAGAAATCGAAGGCGGCTGGCGGCAGAACTACGGTTACGTGATTGAAACGGAACGATACCGCTACTGCCTGCGGTGCAATCCCGGCCCGGAGATTACCACGCCTACCTCACCGCCTTCGACCTGCGGGTGCAGCGGATGAACATGAAGCAGGAAGCTCCCGCACAGGAGCATGGACTCACGGAGGCCGGAAAGGAAATGCTCCGGAACGCCGCCGACAACACGCTGCCACACAGCTACAGCTGGTTTATTTTTCAGGATTATAACACGCCCAGTGAAAAGCTCACCAGCGACCTGACGCTTCCGGAGGCGATCCAGTTATATAACGACATAGGCAGCGACAACAAGCGGCTCGGCGTGACTAAGGACGGGATCTCCACCGTGGATCTCGTGATCACGCTGAACGGCGAACAACAGCTGTCGGAGGACTACACCCGCCTTGCCAGTTTTTCCGGCGATCCGGTTATCGCGGAAGCGGCGGAAACACTGCATGAAAAGCTTACAGAACAGACGCCCGAGCAGGGCATCACGATGGGAGGTTTATGAAATGAGACAGAACCCCGAATGGGTGAAATTCATGAAGGAGCAGTATCCGTCCGGCACCCGTGTCCGGCTCACGGAAATGCGCGATCCCTACGCTCCGGTGCCACCCGGCACTGAGGGAACCGTCGATTTTGTTGACGATGCCTGCGGGATACACATGCAATGGGACAACGGTCGCACCCTCGCGCTCATCCCCGGTGAGGATCGCTTTTCCGTCATTCCGCAGCCGCTTCAGACGCTGAAGCTGTACATGCCGCTCACCGTCAGAAGCTATGAGCGCAACGAATACGGCGACATGGACGATGATCCCATTGAGCTTGACGGCCGGACGGCCCTTTCCTATGAGGATCACATTCTCGCCGCCCTTCTGAAAGAACGGAGGCCGGAGGAAACGGAGCGCGGCCTTATGAAATACTACGGCGCGGACGACAGCGTAAACAGCAAGGTACGGTCTTACGTTTTCACAATAGAACGTGTTCAGGGCCAATTGATGGGGGTTGCCGAGTGCCACGTGCAGGGCGATCTGACGGCAGAGGAACTCGACCGGCTCAAGGAAACCATCATCGGTCAGGCAGCAGACGGCTTCGGGGAAGGGTTCGAGCAGCGCCCAATCAAAACCGGGGACGGCGAAATTTATGTCAGCCTGTGGAGCAGTGATAAAAGCTGGAGCATCATGACGCGGGACGAGTTGGAGCAGGGCCAGCAGATGGGAGGAATGACGCTTGAATAGTAAAATAATGGAGTTGGAAATCAGACGCCCCGGCCCGCTCGGGGCAAACACCTCCGCGACTCTCGCTCTGCCCGCCGCGCCCTATGAGATTCTGGACGCGCTGGACAGGACGCGCGTGACGGATGAGCGCGTCATCTACTCCACGGAAATCCTGAGCTGTGAGCTGGACTATCTGCCGCAGTTTCTCAGCCCTAGCTCCAACCTTTATGAGCTCAACCACCTGTGCAATCGTCTGACTTCCCTCAGCGATTGGGAGTTGGACTGCTTCGAGGGCATGGTCATGATGGACGCCGTGCAGAAAAGCTATGAGCCGATCCCCGTGGACCGACTCATCAACATGACCGCCAGCATGGAGCACTGTCAGATCGCCTATGAAGCGCACGACGACGAATCCCTCGGCAAATTCTACGCGGAAAACGGGTTTGTCCCGCAGCTCGACAGCGTGCCGGACAATATCTACGCCTGGCTGGACTTTGAAAAGATCGGTAAGGAGATGCGCGAGGGCGAGGGCGGCGTTTTCACTCCACACGGTTATGTGGTGCAAAACGGCATCATCGCGCGGCTGTACCAAAGCGGAGAGGCCGTCCCTTCCGAAAAGCCGGATTATACCGTGCTTCTCCGCGTGACGAAGGGACGCTTCAACGATCCCGAATATGACAACGACCTTTCAACGCTCCTGAAGCTGCCTGCCGGCGATCAGGAGCTTTTTCACGCGGTGAAGGAGGTGGGCGCGGCCTCCCCGGATGAATGCGCGTTCACCGCCGTGGACTGCGACGTCCCCCGGCTGACGGAAAAGATCACCGATGAGTTGGAAGCCACGAACGGCGACTGCTACGGGTTGGTCAACGAGTTGGCCGGACAGCTCCGGTACCTCGACCGGGAGGGCGGCATCCCGGTCTGCAAGGCCATGATCGCAGCAGCGCCCGATGACATCTCGCTGGACGAGGCGCTCGACCTCGCGTATCAGGCCGACGAGTTTTCTCTTCTGCGGGAAGCCGCGACTCCCGCGGACTACGCGAAAGCGGAGCTTGCGAAATGCTCCATCCCGCTGAAAGAGGAACTGTTTTCCGGCGATGCGGCTCTCCATCATTACGGCGAAAAGCTCATGGAGCACAACCTCGCCTCCGCCACCGATTACGGTATCCTCGTCTCCCGAAACGGCCGGACGGTGGAGCAGTGCCTGAACCGGCCCGGGCCGCAGATGGAAATGAGGTGAGCGACATGAGGGATTACCCGTACCCTTATCCATGGAAAGAGCTTCCCGGAACGGCGGAAGAAACGCGATTTCTTAGCTGGCGCCTTTCCGAAATGTCCGTCCGGGAACGGTATCTGCTGGAGGGCGCCTCCCAGCTTCAATCCATCGACATCGCAGCGGACCTGATCAATCTGACGGAGCAGCTCGACAGCTTTTCGCTCTGCCTTGGCGCGACGGATGATGCCGCACTCGGCGCTTACGCCGCCCGCTATCGGGAAAGAGTTCCCGAAAAGCGGATACCTCTTCTCAATACGGCGCGCTGGGGACGCGACCTGCGTGAGCGGTATGGCGGGGTTTTTACATCGGGCGGCTTCGTGGAACAGACCTCTCCTCTCCGGCAGATCTACGCCGCCGGAGATTCTCTCGGCAGGCTGACGGTCGGAGACGCGGCCATGCGGCTGAAGGTTGCGTCCGCTCACTGTCCGGACGGCGTGTGGCTCATGCTCCCCGACCACGAACCCGTCACCGGCGAGCCGGACGAGCTGGCCGCCGCGCGGGGTGAGCTCGGCGTGACAGGATGGGCCGGCGCGGTTTTGCTGGAGGCGAAATGCTGTCTCTGGAATATTATGAACCCCGCGAGCCAGTACGCGACCCTTGAACAGCTCATTGACGCCGGTAACAACCTCGGTTATGTGCTGGAGGAACAGGGGCAGGGAATGCCCTGCTTCGACGAATATTTCCGGGCGGCGATGGAACTGGAAGGCTGCACCCGGCTCGACGAGGCGCTGGACATTTCCCAAAATCTTAATTGCTATGACTTCATTCCCGCAGAGGAATATTGGGAAAGGTTCGGGCGACGGCTTGCCGGGCGGTCGGGAATCGTCGATCCTGACAGCGCCGCGGCTCCGTACTTCGACTATGCCGGATACTGCAAGTCCGAGATCGAACGGCTTGGACTCAAGCGCTACGCGGACGGGTATATTGCCCGGAACGACCAAGCGTTCATCCATGAATTCAGCGAGCCTTCCCCACAGGAACAGAGTTTGAGCCTGAGCCTGTGAAGGAGGCTGGCGACATGAGTAAGATATTTTCTCTCGTCGGTCTGGAAACCAACACCGGCATCCGGGATATCGGGATCATGGGCGGCATACCGGAACTGGAGGACATCCAGAACTCCAAGGTGTACCGGGAGCTGGTGGAGGACTGCGGCGAATCGGAATACATCGCCGTCGTTGTCAAGTCCTTCCGTTATGGGCAGGGCCCACCCGAGCCCGCCTCCTCGGAAGACCTGAGCTGGATCGGGATGCATCCTGAGATTGTGAAAAACGGCGACGCGGCGGAGCTTCAGACCTCACGCTTTGCCATCCTTTATCCCGACCAAGGGATGCAGATGAATATGTAGCGCCTTCTGATTTCAAAAGAATCGGAAGGCGCTTTTTGCGTTTCAGGGGAAAAATGGTCCATCGTCAAATCAACACACAACCGTATACGGAAAATGAGAGGCGCTGTCTTTGAAAAAAGGCGGCGCCTTTTTTGTTTTTCCGGGAAAGGAACGCGCCATGCGCCAGGAAACCAAAGCAGAAGAAAAAACAGGGGCCGGAGCGACCGGCCCTCCGAAAAAATACACCGTACTTTCTCCGCGGGATCTTTCCCGCTGTGATGGCTGTCCGTATCCACGCGTCGGCTTTATCTGCTGGAGTCCGGACGGCACCTGCATGAAAACCGACATGGACAGATTCAGCCGCGGCCGGAAAGGCAGGTGACGCGATGAACAGCATCATCAGCTGGGTGGGCGGCAAGAAAGCGCTGCGGGATCTCATCTATCAGAAAATGCCGAAGGAGTTCGGACGGTATATCGAAGTCTTCGGCGGCGGAGGTTGGGTGCTGTTCGGACGAACACCCGACGTCGCCATGGAGGTCTACAACGACTTCAATTCCGACCTTGCCAACCTGTTCCGCTGCGTCCGCGACCAGCCGATGGCGTTCCTGAAGGAGTTGGGTTTCCTGCCGCTGAACGGCCGGGATGAATTCTTTGTATTGAGAAAATTTCTGGAGCAGGAGGAATTTACCGACGCGTTTATGCGCCAGGAGCTGGAGCTTGCTCAGCGGGAGCTGACACCCGTCCAGTTTGAAGAAATCAGAGCCATTCTTTTGGAGAAAGCCCAGCTGTACGATATCCGGCGCGCCGCCGCCTTTTTCAAGGTGATCCGCTACAGCTACGGAAGCGGCTGCACCAGTTATGGCTGTCAGCCTTTCGATATCCGCAAGACCTTCGATCTCATTTGGCAGGGCAGCCGGAGGCTAAAAGATACGGTCATAGAGAACAAGGATTTTGAAGAACTCATCAAGCAGTACGACCGTGAAAACGCTTTTATCTACTGCGACCCGCCGTACTATCTGACGGAAGGCCACTACGCCGTGGAATTCCGCAGAGAGGATCACTTCCGTCTGCGGGATACCCTGAAAAACTGCCAAGGCAAATTTTTAGTCAGCTACAACGACTGCGAATTCATCCGAGAGCTGTACCAGGATTTCCGGATCGAAACGGTCAGCCGCCTGAACAATTTGGCACAGCGGTACGACAGCGGCTGCGAGTACGCCGAAGTCCTGATCTCCAACTACGACACCGGCGAACGCCTGCGGGATATGCCGGTCCAGCTGGGGCTTTTCGATACCGCCGGGCTCACCGCGTGAAATCAGATCAAATAAATTTTAGGAGGAAACCAATATGAAGATTTTGAAAGTGTCCGCAAGCGTGGACAAGGAATGCCGCCTGGTTCTGCCCATGGAGTCCGTGAAGCTCGAAGGGTTCCGACCCGGCGACGAGGTGTCCGCGCTCCTGGCTGTCCCGGAGGATGGAGAATTCCCCGGCCTGATGATGCTGGCCGCGCCGAAGGATTCGGCCATGTCTTTCTTTACACAGGACTGCGGCGGCGATGAGGACGGAGAAAGTGCTGAGGAAGCGGACGATTTCGCCCTGCCGCACGATCTCCTGCGGGCCGCGGGCATCCCCATCGACGGGGATCTGGACGTCACCTGCGTCCCCGGCACTATTATCATCCGGGAATCGGACGTACTCGACCGCCTGCCGGACGGTCTCCGGGAGATATTCCGGTCCTTCGGCATCCATCCCGACACCGTGCGGGAGGTTATGAAAAAGGAGGGTTACTTCGCATGAAAGCAAAGCAGATGTATAAGGTCGTGGACGGCAAGGGCCGTGTCCTCATTCCAAGAGAGCTCCGCGCCGCGTCCGGTATGGATTACGGCGACATCGTCCGGCTTGGCGTCAGCCAGGGAGCCGTCAACGTGAAAAAGGTGGATCTCATCGAGGTTGGCGACCAGTCTCCGGAGGCGGTGGAAGCCTTCATCTACGCCGCGATCCGGGACATGCCGGAGGAAAAAAAGATCGCCATAGCCGCGAAGCTGCTGGAACAGCTTCAGGGCGGGAAGGAGCCGCTTCGTGTCAACTGAAAAATTGCGGTACGGGTCCGAGGACTGCGTCCGGACCGGAACCGGCATGTTTATCGCCGGTTTCGTGGCCGTCATCGATCCGGATGCTCTGCCGGAAGACCAGCGCGGCGTCCGCCAGCTCCTGTTCTGCGAAGGCGGGGCAGGCAGCTTCCCAAACGCGGCCGACGACGCCGTGCGCGCCGTGTCCCTCTCAAACGGAGAATGCGTCATCAGAAAGCGCGGTGAGCTTCTCGGCCTGTTAAAGCCCGAACTGCTTCCCGACCGCGCGCGGCTCCAGCTCTCGCAGATTCGTCCTCTGGATTCGGAGATTCCGAAGAAACCGGAGTTTTTCGGCTACTGCTTCCTGCCGGACGGCCGGTA